>Ga0102593_1000129_pt1 | contig 200189 bp, 188 predicted proteins | sample AraplaCol_mMS_r2_2_FD_76862 | JGI IMG/M metagenome (GOLD analysis project Ga0102593, IMG submission 76862) | Arabidopsis root microbial communities from North Carolina, USA - plate scrape MF_Col_mMS_r2 (SPADES assembly) (version 2) | ecosystem: Host-associated > Plants > Roots > Endosphere...
TGTTGCTGTGACAATCGGGACAAGCGGAGCTATTCGAGCAGTGACTGACAAGCCAGTAGTCGATCCCAAAGGTCGTATTTTCTGTTATGCGTTGACAGAAGACCACTGGGTAATTGGCGGCCCAGTAAATAACGGAGGTATGATTTTCAGATGGGCTCGCGATCAGTTTGGAGCGTCTGAAGTAGAAACAGCTAAACGCCTTGGAAAAGATCCGTATGAAGTATTAACGGATATTGCGGCTTTAGTGAAACCGGGAGCGGACGGCTTATTGTTTCATCCATACCTTTCAGGAGAGCGTGCGCCGCTTTGGGATGCAAATGCTAAAGGTTCATTCTTTGGCCTAGGTTTGCATCATAAAAAAGAACATATGATTCGTGCTGTATTAGAAGGCGTTATTTTTAACTTGTATACAGTATTATTGGCACTTGAAGAGTTAATTGGAGAGCCTACAAAAATTCAGGCAACAGGCGGATTTGCACGTTCCGCACTTTGGCGTCAAATGATGGCAGATATTTTTAACCAAGAAGTATCCGTGCCGGAAAGTTTTGAAAGTTCATGTCTAGGAGCAGTTATCCTTGGCTTATATAGCCTTGGCGAAGTTGACTCATTAAACGTTGTTTCTGATATGGTTGGAGCGACTAATCATCATTATCCAATCAAAGAAAACAGTGAAGTATATAAAGAGTTAACGGCTATCTATATTCGTTTGGCTCGCTTATTTAAAGAAGAATACGAAAGCATTACGGCTTTTCAAAAAAAATATGTACATTAAGTTTAAAAATCATCGCTTGAAGTTTTCAAGCGATGATTTTTTGTGTGTTAGGTTATCTAACAACAAAAAGAGTTGACACTACACAATATATAAAAGTTCCCTCAAATAATGTTACAATTTGTCCAGTGTATCCCCGTTTCGCATTAAATATAATAAGGGATAACGTTAGTATTTATCACATACTAGAAGGAATCGTCACAAACGCCTTTATATTTCAGAAAATTCAAACAAAATTTGTTTTTTGAAATGAACTTATTTTATGAAAAGGGGTTTTATGGATGAAAACACAAATTGAGCAAGATGGAATTGTGACGCTCACAGATGAGACGCACAATCAGCTGAGCGGCAGTGACCTTTGGAATGAGGATTTACGTCCGACTACGATGAAAGAGCATTCTTGGAAAGGAGTTAACTTTGCCACGCTTTGGATTGGGATGTGTCTGTGTATTCCAGCTTACACAATGGCGAGCGGAATGATGACGCTTGGAATGAACTGGTGGCAAGCAATTGGTACAATCTTTTTAGGAAATGTTATTGTTCTTATTCCTATTTTGCTTAATTCTCACGCTGGAACCAAGTTTGGCATTCCTTATCCAGTATTTGCCCGCCTGTGGTTTGGAGATAAAGGAGCACATATCCCAGCACTGGCTAGGGCCATTGTGGCTGCTGGGTGGTTTGGAATTAATACATGGATTGGAACGGAAGCAATTGATACGCTCCTAAGCGCTTCGTTTTCGTCTTGGAACGGTTTAGCTGGTCATACAGCCATTGTATTTGCTCTTTTTTGGCTTTTAAATGTAGGAGTAGCATATAAAGGACCGCAAGCGATTAAAGTGTTAGGAGCGATTGCTGCTCCGGTTATTGGTATTTCAGCTATTATTCTTTTTATATGGGCTTATACAAACTCGGGAGGGTGGGGCCCCATTTTATCTACGCCTTCTAAATTTACATCAACCAGAGAATTTCTAGCCGTATTTTTCCCAGCTTTAACGGGAGTTATTGCATTTTGGGCGACGCTCGCTTTGAACATTCCGGATTTCTGTCGATATGCTAGAAGTCAGAAATCTCAAATGGTTGCACAAACCTTCTCTTTACCGTTGACAATGAGTATTTTTTCATTTATTGGGATTGCTGTTACCTCAGCAACAATCGTTATATTTGGAGAAGCTATTTGGGATCCAGTGGCCTTAGTAGCTAAATTCCCTCCGTTTATCATTTTCTTAGGAACAATCGTTATCGTGCTTTCTTCTTTAACGATTAATGTGGGAGCAAATATCGTCGCGCCAGCTCGTGCAATTGAGAATCTGAATCCAAAGAAAATCACGTTTGCGATGGGGGCGCTAGTGACCGGTATTTTTGCTATTTTACTTCAGCCATGGTACATCATGTCTAATTTCGGGAACTATATTTTCGGCTGGCTTGGAACATACGGAGCGCTGCTTGGCCCTATAGACGGCATCGCCATTGCTGACTACTGGCTTGTAAGAAGGAGACAGATGGCATTAAAGGATTTATATGAGGTAAACGGTCGCTACAGTTATTCAACAGGTTTTAATAAAAACGGTATTTATGCATTAGTAATTGGCGTGGCCATACCCGTTTTAGGCTTACTGATTCCTGGACTGCGCTTTTTATGGGATAATGCCTGGACATTTGGTCTATTCATTTCTATCATCGTTTACACGTATCTCATGAAAGGAGATAAAAGCGTATTAGCGCCGGGGGAATATGAAGAAATAACGTTAAAAACAAGCGAAAAACCGATTATCGACAGTCAAACGGCTGATCCAACCATCACCAAATAAATAAGATGAATCCAATCATTAACATGATTGGATTTTTTTATGAGTTAAAATTGTATGGAAGAAAATTGATAAAATTTTTTTGAGTTTTTTTGTTGATTTAAGAATTTTTTTTTCATATAATTTAAGTAATAAAAAAATGAAATCGTTTTCTAAAATAATTGATGTAAACGATTTCGATAATTGGAACTTATTTTTTAAAAAATTCACAGGGTGTAGAGCTTTTTTGCTACATAGAGAAAGCGTTTACTTAAAGGGAAGGTGGAAAGCAAGATGGATGCATACTTATTAGCTATTACAGTTGCCGCAATTGTTATTGTTATTGTAGGTGTTTCAGTTTTTAAATGGCATGCGTTTATTAGTTTAACGGTTGCGAGTTTGTTTTTGGCAATTGCTTCTGGGTTATCAATGGATAAAATTGTTGGCGCTTACGAAACGGGAGTGGGCGGTGTTTTAGGCCACTTAGTAGGAATTTTAGCGTTGGGAACAATTTTAGGTAAGCTGATGGCCGATTCAGGTGCCGGCATGCAGGTAGCGGATTATTTCGTAAGAATATTCGGTGTGAAAAGACTGCCATGGGCGATGCTAGTAGCAGGTTTCATTATTGGTATTCCTGTTTTCTTCGAAGTAGGAATTTTAATTCTACTGCCTTTAGTTATTTCCATTCATAAAACGACAAAACAAAATATATTATTGATTGCTCTGCCGGTTATTGCAGGATTATCAATTGTTCACGGTCTCGTTCCTCCTCATCCAGGAGCGATGGCAGCTATTAGTATTTACGGAGCAAATACGGGGAAAGTGCTTTTATACGCATTAATCATTTCAATTCCAGCTGCAGTTATCGCTGGACCAGTTTTTGCAAAATGGATTCACAAACGAGTGATTCCAGAAGGAGAACCTGATCTAATTCGTGTTACGACAACATCAAAAGATCTTCCTGGTACAGGCGTTTCATTCTTTGTCATTTTACTGCCCGTTCTATTAATGGTCTTAGCAGCTATAGCACCTGTTATTAACGGATTGCCAAGCGGCGTAGTGAAGTTTGTAGAATTAATAGGAAGTCCATTAATTGCACTTTTAATTGCTTGTTTTGCAGCGTTTTACCTGCTTGGAAAACGTCAAGGTATGACAAAAGATGTGATTAAAAAACTAACGGAAGAATGTTTGCTTCCTGTAGGATCTATTGTCTTAATTATTGGTGCAGGGGGTGGCTTCAAACAAGTATTAATCGATAGCGGAGTAGGTACAACGATTGGTCAAATGTCTGAACATCTATCTCTATCACCACTTGTGCTTGCATTTTTAATTGCTGGATTAATCCGTATTGCTACAGGTTCAGCAACAGTTGCATTAACAACAGCGGCTGGTATTGTCTCACCAATCATTGAGCACATGTCCGGTGTTAACTTAGAACTGCTTGTTATCGTTACGGGTGCGGGTTCACTAATGTTCTCTCACGTTAATGATGCTGGCTTCTGGATGGTGAAGGAGTATTTAGGATTAACAGTGAAAGAAACGTTCAAAACATGGACCGTTCTGGAAACGCTTCTATCCTTTATTGCTTTTGCAGGAGCACTTATTCTAAATGCATTAATTTAAAAATAAGACTCTTTTACTCTATGTAAAAGAGTCTTATTTTTTTATGAAAGAAAAGAATTTACAAGAAAAATAATCAAAATATTTTATTTATTCGTTAAATTATGGCAAAATAGAAATAGAAGAATAATAGCTTCTAAGAAGGGAATGACAGAGAGTGAGTAATCAACTAGTATTTTTCACAAACTTTTCAGAAGGAAAATTAGATTCAGACGTTTCTTGGTATTGTCCACCAGCTCAATTTCAAATTGACACAGAAACGAATCGATTAGTGATTAAAACAGACGCTAAAACGGATTTTTGGCAGCGTACTCATTATGGCTTTGAAGCGGACAATGGACACTTTCTTTACCGTGAAGTAGAAGGCGACTTTGAAATCATGACAAAGGTGCATACATATCCAGTTAATCGCTACGATCAAGCAGGTCTCATGATTCGTGTATCAAAAGATACGTGGATCAAAACGTCAGTTGAATACAATCCCGATGGTCCTAACCAATTAGGAGCAGTCGTAACCAACCAGGGCTTCTCAGATTGGTCCAGTCAAAATTTTACTCAAAACAAATCAGCGCTTTATTTTAAAATTCAGCGTAAAAACGATGATTACACCGTTTGTTATTCAAGTGATGGAGATTCTTGGACTCAGCTCCGACTCGCTCACTTATTGAACTCAGCCAAAGAACCTGTTCAAGTTGGTATTTATGCCTGCAGTCCTCAAGGAGCAGGGTATGAAGCCCAATTTGATTTTATAAAAGTAGAAAAAATGTAAATAAAAACCACGATTTAGCCACAGCTAAATCGTGGTTTTTATTTAGAAAGCGCATTATCTAAAGGCTGTGTGGCAGAAGCGGATGTCGGTTGATTGTGTAAAGCAATTTTTTGCTTGAAGTAGCTGATGACAAAACCTGTAATAGCAATGGATATAACAGAGAAAATTCCTTTTGAAAGTCCAATTGAATACATGCTCGACAGCACGACAAGGAAATCAAATGAAAAATTCACTTTTCCAGGATCCCAGCCGAATTTTCGCTGTGCGAATAACGCTAGAATATTAGCACCGCCGAGAGAAGCTCCGTTCATAAATAAAATGGATAAGCCAAGGCCGGCAATTAGTCCGCCCGTAACAGCACCCATCAGGCTGGGAAGTGTAAAAGAAGGAAGCAAGTGATCGAGTGAAGTGAGAAGCGATAGCAAAGACACTGATCCTATAGTTGTGGCGGTAAATTTCCATCCCATTTGAAAGAAGGAAAAGAGATAAAAAGGAATATTAATGAGAAAAAAGATCACCGCAAACGATAAGGGAAGGGCATATGATAAGCTAAGAGACAGACCAGCTGTTCCCCCCGTCACTACGTGAGAGTGCCGCAAGATAAGAACACCAATACTTGCAATCGTACATCCAAGAATAATCCATAAAACTTTTTTCATAAATAAACCCCTTTGTTTGTTTTTTCGGAATTTTCATTTTCAATCATCTACTTTAATGATAGGATATTAAATAAAGAAAACACATGTATAAATGAAGGAAATAATACTTGTTCTGTTATCAACTTGAATAAAGATTTTATTTATTATATTCATTTTGAAAGGAAAGGTTTGTATGGATCAAATCGATGCACAACTATTGTCTATTTTGCAAAGGGACGGACGTATGACGATTAGTGATTTATCAAAAAAGCTGGCTCTTAGCCGTCCAAGCGTATCAGAAAGACTTCAGCGTCTTCAGGAACGAGGAGTGATCCAGCGTTTTAGCGCTACGGTGTCTCCGAAAGCTTTAGGAAGAGATACACAGCTGTTTATTCAAGTAAGCGAATTAAAAAGAAAACCGGAGGAATTTGAAGACTTTATTGAGCAAAATGAAGACGTGCTTGAATGTCATCGCGTAACTGGACCGGTTTCTTACTTTATCAAAGCAGCCGTGTCTGGAATGGATGGACTTAGAATGCTAGTGGATGAACTGATTCCTTATGGAAATGTGAATACCTCAATTATTTTAAAGTCGCCTGTAGAAAACAGGATGATTACTCCTGTACAAAAACCGGCCCCATAAGAGGCCGGTTTTTCGTGTAAGGAGATATTAATAAAATCCTTTAATAATATAAAAATGATTTTGTAAAATATCAGGTATTTCTTCTTCTGAAACGTTCCTTTTCGTCTTTTTTTCTCCATCTGTTACAGTTAGCGTTTCACCAGATAGGGTAATGCGCCCTATAGGGGTTGCGATCGTAACAAGACGTTTGTGTACAAACGGAGAATCGGCTGACGTTTGATTGAACTCACACATGGGAGTAAAGTCAGTCAGTTTCTTAGGAAGCGTAGACACACGGTACAGCGTTTTCCATACATCATCTTCCCATCGCTGCAAATCATACATATGCTCAGCAACGTTTGTCATACGATAAGAGCCGCTTACATCTCTTACTACTTCGCCATTTAGAGGCATTGGTTTGCGCACAGAATCTCCGAATCCAACGTCTACGATGTAAGATTGATTTTCAACCATCACAAGGTTTGTAGCGTGACTTCCTTCAATGGTCCACGTGCCGTCGGGTTTTTTGACGGTAGCTGAAACGTAAGAGACTTCATATCCGCTTTCTTTTAACAGCCAGCCAAATAGACCGTTTAATTCGTAGCAAAATCCTCCACGCAAATTTACAATTACTTTTTGAAAAATTCGTTCTAAATCAATTATGATAGGGGTTTGAGACAGAACATCTAAGTTCTCAAAAGGAACATGAAGCATGTGTTTGTTCTGTAAAGCAGCTAAGCTTTCATACGTTGGGCTATCCGGTTTCTTAGCTAAAAACCGACTAAAATAATAATTAATATTCATCAAATGCACCTCTTAGTAAATCATTTCTCTCTGTCTTTAGCAGAACGTTCATGGAACAGCGCTTTTTCAAGTGTTTCTTTGGAAGCGAATCCTTGAAATACACGGCTGCCAATTTTTAAAGTTGGTACTTTCGTTACATGAGCATCTTCATACGCATGAACTAAGCTATCTTTATGAACTTGTTCGAACGTCCGGTCTTTTAAGATACGTGTAAATATTTCTTGATCTAAATGCAAGGAATCAGCGATTTCTGCTAAGACTTCAATCTGGCTAATATCTTTTTCCTCTTCCCAATAAGCTTTAAAAACAGCATCTATATAGGCAATTTCTTGACCATGTTTTTTAGCAAAATGAAAGCCTTCATGTGCTAAATGAGTGCGCGGGACTGGAGGCATGTCCGGCATATTTATTTCTACGTGCAGCTGTTGTGCTAAGGGAGCTATCGATTGATTCCAAGGTCTCTCTAAAAAATCTTCTATTTGCTCCATCTGCTGGGCTGGCTCAGGACAAAGTTCAAAAGGCTTCCATTCAATCTCAGCTTTTTGTTCTTTAATGACTTCTCTTAAAGGCTTAGTGGCTAGAAAACATAGTGGACAGACAAAATCAAAATAAAATTCAATATGCGCTTTCATCCCGTCACGCTCCTTTATGGCATGTTTTTATTTTATCAAAAGTAAAGACGATCCTTCCAACTTGGGAACTGTGGAAAAATAGTTGACAAAATTGGATAACTCTTTCTATAATAAAGTCAATACATATCACGAGCGATTAGTTCAGTGGGAGAATACATCCTTGACAGGGATGGGGTCGGGGGTTCGAATCCCTCATCGCTCATACCAAAGCCGTTTTCTTATTAATAAGAGAGCGGCTTTTCTCTTTTGTTTGACAAATCAATGCTATATTAAATCTTGAGCGCGTATAGAAGAATTAAAGTATAATGAAACATAGTGCATCAGGTCATGATAAAGATAATCACTAATTTAAAATAAATGAGGGTACAAAATGAATCAAAGAAGTTTTAGTCAATATGGTCTTAGTGACAAGGTAGCTAAGGCGCTTTCTAGCCTGCAATACAATCATCCCACGGAAGTACAAAGCAAGGTACTTCCCATCGCGCTAGAAGAAAGAGATGTGGTCGTGAAGTCTCAAACAGGAAGTGGAAAAACGGCTTCCTTTGGTATTCCACTGTGTGAATTAGTTAATTGGGAAGAAAATAAGCCCCAGGCCTTAGTGTTAACACCGACACGAGAGCTGGCTGCGCAGGTAAAAGAAGATATTACTAATATCGGCCGTTTTAAGCGAATTAAAGCAGCAGCTGTCTACGGAAAATCACCATTTGCCAAGCAAAAAGTAGAGTTAAAGCAAAAAACACATATTGTTGTAGGTACGCCTGGACGAGTGCTTGATCATATAGAAAAAGAAACGCTTGCATTAGAGAAAATTCGTTATTTGGTTATTGATGAAGCAGATGAAATGCTAAATATGGGTTTTATTGACCAAGTAGAAGCAATTATTCAACATCTTCCTAGTGAGCGTGTAACGATGCTTTTCTCCGCTACGCTTCCTGAAGATATTGAAGAGCTTTCTCGCAAGTATATGAAAAAGCCGGTTGATGTTGAAATCAAAGCAAATGGATTAACGACAAGTACGATTGACCATTCTGTTATATCAGTAGAAAACGAACATAAATTTGAACTGCTGAAAGACGTAACCACAGTAGAAAACCCTGACAGCTGCATCATTTTTTGCCGCACGCAAGAGCAGGTAAATACGCTGTTAGATGATTTAGATGATTTTGGGTATCCTTGTGATAAAATTCACGGGGCAATGGTGCAAGAAGACCGTTTTGAGGTTATGAATGATTTCAAAAAAGGTAAATTCCGCTATTTAGTGGCGACAGATGTAGCTGCGAGAGGAATTGATATTGATAATATCACACACGTTATTAACTACGATCTTCCGTTAGAAAAAGAAAGCTACGTTCACCGTACAGGAAGAACGGGACGTGCCGGTAAAAAAGGGAAGGCTATCACATTTGTAACGCCTTATGAAAAGAGAATGCTATCGGAAATTGAGGAATATATCGGCTTTTCAATTCCAACATCTACTCCTCCTTCTAAAGAAGAAGTACAGCAGGCAGCATCCGCTTTTACTGAAAAAATTAATGAGCGTCCAGAAGTTAAAAAAGATAAAAGCGAGTCATTAAATAAAGACATTATGAAGCTGTATTTTAACGGAGGAAAGAAAAAGAAAATTCGAGCGGTCGATTTTGTAGGAACAATTGCGAAATTAGACGGAGTAACCGCGGACGATATTGGAATTATTACGATTCAAGAAAACGTCTCTTATGTGGAGATTCTGAATGGAAAAGGTACCAAAGTGTTACAAGCAATGAAGAACAAGACAATTAAAGGAAAGAAATTAAAAGTTCATAAAGCGATTAAATAGCAGAGGGAAGTCCATCTTTTTAAAGATGGGCTTTATTTATACAGCCAATAAAGGAGTTGAGAGTATGAAGTACATAAAAGAAGCGTGTGTAGAAGGGTATGAGCAGGCAAAAAAAGCAGAAAAGCTAGGAGCAGACCGCATTGAATTATGTGACAATCTCAGTCAAGGAGGCACTACGCCAAGTTACGGCACCATTCAATATGCAAGCGAACATCTTGATACAGATATCAACGTGATTATTCGCCCAAGAAGCGGTGATTTTATATATTCCGAAGCAGAATTTCAAATTATGAAAAAAGACGTTAAAGCATGTAAAGACCTTGGAGTAAACGGAGTAGTATTTGGCATTTTAACAGAAGAAGCTGAAATCGATTACGGACGCACTAAAGAGTTAATAGCAGAAGCTCATCCTTTAAGCGTTACGTTTCATATGGCATTTGATGAGATTAAAGATAAATACAAAGCCATTGATATACTTAGTGAATTGGGAGCAGACCGTATTTTGACCAAAGGAGGGAAAGGATCTGCTTTGCAAAATCTGCATATGATCCGAGAATTGATCACATATGCTAATGAACGTATTATTATTTTGCCCGGCGGAGGAATTCATGAAGGCAACGCAGAGCGGGTTATGAAAGAAACAAAAGCAGCTGAATTACACGGAACAAAAATTGTAGGAGATTTATCTCCTTAAATAAAAAGAGGCTGGGACAAAAGCATTTTAGTCCAAGTGAAAAACGAACCATTAATCAATATGTTTGATTCGTGGTTCGTTTTTTTTGATGGTGAATATAGTTTCATCTGTTTCGTTCCTTCTAGCAGGTGATTGGAGGGCAAGGCGAAGACTCCTGCGGGCTCAGCGGCCGCCCGCGGAAAGCGAAGCCTTGCACGGAAATCAACTGCGGTGTAATAAGCAGTCCAGCTCATCTATCTCATTTGTTCATCTTTAGGTTGGATTCATTTAGTTATGTCTCAACCTCTTTTATTTTGATGTATTTTCTTTTGCTGCTAAGCCGCTCGTCACTTTTGTACGCTGAAAGAAAAAAGAACCTACGACGAGTACAGCAATTAAAAGAGTTAAGAAGAACTGAGAACGTAATGAATCAATAAATGCCATGGCAATAAAAATACTAGTGATGGCAAGGATTGTAGCGTAAGTTAAGTAAGGAAATAACCACATTTTAATTTTTAATGCTTCAGGATTTTCTTTTTCATATTTTTTTCTCATTTTAATCTGTGAAAATGCAATAACAAGATATACAAGAAGCGCTACGCCGCCTGATGCATTCACTAAAAACAAAAAGATTTTGTCCGGTGAAATGTAGTTAAAGATAACGCTAATGTACGAGATAACTGTACATGCTAATATCGCACTAACTGGTACGCCTTTTTTATTTAATTTTGAAAAACTTTTTGGCGCATCGCCGTTTTGAGACATGGAAAACAGCATGCGAGAACTTGTATACAGACCAGAATTCAGACAGGAAAGAACGGCTGTTAAAATAATAAAGTTCATAATTTGAGCTGCGGCCGGTACATTTACTAATTCAAGAATAGATACAAATGGGCTTTTCATTAGGCTTGACGAATTCCACGGAAGAACCGTTACTAAAATAAAAATAGAGCCTAAATAGAAAAACAAAATGCGATAAATAACGGTATTGGTCGCGATGGTAATGGCTTTTTCAGGCTGAGACGATTCACCTGCTGCGGTTGCGACAATTTCTGTTCCCATAAAGGAGAACATGACAAGGGCAATTCCTAAAAATACAGAGCTAATTCCATTCGGTAAAAAGCCGCCTTTGTGCAAAAGGTTGGAAGTGCCGGGAGAATCAATTCCTGGAATGAATCCACAAATAATAGCTATACCTAAAAGTAAAAAAAGAACGATACTGACGACTTTAATGAGGGAAAACCAATATTCAAATTCTCCGAAAGATTTAACAGAGTACAGATTGGTCATCGTTAATAAAAAAGTAAGAGCCAGGCTTACTCCCCAAGACGGCAAAGACGGGAACCAGTATTGAATAATATTTGCACCTGCAATAGCTTCAACAGCAATAACGATAACCCAGAAAAACCAGTAGAGCCAGCCAATCGTGTAGCCTGCCCAAGGGCCTAATGCCTCTTTTGCATAAGTGGAAAAAGAACCGCTGGAAGGATTTGCAGTAGACATTTCTCCAAGCATTCGCATGACTAAAATAACGAGCAAACCAGCAAACGCGTACGAAAAAATAGATCCCGGTCCAGCGGTGTTAATGAGTGATCCGCTTCCGATAAACAATCCAGCCCCGATAATTCCTCCAAGAGAAATCATGGTGATATGCCGGATCTTTAACTCTTTTTTTAACTGTGGCTGTGGATGGCTGTTCATTTGTAACCTCCTATATAACCTGAATTTTTAGTTAATATAGAGAATTATAGTATGTTGTAAGACGTATGGACAGAATGTTGTTAGAGGTTCTTTCATACAAAAAACGGATATGAATTGTTGCATTCATATCCGGCTTACTCTGACACAGACATTCATTATGCGTATAAAGTACCTGATTAGCGTCTTTTTCCTTTTTTATAATAAGCAATGTAGATGAATTTCTTATGAATGGTAGCTGAAAATAAGCTGAATGATTGTTTCAAATAAGTTAATCAAAAGAGGTATACATCCTATTAAAGGATAATGTGGAATGATATTCAAACTCTCTGCAAAGCGTTAAATGCGGGTTTCCCTTTCTGAAAACGGGTATATATAGTAGTAAGAAGTTTATTCTTTTGCTAAGTATAAAAGAAAGATGTGCTATAGAAACAGGAGGTTATAAATAATGAAACATGTTGAAGTAGTAGAAAGCGGAGCGGATATTAACGAAGCAATTAATCAATTTGCAGACAAAGGTTTTGAGAAAAATGAAGTATACGTGTTTACTTATGACAAGGAAGATTCTAAAAATTTAACAGAAGTAACGGACACAAATATTATTCGACTGTCTGAAGAAGGTCCTTTACATTCAGCAGCGAGTTTATTTTTAACAAGAGAAGATGAGCTTCGAACAAAAATGGCTTCACTAGGCTTATCAAAAGACGAAACAAAGAAATATGAAGAAGAGTTAAAGAAAGGCAGTGCGATTGTAGTGGCTGCTACAGGGGAGAGAAAAGACATTTAATTTTAATAGAGGCTAGGGCAAAAGTAGTTTAGTTAAAGGAAGATCCGAACGCGTTTGATTCTTGATGGAGAACCAAACGCGTTCGGATTTTTTGTGGGGACAGTGTAACAATTGATCTATACGAGCTTCTTTATCTCATTTGTTCGTCTTTAGATTCAATTGATTTCGTTATGTCTCACACTTTTTTTGTTTTTTCCACTATATGATTGATAAAACTAATGGTATTAGTTAAAATAAAAACTAATACCATTAGTTTTTATTTTGATAATAGGGGATGAGGAAATGAGAATAGTTCGTGAGAAAATGTTGTATCAACTGACGTTTTTGCCTCGTTTTTTTCCAGTGAATTGTTATTTAGTTGAAGAAAAAGATAGCCTTACATTAATTGATGCAGCTCTTCCGTACAGCGCGTCAGGTATTTTGAAAGCTGCAGATCGAATTGGAAAACCGATTACGCGAATTGTTTTTACACATACTCATGAAGATCACATCGGGGCGATTGATACTTTGAAGAAAAGTTTACCGAATGCTTCTGTTTATATGTCGCAAAGAGATTATCGATTATTTTCAGGAGATTTAACACTCGATTCTGAAGAACCTCAAAACCCAATCCGTGGAGGAGTACCAAAGCTAGGAAAGATCTCAACTGAAGTTGATCATTTCATTGAAGAAGAGTCTTACATAGGCTCACTTGCTCCTATTTTTACACCTGGACATACACCTGGGTCTATGTCTTTTTTAGACCAGAGAACGAACGCATTAATTGCGGGAGATTCTTTCCAAGTGCGAGGAGGAGTTGCGGTATCAGGTCAGTTAAAGCCGCTGTTTCCGTTTCCCGCTTTTGGAACGTGGAGTAAGGAGCTGTCACTTAAAAGTGCAGAAAAGCTATATCAACTAAACCCGTCACTTCTTGCTGTTGGACACGGAAGACTCCTTTCTCGGCCGCTGAAATTGATGGGAAAAGCAATACAACAAGCAAAAGTGAAAATGGAAAAAAGGGGATGAAGGGATGTCGCCACGACAGGGACTAGATTTTAAAAAGGTTATTCAAACAGGTGGAAATTTGGCCAATCGTGAAGGGTTTTATGCTGTTACAATTGCTTCATTAGCCAAAGAATTAGATGTTCGTCCACCGTCTTTATATAATCATATAAAAGGATTAGAAGAGCTGCGCAAAGAACTGGCTTTAAGTGGACTGCAGCAGCTATATCATCTTTTAAAAAGTGCTGTTGAACATGCTTCTGCAGAAGACGCTGTTTATCAGCTAAGCAAAGCGTACGTTTCATTTGTAAGAAAGTCTCCGGGAATATACGAAGCAACAGCAACGGTAGCACCAAGGATACAAGATGAAGAAGTACAAAAAGCATCTGATAACATTGTGCTTTTAGTGCTGGATGTGTTGAAACCGTATCATCTTCCAGAAGATGAAGCCCTTCATGCTGTTAGAAGTCTTCGCAGCATTTTACATGGATTTGCTTCTTTGGAGCAAAAAGGGGGATTTGGAATGCCTTTAAGCACTGATGAGACCCTGGACTTTTTAATTCGTACGTTTGTATTGGGGCTACATCGGTATGAAGAGACCACATAAATTCTATTAATGCCACTAAGCCTAACGCTTTAGTTAAAATTGAAAAAAAAGAGAAAGAATGATAGATTACAAATAAAGACATTTATTCCTATTGTTTTAGGGTTGTTACTGATGAAGCAGGCAAAACCTAAGCTGCAAGGACAGAAAAGGTAGTTTCTGTTTGTTGCTGTTTAGGTATTTTTTGTTTTTGTTTAAAATAACCGGCCCTTTTAATTTGTTTTATAAGGGGGGAAATCTTCTGAGAATGGAGAGAAGCAAACATGCTTAATTCAAGAATGATCGTCATATTAAGAGAACTAATGTCCGTACAGTCTACATTATCAACCGTTACGAGCGAATATTTGGCAACAGTAAATCAAGTATCTTCTCGAACTATTCGAACGGATATAAAACAGCTAGATGACATTTTGTCTCAGTACGGGGCTAAAATTAAATCAGCTCGAGGGACAGGATATGAACTTAGCGTTTTAGATGAAAAACAGTTTCATCAGCTATTAAAAGAACTTTCAGCTAATCAATTATTTGATACAGCGTCTATTCCAACCGTTCCTGATGAACGCGTGCATTATTTGATCAAAAGATTGCTGCTAGCAGACGGATATTTGAAGCTCGAAGATTTAGCAGACGAGTTGTATATTAGCAAGTCAACGGTTCAAAACGATTTAAGAGATGTTAAAAAACAGCTGTGTAAGTATGATATCCTTTTAGAAAAACGTCCTAACTATGGCTTGAAAGCTAAAGGGGACGAAATGAAAATGAGATTTTGTATGTCTGAGTACATATTCAACCGAAAAGATAAAGAAGTAGATATGGTACACAATGAAATATCTATCCTGCCCCAAGAATCAATCTTAACGATTAAAGCCCACATTTTAAATCAAATAAAACGATACAATATTATGGTTTCAGACATTGGATTAAACAATTTAATCATTCATTTAGCTATAGCTTGTAAGCGAATACAAGAAGAAAATTTTATCTCTTTGTATTCAGAAGACCTGCTTGAGATTATGGAGCACAAAGAATATGAAGTAGCAGCTGAAATTGTACGAGAAATTGAAAAGGCATTCAAGGTTCGTTTTCCGAAGTCAGAAACAGCGTATATCGCCATTCATTTGTTAGGGACAAAAATGCTCAATAATGGCAATCATGAAGAAAAAGAAGTGAAGCAGTTTATTGATACAAATATTTATGAATTAACAGCGGCTATATTAGAAGCAATTGAAAAGGAGCTTCATTTAGAAATTAGTGAAGATTCAGAGCTGATCCTTGGTATGAGCTTGCATTTGAAACCGGCTATCAACCGCTATAAATATGGAATGAATCTACGAAACCCAATGCTTGAAGGGATTAAGAGCCATTACCCTCTGGCTTTTGAAGCTGGAATTATAGCTGGAAAGGTACTAAAAAATCGCCTTGAAATCGACATGCATGAAACAGAAATTGGCTATTTAGCTTTACATATTGGAGGTGCCATTGAACGTCGGAAAATTATCAATCAGCCTAAGCGCTGTTTGATTGTATGCGCATCGGGAGTAGGGAGTGCCAAGCTATTATCATATAAGCTGCAGGCTACGTTTGGATTAAATCTGACTATTTTAGGAACAACGCAGTATTATAAGCTTCACCAAATGTCGCTGCACTCTTTAGATTTTATTGTTAGTACCATTCCAATTCCAGATCATCTTCCTGTTCCTGTAGTACAAGTAAGTACTATTCTAGGAAACAGTGATTTTAAAAAAATTGATTGTTTAATGAAGAACAAACCGCAGCCTTCATTAGAATACACAAAAAAAGAATTGGTATATTTACAGCAAGAATTTCAAACAAGAGAAGAAGTGCTTCATTTTTTAGGAGAGAAATTAACTCATCTAGGACTAGTTCCTTCTCAATTTATAGAATCTGTTTTTGAAAGAGAAGCTGCATCACCAACAAGTTTTGGCAATCTCGTTGCGATTCCTCATCCTATGGTTCCTCAAACGGATACGACGTTTTGGGCCATTTGTACGTTGAAAAAACCGATTATGTGGGAAGGAAACCTCGTACAATTTATTTGCCTTTTAAGTGTAAAAGCGAATAATCAAGGCGATTTGCAGAAGATGTACAGTTTGTTAGTCCGCGTTGTGGATGATAAGCAGGTCGTGCAGCGCTTAGTAAAGTGCAAGGATTATGAGGAATTTATAGAGGTGTTTATGAAAAATATTAGATAAAAAAAGAAGTCTAAGAGAGGGGCTTCTTTTTTATCTGAATGTTCAAACATATTTTTTCCGTTAGTAGCGGAAAAAGGTTGTGTATAAATGTAAGCGCTTTTATTTTAAGATAAAACTATCAACAAAACAGATAGCAAAATAAAAAACGGGGGAATGACAAATGAATATTCTATTATGTTGTGCAGCTGGAATGTCTACAAGTTTACTAGTAACAAAAATGGAAAAAAGCGCTCAGGAGCAAAGCACGGAGTATAAAATTTGGGCGGTTCCTGGCGACTCTGTTCGCAACCATATTGATCAAGCGGATGTACTTTTATTAGGACCTCAAGTGCGCTACCTATTGCCGCAGCTTAAGAAGCTAGGTGAAGAAAAAGGAGTGCCAGTTGACGTTATAAATCCTGTTCACTACGGAACGTGTAATGGAGAACAAGTGTTAAAATTTGCAGTTCAACTAGTTTCAAAATAGGAGTGTGGACTACATGAGCAAATTTAATAGTATGCTTGAAAGCAAAGTAATGCCTATCGCTGGAAAAATGGCGGGTCAACGCCATTTACAAGCACTTCGAGACGGTATTGTTCTGACAATGCCGCTCATTATTATCGGTTCAGTATTTTTAATACTGTCGAATTTACCGATACCAGGTTACAACGACTTTATGGCAGGGATTTTCGGAAAAGAATGGGCAACGAAAATGGCCTACCCAGTTGGAGCTACATTCGATATTATGGCGCTGCTTGCTTGTTTCGGAATAGCCTATCGGTTAGCTGAAAAATACGGAGTAGATGCTTTGTCCGCAGGGGCTATTTCACTTGCTGCTTTTTTACTTGCTACTCCGTATAAAGTGTCCTTTCTCCCAAGTGGAGCCAAAGAAGCTATTTTAGTAGACGGCGGAATTCCAACCGCTTTAATGGGAAGTAAAGGACTCTTTGTAGCAATGATTGTCGCGATTCTCTCTACGGAAATTTACAGATGGTTTATTCAAAAAGACATTATCATCAAGATGCCTGATGGAGTTCCTCCCGCTGTTGGAAAATCGTTTGCTGCTCTTATTCCTGGCTTTACGGTAATAGCATTTATTTGGATTTTACGTTTGTTAGTAGAACAAACGCATTTTGGAAGTCTGCATAATATCGTTGGAGAATTGCTTGGAAAGCCTTTAGGTGTGTTAGGCGGCAGTTTAGGCGGTACGCTAGTTGCCGAACTTGTTATTATGCTCATGTGGTCATGTGGACTTCATGGAGCGAATATTGTCGGTGGAATTATGGCTCCCATTTGGTATGGAGCTATGGATGAAAACCGAATTGCATTTGCTAATCATGAAGCATTACCAAATATTTTTACACAGCAGTTCTTTGATATTTGGATTAATATCGGAGGCAGCGGAGCCACGTTAGCTCTAGTTGTAGCTATGATTTTAAAAGCACGCAGTCAACAAATGAAGCAGCTTGGTAAGTTAGGAATAGGACCAGCTCTTTTTAATATCAATGAGCCGATCATCTTTGGACTTCCGATGGTGATGAATCCAATGATGCTTATTCCGTTTATTATTACCCCTCTTGTGACGGTAGTAGCAACCTATATTGCGATGTCGACAGGACTGGTAGCAAAACCAGCAGGTATTGCGGTTCCTTGGACTATGCCTCCGATTATTTCTGGCTATTTGGCAACAGGAGGGAAATTATCGGGTGCAGTTATGCAAGCTATTAATATCGGAATCTCTGTTTGCATTTATTATCCTTTCTTTAGAATGTGGGATAAACAAAAATTCACTGAAGAAAATGGTATACAGCCTGCAGCTGAAGGGGTACCAAGTGATACAAAGAAAGATATTGTGTGAGGAGGGATAAAGGATGGAAGGCATTCAAGAATATATTTTTAAATTAATCTTACACGGTGGAAACGGCAGAAGTTCAGCCATGGAAGCGATAGCAGCTGCCAAAAGCGGAAATTTTTCAGAAGCACGTGAAAAGCTTACACAAGCTGCAGAAGAATTAAATGCTGCTCATCATATCCAAACGTCGTTAATTCAAGGTGAAATTAGAGGGGAAAGCACAGAAATTTCTCTGCTCATGATTCATGCTCAAGATCATTTAATGAATGCGATGACGGTAAAAGAAATGGCTACTGAATTTGTAGATTTATATGAAGCAATCAAAATTTCTGGGGGGATTACACTATGACAAAAGGTATTAAGATTGTAACGATTGGCGGAGGTTCAAGCTATACGCCTGAACTAATAGAAGGATTTATTAAACGATACGATGAACTTCCAGTTCGAGAACTGTGGCTAGTAGACGTTGAAGAAGGAAAAGAAAAGCTAGAGATTGTTGGTAATTTGGCGAAACGAATGGTGAAAAAATCAGGTTTGCCAATTAATGTTCATTTAACGTTAGATCGAAGAGAAGCACTAAAAGATGCGGATTTCGTAACGACTCAATTTCGCGTTGGTTTGTTAGATGCACGAGCGAAAGATGAAAGAATACCGCTTAAATACGGGGTGCTTGGTCAAGAAACAAATGGACCGGGCGGATTATTTAAAGGACTTCGCACGATTCCCGTTATTTTAGATATCTGCCGTGACATTGAAGAGTTATGTCCAGAAGCTTGGCTGATTAACTTCACAAATCCTGCAGGTATGGTAACAGAAGCTGTGCTCCGCTATAGTAACATTAAAAAGATTGTAGGGCTTTGTAATGTACCAATCGGAATGGAAATGGGGATTGCTAAGCTGCTTGATGTAGATCACTCCCGCATTCGAATTGATTTTGCTGGTTTAAATCACATGGTCTATGGATTAGATGTATATGTAGATGGTGTAAGCGTTAAAGATCAAGTTATTGATTTATTGAGTGATCCAACTAACAGCAGCTTTGTGAAAAATGTAGCGGGACTTGGATGGGAGCCAGAATTTACAAAAGCCCTAAATGCGTTAACGTGTCCATATCACATGTACTATTATAAAACGCGTGAAATGGTAGAAAAAGAGCTTATTAATTATGAAAAAGGTGAAACGAGAGCAGAAGTCGTAAAACAGTTGGAAAAAGAGCTGTTCGAACTGTATAAAGATCCTAATCTAGACATTAAACCGCCTCAATTAGAACAGCGCGGCGGAGCCTATTATAGTGATGCAGCCGTTCGATTGATTACATCCATTTACACGGATAAAGGCGATATTCAGCCCGTAAATACTATCAATAATGGTGCCATAGCAAGCATTCCTGCTGATTCTGCCGTAGAAGTAAGCTGTATTATTACAAAAGATGGACCGAAGCCAATTTCAGTCGGCGACCTTCCTGTACCTGTACGAGGTCTTGTTCAAACAATTAAGTCATTTGAGCGTGTTGCAGCTGAAGCAGCAGTGACCGGAGATTATGACAAAGCTATTTTAGCATTAACCATTAATCCTCTTGTGGCTTCTGATAAGCTAGCTAAGCAAATTGTCGATGAGATGCTAGAAGCTCATAAAGATTACTTGCCTCAATTTTTTAAAACGGTTCAAGCTTAAAATCAAGCTGTGCGAATACAGTACGTATTCGCACAGCTTTTTTTCTATTTGTAAAGCTAGATTTCTGCCACCATCAATGTAACAATATAAAATAGAAACGGACAGCAAAGGGTGGCTAGAAATGATTCATTTATTAATTATGATGGTAGAACGAGTCGGAGTTATTGTCATCTTAGGTTTTTTGCTGGCACATACAAAAGTTTTTCGGCAATTTCTCCGCAAACAGCAAGGGTATAAAGGAAAAGCTGTACTTATTTTTATTTTTTCTCTTTTTAGCATTATTAGTAACTACACGGGAATTGAAATTCAAGGAACAATTATTCGAAATGAAGACTTATTATTAAAAGTAGATCCATCAAGCTCGATTGCAAATACACGAATTATGGGTGTGGAAATGGGCGGTCTGCTTGGCGGTCCATTTGTTGGTTTAGGAGTAGGAATACTTGCTGGCGTTCATCGTTTTATGTTAGGAGGGAGTACGGCGTTTAGCTGTGCAGTTTCATCCGTTTTAGCAGGGGTGTTAACTGGATATATCGGCTATGCCTACCGGAAAAAACATCGAACGATTACACCGCGCTTTGCTGCACTTGTAGGCATAGCGATGGAAACGCTTCAGATGCTGATTATTTTATTATTTGCTAAACCGTTTGATTCGGCATGGACGCTAGTGAGTATTATTGCTATTCCAATGATTATTGTAAATGGCACAGGAAGCTATATTTTCTTATCTATTATTCAGTCCATTTTACGGCAAGAGGAACAAATGAGAGCGCTTCAGACACACAAAGTATTATTAATCGCGGATCAAACTCTTCCACATTTTCGTCAGGGTCTCACTAGTGAATCATGTGAAAATGTTGCAAATATTATTCATCGCTTCACAGGTACGGATGCTGTTTCGCTAACTGATACGCACAAAATTTTAGCTCATGTAGGGGAAGGAATTGATCATCACGTTCCTTCGCATAGTTTAATTACCGGGCTGTCTCACGAAGTGCTGAAGACAGGAAAAATTATGAAAGCAAAATCGAGAGAACAAATTGATTGTCAGCATAAAGACTGTCCGCTTCATGCCGCCATTGTGATGCCGCTTACTTCTCACGGTACTACCATTGGAACACTAAAAATGTACTTTAAAGATGCGAGCGGGTTAAGCCGAGTGGAGGAAGAGCTGGCAGAAGGATTAGCTAAACTTTTTTCAACTCAGCTAGAGCTCGGCGAAGCAGAGCTTCGAAGTAAATTGCTAAAAGATGCGGAGATTAAAGCTTTACAGGCACAGGTGAATCCTCACTTTTTATTTAATGCCATTAATACGATATCGGCGCTGTGCAGACAGGACGTAGAAAAAGCCAGAAAGCTGCTTTTGCAGTTAAGCATTTATTTTCGTTCCAATTTGCAAGGTGCAAGGCAGCTGTTGATTCCGTTATCAAAAGAGCTTGATCATGTCCACGCGTACTTATCGCTTGAACAAGCCAGGTTCCCTAATAAATACGAAATTGACATGTATATTGAAGAAGGGCTAGATGATGTCTTGCTTCCGCCATTTATTCTTCAAGTGCTTGTGGAAAATGCCATTCGGCACGCGTTTCCGCGTAAACAAAAGCACTGTCGTGTAGAAGTTTATATTGAGACAAAAGATAAATATGTATACGTAAAGGTAAAAGACAATGGACAAGGTATAGACACAAAACGATTGCAAATGCTTGGCAATCAGCCCGTTTTTTCAGAAAAAGGAACGGGGACGGCTCTTTACAATATTAAACAACGTTTGCATGGATTGTTTGGAAAAGAAACAACGCTGGAGTTTGACGTAACAGAAGGAACAGCGGTTTCGTTTGTTATACCAATTGAATTAAAAAGCGAGGGTATGTAATATGCTGCGAGTACTAATAGTAGATGATGAAATGTTAGCGCGAGATGAATTAAAATATTTATTACATCGAACGAAAGAAGTAGACTTCATTGAAGAAGCTGAAAGTATCGAAGAGGCGTTGGATAAAATGATGGATGAAAAGCCGGATTTATTATTTTTAGATATACAATTGTCAGATGACAGCGGTTTTGATATTGCTAAAAGGCTTAAAAAAATGAAAAATCCGCCAGCTATTATATTTGCAACCGCGTACGATCAGTACGCTTTACAAGCCTTTGAAGTAGATGCAATTGATTACATTTTGAAGCCTTTTGATGAAGAAAGAGTGATGCAGGCTATTCATAAATATAAAAAAATGCGTGTTCCTCATCCCGCTGTAAAAGAAGAAGAATCGATAGGAGAGTCTTCTTCTCAAACTGGAAAGTTAGCGATTTCTGTAGATGATTCGATTGTGTTGGTGAGTATAAAGGACATCTTGTTTGTAGGATTAATAGAAGGAGAAGTCACCATTCAGACCATAACAGAATCCTACCATACTGCTGATACGCTTGCTATGCTAGAAAAAAAGCTCCCTTCTCAGTCGTTTAGTCGTGTGCACAGGGGGTATATCGTCAACGTAAATCATATTTCCGAAGTACAGCCTTGGTTTAATTCTACGTATAATTTAGTAATGAAAAACGATGAGCGAGTTCCTGTCAGCCGTACATATGCTAAAGAATTGAAGAAACGTTTAGGAATTTAAGGAAAAAGCAGCTTGCGTATGCATTTTGGCAAGCTGTTTTTTGCATTTCAAGGCTCGATTTTTGTAAGTGAGCACAAATATTTGACTCTTTAATTTGAAAACGCTTTCTTATTGATTTTCATTTTATATAATGAAGTCAACAAACAGAGAGAGGTGAAAGAAATGAGTGCTAAAAAAGTGTATGGCTTTTTAACACAAGCATTTATTTTTTCCGTAATTATGTTGATTTCAGATTTTATTGCAGAGCATTTGCCTTTTCCAATGCCTGCTTCAGTCATTGGACTTGTGCTGTTATTTCTTGCACTCTGCTTGAAGATTATTAAACTAGAGCAAGTTGAATCACTGGGAACGGCTTTAACTTCTTTGATCGGATTTTTATTTGTACCAGCAGGTATTTCTGTTATGAATTCATTAGGTGTTATGCAGCAGTACGGCATTCAAATTTGTTTAGTTATTATCGTGGCAACGATTATTTTGTTAGGCGTTACAGGCTTATTTTCACAGCTTATACTTGGCATGACAAAAGATAATAAAGCAAAAGAAGAAATAAAAGATGCAGATATGAGTGAAAAAACGAAAAAACAAGGTATTGCTTAACATCAATTATAAAGAGACAAGGTGGTTGGAAAGATGAATCCGTATTTTGGAATCGTGGTTTCTTTAGCTGCGTACGGCATTGGAACGTATTTATTTAAAAAGTCAAAAGGTTTTTTCTTATTTACTCCTTTATTTGTGGCAATGGTACTCGGAATTGCTTTTTTGAAAATTGGTCATTTTTCTTATGAGGAATATAGCAGCGGCGGGAAGATTATCAGCTTCTTTTTAGAACCGGCAACAATTGCTTTTGCCATCCCTTTATATAAGCAAGCCGATAAATTAAAAAAGTACTGGTGGCAAATTCTTTCTTCTATTGCGGTAGGGTCAGTTTGTTCGGTAGCGATTATTTTTGCGATTGCTAAAGGTATTCATATGGATGAAGTTGTGATGAAATCAATGCTTCCACAAGCAGCTACAACAGCGATTGCGCTGCCATTGTCTCAAGATATTGGAGGGATTCCTGCTATTACTTCCTTTGCTGTTATTTTTAATGCAGTCATCGTATATGCGCTGGGCGCTTTATTTTTAAAAGTATTCAAGGTGAAGAATCCAATTTCGAAAGGATTAGCTCTTGGAACTTCTGGGCATGCGCTAGGAGTAGCCGTAGGGATTGAAATGGGAGAAGTAGAGGCAGCCATGGCAAGTATTGCAGTTGTTATTGTAGGCGTTGTCACAGTTGCCGTTATTCCACTTTTTGTTCAGCTAGTCATGTAACAAAAGCCTGAAGGAGTCAGAGATTTTCTGACTCCTTCAGGCTTTTGTTTGTTAATTAATACACCACTCCAAAATGTCGTGATGCGCAGTTTTGACAGGTTGTATGGTCAAAAAGACTCTCAGGAATGATAAATTCAAAACAAAATTGACATTGTTTGAATTGACTTTGTCTATAAAACATTGTCTCTAAGAAAATAGCTGTAATATGTTCAGTTATGTGCTTATGGGAACGTTGTTCTAAAGTGGACCATGGAATAGACTGATGCTCTATGTAAATCGGACAGGAAGTATAGGGTGTATCCCATTGAATGGCTTGATATCCAAACGTAAGGCCATGATGAGCTGCTGATGTAAATATGATTAGGTTTTGATGGAATTCTGGCAGAGGTAATTCTAGTTTTTGATCTTTAAGCGATCTCGTTTTGGAATGAAGGTTATACAATTTAATTTGAAAATGAATCCACTGAGTGGCGTGAACGGTTATTGACATGTTTTAAACCTCCAATTCAGACTCTTTCTTTTATCATAATTGATTTCAAAATAAATAAATAGTAGGCAAAAAGAAGATAACAAAATTTTATATAGATTACTTATAAGGCGTAGGGAAAGGTGATATAAGCATAGCATCCTTTTTTCTACCCCTTTTTAAAGTATAGTAATCTTCTATATAAAAGCTTGCTTTCAACGAATGGTATCGGCGTATTCATACGCTTTAAACAGATTTTAATGTTAGAAGTTATAACAAGGTTCATTTCTTTTAGAGAAGTTTATGAAATAATAAAAACTGTATATTTTACGGTCTGAATCTATGTGTTGGAGGTTTTTATATGACAAAACAAAAGCTGGTATTAATCGGAAATGGAATGGCAGGAATGCGCTGTATTGAAGAAATTCTTATTCATTCTCCAGATTGTTTTGATATTACTGTTTTTGGAAGTGAGCCTCACGTTAACTATAATCGAATTTTATTATCAACCGTTTTACAAGGCAGTACAAAGCTTGAAGATATCAATATTCATTCTTTGGCATGGTATAAGGAAAATAATATCACTTTATTTAAAGGAGAAAGCGTTACGCACATAGACACCAAGAGAAAAATAATAACAACAGATAAAAACAGAGAGACGAGGTACGACAAGCTTATTATTGCTACTGGTTCGAGCCCGTATATGCTCCCCGTTAAAGGGTCTGACAAAGAAGGTGTCCTCGGTTTTCGTACCATCGAAGACTGTCAGGAAATGATTAAAATTTCTAAACAGTATAAAAAAGCAGCGGTTATTGGAGGGGGTCTGTTAGGGCTGGAAGCTGCTAGGGGACTATTGAATTTGGGAATGGATGTTCAAGTCATTCATCATTCGGGTTTCTTAATGGAGCGACAGTTAGACAGAGCAGCATCTGCTATGTTAAGAGAAGAATTAGAAAAGCAAGGCATGAGTTTTCTATTAAACAAACATACAGATGAGATTATAGGGGGAAATCGAGCAGAAGGCGTCCGATTTAACGATAGCAGCAAAATTGCAGCTGATTTAGTTGTAATGGCTACAGGAGTGAGGCCAAATGTTAATCTAGCTAAAAAAAGCGGAATAGAAACAAATAGAGCAATCATCGTAAACGATTATTTAGAAACGAGCATCCCGGATATCTATGCAGTAGGTGAATGCGCTGAACATCGAGGGATGACATACGGCCTTGTTGCTCCTCTTTACGAACAAGGAAAAGTCTTAGCGCGACACCTTTGCCAAATAAAAAACGATGGTTATCGCGGGTCCGTTCTTTCCACTCAATTAAAAATATCAGGAATAGACGTTTACTCAGTCGGAGAGTTCAAGGAAAATCAAGGTGCAAAAGCCATTACGATTTCGAATATGTTAGATGGTATATACAAAAAAGTCGTTTTTCGCGAGGGGAAAATAGTGGGAGCTGTTCTTTTTGGAGATACCAGTGAGGCTATAAAGCTATCACAAATGATTAATGAAAAAAAGGATTTGTCGCAAGCGGAAAAAGTACAATTATTTCCTTCTCAACATGGAAAAGAAAATGCAGTAACTTCTATGCCACTTACGGGTATCATATGCAACTGTAACGGTGTAACAAAGGGAGCCATTATTGAAGCAGTACAGAAAAATGATTTAACGACAGTAGATGAAATAAAAAATTGCACGAAAGCTTCTGGTTCATGTGGAGGATGCAAACCCCTTGTAACAGATCTTTTAACATATATTCAAAGCGATGAGTTTGATGAAATCATTGAACAAAAAACCTTTTGTACATGTACACATTTATCAGAAGATGAGCTGGTAAGAGAAATGCAGCAATATCAATTTGAGACGGTTCAGCAAGTAAGAGAAATATTAAAGTTTAAAGACATGAAAGGCTGTTCGTTATGTGAAGGCGGTCTTCATTACTATTTAGATATGATGAATCCTCATTATGAAAACAATCGACATTCTTTATTTACTACGGAGAATGAACAGGCCGTTTTGCTTCACGATGGGACTTATGCAGTGGTACCGCAAATTCACGGTGGTCTGACAAATGTACAGGAATTAAGGAACATAGCAAATGTAGCTGAAAGGTACAACATCTCTAATATTCGTTTAACAAGTGATCAGCGCATTCAACTTATTGGAGTGAAAAAAGAATATCTTCCGTTGATAAGTGAGGAAATAGATAGAGGACTTCAGCAGCTATATGAACGTACAGTTAAAAATGTATCTGTTTATATAGGAAAAGGAACGTGTATTTGTCAGTATGAACCTGCTCTTGCTTTATCAAATGAATTAGATAAACAGCTTGAATATGTAAAGACCCCATGTGATATCAAAATCAGTATTGCTTCGTGCTCTCACATTGCAGAGAATGTAACAACAAGTGATATAGGATTAAGAAGAATAGACAGAGGATGGGAAATATATGCCGGCGGAAGCAGCGCAGAAGCCAGAAGCGGGGAGCTGTTTTATGTGGCCGAAACAAACGAAGAAGCAGTAGAAATCAGCTGTTCTTTGATTCAATATTACCGTGAAACGGGGAACTATTTAGAAACTGTCGGGAGCTGGATCGAGCGAGTAGGAATTGTTCATATCAGAGAAGTTTTGTTTGAGGTAGACAATCGAGAGTATTTAATGAAGCGGCTCAGCTCAGAACGCTCTCGTGCAATCACATATTTATTATAGGAAAGAAGGGTGACCTACGATGACTGAGATGCTATTGAAATATTTTCGTGAGCAGCAAAAGCAAGTTGAAACCGAGCGTATCTATAATACTCAGTGTCCTTACTGCAGCATGCAGTGCAAAATGCAGTTAGTTGAACAAACACATGTAAAAAGGAAAACGTATAAAACAATTGGAACAGATAACCCTACCTCTCAAGGAAGGTTATGTATCAAAGGAATGAATGCGCATCAGCATCCTTTGCATAAAGATCGGATTCAATATCCTTTATTAAAAGTAAACGGAGAGTTTGTAAAGATTTCTTGGAAAGAAGCTCTTCACTATATTAAAGAAAACGTTACAGAGATTCAAGAGAAGAATGGAGCAGATGCGCTAGGTGTTTATGGAAGTGCCTCTATTACAAATGAAGAAGCTTATTTATTAGGGAAATTTGCTCGAGTTGCGTTAAAAACAAAGTATATTGATTACAATGGACGCTTATGTATGTCGGCTGCTGCTTCTGCTGCTAGTAAAACATTTGGCATGGACAGAGGATTTACGAATAGCTTGCAAGAGATTCCGTTTACTGAATGTATTATGTTAGCTGGAACAAATATTGCGGAATGTCAGCCAACGATTATGCCTTATTTTGAGAAAGCAAAAGAAAACGGAGCTTTTATTATTGCAATTGATCCAAGAGAAACAGCTACAACTAAAATAGCTGATTTACACTTGAAACTTAAGCCGGGGAGCGACGCGGCATTAGCCAATGGAATCTTGAAGGTCCTTATCGAAGAAAATTATCTAGATGAACGATTTCTACAAGAACGTGTCAATGGATTTGAAGAAGTAATTCAATATGTGGCGTCTCTGGAATTTAATATCATTGAAGAAATAACGGGAGTGCCACTTGAAGAGGTGTACCAAGCTGCCCGTATGTTTGGCCAAAGAAAAACGGGAATGATTTTTACTGCTAGAGGGGTAGAGCAGCAAACAGACGGAAGTGCTGCGGTGCAAAATTTTTTGAATATTCTACTTTCTGTCGGGAAAATTGGTAAACCTGGCTGCGGATATGGGGCCATTACTGGTCAAGGAAATGGGCAAGGAGCCCGAGAGCATGGTCAAAAAGCGGATCAGCTTCCAGGCTACCGTTCAATCGAAAACCACGAGCACCGGATGTATATAGCGGATGTGTGGAACATAGAGGAGAAAGATCTTCCTAGAAAAGGTGTTTCTGCATATGAGATGATTGAAAAAATTCATGATGGTGAAATTAAAGGGTTGTTTTTGATGTGTTCAAATCCAACAGTTTCAAATCCAAACGCTAATTTTGTTAAGAAGGCTTTTGAAAAGCTTGAATTTCTAGTAGTAGCAGATATGTTTGAATCAGAAACGGCAAAATTAGCAAACTTGATCTTACCAGCATCTTCCTACTTGGAAGATGAAGGAACCATGACAAATATAGAAGGAAGAGTTACATTACGCGAAGCTAGCTTTCCATGCCATGGCGAAATCAAACACGACTGGGAAATACTATGTGAAATTGCTAAAGTTTTAGGAAAAGAGGAACATTTTTCATTTGCATCAGCTGAAGAAATATTTAATGAACTGCGAATAGCAAGTAAAGGAGGGATCGCCGATTACTCCGGTATTACGTACGAACGATTACGAGAGGAAAAAGGAATTTTATGGCCATGCAGAAGCTTAACAGATAAAGGAACCGAGCGCCTGTTTGAGACGCGTTTTGCTCATAGTGATGGAAAAGCGATGATGGTCCCTGTCTCGAATCAAGCTATTGTTCCTAAAGCAAAAATAACCGAAAAATATCCTCTCTATTTAACAACGGGGAGAGTGATGTCGCACTATTTAACGGGTGTACAAACGCGAAAAAGTGCGTCTTTATCTGCTAGAAATTTCGAATCTTTTATGGAAATCCACCCTTCAACAGCGAAAAAATATGAAATTTCGAATCAAGAATTAGTACAAATTGAATCTTCATATGGAAGGATTGTGGTAAGAAGCAAATTTTCAGAGGGCATTCGGCCAGATACCGTATTTGTTCCTTTTCACTGGGCGGATTCTCAAAATGTTAATAACCTTGTCTCTGAGAAATTAGATCCTGCCTGTAAGATGCCAGGGTTTAAAGTAAGTGCTGTGAATATTAGCCCTTCTGTAAAAAGAAGCAGCTATTAAAAATGCTGATGCAAAAAGCCTCTTGAAAAAAGAGGCTTTTTACATGGAATCAGGCAAGGTGCTTTTGGTTAATACGTACATCTTGTTTTTTGAATCCAGAATAATTCAGTAAGAGACAGAATAGGGCAAAAAGCGCTAGTAAGGAAAAACCGACAACGTAATCTCCGCTTGTATCTTTTATAAAGCCTAGCACAATAGGGGGAAAGAAGCCGCCTACTCCTCCGAATGCGCCTACGATCCCGGTAACAGCTCCAATATTTCCTGTTGAAACAGATGGAACCATTTTAAAAACAGCTCCATTTCCGATACCAAGAGTAATGGCTGCAAGTAAACAACCTACGCTAAATAAGGAGAAGGCAGTGATGGTAAATGCAATAAATAACCCTATTAGTAGCATTCCGGTAAAGACGAAGGTGAGTACTTTTTTTGCTCCGAAGACATCCGATAAATAACCTCCAAGAGGTCGTACAAACGTTGCTAGTACGACAAATCCAGCTGTTTTTAGCCCACTGTCTACAGTTGAAGCATTAAATTGATCATGCAAAATGGTAGGGAGATAGATGCTGAACGTTACAAATCCACCAAATGTTAAAAAATAGAAAATGGATAAAAACCACGTTTCTTTAAATCTTAATACCGATAAAGATTCCTGCAGCGTTTTGGGGGAAGCAGCAGAAGGGTGGTCTGAAGTTCCTACCCATAATAAAAGAGCCATTAAGGCTACCGCAATTGCTAAACTCCAAAATACCCAAGGCAAGCCAAAAGAAGAAAAGATAAGTGGAATACTAAAGCTTGCTACCGCCGATCCTAAGTTGCCCATCCCGGCAATTCCTAAAATAAAACCTTGCTTTTGAGGTGAATACCATTTAGAGACATATGTAATGGAAATAGCAAATGTTGTTCCAGCCATGCCGATAAAAAATGCCCAAAAGAGCAGCATGGAATAAGAATGAGTAAAGCCTGCACAAATGGTAGGGAGTAAAAGAGCCAGCATAGTCAAAGAATAGACTTTTCTTCCCCCGAAGCGATCTGTTAAAATCCCCATCGGAATTCGCATGAGGGAACCTAATAAGACGGGAGTGGCAATTAAGATACTTTTTTCAGCATTGGTTAATGAATACATCACTTGAATATCTGCAGCGATAGGTGCGAAGACAGACCATACTGAAAAAGCAATAATCATAGATAAAGTCGAGATAAGAAGTACAGATAAGGGCCGTTTAGAAAACATTGCTTAAAAACCTCCTTTTTTATATGCAGCGTAAAGCTGTTGCAATATGGTAATTATGATACTACGCTTTCTTTCTTATGTATCATTCTGTGTTAGGTTTTCTTCCGTACTTTTGCTGAAGAACGGACGCAGATAAAAGTGGAGAGATAACTTAGACTTACACTCTATCTAAGTGCTGATGAAGAAACGGTTAAAAAGCTTTGAAAGAACAGTAAGTAGAAATATTGTCGAAAGAATGGAAGAAAAATTGAAATTAGAAGAGATTAATAGAGTAAGCATCTATAAATTTGTGCTATCGAATTATAGCGAAATAAAAAATAATTCATATTTTATATAGAACACAAATTTTTGAAATAGAAGGTGGAAAAAGTGACAGAAAAGCATCCTCTTTCAGGTTATAAAAAGGATGATTATGGAGTTCTCTGGATATGGAGTTATGTTGGACAGGCTAGAGTAAAAATGGGGTATAAAGTAAAAAGTCTGCTTCACTATGAGCAATCTTCCTATCAACAAATCAGTATTGTGGATACAAAATGGTATGGGAAAATGTTGGTGCTAGATGGTACTCCACAAATTTCAACAGGAGAAGGGTTTATTTATAATGAAATGATTAGCCATGTGCCAATTATAACGCATTCAAATCCCAAAAAAGTTGCGATGATTGGCGGAGGAGACTGCGGTCCTGCACGGGAGGCCATGAAGTATGACGGAATTCAACAAATTGATGTAGTCGAAATCGATCCAAAAGTTACAGAAATCTGCCGCACATGGCTAACTCCGGCTTCTTGTTATGATGGTGAAACCAGGCTCAATATGATACATCGCGATGGAATAGATTGGATTCAAGAACACAAGGGAGTTTATGATGTTCTCATAATTGATCGGCCTGACCCTGTTGGACCGGGAAAAAAACTATTTCAACCTGATTTTTATCAATATGTCTACAACAGCCTTAAGGATGATGGCGTGGTTGTTTTTCAATCAGGATCTCCTTACTACAATACTTCTACATTACAAGGCACAATTAAAAATCTAAAGGAGCTATTTCCAATTGTCCGCACATATTTAGTGACTATACCTCTTTTCCCTTGCGGCATTTGGAGTTTTACGATTGCTTCTAAAAAAATGGATCCTCTTCAGGCCGATTTGACGAAGCTAGAGCATACAGATACTCAATATATTGATCCTGAAATTTTCCGTGCATCATTTGTTTTACCTAAATATATAAAAGAAATAGTAGACGGAAAAGATTCCTAAAAACTAAGTAGCGACGAATGTTTGTTGAAAGTCATCAATAATCTCGGAAAATATATTTGTTATAGCAGTTTTGTGCTTGCTGCGCAGAGTCCGGGATAATTCAATTTGAAACGTATTAAAATTATGACTGTAACCTAGATAGCCGCTATTGTCACCTTGTCTGTGAAAGGCAATTGATTCGTTTCCTACAAATTTATTATCAAATATTACATGGATTTTTGGGAACGAATCTTCAGATTTTTTAGTCAGCGTCTCTTGAAACCAATCTTTAACTTCCTTTGAGCAAGATTGTCCATATAAAGTCCCCACTTCAATTGCATAAGGTCCGTAATGTGTATCCTTCATTCCATGAAAAGATAAATGCAAATAGGGCGTTAGAAGGCGATTATTACTATCTGCTATTTTTAAATATTTAACAATTTCTTGGATTGTTCTTCTATATTCATGTATCCCCTCATGGTTTGTTTCATTTAGATTTCTATTTAAATCTGCTATGGTTCTGGAAACCGTACTAACGATTCCTGCACATCCTGTTTTCTTGACTAAATTTTCTACAACTTTATCCGTAAATAAATCAGCAGCAGGTGGTTCTGCATGAAGTGCATCCACATGACAGCTTATAAAACCAGTTCCTTTGTTGTATTTTAAGTAGTTTCCATGAATGAATTTTAATGTCATTGACTATTTCTCCTTTTATATCGTTTGAAATCTATCCTTTCTATAATAAATGCAGTAAAAATAAAATCGGTGAATTATTACACGTGTTAAATACATACATAAAAAGTTTTTAGAGATGGTGGAGATAAATAGATAAATGTACAGGATTATTTTGAATAGTTACATACTATATGAGTAGCTGATTATTGTTATAGGGCATTAAAGTAGCAAAATACGATAGAAAGTTCTAATTAGGAGGCTTTAAAATGGATCCAATGAGAGAAGAGTTAGGGATATTATCTGATAAAGAAATGACGTTGCAAACTCTTAATCTGAATAATATACCGTCTGTTGAATTAGTTGACCCCAAAACCTGTTCATATCCAGTGATAGGGAGGAAGTATGGGCACCATAGCGGAAGAGATATTGTTATCGTAAATACAAAGGATCAAGCAATATATGAAGGATATGACTATTTTACGAAAATATATGCAATAGACAAAGAATATTGTCTAGAAGTAGAAGGACTGAGCGTAAAAACAGTACAAGTAGTGACCAGTGAACATGTTGTATTTAATGAAATACCCATTCGAACGCAAGCCTTCGGCTGGAAATTAGAACAGGTAAACGGCATGGATGTACCGGAAATGCTGATGAACGTAGCCATTCGAGCGCTCTACGTAACGGGAGCTAAAAGCGGCTTTGTCAAAATGGGGGTATTAGAAAATGGAGAGTGTATCGTCACAGATATTAACTCATCAGAAAGTGAATGGATAGAAAATCCATTAAAGCCTAGCGTTCCTTTTAGCATGGGTGCTGACGTTGAGTTTATGTTAAGTTGTGATGGAGAGCTTCTACCAGCTTCTACTTTTTTTTCTGTTGAAGGTCCGGTAGGCTGTGATGAAAGACAAATAGAGCAAGATAGCGGTGAGTATGCATTAGTAGAAGTTAGGCCTGAAAAAGCAAATTCATCAACAGAACTATTTGAGAATATCCAAAAGTTAATAGAAAAAGCATCTGCACAGGTACCATATGAAAATATTCATTTTCGGGCAGGCAGCATGCCGTTTTCAGGGTATCAATGTGGAGGACATATTCATTTTGGTATTCCGCTTTCTTTATCCTTATTAAGAGCTCTTGACCACTACCTTGCTATTCCAGTAGCGCTGATAGAAGAATCTAAGACCGCTAAACTCAGACGGAAAACGAACCATGGAGGTCTTGGACGCTATCGTGAGAAACCGTATGGATTTGAGTATTTAACTTTAAGCTCTTGGATTATCGACCCTAGAATTACTCTCTCCACTTTAGCTCTTGCTCAGCTAGTTGCTACCCATCATCATGAATTAAAAAGCGAATTTTTATTTCATCCACTTACGCAGCGTGCCTACTATCAAGGGAATAAAATCTTTCTTAAACGAATGTGGAAAGATATCAAAGCCAATCTTATGAAAACATCCAGCTATCCACACTATCAAAATGAACTATCTTTTCTATTTGAAATGATAGAAAAAGAAATTCCTTGTGATGAATCAAATGATATTCGCAGGAATTGGAATGTGAAGATTTCTAAAGAAATCTATGACCGCGGACATATTATCCAAATCCCCAAAAAGCTCCGTTTAAAATACGGCCTCAAAGAGGGGCAGTCTACGATTGTTAGTGCAGGAAAGGCAATATCAACTGCAACTGTTCATTCTTATCCTTTTTCATTTCGCCATCCAAATATGGTTCAACTCTCTAAATCTCTCCGTGATAAACTATCTCTCCCGAAAGATTGGTGCCCCAAGCTATCAGCTTCAGAAGGCATCATAACTTTAGGTCCTATCATTGGCATTCTTGCTAACCGTCCTTTTGAAAGACAAACAACTTATTTCCATCATCTATGTCGCTTAGCAAATGAAAAGCGAATGCTTGTATATGTGTTTGAACCCGAAGATATTGATTGGGAGAAAAAATTGGTTAAAGGAACAACCATTAACGGTGAAGGGCTTTTTCCTTTTCCTGCTGTTATCTATGACCGTTATTTCATAGATAGTAGAAAAAATATTTTAATAGATGAAGTAAGGGCAAAACTTCAGGCGATTTATAAAATTCCTTTTGTTAATTCTTCAAATTTGTTTCAGCTCACGGGAGATAAGTGGGCAACATATGAACTTCTTATGAAAGAATATGAAGAATTTCTTCCAGAGTCACGTCTCGTACAAAAATCTGCTGACATTGCAGAAATGCTTGATAGCTACGGAGAAGTCTATTTAAAACCGCTTGGCGGGGCCTTAAGTAAAGGAGTCATGCGTATCGTTCGCCGACCAACAGGCATCTTTTGGTTTGATCTTAATAAAAAAGAGCTGCATCAATTCAGTAATATGGAAGAATTATTTACTTTGCTCTCTCCTTTGATGAAAAACAATCCTTATCTTGTTCAAGAAGGAATTCGCAGAAAACAGCATAAAGATAAAAATTTAGAAATACGGGTTTATATGCAAAAAAATGAAAAGCAAATTTGGCTTCGAACGGGTATGGTTGCGCGTCTCACCGGTGAAGATGTGCTAACGGAAGATTCTGAAACGAATATGCGCCTCAGTAAAATATTAAACAGTTTATATCCTGATCCAACAGACAGAAGGCTCATTATAAACCAATTAGCTAAAATATCTAAAAATATTGTTGCAACAGTAGAGGAGAAAGTGGGTCCTTTTGGGGAGCTGGCGGTAGATTTATGTATAGATCAGTACGGTTCCATAAAGTTACTTGAAATAAATGCAAAACCAGATAGTCTATTCTCACAAATTAGAGCCTACAAGCTGCGTACTTTGGCGGGGATTCGCCTGCTCAATTATGCGTCTTCACTGGCTGGCTACGAAGAAGAAAAGGAGGATTTAACATGAAGCACTTCACATTAAATGAAATCCTTAAACAAACGGGGGGAGACCTTTGTTATGGATCAGGAAATCCTGTTATTAAACATGCTATAAACTACGCTAAAAAGGATATAGAGGATCATACACTCATCTTTCATTTAGATAGAGAACCGATTAGAGGGAAGTATTGGAAAGGAAATCATTCAATTGTCGTTATAACAGATCACCCTGAGCTGTGCACGAACTTAGAGGGAAATATTATTCTTGTTAAAACAGCTCAATTAGAAGAGGCTTATTGGAAATTTATCGAATACTACCGAGGGCTTTTTGATCTTCCTGTTATTGGTGTTACAGGAACTTGTGGAAAAACGACCACGAAAGAGATGATCCGACAAATATTAATTGAAGATTATAAAGTGAAAGCTACGTGGATGAGTATGAATTCTATGTCTGTAAATCTACGTTATTTAACAGGTATTGATGATACGACAGAAGTAGCTGTTTTTGAAATGCCGGTCGCTTATCCGGGCTATTTAAAAGTTGCGTGTCGCTACTTTCAGCCACAAATACGAATTCTATTAAATATAGGCGTGCACCATCTCGCTGATTGTGAAACACCTGAAGAATATATGAAAGCAAAAGCCGAAATTGTAGAAGGCTTAGATCCAAATAGCGGCATTTTGATTTTAAACGCAGATGATGAAAATATTAAGAGAGTGCTTGATGTTAGTCATCTTCAAGGTGTTGTATATATAGGTAAAGGTGATGATTCCCAATTTCAAGCAAAAGATATTAAATATGCTAAGGGAGGAATGGCTTTCACTTTAAAGTACCAAAACAAAGAGTACGATGCCTTTATCCCTGGATATGGTGAACATAATGTGTATAATGCACTGGCAGCCATTGCTGCAGTATTTTATGTGGGCGTTGATATTTCCGTTGCCATACAAAGACTTAGCTTATTTGAACAAGTAGAAGAACATTTGGAATTTAAAAGAGGACTGAATGAATGTACGGTAATTAACGACACATGGAACTCTTCACCTTTATCGATGGCTACAGCTCTTGGAGTTCTTAGTGATATGTCAAAAGAGCAACAGTCTATCGCTTTATTAGGCTACATGCCTCAACTAGGAGAAGGACCATATGCAATTAAACAATATGAAGATATGGGAAAAAAAGCAGCGGAATCCAAAATTGACATTCTAGTTGTAGTAGGAGATGAAGCAAAAGCTATTGGAACAGGAGCTTTAAAATGTGGAATGGACCCTAATAAAGTCTATTTTTGCAAGACTGGTGATGAAGTATACAATGTGCTAGCTCCATATTTAAATGAAAATACAATAATTTTATTAAAAGTAACGCACCGTGTTATGACAAAACCTACTTTTAAAGAATTAAGAAATAAACTTATTCCAGACAACGAAGAGTAAAAGGAGGATAGACATGAAGAAGACTAAACAGCTAAGAGAGTTGATAGAAAGTAAACAGCTAGAGTTTATTATGGAGGCTCACAGTGCGCTATCTGCAAAGATTGTAGAAGAAGCAGGGTTCAAAGGGATATGGGCCAGCGGCCTGTCATTATCTGCAGCACTGGGTGTAAGAGATAATAACGAGGCTTCATGGACACAGGTGTTAGACATCTTAGAGTTTATGAGTGACGCAACGTCCGTTCCAATTCTTCTTGATGGTGATACAGGCTATGGGAACTTTAATAATGCAAGAAGATTAGTTAAGAAATTGGAGCAGCGAGACATTCCAGGCGTATGTATTGAAGATAAATTGTTTCCAAAAACAAACTCATTTATTAAAGGTGAAGCACAGCCGCTTGCAGATATTAATGAATTTTGCGGCAAAATTAAAGCAATGAAAGATAGCCAAAATGACGAAGATTTTGTAGTGGTATCGCGTGTAGAAGCTTTTATTGCAGGGTGGGGGCTGAAGGAAGCTTTAAAGCGTGCAGAAGCTTATCGCCAAGCAGGAACCGACGCCGTTTTGATTCATAGTAAAAGGTCAGATATGACAGAGATTGAAGCTTTTATGAAAGAGTGGGGAAACAGGCTTCCGGTTATTATTGTTCCAACCAAATATTATTCGGTTCCAACTGATAAATTTAGTGATTTAGGAATTAGCTTGAGCATTTGGGCCAACCATAACTTAAGATCTTCCATTACAGCTATGCAAAAAACGTCCGCTCAGATTTATTGCGATAAAAGTTTGATTAATGTAGAAAAAAATGTCTCTCCGCTTGAGGAAGTTTTCCGTCTTCAAAAAGCTGAAGAGCTCGATATGGCAGAGAAACTTTATTTAAGCTCTGCCAATCATAGCACGAACGCTATGATTCTGGTAAAAGAATCAGCAAATGAAGCTTTGATAACCGAGCAGATAAATCAGTTAAAAAAAGTCGGCGTGACAAATAGTATAAAAGCAGGTTCCAACAAAGATATGGAAGATAAGGCGTTTCCTAATAAAGGAGAATTATATCATCTCTATGCTGCAAGAGATAAGCTAGGAACGGCTACTTTAATAAGCGATAGTAACATCGTATATAAAACACATGTTTTTGAGGAGTTAATTCATGAAAGTGGCGATATCACTATCGTAGCAGGAGCTGATTATGAGTTAAAAGGGAATCAAACATCTTATGTAACTGCTAAACTTCCCTATTCCAAGCAGCTGTATTCTAAAACAGTAGACTTGATTCAAATGTCGTGCAATCCAAACTCTAACAACATTCATGGTGAATTCATTGGTCTTTGGAAAGTTTCTGGAAAAGGCACTGAGGTTGTAAAAAAAGCTTTGGAAGAACTGGCACAAAGAAAAGATTTTGCTCAGCTCACGTTTTCTGATTTCTTTAATTATATTAATCTAATTCACCCAGTTGCTGTTAAATATACGATGGGGTCATGGATAGATACCGAAACGTATACAAAGATTCAAAAAGATGGTGGGAAAAATGATTAGTACGTCCGTATTTGGAACTCAATTAAAAAAACTAGGTTTTCAATTTTATAGCGGGGTTCCTTGTTCCTATCTTAAACATCTTATTAACTACGCTATCAACGAATGTGAATATGTTGCAGCAGCAAACGAAGGAGAAGCGGTAGCGATTGCTGCTGGGGCATCAATTGCTGGCAACAAAGCGGTTGTTTTAATGCAGAACTCCGGATTAGCAAATGCTGTTTCCCCTTTAACCTCTCTTATTCATCCGTTTAAAATTCCTGTCCTTGGATTTGTCAGTTTTCGCGGAGAACCTGGATGTCCAGATGAACCACAGCATGAATTAATGGGAGAAATTACTCCTGCCCTACTAAATACGATGAAAATAAAATGGGAATATTTATCTTTTGATTTTGCGGAAGTTAAAAAACAATTACAGCGGGCTAATCAAGCTGTTGAAAATAATGAAAGCTACTTCTTTATTGTAAAAAAAGGAACGTTTGAGCCAGTTAAGCTTTTAGAAAAATCAATAAAAAACGTTACTCCTAAAATGAAAAGTGAACAGATAACAACCGACGAGTTACCTTCAAGGTATGAGGCATTACAAGTAGTTAATTCATTAAAAGACAACGATACTATTCAATTGGCCGCTACAGGAAAAACAGGAAGAGAGCTTTACGAAATAGAAGACGCAAGAAATAATTTTTATATGGTTGGATCTATGGGGTGCGTTAGTTCCATTGGTTTAGGCTTAGCTTTGAGCAGAAATGAAAAGAACATCATTACAATTGATGGAGACGGAGCGTTGCTTATGCGCATGGGAAATCTAGCAACCAACGGATACTACTGTCCAGCAAATTTATTACACATTCTTTTAGACAATCAAACCCATGATTCTACAGGGGGACAACATACGGTCTCTCATAACATTAATTTTGTAGATATTGCTTCTTCCTGTGGGTATCAAAATTCCATTCATGTTCATAACTTACATGAGTTAGAGACGTATATCAAACAGTGGAAAAGTGATAAAAAATTAACGTTTTTATATCTTAAAATAGCGAAAGGATCTAAAAAGAACCTGGGGCGTCCTGAAATGAAGCCTTATGAAGTCAGAGAAAGACTGCAGGTGTTTTTAGATGATTAAAACAGCTGTTATTCTAGCTGCAGGGATGGGGAGCAGGATTCGTAAAAGAGCTGGAAACCGCCCTAAAGGTTTTTTGATGATTGATGAAAAATCGATTATTGAACATTCCATTTCCAAGTTAATAGAAGCAGGAGTCAAGACGATTTTTATTGGAACAGGTTATATGAAAGAAGAATATGAAAAGCTAATGGTTAGATATCCTCAAATAAAATGTGTTTATAATTCTAGATACGAAACAACGGGAAGTCTGTTTACGCTGTATCAATTTAAAAATTATATTAAAGAAGATTTTTTACTATTGGAATCGGATGTAATTTATGAAAAGAATGCGTTGGAAACATTAGTAAATCATTCGAGATCAGATGTCATACTAGCGAGTAAATTGAACGGTGCTGGCGATGAAGTTTATATTGAAGCTGATGAAGATAATAACCTTAAGAATATGTCAAAACAAAAAGAAGAGTTGAATAGTATCTATGCAGAACTAGTTGGTTTAACCAAACTCTCTTATGCTACATTTCAGAGACTTTGTGATGAAGCAAATACGCTGTTTCAGTTTAATCAAACGATCGATTATGAATATGGCCTCGTTAAAATTTCCGAAAAAGCAAATGTGTATGTTCATAAACTGGATAATTTGGCATGGTGTGAAGTGGATGATGAAGATCACTGGGCAAGAGCAACTACTATTGTTTATCCGATTATTAAAGCTCGAGAAGGTATTCCACATACAGTTAAAAGAAATATACTCCTAAACCCCGGACCGGCAACTACAACAGATACCGTCAAATATGCTCAAATAGTGGAGGACATTTGCCCGAGAGAAAAACAATTTGGAGAGACAATGGAATTTATCTCTGCTGAACTAACAAAATTTGTTGGGAATCCAGAGAAGTATACTACGGTATTATTCGGCGGATCTGGAACGGCGGCAGTGGAATCGATTTTAAGTTCAGTAATTGATAACGGTACGGTTGTTATTATCAATAATGGTCCATACGGTGAAAGAATGTGTAAAATCGCTGAAATTTATGGACTGAATTATTTAGAATATAAAAGCTCCGCCCAGCAGGCTATTGATATGAACGACTTAAAAATTTTTATAAAAAAGATTTCAACGAACGTTTCCTATCTGGCGCTTGTTCACTGTGAAACTTCCACGGGGCTTCTTAATGATATTGAACAAATTGGGGAATTTTGTGCAGTGAAAAATATCGAAATGATTGTGGATGCAATGAGTTCGTATGCAGCTGTTCCAATTGACATGCAAAAAATGAATATAAGCTATCTGGCCGCAAGTGCAAATAAGAACCTTCAAGGAATGGCAGGCGTGTCGTTTGTTATAGCAAATAAAGACCGGTTAGAAAAAACGGAGCAAATAAAGCCTCGTAACCTTTATCTTCATTTATATGATCAGTATCGATATTTCCAAATGAATAAACAAATGCGTTTTACTCCTCCTGTTCAGACTATGTACGCCTTAAAGCAGGCAATTATAGAAACTCAGTGGGAAGGAATTGAGAAACGATATGAACGCTACTCAAAATCATGGACTACTTTAACGGATGGAATTACTCGGCTTGGGTTAACCTATTTGGTTCCTGAAACACATCATTCTAAAATTATTACCTCTATCATCGAGCCTTCCAATAGAAAGTATAATTTTGATATTATGCATGATTTTTTTTATAAACAAGGATTCACCATTTATCCTGGTAAAATTGATAAATTAGAAACGTTTCGAATAGCAAATATTGGTGATATCACATATAGAGATATAGAAAGATTTCTTCACCTTCTTGAACAATATCTTAAAGCTTTAAAAGGAGAGTGAGAAAAAGTTGAATCAAAAATTAGCTGTAGCAGTTATGGTGGTAAATCAAGATCATCACGTGCTTCTAGTCAAGAACCATAGACGGGGATGGGAATTTCCAGGCGGTTTTGTTGAAGCAGGTGAATCAATAAAAGATGCGGGGATACGAGAAGTTAAAGAAGAATCTGGAATTGTTATTGAAGTGACCAACTTTCTAGGAGTAGAACAAGATGTTAAACGATCTACTACTGTTATTTTATTAAAGGGAAAAGCGATTAGCGGAAAAATTTCTGTCTCCAATGAAACGCAGGATGTGGGATATTTTACGTTAGAAGAAGCAAAAAATATAATTAAATTAGATAACTTTAAGGATCGAATGGCTAGATGTCTAAAAGAGACTGAAATACCATTTTTCTATGTTTTAAAAGACACGGGCTCCTTTTACGTATAGGCGGAAGGTTTCTGTGTTGTGCTAGAAATGAAGCCTGAACGCGATTAAATAAAAAACGCTCATCGTCATGCGTGACGATGAGCGTTTTTTTATCAGTAAAAGTATGGTTGTTTATTCAGCCGTGGCAATTTCTTCTTCTACATCATGGTCTTCTAAATTAGCACTTAAAAATTCACTTGTTTCCGATAAATTGAGATTTAATTTCGTTTTTTTGCAGATTTGAATTGTAACATCCTGAACGGAGACATCTAAAACATGCCCCCCTTCTTTTTTATATTCATCAATAAAGTGCAGGTGGTAGCCGGGAACACCGATGCCTGAAGAATATTCTGGCGTGTAAAAACCTGCTAGTGTTCCATTTACATCTGAAGATGTAAATGTAGGCTGATCAGCAGCCGCATCTACCATGGAAGGATAGGGCTTCTCTTGCTTTGCAACCGTGCGCGTTTTTACTTCTTTAAACTTCCCGTCAATGCGAACTGCATAGAATAAATTCGGGCTAGGAATAAGCTCGTTCATTAAGGTTTCTAGTTGTTCACGATTCATTTCCTTTTCTACACGATAAGAGATATCTTCATAAAAGGTTGTCATAATGGCAAAAGGTGTTTTTGCATCTTTACTAATAGGTGAGGCTTTACCATCAGCAATATGATAAAATTCTCCGTCAAAGGCAATCATTTCACCATCCAATTGATTAAAGGTACCAATGCCGAAATCCCCTTTCTTAGCTAAATCCTTGTATGTGACAACACCGTCAAATACTCCGTCTAATAAAGCGATCATAGTGGAAGTTTGGTGAATCGTTAATTTTTCTTTATTGCTCATTCTTTACTCAGTCCTTTCAGTTAATTTGATCTGGCAGTAGCTGTGTATTTAATTTTTCATTATCTTTATAATCTACAGGAACATCGATGATAACGGGGCCCTGTTCACGAAAAGCGCTTGCTAGAGTGTCCGAAAATTCTTCTGGTGAGTTAACTCTAAATCCTTTGGCACCAAAACTTTCAGCAAGCGTAACAAAGTCTACACTGCCAAACTCTACTGCAGATTTTCGGCCATATTTAATCTGCTGTTGAAAGCCAACCATATCGTAGGTTTGATCGTTCCAGATAATGTGAACAATTGGTAAGTTTAACCGAACGGCTGTCTCGAGCTCCATGGCTGAAAATAAAAACCCCCCGTCTCCAGACATGGACAGAACTTTTTTATGGGGGCGAACGAGTGCAGCTGAAATAGCCCAAGGCAAAGCAACACCTAGTGTCTGCATGCCGTTGCTGAATAGTAAATGCTGAGGTTCATAGGAACGAAAATAACGAGCCATCCATATGTAATGCGAACCAACGTCACATGTGATGGTAGTATCATCTTCAACAAAGTTCTGCAGAGCTTCAATTAATTGTAGGGGATGAAGGTGAGTGTCATTAGAAAACTCGTACTGATCGTCAGGTTGTTCAAGTTTGCTTTTTAGCGTTTTTAAAAAAGAAGCACTTTCTTTTGAACGTATTAAATGTGGGAGTTTATCCGCTAATATGTCAATTGTGCTTGGAATATCCCCTACTAACTCAATTTCCGGCTGATAATGGTGGTCAGCTTGTGCTTGTAAATCATCTAAATGAATAATGCTTCTTTGACTTTCTGAGTTCCAAAGAGAAGGAGGGTATTCAACTGGGTCATATCCGATTGTTAAGACGACGTCAGCATGCTTCAATAACACGTCTCCAGGCTGATTGCGAAAAAGACCTACTCGCCCAAAAAAGTGAGTTTCAAGCTCTCGTGAAACAGCTCCCGCACCTTGGAACGTTTCCACCACAGGAAGGTCATGTTCTGCTATAAGCTGACGGATTGATTCCACTGCTTTAGATTTACTTGCTCTCATACCTAAAAGTAAAACAGGTAGTTTTGCTGTGCGAATAGTGTGTATAGCTTGGGCAACAGCGTCTAAATTAGCAGCGCCAATCGTAGGAGCTTTTAAAACGGATAGAGTGGAAGCTGATGTTTCGTTATCCATTACATCCTGCGGCAAGCTGACAAAAGATGCTCCTGAAGGAGAAGAAACAGCTTCGCGAAAGGCGTCTGTTATCACTTCTGGAACGTTTGCAGCGTCTTCTACCTCAACGCTGAATTTGGCGATAGATTTAAATAGTCCTTCATTATCCATTGATTGATGCGTCTTTTTTAATCGATCTGCTCTTGGAACGGCTCCTGCTAGGGCTACCACTGGATCACCTTCAGAAGTAGCAGTGACAAGGCCAGTGGCTAAGTTAGCGGCACCTGGACCTGATGTGACAAGGCAAACGCCCGGCGTACCTGTCAGTCTTCCCATAGCAGCTGCCATAAACGCAGCATTTTGTTCATGGCGGCAAACAATTACTTCTGGTCCTTTTTCTTTCAAAACATCAAATACGCCATCAATTTTGGCTCCTGGAATGCCAAAAATATAAGGCACATTCTGACTTGCCAAACTTTCTACTAGTAAGTCGGCGCCTTTTTTTGTTTGGGTAGTATCAGCATTACTCATCATGCACTCTCTCCTTTATATTTCTTAGATAGGTTTTAAGGCCTACTGATTGGATACCCAATTTGTATGACAACTAACCTAAGGAAAGGAGAAGGTTTAATTTTCCAAATAAAAAACTTCCCTATTAATTAGGGAAGCAGAGATATACCTATTGCGAATAAAACATATCTGTTTTATTTGTAGTTTATGGTACTTGAGGGATAGCAAGTGAAAGTCCTACGCGGCTCTTATTTGGTACGGTTAAAAAGCTTTTGGTAACTAACAATTTTTTGATCTAGCTTTTGACTTAATTTTAAAATCTCACCGTGAGAATAGCTGCTTGTTTTTTTAGCTAATTGGTAAATATCTGATTGTAAGGCTCGAATTTCTTTTTCTAACTGAGGTTGCTTCATTGAAATCCTCTCCAAGTCAGAATACTTCTATCTTCTATGTTGTATCTTTTATCTAATAGTATGAAATTCCTTCATATTTGTAAAATGTTTTTTGTTTTGAAAAATATGACATAGGTGAAGAGCTGCTGACAAGCTTTGTCGAACACTTTTTTTACCTGTTTTCAACAAGTATGATATACTGAGGCTAGGAAAAATGACAATCTGGAGCGCACGTTCAGTTATTCTTAACAAGCGAATGAATTCTTAGCTTTGACAAGTTTAGCTTGTAAGGTGAAGAAATTCATCACATAATCTTATTAGATCTGAACCTTGTTAGCCCGGATGAGGATTTGTCGAAAACGATTCACTAGAAAAAACCTTCGAGACCGCCAACTCGGAGGTTTTTTTATTTTTGTGTATGGGAAGTGAAAAAAAGACATAGACTAATAAAGAAAAAGGTCCCGCACCCATAATTGGCCGTAGTTGATTACACCTTGTCCATTTCTGCAAGGAAGCTGTCTTTTTACTATAGGGAAGTGCCGCCAAACACCATTCCCTAAAGACAATCAGCACACGAGCCTTATGGATGAAGAACCTTTTAGACGATACTTATCGGTGATTACTTATTTTACTACTGGAAAAATAGCAAAATAAGAGCGACTATGGCTCCTAAAAGCTCTACGTAAGCCGTTAGGAGCTGAACATTCTCAGCATCTAGGAAAAATGACTTGAGGATTCGTCTCAGACTATCCACCACCTTTTTCTTCCTTGCGTGAATTCCCAAGGGAAAGAAAGGGGACGACAGTGCTTCTTTATTTTAACAAAAGTAGGAAATGATAAGTAGATTTATTTGAAGTGTAAATTAAAAAAGCATGTAGAATACATGCTTTTTTAATTTGGATAAATTTCTTTTATGCGTCCGACTTGTCCATCTGTTAAACGGACTTTGATGCCGTGTGGGTGAAAGCTTGAATTGGTCAGAATGTCTTTGACCGTTCCGTGTGTAAGTTTTCCAGAACGCTGATCTGCTTTTAAAACAATGTCGACTTCAATTCCAGGAGCTACGTCTTTTCTATTTTGTCCGTTCATTATACACCTGTTCTCTTTCGCTGATTATTCGTTTTTTTTGTTTGTTGACTCGTCAGCTTTTTGGTTGCTTGATTGGTGCTGCTATTTTGAGCTTTACTTGAAGATTGATTTTTCTTATTAGCAAGCTGCTGTTTGATAGCATCTTGAAGACTAATTTTCTTTTTAAGTTGTTCTGTCATATGGGTTCCTCCTGAATATATACATCATCTGAAAAAACAAAGAAAGTAAGGGAATGAAAAAGCTGACTAGATAGTCAGCTTTTTTTAATTAGAAACAGTGACTTCTTCTACAGGCTGCATAAGTACAGCTTCTTTATCAGGATACGTTTTTTCAATATGATGTTCTCCCCAAGAGCATAATGAATCAAGAATGCTTTTTAAAGACCATCCGTAATCTGTTAAAGAGTATTCTACTCGAGGCGGCATTTCATTGTACATTTTTCTAACAATGATGCCGTCTGCTTCAAGTTCGCGAAGCTGCTGCGTTAATACTTTTTGCGTAACGCGCGGCATAATTCTTTTTAATTCTCCAGGGCGCTTTGTCCCTTTAATTAAGTGGCAAAGAATAACGACTTTCCACTTGCCTCCAATGACTTCTAGTGCCGCTTCCACTGGAATATTATATTTTTTCACGTTAACAACTCTCCTTGTTCTAGAGATAACGGTCAAATGCATGTTTTCGCATTTTTTCTGATGTTTATCATATCACTATAGAGCAAAATTTTCTAGGTGTAAGCATTTTTTTAGAATACCCAATAGTTCATGACTTTAGTATTTACGCTTATTGTAACCTCCAGGTGCCTATATCACTTGAAAGTGCGTACTTTTTCTTTGGTTTTACATCGCTCATAATAACAATTGTTGATGGCGAGTTAGCGAATATATGAAAGGTACCTAAGCTAATCAGCCGTAAGAGAAGCTATTATGAAGAAGTTATCATAACGAACAGGAGGCGTTAAGAAGTGAACACACTTTCACAAACACAACAAAGTAAAAAAAGCGGTGCTTTGCCGCTATTAGCGCTAGCTATTAGCGCCTTTGGAATCGGGACTACAGAGTTTGTTCCAGTAGGTTTATTATCATCGCTTGCAGATGATTTAAATATTTCCATTACACTAGCAGGGTTATTAATTTCAGGATACGCAATGGGAGTTGCATTTGGAGCTCCCGTATTAACAGCTTTAACAAGTAAAATGAGCAGAAAATCACTGTTGATGCTATTGATGGTTATTTTTATCGTAGGAAACTCAGTAGCAGCTTTATCAACAAGCTTTGGGCTGCTGCTTATAGCACGAATTATTACTGCATTTTCACACGGAATTTTCTTTTCCATCGGTGCGACTATCGCTGCTGATTTGGTGCCGGAAGATAAGCGAGCAAGTGCCATTGCTTTAATGTTTACAGGTTTGACAGTTGCAACTGTTACAGGTGTTCCGCTTGGTACATTTATCGGACAAGCTTTCGGCTGGAGAGCAACATTTTGGGGAGTAGCGTTACTTGGGGTTATTGCCATTATTGCAAGTGCTCTTTTAGTGCCTAAAAACTTAAAGGAAGCGCCGCCAGCAAAGTTTAGTGATCAATTGAAAATTTTGAAAAACGGGCCGCTTTTACTATCGTTTGCTATTACCGCCTTAGGGTATGGCGGAACGTTTGTAGCTTATACGTATTTAGCACCTATTCTTGAAAAACTAACAGGATACGCACCAAGTGCGGTTAGTATCTTGCTACTGGTATACGGTGTAGCAGTAGCCATCGGAAATACGATCGGAGGAAAAGCTGCGAATAAAAACCCGTTAAAAGCATTATTTTGGATGTTTTTAATTCAAGCAGTTATCTTAGTTATTTTATCGTTTACTGCATCGTTTAAAGTAGCGGGAACAATTACGATTTTTGCCATGGGCTTATTGGCATTTATGAACGTACCTGGACTGCAAGTACTGGTTGTGAACTTAGCTGAAAAGTATGTTCCTTCAGCAGTGAACGTAGCCTCTGCGCTTAATATTGCTGCATTTAACGTTGGAATTGCTATTGGTTCTTTTGTAGGCGGCCTGATTGTTGATTCGATTGGTCTTGTTCATACTCCTTGGATTGGGGGAGTTATGGTTTTAGGAGCGGTCTTATTAACAGCATGGAGCCGCTCAATAGAAGCAAAAGCAAAATAAAACAAGAGATCATCGCCTTTTGCGATGATCTCTTAGCTATAAAAGGAGAGGAAGCAAATGACTACATTTCAACATCATAAGGCATATCGTCGTATGTACAAGAAGAATGAGTTAACGTTAGGTTTGCATATGCCACTTGAAAATTATCAATATGCCACGCCTACGATGGAAAAACAAGTAGAGCTCACGCAGCTTGCAGAACAATATGGATTTACAAGCTTATGGTTCCGCGATGTCCTTCTTCAAGATCCATCATTTGGCGATCCAGCCACGGGTCAAATTTATGATATGCTTATTTATTTGACTTATCTGGCCAGTCAAACAAAAGAAATTGCTCTTAGTACAGCTGCTATTGTGCTGCCTTTGCGCCATCCGCTTCGCGTAGCTAAAGAAATGGCAACCATTGATCAGCTTTTTCCTGAGCGTTTGATTATGGGCGTATCTTCTGGAGACCGTCAAGCAGATTTTGGAGGGTTAGGTATTCCTCATGAAGAAAGAGGAAAGCGATTTGCAGAAGCTTTTCATTATTTAGAAGAAGCGTTAAATAAAGAATTTCCATCTATCCAGTCTGCTTTGGGATCCATTCAAGGAGCAAATGTCGTTCCTAAGCCAACGAAACGTATTCCAACGATGATCACGGGATACAGTCAGCAAAATATGGAGTGGTTTGCACAGTATGGAGACGGCTGGATGTATTATCCTCGTCACCCCCATTTTCAAGCAGAAGCTATTACACAATGGAGGAAACTGGTTGACATCTATCATCCAGGCGTTTTTAAACCTTTTACACAACCTATGCATCTAGATTTGGCAGAAGATCCAAATGAAATGCCAACGCCGATTCGTTTAGGATTTCGAGCAGGGCGCAATGCATTAGTTGAGCTTCTTTCTATTTATAAAGAAATAGGAGTTAATCACCTGTTTTTTGCTCTTTTTGATAGTAAGCGTCCGGCTGAGGAAGTCATACATGAGCTTGGTGAAGAAGTGCTTCCGCATTTTCCGTCTCATATGTAGCAAAAAGAGGCTGGGACAAAAGTAGTTTAGTTAAAGGGAAATCCGAACGATGAATCGAGATTCTTAATGGAGAATCTAACTCGTTCGGATTTTTTTATTGGTAGGATGAACGTAGCATTTATGTATGTAGTTGCTTCTAGCGGTTGATTGGAAGACAAGACGAAGACTCCTGGGGGGCTCACGGGCCGCCCGCGGAAAGCGAAGTCTTGCACGGAAGTCAACCGTGATGGAACAAGCAACCCATATGAGCTCCTTTATCCAATTAGTTCGTCTTTAGATTCCATTGATTTCGTTATGTCTCAATCTCTTTTTATATAGATTTCAAGTTATAGGATATATAAGAAATATGTATTAGAGTTATTGATCCTATGTTCTTTATAATAAAATTATCCATTATCTCCTTGGATGATATAAAGTCGAAAGGAGAAACACGATGAGTGTTGCATTTCTATTTCCAGGACAAGGCGCACAATACGCTGGTATGCTTCATGATATAAAAAATAAATGGGGATTAGCCCCTACGTTTGAAGAAGCAAGTGAGGTTTTAAATCAAGACGTATTATCATTAGATTCGTCAGAAAAATTAAAATGTAATAAAAATGTTCAGATATGTCTTTTTATTGCAGGAGTGGCTACGGTTAGGTCGTTTAAAAACAAAGGATGCTCGCCAGACGTGGTAGGAGGGCATTCTATAGGGGCGTTTGGAGCAGCAGTTGCATCTGAAGTGTTATCTTTTAAAGAAGCTCTTCTTCTTGTGAAAAAAAGAGGGGAACTGATGGAAAATGCTTATCCTGATGGTTATGGTATGGGGGTTGTGATGGGACTGCGTGAACATCAGATTCTCTCTATTGTACATGAACTATCAACTGATGCAGCTCCTGTGTACGTAGCGAATCTAAATTCTCCTGATCAAATAACGATTTCTGGCACCTTAAAAGCAATTGAGAAAGTTCTTGAAAAAGCATCTAAAAAAGGGGCTAGAAAAACTAAAATGCTTCATGTAACGGTGCCTTCTCACTGTCCTCTTATGGAAGGAGTTTCGAGTGAATTACGAAAAACCATAACGGAAGTGAAAGGAAAGGACCCGGCCGTTCCTTTTATAGGTAATTGTAAAGCTCGGAAATTATGGAAAGCTGCTGATATTAAGGAAGATTTGGCAGCGAGTGTTGCCCTGCCCGTCCGTTGGCATGATACGACGGAAGTTATGTATGAAATGGGCACAAGATTATATATTGAAATGGCTCCAGGAAGAGTGCTAACGGATTTGGCTGCTAAGAGTTTCCCTGAAGCAAGGGCTATTTCGGCAGCCGAATCTACGATGAAAACTTTGCTGATTTTAATGGAAAAAGAAAAAATGTAAGCGTATTAATTTAGAAGTGTCAGAAAGGAGATAGAACATGAGTGGCATAAAAAAAACTTCAAAATCATGGACAACTCGCCGAGATCAAAAAGCAGTTCGCCTTGCGAAAATAGACCATCTTCTTAAAGGAAAGTTATTGGGTAATGCACACATTATTGAAGCGTTAGAATTGCTTATATCACCCGGAGATAAAGTAGTGCTTGAAGGAGACAATCAAAAGCAAGCATCTTTTTTATCAAAGGCGCTGAATGAAGTAAGCGCTGATAAAATAAACGGCCTTCATATGATTATGTCTAGTATTTCACGTCCGGAACATCTCGACATATTTGAAAAAGGAATTGCTGAAAAAATTGATTTTTCGTACGCCGGTGCTCAAAGCCTTCGCGTGTCTCAAATGATTGAAGATGAGACGTTGAAAATGGGAGAAATTCATACATATCTAGAGCTTTACGGACGCCTTTTCATTGATTTAATTCCGAACATTGCCTTAGTGGCTGCTGACAAAGCGGATGCACAAGGTAATTTATATACAGGAGCAAATACGGAAGAAACACCAACCATTATCGAAGCAACCGCGTTTAAGGATGGAATTGTTATTGTGCAGGTAAATGAACTTGTTGAAGAACTTCCGCGAGTTGATATTCCGGCTTCTTGGATTGATTGTATCGTCGTGGCGGATCAGCCTTATCAATTGGAAGCTTTATTTACGCGAGATCCTCGTCATATTACAGAACTCCAAATTTTAATGGCTATGATGACGATTCGAGGTATCTATGAGCGCCACAGCGTACAATCATTAAATCATGGCATTGGCTTTAATACCGCTGCAATTGAGCTTTTGCTGCCTACTTATGGAGAAAAGTTAGGACTGAAAGGTAAAATATGCAAGCACTGGGCTCTGAATCCTCACCCCACGTTAATTCCGGCTATTGAAAGCGGATGGATTGAGAGCGTGCACTGCTTTGGCGGAGAAGTAGGAATGGAACAATACACAGCAGCGCGTCCAGATGTGTTTTTTACAGGACGCGACGGCAGCCTGCGCTCAAACCGTGCGATGTGTCAAGTGGCTGGTCAATATGCGGTAGATGCTTTTGTAGGATCAACTTTGCAAATAGATGGAGAAGGAAATTCTTCTACCGTCACATCTGGACGTTTGTCAGGGTTTGGCGGAGCGCCTAATATGGGGCATGACCCTAGAGGCCGCCGACATTCTACGCCTGCTTGGCTGGATATGATAAACGAGCAGCACGAACTAGCAAGAGGCAGAAAGCTAGTTGTTCAAATGGTTGAAACCTTTCAATCAGGAAATGAGCCTGTTTTTGTGGAGTCTTTGGATGCGATAAAGGTAGCAAAACAAGCAGGCTTAGCTACTGCTCCTGTCATGATTTACGGGGATGATGTGACGCATGTTGTGACGGAAGAAGGAATTGCTTATTTATATAAAGCACAAAGCTTGGACGAAAGAAAAGCAGCGCTTGAAGCAGTAGCAGGGGTAACACCTATAGGCCTGCGACATAACCAAAATAAAGTGGAAAAGATGCGCAGAGATGGCCTGGTGGCTTTTCCCGAAGATTTACAGATTCGCCGTACAGAAGCAAAGCGTTCATTATTGGCAGCAAGAAGTGTCGAAGATTTAGTAGAATGGTCGGATGGCTTGTATAATCCGCCTGCTAAATTTAGGAACTGGTAAGGAATATGCGTATTCAAAGTATTCAAGAAGAGCCAAGACCAGCTGTGTTTTACTCATGTCTAATAGCTAAAATGGCAGTTACCGCTCTGGTTGATGAAGCGGTGCTTACACCTAAGCCTGGGCTTGTGGATGCAGCAACAACTGGATCTCATCAAGATATGAATATTGAGACGCTGTTAACTTCTGCTTATGCTTTACAACCGACCTTTTTACAGATTGCATTATATAGTCAAGGAAAGCAGCCAAGTCAGATGCTAAGGGAAGAAATTGCTCGAATTGGACGCGAGGGCGAACAAATTATGTACGCGGCTACGGATGGTGTTAATACACACAAAGGAGCCATTTGGGCATTAGGCCTACTTGCGTCTGCAACAGCGGTTTGCGGCATTCAAGCATCACCTGCATCCATCACAGAAGCTGCAGGACAAATTGCTCGTTATGCAGATCGTTTTTGTCCTCTGCATTCATCTAATGGACTTCGTGTGAAAAAGCAGTATGGCGCAAAAGGAGCAACTGGAGAGGCGAAGCAAGGATTTCCTCACGTAATTCATATAGGCTTGCCTGCTTTACATAAAGCTCGCAAGCTAGGCATACATGAAACATCAGCAAGGATTGATACTTTAGTAACACTAATCGCCAACCTTGATGATACGTGTATTTTGCATCGTGCTGGTCCGGTTGTGTTAGAGGAGGTTAAAATGGCGGCATCCAATGTGTTAGAAGCTGGAGGGGTATCTACATCAATGGGAAAACAGCGGCTAGAAGCGTTAGATCATATACTTCTATCATCTAACGCTTCTCCAGGCGGAAGTGCAGATTTGCTGGCTGCTGTATTATTTTTAGATCGAATATCTCTTTTTAAAGAATCGTAAACGTCTGCAGGGAGGAGTGGCTAATGGAAACGTTAGTGTTTAAATATAAAGCCGATCGAAAGTTAACTCAGCGCGCACATGTAGGTGTTGTTGGTTCAGGGGATTTAGAAATTTTAATGGTTCCTTCTGATGAAGAACATGCTCACGTATCAGTACGAACAGGAAGTGAAGGGTTTAGCGAAACCTGGAAAGCCGTATTAGACCGGTTCTTTAGTGTTCATACCATTCAAGCGAAAATTGTAATTAATGATTTTGGTGCTACGCCTGGTGTAGTCGCCTTGCGTCTTGCACAAGCTTTGGAGGTGAGTGAAAATGGGAGTGAATAATCAAAGCTTTATTGAGTTAAATGGAAGAGAACGAGCGCAGGCAATCTTAGATCAAGGAACATTCTTTGAGCTGCTTGGGCCCTTTGACGGAATCGAATCGCCTCATTTACCTAAGCAAAATATTGTTCCTCAAAGCGATGATGGTGTCATTATAGCAGGTGGGCTGATAGCAGGAGAGCCAGCCGTTGTCATTTCAATAGAAGGAGGGTTTCAAGGGGGAGGCATTGGTGAAGTATCGGGAGCTAAAATTGCAGGAGCTTTAGAACTAGCCCTTAATAATCACAAAAAAGGTATTCCTGTTAGACCTGTTTTTCTATTCGATACAGGAGGGGTAAGGCTCCAAGAAGCGAATTATGGACTTTTGTCGATATCTGAAATTGGCTCAGCTGTGGTTGCTTTGCGTGAGCATACACCTGTTGTCGGAGTTATTTCAGGAAATGTAGGCTGCTTTGGAGGAATGTCCATCACTGCTTCACTCTTTAGTTATCTCATTATGACAAAAGAAGCAAGGTTTGGCCTTAACGGCCCTGAAGTGATCGAACAAGAAGCAGGGGTTGAAGAGTTTGATGCAAGAGACCGAAGCTTAATCTGGAAAACGATTGGCGGTATTCAACGCTATGAAACCGGGTTTGCAGATGCCTTAGCACAGGATGATGTCACTGCTATTCAACGAGCGGTTCAAGAGACGTTTCAGAAGAAAGAAAAAGTAACTAGTAAAACAGAACAAGTAGATTTTTACAGACATTTGCTTAGTAAGGTTGATCCTTCAGAAAAACTGGCTTCTGATCAGTTTCAAGAATTGTATAAAGCAACAAAAAATGAACCTATCCCTTCAACAGTCTCTTACTCGCTAAATGAAGTTCCAGGTAACATGCCCAACAGCCGCGGTCGCGTGTGGATCAACGCCTTAATAAATGATGAAGAAGCAGATTTTGAAATTCCTTCCGTTCTTTATAAAGACGCATTGCTAGGAAGAGAAAAGGTCCGATATATCTCCGTTGTACCTAATCCTTATAATCGTTTCTTACGTGCACGGAAAGGGGAAGTAGGACTAGATGAAGGCTGGGCAATTGCCAAGCACGTTCGTGAAGTAATAAAAGAAGATCGAAATCAATCTCCGCGCCCTATAATCGCCATTGTGGACGTACCGAGTCAAGCGTATGGCTATCATGAAGAACTTCTAGGTATTCACTATGCTTGCGGTGCTGCGGCTGATGCTTATGCAGCAGCGCGCTTAGCAGGTCATCCGGTTATTACGTTAATTGTCGGAAAAGCAATTTCAGGAGCATTTCTGGCTCATGGATACCAATCAAATCGAATTGTGGCTTTAAAAGACGAAGGAGTGAATGTTCACGCCATGTCCAAACAGTCAGCAGCGCGCATTACTAAAAGAAGTATAAAAGAACTTGAAGAAGCTTCAAAGAAAGTCCCGTCCATGGCTTATGATATTGAATCATTTGCCTCACTTGGCGCTTTATATGAGCTGGTTAGCGGTATTCAAGCAGAGCAGCCCACAGATCGCGACGTTCAAACGATTCAAGATATTTTGACTGGAGCGGTAGAAGATGTACGCCGTGAAGGTGTGTACGATTTAAGCAGCCGGCTATACAGTGAGCAAGCAAGGAAGGAAGGGCGTAAAGCTTCTTTAGTAGTAAGAGGTGAGTTGGAAAGACAATGGAATATATAGCTCATGATTTGCTTCAGTTAAAAGAGGAAGCAAAGCTTATCAGTTATACACCTATCCCCGAGTGGGTGGAGCATTCTTTAGCGAAGGCTCCGTTTGTAGTTGTAAGGCGGGCTGTTCACCGAGATAGCCTGATACCTGTTGGAGTAAGAGGAGAAAGAAGAAATCAGCGTTTTGGAGCATTTGTATCTGAGCAGGCCGTTAAACAAAGAATTAGGCCGGAAGATCTCGTTTCTATTTTTCAAAACGGGCACTTTAGAAACATGCCAGCCATAGGTGCTTTAAAAGAAGTCGCTATTATTTTAAAAGATTTTGCGTGGGGACCAACCGGCAGTGTGGGATTCGAATTTGCAAGTGGTGCCGAAGTTATTACAACAACTAGTGATTTGGATATACTTATTCGCCTTTCTTCTTATTTGTCGGTGGAACAAGCGCAACTGATAGTTAATCAGTTAAAAGAGTGTCCAGTTTCTGTAGATGTACAGGTAGAAACAGAAAAAGGAGCATTTTCTCTGGTGGAATATGCAAGGGGAGAAAAGACGCTGCTTCTGCGTACTGTATATGGACCTTCCTTAGTAAAACTGAATCAATTAGTATAAAAGACGGAAGAGGTATTTGCACCTTTTCCGTCTTTTCTGTCAATACCAGCTTTTTTCCTTGCTTAACAAGCGCTTTGCTTCAAAAAAGAATATTTGAATAAATTTTTTGGTGTTAATGCGAATCGGCAAAATTTTAGAATCTCCCTGTAATTCTTTCATTTTTTTACGAACAGCTGTAAAGTCAAAAAACTTAGAAGCATAATTTTCAAATTTTGGATTTGAAAAGTCTGTTAATCCAATAGAAGCAAAGTGATTTAGTGAGTGAGTAACTGCTCGTCTTATTCGCTGTTCACAGGCTTTGGTTTCGCGATTAATTTCAATGGAAGACGCGTGAGCTCCTAATTTTTTCTCAGCCACATTCACAAAAATATTTTTTAGAGAAGGGAAATGTTTTTCCACACTTTCTCTTTGGTCATAAGTGTACAGAAACTGTAAAATATCCAGTAAATCTTTTGCACCATTTTCTCCTACAATACCTAACTCGGCTAATAAGAATTTACCTACATCGTATAGATGGGCTTGTTTCGTTACCGGCTGACTTGAAGGGAGGGGGTGATGAGCTGTCGCTAAACTATTCAAGGAGGTTTTAATATCATCGATTGATTTCTCAAGGGAGATTCGTTCCATTACTTTTCGAATAACCGTTAAAATTTCAATTCGGTTAATTGGTTTTGTAATATAGTATTCAATTCCTAATGAGTAGGCCTCTCCTATCAATTCTTTGGACTCTACCTGTGAAATCATAATCATTTTTCCTTTAAATGAATCTTTTAAATGACGGATCGTTTCGATTCCGTCCCGTCCTGGCATAAGTAAATCGATAAATAAAATATCAATTTGTTTTAAATTTAACGTAGAGGCATCTAAAAAGCTTCCGTCGACGACTTCTTCTACAACTTCTCCTAAATCCTCATCTTCAATCAGCTGACTGAGCGTTGAACGAATAGCTGAATCGTCATCTGTAATACAAAATCGCATAAACTCATCCTTTCTGAATTAGATTACGAAGGGGGATTTGAATGATAAACGTCATTCCGCTGTCTTCTTGTGTAGCTTTAATCGTACCTTCAAGTTCTTGAACAATATCTTTTACATAAGAAAGACCAATGCCAGTAGAGGGGTTTCCAAATTGATCGTACTTTGAGGTGAAACCAGGCTCAAAGATAGCTTTTTCGTACTTTAAAGGTACTCCAGGACCGTTGTCTTGTACATGAAATTCTACATGTTCAGCTTGTCTATGTACCGATAAAACAATCCTTCCTTCATCTTTAATCGCTTCCACTGCGTTGGCTACCAAGTTATTAATGATCGATAAAATGGTGTAAACGTGGTAGCTGAAATGTTCCCCGTTTACAGAAGAAAAAAAGGTAATTTGTTTGTGAAGAGAATCGGCATATTTTTTGTTGATGCGTACGATCAGCTCGATTAATTCCTCTGCTTTCATATAATTTTGGAAACTTTCATTTGAAATTGTTTTAGATAAGCCCGCAAAAATACGCTGGTTGTCTTTTTTTACTTCGTGAATATCTCCGGCAATCCGAAGCGCTTTTTTACTGAGCGTTTGGTTTAGCACAGAATGATCTTTTTCCTGCTGATTTAATACGCGGTATAAATCGTACGAAGCTTTTGTAATCGCTTCTGTATTATGAAGGGTCTTTTTTAAATGAACCGTTTCTTCATAAAGGCTTGTAATGAGCATTAGCATGTGCTCATTTTGTTTGCGAATTTGACGTTCTCGTGACTGTGATTCATAAATCGTCATCATATTAAAAAAGCTAAGTACAATGAAGCTGTGAGCAAAAGCAATAACCGCCATGTCAGATAATGAATCGACATGGATTGTTGTGTGCAAAACTATATACTGCGCAGTTAGTTCCACTATATCAGCAGCAATTTCAATGATGAGTCCAATCAATCCAATTACAATAGCACTATAGTTCATGCGGCTTACCTTAAAAACAAAAAATAAAAGTGCATACGTAAAGTAGAAGAAAAACGTAGGGTAATGCGTATGTGCAGAAGCCGCAAATTGAAAATGATCGAGCATGATATAATCGAGCATGATGCGAAAGAGAACGACGCTTAAAGCGGTTAACAAGCCCCCGGCTAAAACGGTTTTCCGTTTTAAAAGCAACAGGAAAAAGAAAAATGTAGGAGCTCCAAATGTAATTCGAAATGTTTCATTTAACGGATAAAATTTTAACTCTCCCGCCAGGGGGACAGTAATGAGCATGAGCAATAAAATGTACGGATCTTTTCGAATGAAAGATTTAAAATTCAGATAATTTCACCTCCTGAAGTGATTCGTGAATTAGTATACATTGTGACAGCGTCCAGCACAATGGAGAAGAGTGCCAAAGATAAAAATATAATTCCAAAAAGTTTTGTAGGTTTTTGTATGCTCTCGTAGGTTGCATTGTACATTAAAAACGAAAATGAAATCTCGCTTTATGAAAGCGCTTTAAAATAAAAAGTTAATTAAGTGATGAGGTGATTTTAATGAAAAGAGAAATTGAACAGGAAATGTCTTACTTACAGGTCACTGCAAAAGAGCAGTTACATGAGTGGGTAGAGCAAATAAAAGAATTTTCTTCAGAAGGAAAAACGGCTGATTACATTCCAGCTCTGAAAGATATGGACTCGTCTCAATTAGGTATTTGTTTGATTGGTGCTGACGGTACTGTTATCCAGTCTGGAGATTATGAATCGGTATTTACTCTTCAAAGTATCTCTAAAGTTATTAGCTTTATAGCAGCTTGCTTATGCTGCGGCATTCCTTATGTGCTAGAGAGAGTGGATGTAGAGCCAACTGGAGATGCATTTAATTCTATTATAAGACTGGAAATGCATAAACCAGGAAAGCCGTTCAATCCTATGATTAACGCCGGTGCTTTAACGGTTTCATCTCTTTTATCTGGGGAGACGGCAAAAGAAAAATTAAGCTATTTGTTTGATGTGATAACAATGCTTACCGGGAAAACACCACTCATTAATGAAACGGTCTTTGAATCAGAATGGCAAACGTCTCATCGAAATCGTGCGCTTGCCTACTATTTAAAAGAAACGAACTACTTACAAGGAGAAGTAGAAGAGGTTCTAGAGGTTTACTTAAAGCAGTGCTCAATTGAAGTAACGACTGAAGATATTGCACTGATTGGATTAATTCTGTCATTAGACGGATATCATCCAGTGTTTCACAAACAAGTAATTCCAAAAGAAGTAGCTAAATTAACAAAAGCGCTCATGCTTACATGCGGTATGTATAATGCTTCAGGAAAGTTTGCGGCATTTGTTGGTATGCCAGCTAAAAGCGGTGTATCGGGAGGAATCATGTCATTGGTGCCGCCTAATACGAAAAAGCAGTCTCCATTTCCAGACGGATGCGGTATCGGAATATACAGTCCAGCTATTGATGAGTACGGGAATAGCGTAAAAGGCGTTACGCTGCTAAAAAAAATCGCAAAAGAATGGGATTTGAGTATTTTTTAGTCTATTTACGTACTCTTCATTCGCTTCAATAATATAAACACCAAGAGAAAAAACTTTCATGTTTTGCATTTGTTCTACCAAATTTTTTAATGAGGTGATAGGCATGCAACAAGCAGTTGAAAGTGTGATTAGCGTCATCAATGATTTTTTTTGGTCGAATTTATTAATTATTTTACTTGTATCAATTGGTATTTATTTTACGATTCGCTCTCGTTTTTTGCAGTTTCGCATGTTGAAAGAAATGGTACTTGTTTTGAAAGAAGGACGAGCGGCTAAAGGTGGAGGAGTCTCCCCGTTTCAAGCTTTTTGCATAAGCATGGCAGCTCGAGTAGGAACGGGAAATATTACAGGGATAGCGATTGCTATTGCACTTGGTGGCCCGGGTGCTGTATTTTGGATGTGGATTATTGCCATTATCGGTTCAGTATCAAGTTTTGTAGAAAGTACACTCGCTCAAATTTATAAAGTAAAAGGATCAAACGGGTTTCGAGGAGGGCCCGCTTATTATATGGAAAAAGGGTTAAATAAAAGGTGGATGGGCGGGCTATTTGCTGTACTCATTACACTATCATTTGGCCTGGTGTTTAACGCTGTGCAGTCTAATACGATTACGCTAGCATTTGAGAACTCTTTTGGAACGAGCCGCTTGTTGATTGGGATTATTATGACAGTTATATTTGCGATAATTATTTTTGGCGGAATCAAACGCATCGCCAAGATATCGGAATACATCGTGGTCGTATTAGCCGTTTTATACATTGGAATGGCTCTGTTCATTATCTTTAAAAATATTGATCAAATGCCTGAGGTTCTATCTCTAATTGTGAAAAATGCATTTGGGTTTGAACAGGCGCTTGGGGGATCAATTGGTGCAACGTTAATCAACGGAGTAAAGCGCGGACTGTTTTCCAATGAAGCAGGAATGGGAAGTGCTCCCAACGCCGCGGCAACTGCAGTGACGAGTCATCCAGTTAAACAAGGTCTTATCCAAGCATTTGGTGTCTTGACGGATACACTCGTGATTTGTACAAGCACAGCATTTATCGTTCTCTTATCCCCCGCCTATAAGCAGGGACTAAGCGGCATTGAATTAACGCAGGCTTCTCTTAGTACCCATATCGGCTCTTGGGCATCAGGGTTTTTAGCTATTATGGTATTTCTATTTGCTTTTAGTACGTTAATTGGGAATTATTATTATGGAGAAACGAATATTGAATTTTTAAATTCAAATAAGGTGTGGCTTTGGTCTTATCGTGTAGGTGTTTTAGCGATGGTTATTTTTGGATCGGTCGCTCAGCTTCAGCTTGTATGGAATTTGGCAGACTTATTTATGGGGATGATGGTAGTCGTGAACTTGATTGCTATTTTTCTATTATCGAAAGTGGCATTTTCTGCCTTGCATGACTATACTCAGCAGAAAAAGGAAGGGAAAAATCCAGTCTTTTATAGAGATGCGCTAGAAAACAATCAAAATATTGAATGTTGGGAAAGAGAATCTACTCCATCCTCTTCTGAAAAAGAGAATATTATCTAAAAAAAGTTCAGCCAATTGGCTGAACTTTTTTTATGCGTTTTTCTTTAATTCAGATTGCACAGTGTCTTTAGAAAATAATGTTTCTTTCACACCGTTAGTTGCTGCTTTCGTTTTTACCGCAAAAATTGGATTTAAAATAACAACTACGAGTAAGTTAGATAACAATCCCCAAAACCCTTCATAAAGACCAAATGAATTTCCTGTGGCATGAACGGTAAACGTTACAACCAGCCCTACTACTAATCCAGCAATCGTACTTTCTTTCGATTGATTTCTCCAAAACAGGCTGATAACGATAGCCGGGAAGATTTGTACCATACCGGATACCCCTAGTAACTGTAGGGAAACAAGTGCTTGAGGGAATAATAAACCAAATAAAAGTGCCAGTCCAATAACAACGAAAACCATAGAACGAGTAACCATTGTTAATGTTTTACCCTGTACATTTGGATTAATTAAATCTCTAAATATATTATTTGCAAATAAGTTAGACGCTCCGATAGCCATGATAGAGCATGGAATTAATGAAGCAAGAGCAATCGTTGCATAAGCTAACCCTTGGCCAATGCCGCCATATGAATATTGAATTAAGGTTAATAATGCTAATCTAGGATCCGTCGTATCTTGAGGTAATACTTGATAAGCAATAAATCCTAAGAAGATGACTAGAATTAAAACGATATTGTAAAGCGGTAAGAAAATAGCATTTTTACGAAGCGAATCTGCACTTTTAGCAGTGAAAACACCTGTAGCAGCGTGGGCCCACATGAATAAAGCTAAAGCAGATACGAGTGATGCTGTAATAAACCATGGAATGCCTTTAGGTCCTTGTGTTGGGATCGTTAATAGCTGAGGTGCATCCTTTGCAACATTGTCGATCATGTTGCCCCAGCTTCCAAAATGCATAATTGGCAGAGAAACAACCATAAATAACATAATCGCCCATACTAAAATATCTTTAATAATTGCCGTATATGTGGGACCTTTAATTCCGCTGAAAAAGGTATAAAGAGCCACAAGAAAGAATGAAAGAATAACGACAGCTTTTACGTTAATGTAGCCAGTTCCTGCAACGCGAAGAGTATCTTGAATACCGCTAAGCTGAAGATCAATATATGGAATGAGCATCAATACACCTACTATGGCAATTAAAGAGGAGAGAAATTTACTGTTAAAACGTTCTCTGGCATAATCAGCAAGCGTAGTAAGTTTGTGCTTTTTAGCAACAGTCCAAAGCTTTGGAAGAAAAAAGTATGAAATTAAAAAGGCTAAAACAGAGTAAGGAATGGCAAAAAATGCGATGCTTCCTCCCTGATAAGCTGTACTCGTAAGACCTAGGAATGTATAAGCAGTATATAAATCTGCTCCTACTAAAAGCCAGACGAGCAGGCTTCCAAAACGTCTTCCACCTACAGCCCACTCTTCAACTGAGCTTCTAGATGATTTGTCACGTCCCGCTATAAAGCCAATTGCGATAACGACAAGAACAATTGCTGATGTGATTAAAAGTGCGGTTAAATTTCCTTGCATTATTCAATGTCCCCCCAAGATTTTTGTAAACGATAAATAATAAATGTACACACAGGCGTTAAGAAGACCCATAAAAATAACCATAAATGCAAAAGAGGTAATCCAAAAATAATTGGATGAATGTTATTTACAAAAGGTAAAAAAGCGAATTGAGCAATAAATGGAATGATGAATAAAATAAAAATTATGAATTTTCTGTTCAATTTTACTCCTCCTACTAAAAATTTATCTAACAATGTTCACTATGATAGCAAGTCTGACATGGTAAAGCAATAAGTTTTTTGAAAATTTCGTTATAATCTATGAAAATTTTTTTAGAAAAACAAAAAAGAGCTTGTGATGAGAGTATATTTGAAATGATTATGAAAGAAAAAAAGGGGAATAATCTAAGCGAAGTTGCTCTTGAAGCAAAAAGAGAACGGAAAAGAAGAAATTTAGTTTTGACCGGGAAGTTTTTGTTATTTCGCTGAGATAAAGTATATTGCTATTGCATCATAAGAAAAGAATTTGTATGTTCAAATAGAGATTCATGGAAAGAATAAAACAAAGCAAATAAAAAAACTAGACAATAAGTGCTTGTCTAGTTCCACCACTCTGTCAATGGTCCTTTGTCGCCATAAACAGGATCTGTTGTAGGAATAGGTACTTGTGCAATTTCATCAAATACGTGAGGGCGATCAGTTTGTTTTCCTGTTCGTAAATTGTACTCCATGCCCTCTGGATAAGCTCCAACCACTTTAAAATCAGCAGTTGACTGCAGACGCATATGCCCTGTACCTGCAGGAAGTACGAGCACATCACCAGCATGCACCACGATATTTTCCCCCATATGTCCACCTAGTTTTAAACGTGCAGATCCGCTAATTACACCTAGTGCTTCATGAGAATTGCTGTGGTAATGGTGAAAATCATATATGCCGCCTACCCAGCTATTTTTCCAGTCGTGAGAATTAAAAATGCTCTCCACTTTCTCTTTCTTACTAATAAATACGTGTTCATACAACAAAACTGGAAGACGAGGGTGATTTGGAATGGTTCCGTCGTCATCAAAATAAAGAACTTTTACATTTGCATAATTCATAAGCATCCCTCTAACAATCTTTTTTCGTAATTTTCCCTGTTTTTTGCTTGCGTAAACAGAGAAGTTTGCTCGAAGTACTTCATTTGTTGCGAAGTGCATGATATGTAGGTTTTAACGTTTTCCTAAAAGAAGTCTCCCACTTCAAGCGTAGCTATGTGGTGGGCAGTTCCCTTTAGTATCTTTTCTTCATATTGTATATAAGTAAAGGGTCTAGTGCAAGAATTCTATGGATATATAGCTGTTAATTCTTATTTTGTAAATGAATAATGTAAATTAATATAATTTTTAGAAGGTGATCTGTTCGTGGAGTAAAAGAATCAAATAATAGAAAAAGTTAGGATTTTAGTTCTTTTTATAATTAAAAAGAGATTTTCAGAAGATTAATTCGGAATTTTACGAATAATTTATTATTTTTAGAAAAGTAATGTAAACATTTTTGTGTATTGAGTAATAGTAATGAATGTTATATACTGATAAAAAATATATTCCTATATGTGACTGGCGCAACATGGATGACCATGGGGGAGCATATAGCGTATAAGCCGCGCGCCTGGGCAAACACTTGAGAAAATTTCGCAAGTGTTTTTTTTATTTTCCTAGGGAAGAGGAGTAGATTTGGATGAGCAATATGCAAAGGAAGATGGGAACATTTGCTTTAACCATGACAGGCATAGGTTCGATTATCGGTTCAGGATGGCTGTTTGGAGCATGGAAAGCAGCTCAAATTGCGGGACCCGCGGCTATTTTTTCATGGGTTATTGGAATGGTGGTTATTTTGACCATTGCTCTATCATATGCTGAACTGGGCGCGATGTTTCCACAAGCAGGGGGGATGGTCAAATATCCTCAGTATTCACACGGATCATTTATTGGTTTTTTGGCTGCTTGGGCTAACTGGATTTCAATCGCTTCAACGATAACAGTGGAGGCTATTGCATCTGTGCAATATATGAGTACTTGGCCGTGGAAATGGGCTCGCTGGACTCATGAATTAGTAGACAATGGCATTTTAACGTCCAAGGGGTTGGCAGTTGCGTCTTTGTTATTATTCGTTTACTTTTTTGTGAACTATTGGACGGTAAATCTCTTTGCTAAAGCAAACTCATTTATTACGATTGTTAAATTAATTATTCCTGGTTTAACGGCAGGGGCTTTATTTTTTGCTGGTTTTCATAGTGGAAACTTTTCAAGTGAGCATGGGGTAGCACCTTACGGATGGGCCAGTGTTTTAACGGCAGTGGCAACATCAGGTATTGTGTTTGCATTTAATGGGTTTCAAAGTCCTGTAAATATGGCAGGAGAAGCAAAATCACCTAATAAATCGATTCCGATAGCTGTAATTGGTTCAATTTTTATTGCAGGAATTGTATACATTATATTGCAAATTGTCTTTATCGGAGCAGTAAGTCCGTCATCAATTGCTGATGGATGGAATCATTTGAATTTTAATTCTCCTTTTGCTGATTTAGCGATTGCGCTTGGAATTAACTGGCTAACAATTGTGTTATACGCAGACGCATTTGTTTCTCCTTCCGGCACAGGTGCTACATATACGGCAACTACTTCTAGAATGTTATACGGGATGCAGCAAAATGGATACTTGCCAAAGATATTTGGTACTCTTCATCCACTTTACAATGTCCCGCGCCCAGCTATGTGGCTAAATTTAGCAGCTTGCTTCTTGTTTCTCTTTTTATTTAGAGGATGGGGTGTCTTAGCAGAAGTGATCTCAGTAGCGACGCTTATCTCTTATATTATGGGTCCTGTAGCGCTTATAACATTAAGAAAAACGGCTTCACACTTTTACCGTCCATTTTATTTAAAAGGGGCATCAGTTATTGCGCCATGCGGCTTCGTTTTTGCTTCCTTGACGCTTTACTGGGCAAGGTGGCCACTTACAGGTGAAGTGATCTTTATTATGGCAATTGGCCTGCCTGTTTATTTTTATTACCAAGCGAAAAATAAATGGGTGGGCTTTAAAAAAGAATTTTTAACCGGGGCTTGGATGCTTATCTATTTAGCGTGCATGATTTTTATTTCCTACATAGGAAGCGAAAAATTCGGAGGAAAAAATATTTTGCCTTTCGGATGGGATATGCTAGTGATTGCTTGCGTATCATTAGCTTTTTATTACTGGGGAATTAAAAGCGGCAAATCTAACCGATATATGAAAGAAGCTGAACAAATCAATCAAGAAAATTTTAAATCTAAATAAAAAAACACGAGCCCGTGCTCGTGTTTTTTTATTTAGGTGAGTAGAGAATTTAGACTTATTTTTTATCAAAATATTGTAAAAAATATAGATTTTAAGGTTTAAGTATTTATACAGAGGGAACCTTTATTTGGGATAAAGTTCTAAAAAAACAAAATAAAGGGGATTAGGCAGCTGTGAAAAAAATGAATGTTTTGGCTTTGGCTTTTGTACTTATGCTAGTATTAGCGGCTTGCAACAGTTCTAAGGAAACGGGAGGATCCACTTCGGCTAAAAATAAGGCGATTGAAGCATCCATTGACAGCGCATCTTATATTTTAGTAGATAGTGATGAAGGAGCTACAAGTGAAGAAAAAGGGCTGTTGAAAGTTGATTTAAAAGTGAAAAATGTATCCAAAAACAGTATATCTTTATCGGATTATGACGGTGTGTATTTATACGAAGGAGATGAACAGCTGTCTCCAAAAACGGGAGTGAACAGTCGTGAGCTTGGACTAGAAAGCAGTGCATCTGACAAGATTGGCGCTGGAAAGCAAAAAAATTTAACGTTTGTCTTTGAAGTCAAAAAAGATAAAAAGTACAAAATTGGGCTTCAGCCAAAATCATCTGATTATGATGAAGAAATTGACGAAGTGACATTAACACTGGATACGAAAAAGTACGCGAAAAGCTATAATAAGCTGCAAGACCCAGAAAAAGCTCTGCAAGCTTACACAGAAGTCCTTTACTTAAACAAAGAAAACGTAGACTATGATAAATATGTAACAGCAGATAAAACAGCTGTCATAGAAGAACAGAAAAAAGCGTTTAATGAGGAATTAAAAGGTGCGTTTTCTAACAGTTTAACCGACAAAGCAAAAAAAGATTTTTTTAACATGTATAAAGATGTTTTAAAAGAAAAAGCAAGTGTGAAAACAAATGTGATTGCGAATGCAAATAATAAAGCCGTAGTAGAAGTGGAGTACACTACTCTTGATTTATCAGACTTATATTCATACGTATCGCAGCTTAAGCGAGCATACACAGATGAAACGAAAGATTACGATACACAACACTCTGAAGAGTTTGCGGCTTCTAAATTCAAAGATATTGTAAATGAATTAGAAACGAAAGAAGGAAGTCGTCCCCTACGAATTTTTATGGTGAAAGAAGATGGGAAATGGACTGTAAAGTCAAGTGACCTATACAGTGATTCTTTAGGTAAAACGTTTGGATCAAGCTATATTCGATAGACAAAAAAGAGAAGAATTTTTCTTCTCTTTTTTGTTTTCTGTAAATAAATCAACGAGTTTTTTGTAAAGCTAAATTTATCAAAATATGCTAGTATAGGTTCATTCATTCTTTTATTCTTATTATGATAGGCATCAATGGAGGTTCTTACTAATGAAAGCAAATTATTGTAAAGATACAAAGGCCGTTCGAACGAGCCGCATTTTTCCTAATGATATTAATAATCACAATACGTTATTTGGCGGAAAGTTAATGAGTGATATTGATATGATTGCGTCCATTTCAGCTTATCGTCACAGTCGTACAGAGTGTGTGACAGCTTCAGCAGACTCTATTCATTTTCTGCACCCTATTACGCCTCAGGATTCTGTATGTTTGGAGTCATACGTATCATGGACAGGTCGTTCATCCATGGAAGTGTTTGTGAAAGTGATTAAAGAAAATTTAAAAACCGGGGAGCGTCAAATTGCAGCTACATCATTTTTAACTTTTGTGGCAATGGATGATGATGGAAAGCCCCGCGCAGTACCGGAGCTTATTCCAGAAACAGAAGAAGAAAAATACCTGTTTCAAACGGGGGCAGATCGCGCTGCCACGCGTAAACAAGTGCGTAAAAAAAGCAATGAACTAGCCTCGGTATTGGATTTAGGACAACCTTGGTAGCATAAAAGAGAGGCCGAGACAAAAGTATTTTAGCTCAAATGAAAAACGAACTATTAATCAAAATGTTTGATTAGCGGTTCGTTTTTTTTTGTTATGGTGAACGTAGGTTTCATCTGTTTCGTTTCTTCTAGCAGTTGATTGGAGGGCAAGACGAAGACTCCCGGGGGGAAAAGCGGAAGCGACGAGGAGGCTCAGCGACCACCTGCGGAAAGCAAAGTCTTGCACAGAAATCAACTGCGGCGTCACAAGCGGTTCGGCTTATGTATCCCATTTGTTCGTCTTTAGATTGGATTCATTTAGTTATGTCTTAACCTCTCTTTTATATTTGATGAATCTCCTCTCCTGAACGAGAGGAGGAAATAAAATTATATGAAATTTATTTTCGTTCATGGTAATATGAATTTAATATAATTTTCTAAAAAGTTTAAAAAGTACAATATTTATGAAGAAAGGTGTCGTGTCTAATGGTAACAGTAGAAGCAGCAGAAAGACAAAACAGCAGCACTGCCCTGCGCCGTGATGTAAAGTTTCTCGGTCAATTGTTAGGGAAAGTTCTGGTTCACCAAGGTGGAGAAGAACTGCTCAGCAAAGTAGAAAAAATACGCGAAGTAGCAAAATCACTTAGAGAAAACAAAGATGAAGTTATCTATAAAGAAATAAAAAATGAAATCGTTACTCTTGAACAGCCGATGCGCGAGCAGGTTATTCGGGCGTTTGCAGTTTATTTTCATTTAGTTAATATTGCAGAGCAAAATCATCGAATTCGTCGCAGACGCGAATATCAGCAGCAAGAAGATTCTATTATGCAGCCGGGCTCATTGGAAAGTGCCGTTGTTTCGCTTAAAAATAATGGCGTGGCGCCAGACGTAATTGCTAACTTGCTTCAAACTCTATCTCTAGAGCTCATCATCACTGCTCATCCAACAGAAGCCACTAGACGAAGTGTCCTTGATATTCATAAACGAATGGCTGAGCTTCTGAAAAACTTGGATAATCCAACGTTAACAAAACGTGAACGTACGGAAATTGAAGAAAGACTGTTTAGCGAAGTATTAATTTTATGGCAAACAAATGAACTGCGAGATCGCAAGCCGACTGTGATGGATGAAGTATCCAATGGATTATATTATTTTGATGAAACGTTATTTGAAGTGCTTCCTCAACTTCATCAGGAGTTAGAAAATTCATTGCAGGAGAATTACCCTGAAGAAAATTGGAAGGTGCCTAATATTCTTCGATTTGGTTCATGGATTGGCGGAGACCGAGATGGAAATCCAAACGTAACTCCTAAAGTAACGTGGCAAACGCTTGTCAAACAAAGGAAGTTAGCTATTCGTAAATATAAAGAGTCGCTTACTCAATTGAGACAAAGGTTAAGTCAGTCTACAAAAAGAGTCGCAGTTTCAGATAATCTTCTTGATTCTATTAATCAAGAAATATCGCTGCTGCCTGAGAAAAAGCGATGGAGAATCAAACACGAAGTATATCGCTGCAAGCTTACGATTATGCTTCATAAATTAAATTTAGTTGGAGAATCGGAAGCAGGCTATCAAAGGTCGGAAGAACTTCTACATGATTTATTTCTAATCAAAGATAGCTTGCAAAAGCACCAGCCTCAGGATTATCAGTTAAAAAGCTTATGTAAATTAATTCGCCAAGTTGAGCTGTTTGGTTTTCATTTAGCAACGCTTGATATCCGTAATCACAGCGGGGAACATGAAGCGGCAATCAAAGAAATTTTCCATGCTGTTTCTTTAGCTGAAGATTATTCAGCGTTAACGGAAGAGAAAAAAGTTGAGCTGCTAGGGAAAGTTCTTCAAGACCCAAGACCTGTGATATCATTTGTAGAGAATTACTCTAAAGAAACGCAGCAAGTAATTGAAGTATTTAATATGATACATCGAGCACATAAAGAATTTGGAGAAAGATCTATTGAAGTCTACTTAATCAGTATGACGCAGTCTGCAAGTGATTTATTAGAAGTCATGGTACTCGCCAAAGAAGCGGGTATTTATCGCCTTCATGCAGATGGCCGCATTGAAAGTAAGTTAAATATAGCTCCGCTGCTTGAAACGATTGATGATCTCACAGCAGGTCCTAAAATCATGGAACAGCTATTTCAATTAGATTTTTATCGAGAGCACTTAAGGAAACAGCAGGATTTGCAGGAAATTATGCTTGGCTACTCAGATGGAAGTAAAGACGGAGGAACGCTTACTGCTAATTGGAAGCTCTATAAAGCGCAGCAGGAAATTCACGATATGGCGAGGAAGTATCAAGTTCGTCTGAAGTTTTTCCATGGCCGAGGCGGCTCACTAGGCCGAGGAGGTGGGCCGTTAAACCGAAGCATTTTATCTCAGCCTGTTGAGACGCTAGGAGACGGCGTCAAAATTACAGAGCAAGGAGAAGTTCTTTCTTCTAGATACTCTTTATATGACATTGCTTACCGAAGCCTTGAACAAGCGGTTTCAGCTCTTCTTACAGCGGCAGCAAATGTTTCTCAAGAAGCTGAACAATGTGATATTCGTACACATGAATGGGAAGAAACAATGGACGAGATTTCAACTGCTTCTTTACGTAAGTATCAAGAGCTTGTTTTCAAAGATCCAGACTTTTTAACGTACTTTAAACAAGCTACACCTCTTCCTGAGCTGGGGGCTTTAAATATTGGGTCACGTCCAATGAGTCGAAAAGGAAGTGATCGCTTTGAAGACTTGCGAGCAATTCCGTGGGTATTTGCATGGACGCAAAGCAGACAGCTGCTTCCAGCCTGGTACGCTGCAGGTACAGGCTTACAGCATTTAGTAGAGAAATCCGGAGATATACAGCTTCTTCAGCAAATGTATAAAGAATGGCCATTCTTCCGCTCGACCGTCGATAATCTGCAAATGGCCTTAACAAAAGCAGATTTAATGGCAGCAAAAGAATACACGGAAATGGTACAAGATCCGGTTATTTCAGAGCGGATTTTTACCGCCATTAAAAAAGAGTATAATCTCACAAAAGAAATGATTCTTCAAATCACAGGTCAAAAAGAATTAATGGATCATCTTCCAACGATTAAAGAATCTATTAAATTACGAAATCCGTATGTGGACCCTCTAACGTTCTTACAAGTTAAGGTCATTTCCAAGCTGCGTGAAGATGAGGCTGGAACGTTAAATGAAGAACTTTTAAAAGAAGCGTTATTAACGATTAATGGCATTGCAGCAGGGTTACGTAACACAGGCTGATGATACTAAAAGACACCTCAACAAAATAAAAGAGGTGTCTTTTGTTTATTCTTCTCACATAAAGAACTGCCTGTCAGTTCCCTCTCTTTTAAAGAGAACTTCCGCTTGCGAAATAGGCATTGAGAAAAATCAATGATAGAATAGAGAAGGAATGGAAATATTCTACAAATGGGTGCGGGTGACGGGATAACTAGATTGAATATGGAGGACGAGGACAATGGTAAAAAATTCGCAAATCTTCATTGAAGCTGACTCCGAGAATTCTATATTTATTGGACTGGAATTTTGTGAGTATACACAAAAAATGAATCCTACTTGTTTGTCCAAACAGCATATAAATGTGTTTATTCATCCAGAAGAACTCACTGTGGAATTTAAGAAAACAAAAAGTGATAGAACTATCGACGATTTTCATCTGATGCATATCGTTCCGGTTCATTGCTTTAATTATTTATTATGTTCGATTTCGCAAGGTATTGTTACAGATGTTCAGCTGAAAGCGGTCGGTCATCAGGGAGAAACGTTGTTTGAAGAAAATCTTACATTGAAGTTTCATGAAAAAGCGACGGATTATGAAGAAACCCTCTCATTTTTCAAACATTTAAATCAAGAAATACAAAAGCAGACGAAAAAATATACAGCCAGTTATATGAGCTCATAATAAAGCAAGCTGCGGTTTTAAAAACCGCAGCTTTTATTCGTTTAACCGAAAAAATTATGTTAGAGATGCTTACAAAGCAAGAGATTTTTCAGTGGGAAATTGATAAAGTAAAACTAAGAGAAATCAGTGGACAGAAAAGCTTTTATCGGCTGGCCGCTCTTTATTCAATATATAAGGGTTAGATTTTAAGATTAAAAAAATAGCGATGAATACGTATTGTCATTGTAGATGAAGTGCTAAGGTCGCTCTATCTGCAATCATGTAGAATCTTCGCGCGCTTATAGTCTGTTTTACGGAACGAAAAAGCTGCGGAATTAGAAGCACTCCTTCTATTTCTGCGGTTTTTTTTATAAACAAGAAATAAATTTACTTATTGTACGGAGGCGATGCAGATGATTAAAGATTTAGTATTGGCTAAGGAATGGCTGCCTGCAGCTTATTCACATGATTTAACAGATCAGCCCTTGCAAGTAACGATTTTAGAAGAGCGAGTTGTGCTTTTTCGCACAACTAATGCCATTAAAGCATTTAAAGATTTGTGCATCCACCGCGGTGCAGCGTTATCTCTTGGAAAAGTGGTAGATGATTGCATTGTATGCCCTTATCACGGATGGAAATACGATGATGCCGGGGCTTGTGTGAAAATTCCTCAACAGCCGCCGGGAAGAGCTATTCCTTCAAAAGCAAAAGCACAGGTATATGCCTGCGTTGAAAAGTACGGGATTATATGGGTGAAGATGAACAGCGAGGCAGGTGATACTCCTCTTCCCTTTTATGATGAACATCTTAACTCCGGATTCAAAACGGTTTGCGCCAACCCTCATACTCTGCAGGCAGCAGCTCCTCGTGTCGTAGAAAACTTCCTAGATGTAAGCCATTTGGCTTTTGTTCACGAAGGAAGCCTTGGACACTCTGACTACGCTGAAATTCCTGATTATAAGGTGCATTGGAAAGATAACCGATACGTTTCTGATGAAATCGCTGTGTACGCAGATGCAGATGGTACGGGTAACTTTGCGACTATTTATTATACCTTTGAAATTCTTCGTCCTACCGTTGCAAGGTTGAAAAAAGTGAACTACGAAACGGGTGAAATCTTTTCAATGCTGTTTGCGGTTTTACCTGAAGAGGAAAGGAAGTCCACGGTGTTTGCGCTGGTTTCTAGAAACTATTCGTTTGATGCACCTGATCAATATTTCCGCGATTTTCAGCAGCTTATTATTGAACAAGATACCAGTATTGTGGAAAGTCAAAAACCAGAAGAGCTGCCGCTTGACTTACAAGCAGAGCTTCATTTGAATCCGGACCGACTGAGTATTGCGTATAGAAGATGGCTCGGCGATTTAGGAGTAACCTTTGGAAGTGACATAGGATCAAGATTAAAAAAAGCTGCTCAATAAAAAAAGAAGAAAGGAGTCTCCTTTCTTTTTTTATGTATGCTCACGGATAAGCTGCTGATAGCTATTAAAAAGGGTAGGGTATGTTAATCGGCTTAAGATGACGCAGGAAAGCGTAGCAGACGCTAGAATAGTAAAAACGATAAGCAGCTGGAATTTGACAGCTTGTATCGGATCTGCCCCTCCAATAATCTGGCCTGTCATCATACCCGGAAGCTGAACGAGTCCAATTGTTTTTTGACTTTCTACAGTAGGAATCATGCTAGCTTTGATTGCGGCATTTAAAATACTATGAATAGCTTGTTGAGGAGTGCCGCCAAGCGCCAGAATCAATTGAATTTCGTCTCGTCTTCTATTTACTTCAGCATCTAACCGATTTAAAAATAAATTGGCCAAAATCATCGAATTTCCAATAATCATACCACTGACAGGAATGATATATCGCGGAGTAGCAGGGATAATATGTAGTCCGAGCATAACGCTTTGGGTCAGGATTTCTACAATAAAAAGAGTGACAAATACACGAAAGAAAGCTTTAAATCCCTGCTTTTTTTTCTTTACAACATTTTGGGAAGCGACCGTCAGCATAACGAATAAAATGAGAATCATAAAAGCAGGGTGATTCGCGTCAAGAATAAAAGATAAAACATATCCTATCACTAACAGCTGAACGGCTGCTCGAATACTGGCAATGATAATATCTTTTTCGAGTCCTATCCGAAAAGATTTTGATAAAAAAAGAGCAATAAAAACAAAAATGATTGTAAAAATCAGTGAAAGTGAACTCATAGAAAGGCTCCTTCAATAAATTGTTTTGTTTCAGCTTTTACAGGAGCATGAAAAAAGGTCTCCGTCTTCGCTTTTTCTACAATCACTCCGTTCATTAAAAGCCAGACTTCCTCTCCTAAACGTTTCGCTTGATCTAAATTATGGGTAACCCAAATAATCGTTTTATTCTGCTCTTTATGTAAATGAGAAATAAGCTGCTCAATTTCATGAGCAGAAGTGGCATCCAAAGCGGAAGTGATTTCGTCTAAAAGTAAAAGGTCAGATCCGTTCGACAGCGTGCGGGCTAATGATAACCTTTGTCTTTGACCACCGGATAAATCTCTTGCATCCTGCTCTAACAAGTCAGGGGAAAGACCGGTTAAGGCACAGAGTTCTTCAGGCATAATATCCTGCTTGCCATGCAGTTTTTGAACAAGCATCATATTATCACGCACTGTTCCATCAATAACAGGAGCTGATTGAAAAGCAATGCCCACTTTTTTTCGTAAATCAGAAATATTCCATTTGCTAATGTCTTTTCCATATACTTCAATGCTTCCTTCATCAGGTGCGGAAAGTAAATTGCACATGGAAAGAAGGGTGCTTTTTCCGGATCCTGATGGTCCTACCATCATGACGAGCGAGCCTTGCATCACTGTACCCGATATGCCTTTTAAAACACTATGTTCTTTATCCTTAAATGTTTTATGAACGTCTGTAAATGTGATAGCAGGTATTGAATTGAACGTGTTCATAGTAACTCCTTTTTCATTCGTTTTGTTTATTGTAGCATAAGCGAAAGTATAAAAAGTTATTGGATGATATAAAAAAAGCTGTGAAAAATCACAGCTTTTAAACAGTTGTATTCACTTTTTGGCTGGCTTTTAAGGCATAATCTAAATCTTCAAGAAGGTCGTCGATTGCTTCTGTTCCAACCGATAAACGAATGAGTTCTGGCGTCACACCCGAAGCTTTTTGTTCGTCTTTAGATAGCTGTTGATGAGTGGTGCTTGCCGGGTGAATAATGAGTGATTTAGAGTCGCCGATATTGGCTAAATGAGAAAATAACTGAACCGAATCAATTAACTTAGCCGCAGCGTTTTTTCCTCCCCTTACACCAAAGGTTAAAATTGCTCCTTGCCCTTTAGGCAAGTATTTTTGTGCCAAAGAATAGGAAGGGTGGGAAGGAAGCCCCGCATAATTTACCCATTCTACTAATTCATGCTGCTCTAAAAATTTCGCTACCTTTAATGCGTTTTCGCTGTGACGCTCTAATCGCAGATGGAGTGTTTCTACCCCTTGAAGGAGTAAAAAGGAATTAAAAGGTGATAAAGCAGCTCCAATATCTCGTAAAAGCTGAACGCGCGCTTTTGTAATATAAGCAGCTTCACCGGCAGCTTCTGTGTATACAAGGCCATGGTAACTTGGATCTGGAGTTGTTAAGTCTGGAAATTTCCCGCTCGCTTCCCAATCAAATTTTCCACTGTCTACGATAACACCCCCAATTGCTGTTCCATGCCCTCCAAGAAACTTAGTAGCAGAATGAACGACAATATCTGCTCCGAAATCGATGGGACGAAGAAGGTAAGGGCTTGGAACCGTATTATCAATAATAAGAGGAATTCCATGTTCATGGGCAATGTCTGCAACTGCTTCGATGTCTAGCACATTTCCCTGCGGGTTTCCAACGGATTCAGCATAAATTGCCTTTGTTTTGGAAGTGATTGCACTTCTAAAATTTTCTGGATTATCGGCGTTTACAAATTTGACGGTAATGCCCAGTTTAGGAAGCGTAGACGAAAAGAGGTTGTATGTTCCCCCATATAAACTGCTTGCTGATACAATTTCATCTCCTGCGGAAGCGATATTCAAAATGGAAAAGGTAGTAGCTGACTGACCCGAAGCTACTCCTAGAGCACCTACCCCGCCTTCTAACTCAGCAATTCGCTGTTCAAAAACGTCCGTAGTAGGGTTTACAATTCGAGTGTAGATGTAGCCTTGTTCACTTAAATTAAATAAAGATGCAGCGTGCTCCGTATCTTTAAAACCAAATGAGCTTGTTTGATAAATAGGTACCGCACGCGAAAAAGTAGCCGGGTCAAGCTGTTGGCCAGAATGGATGGCTTGTGTTTCAGGACGAAATGGTTTCTTAGCAGACATTGAAACTCCTCCTTAAATATAAAACTTACAAAAAACATAGGAATAATAAACTTTAATCATAATATACGAATTATATTGAACGATGTCAAATTATAATTAGAATATTTAGAAAATATAAATAAAATTAATACTGTAATTCAGCATTAAGACATCTCTTTAATTTCTAAAAATACCATAAAAAATATAAAATGTAAGAAAAATGTAAATTTATTTGTATAATTATGTTAGAATATTAGGTGTTTGAGAGTTTCTTAGAGAGAGCCGATTTTGCTAGAAGACTTTAAAAAATAGTAAAAGACGGGTCTTAAGAGCTAATAACGAAACAAAATAAAAGGAGTTTGATTATGAGCACAGAAGTCAATGTATCTTCGGAAGTCCAAGAGAAAGGAAAGCCTTCTATTTTTGGTTTTATTACGAGTCCGGTTGTACAGTTTGAGAAAATGAAAAGCAGCCCGGTCATCTGGGGACCTCTTTTTCTTATCCTCATCTTAACAGCTGCAACAACGATTCTAGCCGTCTATACCCCTCAGGGACAAGAAGCGCTGCAACAGCAAAAAGAAGCTGGCATTGAAGTGAATTCAACATTTAGTATGATTGGCGGAGCGATTGGAGGAGTTATTGCAGTAGTTGCTACACTGGCATTCACAAGTTTGATTCTGTTTTTAATTGCAAAGTTAGGGACTGGAAAAACAACTTACCGCCAAATGTTTAGTTTGAATTTGTTTGTTACGTTCATCACAGCAATCGGTCAGCTAATTAATACGGGAGTAGCTGCACTAGCCCATACTTCAGCTAATGTGACTTCGTTAAATGGAATGGTTGGTGCTAAAGGTGCTATGGGAGGAGTATTTACTTCCATTGAAATCTTTTCTATCTGGGGACTTATTCTGACAGCAGTAGGACTACAAAAAGTGGCAAATGTATCAAAAGCTGCTTCTATTATTACAGTGATTATTTTATTCATCTTAGGAGCCGCTATTTCAGGAGTTGGAGGAGCTGCTTCAGAAGCGCTTAAAGGAGCAGGGTTGTAAATGAAAAAAGGAATAATTATTACAGCTGTAGCAGTTGTTATTGTTGCGGTTATTGGGATTAACGTATATCGTGCACAAAGTGTAAGTGGGAAAGCAGTCAATGTTCACGTAGCAAATATAAAGGAAAAAAAGTTAAGAAATACAGTTATGGTTCCGGGTACGTTAAAGCTTGCTGATGAACAATATGTCTATTTTGATGCTGAAAAAGGCGAGGTTGAACGATTTCACGTAACAGAAGGCTCTCGTGTACAGCAGGGCACCTCTCTTGTAACATACGAGAGCGATGCGCTTGATTTAGAGCAAGAACAAAACAATCTAGAAAAAAAATCCAGTCAGCTGCAAATTGACTCAGTAAGTAAACAGCTTTCTAATTTAAATAAAAAACAAAAAGAATTGGAAAAAGAAATGAGTAAGCAAGAAGCGAGAGATCAAATCGATACAGAGCGTACGCAGCTCAATCTCGATTTAGAAACGGCTAAAATTGATTTAGAACGAAACAAACTAGAAGCCAAATCAATTGCTAAAAAAGAACGTAATTTAGACGTAGCGAGTGATATTAATGGGACGGTGCTAGAAGTAGATAAAGAAGCGGTTAATAACACAAGTGACGTTCAAAAACCGCTTATACATATTGGTAATACCGATGAATACTTAGCTACTGGCGTGCTGTCTGAGTATGATGCATTAAAAATTAAAACCGGTCAAGCTGTTAAAATTACATCAGATGTGCTGCCTGATAAAGAATGGGCAGGGAGCGTCAAACAAATTGACTATCTACCTCAGCAGCAGGCATCAGCAGAAGCGGGCAATGATGCGGCTAATCAATATCCAATTGAAGTAAAAGTAGATGACCAGGATATCACGATGATTAAGCCGGGATTTAAGCTGCTGCTTGAAATTGAAACAAGCAGTAAAAAAGCTTCATCTTTGCCGATAAAAGCAGTTGTAAATGAAGACGGAGAAAAATATGTATATGTAGTGAAAGATAAAAAGGCGGTTCGTAAGGAAGTAAAGATTGGAGAAACAACAAATAAATTTATTGAAATCAAAAGCGGCGTATCTTCTAAAGACAAAGTCATTACAAATCCTACAAAGAACTTAACTGACGGTGCGGAAGTGACTGTTCAATGATTGAGCTTGTGAATATTCATAAAAGTTATCATCTTGGCAAAGAGGAAGTGCCAATTTTAAAAGATATTAATTTGAAGATTTATGACGGTGAATTTGTTGCGATTATGGGACCTTCTGGCTCAGGTAAATCAACGCTAATGAACATTATCGGATGTTTAGACCGTGCGTCTTCAGGGTCCTATTTATTAAATGAACAAGAAATCTCTACTTATAGTGATGAGCAGCTTGCAAAAGTAAGGAATATTCATATCGGTTTTGTTTTTCAGCAATTTCAGCTGTTGCCGCGTTTAACAGCGGTAGAAAACGTAGAGCTTCCAATGGTATACGCCGGTGTAACGCGTAAGGAAAGACGAGCCAGAGCAGAAGCTGCGCTTGAAAAAGTAGGGCTGAGTGAGCGGATGAAACATTTACCGAGCGAGTTATCAGGAGGGCAAAAGCAGCGTGTTGCTATTGCTCGTTCTATTGTTAATAATCCGACGCTTATTTTAGCGGATGAACCGACAGGAGCTCTAGATACAAAAACAAGTGCTGATATTATGGAACAATTTTCTAAACTTAATGCAGATGGCACAACAGTGGTAGTCATTACCCATGAACCTGAAGTGGCAGAATACACATCGCGTACAGTTATCGTTCGTGACGGTAAAGTGTTAAGTCATAGCGATAAGGAGAACGATAGCTTATGAGTTTAATAGAAAATATTCGTATGGCTCTCTCTTCGGTTCTTGCTCATAAAATGCGCTCTATTTTGACGATGCTTGGTATTATCATTGGCGTAGCGGCTGTTATTATCGTTGTAGCCATTGGTCAAGGCGGAGAACAAATGATTAAGTCGGAAATAACAGGAGCAAGCAATACAGTTGATGTATACTATCAGCCTCCTGAAGACGAGATGCAAGCTGATGACCTTTCAATGACGGGTGAGCCCATCTTTACAGAGGATGATATTAAAGCTCTTTCGACTATTCCCGGAGTGAAGAATGTGGTGGCTTCTAGCTCAATGGGAATGGGGATAAGATATAGAGACAAGGAATCTGATACGACTGTTAATGCTATTAACGAAGGATATATTGAAGTTAATCAGCTGGAAGTTTCAAAAGGAAGAATGTTAGACAGCTCTGACTTTTTATCAGGTAATCGAGTAGGTGTTATCACAAGCGATATGAAAAAAGAGCTATTTGATAAGAAAGAAGCTCTTGGGCAAGTAGTATGGGTTCAAGGACAGCCTATCAAAATTATTGGTGTCACAAAAAAGGCAACGGGCTTTTTAGCATTTGAAATACCGACCATTTATATTCCGAATAATACGTATAAATCAAGCTTCGGTAAGCTCGATTACACCAACCTTAGTGTTCAAGCAAAAAGCTCTGATCAACTAAAAAAAGTAGGCAATGACGCAACGGATTTGTTAAATAATTTGCATGATGCGGAAGATGCTTACCAAGTGCAGAACTTAGAAGAAATAGCAGATAGCATTGGAAATGTAACGCGAATTATGACAACGATTATTGGATCGATTGCAGGCATTTCCCTGCTTGTTGGCGGGATTGGCGTTATGAACATTATGCTGGTTTCTGTAACGGAACGTACAAGAGAAATTGGTATTCGTAAAGCGTTGGGAGCATCTAAAAGACAAATTCTAACTCAGTTTTTGATTGAATCCATTACCCTCACGTTAATTGGTGGTTTGCTTGGAATTGGCCTCGGCGCGGGCGGTGCAGCTCTTGTTTCGTTATTTGCTGGCTGGCCGTCATTAATTTCGTGGCAAGTAGTACTTGGAGGAGTGTTGTTTTCCATGACGATTGGCATTGTATTCGGCATGCTTCCTGCAAACAAAGCGGCAAAGCTAGATCCAATCGAAGCATTAAGATATGAATAAAGACATGCGTTCGCATGTCTTTATTTCAATTTAACGAGAACCAAGAAGATTTCTCGTTTTTCTTATTTATTACTTACTAGGACTGATGCGGGCTACGTTAATAATATCATGTATTTTTTCTACCAAATCGAGCATGAGAAATCCGTTTCCTTCAGAGCTTTTTCGATATCCTAGAGGAAGCGTCCTTTTTACAAGTTGAGCATAGATTTCAGCTTCAATTAAAGACCGGCCAAATTCCTTCTCACATAAGTTAATCAATAGAGCTAAAGCTCCAGCCACGTGGGGAGTTGCCATTGAAGTTCCTGAAAGAGTAGCATATTTACCTTCTAAAAAAGTAGAGATGATGTTAACTCCGGGTGCGACTAAGTCTACTTCTTCATTGACATTGGTAAAAGGAGCTAAACTTAAGCTGCTGTCTACAGCTCCTACTTGAATGACTTCGTTATAACTTCCCGGATATGAATATTCAAAGGTTTCTTCACGGTCATCACCTTCATTTCCAGCTGCAACAACAACAGAAACGTCTTTATTCACAGCGTTTTGAACAGCTTCATGAAGTTCTGGAACGTCCTGTGGTCCGCCGAGTGACATGGAAATAACTCGTGCTCGTTCATTGTTAGGGCCCCGCCATTCGACGGCGTAGTTAATAGCGTCAATAATCCATTCGTAATTTCCGGATCCTTCACTGGTAAGTACTTTTAAGCTGAGAATTTTTGCTTTGGGTGCCACTCCTACTACCCCTTCATTGTTGAGCGCAGCAGCAATGGTACCAGACACGTGAGTACCGTGCCCATTATTATCTTCAAATACAGAAGAATCTCCGTTATGATCCGAAGTGAAGTTTCTTCCTCCGATAATACAATCTTTTAAGTCAGGATGATTTGTGTCAACACCAGTGTCGATAACTGCAATTACAATGCCTTCTCCTTGATTGCTTTGTTCCCAAATAGCAGGTGCTTGAATTAAGCTTACTCCTTTAGGCGTTTCGTTTGTTGAGTCGATAATCGACTCAATTGTATAAGGAATTAATTTGACTTGTAACGGTTGTTGAGTCATAGTCATCCTCCTTAAAATGAATTCCATAAAAATGGAAGTTACTTAATTATAAATTCCCAACTATTGCTATAAATTAAACGCTTTTCATGCGAATCCTTTCTTTTTGAATAAAAAGACTCACAAAAGATGTGAGAAGAGGAAAAAAGACCCTAAAGACAAGCCCGATAGAGATTTTTAATGTTATCTGTGTATTCACTTTTAATGTTTATCTCACACTATAGAAGAAAGAAACTCCAAGAAAAATCACATAGGACTGGTGACTTTTGATATAATTACGAACGGTATGACATTCTCAAAATACATGATATTTATAAATATACATCAATTTGCAAATTACGAAGGGGCTGAGGATAGTGTCAACTTTAACGTCTCAATCCGTCATTAAATGCGGAAAGTATGAACTTAATTATGCAGACCGTACGCTTATTATGGGGATTTTAAACGTAAACCCGGATTCATTTTCAGATGGCGGAAAATACTACGATGTAGATAAAGCGGTTGCTCATGCTGAGGAAATGGTGAAGCAAGGAGCAGACATCATTGATATCGGGGGAGAATCAACTCGTCCTGGTTATACAAGAATTAGCGATGAAGAAGAGATTAAACGGATTGTGCCCGTTATTTCTGCAGTGGCTAAGCGCGTAGAGGTGCCGATTTCTGTAGATACATACAAGTCGGAAGTGGCCAAGCATGCGCTAGAAGCAGGAGCACATATTATTAATGATATATGGGGCGCAAAGGCTGATCCCAAAATGGCTCAAGTTGCAGCTGACTATAATGTTCCTATTATTTTAATGCATAATCGCCATGAGCCCAATTATACAAATCTGATTACAGATATGATAAGTGATTTGGAAGAAAGCATATCAATTGCAAAAGCTGCAGGAGTTCGAGATGATCAAATTATTTTAGATCCAGGCATTGGCTTTGGAAAAACGGCTGCGCATAATGTAGAAGCGATTCAGCATCTAGATCAGCTGACAAAGATGGGCTATCCTGTCCTGCTTGCTACTTCTCGTAAAGGATTTATTGGGCAAATAGTCGATGCTCCTCCTACGGAAAGAATGGAAGGAACTGCAGCTACTGTATATGCAGGGATTGCACAAGGCGTTCAAATGGTTCGAGTTCATGACGTATTAGAAATCAAGCGCTTTGTAAAGATGGCAGATGTACTGGTAGGAAAACATTTATTTAAGTTTTAATAATCATTTAAGCAGACGCGTAAGCGCTGCTTTTTTATTTTCCTTGATTTCTCCAGATTGAATACATGCCTTTAGATAAATTTAAGTAATATGAAGTTTGTAAAAATGGAGGGTGAAAATGAGAGCGGTAACGTATTAAGGGCCTAATCAGGTAAAAGCAGCAGAAGTAGAAGATGCGAAGTTAGAGAAGAAAGATGACATTGTCATTAAAATAACGTCAACGGCTATTTGTGGTTCTGATCTGCATTTATATCAAGGAAGCATGCCATTGCCTCACGGTTATATTATTGGTCATGAACCAATGGGGATTGTGGAAGAAGTAGGACCGGATGTTACAAAAGTAAAAAAAGAGATCGCGTTATTATTCCGTTTAACGTAGCATGCGGACAGTGTGCGTACTGTAAGGATGATTTAACGAGCCAATGTGATAATTCTAATCCATATTACGATTCTGGCGGCTATTTTGGTTATACTGAAAAGTTTGGAAATCATCCAGGAGGTCAAGCCGAATATTTAAAAGTGCCATTTGGAAATTTTACACCATTTGTCATTCCGGTTATGCCGAAATTGTATGATCAAATTGTAAAAGGAGAATTCGATCCAAAAGAAATTATTACTCATAAAGTCGCTTTAGAAGACGCAGCTGATGCCTACAAAATCTTTAATGATCATCAAGATAACTGCATTAAAGTCATTTTAAAACCTTAAAATGCCATTTCTATTAGGTGAAGATTCCTGAGCAGTGAAGCTCGGGAATTTTTTATGTATGTAAAGTGGTGGAGGAAAATAATGCACGATTGGATGGTTGATTTTACATAATTTAGCTTTATGATAGAAAGAGAAGATATAACGCTTTCATATTCTGATTAAATCGTGCTGCTTAAAATGAAATAAATAACATCATGGTATTCAGTCTTATTCAATCACCGAAATATGGAGGAGAGAATGAATGAAATTAGCATTGCTTCTTGTCATTATTATCGGCGTTGCTGCCCTTGCAGGTACGATCAGTGCTGCAAAGAAAGTAGATGAAGATTACGGAAAATCTAAAAAGAAAAGTATAGTGAATTTATCTATTATTTACGGAGTCGTATTCATAGGATCAATCGTAGGAGTAGCGTGGTATATTGCAGTGAGACCATAAATAAAACGAACACTTCCGTGTTCGTTTTATTTTGATTTTAACGTTAATTCTCCGCTTGAAACAGCTACATCAATAGGATATTTTCCATTTCCATGCTTTCCTTTTAATACATCTTCTGTTACGGTTGCATTGCTTAACTTAAAGTCATTGTTTATATCACCGCTGCTTACTTTTCCATTCACTTTAAAACCAGCGCTTTTCGGAAGAACCAGCACGGCATCTCCAGATCCTACATCTACAGAAACGGCCTCTTCTAGCTTTTTAAAATCCATATAAAGATCACCAGATCCAATGCGCGCCTGAAGTTTTCCTTTATAGTTTGTTCCTTTAATTTCCCCAGAGCCTACAGCAAATTTAGCCGTTTGGCTTTCAACATCACTCAGCTGTAAATCTCCAGAATTGACATCCGTGCGAAGAGAGGTGCTAATCAAGTTTGAAATACTTGCATTTCCAGAACCTACTTTAATCGAAACATCTTTCAGCTGAAGCGCTTGCTCAGGCTGTGCAGCAACTTGAAGGTCCCCAGAACCTACCGTAAGCGCAAGGTTGTGGTGATAATCTCTAGGAATGTAGATTGTCACTTTTGTGTTTGAAAAAATAGAAAGCCATTGAAAAGGACTTTTTTGATAAGTGATGACTAGGGTGTCTCCATTTTGCTTTACATCTACTTTTCCTTTCCCTTCTACTTTTGTTTTAATATCTTGACGATCTTGCGGCACGACAGTTGTACTAATGCTTGGAGAGTCAATTTGAATATGCTGAATATCACTTGATAACGCTGCTTCAGACTTGGACGTCTTGAATGAACTTAACGACCAAGAGGAAGGTGCAAACGCAGTAGAAAAGAGGACTGCCGTACCACCTATCACTAAAATAAAAGCCAATATTTTTTTCACGTTATAACCCGCTTTCTACCTAAATTAAATTTGTTTTCTTCTACCATAAAGTGTAAATTGAAAAGCGGTTAATTTCAACGAACAGCAGGATTATTTTTTTCTACGTCTCAAGTCGTAAAAACGAAACATTTTTTTGAGGAATTAAATGAAAAGCGAAGTAGATATTTAAACATACTCATCAAAGAATCAATTTCTTTGCTTCAAAAATAGGAAAATAATTGAGTTAAAAGAACGACTAAATTCACTTTTTTTGTGTGATTTTGGGATAAGTAGTTCAAAAGAAGTGATAAATAAATAGAATTTTCATACCAATTTTATTATTCCGAAAAACTTTTAAAGTGTTGATTATTAAAAAAATAAAGGGTAGAATTTGTTCATATCAATTGAATACAGCTAAGATTACGATCTTGTATATTATCAGTAATATGGTCTGATAGTCTCTACCTAGTAACCGTAAAAAACTAGACTACAAGAAAGTTTGGATATAAGCAGCAAAAAGAAGGGCGTATTATCATAGATACAGCCTTCTTTCAAAGCTCTTACTTTTCATACTTTCTGTTATTGTCAGAATTTATGAAAAGTAAGAGCTTTTTTTGGTTTTCAAATACACACCTGGGAGTGGCTTGCATGTACTTTTTATTAAATTTATTAGGCGTTTTTGTAGTAATGGGTGTCGTCTTCTTATGTTCTCCTAAAAAGAAAGAAATAAAGTGGCGTCCTATTGCTTCACTGTTGGTCGTTGAAGTGCTCATTACTTGGTTTATGTTAGGAACTTCAATCGGAACATGGATCATTAATAAAATTGCTTCGTTCTTTACTTGGCTAATTTCCTGTGCTAACGATGGAATTGCTTTTGCGTTCCCATCCGTAATGGGAAATGAAACGGTTGACTTTTTCTTCAGTGCATTACTGCCTATCATCTTTGTCGTGACATTTTTTGATATTTTATCTTACTTTGGTATTTTAACGTGGATTATCGATAAAGTAGGCTGGGTCATTTCGAAAGTTTCTCGTTTGCCTAAATTAGAAAGCTTTTTCGCTATTCAAATGATGTTTTTAGGAAACACGGAAGCATTGGCTGTTATTCGTAATCAACTTTCTGTGTTAAAAGACAACCGTTTGCTTACGTTTGGAATTATGAGTATGAGCAGTATTAGCGGATCTATTATCGGTGCTTATTTAACGATGGTTCCCGCTACGTACGTGTTTACAGCAATTCCACTGAACTGTTTAAACGCGCTTATTTTAGTGAGCTTATTGAATCCAGTTCATGTTACAAAAGAAGAAGATATGATTTACGTACCGCCAAAGTCGGAGAAAAAAGACTTTTTCTCTACCATTTCAAACAGTATGTTAGTCGGAATGAACATGGTTATTGTTATTTTAGCGATGGTTATTGGATATGTAGCTCTTACATCTGCGCTTAACGGTATTTTAGGCGTTATCGTAGACGGCTTGACTGTACAAAAGATTTTCTCTTATATCTTTAGTCCATTCGCATTCTTACTAGGGCTCACGGGGCATGATGCAATGTACGTAGCTCAGCTGATGGGTATCAAGCTAGCAACAAATGAATTCGTCGCGATGATGGATTTGAAGAAAAATCTAGATACACTTCCACCGCATACGATTGCAGTTGCTACAACATTCTTAACATCTTTTGCTAACTTCAGTACGGTGGGTATGATTTATGGAACGTATAATTCTACGTTATCAGAAGGTAAATCAACGATTATTGGAAAAAACGTATGGAAACTGCTTGTGAGCGGTATCGCTGTTTCATTATTAAGTGCTATGATTGTTGGATTGTTTGTTTGGTAAAAAGTGTGAAAAAGCTGTGCTTTCGTCTTCGAAAGCACAGCTTTTTTCTTGTTGCATCCTCTATTCATTTGAAGAAAAGCGGTTATGAATATCAACAGTAAAAGAAAATTACACTATTCAAGAAAAATTCATTTTACTTTTGCAGAAAAACATTTTAAATCTAGTGAGCATTATGTTAAGATTACAAAAGGCTGTTTCATTTAAATTGAGAACACCGCATAAATATGTAAGTAAATATGCATAGAAAACAAAGGTTTATTAATTTTTTTCTAGGTAATATCTCGTAATAAATAGGTTGAAAGGAAATGTCGTTAATATGATAGAAGGACAACAGCAAACAAATGAATTAAAAAAGACGATGAAAAGCAGACATTTGTTTATGATTTCGCTCGGCGGGGTTATCGGTACCGGTTTCTTTTTAGGAACAGGATACACGATTAGCCAAGCAGGAGCGATTGGAGCTATCCTTTCGTTTATCGTAGGTGGCTTCATTATGTACTTAACAATGCTTTGCTTGGGGGAACTTGCAGTAGCAATGCCAGTTTCCGGTTCGTTTCAGACATATACAACAAAATTTATTGGCCCTGGTGTTGGTTTCGCTTTTGGATGGTTATATTGGTTGGGCTGGGCTGTAACGGTTGCATTAGAATTTTTGTCAGCAGGTCAGCTCATGCAAAGATGGTTTCCTGATTCTCCTGTATGGATCTGGTGTGCTATATTTGCACTTTTATTATTCTCATTAAATGCACTGTCAGCTAAAGCGTTTGGTGAAGCGGAGTTTTGGTTTGCCAGCATTAAAGTGTTAGCTATTATTTTATTTATCGTGCTTGGTGGAGCTGCTATGTTTGGTTTTCTTCCATTAAGTAATGGAGACAGCGCACCGCTTTTCTCTAATTATACGGCTCACGGCGTGTTTCCTCACGGAATTAGTGCCGTGTTGATTACCATGATTACAGTTAATTTTTCATTCCAAGGCACGGAGCTTATTGGTGTAGCGGCTGGGGAAAGTGAAAACCCAGACAAGACTGTACCAAGAGCAATTAAACAAACGGTATGGAGAACGCTTGTATTTTTTGTACTAGCTGTAGCTGTCTTAGCGGGTATGATTCCGCTTGAAAAAGCAGGCGTAGTTGAGAGTCCATTTGTTGTTGTATTTGACCAAATTGGTATTCCATATGCAGCAGATATTATGAACTTTGTTATCCTAACGGCACTGTTATCTGTAGCTAACTCAGGTCTTTATGCAGCAACGCGTATGCTGTATTCATTGTCAAAAGATAACATGGCAAGTTCAGCTTTCATGAAAGTAAATAAACGCGGTGTGCCGATGAATGCCCTGCTTTTAACATTAGGCATTGCGCTTTTATCTTTACTTTCAGGATTCTTTGCTCAAGAAACAGTATTTGTATGGCTCATTTCTGCAGCGGGTTTAGGTGCACAAATCGGCTGGATTACGATTGCTGCATCACTGCTTGCATTTAGAAAAAGATATATCAATCAAGGAGGGCAAATCGAGGATTTAAAATTTAAAGTCCCTCTTTACCCGGTATTACCTTTAATCGCATTAGTATTAAATACAATCGTATTGGGAAGCATGGCATTTGATGCAGAACAGCGAATGGCACTGTATGTTGGTATTCCACTAGCGCTGCTGTTTTATGCTTATTATCATGCACGTGTAAAAAAGAAAGTTGATTTATCTATCAGCCGTCAAGAAGTGCAGCTTAAAGACGACAAAAAAGTAATTTTATAAAAATCAAAAGACGCAAAAGCCCAGGTTTTTGCGTCTTTTTTTATTGTTTATTTGTAAACTTAAAATAAAATTAAGTTGACAAATAAAAAGAAATTATTGCAAACTTAAAGCAACGAAAAGAGAAAGGAGGGTGAATATGAAACCGAAAACAATGGCGTATGTTTCCTTATTTGCAGCTTTAACGGCGATTGGTGCATTTATAAAAATTCCTATTCCCTACATACCGTTTACTCTTCAAATTGTTCCTGTTTATTTAGCCGGTGCGCTGTTAGGTCCGCGTTTAGGTTTGTATAGTCAGCTATGCTACATAGGTATTGGGTTAATCGGTGTTCCGGTTTTTGCAGAAGGAGGAGGTTTAGGGTATATTTTCAAACCAACGTTTGGCTATTTAATTGGCTATGCTATGGGTGCATTTATGAACGGCTACCTTATTCAAAAATATGACTTAAAGAAACCTTTTTCTATCTTTTTAGCTAATTTATCTACGTTAGCTATTGTGTACGCAGTCGGCTGCTTCTGGCTTTACGGAGCAATGAAATGGATAATTGAAAAGCCTCTTTCACTGAGTGATACACTTCTTTTTGGAGCTGTTTTGCCAATGCCTGGAGATCTTTTATTGTGTATTTTATGTTCAGTGCTGATTCACCGAATGCAGCCTCAATTTAGTCGTTTGTCATCAAAGCGGGTTAAAGCAGGGTAACTAAGACATAGAAAAAAAGGAGAAAAAAGAAAATGGGCAAAGCGTATTTTATTACGGGAACTGGAACAGATATTGGAAAAACCCTGGTTACAAGTATTTTGTATAAAGTACTTGGTCGTCTAGGAATAAAAACGACAATTTGCAAACCATTTCAAACCGGCTACCAAGACGAAATTGGAGGTTATCCGGATATTCACTGGTTTGAAACAAGGCTCGGAGTAGCAGATACGGGTATTTATCAGTTAAAGCCGGAGACGTCTCCTCATTTGGCTATTGCACTGAGCAACAAGCAAGTAGAGCCTTCAATCGTCTTAAAACGCATTAATGAATTAAAAAAGAAATTTGATGTAGTGCTCGTGGAAGGAGCGGGAGGTCTTGCCGTACCTTTAATTGAGGAGGAAACAACATTCTATATGACAAAAGATTTGATCATAGATGCACAAATGCCGGTTATTGCTGTTGGAACAACGGGGTTAGGAGCCATTCACGACGCGCTTTCTACCTTTTCATATGCAAGTGAGCATCACCTTAAAATCAACGGACTCATTTTTAATCGTTTTAATCACAGCAGTATCATTCATAATGATAATGTTCGAACGATTGAAAAGCTGCTTCAAATATCATCTTTAATGACCGTTCCAGTATTCACACATATCGATGAAGAGTTAGATGCATATATTGAGAAAATGATGAGGCAAAAAAGTGTTATTCAACATATTCAGGAGGTGTTTGACTGTGCCGTATCAAAAAGCTGAGCTGGAGAAATGGGATAAAGAATATGTATGGCATCCGTTTACACAAATGAAAGCTTACCGTCAATCGAATCCTCTTATTATTGAAAGAGGAGAAGGAAGCTATTTATATGATGTAGAGGGAAACAAATATTTAGATGGATACGCTTCTCTATGGGTGAACGTGCATGGACATAATGATCCGGAATTAAATACAGCTTTACATATACAAGTGGAAAAATTAGCGCATTCTACGCTGCTTGGATCCGCAAACGTTCCATCCATTTTGTTAGCCAAAAAGCTAGCGGAAATTACTCCTGACAGCTTATCGAAAGTCTTCTACTCTGATACAGGCTCCGCCGCTGTCGAAATTGCGTTGAAAATTGCCTATCAATATTGGCAAAATCTCGACTCTGTAAAGTACAAAAACAAAAGTAAATTTATCTCATTGAATGAGGCATATCACGGAGATACAATTGGGGCAGTCAGTGTGGGAGGCATGGATTTATTTCATCGCATCTTTAAGCCTTTGCTGTTTGAACGAATTCCCACACCTTCTCCTTATACTTACCGTATGGAAGGATTCGAAACGGAAGAGCAAGCTTCAGCTTACTGTATTCACCAGCTAGAGAAGCTCTTGCAGAACAAAGGAGAAGAAGTAGCCGGTTTGATTATTGAACCGCTTGTGCAAGGAGCAGCGGGTATTATTACACATCCTCCTGGTTTTTTAAAACAAGTAGAGCGTTTGTGTAAAGCGTATGGGGTATTGCTGATTTGTGACGAAGTAGCCGTTGGATTTGGACGAACAGGAACGCTGTTTGCATGTGAGCAAGAAGATGTTGTACCGGATATTATGTGTGTAGGAAAAGGGATAACAGGAGGGTATATGCCGCTTGCTGCTACGTTAACAACCGAACAGATATTTAATGCTTTTTTAGCTCATCCAGATGAAAATAAAACCTTCTTTCATGGACATACGTATACGGGAAATCAATTAGCCTGTGCAGTAGCGCTTAGAAATATTGAACTGATAGAAGAAAGAGAGTTAATCCGTAGTGTAAAAGAAAAGGCAAAAGTTTTTAAACGTTATCTATTAAAGCTTTATGAACTGCCTAACGTGGGAGACATTAGACAAAGAGGATTAATGGCAGGAATCGAAGTTGTGAAAGACCGCCAAACAAAATCTGTTTTTGAAGATAAAAAAGTGATGGGAGACATTATTTTAGCGGCTCGCCAAAAAGGTTTAATTATTAGAGAACTAGGTCCTGTGGTTACAATGATGCCTATTCTTTCAATGACGGACGAAGAATTAAAAAGAATGGTTGAAATTGTATATGAATCAATTAAAGAAGTAATCGCACGCTATAAAGTGAGCTAAATAAAAAGAGGGTAGGACAAAAGTATTTTATTTAATTGAAAGAAGATCCGAACGATGAATCGTTCGGATCTTTTTATGGTTATGATAACGTGAATTTACTCTATTTAGCTGCTTCTAGCGGTTGATTGGAAGGCAAGGCGAAGGCTCCTGCGGGAAAAGCGGAACAGGTGAGAACCCGCAGGAGCGTAAGCGGCGAGAAGGCTCAACGGCCGCCCGCGGAAAGCGAAGTCTTGCATGGAAATCAACCGCGGTGTAACAAGCAGTCCAGATCATTTGTCCAATTTGTACGTCTTTAGATGGGGTTGGTGTAGTTATGTCTAAATCTCTTCTTTTTTTATCAATAAATATTTTTAATACTTGATAGGCGAAGTGATCGTACATGCTGATTTTCATCTTTTAATAGAAGAGTTTGTTCAAGTAAGTTTAAGTTTTGAATATAACCTTTTACCGTTTGAACAAAACCGTTGTTTTGATAGTTAATAGTTAATAATTTATTTGTTTTTAGCGCTTTTAAAATCATACCTATTTTCTCCCTTCTTATGTCGTAGCGGTCGAAAAACTACAAAATAACGAAGAAGCATTGGAGGCTTGTATTATTTATAAAAATTACTCTATTTTTTATAAATGCTCTCCTGCTACTAATAGTAGAGGGTGATGGTGAAAAACAGATGAAAGATAAAGGATAAGGTTTGATTTATTGTAATGAACTGACTTTTCCTTTACAAATCCCTATTTCAAATTTCTTTTTAGTGATAAAATACTGTTAGTGAAATAACTACTTCTCTTCATTAAAGGGTAAGAACGGGTTATATTGATAGAGTTTTAGTTCTCTATTTCTAGTAATGAAATAAGAGATAGAGAAATAGACTAATAAAAATCAATCAAGGAGTTTTTTTATGGATCAGAGTTTTATTTTAAATCTTTTAGAAATTTTACTGATTAACATTGTACTGAGTGGCGATAACGCAGTCGTGATTGCTTTAGCTTGTCGGAATCTTCCGGACGAGCATCGAAACAAAGCGGTTGTTTTCGGTACATTAGGAGCGGTTGTATTACGTGTAGGGCTAACGTTTGTCGCTGTATATTTATTAACAATCCCATTTTTAAATTTCATCGGAGGCCTGCTTCTTCTATGGATTGCGATTAGTCTTTTAAAAGGTGAAGATGACGGAGATATTAAAGCGAATTCAACTCTAGCAGGTGCTATTAAAACAATTATTATAGCGGATCTTGTTATGAGTTTAGATAACGTAGTAGCGGTTGCGGGTGCGGCTAACGGCAATATTCTACTCATTATCCTTGGTCTTGTTATCAGCATTCCGTTAATCATTTGGGGAAGTCAGCTTTTAATGAAAATCATGGAAAAATTCCCGATTATCATCATTGCCGGAGCAGCGCTTCTTGGCTATACTGCTGGTGAAATGATTTTTAAAGACAAAGCGGTGGGACATGTATTAGAAGGATTAAATCCGCATTTGCATATGATTGTTCCTATTTTGTTAGCTATTTTAGTTGTTGTTGTTGGGAAACTTAGCGGACGTTCTAAAAAAGAAACGCATTAATCCTAAAAAAGAGGTTGGGACAAAAGTATTTGATGAAGTGAAAAACGAACCACTAATCAAAATGTTTGATTAGTGGTTCGTTTTTTTGTTGTGGTGAACGTAGGCTTCCTTTGTTTAGATCCTTCTAGCAGTTGATTGGAGGACAAGGCGAAGACTCCTGCGGGAAAAGCGGAAGGGATGAGACCCCGCAGGAGCGTACGCGACGAGGAGGCTCATCGGCCGCCCGCGGAAAGCGAAGTCTTGTACGGAAATCAACTGCGGTGTCATAAGCGGTTCAGCTCATGTATCCCATTTATTCGTCTTTAGATTGGATTCATTTCGCTATGTCTCAACCTCTTTTTTTATTACTTAGCTAATGGAGGTGCGGAATTAACGTCTTGTATCGTCTCTACAGGAGGATGAAATTCATTTTCCATTTTCGATACAACTACAGTTGCTACACCATTTCCAATTAAGTTTGTAATGGCACGAGCTTCCGACATAAAGCGGTCTACCCCAATTAACAGCGCGATTCCTTCAACTGGAATCATCGGGAATGCAGCAAGCGTAGCTGCTAGTGTAATAAATCCAGAGCCAGTAACTCCGGCAGCTCCTTTAGACGTTAGCATTAAAATACCAAGTAGCGTAATCTCTTGCATTAACGACAGGTCGACTCCATACGCTTGAGCGATAAAGATAGCAGCCATGGATAAGTAGATGGCTGTTCCATCTAGGTTAAATGAGTAACCAGTTGGAATGACAAGTCCTACCACAGATTTTGAACATCCGTACTTCTCCATTTTGTCCATCATTTTTGGCAGTGCAGATTCCGAAGAAGACGTACCTAATACAAGTAGAATTTCTTCTTTAATAAAAGCAATGAATTTAAAAATATTAAATCCATAAATCTTAGCAATGGTTCCAAGTACAAATACAATAAATAAGAACATAGTAATGTAAACAGATCCCATTAAGAAACCGAGTTTTTGAAGAGAGCCTATTCCAAAGTTACCGATCGTATAAGCCATCGCTCCAAACGCCGCAATAGGTGAAAGTTTCATAATCATATTAACAATTCCAAAGAAAATATCTGTACAGCGTTCAAAGAATGTAATGACAGGAGCCGCTTTTTCGCCGAGTGTAGCTGTAGCCATTCCAAATAGTACGGCAAAGAATAAGATTGGCAATAATTCACCATTTGCCATTGCGCCAAATACGCTGTCTGGAATAATTCCCATGATAAACTCCATAAAGCCATGCTCCGCTTCAGCTGCTTGCTGCGTATATTGAGTAACATCAGCTCCGCTTGCACCATTGATATTAAATCCAGCCCCAGGTTTGATAAAGTTTACAACGATAATTCCAATTGCTAAGGCAAAAGTAGTGACAATCTCAAAGTATAAAAGAGCTTTACCTCCAATTCGTCCCACTTTCTTTAAATCTCCCATGCTTCCGATACCGATGACCACTGTTAAGAAAATAATTGGGGCAATCACCATCTTAATTAATTTAATGAAGATATCAGCCAATACTTTTAATTTAGCTCCAAATTCAGGAAACATGAAGCCAATTGCAATACCAAGAAGGATACCGATAACAACTTGAACAGTTAGATTTTTAAAACTTAATTTCATACGTAATGCTCCTTTCGAGAGTGTTTTTGTTAACGCTTACATTATTCTTATCCTTATATTAACTGATAATTTTAACTATTTATATTTCTGGTGATAATGTTCTTTTTGGTCATTTTGGTCAAAAAAAGTGATGACTATATAGTCATCACTTTTTGCTTTCGATATTTTTTATTTGTTGAATGATATCAAGCGTTTGTTTTGTTGCATTGTTTTCAAACGATTGATAAAGAGAGTTAAACTGTTTTTTCCATTCGGCTTTTTGTAAATCATTTAAGTAATAAACGCGCATGCCAGATTTATTTTTTATTTGCTGCAGCTGTTCATCGTTCATCATTTTTGATTGAGTCCAAATCCAGTTAGTTGTTTCTACCATTGCATCACTTAATAGTTGTTTTACATCTTCAGGGAGGCTGTCCCAATACTTTTCATCCATTAAAACAGCGTAGCCCAAGTATCCATGGTTGCTGATGGTCATATATTTTTGCAGCTCGTACAAACGTTTTGAATAAATATTAGAAATGGTATTTTCCTGTCCATCAAATTCCTGTCGTTCAAGGGATTGATATACTTTATTAAACGAGACAGCCTGAGGCTTGGCGCCAAGAAGTTCGAATTGTTTTTTGATTACTTCACTTGGCATAATGCGAAACGTTTGACCTTGAAAATCTGCTGGATAGAGCAAAGGCTTCGTATTGCTAGTCATTTGTTTAAAGCCGTTGCTCCATAAAGCAAGCCCTTTAATGTTTTTCTCTTGCAGCGTACTCAACAAATCCTGTCCGATTTTACCGGTAAACACTTGTTTTGCCTCGCTGTAATCATCGAAAATGAAGGGAAGATCAAAAAGTTGCCACGTAGGGGAGAGGTCGCTTAGCTTGGAAATGGAAGGTGCAATCATTTGTACATCATTTCGGCGAAGGGCGGCAAGTTCTTCGTCGTCTGAATACAATACACCGTTTGAATATACTTCAATTTTAACTTTACCATCCGATTTTTGATTAACGATTTCAGCAAACTTTTGAGCGGCTAAGCCTTTTGGAGTGTTTTCAGCTACCACATGGCTAAAATTAATCACAATTTGCTTATTTAATCCTTTTTGCTCATCGTCATGATACACATTATCCTGATTTATAACCGTATACTGCAAAAAAACATAGATCATCAAGAAAACGCTGACAATTATACTTGCCCCTATAAACATCTTCAAAATGTCCAACCCCGCGATTCAATAATTTTTCTCTACAAATATTCTAACACGCAATTTCTCAACGTGGTAAAATTAAAATAAACTTCAATCAGCAGTAGGTGTTCCGCTATGATGCGCTTATCGATGCAAACGAAAATGACGGGGTTAATCTTTTTTATCGTGGCCTTTTCGTTGTTTTTAGCAAGTATCGTGGTGATTAATAATTTTGTACAGTCAAAAGAAAATGATTTAGAGCAAAGGGCTTTAATCACTTCGAGAACAGTTGCTGAAATGCCTGAAATTCGAGAAAAAATTGAAAAAGATAGTAAGAACATTAATCAAATTGTAGAGCCGATTCGCATTATTCACGGTGCTTATTATGTAGTAGTTATGAATATGAATCATGAACGTTTGTCTCACCCTTTGCAAAGCATGATTGGAAAAATCTCTAAAGGAGATGATGAGGGACAGGCGTTTGCAGAACATACCTATACCGATAAAGCAAAAGGAGAAGGCGGAATGGTCATTCGCTCTTTTGTGCCCGTTGTAAACGATCAGCATGAACAAGTAGGAGTGGTTGTCTCAGGCTATCTTCTTCCGAAATTTACAGAGGTCATTTTAAGTTTAAAAAAAGAAATCTTTCTTATCTCAGGTCTTGCTCTTTTTTTTGGAGGATGGGGAGCGTGGGCGCTTGCATCTCGTATCAAAAAAGAGATGTTTGAGCTTGAACCTCATGAAATTGCTCGTTTGTTCGTAGAACGAACGGAGACCTTTAATGCCATGCATGAAGGAGTCATTGCCATTGATAAAGAGGAGAACATCACTATTTTTAATCATAAAGCGAAAATTATGATGGATGTACCCGATGAGGTAATTGGAAAAAAGATCTATGATGTGATTCCAGATACAAGGCTTCCAGAAATTCTGCAGCTTAATCAGCCTGTTTATAATCGAGAGCTTCAAGTTCGAAATTTGAATATTTTAAGCAATCGTGTGCCGATTAAGGTTAATAATCACACAGTCGGTGCGGTCGCTATTTTTCAAGACAGAACAGAAGTTAAAAAATTAGCCGAAGAGTTAACAGGAGTTAAATCATTTGTAAGCGCTCTTAGAGTTCAAAACCATGAATACATGAATAAACTTCATACGATTGCAGGGCTTATCCAACTTGGAAATAAAGACAAGGCTCTTCAGTATGTTTTTCAAGTGTCTGAACAGCAAGAAGAGCTCACCCAATTTCTTCATAAGCATATTAAAGATGAAAGTATATCGGGATTGCTGTTGAGCAAAGTCAGCCGTGCCAAAGAACTTGGAATTGAGTTAGCTATCGATCGCCACAGCGAGCTTCACTCATTTCCTCCTTACTTAGATCATCATGATTTTGTGATTATTATTGGTAACTTAATTGAGAACGCTTTTGATTCGTATCAACATATGGAGCGTCGTGAACGGAAGATCTATATAAGTATGGAACAAAATGACGGCATTCTTTCTATACTAGTTGAAGATAACGGGTGTGGCATGAATGAGGATCAAGTAGAGAGAATCTTTGATGAAGGTTTTTCAACCAAAGCAAAGGAAAATAGAGGAATTGGTTTGCATTTAGTAAAACAAATTGTTGAAAAAGGAAACGGTCAGATCGAAGTAGAGTCAGAATTAGATGTTGGAACGACTTTTATCATTACATTCTTTTTATAGGGGGAGTGGGAAATGAATAAAAAAGAATGGACGGTGCTTCTCATAGAAGACGATCCTATGGTACAAGAAGTGAACCGCCAATTTATTGAACAAGTTGAAGGATTCATCGTTATCGCTGCAGCTTCGAATGGTTTAGAGGGGGTACAGCTCATTAAACAGCATCAGCCTGATTTAACGATTATTGATATGTATATGCCTAGTCAAGATGGCTTAACTACCTTACAGCAAATTCGAGCAAATGGCTATAAAACAGACGTGATAGCAGTTACGGCTGCAAGTGATATTGAAACCGTACGGAAAGTTCTTCAATACGGCGCGGTAGATTATATTATGAAACCGTTCAAGTTTGAACGAATGAAGCAAGCGCTTGAGCAGTATCGTTCGTTTCAAGTTAAAATAAGTCAAAAAGAACATATTACTCAGTCTGAATTAGATTCTATGCTGTTTCAGCAATTCGAAGAAAAAGCCGATTTGCTTCCAAAAGGGCTAAATGCGGTTACGCTAAGGAGGATACAACAATATCTTTCCGAACAAAATCATCCAATTTCTGCTGAAGAAGTGGCGGACGGCGTAGGAATTGCGCGTGTTACAGCAAGAAGGTATTTAGAGTTTTTAGAACAGGAAAACGAGCTGAAATTATCAGTTGAATACGGCAGAGTAGGGAGACCTATTAATCGCTATATGTTAAAAATAAATTAAATGATACAAAACAGCTTTTATTTGGAAAAGCTGTTTTTTTGCGTTAGAAAGTATATCTTTTTCTCTCCTAGAACAAATTAAGGTATACAGTTTTCGATATCCAAAGAATATTTCGTGCGGTCATTAATTCATAAAATGTCCCTGAAAAAGGATTAATGGCGGAAAAATTGGGGAATATGCACTTTGACATTTAATTTTAGCACAGGAAGGTTTTGAAACATGGACATATTTTTAGCTGTCTTACCAGCCATATTTTGGGGAAGCATTGTGCTTTTCAATGTGAAACTAGGCGGAGGACCTTATAGTCAAACGCTTGGAACCACATTGGGAGCTTTGATTTTCTCCATCGGTATTTATATTTTTGTACACCCTACGCTTACACCTTTAATCTTTGGGGTTGGAGTTGTATCGGGGCTATTTTGGGCAGTTGGACAAAGTAATCAGCTGAAAAGTATTGATTTAATTGGAGTTTCTAAAACGATGCCTATTTCAACTGGGCTTCAATTAGTTTCCACTTCATTATTTGGAGTAATTGTGTTTCACGAGTGGTCTACAAAAACTTCAATCATTCTTGGTGTGCTCGCTCTTATCTTTATTATTGTAGGGATTGTTTTAGCATCACTTCAAAGCAAAGAAGAGAAAGAGGCTGAAGAAGGAAAAGGAAACTTCAAAAAAGGAATTGTTATTTTATTAATTTCAACCGTTGGTTATTTAGTTTATGTTGTAGTAGCCCGTCTATTTAATGTAGACGGATGGTCGGCTTTATTACCTCAAGCAATTGGTATGGTTATTGGAGGAGTATTGCTGACGTTTAAGCATAAGCCATTTAATAAATATGCAATTCGCAACATTATCCCAGGTCTTATTTGGGCCGCTGGTAATATGTTTTTATTCATCTCACAACCTAAAGTAGGCGTAGCGACAAGCTTTTCGCTTTCTCAAATGGGAATCGTCATTTCAACATTAGGCGGGATCATCATTTTGGGTGAGAAGAAAACGAAGCGTCAGCTAGTTGGGATTATTATCGGGATTATACTGATCATCATAGCAGGAGTCATGTTAGGGCTCGCCAAAAGCTAACTAGGAGGTTATTAACAATGTATAAAGATTTAGAAGGAAAAGTAGTTGTCATAACAGGTTCATCTACCGGTTTAGGAAAAGCAATGGCGATTCGTTTTGCGACAGAAAAAGCTAAAGTAGTTGTGAATTATCGTTCGAAAGAAGAAGAAGCTAACAGCGTTTTAGAAGAAATTAAAAAAGTCGGCGGAGAGGCAATTGCGGTTAAAGGTGACGTAACAGTTGAGTCTGACGTGATCAATTTAGTTCAATCTGCTATTAAAGAATTTGGAAAGTTAGACGTTATGATTAATAACGCAGGAATGGAAAATCCGGTTTCATCTCATGAAATGTCTTTAAGCGATTGGAATAAAGTAATTGATACGAACTTAACGGGAGCATTTTTAGGCAGCCGTGAAGCGATTAAATATTTTGTGGAAAATGATATTAAGGGAACAGTTATTAACATGTCGAGTGTTCACGAGAAAATTCCTTGGCCATTATTTGTTCATTACGCAGCAAGTAAAGGCGGAATGAAGCTCATGACCGAAACACTTGCATTAGAATACGCTCCAAAAGGTATTCGTGTAAATAACATTGGACCGGGAGCGATTAATACACCGATTAACGCTGAGAAATTTGCTGATCCTGAGCAGCGTGCAGATGTAGAAAGCATGATTCCAATGGGATACATTGGAGAGCCGGAAGAAATTGCAGCGGTTGCTGCATGGCTAGCTTCTTCAGAGGCAAGTTATGTAACAGGGATTACGCTCTTTGCTGACGGCGGTATGACACAGTACCCATCATTCCAAGCAGGACGAGGATAAGAAAAAACGCACTCTATAATAGAGTGCGTTTTTTAGTTTTCCTGAGCTTTTTTTTGGTTCTTAGGAGCTGACTGGTGTTGAATTCGTAAAAAAAGCAAAATCAAAACGATGCAGCCAGTGATGCTGTACATCCCAAGAATAAGCGGCTGCTGTGTATCTGTTCCAGAAGTAATGCCGTGATACAGTGCGAGCAAATAGCCTGGAAAAGCAAGAAAATGAATGGCTTTCCAAGTTTTTCTCCCCAGCTGTTTTATAAAATCGGATGTAATAATCAGTACGAATAAAATGTAGAGTGAAATAGTACCAAGACCTGTGCTAATTGGTTTGTAATCGGAAGTGAACGGAATTAAAATGTAATAAAGTGGAAAATGAATCGATTGATCAAATGATAAAACAAGTCCGTGAATCATGCCAAATAATAACCCGAACCACCCTGATGATTGATGAACCAGCAAGAACTGTTTTTTTCGTTTTGGTTTAAAAAACGAAAAGCTGTGAGAAATGCCAGCGGCAACCGATACAAACATTAGTAAATAAGAAGTTAAGCCGGCTGCCCGAATGGTATTCCAAACGGGAAAGTGGGCACTAAATTGCGCGAGGAGAGTAGCCATAGTGGTATACCTGACCTTTCGCATTTTTTTCGATTAACACCTTGCCTTCTTTTGTAACCGCAATTACCTCTAAAGAAGGGTGATGCATTTTAGCTAATCTTAATCCGGCGTCCCATCCGAGAATAAGCATGCATTTTGCATAGACTTCAGAAACGGTCAAGTCTTCTGAAACAACCGTTGCTTGCAGAAGCTCTGATGAACTAGGCTTGCTGATTCTGCCGTCAATAATATGATGGTGAGTGTGTCCGTTTACTTTCCACAATCGCTTGCCCACACTGCTTGTGGCAATGCCACTGTTGCTCTTTACTTTAATGCTCATGAGATTTTTTGATAAATCAAATGGATGAGAGAGCGCGATAGACCAGTGCTTGCTAGCAGGCCCCCACGTTACAATATCACCGCCTCCATCGATTGCCCCAAGTGAAGTTCCTTTTTTCTTTAATTGATTCGCCATTTGCTGAATGCTCCAACCTTTTGCGATTCCGCCTAAATCCAGACCGACATTAGAAGCAAGCTGAATACTTCTCATTCCTTTATGAATCATAATAGGGTTAACAGCATCAAAAGCTGCTACTTCTTGAGGAAGCTGATTGTTAGGCAGTTGTTCAAAACTTTGGTCATATCCTAGAGTTTGAATAGAATGATACAGAAATGGGTTGAAAATTCCGTTTGTCTCATTGTAATAGTAAGAGGCTGTTTTTACAGCTTCATACAACATTTTTGACGGTAAAAATAATCTTCCGTTCAGCGAATTAAGCTGTGAAAGCTCGCTTGTTGGAAGAAAGCGGCTTAGCGTTTCTTCTACAAGATAACACCAGCTCTCCACTTTTTGGCTGACAGGTGTTTCAAGCTGGTATACGTTAAATGTAGTATTCATTGCTTTAAATGAGTAGCTCATTACATCACATCCTTAAGAAGGTCTTGACTGCATAGAAGAATCATCGTTATTGCCCCAATTATCCTGACTATTTCCGGAATCATCATTAGACCACTGATCTTGCTGGCTACTTGAATCATCGTCTGACCATTGACCACTTTGTTCACTAGAACTGTCATTTGACCATTGATCTTGCCCGTTAGTTCCATTGTCCATATTGGAGTCGGATCCTGAATCTGGAAATAGGTCCGTCTCATCTTCCGTTTGAGTTTGAGATGAATTATCGGCTGATGTATCGTTATTTAGTGCTGTAGCTGTTGAATTTGTTTGATCATATTTTTGAGAAAGTCCTATAAAAGTGGTAAATGCAGCAACGCTCGATAAACCAACCATCCATTTTGTCCATTTATTAGCTGCCATTGATATGCTCCTTTTATCTTTCATATTTTGCAACTGAACACTGAAGAAAAACTGCAGTGGAAGGTAACATTCATCGTTCAATTGTTATAGTTCAATATAGACAGAAAAAATGAAAAAATAGTGAAATAGATGTAGGTTGGATTATTTTTGTAGGAGATTCAGTGAATTATTAGATTAAAAAAGGGTTGTTCTTTTTAGAACAACCCTTTTTTAATCAGCGATAAATCTTACTAATTGATACGTAATAAACCGTTAACTGCACAAGAGAAAGAAGCAAAAGAACGGCAATGGGATAGAAGCTAAAAGAATTAGGCAACAGCGGATAAAAAGCTATTAATATAGCACCTATAGGAATAGAAAATAGGAGAAAAACAAAGGCTTTTTTACAAGCTTCTGCTGTTATCATCTTTTCACGTTCATCTTCTTCTGCAAATTCAAAAGGAAATAATAAAGGCGAAACGTTCTTCGTCTTTTTACGCGCGCGGTAGTAAAAAAATGAGACAATTAAAAGGACAATTAAAGAAGCAAAAGAGCCTATAGACATAGTAATTTCCCACGGGGGTTCAGGGTCGGTCATAACTTCACTAAATTGAATATTTAGGCTTAAAAAATCATATAAAAACCACCCTACGCATAACAGAGACACTACATTCAATAAATAAGATTTAATAACATTACTCAATATTTTTCTCCTCCTTTTGAAGTCTAAAAACATCTTCCATTTTTAATTGAAAGACATCACAAATTGTTAAACCAAGTAGTAGGGAGGGAACGTAATTTCCCTTTTCAATAGCTGCAATGGTTTGGCGAGTGGCTCCAACTTTTTCAGCTAAATCTCCTTGCGTATATCCATGTTTAGCTCTAAGCTCTTTTACGTGATTAATAAGAGTCAATATGATCACCCGCTGCCTTTTTAATAAATTTGTTAAGTTGATTTAACATTATGTAAAGTTAATTTAACACCAATTGGATGATTTTTCAATAAGTAATGGATAAAAAATACAAAAAAGATCCTAGAAGAATTCTTCAGGATCTTTTTTGTTAATAAATTTCTTTAATGCCAGACAAACGAATGGAAAAAATGTTTTGTTTTTCATCTCGTAGGGAGAGGGTTTGGTCGGTTAGGTTTAAATTTTGGATTTTTCCTTTGAAGGTTTGAAGCAGGCCATTTTCGTAATAATTCACGGTTACATGTTTGTTTTTCTTTAGCGCTTTTAAAATCATTTATTCATCTCCTTTCATGTGTGCATCTGTTATGAAAAGAAAGCTGTGGCTTAAGCATAGGAATTTGGAGAATGCTCAAGGCAGAATTATTATTATACAGCAAGATGAGAATAGTTTGTAGATAAATTGTGAAAAAATGCACAAGTTTGCAGTACGGGTGTTGCAACAGAATACAGTATATGAGGGGAGAAGGGGTTTTATGATAAAAAAAGGTGATTTTAGTTTATTTATTTGTGGGTATTAGGTAAACTAGTAGATGAATTTAAAGAATCTATCTATAGTTGTGAAGGCTAGGATTTCATTTAATTTTCATTTTCTATGAGTATAATGATAAAGGTTTTCTATATGTTCTTTGTGAATCTACTCATAAACTAATCGAGAAAGGAAAATCAAAATGAAGCGAATCGTTTCTAAGCCGCTGCACTATTTCATATTAGCCGCTGTTTTAATGTGGATAAAGTCGTACGTGGCTTATAAAACTGAATTTAACTTAGGCGTAAGCGGCGTAATGCAGCAAATGCTGCTGTTCATAAACCCTGTGAGTTCAGTGCTGATTTTTTTAGGAATCGGCTTATTTTTTAAAGGAAAGAAAGCAGGAGCTTGGATTCTTGCAGGCAGTTTCATTATGACGCTGCTGTTATACAGCAACATTCTCTATTATCGTTTTTTTAACGATTTTGTAACGCTTCCTACACTATTGCAGACAAGTAATGCGGGAAGTATGGGCGGAAGCATTATGGATTTATTAAAAGCACATGATGTTTTTTATTTTGTTGATTTTATTATTTATTTTTTCTTCTTTTTTAGTAAAAAAATTGACTGGCATAATGAAAAAGTATCGGTTAAGAATGCTGTAACTATTCTTTCTTTAGGATTCATGGTCTTTTCTGTCAACTTAACATTAGCAGAAATTGATCGCCCGCAGCTTCTATCTCGAACTTTTGACCGCAATTATTTAGTAAAGTATCTAGGCGCCTATAATTATACGATGTATGACGGTGTTCAAACTGCTCAAAACTCTAAACAGCGAGCTTTTGCAAGCAGCAATGATTTAACAAACGTCGTTAATTTTAAAAACAGTCATTATGCGGAACCTAATTCCGTTTATTTTGGAAAAGCTAAAGGGAAAAATATTATTAAAATTCATTTGGAATCATTTCAGTCTTTTTTAATTGATTACAAATTAAATGGCCAGGAAGTGACACCTTTCTTAAATTCGTTGGCCCATGGAAATGACTTTACGTATTTTGATAACTTCTTTCATCAAACAGGACAAGGAAAAACATCAGATGCTGAGCTGATGATGGACAACTCTCTATACGGCCTTCCTCAAGGTTCTGCCTTTGTACTGAAAGGAAGCAATACGTATCAGGCAGCACCAGCTATTTTAGATCAAAAAGCTGGCTATACGAGCGCTGTGCTGCACGGAGACTATAAGACGTTTTGGAACCGTAACGAAATTTACAAGCAGTTCGGTGTGGATAAGTTCTTTGATGCAAGTTATTACAATATGACGGGTGAAAATAAAATTAATTATGGCTTAAAAGACAAACCGTTCTTTAAAGAATCTGTTCCAATGCTGCAGTCTTTACCACAGCCGTTCTATGCGCATTTAATTACGTTAACAAATCATTTTCCATTTTTACTTGGAAACAATGAGGCAAGCATACAGCCGGCTAACACAGGCGATGCAACAGTTGACCGTTATTTCCAAACGGCTCGTTATTTAGACGAATCATTGCAATCTTTCTTCCAAGAACTGAAAGCTTCTGGGCTTTATGATAATTCTGTAATTATGATTTATGGAGATCACTACGGTATTTCTGAAAATCATAATGCGGCAATGGAAAAAGTAATGGGAAAAGAAATTACGCCTTATGAAAATGCTCAGCTGCAGCGTGTACCTCTATTCATTCACGTTCCTGGAGTGAAAGGCGGAGTTAATCATACGTACGGTGGAGAAATTGACGTTGTGCCAACTCTTCTTCATTTAGTAGGGATTGACAGCAAAGAGTTTATCCAATTTGGCACAGATTTATTTTCTAAGGATCATGATGATGTAGTGGCATTCCGCAATGGCAACTACGTATCTCCGAAATATACATTAGTGGATGGAACGTATTATGATTCTAAGACGGGCCAAGCGCTTAAAGAAAATAATCAAATGAAAGCTTATAAACAGAAGGTAGCGAAAGAACTGGAATTATCTGATCAAGTGCTTTATGGAGACTTACTTCGTTTCCACAAGCTGAAGGATTTCCAAACAGTCGACCCTTCGAAATATATGTACGGGAAAGAAGAAACAGAAACATCAGCTAAATAAAGCTAAAATCAAAAGAACATGATGACTTCTGCAAAGCAGAATGAACATCATGTTCTTTTTTACTGTAAACTATTCATCAATAAATTTCTTTAATTCCCGATAAGCGAATAGAGAAAGTATTTTGCTGTTCATCTTTTAATGAAAGCGTTTGGTCTGTTAAATCTAGGCGCTGTACTTTTCCTTTAAACGTTTGAAGCAAACCGTTTTTATAATAGTTAATTGTAACGGCCCCGTTTTTTCTTAATGCTTTTAAAATCATTTTCAAAACTCCTTCCATATTTAAAATGTGTATGATTAACGAGCTGTAACATTCATTTTCATTTGCATATTTTTATTATACACAAAAATAGAAAGCGTTTTCACTTAAAGTTTGAACACTTTGTGAAAACTTTAACAGAGAATGTGACAAATACATACAGAAACTGATTTATTTGTCGTATTCATCATAAAACACATTTATGAAAGGAGTGTTAAGAACGTGTTAAAACTTTATGGATGGAAGAATATTATAAAATATCGTTTGAAATGTCGTAGTGAATCCATTCATCGTTCGTTACATTTCCGCCCATTTTTCTGTAAAGCATTTGGGCTCTTGTATTATCATAAGCCGTTTCCCAAGACATAGCTGCATACTGATGTTCTTTTGTATACTGATGACTGGCCGAAAATAACTTTTCTCCAATTTTTTGTCCTCTTGCTTTTTCAGTAACGTACAAGTCATTTAAGATCGCTACAGGCTTTACACGCGTGGTGCTAAATGTAAAATAAAGCGTCGAAAACCCTACTGCCTCGTCATTTTGAGTCGCGATAAACTGAACGCCAGCATCCGGATGGTGAAACAAGTGATTAATTAAATTTCTCAGCTGCTTTTTGGTAGGCTGAGGGCGCTTGTAAAAATCAACAATGTATTCGTTCATTAATGAAATAAGTGCTTCCATGTCAGCGGCATTAGCTTGACGAATTGTAATAGTAGTCATTAAATCTTCTCCTTTTTAATCAGATGATCTACACTTATAGTAAAAGAAATGTATCCCCTCTAAAAGAGCCAGATTTGAAAAATAAAATAGGGACAGATGAAAGGAGCTAGCGTGAAGTTCACACCTTTATTAAACCGCAAAGATGATATGCCTTTGTATCACCAGCTATATGAATATATAAAAAAAGAAATTGTATCCAGCAGGGTTGAAGTAAATGACAAACTGCCGTCTATCCGGTCTCTTGCTGATTACTTGAATGTAAGTCGAAATACTGTAGATATGGCCTATCAGCAGCTTTTAGCTGAAGGATATGTAGAAAGCAGGCCCAAAAGTGGACTGTACGTAACGAATACACAGTTTGATTTACTGCAAACAGATAAAAAGCCGACTGTATTTTTACACCCTCACTCAGAAACAAAGTTGTGTACCTATGATTTTCGGTATGGAAAAGTTGATAGCCGTTTGTTTCCCTTGAATGAGTGGAAAAAACGATACAATGAAAGTCTTCAAACTTATAGAGAAACGCTGTTCACGTACCAAGAAAGTCAAGGAGAAGAATCACTGCGAGAAGAAATTGCGACGTACCTTTATCAGTCAAGAGGAGTGGTTTGTTCAAAACATCAAATTATTATTGGAGCAGGTACGCAGCAATCACTCAGTTTATTAGCGCAGATGTTAAAGCAAAGCATCAGAGATATTGCCTTTGAAAATCCTTGTTATGACGGGGCTAGCTTTGTATTTAAGCAGCATGGATTTTCCTTAAAACCCGTGTCGCTTAATAACAAAGGTATAAACATCCAAGAGCTTTATGATAGCCTAGCACGAGCTGTTTATGTCACACCATCTCATCAGTTTCCATACGGAATGATCATGCCTGTTTCAAGAAGAATAGAGCTTCTTAAATGGGCGAATGACCGCAACGGGTTTATTATTGAAGATGATTATGACGGAGAATTTCGTTATAAAGGCTCTCCCATCCCTTCATTGCAAAGCTTAGACACTAAGGGTCGCGTCATTTATACGGGTACATTTTCAAAATCTTTTATGCCTTCTTTAAGAATCAGCTACCTTGTACTACCTGAAGTTCTTCTAAAAGAATATCATGAACGTTTCTCTTTATACGAGCAAGCTGTTCCAACTCTCCATCAACAGACGCTCGGGCTGATAATGAAAAATGGAGAGTGGAGTAAGCATTTAAGAAGAGTGAGAACTGCTTATCAACTGAAACACGGTACTCTTTTAGCAGCTTTACAGAAGGGGTTTAACAAAAACATCACGGTGTCAGGAGAATCTGCAGGTTTGCATATACTTGTACGCGTGCACAACGATATGAACGAACAGCAATTAATTAACGCAGCTCGAAAGCAAGATGTCTCCGTCTACGGTACCTCTCGTTATTGGCTTACGGAAGTACCTAAACAAAAGCCTCATATTTTGTTAGGCTTCGGAAGTTTAGGGAGAGAAGAAATAGAAGAAGGAATAAAACGATTAAAAAAGGCTTGGTTATAAATCCATGCTCGTTTTTTCGGTTTCTTGACAAAAGTTGCCTAGTCCTTTAGACTTTTTTGCATATATTTTAAATTATCTGAAAGGAGGATAGGGTAATCGAAGCTAACTGCTAGTGGACAACCCTAGATTAAACAATGAATCCTATCCAACAAATTTTACATACATTCCCTGTGATTGTACTAGATGGTGCAATGGCAACTGAACTTGAAAGATATGGCTGTGATTTAAACGACAGCTTATGGTCTGCAAAAGTGTTGATGGAGCAGCCGGAACTGATTAAGAGAGTCCACCAAGATTACTTTGCAGCGGGAGCTGACTGTGCAATTACAGCAAGTTATCAAAGTACATTTGAAGGTTTTGCTAAACGTGGTTTGAGTGAAGCAGAGGCTCGCGAGTTAATTCAAGCATCTGTAAAAATTGCGGCTGAAGCAAGAGATGAATTTTGGCAGCAAGAAGAGAATCGTCGTAATCGTCCAAAACCAATTGTCGCCGCTTCGGTAGGGCCTTACGGAGCATTTTTAGCAAACGGATCGGAATATACTGGACAGTATGACGTAACAGAAGAAGAGTTAATGGAATTTCATCGTCCTCGTATGAAAGCATTAATTGAAGCAGGAGCGGACGTGTTAGCTTGTGAAACCATTCCTAATGTAATGGAAGCAAGAGCCATTGCGAGGCTGCTAGAAGAGTTTGAAGGAGCGTACGCATGGATTACGTTCAGCGCAAAAGATGATCTGCACATTAGCAGCGGAACATTAATCTCGGAGTGTGCACGCTACCTGGATTCCTATGAGCAAGTAGCGGCCCTTGGAGTTAACTGTACGCCGCCTCAATATATTTCTTCACTTATTAAAGAAATTAAATCTCAAACGGATAAGCCGGTCATTGTGTATCCAAATTCAGGGGAGCATTATGATGCTGAATCTAAAACATGGAACGGGACATCTGCGGGCGAAACGTATGGCTGCAGCGCTCACAGCTGGTATGAAGCAGGTGCTCAGTTAATCGGAGGGTGCTGTCGTACAACTCCAGATGATATCAAAGGCATTACAAAATGGGCTAGAAAATAACAGATTGAAAGAAAGAGAATGTGAGAAAAGTGTTTCGCTAACGTTAAACACGAACGATCTATCAAAAATAGATAGTTCGTGTTTTTTATGGTCATGGTGAACGTAGGTTTCGTGTGCGCAGGTCCTTCTAGCTGTTGGTTAGAGGGCAAGGCGAAGACTCCCGCGGAAAGCGGAGCCTTGCACGGAAATCAACAGCGGTGTCACAAGCAGTTCAGCTCATTTATTCCCATTTTCCGTCTGTAGATTGGATTCATTTTATTATGTCCCAACCTTTTTTTTCTGTAAAATAAAAGAATACAAGTTGAAAAATCTTTATTTGAACGAAAGAAGGGATGATGAAAGTGAAAGATATTAAAAATATTTATTGTGTAGGCCGGAACTACGCACTGCATGCAAAAGAATTACATAATGATATTCCAACATCACCTTTTTTATTTTCCAAACCTACTCACGCTCTCGTTGAAGCAGCTGGACAATCAATTACTCTTCCTAGCGACCAAGGAGAGGTGCACTTTGAAACTGAACTGATTCTTCATATTGGACAATCTTACAAAGAGGGCATAACAGTGGATGAACTTGTTGACGAGATGACGATTGGATTAGACTTGACGCTTCGAGACGTGCAGAGCGAATTAAAACAAAAAAAGCACCCTTGGCTGCTTGCAAAAGGATTCAAACATTCAGCGGTCGTGGGAAACTTTATTCCATTTGAAGGAGTAGAAGCATCTAAGAAGAAAGACTTTTCGCTAGTGAAAAACAATGAACGCGTGCAGCTGGGGAATATTAAAAATTTGATTTTTGACTTACAAACGATTATTGATTTTACAGGAAAACATTTTGGTCTTGATAAAGGAGATCTTATTTTTACAGGGACACCTGAGGGAGTAGGTCCGCTTTCTCATCATGATGAGCTTTCACTTAAATGGGGACAGCAAGAGCTTGGTTCCTGCATCATTTCCTTTCGTTAACAAAAAGAGGCTGGGACAAAAGTAGTTTAGTTGAAGGAAGATCCGAACGATGAATCGAGATTCTTGATAGAGAATCCAACTCGTTCGGATTTTTTATTGTGATGGTGAACGTAGATTATATATTTGCTTCTAGCTGTCGATTAGAGGGCAAAGCGAAGACTCCTGCGGGGGAAGTGGAATGGATGAGACCCTGCAGGAGCGTAAGCGACGAGGATGCTCAGCGGCCGCCCTCGGAAAGCGAAGTCTTGCACGGAAATCAACAGCGGCGTACCACGCAGTCCAAATCATTTATCCCATTTGTTCGTATTTAGATTGTCTTGATTTCGTTATGCCTCAATCTCTTTTTTTTGCGAAGTCTTAATTTTTTAGCCTTCAGAATGAATTTAATACCCAATGGGAAAGCTGTTTCTATCTCCTGTAGAAAACGAGGTCCTCAGCATGGTGCTCTTAATCCTTACAACGGTGATTTCTATTTTGAGCGTACTAGTTATGCCAAAACGTATCAGCTGGATAGAAATGTACACAACTTCTTTGTTTGTCATGTTTTTAGGATCAGTAGCAGATGTATATCTTGATGTTAAATATAATCTTTATGGATTCTTTACAAAAGGAGTACCCAAACAGAAGTGTTTTATTATAACGAATGGAAGACGCTATACTCATTTTTTTGCTATCCTTTTCTTTATATAGCAATGGTTTTAAATTTAAAAATGATACGCAGGCTTCAGATTATCGATAAACAAAAATAGAAATAAAAAAAAGTAATGATAAATCATAAAAAAATGATATTTTATTAATGGCTACATATGTAATATAGTAAAAATAGAAAATAAACGAAGCAGCATATAAGCAGGGTTAAAAAACATCAAAACGGGAATCTTGACATTAACTTCATGTTTTTAACCATGTATTGTGAATGAATATACTTATTGCTAAATAATATGTTGTAGAAGGAATTTAGCAAAGGAGGCAAGAAGATGTTTAAGCGTAGTGAAAAAATCCAAATTCATGGCGTAACATTTCATGGAGTCATGAGTGCGAAGCAAAAAGCCGTCCTGCAGGAAATTGCTAATGTAACAGACGAAAAAGACTGGGATGGGCTAAAAGGTGTATATTGCTTAGGCAGTGTAAAGGTGCAAGGAAAAGATGTGCTAGGTGTGTACTATGGCCAATTTAATGATAACCTTCCAAAAGAGAAGCGCAAACTTCAGTTTGAAATTGACTATATTAAATATACAGTAACGGAATGTCCTATTGTCTTTATCGATACAACAAAAAATAAAAAGCCTCATCAATTTGCTTTTATCATTCTGCATGAATTAGGCCATCATGTGGATCGTATGACAAATGGAACGCTTTTAAAAGAAGGAAATAGAACGCAAGAAATGTTTGCTAATACGTATGCTTTAGAGAAATATTCAAAAATAGAAAAGTTCCAAACAAAGAAGTTGAAAAACATTCCATTTTTAGAGGAGTCTCTTACTCAATGGAATAAAACTCCTCATCCTGGAGCTTATTCTCTTAGAGTTCAAATTGAATAATTCACGAGAATAGTTCCTCTCTCTCCGTTTTTTATTTTCCTATCTTTTTTCCTCTTCCTTTCTTTTATCCTTCCAATGAACAAAAAGGATTTAATTACCCATAAAGTTTTAAAAGTTTTTATAGTACGAATTATTTACACTATACCCTCCTGTAAATTATGATTATTTTAAGAAAAAACAGAAAATTTTAAAGTTTTAAGGTACAACTTAATAGTGAACAAGCGATGTTGTAATCGTATAGACGAACTGGCATACATATGCGAGTCATACATACAAACGAATCGCTTCCACTGTTATGAAAGCGGATTCAAAAATAGGAGGGGTAATAATGTTAGCTATTCTTGGGTTTTTGATGGTTTGTACATTTATGTTTCTAATTATGACAAAACGATTAACGCCGCTTATTGCTTTAATGGTTATTCCAGTATTGTTTGCCATCATAGGGGGATTCACAAGTGATATTGGAGAAATGGCTTTAAATGGTGTAAAAGAATTAGCACCTACAGGCGTTATGTTAATGTTTGCTATTTTATATTTTGGAATTATGATTGATGCTGGTTTGTTTGATCCAGTTGTAGGAAGAATTTTAAAAATCGTAAAAGGTGATCCACTAAAAATCACAATTGGTACAGCTATTTTAGTTCTTATTATCTCATTAGACGGAGACGGAACAACAACATATATGATTACGCTTTCAGCGATGCTTCCGCTTTATAAAAAGCTAAACATGAAGCCGATGATTTTAGCCTGTATCGCTATTATGGGTAGTGGAGTTATGAACTTAACGCCTTGGGGCGGACCTACTGCTCGTGTGATGAGCGCATTGAAGTTAGATGCTTCACAGGTGTTTACACCACTTATTCCAGCCATGATTGGTGGAGCTGGTTGGTTATTATTCACGGCTTACTATTTCGGGAAAAAAGAGCGCCAGCGCTTAGGTGTTATTGATATTCAAGACGTCACAAATGCTCAAGTAGCTTTTGCAGAAGCAGCCGCTGCTGAAGGAATCGAGTACAAGCGTCCGAAGCTTTTATGGGTAAACTTTGCTTTAACAGCTCTATTATTAGTAGGACTTATCACAGCAGTTATGCCGCTTCAAATTCTATTTATGATTGGATTTGCAATCGCTATCATGATTAACTATCCAAATTTAGAAGTTCAAAAAGAGCGTATTACAGCACATGCTGGTAATGTACTTGCTGTTGTATCTCTTGTATTCGCAGCAGGCGTATTCACAGGCATTTTATCTGGTACAAAAATGGTAGATGCAATGGGTAATAGTTTAGTAGGATTAATTCCAGATGCGTTAGGGCCTTACATGTCTGTGATTACAGCCATCACAAGTATGCCATTTACGTTCTTTATGTCAAATGATGCTTACTACTATGGGATTTTACCAATTATTGCTCAAGCAGCTTCAGCATACGGTATTGATGCTGCAGAAATTGGCCGTGCTTCATTGATTGGTCAACCTGTTCACTTACTAAGTCCTTTAGTTGCTTCTACGTATCTATTGGTCGGTATGGCAAAAGTCGAGCTTGGTGAATTCCAGCGCTTTACTTTAAAGTGGACGATTGGAACAGCGATGGTGATGCTTTTAGTAGCTATTATTACAGGAGTTATTACGCTGTAAAGATCATGAACCTAAAAACTTATCAATTCCGCTTTTGGGATTGATAAGTTTTTTTGTCTAAAAAGCTTTTGGAATAAGGAGCGGATATACAAAAAATTTTGATAAAATAAAAGAGGAATAGAACTATAAGGTAAAGGCTAAAGGTGCGATGAAATGAAAAAATGGTTTCAAGTATCGCTGCAAACAAAAATCGTAGGTTTATCCGCAGCATTAATCATAACTGTTATTGTTCTTTTAGCGAGTATTTTCTCTTACATGCAGTTTGTAGAATCTAAAAGGCAAGCCGAGCAGCTGGCTCTTCAAGCAGCCAAATCAATATCATTTATGCCCGAAGTCAAAGCTGCTTTTCAAAAAAAACAGCCGAGTCGCTATATTCAGCCGCTTGCCGAGCAAGTGAGGGAACAAATCGGAGCAGCAAGTATTGTGGTTCAAAACCGTGAGCAAATCATCTATTCTCATTCTAATCAAAAATGGATAGGAAAGAAAAACAAAGAGCCGGTTAACGATAGAGCACTATTATTCGGCGGATATTATACGCTTGACGGAGAGGGAACCACAGGTCCTGCTATTATGGGGAAAGCGCCTATTGTCATCAGTCACGGAAAGTATACGGAGGTCGTAGGAGTAGTGACGGTTGAGTTTTTAAAGTCTCATGTTCATGCTCAGCTTATTACGCGTATTCAGCAAATTATCCTATTTTCACTAGCTGTTTTATTACTTGGTATGATCGGAGGTATTTTTTTAGCTAAAAGTATTAAAAAAGATACTCTCGGTCTTGAGCCCCATGAAATCGCTTCTTTATACCGTGAACGAAATGCGATTTTACTTTCGATAAAAGAAGGAATTATTGCTATTGATCATCAAGGCTTTATTACGATGATGAATACATCAGCTAAAAATATGCTAGGGCTACAGGCGGAATATTTACATCATCATATCATTGAAGTATTTCCTTATACGAATATGATTGAAGTGCTAGATACAGGAATAGCCCGAAGCGACCAAGAGATTTTTCTAAATGAAAAAACGTTTATCTTAAACTTAACACCTATTATTGAACATCAACGAATTGTAGGAGTGGTCGCTAGTTTTCGTGATAAGACAGAATTAAAAAGCTTAATCAATACGATTTCAGAAGTACGAAGGTATTCAGAGGATTTACGAGCTCAAACGCATGAGTTTACGAATAAGCTGTATGTTTTGTCGGGTTTGCTGCAGTTAGGGCAGTACAAAGATGCATTTGAGTTTATTCAAAAAGAATCAGCCGTACACCAAACACAAAATCGTATTCTATTTGATCAGATATTAGATTCTAAAGTCCAAGCAATATTGCTTGGGAAGATTGGAAAAGCATCTGAAAAGAAAATTCACTTTTCGGTTGATTCGGAGAGTACACTCGATACGCTCCCAGAACATATTGAAATTTCTCATCTCATTATCATTATTGGGAACTTAATTGATAATGCATTTGAAGCGGTGAGTCAGCAGTCTAAAAAAGAAGTGTCGTTTTTTATTACCGATATTGGTCATGATTTAATTATTGAAGTGATGGATAACGGACCAGGTATATCAGAAGAAGTACTAAATCAAATTTTCACAAAAGGTTTTTCAACCAAAGGTACAGATAGAGGATACGGACTGGCAAATATAAAGAAAATGGTAGATGAACTTGGAGGATCTATTGAAGTGTATAATCAGCCAGAAGGAGGAGCCATTTTTTCAGTTTACCTTCCAAAAAACTGAATCATGAGAAGTAAGGGGAGAGTCGAAATGTTACGAGTCGCAATTGCAGAAGACGATTTTCGAATTGCTCAAGTTCAAGAGCGATTTTTATTAGAAGTAGATGGTGTAGAAGTTGTAGGCAAAGCGTTGAATGCAAAAGAGACGCTTGAGATGTTAAAGGAGAAGAAAGTTGATTTACTTCTTTTAGACATCTATATGCCAGATGAAATGGGAACGGATTTACTGCCAAAAATTAGAGCGCAGTTTCCACAAGTTGACGTTATCGTGGTAACGGCTGCAACAGAAAAAAACATTGTAGAAATCTGTTTGAGAAACGGCGTCGTTAATTATTTGATTAAGCCCGTTATGATGGAATCCTTCATTAATGCTATTAAACAGTATCAAGAGAAAAAGGAACTGTTTAGTACGCATGAAGAAGTTGATCAATCATTTATTGATGCGTACTTTGGACATGTCAGAACAAAGCCAAAAGCGGATAAATCTCTTCCTTCAGGTATTGATGGTATCACATTACAAAAGTCAAAAGACATTTTAAAAAGCATCAAAGGAATTACAATCGAAGAGATGGGGCAACAAATGGGAGTATCTAGAACGACAGCTAGACGATATTTAGAGTATCTAGTATCAACTGGTGAATGTCACGTTGAATATGATTATGGGATTATTGGACGGCCGGAGCGCAAGTACTATTTAGCGTAGCATTAGCCTTGAAGGATGGTATATATGATCAAAAAGCTCATGATAGTGTTTATAAGTGTATTGCTTGTTAGCTGTTCTTCTCCCTCTAAAAAAGAACGTATTGATATGAAAAAAATTGAAATTGTGGCAGCCGGTGCAAAAGGCGGAGGAGCAGATGCAACAGTAAGAGCCATTCAACAAGTGCTAACGGAAAAGAAGATTGTGAAGGTACCCGTTTCTGTTAGTAATAAAATAGGTGGGCAAGGTGAAGAAGGATGGAAATATATTAAACAGAGAAAAGAAGGGAATATTGTTTCCGGAAATTCCAGTTTGCTGATTACAAATAATTTGCTAGGGCAAAGTCAATTAACCTATAAAGACTTTACTCCGCTCGCTATTTTAACATCTGAATGGGAGGTCATCGTAGTCCCTGCTAACTCTCCTATATATAATTTAAAACAGCTCATACGCACGTTAAATCAAAGTGAATCCAGTATGAAAGTGGGAATATCACCTCGCTTAGGAAACGACGATCATTTATCGTTCATGCAGCTAAATAAAAAAGCAGGCGTAGACTCTTCCAAGCTTGAGTTCTTCGTTTACAACAGCAGTCATAAAGTGATCGATGCGCTCGTTCATCATCAGCTAGATGTAGCACCTATGTCATTATCAGAAGTAAAAAAGCAGTACGAACAAGGGCAGGTAAGAATACTCGCCGTTTCTTCTCCCAGCAGGCTAGAAGAGCTAAAAGAGATCCCCACGTGGAAAGAAGCGGGAATTGACGTAACATTTAGCCATTGGAGAGGTCTAATGGGACCGCCTAATATGACCAAAGAGCAGGTAGCATATTGGAATAAGACAGTGTATGAAATGGTTCATACAAAAGAATGGGAACAACTGCTTAAAGATAACGATTTAACCTCTTTTTATAAAAATAGCAGCGGTGCTAAGGTATTTCTTGAACAGCAAAGCAAGCTGTATTCTGACTTAATGGGTGGAACAAATGATGAATAAATACAATAGAAAGACGTTGGGACAAAAGAATTTTAGACGAAGTGAAAAACGAACCATTGATCAAGATGTTTGATTCGTGGTTCGTTTTTTTGTTGTGGTAAGCATAGTTTCATCTGTTTCGTTCCTTCTAGCAGTTGATTGGAGGGCAAGACGAAGACTCCTGCGGGAAAAGCGGAACAGGTGAGACACCACAGGAGCGTAAGCGACGAGGAAGCTCACCGGCCGCCCGCGGAAAGCGAAGTCTTGCACGGAAATCAACTGCGGTGTCAAAAGCAGTTCAGCTCATATATCCCATTTGTTCGTCTTTAGATTGAATTCATTTCGGTATGTCTCAACCTCTTTCTATCAGTGTACATCCTTTAAATCCAAGTTTTGAATGAACTCAATAAAAGCTTTTACGATGTTAATTTTTAATGAATCCTCATGATAAAACATCCATGTACTGCGTGTTAAAGGCTGCTGGTCTTTTGTTTTTAACGTGTATCTGTAAATCTCTGCTGCGTCATCAAGCAGCATACTCGGCAAAATCGCATAACCGAGTCCGTTTACAACCATCTTTTTGCATGTTTCTGCTTTATCCACTTCAATACTGACAAGGGGAGGCTGAGAGTAATTTTCAGCCCACCAGTTATCAACAGATGTTTTTAAAAAACGATCTTGGTGATAGTCAATTCGAGGTATATTGGGAAGGTTGTTTATGTCAACAGGCTGTGCAGACGCAATGCAAATCGTTTCTTTAAAAAGCAACTCTTTCTGATCCTGCCAGTTATAATCACCTTTTACAAACGCAATATGAACATCGTGCTTATAAAGTAAGTGGGCCATGTCACTGCTCCATCCGGTCGTGACTTTGAATTCAACGTCAGGAAATCGCTCTTTAAATAACCGTAATAGTCCAGGGAGCTTGTAGTCAGTGAAAAAGTTAGACACTCCTAGACGTAAAGTACCGGTTAATTGATCATCCATGTTTAACACATTTTCTTTTATTTTTTGAAGCGTGAGCAGCATTTCTTCTGCGCACTTCACTAAATATTCTCCCTGCGGTGTAAACTGAACTCCGCGGCGTCCTCTGTTCACAATCTGAACATGAAATTCCTTCTCCATCTGCTGCAGTCTATGCGTAAGCGCAGGCTGAGAGATAAACAGCTCCTTGGCTGCTTTTGTAATGTTTTTTTCTCGATACAACACTTGTAGAATAAGCCAATCTCGATCGTCCATACTACCCCTCCAGGAATAAAAAAAATGAATGGTTTATAATAAAATTTCGATATTTTAATTATCTCTAAAATTATACTATAGTTAAGAAGAGGAATGTTCGGTGTAAGAAAGAAAAGCCTTGTAGAAGGAAGGAAGTAGATATGAACGCAAGAATTATTTTTTTACAATCTATATTTTTTATTTTATTAACAAGCGTGGGAGGATTTCTTTTATCGTTAACAGGCTTATCCATTGGCTGGATGCTTGGGACCCTCATTTTAGCTGCTATTCTAGCTTTCCGAAAGCCGGGTTTTTTATCTCAAACAAGCAAAAAAGGTATTCCAAAATATTGGCTGTACGCAGGACAGTGTATTTTAGGAATTGAATTAGGTCAAAAGATTAACTTGTCTGTATTAACTACGTTTCAATCTCACTGGTCCACCATTACGATCATGCTTTTGCTGTCCGTTGTTTTTTCTCTTTTATCCGGTTATTTGCTATGGAAGTTCAGTTCCACAGACTTATTAACAAGCTTTTTCGGCACGACTCCTGGAGGAATGAGCGCAATGCCAGGCATGGCTGAAGAGGTAGGGGCCAATACGGCAGTTGTAAGCATCATTCAAACGATGCGCGTGTTTTTAGTTGTGCTTGCTGTTCCTTTATTTGTGGTCTATTGGGGAAGTAATACAGGTCGGCATGCAGTGTCAGCTACTCCAAGTATTTTTGGGTGGGAATCACTGCTATGGACAGGCGTTTTAATCGTTACAGCAGTAGTAGGCTATTATATAGGAAAAAAACTAAAATTTCCTGCTCCTTGGTTAGTAGGGGGAATGCTTACTGTTGCGATTGTTCAAACAGCTGCTTCATCGTACGCGGGCTATAATCTTCAAGCATACTGGCCTCATTCTGTGATGATTTTATCGCAAATTTTTATCGCGTCAAGCATTGGTTCTCGCTTCCATAAAGAAATGTTTATTGGCGTAAAAAAAATTATAGTTGTTGCGCTTATTAATACAATCGGCTTAATTGCTGCTATGTTTGTTTGTGCACTATTCGTCTCCAAAATAACTGGAATTGAGCTTATTACGTCTATTTTAGCTTTTGCTCCTGGAGGCATTGCAGAAATGGCGACTACATCCATTGTATTGCAAGCCGATTCGACGTTGGTAGTAGCGGTCCAAGTGCTTCGAATTTTAACCATTTGGCTGCTTCTTCCTCCGCTGTTTCGCATGTTTCATCAATGGGGAGAAAGAAAAAGAATACATTCACACGTTTCATAATAAATATGTGAATGCACTAGGCAAAGTAAGAGAGAGTTTTAAAGAGGGAAATGGGGGGAGAATAGATGAGTAATAAAGAAATGGTGGTCAGTCAGTTCGGGGGGAATGCTGGAAAGTACGTCAAAAGTAAAGGTCATGCGAAAGGCAAAGATTTAGCTGTTTTAGCGGAAATTGCTGAAGAAAATAGAGGAGGAAAGCTGCTTGATGTAGCAACAGGAGGAGGACACGTGGCAAATAAGCTAGCACCTGTCTTTCAAGAAGTAACGGCTTTTGACTTAACTCCTCAAATGTTGCAAAGTGCTGAAGGCTTCATTACAGGAAATGGTCATGAAAACGTATCTTTTGTTCAAGGAGATGCTGAAGATATGCCATTTCAAGATGACGAGTTTGATACTGTAACGTGCAGAATTGCACCGCACCATTTTCCAAACATTAAACAGTTCATCAAAGAGGTATATCGAGTGTTAAAGCCAGGCGGACAATTCTTGCTCATTGACAATGTAGCCCCGGAAGTGAATGCTTATGACGAGTTTTATAATCGAGTTGAAAAGACAAGAGATCCAAGCCATTATCGTGCTTATAAAAAAACAGAGTGGCTTTCTATGCTTGAAATGCAAGGATTCCGTATAGAAGTGCTGACAACTTTTCCAAAGCGTTTTTTATTTGATGACTGGTGTGGGATGATGAATGTTCCGGAAGAGACAAAGCGTGATCTTACTCAATATATGCTGAATATACCAAGCGGATTTAAGCAGTTTTTCGAAATCAAAACGAATCAACAAAGAATTGAATCGTTTCAAGGAGAAGCAATCTTTGTAGCTTGTTACAAGAATAAATAAAAAGAAGCCAACTCACCGGAGTTGGCTTCTTTTTTACTTATGCTCGTTGTTTTGAACGATTTCCAAAATATTGAGTAATACGGTCTAAAATAATCGCTAAAATAACGATTGAAATTCCGGCTTCAAAGCCCGTGCCAACTTCAAGTCGAGAAACTGCACGATATACTTCCGCACCAAGTCCCGGAGCACCTACAAGAGAGGCGATAACAACCATTGAGAGAGATAGCATGATGCTTTGGTTAATTCCTGCCATGATTGTTTTTGTAGCTAATGGAAGCTGTACTTTAAATAATTTTTGTTTTGTTGTTGAACCGTAGGCATTTGCTGCTTCTACTAAGTCAGCGGGTACTTCACGGATACCTAAGTTCGTTAAGCGAATCGTTGGAGGCATTGCAAAGATAACAGATGAGATAACACCTGGTACCACACCGATTCCAAAGAAGAAAAGTGCTGGAATCAAATAAACAAATGCGGGCATTGTTTGCATAAAGTCTAAGATTGGCGTAATAATTCGAGCCGTCTTTTCGCTTTGAGATGCCCAAATGCCTAGCGGGATTCCTACTATAATCGAAATAAATACGCTTGTTAAAACGAGGGCGAGTGTGTCCATTGTTTCTTGCCAGTAGCCAAGGTTAAGAATAAATAACAGGCCAATCATCGATAAAATAGTAAACGACCATTTTTTACTTGAAAACCAAGCAATGATTCCGACAATTAAGATTAAAATTAATGCTGGGGGAAAGGTTAGCACTAGTACAATAAAACTTACAATACCATCGACAATAGCTGAAATAACATCAAAGAATCCTTTGATATTGTCATTTAAAAACGTGACAAAATGGTCAATCCAATTGCCAACGGGAATTTTAGGGATACTATTCATTTACGTTCACCTCATTACTATCAGTACCGGCGAGTGCTTCAATCACTCGTTCTTTTTTTATGATGCCGCGCAGACGATGGTTTTCATCTACAACTGGTAGCGGAAAGCGACTGATAACCATTTTGTCGTACAAGTTTTCTAGTAGCGTATCTGTTGTAACAGTCGGAATATCCGTATCTAATACGTCTGCTGTCAGTTTATCTTGTTTAATGGCGCGGCTAATATCATCTGCAGTTACAACTCCTAGAAGAGTTTTTTTCTTGTCTACTACATAGATGCTTGAATAACCAGCTTCTTGCATAATTTTAAGCGCCACGCGCGGACCTCGGTCTACGGTAATGGATTCGGCACGATTCATCACGCTTTCAGCTGTGTATACTTTAGCTACATTAACGTCTTCGACAAAGCGCTCGACATAATCATTAGCGGGATTTGTCATAATTTCTTCGGGTGTTCCTACTTGAACAACACTGCCGTCTTTCATTAATACGATTCGATCTCCGATTCGAAGGGCTTCATCAAGATCATGGGTAATAAAAATGATTGTTCGTTCCATTTTTTCTTGAAGCTCTAGTAAGAAATCTTGCATATCTTTACGAATAAGCGGATCTAATGCACTGAATGCTTCATCCATTAGTAAAATGTCAGGGTCATTGGCAAGCGCTCGAGCGAGTCCGACACGCTGCTGCATACCGCCGCTCAGTTCACCAGGATATTGATTTTCGTATCCTTTTAAACCTACTAGTTCAAGCGCTTCTTTTGCTTTTTTTTCACGTTCGGCCTTTGGTGTACCTTGAACTTCTAATCCGTATTCTGTGTTATCAAGAACTGTACGGTGAGGGAATAAGGCAAAGTTTTGGAAGACCATGCTCATTTTTTTTCGGCGCATGTCGCGAAGTTCCTCTTTGTTCATTTTTACTACATCGGCACCGTCTAAAATAAGGGATCCAGATGTTGGTTCAACAAGGCGATTAAACATACGAACTAAAGTGGATTTACCACTTCCAGACAGTCCCATAATAACGAAGATTTCACCGGATTTGATTTCGAAGTTTGCTTGATTAACTCCGATTGTCATTCCTGTTTCTTCTAGAATTTCTTTTTTTGTTTTTCCTTTTTGAAGTAAATCAATCGCTTTTGACGGATTCTTACCAAACACTTTGGTTATATTTTTTACTTTTAATTTTACGTGTTCCATATGTCCACCTCAATTGTTGTTTTCTTTTACGTTCATTAATCTTTTGTCCAACTGTCGACTAGCTTTTTATGCTTTTTTACCCATTCTTGCGCTGCTTCTTCAGGATTGGAAGATTTTTCGACTTGTGACAGAAGAGGACTGATTAATTTATCATTCATCTGTGCATTATTCATCCATTTTATGACTTGAGGATTTGTCTTTTTAAATTCCTTGCTTGTCATTGTGTATATGTTGTCAGGGTCTCCAAACGAATTTTTAGGATCTTTTAAGTATTTGATATCAAAGTCTGCAAAAGCCCAGTGCGGATTCCACATAGTAACAACAATTGGTTTTTTGGCATCATAAGCTTTGCGCAGTTCACTGAGCATAGCTGCTTCAGACGATTTTACAAGCGTATAGCTTTTTAGGTTATAATCTTTTAACGCTTGTTCGGCTAATCCGTTAATACTGGAGCCTGGGTCAATTCCAATGACTTTGTTATCGACATCGGAAGCAACTTTAGCAAGGTCTTCCGTTGTGTTCACGTCTTTCATGTAGGCGGGAACTGCGAATCCTAAGCGTGCGTTTTTAAGCCAAGGGTCTTCAATGTTCACTTGATCTTTATATTTTTTGTAAAAAGGCGCATCTGTTGTAGGGAGCCATGGTGCAAATGAAATATCAATGTCGTCATTAGCTGTTCCTACCCAAACACCAGCTTTCTCTAAGAAAACAGTTCTAACCTTGTAGCCTCGATCTTCTAAAATGTGTTTCCAGACGTACGTGTAGGCGATGTTTTCAGTATAGTTATTCATGCCGATGGTAATGGTTTTTTTATCTTTAAATGCTCCATTACCGTTACCGCAAGCTGAAGTAATAACTAGAAGAAAACAAGTCATGCTGATTAACAATAGTTTCTTCATGCAATGTAACTCCTTTATAAAGTTTTAAATCAAACTGATTAATATGTAAAACGGCTACTAAACACAACGAAATGTATACCCGCTTTTTCAAATGATAAACCTAGAAAATTTAAAATGTGAAATAAACATAGTGGATGATTTTAGATGATGTAAAGTTATTTTTAACTAAAAATGTACATCGTAGTTAAGAGAAATTATGGGAAATAAATGGATGGAATAAGTGACTGTTGAATCAGTTTTACATGTTACCACTCTTTTTTTTACTCCGTCAACTTCAAGTCAAGAGTAATTAGACGATCAAGCTGTATAAATAAACGCGAAAAAGTATCTTTCTAATATAGTTATTTTTTCGGAAGAATAGGTGCTTAAAGAGCGTTGTATCAGCTTTTGCCTTGAATTATAAAAGGAAGGGAAATAACAGTGAGGTATATAAGAACCCTGAAGGGAAATTGATAAAATAAAAAATATTTTGGAAGCCGGCATACGACCAATTCTTTAATTAAATTTAAAGATTCAGAAAATTTTATCTTGCGTAATTCTGGTTGCTTATAGTAAAATGAATGAAAGTCATTCATTTTATAGGTGGAGGGAAAGAGTTGGTTACAAGCACAAGTGAAAAATACGATAAAATCTTACAGGCAGCGATTGAAGTTATATCTGAAAAGGGGCTTGATAAAACGTCAATTTCAGACATTGTAAAGCGTGCAGGCGTAGCTCAAGGAACTTTTTATCTTTATTTTAGATCCAAAAATGCCCTTGTTCCTGCTATTGCAGAAAACTTACTTTCTTTGTCGCTTGAAAAAATTAAAGAAAGAGCTAAAGCAGCAACAAATTTTTTAAGTACATTAGAGGTAATGATTGACGAAACGTATAAAACAACAGATGAATATAGAGATGTTCTTGTTTTATGCTATTCGGGGCTTGCTTTTGACTATTCATTAGAAACATGGGAAGCTATTTATTTACCTTATTACAACTGGTTTGAAGAGGTATTAAATGAGGCTGTAAAAAAAGAAGAAGTCATCAAGCAGCTTAACGTTAAATGGACAGCTAAAACGATGATCAATTTGATTGAAAATGCTGCTGAACTTTTTTATATCGGGCGAGAGCAAGATGTCACACTTGAGCAATCGAAGGAAGAACTTTTTCAATTCTTAAAGCGTTCTCTTGTGCCATCCGTGTAATATTAGCGCTGCTGGTATTACACCTATCAAAATGACTGACATTCATTCAAAATATATAATCAATTATCAGAATTATAAGTTTTTGAAAGTTTAAAGTGACTGACAATCAGTCGTTATTTAATAAGGAGGTATCTTATGGATCGTACAGCCGTTAAAACGTTAACTTTGAATATGTACATAAACGGAGAGTGGAAAAAAGCAGAGAAGCAGCGTCCTACTGTTAATCCAGCTACAGGTGAAGTGATTGGATATGCTGCAGAAGGCAGCATAGAAGATATGAAAACAGCGATTGGAGCAGCACGAGAAGCTTTTGACAGCGGAATTTGGTCTGAGACTTCTGCATCTGAAAGAGCAGCTATCTTATTTAAAATTGCCGATAAGCTTGAAGAAGCGAAAGAAGAATTAGCAGCGCTAGAAACAATGGATAACGGAAAGCCCTATCGCGAAGCTGAGGCTGATGTGGAAGATGCAGCTGCTTGTTTTAGGTATTACGCTGGATTAATTACAAAGCCAGACGGTCAAACGTACAGTGTTCCGGCACCTATGCAAGCAATGGTTATAAAAGAACCAATTGGGGTGTGCGGACTGATTGTACCTTGGAATTATCCGCTGTTGATGAGCGTGTGGAAAATTGCACCTGCTTTAGCTGCAGGAAATACGATTGTATTTAAACCTTCTGAAGTGACACCGGTTACTCCTACAAAACTTTTTGAGATTTTAGAAAGCGTAGGATTGCCAAAAGGAGTAGCAAACCTTGTTATGGGAGCCGGAGATACTGTGGGAAATACGCTTATTCAAGATAAGCGTGTTGATAAGATTTCCTTTACAGGAGGAACGGTAACTGGAAAACACATTATGCGTCAAGCAGCAGAGAATGTAACGAAAGTCTCTTTAGAACTTGGAGGAAAGTCACCGAACATTATATTTGCTGACGCTGATTTTGAAACAGCTGTAGATTATGCCTTATTTGGAATTTTTGCAGGGAGCGGCCAAATTTGCGCTGCAGGTTCTCGTATTTTAGTAGAAGAAAGCATCGCTGAGAGATTTATCGAACGTTTTGCAGAGCGTGCTCAAAAAATTAAAGTAGGAAATGGAATGGATCAAGAGATTGAAATGGGCCCTCTTGTAAGTGAAGAACATATGAAAAAAGTATTAAAGTACATCGAAATCGGAAAGCAAGAAGGCGCCCGCCTTGTATGCGGAGGCAATCGAATCACTAGCAGTGGATTGGAAAAAGGATTCTTTGTAGAACCTACGGTTTTTAGTAACGTTACGTCAAATATGAAAATTGTGCAAGATGAAATCTTTGGACCCGTTGTCGTTATTCAAACGTTTAAAGACGAAAAAGAAGCTATTAAGCTTGCAAATGATACGGAATATGGTTTGGCAGGCAGTGTGTTTACAAACGACGGCGCAAAAGCTCTTCGGGTGATTAAAAAGCTGCGTGCGGGCATCACTTGGGTAAACACATATCATTTTACATTTAACGAAGCGCCTTGGGGCGGATATAAGCAGAGCGGAATTGGTCGAGGACTGGGCACGTTTGGATTGGAAGAATTTCAAGAAGTAAAACAAATTAATATTAATTTACAAGTAGAGCCAATCGGCTGGTTTAAAAATTAAAAAGTAGAGAAGGAGCGATATAAAAATGAATACAGTGACGAAAAATCAAGAGGTAAACAAAGCATATGGTGAAGTAAACGAATATATCAACAAAGTATTGGGGCTTATTGAAAAAAGCCAAGTGTCAGCTGAAGAAGCACAGTGGATTACGAAAGAAACAGTAGACGGATTTCGTGAGCATGTCAACCCAGGCTTTTTAGAATATCGCAAAACAGTAACGGTGGATACGCAGTTTGCAGCTGTTGAATGGTCAGATGAAGGCTCTTGTTTTACGGATGTAAACGGTAAAAAATACATTGATTGTTTGGGCGGATTTGGAATTTATAACGTGGGGCACCGCCATCCTAAAGTAGTCAAAGCTGTTCAAGATCAGCTTCAGCGTCAAGCGCTCCATAGCCAAGACTTATTAGATCCACTTCGTGCGATGCTTGCGAAAATTTTAGCAGATATTACACCGGGTGATTTGAAGTATTCCTTTTTCACAAACAGCGGAACAGAAAGTGTAGAAGCCGCTTTAAAATTAGCGAAAATGTATAGTGATCGAACAACGTTTATTTCCACAACACGTTCTTTTCACGGAAAAAGTCTAGGTTCTTTATCAGGTACGGCAAAAGGAATGTTCCGTAAACCATTTCTGCCGTTAATTCCAGGTTTCCGTCACGTGCCGTTTGGTGATATTGACATGATGCGTAAAACATTTGAAACGTGCGCGCTTGTAGGGGAAGATGTGGCAGCTGTTTTATTAGAACCGATTCAAGGAGAAGGTGGCATTATTCTTCCTCCTGAAAATTATTTAAAAGAAGTGCGTGCACTATGTGATGAGTACGACGCTATCTTAATTTTTGATGAAGTTCAAACAGGTATGGGACGTACCGGTGAAATGTTTGCATCAGAACTATATGATGTTGTACCCGATATTTTATGTCTTGCTAAAGCGTTTGGAGGAGGAGTTATGCCTGCTGGGGCAGTCGTAGCAAAAGAAAAAGTGTTTTCAAGCTTCTTTGATAATCCTTTTATGCACACAACAACGTTTGGAGGCAACCCGCTTGCCTGCGCAGCCGCTATTGCAACCATTAACGTGTTGATTGAAGAACAGCTGCCAAACCGTGCAAAAGAGCTGGGAGAATATTTCCTTGCTGGTTTAAAGAAAGCCGCTGAAAAACATGGAGATAAAGTACTTGAAATCAGAGGGCAAGGTTTAATGATTGGAATTGAGTTTCACCAAGATGAAATTGGCTACGCGCTTTCTAAAGGTATGTTTGATGAAGGGATTCTAGTAGCCGGGACGCTTGTAAACTCTAAAACAATTCGTATTGAGCCGCCGTTGACTATTTCAGCGGAAGAAGTAGATCAAGTCATTTCTACATTTGAAAAAGTATTAAATGAGCTGAACCACCAATAAATGTAACAAGGAGCAATGAATATGAGTCGGCAAACGTTTCTTATTCCCGTATTGCTTTCAATGATTTTAGTAGTGGAAATGCCTAGCGACTAACTGAAATCATTGAAACGGAGGAGTAAATTATGAAATATCCATTGTCCCCAGATGTCAAACCAGAATTTTGTACAACGGGCTCATTTATGAGGCTGCCAGCGGAAAGAGAAAATGCAAAAGTAGGGCTAGTAGGGATGCCGTTTGATACGGCAGCATCTTTTAGAGTAGGTGCGCGCTTTGCACCTCAGGCAATTCGGCAAGCTTCCATGACGCTGTTTCCTTATCACCCGGTACACGACGTATATCCATTCGATGATACAAATGCTATCGATATTGGTGATGTGCCCGTTATTCCGCATAATATTCACAGAAGCTATGAATTAATGGAGGAAGCAGTAGGCACTCTTATGGATAGAGGAATTGTTCCAATTGGAATTGGAGGAGATCATTCGATTACCTTAGCAAGCCTTCGTGCTGCTGCTAAAAGATATGGTCCAGTGGCTATGATTCATTTTGATTCTCATACAGACACGTGGGATACGTATTACGATGAAAAATATTGGCACGGATCTCCTTTTATACGCGCATATGAAGAAGGGCTAGTAGATCCAAAGAAGGTCTTTCAAATTGGTATCAGAGGAACATTAAATCATCCGGGAGATGTTCAAGAAAGCAAAGACCTTGGTTATCATGTAGTAACGGCAGGGGAGCTTGAACATCAAGGATTTTCAGTGATTTTAGAGCAAATGAAGACAGCGATTGGAGATACGCCGTGCTTTTTAACGTTTGATATTGATTTTGTTGATCCTTCTTGTGCACCAGGAACAGGAACGCTTGAAGTAGGCGGATTCAGCAGCAGAGAAACGCTAAAAATGATCCGTTCTCTGACGGAATTTAACTATGTTGGATTTGACCTGGTGGAAGTGCTGCCTTCTTATGATCCAACTCAGATAACCTCGTTGCTTGCAGCTACAATCATTCATGATTTTGCTAGTTTAGTTGCAGTGAAAACGAAAAGAGAGTCATTAGATACGATGATTGAATAACGGCTTGTAAGCAGAAATCCCTCTTATTCAGAGGGTATTTCTGCGTTGATATAGCAGGAGATTAGGAACATATAGCTATTTAAAATAAAGCGCTTTCATAATATGATAAAAGAAAAAGAGAGTTTGTTAGCAACCCTTACTAACTTAAAGAAATAAATCATATATTTGTTATAGTAAATGTAACTACTCTTTATATAAAAATGAATGAAAGTCATTCATTTTTATATAAAGAAATTAAATACAGGCATTTATGGATTTAATTGTCAGAATGTTCTTAATAAATAGAAGGGGGAAGATAAATGAAACATGAAACAGTAACATTAAAAAGGTCGTTGAAATTATGGCAGATTGTATTAATGGGGATCGGATATATGACTCCGATGGTAGTGTTTGATACGTTTGGGATTGCGTCTGATATGACGAATGGACACGTTCCCACGTCTTATATAATAGCCCTTGTCGGGATGCTTCTCACGGCAGTAAGCTACAAAAAGATGATTCAAGTGTTTCCAAATGCAGGGTCAGCTTATACATATACGCAAAAGACAATCAATCCGCATTTAGGGTTCTTAGTTGGCTGGTCTGCACTAATGGATTATCTCTTTTTACCGATGGTTAACGCACTTATTTTTCAAATTTATTTATCATCTATTTTTCCTTCGGTACCATCGTGGATTTGGGTTGTCAGCTTCGTCATTATCGTTACGCTGCTAAATTTACGAAGCGTTAATTTCACCGCCAATTTCAATACGTTTCTTGTTATATTTCAAATGACGATTTTAGTATTGTTTGTTGCTGTTTCAATCAAAGCCTTGCTAGGAGGAATGGGAGAAGGTACTCTTTTTTCTATGAAGCCTTTCTTTAATCAGAACATGACGTCATCAGGGCTAATAGCGGGAGCCACACTTATGTGTTTTTCCTATTTAGGATTTGATGCAGTGGCTATGTTATCAGAAGAAACGCCCAATCCTAAAAAAACGATTCCGCAAGCTATTTTTTTAGTTGCATTAATCGGAGGAGTCATGTTTACCGTGACATCTTATTTTATTCAAGCGGTTTTTCCAACGTTAGAAGGATTTAAGCATCCAGACGCTGCGGCTCCTGAAATTGCTATGTATGTGAGCGGTACGCTGTTTCAAATTGTCTTTTTAGCTGGAGGAATTGCAGGAACATTATCATCAGGCATGTCATCGCATGCAAGCGTTTCGCGTTTATTATACGTAATGGGACGCGATCGAATTTTACCTCAGTCATTTTTTGGTTATGTTCATCCTAAGCTGCGCACTCCCTCTCGAAATATTGTATTAGTCGGATTTGTATCAGCAACTGCCATTTTCTTCAGTCTGGCAACGGCTACGTCATTTATTAATTTTGGAGCACTCATTGCGTTTTCTTTTGTTAATATTTCGGTTATTGCGCACTATGCTGTTCATCAAAAGCAGCACCGGTCGGCTAAGGGTTTTTGGTCATACATTATTATGCCACTATTAGGAGCAGCGGCGATTGGCGTTTTATGGCTTAACTTGGAGCGCAATTCATTTTTACTTGGTATTGGCTGGGCGATTGCTGGTTTAGTTTATTTAGCGTATGCAACGAAAGGTTTTAGAAGGCAGCTGTCTTCCATTGAGTTTAAGGAAACAGAAGAAATGTCACCTTTGATGAAAGTCGGAGAAAAGTAAGGATAGAAACTACCTGTTTAAGCCTATCTTATTAAGGAAGCCACATTTATGGATTACGTATTTTGAACGTGTTACTATGTAAGAACGATAAGATAGAAAAAGGTAGGTAAATTATGATTAAAGCAGTTGTGTTTGATTTTGATGGATTAATTATTGATACAGAATCAGTGTGGTATGAGGTATACCGCGAAATGTTAGAAGACAGGGGAGTAGATCTACCGATTGCAACGTTTGCTTCTTATGTAGGAACGGATGCTACAGCACTTTACGATTACTTGCTTCAGCAGTTTAACAATGAGTTCACAAAAGAGGAACTAGCTCAAGAATCGTTAAGACGTCATCAAGAAAAAATGAAATCATTAGTAGCCCGAGAAGGTGTAGCGGAGTACTTGGCAGAAGCAAAAGAACTTGGATTAAAAATTGGTTTAGCAAGCAGCTCATATCGAGACTGGGTAACAGCATTTTTAAAAGAGCTAGATTTGCTGCACTATTTTGAAGTCATTCAAACGCGCGATGATGTAGAAAAAGTGAAGCCAGATCCGGCTCTTTACCGAAATGCAATTGAAAAGCTAGGAGTAGAGCCCTCTGAAGCTTTAGCATTTGAAGATTCTTCTAATGGTGCGAAAGCTGCTATGGCAGCAGGCTTACGCTGTGTGATTGTACCAAATCCGTTAACTAAACATCTGTCATTCGAGAGATATCACTTACACATTGAATCGATGAAAGAGAAAACTTTAAAAGAAGTAATTCAGTATCTTTGTATTGAAGACTAACGCTAAAAGCGCCACATTTTTCAAAAGAAAATGTGGCGCTTTTTTTATTGTTTTACTGCTTCTTCAGTCAAATCAAAAGGATTATCTACAGGGTTATAGACGCCGTCGTAATGCTTTTTAATATATGCTTTCATTTCTTTTGAGCCATATAATTCAACTAGTTTTTTAATCTGTTTATTGTCTTTGTTTTTGGGAGTGACTGCCGCAAATGTTGCAAACTTATCACTGTCTTCTAGGAACAATGCGTCTTTTTTAGGATTATATCCATTTTGCAATGCATAGTTGCTAGGTATGATAGCAGCATCCAAGTTTTTTAAAGTAGGTGCTAACATTCCTGCTTCGAGTTCTTTAAACTTTAGGTTTTTAGGATTTTCTTCAATGTCTTTTATGGTTGCTTTGCTGTTTGTACCGGGTTTTAATGTAATAAGACCGGCGCTTTGATAGATAAGTAAGCCTCTCCAAAGATTAATTGGGTCATTTGGGATGCCTACTGTGGCGTTTTTTGGAATATCTTTAATATCATTGTATTTCTCAGAATAAATAGCTTGAGAGCTAGTATATGCTTTAGCGATTGCGGTGATATTTGTTTTGTGATCCTTGTTATATTGTTCTAAAAATTGACTTGTTTGATAAACATTTACGTCGATTTTACCTTGTACTAGAGCTTGATTAGGTAAAATATAATCATTAAACGTAGTGACTTTAACAGTAATACCTCTATTTTTTGCTACTTCTTTTAGTTTATTTGCAATTTTTTCAAAAGGACCAGATGTAACTCCAATATTAATGATTTGCGTTTTCTCAGAAGTCGCAACAGAATCCGGTTTGCTACATCCTGCAACTGCAAAAATGATTAAAATAACAATTAATAACCTTACTAGTTTGTTATTCACTTTGATTTTCCTCCTTATTGGTAATAATTAGCTTTATTTTCGCTGCAATTTTTTAGATAAATAATTACCGCTAGATTGAACGAGTTGAACAATTGCGATTAAGATAATAACAGTAATAAACATTATCTTTAAATCCCACTGTTGATATCCATATCTTAACGCCAAATCACCAAGTCCCCCGGCTCCAACCGCACCTGCCATAGCAGAAGCCCCAATTAAACCAATAGTTGCAATAGTAAGACATAAGATAATACCGGATCTAGATTCGCGTAACATGATTCGAAAAACAATTTGTACTTTAGAAGCTCCCATTCCTCTATAAGCTTCGATGACTCCCCAATCTACCTCTAATAAAGTAGTTTCCATCAAACGTGCAATATAGGGGGCAGTATATACAATTAGCGGTACAACAGCTCCTCTTATACCAATAGGAGTACCAACTATAAAAGTGGTAAATGGAATAATAGCTACGAGTAAAACGATAAAAGGTACCGATCTTAAAATATTTATAATCGTGTTGAGTATTGTGAAGATATATGTATTAGATAATAAGTGGTTTTGTCTAGTGATAACCAGAAGAATTCCTAAGGGTATTCCTATAAGAGTAGAAAGAATGAGTGAAATCAAAACCATAACAATGGTATCAATGATACCTTGAGAAAATAATGAGTATAATTCTTGCATTAGATATTCTCCTTTAAATGATTATGAAGTAATAGACATTCCTTGGTTTTTTAGTTGAGGTTTTGAAATTATTTCTGTGTAAAAAACATGATTTTGTATATAGTTCTTAGCATTCGCTATATCTAGGTGTGGGCCGTTGATTCGAAGAAGTAAAATGCTTAATGGATTGCCTTTAACGGCAGTGATGGTACCAGATAAAATAAACGTAGATACATTAAACTGTTGTTTTAATTCTTCTAACAATGTAGCGGTATTATGTTCTTCTCTCATGATAATTTTTATTATTAGCGAATCTTTAAAGCTTTTATTAACAGTTGAAAAAGAAAGTTCCTCATTAAAAATGGTCTTTACAAAACTTTTCGTAATAGAGTGTTGAGGATTACTAAATACGTTAATGATGTTTCCTGATTCTACAATTTTTCCTTTATCCATAACAGCAACCTTATCGCAAACTCTCTTTATTACTTCCATTTCATGCGTAATAAGTACTATGGTTAAGTTGAACTTTTTATTGATATCTACTAAAAGTTGTAGAATAGATTCTGTTGTTTGAGGATCTAATGCTGAAGTTGCTTCATCACACAAAAGTATCTCCGAATTAATAGCAAGCGCTCGTGCAATACCAACACGTTGTTTCTGTCCCCCAGAAAGATTTGCCGGATATGCGTAAACCTTATCTTCTAAGCCAACAAGCTTGAGGAGTTCCATTACGCGTGAGTTGATTTCTTTTTTAGGGTAGTGATGAATTTTTAGCAGTTCTGCGATATTCCCGTAAACATTAAGTGAAGATAATAAGTTGAAGTTTTGAAAGATAATTCCTATTTTCTTTCTGGCCTTTAATAATTGCTTTTCAGTTAAGGTAGTTAAGTCAAGGTTATTAACAAAAACATGTCCATTATCCGGACGTTCTAGTAAATTTATTGTTCTTAACAAGGTACTTTTACCAGCTCCGCTTAACCCAATAATCCCGTAAATTTCTCCTTTATCCACCTTTAAATTAATCTCGTTTAAAGCTTGAACAGGTTTGTTTTTTATAAAAAAATCCTTATTTACATTTTTGAGTTCAATCATGTTATCAACTCCTTTAATTATTGTATAAACCAACTAAATTTATTGGTATAGTTAGTTAATTTACAGTTATTAGAATCATAAGTCAATAACCTTTAAAGAAATCCTAATTCAGCATTAGTAATGGCTTCATTTATTTTTCATTATAAAGAGAGAAGTTTCATTGACACTCTGGAAGAATATGTTTTAAGATTACTTCCAAACAGATTTAATTCTTAGTTAATTTATGTATTTAATTAGTTTTGGAGGTTTCTATGGGGAAACATATTTATTTAAATGCGTTTGATATGAATTGTGTTGTACATCAGACACCTGGTTTGTGGACGTACCCAAGTGATCAGGCGGCCGAATATAAAACGTTAGATTACTGGGTGAAGTTAGCTAAGCTATTGGAAAAAGGAAAGTTTGACGGTTTGTTTTTAGCCGATGTATTAGGTGTTTATGACGTTTACAGGAAAAGTAACGAAGGAGCTCTTAAGCAAGCTGCTCAGCTTCCAGTGAATGAACCAACTGCGCTTATTTCCGCTATGGCCTATGCCACAAAGCATTTAGGGTTTGGGGTAACGGTGTCTACTACTTATGAGAAGCCTTATGCGTTTGCGCGAAAATTTTCGACGTTGGACCATTTAACAAATGGACGTATTGCATGGAATATTGTGACTTCATATCTTGAAAGCGGGTCAATTAATCTAGGATTAGAAGAACATTTTACGCATGCAACCCGCTATGATATTGCCGATGAATTTTTAGAAGTTTGCTATAAATTATGGGAAGGAAGTTGGGAGGAAGGAGCTGTTGTAAAAGATAAAGAAAAAGGGATCTTTACACTTCCAGACCGGGTTCATCCGATTAATCATAAAGGGAAGTGGTTTAGTGTTCCTGGTGTACATTTATCAGAACCTTCCCCGCAGCGAACTCCAGTTTTATTTCAAGCAGGGGCTTCTGCCCCAGGAAGAGCATTTGCCGCCAAACATGCTGAGTGTATCTTTACAAGTTTTCCTACTAAAAAAGTAGCCGCAGATTATGTGAAAAAAATGCGCGCTCAAATCGCTGCAGAAGGCAGAGACCCACAGAGCATATTAATTTTTAATTTATTTACACCAATTGTTGGACGAACTGAAAAAGAGGCTGAGGAGAAGCTTGCTCAGTTTGAGAGCTATGTCAATTTCGAAGGAGCAGCTACGCTGTTTAGCGGCTGGACGGGAATCGATGTTTCTGCCTATGAACCAGAACAGCCTATTGAATTTATTGCGACGAATTCAGTTCGTTCCGCTTTAGAGAAATTTACAATAAGTGATCCCGATAGAAAGTGGACGGTAGAAGAAGTAGTGAAATTTGTCAGTATCGGAGGAATGGGACCGGTTACTGTGGGAAGTCCGGAACAAGTAGCTGATTTTATGGAAGAGTGGATAGACGATACAGGCATGGATGGATTTAATATGGCTTATGTGACCACGCCGGGAACGTTTGCTGACTTTATTGATTTAGTGATTCCTGTTTTGCAGGAAAGAGATTTATTCAAAACAGATTACAGTGAAGGAACTTATAGAGAAAAGCTATTTAAAAAATCACATTTCTTGCCTGATGAACACTATGGCGCTCAGTATCGAAAGACGAGCCAAAAGGAGAGTTTAACATGACTGCAACAACTGTAAAGGAAGAAATTTATCTTGATCAAGCAAAAAAGCTGTCCGTTTTTTTTGCAAAGGATGCAGCACAGAGAGATAAAGAAGGCGGAACACCTAAACAGCAAAAAGATGCTATTCGCCAAAGTGGGCTGTTAAATTTATTAATTCCTCAAAAATATGGCGGAGAAGGCGGGAGATGGTCAACGGCTTTAGCTATTGTTCGAGAGTTGGCGAAAGGCGATGCAGCATTGGGTCATCTATACGGCTATCACTCCTTGTTTGTCTCAGATATTCGAATCAAAGGCACAGAAGAACAGCAGGCCTATTTTTATCCTTTATCTGTTCAGCAGCAAGCTTTTTGGGGAAATGCCTCTAATCCTTTAGTAGAAAGCCTAAAAGGTGACAAGCAATTACAAGGTTATCTGTTAAATGGAACGAAAGCGTTCGGTTCTGGTTCACCTGATTCTCAGTACTTATGGCTATCATTTAATGACAGAGAAACAGGGCAATATTTAAACGGCGTCGTGCCTACTGACAGAACAGGCATTACCGTCAAAGATGATTGGAATGCGATGGGACAAAGACAGACGGGAAGTGGAAATGTAGATTTTAAAAATGTACGAATAGAAGAACATGAAGTGATTCGAGATTTTGTTGAAAATCCTACTCCTTTTTCAACTATTGGAGCCTCGCTGTCGCAAATTATTTTAACGAATGTCTTTATAGGAAGCGCTTTTGGAGCAATTGAAGAAGCACAAAACTACACGGCTTCTAAAACAAGGCCTTGGTTAACATCAGGAGTAGAAAAAGCTTCTGATGATCCAGGTATACTGCGAAAATACGGTGAACTCTGGATTCAAGCAAAAGCAGCCAGTGCACTTGCAGATGAAGCAGCTCTCATATTGGATGAAGCGTGGGAAAAAGGCAAAAAATTAACGGAAGAAGAACGTGGAAACTTAGCAGTTCACGTAGCGGCTGCCAATGTTTTTGCTGGTAATGCTGCACTGGATATCACAAGTAAGATATTTGAAGTTATGGGAGCGCGTTCGGTTCATGCTGAATACGGATACGACCGATTCTGGCGTAATGTAAGAACTCATACTCTTCATAATCCAGCTGAATACAAGCTTCGAACGGTTGGGAACTGGGTGTTGAATCAGCAGTACCCTACACCTAATCCGTATGCTTGATTTAAAAATAGTAAAAAATGAAGCTATCAGACAACTGAGGCTCCTTATTGCAGTTTATTTGTAATAACGGAGTTTTTTTATGTAGCTTTAAAAAGGGGCGAATACAAGTGGAGTTATTTTGGTTTATTCCAACGTATGGAGATGGACGTTATTTAGGAAGCCATGAGGGAGCCAGGGCTGCAAGCTATTCTTATTGCAAACAAGTTGCACAAGCTGCGGATGAGCTAGGCTATAGCGGAGTTTTGCTTCCGACGGGAAAATCATGTGAAGATGCATGGATTGCTGCCTCTACTTTAGTGCCAGTTACTGAAAATCTGAAGTTTTTAGTAGCGGTACGCCCGGGTTTAATGTCGCCTACACAAGCCGCAAGAATGGCTGCAACGTTTGACCGCTTTTCTAAAGGAAGGCTCCTTATTAATGTCGTAGCAGGAGGAGATCCCGTTGAGTTAGAAGGAGACGGAGTGTTTTTAAACCATCACGATCGCTATGAGCTGACAGATGAATTTTTGACAATATGGAGAAGGGTATTAAATGAATCCGATGTTCACTTCGACGGAGACTACTTGAGTGTTAAAGGTGGCGACGTGCTTTATCCGCCGATCCAAAAACCGTATCCTCCCCTTTATTTTGGAGGTTCTTCTCCTGTAGCGATGGACGTTGCTTCAAGGCATATAGACGTCTATTTGACTTGGGGAGAGCCTCCTGCACAAGTCAAAGAAAAAATTGAACGAATGAAAGAAAAAGCAAAGCAGACAGGAAGAGAAATTCGATTTGGCATCAGGCTTCATGTCATTGTTCGTGAAACTGAAGAAGAAGCCTGGAAAGCTGCAGATGAACTGATTCAACATGTAGATGAAGAAGCTGTTAAATCAGCCCAAAAAGTATTTTCTCGAATGGATTCAGAAGGTCAAAAACGTATGAGCGCCTTGCATCAAGGTGACCGTTCAAACTTAGAGGTAAGTCCTAACCTATGGGCTGGTGTAGGGTTAGTTCGAGGAGGAGCAGGGACTGCTTTAGTAGGAGATGCTGATACGGTGGCACAACGAATCAAAGAATATGCAGAGTTAGGTATCGAAACATTTATTTTATCTGGATATCCTCATTTAGAAGAAGCATATCGAACAGCAGAGCTTTTGTTTCCAAGGCTTCCAGTTAAGTGTAAGCACGATGAGAACGAGCGCACATTTATCAGTCCATTTGGTGAAGTGAAAGTGAATGATAAAGCACCCGCTAAAAGGTGAGAAAGGAGGGTAATCATGAACAACACCCAAACGATTGCAGCGTCTCAAGAGAAGATCCTTGAATTGGCTAACCAGTTGGCTAAAGAGTTTTCCAAAACTGCTGTAAAAAGAGATAGAGAAGGTGGAACGCCTCTACATGAGCGTAATCTGCTTAGAAAAAGCGGTCTTTTAGCCCTCCCAATTCCTAAGGAATACGGAGGTTATGGAGCCGGCTGGCCGATTGTTTTTAAAGTCGTGAATATCATTGCGAAAGCAGATAGTTCACTTGCACACTTGTTGGGGTATCATTATTTGACGGTTTGTTCAACGTTTCTGTTTGGAAGTACTAAGCAGTACAAAACTTTTTACAAAGAAACAGCCTCTCAGCAGCTATTTTGGGGCAATGCCTTTAATCCTAGAGATTCAGGACTAAAAGCAGTTCGAGAAAATGGACGATTAATGCTCAGCGGAAGCAAGAGTTTTTGTTCCGGGGCAACGGATTCAGACCGTTTGTTAGTGTCGGCTCAAGAAGAAGGAAGCGATGAGGTATTGCTATGTGTACTTCCTACTCATAGAGCCGGAATCGTTACTGAAGATAATTGGGACGGATTTGGACAGCGCCAAACGGATAGCGGAAGTGTAAAGTTTGAAGATGTTATCGTTTATGAAGAAGAAATATTGTATAAAGCAGCCGAAGAGCAAAAGGTTTTTCCTACGGTACGAACGCATTTGGCTCAGCTTATGCTCACTCACTTATTGTACGGTATTGCTCAAGGAGCTTTGGAGGAATCAAAAGCTTATGTGAAGGCTCATACAAAGCCGTGGATAAGTTCGGATGTTGAAGCAGCGGAGCAAGATCCTTACATTATTCAGCAATACGGTGAAATGAGTTTAAATCTTCATGCTTGTTCAGCACTTATAGAAAAAGCTGTTGCAGAATTTGATCATGCATGGAAAAAAGAAGATGCGCTAACGAAACAGCAGCGGGGCGAGTCCGGAGTTGCGATTGCGTTGGCCAAAACATTTACTGTCAAAACGGTCTTACATATTACCTCTACTATATTTGATGGGATGGGAGCGAGAGCCACGTCTGATCAGTATAAATTTGATCGATACTGGCGCAACGCCCGGACAATTAGCTTACACGATCCTATTGCTTATAAGCTGCGTGACATAGGTAAATGGTGTCTTAGCAGTGAACTGCCGCCTATTACACCATATTCATAGAAAGTCTGCTAAAAAGAGGCTGGGAGAAAAATAGTTTAGTTGAAGGAAGATCCGAACGATGAATCGTTCGGTTTTTTTCATGGGTAGGGTGAACGTAGGTTTCGTATATTGAGTTGCTTCTAGCGGTGTCTCAAGCAGTTCAGCTCATATATCCCATTTGTTCGTCTTTAGATTGGAATGATGTAGCTATGTCTCAATCTCTTTTTTTGTAGAATAGATATAATTTTTTTAATTAAAAAATAACGAATCAGCTTGTTTAAATAGATAAAACTGATATAATGATAACGATTATCAGTTTCAAGAGTCGATTATCTACATAAAGATACAAGCAGGAGGAATGACATTTGAATAAGAAAAAAATAGGACTGCTGGCTTTTATTACAATGCTGGCAATCGGAATGCTTATCGGCTGCAGCAGCACGAATAAGGAAAATTCAGCTGATGAAAAAAGTGAAAAAACAAGAGTGGTCAAGCATGAGCTTGGAGAGACAAAGGTAAAAGAGAATCCAAAGCGAGTAGTCGTATTAGAGTTAGGCTTTATTGATGCATTGTTAGATGCTGGTATCAAACCTGTAGGAGTAGCTGATGATGATAAAGCAGAACAGCTTATTGATAAAGATGTACTAAAAGAAATCAAAGGATACAAATCAGTTGGCACGCGAGCGCAGCCAAGCTTGGAATCGATTAAACTGCTGAAGCCCGATTTGATTATCGCCGATTCAGAACGTCATAAAAATGTATACAAAGAATTATCGGAAATTGCGCCAACGATTGAGTTAAAAAACTTAAATGCTAATTACGATGATTTACTAAATACAGAGTTAAAAGTAGGAGAAGCGGTTGGCAAGAAAGCAAAAGTTGAAAAAGTGGTAGAAGAGCATAAGCAAAAAATGAAGGATTTAAAAGCAAAAGCACCAAAAAATCCGGGCAATGTACTTGTTATCGCTGATGCAAATGGTAATATTAATGCTAGAACTTCAAATTTCTTTACAACGGGTGTTCTTGAGCAATTAGGCTTCAAAAATGCATTAACAGATCCTACAAAAGAGTACAGTGTAAAAATGACAATGGAACAGCTCGTAAAAGCAGATCCGGACAAACTCATTGTTATGCGAAATGAAAAAGGTCATACGCCTTTAGCAAAACAGCCATTATGGAAAGAGCTAAAAGCGGTTAAAAATAATCAAGTGTATGAAGTTGATGTATTTAAATGGTCTCTTCGCCGAAGTGTACAAGGTGCAAATGGTATTGCAGATGAAGCAGAAAAGTTATTATTTGAAGGCAAATAATAACGAAGAAAAGAACAATCCAGCGGGATTGTTCTTTTCTTTTTATTGAACTTTCAAATGAAAGGAGGCGCAGTCTACTATGAAAGCTGTTCACGGCTTATCCAAAAGAAACAAATCTCCGCTTCGTATAATAGCTATTTTTCTTGCGGTTATTATTCTTTTACTGATTTCAATGTTTTTATCTATTTCCATCGGTTCTATACATATTTCTTTTGGAACGATTAAGCAAGCTATACTAAATTTTGACGGATCAAAAGAACAGTCTATTATTCAAAGTGTCCGTCTGCCTCGCTTACTGGTAACCACATTTGTTGGCGCTAATTTGGCTGTCGCTGGAGCGTTGATGCAAGCATTAACTAGAAATCCATTAGCTTCTCCTGGTATTTTTGGTATTAATGCCGGCGCATCAGCGGCAATGGTATTTTTAACGGTTTTAGTGCCTAGTGTAAGCATGATTGGCGGGGTATTCGGTGCATTTTTAGGAGGCGCATTTGCTGCTGTTATTGTTTATGTCATGAGTTCGTTGATTAAAGGAGGCGACAGTGATGTAAAGCTTGCTTTAACAGGTGTTGCTATACAAGGTATGCTTATGTCTCTCACGCAAACACTGCTGATTTTTAATGAAAGCAAAACAGAAGGCGTTATGTTCTGGCTCACCGGTTCAGTTATTGGGCGAGATTGGGGACATGTTCATGTATTGGTTCCTTTTAGCATCGCGGGCCTGCTTATTGCGTTTGGTCTGGGAAGAGCGTCTTCTTTATTGTCTTTAGGAGATGACGTAGCTAGAGGACTCGGACAGCGAGTCTTTGCCATTAGAGCGTTCACTGCAGTTGTTGTGATTGTATTAGCAGGTGTTTCGGTGGCAATTGCGGGTCCCATTGGCTTTGTAGGGCTTGTTGTTCCTCATATGGTACGCTATTTAATAGGTGTAGATTACCGGGTCGTTTTGCCAATGAGCGCGCTGCTTGGTGCATCTTTATTGCTATTAGCAGACGTATTATCACGATTTATTACATACCCGTATGAGACTCCTGTAGGTGCAGTAACAGCATTGCTCGGAACGCCGTACTTTATTTACTTAGCGAGACGCAAAAAAACAGAAAGGAAGGCATGAGTTATATGCAGACTGTCAATAAAACAAAAAAGCAGCCATCTCGATTCAAGTCTGTCGGCCTGTTTATCATTCTTTCTGTCTTAATTATAGCGCTGAGTGTCATAAGCCTTAGCTTAGGAGACATTAACATACCTCCTCTAGACATTATTACGTCTTTTATTGGTATTGGCGATCCTGACTTGACGTCCATTTTAGTAGAATTTCGTCTACCTCGTATTTTGCTGGCTATTTTAACAGGAGTCGGCCTAGCTGTGTCCGGAGTCGTCGTACAGTCCATTATGAGAAATCCGCTCGCTAGTCCAGATACATTAGGTCTATCAAGCGGATCAGGATTAGCAGCTGTTGCAGTCACTATTTTACTGCCTTTAGCAAGCCCATCTGTTTTATCCGCCGCTGCGTTTGCAGGAGGATCGCTTGTCTTTGTCATCGTCTATTTGCTTGCTTATAAAAAAGGAGTAGAACCTATTCGATTTGCATTAATAGGTGTAGCAGTCAGCGCTTTTTGTTCATCCGGTATTCACTTGTTAATTTCAAAAGCAAATCCAAACGTAAATGCGGCACTGATTTGGCTGAGCGGCAGCTTATGGGGAAGGACATGGGATCAATTAATTGGTTTACTTCCCTGGGTCGTTATATTAGTACCGCTGATTTGGCTGTTAGCTGCCCGATTAGATTTAATTCATTTAGGTGATGAAGTGGCTCGAGGACTAGGGGCTAGAGTAGAGTTAATTCGTTTAGTATTGCTAGCAAGCGCGGTGGCAATGACGGCTGCGGTTGTATCGGTTGTTGGCACCATTGGCTTTGTAGGGCTTATTATTCCTCATGTGGCCAAACGGTTAGTGGGACCGAGACACAAAAAATTGATTCCTATAGCCGCTTTGCTTGGCGCTTTGTTTGTACTAGGAGCAGATTTAATTGGGAGAGGAATTGCTCCTCCGATTGAAATTCCGGCCGGATTAATCATTGGCATTATCGGCGCTCCGTATTTTCTTTATTTACTGTGGAGAGAATCTAAAAAATGAGGCTGTGACAAAAGTAGTGTAGTTAAAGTTAAACACGAACTATCCATCAAAAATGGATGAATAGTTCGTGTTGTTTTGTAATCATGGTGAACGTAGGTTTCACAAGCAGTCCAACTCATATATTCCTATTGCTCGTTTTTAGATTGGGTTCATTTCGTTATGTCCCAATCTCATTTTTATTCCAAATGAATTTTTGGGAATGGAATATGAGGAGGCTCTTCTAGCCATCCTTGTTCAATACTTATTCTTGATACTTCTTTGGCGTATTCCAAAATTTCATTCGTGAAGTTTGTATAGTTTAAAGCGAGATCTAAACGCGGGCTCGTTGACATCGCAAGCCCGTATCCACGTACATTTTCAGTAATCATCGCGGCTAGGTGAAACATCATGAGTTTTTCTGAAAATGGAGGAACGGAAGACTTTTCTACTCCGTAATCCCACTTCATTGTGACCGGTATGTTTTCTACCATTAGCGGTTGTGACAGGGATTCAATGTGCTGCTGTACCTGCTCTCTACCTTTTAACAAAAAAGCTTGAATTTCCTGAGAAGGAGCTGTTTGAGCAAACCCTAAAATTAAATCCTTTGCAATTAAGTTCGTCTGTATGCTTGACACGATATGAGAAATTTCAATGACGGTTAACGGCCGCTTTTCATCAAAATAGCTTCCCAAGAAGAGTTCTTTATCGTTCATATCAGACGCATCTGCAATAGGAATAGGAGGAAGCTCTATAAAAATTTGTTTTTCTAACAGCAAATCTGTAATCGTTTGGTTAAGCTTTTCTGCTTTTAATAGCAAGCTGCGAAAAAAAGATCGTACATCATTTCTTGCGGCAACATCGACACCCGTAGTTGCTGATAGCAGAAGGACATTTGAAATATGCTTCAAATAAAGCAAATAAAAAGAATCCGAAAATAATTTTGGAGCTTCAACATCAAGGTCTTCTTCGCCGAAACCGAGCGGGATTGGCATATTTTCTTTTAAAAAGATAGCAGTGAGCGCATCACTGTTTTTTGTTGTGATGTGCAGTGTACCTTGAATCGCTTTTTGAATATCTAAATCGTCTACATGACACAGAAAATGTTTAAGCATACAAGAAATTGCTTTATCGTTCATATATTGCTTCCAAATAACAGCCATCTCGGCGGCTGATAGTGGAGAAAATGATTGATTGTTCATAATAAACTCCTCATATATAGATAATTAACAAGTTTCTAAAAGGTTATCAACTAGTATAAGTCAAAGGAAGTAAGATAAGCACTATAGAAAGTAAAAAAAGGTATCAACATTTTACTATAAGAGTAACCGTCATGCATAATTTAAAGGTTCTTTTAGGAAAAAAAGAGTTCAACCGCTTCTTTCTTGCAAAGCAGAAATAAAACCGAAATAATAAATGAAGAAAGTCAGGCAAGAAAGGAGTTTCATTATATGCCAGAAGGTCCAGAAATTAGACGAGCAGCTGATGAAGTGGAAAAAGCGATTATCAGTCTTCCCGTTAGAGAGATATGGTTTGCTTTTCCATCTTTACAGCATTACGAAGAAGTATTAACGGGTGCTCGTATTAAAAGGGTAGATACAAAAGGGAAGGCTATGCTTATTCGTTTTGACAACGGCTATACCATTTATTCACATAATCAGCTTTATGGAAAATGGTATGTACGTTCGTCTTACAATTATCCATCTACAAACAGACAGCTGCGTCTTGCTATTCATAATGAAAAGAAATCAGCGCTGCTCTATAGCGCTTCTGATATTGAAGTATTACGTGATGAAGAAGTTTCTGCTCATCCTTTTGTATCAAGAGTAGGTCCGGATACTTTAAGTGAAGAAGTAACGGCAGATGAGCTTTTAGATCGCTTTTACTCTAAGCCATTTTACCGCAGAAAATGGGCGTCGCTGCTGCTAGACCAAAGCTTTATAGCGGGGATTGGAAATTATTTGCGCAGTGAAATCCTATTTGTAGCGGGAATTAATCCTGCTGCTCGTCCAGTAGACTGCACGGAAGAACAGCTTAAAAAGGCAGCTGAAGCAACCATTTCTCTTGTAAAACAGTCCTATGAAACAGGTGGCATTACAAATGATGTAAAGCTTGCTGAAACGTTAAAAAAGAAAGGCCAAAAGCGCTCTCAATACCGCCACTGGGTTTTTAACCGTGAAGGAGAAGCTTGCCGAATTGACGGCACGCCTATCTTAAAAGTGCAAGCTGCTTCTAGAAGGCTTTATTACTGTCCTACTTGTCAAAAATAGCAGGATATATTTATTCTGCTATTTTTTTGATGTGTAAATGAATGACTGTTCATTTTTGTGATATAGTTAAAAAGTAAAGTCATAATCTTAAGGGGAGGGATAAGATGGAATGTAAAGCAGGAGATACATTTACGTGGCAAAGAACGTTTCAAGAGGAAGAAATCATGCAGTTTGCGGAGATGACTGGAGACCGGGGCAAACATCATATAGAACGTGACGAAAAAGGGCGGCTAATGGTGCATGGACTTATGACTGCTAGTATTGGGACAAAAATAGGAGGAGACTTAAACTACATTGCAAGAGAAATGGTGAGTGAATTTCTTCGTCCAGTTTTTGCGGGAGATACAGTTACCTGTGAATGCATATTAACTGAAGTAGAAAAAGCAGATGGTTTTCAAAAAGTGAAAATCAAATCAGTGTATCGAAATCAACAAGGTAAAGAAGTACTGATAGGAACAAGTAATGGAATTATTAGAGATTAAAATGAAAACGCTAACAAGAAATAAGTTATGAATGTTGTTAGAAAAGTCACGGGTTCGTGACTTTTTTATGTTGTTTTTTAAAACGAAATTTTAAAAAGAAAGAAAATTATCGAAATTATATTTTAAAGAGATTATAATAACCATAACTTTACTACAAGATTAAAAAGGAGCTAAAAAGATGAATGAACAGCTTACATTGTTAACCACAGAGTCTCAAAACGAGTAGGCAATGAAGGTAGATGCGGCTAGTAAAAAAGAAATTTTAAACGTAATGAATAAATGGTAATTCTCTTATTGGAAAAGAAGCGGACCATAGTATTGAGGTAGTAGTAGGTCCGGAAGTGCTAACAGGTTCCACAAGGTTAAAAGCAGCAAGCGCTCATAAAATGATTCTCAACATGATTTCTACAGCGGCTATGATTAAAGTAGGAAAAGCGTATGAAAACTTAATGATAGATGTTCATGTGAGTAATAAAAAGCTTAAAGAACGAGCGATAGGTATTATTTGTAAAATTACAGGTGTTTCTTATGAACAAGCAAATCAAACGCTTGAAGAAGCAAATAATGAGGTGAAAACAGCAGTGGTTATGATCAAAACAAATGAAAATTACGACACCGCGAAGATGTTACTGAATGATGCGGGCGGTTATGTGAGAAAAGCGATTGAACATTACGTATAAAGGAGAGAAACGATGTCAACAGGTGGATTAACAATGATTAAAAACACGGTGGCAAAGCTTCCTGATTCGGAGAGGAAAATTGCTGAATATATTTTAAATAATCCGCATACTGTGGTAAACAGTACGGCTGGGGAATTAGGTAGACTAGCGAATGCTAGCAGTGCTGCTGTTATTCGTTTGTGTAAATCTATCGGGGTTAGCGGGTTTCAAGAATTAAAGGTAAGAGTAGCCGGAGATTTAGCTAGAGATACGGAGCAAGGATACCGCGATATTGAAACAAATGAAACGATTCAATCTATTGTCAAAAAAACGGCAAGCAACAGCATTCAAAGTCTAAGTGATACGGCCGAGCTTGTGAATTATAAAGAAGCAGAGCGGGCTGTTTTGGCACTGATTGAAGCCAAAAATATTCATTTTTTTGGAATCGGTGCTTCACATATTATTGCTATAGATGCGCAGCAAAAATTTCTTCGAATTAATAAAAATGCTACGGCTTTTGCAGATAGCCATCTAGCAGCTACACTCATCGCAAATGCAAGTAAAGACGATGTAGTTGTGGGTATTTCTTTTTCAGGGGAGACTCCTGAAGTAAGCAACGTCTTATCTTTAGCTAAAAATCGCGGAGTAAAGACGATTAGCTTAACCAAGTATGGACAGTCTACCGTTTCGTCTTTAGCTGATATTTGTTTGTATACGTCTTGTTCTCAAGAAGCGCCGTTTCGAAGCGCGGCTACATCGTCTCGTTTAGCCCAGCTTTATGTGATTGATGTGTTATTTTTAAGTATTGCAGCGCAGCAGTATGACCAGACGATTGAGTATATTGATAAAACAAGAGATGCCATTCAGTTTTTGAAAACTAAGAAATAAAAAAAAGAAAGCGATTACAAAAAGGGGATTTTGTGGTCTGTTTCCTCAGTACCGTATCCATCTAAGAGGAAAATACAAAGGGGGATTAACATGTCTTTAGATAATCATCAATTAGCAAAGGTTATTTTGGAGATGCTTGGGGGAGCATCGAATATTGAAGCGTATACGCATTGTATGACTCGGCTGCGGGTGACTGTAAAAGATGATTCAATTGTAAAAAAAGCAGATATACGAAAGCTTGAAGGCGTGCTCGGATTAGTTGAAGAAGAAACGCTGCAAATCATTATTGGTCCTGGAAAAGTAAACAAAGTAACAGAGGAATTTGGAAAGTTAATTGATGAATCCGGCGGTATTAATTTAGAAAATCGTGCGGCTCAGCGGAAATCGGAGCTGAAAGAAAAAAATGCAACTCCGTTTAAGCTCTTGCTTCGCCGAATTGCGAGTATTTTTATTCCGTTAATACCTGCTCTTGTAGCATCCGGACTTATCACCGGAGTGACAAAAGCAGCTGTTCAAGCGAAGTGGCTTCCGGCAGATTCACAGATTGCTATTCTTTTAACCGTTATCGGGAGCGGTTTATTTGCCTATCTTGGTATTTTAGTAGGTATTAATGCCGCAAAAGAATTTGGTGGTTCGCCGGCTCTAGGAGGCTTAGCAGGCATTTTAGTCATTAATCCTGCCGTAGCTGATATTAAACTTTTTGGTGAAGCTCTTTTGCCGGGGCGTGGCGGCTTAATAGGCGTGTTGCTTGCAGCAATCTTTATGGCCGTGGTAGAAAAACGAGTACGTAAATTTGTCCCTCAGTCACTGGATATTATTATTACACCAACCGTTACGGTGTTAATTACAGGCATTATTACGTATGTAGTATTCATGCCAATCGGAGGCTTAATTTCAGATGGAATCACAAAAGGTCTTTTAGGAGTTCTAGAGGTTGGAGGAGTTGTAGCAGGCTTTGTTTTAGGAGCAACGTTTTTGCCGCTCGTTATTACAGGACTGCATCAAGGTCTTACTCCTGTTCATTTAGAGCTTATTAATTCAATTGGAGATGATCCGCTTCTTCCTATACTAGCAATGGGCGGAGCCGGTCAGGTAGGTGCAGCTTTTGCTATTTATATCAAAACAAAGAAAAAACGTTTAAAGCGAGCAATTGGAGGGGCACTTCCTTCAGGTCTGCTGGGAATCGGAGAGCCGCTTATTTTTGGAGTCACACTTCCTTTAGGGCGCCCATTTTTAACCGCTTGTCTTGGAGCCGGAATCGGAGGAGCGTTTCAGGCGCACTTCCATATTGCAACTGTAGCAGTGGGGGTATCCGGTTTGCCGCTTACGTTTTTAGTTCATGCGCATCAAATTCTTCTTTATTTACTTGGATTAGTTATTGCTTATGCAGCAGGGTTTATTTGTACCTATTTCTTTGGATTTAACGATGAAATGGCGAGGGAGTTTGAATGATCGGTATTTCGTTTTATTTAAATGATAGTGATGCCAAAAAAAGATTAATAGAAGCGAGTGAATGCGGAGTTACACGCGCATTCACTTCGCTTCACATTCCAGAAGAAAAAGGAGATTTGGCTGAACGGGCAAAAGAATTGCTTCATGTGGCTAGAGATTGTGGAATAAGCGTGTATGCAGACGTATCCAAGCATACGCCGGTTCATTTAGGTATTGAAAGCCTTATGACGCTATCTTCACTTGGCGTATCGGGTATTAGACTAGACGATGGCTTTAGTGTAAAAGAAACTCTTTCGCTTGCGAATGAATTTTATATTGCTGTTAATGCAAGTACGTTATCCAAACAAGAAATAGAATCGCTGTTATCTGCAGGCCTTCATCATCATCAGCTGCTTGCATGGCATAATTTTTATCCGCGGCCTGAAACAGGACTTGAAGAAACGTTTTTTCAACAGCAGACAGATTTATTTAATGAACTTCGTATCCCAGTCTGCGCTTATATTCCTGGAGAAGGCGAAAAAAGAGGCCCTGTTTATCAAGGTCTTCCTACTAGAGAAAAAGACCGTAATAGATGTCCTTTTACCTCTGCAGTAGATTTATACGGATGCGGAGTAACGGAGGTTTATATTGGAGATCCATACGCCGGTTCAAGTTTATTAAAGCGTTTAGTTCGATATCAAGAAAACCGCATTATTCCGCTGCGCATTCGTTCACTTCATATAGAGGGAACGTACAGCGTGCGTCCGGATGTATCAAGAGACGTTCTGCGGTTGGTTGATACTCGATCTGTAAAACCAGTGCCGCCATTTCGTACAGTAGAACGCAGAATCGGAGCAATTACAATGGACAATGATGGCTACGGACGCTACAGAGGAGAGGTTCAAATAGCTAAAACGAATTTGCCTGCAAATACTAATGTTAACGTGATTGGGTATGTGATAGAGGAAGATCATGAGCTACTTTCATTAGTGAGACCGGGGCGAAAACTTGAGCTTGTCACTGTCTAAATGGAAAAATCGTGTATTTTTAAAAAAGCCGATAGCTAACTAGTAAGCTTATAAAAGTAAAGAGCACACACTGCTTAAAAAAGGTGTGTGCTTTTTATTTTACTAAAAAGGAAACTATTTTCATTGCTGAATCATGAACCTTTCTATTGAATAAACCGCTTTACTATGATAAAACTATTAAAGGTAAACATATGATAATAGTTTAATTTCATAGAGATACAACACCACTAGGGGTGCTTTCGAAGCTGAGAGAGACGAGAAGTCTTAACCCTTATAACCTGAACTAGGTAATACTAGCGTAGGAAAGAGGTATTGTAATGGATGTTTTGTATGGGATTTCCTTACGAACTCGTTATAATAATTTTGTGTATATAAACAAAAACACTTCTTTCCTGCGAAAGAAGTGTTTTTTTATGCATAAAGGAAGGTGTCATACATGGAAGAAACAATTGATTTGCTTGTCAAACAGGTAGAGGAGCGCAAAGGGGAGCTAATCCAGTTATTAACAACGCTTGTTTCATATAAAACGCCGGCGCCTCCTGCACGAAATTCTCATGAAGCGCAGCTATACGTAGCGGATTTCCTTAAAAACTGCGGTTTTTCCATCGATATGTGGGACTTATATTCCAACGATCCCATCGTAGTAGGTACGTTAAAAGGACAAAAATCAGCTGACTATCAAAGCTTGATTATTAACGGGCATATGGATGTTGCTGAGGTACAAGAAAATGAAAAGTGGGGGACAAATCCGTTTGAAGCTGTGGTAAAAGACAATATGATAATCGGACGCGGAGTTGCTGATATGAAAGGCGGCTTGGCAGGAGCATTATTTGCAGTGCAGCTTTTAACGGAAGCAGGAATTGAACTGCCGGGAGACTTGATTTTTGAATCCGTTGTAGGAGAAGAAGTGGGAGAAGCAGGTACGCTGCAATGCTGTCAGAAAGGATATACAGCTGACTTTGCGCTTGTAGCCGATACGAGTGATTTACATATTCAAGGTCAAGGCGGAGTAATCACAGGATGGATTACGATAAAAAGCAGCAAAACCTATCATGACGGTACACGCCGAAGCATGATTCATGCTGGAGGAGGGCTGTTAGCTGCGAGCGCTATCGAAAAGATGGCAAAAGTGATCGGAGGGCTACAAGAATTGGAGCGCCACTGGGCTGTTACAAAGAGCTATCCAGGATTTTTGCCAGGAACAAACACGATTAACCCAGCAGTAATCGAAGGCGGAAGGCATGCTGCGTTTATTGCAGATGAATGCAGGCTGTGGATCACCGTTCACTATTATCCTAATGAATCATACGACCAAGTATCAAAAGAAGTGGAAGAATACATTTTAGCTATTGCAAAAGCAGATCCATGGTTAAAAGATAATCTGCCAACCTTTGAATGGGGAGGCACATCAATGATTGAAGACAGAGGAGAAATCTTTCCGTCATTAGAAATTGATGAAGGTCATGCAGGAGTGCAGCTGCTTGCACATACTCACGAACAAATTGAAGGGAAAAAGCCTCCAATTGATGTGTCAACTAGCGTAACAGATGGCGGTTGGCTAGCTGATGCGGGTATTCCAGCAGCTATTTACGGTCCTGGGAATTTAGCAAATGCACATGCTGTGAACGAACAATTAGATATCAATCAGCTTATTCAATATACAAAAGTGATGGTGCAGTTCATTTATACGTGGCTGCATACGCATAAGGAGTGATCATCATGAAATTTAGTGAACGATTATACGAAAAGCTGCAGCCTATTTGGCGTCAAAATCATAATCATCCCTTTGTACAGGGAATGGGAGACGGAACGCTTGAAAAGGAGAAGTTTCGCTTTTATATGATTCAAGATTATCTTTACCTAATTGATTATGCTAAATTATTTGCGATTGGAGCCATGAAAGCTACCGATGTTCAAACGATGGGGAAATTTGCTGCACTTTTAGATTCTACATTAAACGAAGAAATGAGCCTGCACCGTGAGTATGCCAAGAAATTTGAAATCAGCGAAAAAGAATTAGAAAAAGCGCAGCCATCTCCTACAACGCTTGCATACACACACTATATGCTGCACGTTGGTCAAAGCGGAACATTGGCTGAATTAGTGGCGGCTCTTTTGCCTTGTATGTGGAGCTACTGGGAAATAGGAAAAGAACTCAGTGAAAAGCCTGGAGCTAACAATGAGTTTTATCGTGAGTGGATTGAAATGTACAGCTCAGAAGAATTTGGAGAACTAGCGACGTGGTGTATCAACTTATTTGACTCACTTACTGAAGACAAATCAGAAGCGGAGTTAGAAAAGCTCGAAGAAATTTTCTTAAACACAACGCGTTTTGAGTATATGTTCTGGGATATGGCTTATAACGAAGCGATGTGGCCAATTTATGAATAAGTCTGTGTTATCTTTTCAAAACGTAAGTTTTACGTACAAAAACGGTGATCAAGCGATTTTAAAATCATTAAATTTAGACGTGAAAGAAGGCGAGTTTGTAAGTATCGTTGGAGCAAGCGGATCTGGAAAAAGTACGTTGTTTCGTCTCATTACAGGTCTTGAACAGCAGAGTGAAGGCGATATCATGATTAACGGACAGTCTTACGAAAAACGTCTTGGAAAAGTAGGCTACATGCCGCAGCAAGATTTGCTTCTTCCGTGGCGCACGATTCTAGACAATGCAGCACTGCCTCTTGAGCTTCACAATGTGTCAAAGGCAAGTGCTCATAGGCAAGTATCTCAGCTGCTCGAAGAGTTTGGGTTAAAAGGGTATGAAAACCGTTTTCCAAGTGATTTATCCGGAGGGATGAAGCAGCGTGTTTCTTTTCTGCGAACGGTATTAAGCGGTTCTAACGTGCTGCTTTTGGATGAGCCTTTCAGTGCGCTTGATGCCATTACGCGTCTATCGATGCAGGAATGGCTGCTTGAACAATGGCAAAAGCGTAAACACACCATCTTATTTATCACTCATGACGTAAACGAAGCGCTTTTTTTATCAGATCGTATTTTTATCTTTTCAGACAAGCCGGTAAGTCATCTTGAAGAGATTCAAGTGCCGCTTAGCAGACCTCGAACGCAAAAAGATTTGAATCAACAGCGTGTGCTTGACGTGAAAGATTATTTAATTGAACAGCTTAGATCGAAGGTGAACACATGAAAAAGTACGGAGCTTCAGTGATATTAGTAGTCATTTTACTGGCTGCTTGGGAAATTGGAGCACGCATTGTAAACTATCCGTTTATTTTACCAACGCCCACCGGTATTTTAACAAAGCTTTGGGATTTGCGAATGGATTTATTGTTTAAGCATTTACCAGCTACGTTATCTATTGTCGTAATTGGGCTGCTTATATCCGTTGTGCTAGGGGTTCTGCTGGCCGTGTGGATGAATTGGAGTCCGCTTATTGAGCGTGCTTTCTATCCGCTTATTATTGCGTCACAAATGATCCCGACCATTGCCATTGCTCCTGTATTTGTTCTCTGGTTTGGCTACTCCATTTGGAGCAAAGTGATTGTGACCGTATTAATTACTTTTTTTCCTATTACGGTTAGCACATTCGACGGGCTTCGTTCCACAAACAAAGAGTTAAAAGAACTCATGTTAACGATGGGAGCAACAAAAAAAGATATTTTCTTTAAGTTGAACATTCCTTCTGCACTGCCTCATTTTTATTCAGGGCTCAAAGTAGCGGTTACCTTTAGTATAATAGGTGCTGCCATTGGGGAATGGTTAGGTGCACAAGCAGGCTTAGGATATTTCAGTCGTCGCATGATGACACAGTTTGATGCAGCTGGTGTATTTGCACCAATTGTGATTTTATCCGCGCTTGGTATTTTATTCTTTATTATTGTAGTAGGTTTCGAAAAACGTTCATTAAAGTGGAGGAAAACAGAATGAAAAAATGGTTTGCGATTGGGTTAAGCCTGATGCTTGTTTTGATGCTCGCTGCTTGCGGCCAAGACAAGGAAAATAAAGCTGGTGACAGTAAAAAATTAAAAGACGTTACAATTATGCTTGATTGGTACCCAAATGCAGTGCACAGCTTCATTTACGCTGCACAAGAAAAAGGATATTTTAAAAAAGAAGGGCTGAATGTAAAAGTACAGTTTCCTGCTAATCCAACAGACTCGCTTAATTTAGCAGCTGCGGGGAAAGTTACGCTCGGCCTTTACTATCAGCCTGATGTAGCAATGGCACGAGCAAATGAAGATGTGCCGGTAAAGTCGGTAGGAGCGATTGTAAGGTCTCCGTTAAACCGAGTTGTGGCGCTGAAGGATAGCGGTATTACGCGTCCTAAAGATTTAGAAGGAAAAGTAGTAGGCTACAGCGGAACACCATTAAGCGAGTCTGTTCTAAAGAAAATGGTAAAAAGCGATGGAGGAGATCCTAATAAAGTAAAACTAGTAGACGTAGGATTTGAGTTGAATTCATCGCTGATTAGTAAAAAAGTAGATGCCGTAATAGGTGCGTATATTAACCACGAAGTACCATTGCTTCATAAAAAAGGATACAAAACGGTTGACATTGATCCTTCAGATTACGGTGTACCATCTTATTATGAGCTAGTGGCAGTTACTGGGGATCAAACGTGGGCAAAAGATTCTGATACGATTAAAGCGTTTTGGCGTGCTGCGACAAAAGGGTATGAGTACACAGAGAAGCATCCAAAAGACTCACTTCAAATTTTGTTAGATAACCAAGATAAGTCAAACTTTCCTCTTGAAAAAGACGTGGAAACAAAAAGTTTGAATATTTTACTTCCGAAAATGAAGTCTGAACACGGATTTGGCAGTCAAACGAAAGAATCATGGCAGTCAAATGTGGACTGGTTAAAAGAGTCGGGATTAATTAAGAAAAAGCCAAATGTAGATGAAATGTTTGAGAATATCGGAGAATCCAAGTAAATAATTTAAGACAAATTTAAAAAAACCTTCTTATACTGAACGTAACTTTCTGAACGAGAAAGTGAAAAGGTAAAGGAGGTTTTTTTTATGGCTTTTACGATAGTAGATAAGGAAACATGTATTGCTTGCGGAGCATGTGGAGGAAGCGCACCAGATCTTTATGATTATGATTCAGAAGGTCTTGCTTATGCCGTGTTAGATAACAACGAAGGAACAAAAGAAGTTCCTGAACATCAGCAAGATGAGATGATGGAAGCGTACGAAGGATGCCCCACAGAATCGATTAAAGTTGCAGAGCAGCCCTTTTATGGAGATGCACAAAAATTCGAATAGGGCTTTTGAAAAAAGTAAATAATGATAAAGTACATTTAGTTTCTATGTGAGATAAGTTAACATTTCGGCATGTTCAGTATAAGGTTTCAAAACAAAAAGGTCTTGCCTAGGCAAGACCTTTTTTTATTCTAAATTTGCATGCTTTCCGTACATTGTATGGGTATCAAGTTCTTTCTTCTCCATGAAGCGAAGAATCAGCGCATCGTAAAAGAGAAGAAGCGTTTGTTCAAACAGTGACGCCATAGGCTGCACTGTTTGATAACTGCTTTGTTCTTGATCCTTCGGAGCACCGGGCAGCTTCACGATAAAGTCAGCCAGCTTGCCAAGCGTGGAGTCGGGAGAAATTGTGACTACTCCAACTTTTCCCCCAAGTTCTTTTGCTTTTTGAGCGATAGGAATCAAGCTCTTCGTCTCGCCAGAACCTGATCCGATGATTAATAAATCATCCTGCGTGAAAGTGGACGTCACGGTTTCTCCAATGACATAAGCATCAATGCCCATATGCATCATACGCATAGCAAACGACTTGCCCATAAGGCCTGAACGGCCTGCTCCTGTGACAAACACTTTTTTAGATGAGATGATGCCATTTACAAGCTGTTCAGCTTCATCGTCAGCGATTAGAGCTGTTGTTTGTAAAAGCTCATTCATAACCGTTTTTAAATGTTCGCTCGTCTGCATAGAAAGCTCCTTAATTTGTAATAAGCTCTTTCATTTGAGAAGCAACTGATTTTTTATCGTCTTGGCTCGTGATTCCTCCGCCAACGATAACAAGATCAGGCTGTGCTTTTACTACTTCAGGTAAAGATTCTAATTTAATGCCGCCAGCAACGGCTGTTTTTGCATTTTTTACAACGCTTTTGATTGTTACTAAATCTTCAAAAGAGTTTTGGCCAACTGCTTGAAGATCGTATCCTGTGTGTACACAGATATAGTCAACGCCAAATTCGTCTAGCTCTTTTGCGCGTCCTTTAATATCTTTTACACCAATCATATCGACTAGAATTTTTTTACCTTGTTTTTTGGCTTCTTCAACTGCACCTTTGATTGACATATCTTCAGCAACACCTAAGATGGTAATGATGTCTGCTCCAGCTTGAGAAGCTTGCTGTACTTCATAGCCAGCTGCATCCATAATTTTTAGGTCAGCTAATACTTTTAAATTAGGAAATGCTTCTTTAATTTCTTTAACGGCGCGAAGCCCTTCATTGATTACAACGGGCGTACCGATTTCCACGATATCAATATGTTCTTCAACTTCTTTTACTACCTCTTTTGCTTGAGAGATATTAACAAGATCTAATGCTAATTGTAATTCCATTCTACTCCACTCCTTACAGAAATCTATAAATACCTTTTGTGCTTTTTTACATAAAAAGCAGCTGGTGTAGTTATTGTACCCGCAGTTTGAGGTTCTTAAAAGTACGCACTTTTCCCACAAATAGTGTGGGAAATGATAGTATACAGAAGTATACTAATGGACATATCAGTCTTGTAACCGCTTAATTTTCATTAAAAATACGGATGACATTGAGTAACATCATCCGCATAAAAAAATAAAAACTATGGAATAGAAGGAGTAGTTTCCATCATTTAATTAACGTTTCCGCCTTTTGTTCTTGATTGATCAGCACTGTATCCCGGTAATTTTTACCCCAATCATACATGGCTGTCAAAATGGGCATTAAACTTTCTCCTTCTTTTGTAAGTGAGTATTCGACTTTAGGTGGTACGACAGGATAAACTTTACGGTTAACAATTAGATCTTCTTCCAGTTCCCGCAGCTGGTTAACCAGCATGCGCGGCGTAATATCAGGAATAAGCGATTTTAGTTCCCCGAACCGTTTTGTTCCTTCACGTCCTAAGTGCCATAGTATCAGCATCTTCCATTTTCCACCGATAATAGCAAGCGTTAATTCTTTTTCACAGTTAAATTCCTTATTAAGCTGGCTCAATTGCTTCACCCCTATGACCAATAGTATAAAATTTAAAGTACTACTTATTATACCGGTGCTGACAATCCTTTTACAAAAATCCGGCTTGTATCTTCCCATTAAAAAGCTCAGCTTTTCTTACTATATAGTTATTCTTGACTAGTGAGGTGTAAAAGGTGGCCTTTAGTCATGTTTTTTATTTTTAAGGAATTCAATTGTTTAAATATAAAAAAAGATGGGAAATCACTCAATAACAATGCTAAAGGAGGCAGTAAAAATGGAAAGAAGCCGATCTGAATTACAAAACCCTGCTTTAAGCAACAGCGCAGGCATTAATAACGACGTAGGAATCAATAACAATCCACAGACAGCTAATAGCACTACTGCTGTTAGCGCTGGAAAAAGCTGCAGCAGCAAGCTAGTAAAAGGTGTTGTTGTCGGGGCAGTTGTGGGTGGATGTATAACATTGCTTGATAATAAAACTCGCTCATCTGTTAAAAGAAGAGCCGTTACATTAAAGGACTCTTCTGCAAACATGATTAATCAAGTAAAAGAGAACCCTCAAGAAACAAAAGAAAAAATGGTGCAACAAATGAAAAACGCATCGAATCTTTTAAAAGATGCAATTAATGATGCTAAACATTTGTACGAGCGTGTAAATGAAGATTTCTTTAAGCAAGCAGAAGATGTGAAAAGCGTTACGCATGATGCAAAATCGACGGTAGAAGATGCTAAAAGTGATTTACAGCAAATTGGTGAAAAAGTGAAAGATGCAACTTCTGAAATAAGTAAAGAAAAAATGACACCAGACGAAAAACCAGAAGCTGAGCGTGAAAGAACATACCAGTCTATTCACTAAAAAGGAGATGTTAACTGTGAGTCAAATGAATGAAGGAACTACAAAAGACATGAATAAAATTGAAGAAACGGCAGATAATTTAGGGACGGAGAAAAAAGAAGCAATTTTGCAGAACTTTGATACGTTTACTGATTATTTGAGTCAAAAAGTTCATGTCGGTAAAAAGCTCGGGTTAAGCGAGGAACAATTAACGGCCGCTACAAAAAAAGTGGCTAGCTATTTAGCCAAAAATGAGGAGCCTCGAAACCGAGAAGAAAAAGTCCTTCATGAGTTATGGAAAGTCAGCAGTGAAGAGGAAAAGGAAGTCCTTTCTCATCTCATTTTAAAACTAGTTGCGTAACATTAAAAAAGCATCCCATCTATCAGGATGCTTTTTTAATGTATTAAGATGATTGATTTTGAGCCTCTTGAATCGTTTTATCCCAGTCAATACCGCAATCATCCGTTGTACAAGAAGATTGCTGTGCGCAGCTTGCACATTTTCCCTGAGTACTCTTGCGGAAGAATTTTGTCATATGATAAAGGGCATATCCAAATATCAAAACCCCAATTAAAATGTTAATAATCAATATTATTCACTCCTTTTAAGAAAAACCAAGTACTTTTCCAATAGTGTGTACAAGCAAAGCTACGAGATAAGCGACAACCAAAGGGTAGGCCACAGCAAATGCTGTCCATTTCAATGAGCCGGTTTCTCGTCGAATAACAGCGACGGTTGCTAGACACGGAACATAAAGAAGAACAAACACCATAAACGTATAGGCTGTTAGCGGTGTAAAGAATGTCTTCATTGTGTCGCCAAGCTGTCCTTCTTGTACTTTATAAATGATGCTCATAGTTGAAACAACCACTTCTTTTGCTAGGAAGCCTGTAATCAGTGATGCTACAGCTTGCCATGTCGCAAAACCTAAAGGGATAAATAGAGGAGCGATAGCACCTCCAATAATAGCCATAAAGCTATTTTCCATATCTACTCCAAAACCGCCAGGGCCAGCGTAAGATGATAGCCAGATAAATACAGAGCCAGCTAAAATAACCGTACCTGCTTTTCGGACGAAATTTCGGCCTTTTTCCCACGTGCTTCTCCAAAGAGTCTTGGCTTGAGGTACGCGGTAAGGAGGAAGTTCGACAATAAAAGTTGATTGTTCGTCTTTAAGAAGCGTTACTGATAAAATTTTCGTTACAACAAGTGCTAAAATAATGCCAAGCAAGTACATAGAAAACACCACAGCTGCTCCGTTTTGCACAAAAAACGCACCTACAAACAAAGCGTATACAGGAAGGCGTGCTGAGCAGCTCATAAATGGATTTACTAAAATGGTCATAAGGCGCTCTTTTCGCTGTTCAATTGTACGCGCGGCCATGATCCCCGGTACGTTACATCCAAAGCTAATAATCATCGGAATAAATGCTTTTCCGTTCAAACCGAAAAATTCCATGATACGATCCATTACTACAGCAATTCGAGCCATGTATCCTGAATCTTCAAGCAGTGAAATGAAAAAGAACAGGACAAAGATTTGTGGTACAAATACTAGTACGCCGCCTACGCCTGCGATGATGCCGTCCACAATTAAATCATGAATAAATGGAGCAGCACCAGCTGCATTTAGAAGAGAATCAGCGCCTTTACTAAGCGTTCCGCCAAAAAAACCGTCCAGTTTATCAGAAAGAGGAACGCCAATCCAAGTAAACGTAATATTAAAAATCAAATACATTAAGCCAAGAAAAATAGGGAGACCAAGCCACTTATGCGTCACAATTCGATCGATTCGATCTGTGAAGGTTAGAGGTGTTTCACTGCCCTTTACGATACACTCGCTGGAAATGCGCTCGATAAATGCTGTACGCACGTCGAAGAAATGCTCGCTAAGCGGCTTGGTTAATTTTTGTGCAGCTGCTTTTCGAAGCTCAAGCAGCTCTGAGTAACTCGTTTTTTCTTTTAATGTTGATTCAATTACGCTATTTTCAGCTAAAAATTGAATGGCAATCCATCTGCTGACATCCGCTTTTGTTTGAATCATATGAATTGCGTGTTCAGCGGTTTCCCCGTAATTTAGTTGAAATAACGGGGCTTTTAAATCTTGCTTCAAAGTGGAGAGAAGCTCATTAATTCCTTTTCCATTGCGGGCAATAATTGCAGAAACCGGAATATGTAATGATTTGCTAAGCTTCTCCAAATGAAAAGTCAATCCGCGTTTTTCCGCTACATCAATCATATTTAAGCCGATTACTAATGGCTTTCCATATTCCAATGCTTGAATAGTGAGATGCATGCTTCTTTCAAACTGAGAAGCGTCTACAATATTCAGCATACTGTTAAATTCTCCGGTTAACAAAAAGTTAGTTACCACTGCTTCATCTGAAGAAAGAGGAGTAAAATCATACACACCCGGCAAATCAACCAGCTGGCTGTTTTGCTTTTTAATAGACCCAACTTTCTTTTCAACGGTTACACCGCTCCAGTTTCCTACGTATTCATAGGAATCTGTTAATATATTGAATAAAGAAGTTTTTCCTGTGTTTGGATTTCCTAAAAGTGCAATTGTACTCATGCTGTCTCAACCTCAATTTTAGCCGCATCGCGTTTTCGGATGCTAATCATTTGACCTTGACATTCAATAATACAAGGTCCTCCTAAGATGGTTTTTTGCTTCATGCATAGTTCGCAGCCTTTTTTTACTCCAAAAGAAAGAAGGCGGCGTTCTAATGATCTATCTAAAAATTCAATGTTTTTAACTTTTACTTTGTCGCCAATACTCACGGTAGTTAAATTCATCATTCAGCACTCCTGTTAATGATAATCATTTTCAATTTGTATCTATCTCGATTATACATAAGGTTCTAAAATCAATCAATGCTTCTAGAGCGTTACAATTAAAAATATATATTTATAACTATATTTTTCAGGTGAAATTATGTACGATTTTAGCAGCAAATTGTCAGGAGGGATGTGAGTGGAGGTAATCATTCGCAAAATGAGAAAAGAAGATATTACGTCTGTTCAATACGTCGCAAAGATGAGCTGGTATGATACATATGAAGGAATTATTCCTAGAAGCGTTCAGAATCGGTTTCTTTCAGAAGCATACTCCAATAAAAGGCTGCTGTGGCGCCTGCGCAATTCGTTCATTTATGTAGCAACTATTGATGAGAAAATCGTAGGGTACGCTAACTTTTTCCGACTACAAAACAGAGGGGAAATAGAACTAGGATCTATCTATATACTGCCTGCTTATCAAGGAAAAGGAATCGGTTCGCAATTGTTAGAAAAAGGAATGAAGCGCTCGAAGGAATTAAAAATCGTTTACATTAACGTAGAAAGGGAAAACGGAATAGGCCGTGCTTTTTATCAATCAAAAGGTTTCCAGCTCGTGGGTGAATTTGATGATGAATTTGAAGGGCATTTGTTAAAAACGATGCGGATGAAGTTAATGATTTAAGCCTATAGCATGAACGTTATCTTAAAAAAGCTGATTTTAAACTTTCTGCTAAAATCAGCTTTTAATTACAGAATAACGATTGACCTTATTCTTGTGAATATGGTAACATTAATCAGAACTTAATGACCGAAAATGTTTTTCGGTCAAACAGTCAGGCGGAAGTAAGGATTATTGGAGGCTAAAAAACATGAATATGATTAAAGGAGAATGGAAAAAAATCTTTTCCAAACCAATGACTATTGTTGTGATTTGCGGATTGTTATTTGTTCCATTACTTTATAATGTCATCTTTTTATCTGCTTACTGGGATCCATATGGAAAAACAGATCAAATTCCAGTTGCAGTGGTAAATGAAGATAAAGGTGCTACATTAAATGGAAAGAAATTGAATGTCGGTCGTGATTTTGTTGATGATTTAAAGAAAAACGATAAATTTGACTGGAAATTTACGAACAAAGAAAAAGCGTTAGAAGGTTTAAAAAATGAGGACTACTATTTAGTTTTAGAAATTCCAAAGAATTTCTCCAAAAATGCAACAACATTAATGGATAAAGATCCTAAAAAAATGAAATTTATCTATCATACAAATGCCGGAAAGAACTATTCAGGCGCTCAAATTAGCTCAAATGCAGTGGCTAAAATCAATGATCAGATTAAAGAAGCGGTCACAAAGCAGTATGCTGAAACGGTATTTGACAGCTTTAAGCAAGTAGCGGACGGTCTTCAAAAAGCAAGTGACGGTGCAGGAGAGCTCGAAAACGGCTCAAAAACGCTGCGAGATAACATGAAGAAATTAGCAGACAGCACGGTTACATTCGAAGACGGTACAGCTAAATTAGCAAACGGGTTAACGGATGCACGAAAAGGAGCAACAGATTTAAATGCTGGTGCAGCTAAGCTACTAAACGGTGCGGACACAATTAATGAAAACTTAGGCAGCCTAAACAGCGGTTTAGGAAAGTTAGAAAGTGGGAGCGGACAGCTTTATGCAGCTTCTAAAGAACTTGAAACAGGTGCAGGAAAGCTTAGCAATGGATTAGGACAACTACAAGACGGAACTGCAAAACTGCAAGGTGCGACACAACAGCTCAATGAAGGAACAAAGACACTTCAAGGGAAATTACCGCAGTTTACAAGCGGCTTAAATCAAGTGGACGCTGAAGTGAGCAGTGTTACGCAGCAAATTAATCAAGCGGAACAGGAAATTACGCAGATTAAACAGCAGGTCGATTCAAAAAAATCAGAGTTTGAACAGCAGCAGCAAGCCCTCATTGACAGCATTAACAGCAACGAGTCCATTCCTGATGAGCAAAAACAAACGCTGATTGCAGGAATTAAAAAACTCACGTCGCAGCAGTTTATGGATGAACAGCAGCAAAAAGCAGAGCAGTTAAAAGCAAAAGTAGATAAAGTGCAAGAGTTATCTGCGGCTCTTCAAAAGCTGTCTAAAGGCGGAGAAGATATTCAAAGCGCTATTAATAAAATTGCTGATGGACAAAGTCAGCTGTACAATGGCCAAACAAAATTATATAATGCCCAAACTCAATTATACAACGGTGCTGTTAAACTAGCAGACGGAGAAAAGCAGTTCAACAGCAAATTTGCAGAGCTAAACAGCGGTATTGCTGACGCTCATACAGGAGCTGGAAAGCTTGCTGACGGGCAGCAGCAAATTGTGGATGGGCTTAAGAAGTCTGAACAAGGAAGCGCAGCGCTAGCAAATGGTTTAACACAGCTAGAAAACGGGGCAACCAAGTTAGCAAATGGTTCTAAAGAGTTAACAAATGGTTCGTCCAAACTATATGATGGTTCATCTAAATTATCAGATGGAACGAGCGAGCTTCATTCATCTTTAGCAGATGGTGCAAAAGATGCAAAAGATGTTAAAGCGGATGATAAAACATATAGTATGTTTTCAAATCCAACGGATTTAAAATCAGATAAACAAAACAACGTAGATAAGTACGGTGTCGGATTAGCTCCATACATCTTATGTATTGGCTTGTTTGCGGGAACATTAATGTTTTCAGCGGTATATCCAATGAAAGAGCCATCAATTCGACCGACATCAGGCATTTCGTGGTTCTTAAGTAAGTTTAGTGTCATCACTATTGTAGGTATGCTGCAGGCAGCGATTGCTGTTACAGCTCTTCTATGGGGCTTGCATTTAAACGTAACAAGCATTTGGCACTTCTATATCTTTACCATGATTACAGGTGTGACGTTCTTTACACTTATCTTGTTCTTAACAACAGGGTTAGGAAAAGTAGGGCAGTATTTAGCCTTCATTATTCTGCTGCTTCAAATTGGCGGCAGTGCAGGTACATTCCCTAAAGCACTTGTGCCGGAATTCTTCCAGGCAATTAATCCGTACTTGCCTATGACCTATGCAATTCGCGGTTTCCGTGAAATCATTTCAATTGGTGATGATTTCGGCTATGTATGGCATCAGGCTGGCGTACTTGGAATCTTTGCAGCAATCTTCATCACTCTTTCATTGATAATGTTTTATATCAATGCCAGAAAAGAGAAGCATCACACAGAAGAAGAGGCAGCAGCATAATTTAACTAATACAAAAAGAGAGTTCCAGTTTAAAAAGGAACTCTCTTTTTCTTTATGATAGTATAGGTTTACGTATATAAAGAGGGGAACGTGAATGCATGCAGCTTACAAAATTTTCGGTATATGAAAGTGATCGTGTAAAAAAGTGGCAGGAAGGGCTGAAGGAATGGGACGGTTCAATATCGGAGCGGATGATAAACGACCGAGCTGAAGATGAATTTTGGCAGCAGTATTTAGAGAAAATGTCTTTTAATTCAGTAAATGACCCTGTAGTAAAACAGCTTCAACAAGAACTTCTTGCTTTTTTGAATCCAAATGACTCTGTTATGGAAATTGGCCCTGGCTGGGGGAATTATACGTTTTCGATTGCTGATTATGTAAAAGAACTTACGTGTATGGATTGTTCGCCAAGCATTATTCGCTACTTACAAACGCAATCAGATGCCCGCTCTAATCTAAAGTTTATAGAAGGTAAATGGGAGTATGAGCGTCTAACAGATAACTATGATGCCGTAGTAGGAATAAACTGTTTTTACCGTATGCATAATATTGTCGATGGTCTCTTAAATATGAATGATTCGGCTAATCGTTTGGCGGTTATCGGCATGTCAACGGGTCCAGAAAAGCCTCATTACGTAGAGTTACATAGAAAACTTGGGTACGAGATTAAATGGCGCCGTAAGGAATATATTGACTTACTAAATATTTTATATGAACTGGGTATTTACGCAGATTGTAAGCTGGTTCCTATAACCAAAACGGTAACCTATGAGACGTACGAAGATCTCATCAAGAAGAACTCGACAAAGGTGCTTTCTAAAGATATTGACAAGTTAGAAACTGAGAAGATTATTTTACAGCATGTAAAGAAAATAAATGGCAGATATGAATATACGTATCAATATCATATGGCTTTTATTTATTGGAAACCGATAAAAAGAACCCGTTGAGTAAAATCAACGGGTTCTTTTTAGTAGTGATAAAGCTGTAATTTAGAATAAGCAATATTAAAATCGTCGCCGCTTAGAAGAACTTTCAATTCCTGCTTCTTCACGGTATTTAGCTACTGTTCTTCTTGAAATTTGAATTCCTTCGCTGGAAAGAAGAGACATGAGCTTTTGATCTGAAAGAGGTTTTAATTTATTTTCTTCGGCAATTAATGTTTTAATTTTTTCTTTTATAAAGGCAGTAGAATTGCTTTGTTCGCCATCAGTTCGCTCTAAAGAATTGGTGAAAAAGTATTTTAACTCAAACAGCCCGCGTGGCGTTTGAATATACTTTCCGTTAGTCGCACGGCTTACCGTTGATTCGTGACAGTCTACTTTTTGAGCAATATCTTTTAAGGTAAGCGGCTTTAGCCCCGAAATACCCATTTCAAAAAAATCTTGCTGATGTTCCACAATGGCTTTGGACACGTTGTAAATCGTCGCATTACGCTGCTCAATACTATTGATTAGCCAAGTAGCTTCATGAATTTTTTCCTGTACGTATCGATCGGTTGTTACGCATGCAGAGCGATGAACCAGCTTTTGATAGGTACCGTTAATTTCGATGGGCGGAAGCAGCTCGCTATGAAGAATAACATGATAGCGGCCGTCAACTTTTTGTACCGTTACATCAGGCGAGATGTACTTCGTAAGCGGGACGTGGAAATCTCCTGCTGGACGAGGATTTAATGTCCGCAAGCAGTCAACAATTTCTTGTACTTCACGCATCGAAATAGAGTATTTTTTTGAAATGTTCCGATATTTTTTGTTAGCAATATCTTCAATATCGTGTTTTACCACGTCGTATAAAAGAGGAGGCTTTGACGTTTTGGCCTTAATTTGAATAAGCAGTGAATCGACAAAATTTTGAGCGCCCACGCCAATCGGATCAAAGCTTTGTAAAACGTGAATCATATCGTTGACTTCGTTAATTGAAACATTCAACAGTTCGGCTGCCAGTTTTGGCTCAATTGCTAAAAAGCCGTTTTTATTTAAGTTTCCAATTAGAAATTGAACGATGTGTTTTTGATGTGAGTGTAAATGATTTAGCATAGACAGCTGCTCTAATAAATGACTCTCTAATGTCACAGTTTGATCAGATATATAATTAAACGGATTATACTCGTCGTCGGTATAACCTTTTGAATATGAACGCTGTTCTCGAGTATCAAATGAATCTTTTTGCTGAGAGTCGCCAGCAGACAGTTTAATTACAGGATTTTCATTGACTTGCTGATGAAGATAATGAACTAAATCGGCCGTAGAATAATTTAAAATGTTGATAGACTGACGTAATTCAGGTGTCATGGCCAATTTTAATAGTTGTTTTTGGGATAAATCTAAACCTAATTGCATCATTGAATCACCTATCATTCTTGAGTTTTATTTCGACAATTCTGGCTGCATCGTTCGACATCATCATAGCTGAAAATGCGAAAGAATTCTATAGTGTTGTCAGATGTTCTTACACAGGGACGAATCGCAAGAAAGAGTAGGAGAATAGATAAAACAAAAACGAATAGCTCCTGGCAATAGCTATTCGCTTGTTTTAACAGAGCCGCTAGGAGAACTTAGCTGCAATTTGGGGTGTTTCCCATTCTTCTATCTCCCCATGCGCACATCATATTTAAAATTTCTCGTAAGGTTTCGCCTTCTTCACTGAGTGAGTACTCTACTTTAGGAGGAACTTCATTGTATACTTTTCTATTAACCACACCGTCTTTTTCTAATTCTTTTAGCTGTTGGGACAGCATTTTTTTGGTAATAGCAGGCATAGCTCGCTGAAGTTCACTAAAACGTTTTTCGCCTTCTTTTAATAGGCATAAAATAACGACTTTCCATTTCCCGCCGATTACTTCAAGCGTTGCTTCAACAGGTACATTATAGTGGGGTGCTTTCACCGTTAATCCTCCATTCATAAACAGATATGAAATATGGATATAATAATTTAATATCCATAGACCTAGGTTACCGGGAAGGTACCTGGTTACATGAAAGTGCCGTCTTTTGTAAACAACATGTATTTATTATACTGAAAAAGAACTTTTAATTGAAGGAAGAAATGTAAAAGGGGAGATCTTGATGAAAGCTTTACTGCTAGAAGGCAAAGGGAAAGTAAGTGAGATGAAAGTCGGAAATATCCAAAAGCCGCATCCAGCTAAAGGTGAAATTTTAGTTAAAATTAAAGCTACTGCCCTGAACCCTGTAGATTATAAAACAGGAAACGGTGGCAATCCTAGTTGGACATATCCTCACGTATTAGGACTTGATTCAGCTGGCGTTGTCGAGGAAGTGGGAGAAGAAGTCACAACTGTCAAAGTCGGAGACCGCGTTGTATATCATAGCGATTTATCAAAAAAAGGCGGGTTTGCACAATACGGAGTGACAACAGCCCACACAGTTTCTCTTATTCCGCAAGGAGTTTCATTCGAAGACGCTGCGGCTATTCCATGTGCGGGATATACAGCATATCAAGCATTGTTTCACAAAATGAACGCTTCAAAAGGCCAAACGATTTTAATTCACGCAGGTGCTGGAGGGGTTGGAGGGTTTGCCATTCAGCTTGCCAAAAATGCAGGCCTTACAGTGCTCACAACCGCATCTTCTGCCAATCATGAGTTTGTAAAAAGTTTAGGTGCTGATTATGTAATCGACTACCGTAAAGAAGACTTTGTGAAAAAAGTGCTGGAGCTTACCGATGGAATCGGTGTAGATTTAGTCTTGGATACCGTTGGACGAGACAATGCAGACGAGTCGGTAAAGGCTCTTGCTTTTAATGGTCAAATTGCATTCATCGCAGGACCGCCTAATGTAAACGATGCGATTTCGTTTGTGCACCCACTATCGTTTCATCAAATTGCATTAGGAAGTGTACATCAGTCTAATAACGTAAAAGAACAGCGGAAGCTTGCTGAGATGGGAAATAGAATGCTTTTGCTTTTACAAGAAAATAAGCTAAATGCACTCGTGGAAAAAGTCATTTCACTAGAAGAAGTGCCAGCAGCATTAGATGAACTGGCGACTCGTCGAGTAAAAGGGAAAATTGTAGCTGTAATAGATAAATGATAGAACGAAAAAGAGATTGAGACATAACTACATCAATTCAATCTAAAGACAAATAAATGGAATAAAGGAACTCGTATCGACCATTTATTACACCGCTGTTGATTTCCGTGCAAGGCTTCGCTTTCCGCGGGCGGCCGATGAGCCTCCTCGTTGCTTGCGCTCCTGCGGGGTCTCATCTGTTCCGCTGTTCCCGCAGGAGTCTTCGCCTTGCTCTCCAATCAACAGCTAGAAGCAACTAACTGGATGAACCCTACGTTTACCAACACAATGAAAAGGTCCGAACAATTACTCGTTCGGACCTTCCTTAAACTAACATACTTTTTATTTTACTCTTTTAAATCGTAAACTGCTGCGTATAGAGCTTGTGATAAAACCCTTGTTTTTCTAGCAGCTCGCGATGATTTCCTTCTTCAATAATTTGTCCGTCTTTTAAGACAAGGATTTGATCTGCATTTTCAATCGTTTTAAGGCGGTGGGCAATCACAAAGCTTGTTTTTCCTTTTAATAGATTACTCATTCCTCTTTGAATATCAATTTCTGTTTTTGTATCAATGTTGGAAGTAGCTTCGTCTAAAATTAAAATATCACAGTCAGAAAGCATGGCTCGAGCAATCGATAAAAGCTGCTTTTGACCTTCACTTAAATTTCCTCCGCCAGCTGAAATCACGGTATTGTATTGCTGCGGCAGATGCTTGATAAACGAATGAGCATTGGCCATCTTTGCGGCGCTTTTAACTTCTTCGTCGCTGGCATCTAACCGGCCAAATCGAATATTATCCGCAATCGTACCGGAAAATAAATAGGTATCTTGAAGAACAATGCCGATTCGGTTTCGTAAATCATGGATGTTATAGTCACTGATGGAACGTCCGTCAATTTTAATGTCTCCGTTTGAGATGTCATAAAATCGTGTGAGCAAGTTAATGATTGTTGTTTTACCAGAACCTGTCGGACCGACCAAAGCAACCATTTCACCTTTTTTTGCTGTCAGTGTAACATCTTTTAAAATCATTTTTTCATCGTTATAGCCAAATGATACGTTCTCAAAAGCAACGTCTCCTGCAAATTTTGTAACAGAAAGAGCGTTTGGTTTGTTTGTGACGTCCGGCTGCTCATCCATAATCGCAAACACGCGCTCTGCGCCGGCAATAGCCGAAAGAATGGTGTTTACTAAGTTTGCCATTTGACTGATTGGGCGAGAGAACTGACGTGAGTAGTTAACAAATGAAGCGATCATCCCAACTGTAACGCTACCTTGAACAGCCATAAATGCTCCCGCTCCAATCACTAGTGCTAAGCCTAAGTTGTTAATAAAGTTTGTGACAGGACCTAAAAAGCCTGAAAATGTTTCCGCTTTTGTTGCTGAACTTCTCAGCTGTTCATTTCGTTCATTAAAAACAGTTAAAAAGTCTTTTTCCTTACTAAAAAGCGTAACAACTTCTCCTCCAGAGATTGCTTCTTCTACAAAGCCGTTTAGCTCACCTAAATCTTTTTGGCGTTTGACAAAATTTTCACTGCTTCGTTTTAATATTTGTCGAACGATTATAACCATCAATGGAATAACAATCAGCGTGATAATGGCAAGAATCCAGTTGAGCGAGAACATCGCAATGGTAATGCCCACTAAAGACAAAATAGAGGACAGAGCCTGAATAACGCTTTGACTCAGAGCGTTGTTTAGATTATCAATATCATTTGTGACTCTGCTCATTAACTCTCCGTGAGCTCGTTTGTCAAAAAAGCGAAGGGAGAGAGTCTGAAGCTTTGCAAATAAATCTTGGCGGAGCATTCCAATAGTCGTAAACGAAACGTTCACCATTAAATAGGTTTGCAGCCATGTTAATAAAGATGTCGTGATATAAATTCCTGCAAGAATAAGGGACATTCGTATCGTCCCGCTGATATCTTTAGGAATAATATGCTCATCAATAATAACCCCAATTAAATAAGGGCCTAATAAATTAAGCAGGGAAGTCACAATAACTAAGATTATCGCAGCCGCAAGCGGAGGTTTTCGTTTCCCCATATATGACCAGATTCTGTACAGTGTTTTTTTCGCATTCTTTGGCTTAACTACAGGGCCTTTCATCATTCCTCTAGGGCCGCGAATAGAGCTCATTTGATTTTTACCTTGATTATTCACTAGGCAACACCTCTTTTCCGCCTTGTGCAAGATAAATGTCGTAATAAAGAGAGCGATAACGAAGCAATTCTTCATGAGTCCCTTGTTCAGCAATTTTGCCTTCATCCATGACGATAATATGATCAGCGTGGAGAAGAGACGAAATTTTAGAAGCAATGATGATAACGGTCGCATCAGCAAACTCTTCTTTTAAATGTTTTAGTACCTGTGCTTCTGAGACAGCGTCTAATGCCGAAGTTGCATCATCGATGACCAGGATAGCGGGCTTTCTAACAAATGCACGCGCGATTGAAAGACGCTGCTTTTGCCCTCCTGATAAATTGGTCGCCCCTCGCGTTAAAGGATACTCATATCTTTCTGGGAGTTTTTCAATAAACTCCGTTGCGCATGCAAAATCCGCAGCATCTTCAATTTCTGAGGAAGAAGCATGATCTTTTCCCATTCGAATATTCATATCAATCGTACCGGTAAACAGCGTAGCTTTTTGAGGAATAAACCCAATGGATGAGCGAAGCTCTTTTACGTCATAGTCCGTAAGATTTTTTCCATCTACAAAAATTTCGCCGCCATCGGGATCATATAAGCGGGAAATAAGTTTTGCAAGCGTCGACTTTCCGCTTCCAGTAGAGCCAATAATGCCAATGGTTTCCCCGTGTCTAGCAGTAAACGAAATATCTTTTAATACGTTTTCGCCATTTTTACTATAGCTGTATGTAACGTTTTGAAACGATAGATCACCTTTAAGTCTGTTGATTTGAGCAGCAGAGTTTGCTGGAGGAATGTCTATTTTTGTTTTTAAAACAGAATCGATTCGTTCAGCTGAAGGGAATGCGCGTGTAATTTGCATCAGCACCATGCTGCTTGACATAAGTCCGTTTAAAATAATCGTTAAGTAATTAATAAAAGCTAAAATCACACCTGCTTCAATTTTTCCTGCTTCGACTTGAAGTCCTCCCAGCCATAGAGTAGCTACCATTCCGATATTTACTACAAATAAAATAACGGGCATTAAAAGCGAAATAAGCTGAACAGCACTCATATTAGCTCGCGTCAAGGAACTGTTTGCTTCTTTAAACTGATTGATTTCATACGATTCTCTTACATACGCTTTTACTACACGCATCCCTGATAAGTTTTCTTGGACTTTTGTGTTTACACGATCAACGCTTTGCTGAACTTTTTTAAAAAGTTTTCCAGCTTTCGTGATCACAAACCAAATGCATAAAAATAAAATAGGGACGACCACAACGATAATAGGAAACAAAGAACGAGCGGTTAATAACACGATCACAATACTTCCTGCAAAAAGTAAAGGACCTCTAACTAATACTTTTAGCGTCATATTCAATGCGTTTTGAACACTCGTTACATCATTTGTCATGACGGTAATTAAGTGACCAGTCCCTAGTTTGTCTCTGTTGCTGTTTGAGAGGTTTTCAATCTTTTCAAAAAGCGATTTCCGAATATCGGTAGAAAAATTTACTGCCGCTTTTGTGCTAAGGATGGCGCAGACGATACCGGCAGCTAAACCAATGAGTGCTAACATGAGCATAAGGATACTTCGGGTGATAACATATGTTTGATTGTTGTTTGCAATGCCATAATCAATGATATGCTGCATAATAGTAGGCTGAAGAAGGTCAGCTAACACTTCAATTACCATCAATAGCGGGGCAAACAGCGCGAGCCATTTGTAAGGTTTTAAGTAAGGGTACAAAGATTTAATTGTATTCACACATTGTGGCACTCCTTTCTGTAAAAAATATGGTAACATAGAATAAGTTTAGAAGTTTGTTTCAAGCACCATTTATTATACGCCAATGCAAGCAGAAATCCACTTTTTGAGAGGGTCAGGTATGCAATGAATCAAACATTACGAGTACATCATCCACTTTTTGGATCTTTGTTATATGACTCGGCCTGGGTTGGAGAAAAACAGGTCACTTTCTTTGGACAAAAACAACAAGTGTTGCTGACAATTGATGGAGATAAAGAGAAGCCATTTCAAAAACGGCAAGAAGAGGCCTTTCAAGCATTTTGGCTTCAAGGTGAATTATTGTTAAAGAGGACGGAAAAAGCTCTTTTTGATTATTATCAACAGGTGCGAGATGAATACAGAACTCAAGTTGAAAAAGACGTGGTAGACTTATTAGTTCCGAATGTAAAAAAGCGAAAAGACATCGGTTTTTTAGTTGAGTGTATTCAAATCTTTGTTCCTGAAGCACCTCATGATACAAGAGAACTTGGTTTGTTTTTTGAATGTACGTGGGAAGAAGAGCATATGTTAGCTGTAAAGTTTAGAAATGAACAAATTTCCGCTATTGGTTTACAAGAAGATTTATTCTAGTAAAAAGCCTTGAAGCAACCTGCTTCAAGGCTTTTTGGCATTAATGTTTGACAGGCTCTTCGATTCCCATACCTGTATTTGCTTTTACTAAAATCTCATCAAATTTCTTTTCGTCTGCTTTTTTAGACGAAAGAAGTGTTCCTATAAAAGCAGCTAAGAAGCCTAGAGGAATAGAGATAATACCAGGGTTTGTTAATGTGATGAGCGGTTCACCTACAAAGATAGCAGCTCCAGGCTCAGGTGCCCACACGTTTGGACTAATGGCAACTAAAAACAGTGAGCTGAATAGTCCAACCAGCATGCCAGTGACTGCTCCTGCTGTATTAAAGCGTTTCCAAAAAATAGTAAGAAGAATAATTGGCAAGTTAGCGCTCGCTGCTACAGCAAAGGCAAGTGCAACTAAAAATGCTACGTTCATGTTTTGAGCAAATAATGCAAGAATAATAGATAGAATGGATACCCCAATAGAAGCCCATCGTGCAGCCACTACCTGTTCTTTTTCAGTTGCAGCTCCTTTACGGAGAATATGACTATAGAAGTCGTGCGCGAATGCTGAAGCTGCTGAGAGCACCAGCCCAGCTACAACAGCTAAAATCGTAGCAAAAGCTACAGCTGAGACAAACGCAAAGAGAAAGTCTCCGCCAAGAACTTGAGCGAGCAGGGGAGCTGCCATGTTTCCTGCTGCATTTGCTTTGATAATATCATCGTACCCTACAAATGCAGCAGCACCGAACCCTAAAAAGATTGTCATAATGTAAAAAACGCCAATGATCCACGTTGCATAAATAACAGACTTTCGTGCGGTGATGGCATCTTTTACTGTAAAGAAACGAATAAGGATATGAGGAAGGCCTGCTGTACCAAGAACAAGAGCTAAATTCAACGAAATCATGTCCAGCGGATTTTTGAATTTATTTCCAGGATTTAAAAAGCCGTCACCAAGAGGAGTTGCGGTTTTCATCTCAGAAAACATTTTAGCTAAGCTAAAATCAAATTTTGAAAATACAATAATGGAAATAATGAACGTACCAATCATCAGAAGCAAGGCTTTGACAATCTGCACCCAGCTGGTCGCCGTCATCCCTCCAAATACAACGTAAACCGTCATCAAGACGCCGACAATCAAGACAGAATACACGTAATCTAGACCAAGTAATAAATGAATTAATGCTCCTGCTCCAACAAGCTGTGCAATCATATAAAAAATGGAAATGGTGATCGTGTTTAACGCAGCAACTCCCCGCACTTTCTTTTCGTTAAAACGAGCTGCTATCATATCTGCCATCGTGTACTTTCCTAAGTTGCGAAGTGGTTCAGCTACAATGTATAACACGACGAGATAGGCAACTAAAAAGCCGATGCTGTAAAAAAAACCGTCAAATCCAGAAAGCGCTACCATTCCAGCTATGCCTAAAAATGACGCAGCAGACATATAATCTCCGGCAATCGCCATGCCGTTTTGCCAGCCGGTTAAACTTCCATCTGCTGTATAAAAGTCACTGGTCGTTTTTGTCCGCTTGGATGCCGCATACGTAATGATTAGCGTAAGACCTACAATGGCTAAAAAAAGTGAAAAAGCTAGTACGTTCATTCATTTAACCCCCTATTCAATTTGCAGCTTCTTTTTTTATCGTGTCAACAAGTTCATCAAATTTCGAGGCTCTTTTTGTGTATAGAATGCATAGGGTCCAGGTCATCACAAACTGTGCAAAAGCAAATACCCACGCCCAGGTCATAGAAGCAAAAGCTGGTTTGTTTAAGACGGTTGTGTAAGCCGTTAAGATAGGCAAGGTAAAATAAAAAGCAAGAAAAAACAGAGAGAGCGGTAAAATAAAATTGCGTTTTTGTTTCAAAAGCTTTTGAAATGAAGCAGACTGTACAATTTCTGTGTAATCAGGAGAGGAAGAAGCATTGTTTACCTTCTTTAAAGAATTTTCATTCATCGCCAAGCGGAATTCCCCCTTTGATAATAAATAGATGAAGCGAAAAGCTTCATATCACTTGAATTATATTATTTTCGGAATAAAAAGTAAATTCTGTCTTTTTTCGAGAATGGTAACTGTGTAAGTTTTTTAATATACTGAAGGTTCACAATAAATGCATACTGCCATAATAAAAAAAAGAACAACATTCAATACAAAGGAAAAATCATTCGCAAAAGAAATGTTGAAATTCATCCTTAGTTTCTTTTATATATAAGGCTTTTCTTTATTATTTAAACGTTATTTGGTTGTTTGATCTTTTGAAAAAGAAGAGAAGATGATAATAAAATCATAAGCACACAATAATGCTTAGAGAGGAAACAGGTTGAGAAAATAAGCTATTATTTAGAGATGGTTATAAATAGACAAGATATTATGAAAGATTTCTATATGAATGATATTTTTTCTTTATAGTAAACAAATAATGTGACTACTTATATAAAAGAGAAAAGGTGAAAGAATGGCATTTGGAATTAAACGCCCGGAACTAAACGCATGGAAAGCAGCTGTTAAGCGAGGAGAGATCGCATTTTTAACTCATTATTGGCTTGATGAGCGTTTTCCACATGCAACTACCGTAACAAAAGTAGGTTGCAGTGACTTAAATAAGCTGATTAAGTGGGGAAAAAAGTATGGTATTCCCGCTAAGTATATTGATAATCGATCCGGCTATCCTCATTTCGATTTACTAGGCGAGCGTCAGAAAGAAATTATGAAAAAGGAAAATCAGCTGGAGCAGCTGAAGCGATTTGAAGAAGTTAATGAGTGAGAAGCAAAACTAATTTAAAAAACTGTAAAAAAATTCTATTGTTAAGGCTTTTTTTATGTTTAAATAGAAAAAACAGTGGAATAGATTAAGAAGAACAATTACGTCATGTATTCTCTCATATAGGGAAAATAAATTAGAAAAGTTTCCTTATTTGATACAATAAAGAGCTTTGCTTTATAATAAAATTGTTGTTCGGATAAAAGGAGGAAGAAGGGCATGTCCGAGGTTGGAACTTTAAAAAAAGGATTAGATATCTTCTCTTTGCTTTTAAACCGTCCGAATATGACTATTCCAGAAATGATGGAAGCGCTCGGTTTTAATAAGAGTACGATGTATCGTCTTGTGAGCACGCTTGAACAAAATGGATTTATTGTAAGAAACCCGTCTAACCGCTATACGGTTTCACCACAACTGGTGCTGGCACTCGTGCAAAATACGATGCATACGAACTATGAAATGAATTGGCTGTCTGTTCCTGCTATGCAGAAGCTGAGTGAAGAGACCAATGAGACCATTTACGCGGGAATTCTCCATCATAAACAAATGGTTACAACTCAGGTGGTGAACGGGCAATATAGCACTCGTACGCATTCCGAAGTAGGAAATAAAAAGCCGCTTCATGCAAATGCTATTGGGAAGTGTATTCTTGCTTATCAAGAGGACAGCGTGCAAAAATCTATTCTTCACGAACTTTCGCTTGAAGCTTATACAGATCGAACGATCACCGAGCTGGACGAGCTTGAAGCTGATTTGGCTTTAAGTAAGGAAAGAGGATATGCTGTCGATGATGAAGAACGGGAGCCTGGCGTTCGCTGTATTGCAGCCCCTATTTTCAGAAAAGGAAAAATAATGGCGGCTATTGCTTTATCAGGTCCATCCGTTCGTATTTCACAAGAGAAAGACGAAAAGCATGCTGCACTTGTTAAACAGTGCGCAGAACAAATTTCACAAGCAATTACTCTTTACGAATAATTCAACAGTAAAAAAGGGGATGAACAGCAACATGGAAAACTTACAGTCAACGACGACCTTAGCAAACGGCGTTAAAATGCCTTGGTTAGGTTTAGGTGTTTATAAAGTAGAAGATGGTCAAGAAGTTGTAGATTCAGTTAAATATGCAATCAAAGCTGGATATAAAAGCATTGATACGGCTAAAATTTATGAAAATGAAGAAGGCGTGGGACAAGCGATCAAAGAATCAGGTGTTTCTCGCGAAGAACTATTTGTTACATCAAAAGTGTGGAATGCAGATCAAGGATATGACACAACTCTTCAAGCGTTTGAAACAAGCTTAAACAAGCTGGGTCTTGAATATTTAGATTTATACTTAATTCACTGGCCAGTTCAAGGTAAGTATAAAGATACGTGGAAAGCACTTGAAAAGCTTTATAAAGACGGGAAAATTCGTGCAATCGGCGTATCGAATTTCCAAGTTCATCATTTAGAAGACTTAATTGCAGATGCAGAAGTCAAGCCGATGGTAAACCAAATCGAATTTCATCCACTTTTAACACAAACAGAAGTGCGTGAATACTGCAAAAAACAAGGAATCCAAGTGGAAGCATGGTCACCGCTTGCACAAGGTGAGCTGCTTGATAACGAAGTGTTAACTCAAATTGCTGAAAAGCACGGAAAATCAACTGCTCAAGTTATCTTACGTTGGGACTTGCAAAACGAAGTAGTAACTATTCCTAAGTCAACAAAAGAACATCGTATTATCCAAAATGCAGACGTATTTGATTTTGAATTAAATGCAGATGAAGTTGAAAAAATTAACGCAGTAAATCAAAATCATCGCGTAGGTCCAGATCCGGATAACTTTGACTTTTAATTTTAAAGCAAGACTAAAACGTCTTGTAAGATAAATAATAAACAAAGCGCTATTGTCATTCATGCAGTAGCGCTTTGTTTATTAAAAAGTAAATGTGACGGTTGAACGAGGAGGAAAAGTAATGAAAATGTCAGGAAACACTCTTTTAATTACGGGCGGAGCATCCGGAATTGGGTTGGCGCTTGCAGAACGTTTTTTAAATGAAGGAAATGAAGTCATTATTTGTGGAAGAAGGGAATCAAAGCTGCAAGAAGCAAAAGAAAGATTCCCTTCATTACATACAAAAGTGTGCGACGTATCAATGGAAGAAAGCAGAGTAGAGCTAGTAAAATGGGTGACTGAAAGGTTCCCAAAATTAAATGTTATTGTGAATAATGCAGGCATTCAGCAGCGCGTAAATCTTTTACATATGCACGAAGAGTGGCAGTATTACGAAAAAGAACTAATGAGTAATGTAAGTGCTCCTATTCATTTAACGTCGTTATTGATTCCTCATTTCGTTCAGCAAGAACGTGCTGCGGTTATTAACGTAACGTCCGGGCTGTCTTTAACACCTGGAGCATGGGTGCCAATCTACAGCGCAACAAAAGCAGCGTTAAGGTCGTTTACGATTAGTTTAAGACATCAATTAGAAGAAACAAATACCGAAGTGATAGAAATTCTTCCTCCAGCCGTGAACACGGATTTAGGAGGACCGGGACTTCATACATTTGGAGCACCGCTTGATGACTTTGCTGATTCGATATTTGAAGAATTGAAAAAAGGTAAAATCGAAATTGGCTATGGAGATAGCGCTAAGAGGCTTCAAGCTTCCAAAGAAGAAATTGAGAAAGCTACAGCACAGGCTTGGAATGGATTTTTGAAAAATAATCCTGAATTTTAAAGGCAGCAAATAAAAAGCTTCCTAAACTCGTCAAGAGTAGAGGGTCATAAAAAGCGTGTGTCCATAAAATAAATGAACACACGCTTTTTGGCATTAACGATCCACAGTTTGTCTAATTCGTTTTTCCATTTTTTCAAGCATGCGGAGGTACTCATCCTGTTCTTCAGGAGTTAGAGCAAAAAGCATGTCTTGCCAAAATAAATTTCGCTGCTCAATTACATAGTTCACTAATGTTTCGCCAGCCTCTGTTAAGGATATCCATACAATCCGGCGGTCTTTTTGGTCACGTACGCGCTTAATGAGTGCATCATCTTCTAATTGATTTAATAAAATGGTAGTAGCCCCGGAGGTTAGCTTTAGATTTGAAGAAATTTCGGCTACCATACGTTTAGAGCTGGCTCCAATGAATTTTAGAATTAAAAATTTCGTAATGGTCAAATTATAGGGCTGCTCACTGATTTTATCTTCCAAGAGCTTTCGCTTGAGTTCAAATAATGAGGTTTTAACTTGGTCAAGTTTTTCTAGTTTATCTATTAACTGCTGATCCATTATAATCACCTTTTCTTTATCATTATAGGTGTTAAACAATTGCTGCTAGTTACCTATTGTGGTTTATGTATATAGGGAGTTTGTTCCAAAAAAAGGAGCTGTTTTTGTGTATAATCCTATGCTTATATATCTAACTTTAAAGTAAAGTAAAGTACTTGTAAAGAAACCAAAACTTTTAAGTTGTATTTCAGTTAAAGATGTAGTAAAGTATTCAGTCGGGAAAACTTTATGAAACATAAATGTTTAGTTTTAAAAATAAATTAAAATCAAAGTTATTTACAACTAAATATCTTTGTGATAAAGTTATCTAGCGTAATACTTAACTGAATGAAATATTAAGGAGGTAAAATAAATGTCAAGAGGGCGTTTAATTTTAATGAACTTTATCGGAATTATTGTAGTATTAGCTTTAATTATTGGTGGGGGATACTATTATATTCAAAAATCTAATTATGTATCCACAGACAATGCAAAAGTGTCCGGCGACCTTTATACAGTAGTAGCGCCAGCGGCAGGTAAAGTAGCAAGCTGGAACGTTGAAGAAGGTAAAGATGTTTCAAAAGATGATGAGGTAGCTAAAATCCAATCAGAAGATGGAGAAAAAACAGTTACAGTACCAGAAGACGGTAAAATCATCAAAACACAGGTAAAAGAAAATCAAATGGTTCAAGCTGGTCAACAAATTGCTAGCGAAGTAGATATGAATAACTTATTCATCATTGCAAACATTAAAGAAGACAAATTAAAAGATATTGAAGCTGGCGATGACGTTGATGTAACAGTTGACGGAGATACTAAAACAACAATCGATGGAAAAGTAGAAGAAATCGGTTATGCAACAAACTCAATTTTCTCATTAATGCCAAGTTCTAATTCAGACGGCAACTATACGAAAGTATCGCAAACAGTTCCTGTTAAAATCTCTATTTCTAACTACTCTGAAAACGTACTACCAGGTATGAACGCAGAAGTTAAAATCTCTAAAAACTAAGAACGTACATGATTAAGAAGAGAAGAAAGGAGGAAGGAACTGATGTCAGCAAACACGATACAACCAGAGGAAAGCTCAGTTAAAAAGCATATTCCGCTGCTAGTCGTACTTATGCTTGGATTGTTCTTAGCAATTTTAAACCAAACGCTGCTAAATGTTGCGATTCCGCATCTGATTACAGAGTTTGGTGTTACGGCTAATACGGCACAGTGGTTGCTTACAGGATATATGCTTGTAAATGGTGCGCTTATTCCATTATCAGCCTATTTAATTGAACGTTTTGGCGTTCGTCGCTTATTCTTATTTGCAATGGCCTGCTTTACAATAGGGGCACTTATCTGCGGAATTGCGCCGACTTTCTCGCTTATGCTAATCGGACGTCTGGTTCAAGCAGTCGGAGGCGGAGTGCTAGCACCTCTAGTTATGACCATTATCGTATTTATTTTCCCTCCTCATATGCGCGGAAAAGGAATGGGTATCTTTGGTTTAGCCATGATGTTCGCTCCGGCAATTGGACCGACGCTTTCAGGATGGGTTATTCAGAACTATGACTGGCACATTTTATTTACGGGAATGGTGCCACTAGGTGCGATCGTACTTATTATTGCAGCTTTTAAATTAAAAGATATTAAACCACCTCAAAATGTAAAAGTAGATCTAATTTCTGTGTTTACATCTCTTGCAGGTATGGCTTTACTTCTATACGGCTTCAGTGAAGCTGGAAACGATGGCTGGACGGATTCAGTTGTATTGTCAACGATGATTGGCGGTATTGTCTTATTAATCATCTTTGTCGTGCAGCAGCTTCGACTTAAGAGTCCATTACTTGATGTGAGAGTATTTAAATACAGTATTTTCTCATTATCTAATATCATTAGTATTGCCATCACAATTAGCATGTATGCTGGTATGTTCTTATTGCCAATTTACTTGCAAAATATTCGTGGCTATTCAGCATTTGATTCAGGTTTATTAATCTTGCCTGGTGCACTTGTTATGTTAGTTATGTCACCAATTTCTGGTACACTGTTTGATAAATTAGGACCGCGTCCACTAGGGATTGTCGGGATGTTGATTACGGTTGTGACAACATTTGAATTTACAAAATTAACGCTTGAAACACCGTTTAGTCATATTGTTATTATTTATATGATCCGTGCATTCGGTATGTCATTATTGATGATGCCAATTATGACGGCTGGTTTAAATCAGCTGCCGGCAAAATTAAGCAGCCATGGTACATCAATGGCGAACACGCTTCGTCAGGTGAGTGGTTCAATCGGTATCAGTTTAATGACTACAATCTTTACAAATCGCACAACATATCATGTGAATGAAATGAGCAGTTCAATGACTACATCCGATCCATTCTTTATGAATAACTTCCAGGTATTTGTTCAAAAGATTGCTCAAACGCTTCACCTTTCTCAAACAGAGGCGCAAAAACAAGCTTTAACAACATTAGCTGGAAAAGTTCAAGCGCAAGCAACTGTACAAGGAATTAACGACGCGTTTTACTGGACAGTTATTATTGCCATTATTGGATTGATTTTAAGTTTCTTCCTACGTGATGTTCGTAAAGATGCAGTAGTAGAAGTAGAAGAGACAGAAAAAGAAACAACAGACGATATTCGTATGTTACCGGCACCAAAAGATATGAACTCATAAGCAACGGAGGGATAAAGGATGAAAATTTGTATCGTATATGATAGTGAAGGCGGACATACAGAGGCATTAGCAAAAGCGATTGCTTCTGGCGCCGAGCTGTCTGGAGAAGCAACCGTATATGTAAAGCATGTCGAAGATGCAGATGTACGTGAACTGCCTGAAATGGATGCTATTATTTGGGGCTGCCCAGGGCATTTTGGAACAATTAGTTCAGGGTTAAAAACGTGGATCGATAAATTAGGTTATCTATGGGCAGAAGGTAAATTAATTAATAAAGTAGGTGCGGTGTTCTGTACAACAGCTACAACGCATGGTGGCTTAGAAGCGACGCTTTTAAATTTAATTACACCGATGCTTCATCAAGGTATGATTATTGCTGGGTTACCAGGTAACATCCCAGAAAATGCGCTTTACGGTACTTATTACGGTGTTGGAATTACTTGTCCAATCGAAGGTGACGAATTATTAACAGAGAACGACCAAGCGCTAGGTAAAGCATTAGGAGAACGTGTTGTTCAAGTGACTAAACGAATGACACAAGGACAGTAGGTGACGGTATGTTAGGTATTTTACTGATCGTTGTAGCTGTGATTCTGGTTGTACTAATTATTACAATGAATGCTAAAGCATCATCTTCTAAGCGCCAGCGTACAGTTCCACCTAAAAAAGAAGCGGCTGCTTCAAATGCTCCTAAAGAGCCAAAAGTAGAAGAGAAAAAAGTAGAAGAAGAAAAACCTGCAGCACCAAAAGAAGAGCCAAAAGAGCCGCAGACGAAGACGGAAACAAGAACATCTAGACATAAGAAAGAAAAAGATGTCATGAACGATGATATGTATCGTCAAGTGCTGCAAAAGTTTAGAGAAGGCGAAAAAGACGACACGGTTTTTACAAAAGAGGAACGTGACGTTATGAATGATGACGCTTTTCGTAAGGCTTTAAGATCGTTTAAGAAAAACGATAGTGAATGAGTTTCTTCTATTATAATAGTACGGAATAAAATAGATAGAAAATAGGTTATAAGCATTCCGCGAAACCAGCCGCTCTCCCCAGGTTAGGTTTCGCTTGGAGTGCAGCAGGGGGCTGACATGTTAACATCGACTCCCTGATTATAAGAAAGGGGACGTCAAAACATGGAACAGCTCACATTTATTGAAGAGGTCCAGAGAATTTCGATATCCCTTAACAAAAAGGTAATGACAGAGATAAAAGAAAGGTTACTTTCACAAGGGATTACACCTTTTCAATATCATATCTTATTAATTATCGGTAAGTGCAGTCACATTGGGGTAACCAAGCTGGCAGAAGAGATGCGCGTCAAGCCTAGTGCGATTACTCCTGTTATTAATCGTTTAATAGACTTAGAGTTAGTTTCACGCTATCACTCTAAAGAGGATCGCCGTAAAGTAAACATTGAGTTAACAGCTAAAGGTGAACAAGTGATTGAAGAAGCAAATGAAATTGTGCAAAAGATGATTGCTCATTTCTTTTCTTGCTATGAACCGAAAGATCAAGAGCAATTTTTGAAATTATTTAAGAAACTAGACGCTAATATCTAATGAAAGAAAAATCACTTCTTAATGAAGTGATTTTTTTTAATAAAAAGATTGTCAACTTCACTTTTCCATGTTATCATTTGTGTAAACGGTTACATATATGAAGGGAGGGAAATAAGGTGGTAACAATTCGCGATGTAGCAAAAGAAGCAGGCGTGTCCGTTGCGACCGTTTCGCGCGTTTTAAACAGTACAGGATATGTAAAAGAAGACACGCGTGTGCGAGTAATGAATACAATTCAAAAATTAAACTACAGCCCTAACGAGGTAGCCCGTTCGCTTTATACACGTGAATCGCGTTTGATTGGTCTCTTGCTTCCAGACATTACAAACCCTTTTTTCCCTCAGCTTGCACGAGGAATAGAAGATGAAGTACATAGCCATGGATTTCGTTTAATTCTTGGCAATAGTGATGAGCAGTTAGAGAAAGAATTAACCTATCTCCAAACGTTTACGCAAAACCATGTAGTAGGGATGATCACGGCAACAACAAGTCTAGCTCAGAAACTATATGAAGGTCTTACATTTCCCGTTGTGTTTTTAGATAGAAGTTCTGATCAGTATCCATCCGTTTATGCTGATGGTTTTGAAGGTGGAAAACTTGCTGCAGAAGAAATAATTAAAAGAGGAAGTAAAAGAATTACACTTATCAAAGGTCCAGTAAATGTAAAGCCTGCCCAGGAACGTTTTCAAGGCTCTCTGTCTGTTTTGAGTCAGTCTGATGCAGACTTTTACGTATTAAATACAAATTCTCTAGCGTTTGACGATGCGCAGAAATGGGCAAAGGAAATCTTTCAAAAGTACCCGGAAACAGACGGGATTATTGCAAGTAATGACATTGTAGCCGCAGCCGTTTTACATGAGGCGTTTCGATTAGAAAAAAGCGTGCCTGATGATCTGCAAGTAATTGGTTTTGATGATATTCCGCAAAGCCGCTTTTCGTTTCCAGCGCTGTCTACAATTCGTCAGCCTGCTTATGAAATGGGCAAGCAAGCAGCATGTCTGTTAATGAAATGCATTAAGAAAGAACCTTTAATTCAAAAGCAAGTACAACTACCCGTTACGTTTATTGAACGAAATACGACACGAAAGGTTGAGGAACATGGCTAAAGTAACTGTGATTGGAAGTTCATCAATGGATTTAGTAGTAACATCAAATATTCGTCCTGGAGCTGGAGAAACAGTGTTAGGAGAATCATTCAAAACCGTTCCTGGAGGAAAAGGAGCGAACCAAGCTGTTGCAGCAGCCCGTCTTGGAGCTGATGTGAGTATGATTGGGTGTGTGGGTGAAGATCATTACGGAAAAGCAATTCTGGAGAATTTCAAATCAAACGGTGTATCCGTGGAAAATGTGAAACCGGTTACAGATTCAGATAGCGGAACAGCTCACATTATACTCGCTGAAGGAGATAACAGCATTGTAGTTGTCAAAGGAGCAAACGATTATATTACTCCAGACTACGTAGAAAAAGCAAAAGAAAAAATTAAAGAAGCTGATATCGTACTTATTCAGCAAGAGATTCCAGAAGAAACGGTTGAATATGTTGCTCAGCTTTGTCAGGAACTTAAAGTACCGCTTTTGTTAAATCCAGCGCCTGCAAGACCATTAAAAGCAGAAGTGATTGAACAAGTTTCTTACATCACTCCAAATGAACATGAAGCAGAGCTTTTATTTGAAGGAAAAGAAAAAGAAGAAGTATTAAAACAGTATCCAAATAAATTGTTTATTACAGAAGGAAAACAAGGTGTACGCTATTTTAACGGCGAGAAAGAAGTATTGGTTCCTTCTTATCAAGTAGAAACGATTGATACAACAGGAGCAGGAGATACATTTAACGCAGCGCTTGCTGTGGCACTTGCCGAAGGAATGGGTTTTGAAAAAGGAATTCAGTTTGCTAATCGCGCAGCTTCGCTATCCGTCACTAAATTTGGTGCGCAAGGCGGTATGCCGACTCGAAAAGAAGTGGAGGAGAGTCTGTAAATGAAACGTCACGGAATGATTAACAGTCATATTACGAAAATACTAACAGATCTAGGTCATACAGACACTATTGTCATTGCAGATGCAGGGTTACCTGTTCCGAGTGACGTGCCTAAAATTGATTTATCTTTAAAGCTAGGGGTGCCTAGCTTTGAAGATGTAGTAGTAGCTGTGTTAGAAGATATGGCTACAGAAAAAATAGTGATTGCTTCTGAAATGAAAGAAAGAAATCAAAAGGCTTACGAGCTGATGGAGAAGCAAAACATCTTAGTAGAAGAAGTATCGCATGAACAATTAAAAATGCTGACAAGCAAAGCGAAAGTTGTGATTCGTACAGGAGAAGCAACTCCTTATGCAAACTGCATTTTACAAGCGGGAGTTATTTTTTAAAAGAGGTGAACAGCATGCATATTGCAATGAGAGGGATTCATAAAGCCTTTGGAGCAAACCGTGTACTAAGAGGCGTGGATTTTGAATTACATGAAGGTGAAGTTCACGCACTAATGGGGGAAAATGGAGCGGGGAAATCTACGCTGATGAATATTTTAACCGGCCTTCATAAAAAAGATGAAGGGCAGATTCTGATTGATGGCAAAGAGACGTATTTTCAAAATCCAAAAGAAGCAGAACAAAACGGAATTACCTTTATTCATCAAGAGCTGAACGTTTGGCCTGAAATGACGGTGCTTGAGAACTTATTTATCGGCAAAGAATTAAAAACGCCTTTAGGTTTTTTAAAAACAAAAGAAATGAAAGCGTTAGCAAAGAAGCAGTTTGAAAAATTAGCTGTGACCATTCCTCTTGACCAAGAAGCGGGACTTTGTTCTGTAGGACAGCAGCAAATGATTGAGATAGCCAAAGCGCTGATGACGAATGCAAAAGTCATTATTATGGATGAGCCAACCGCAGCGCTTACTGAAAGAGAAATTCAAAAGTTATTTGACGTAATTAATGCGCTGCGAAAACAAGGTGTATCGATTGTCTATATTTCACATCGTATGGAAGAGATTTTCGCTATTTGTGATTCCATTACGGTCATGCGTGACGGACAGACGGTAGACAAAAAGCCGATTCCAGAAACTAGCTTCGATGATGTTGTTCGCAAAATGGTAGGAAGAGAACTAACAGATCGATTTCCTGCTAGAACTTCTCCTAAAGGAGACGTTGTATTTGAAGCAAAAGGCTTAGAGAGAAAAGGTGTCTTTCAAGACGTTCATTTTTCAGTGCGATCAGGAGAAATTGTTGGCGTTGCGGGGCTAATGGGAGCTGGCAGGACCGAGATTATGCGCGCTATCTTCGGGCTTGATCCGTTAGAAAAAGGCGAAATTATCTTAAATGGAAAGCGTGTCAACATCACAAAGCCCGATCAAGCCATCAAATTGGGTCTCGGCTTTATTACAGAAGACCGTAAGACAGAAGGGCTCGTCCTGGATTTTTCTATTCGAGAAAATATTGCGCTTCCAAGTCTATTCAGCTTTTCGCCAAAAGGATTTATTGAACAAAAAAGCGAGCAGCAATTTGTAGATTTACTTATTAAACGTTTAACGATCAAAACCGAGTCGTCTGAGACGAGTGCGGGTAACTTATCGGGAGGAAATCAGCAAAAAGTAGTTATTGCCAAGTGGATTGGCATTGGACCAAAAGTGCTGATTTTAGATGAACCAACTCGAGGAGTTGACGTCGGGGCAAAACGTGAAATTTATCAGCTTATGAATGAACTGACAGACAGAGGCGTGGCCATTATTATGGTGTCTTCAGAGCTTCCCGAGGTACTCGGCATGAGCGATCGCATTCTTGTTGTGCATGAAGGAAAAATAACGGGTGAACTGACAAGTGAAGAAGCAACTCAAGAAAAAATTATGACATTTGCAACAGGGGGTCAGTAAAATGAAAGCAAACACAGCGATAAAAGAAAATCGCGTTGATAACGTGATGCAAAAGCTAGGTCCGTTACTAGGTCTATTTATTCTTATTGTCATTGTATCAATTTTAAATCCAAGCTTTTTAGAACCTTTAAATATTTTAAACTTGCTGCGTCAAGTAGCCATTAATGCTTTAATTGCATTCGGTATGACGTTTGTCATTTTAACGGGCGGAATTGATTTATCGGTTGGCTCTATACTTGCTCTGTCAAGTGCGTTAATGGCTGGTATGATAGTGTCAGGCGTAGATCCTATTTTCGCTATTTTAATAGGATGTGTGTTAGGAGCTGTAATGGGTATGATTAACGGCTTGCTTATTACAAAAGGAAAAATGGCGCCGTTTATTGCAACGCTAGCGACGATGACAATTTTTAGAGGGTTAACGCTTGTTTATACAGATGGAAATCCGATTACGGGCTTAGGCGAAAACTATTACTTCCAGTTATTTGGTCGCGGCTATTTTCTAGGTATTCCTGTTCCGGCGATTACGATGATACTAGCATTTGCTGTCCTATGGGTGATTTTGCATAAAACGCCGTTTGGCCGCAGAACATATGCAATCGGGGGAAATGAAAAAGCAGCATTTATTTCAGGAATTAAAGTACCAAAAGTTAAGGTTATGATCTACTCACTAGCAGGATTATTGGCAGCGTTATCAGGAGCGATTTTGACTTCTCGTTTGAACTCTGCTCAGCCAACGGCAGGTACGTCTTACGAGTTAGATGCTATCGCTGCAGTAGTACTGGGTGGAACAAGCCTTTCTGGAGGACGTGGACGCATTGTTGGAACGTTAATTGGTGCGCTGATTATCGGAACGTTAAACAACGGTTTGAACTTACTCGGCGTTTCGTCATTTTACCAAATGGTCGTAAAAGGAATTGTTATTTTAATCGCGGTATTAATTGATCGCAAAAAGTCAGCTTAGGAGGGAAAAACATGAAGAAAATTTGGCTCGTGCTATTATCATTTTCATTATTACTGTTAGGGGCTTGTTCACTTCAGCCTCCTGAGTGGGCGAAACCATCTGAAAGTAAAAATTTAAAAGATATTAAAATTGGTTTATCCGTTTCTACATTAAACAATCCGTTCTTTGTTTCGCTAAAAGAAGGGGTACAAAAAGAAGCAAAAAAACTGGGCATGGAAGTAGTTGTAGTAGATGCTCAAAATGATTCAGCCAAACAAATTAACGATGTAGAAGATTTAATGCAGCAAGGTGTTAACATTCTGCTTATTAACCCAACGGATTCAGCTGCTATTTCAACAGCTGTACAATCGGCTAATAATGTAGGCATTCCAGTTATTACGCTAGATCGTTCAGCAGAAAAAGGAAAAGTAGAAACACTGGTAGCTTCAGATAATGTAAAAGGTGGTCAAATGGCTGCTGATTACATTGTGAAAAAAGTAGGGGAAAAAGCTCAAGTAGCAGAACTTGAAGGCGTGCCGGGAGCTTCAGCAACTCGTGAACGAGGAAAAGGGTTCCACAACGTTGCAGATCAAAAGCTAGATATTACGGCTAAACAGTCGGCTGATTTTGACCGTACAAAAGGCTTAAACGTTATGGAGAATGTTCTTCAAGGAAATCCTGGTATCAAAGCCGTATTTGCTCATAATGATGAAATGGCATTAGGAGCTATTCAAGCGATTAACAGCTCAGGAAAAGATGTGCTAGTAGTAGGGTTTGATGGAAACGACGATGCAATTAAAGCGGTAAAAGAAGGGAAGCTAGGAGCAACTGTAGCCCAGCAGCCTGTTTTAATTGGTAAACTTGCTGTAAAGTCTGCTAAAAATGTTCTTCAAGGCAAAAAGGTAGATAAGCAAATTCCAGTGCCTTTAAAACTAGTAACCTCTGACAAATAATAGTTTTATACGTGTGTAGAAAAAAGACGCTCATTTGATTTATGGGCGTCTTTTTATGTATATAAAGTGTAAAAAAGAAGTGAAAAAGTCACAACTTTATAAATAGTGTAGGAATTATGTAGGTGGAATTTATGTAATAAAAAGTAAAAAACACCGAAAAAAGACGGTAAAACACATAATTTTCTGTGAAAAATTTGTAATATACCTGTAATAATAAGCGTTTATTTCTATTTTCAAAGAGCAATTTTGCCCTGTTTATGACAAAAATATATCTTTTTTAATAAACAGTAAACCTCTCTATCAAGGGATTCTGGTGATGAATTCCCAGAAAGAGATTCTTGGTTATACAGATTATGGGAAACTTTTAACTGTATTGTAACATAAACAGATAGTTTTTTATGGTATAACTATGTCTATGAGGAAAGGGGACTATTACTTTATGAAAATTTTTAAGCGTATGACTCTTGCAGCAGTCACAGGAATTTTCTTCATGACCGGCATCACAGAGACTCACGCCCAATCGAATGAAGAAGCGCTCCAGAGTACTGAAAATAAAATTAAAGAAACAGAAAAGGCTGTTCAACAAAAAGAGAAAGAGAAACAGTCTATCAATTCAGATGTTCAAAACATTCAATCACAATTAAATTCATTACATACAGTAATCTCTAGCAATAAAAAAGAGTTAGCATCGACTGAAAAGCAGATTTCAGAAGCGAACAAAATGATTGAGAAAAAGAAAAAAGAAATCGTTTTGCTTCAGGAAAAAGTGTTAAGTCGTAAAGATATTATTGAAAATCGATTAGTTGCTTTACAGCAAGACGATAAAACAAGCGTTGTTATTGATACATTAATGAATGCTGATAACTTTGGAGATTTTGTTGCACGTATGGGTGCTGTCACAACTTTATTGTCAGCAGATAATGATATTTTAAAGCAGCATCAAAATGATTTAGATCAAATTGAAAAAGATAAAAAAGAAATTGATAAGCAAGAAAAAGTATTAGAAGCAGCAAAAGGTAGCTTAGCGGCTAAACAAGCTGAATTAGATAAAAACGTTGCCAAACAAACAGCAACGTTAACAACTATGCAAGAAAAATACAGCACGGTCGTAAATGAAATCGATGCAGCTTCTTCAGAAAAAGCAAACCTTCAGTCTGAATTAACAGGCATTCAAGATAAGATTGCAAAAGAAAAAGAAGCAGCTCAAAAGCAAGCTGAGCAAGTGGCAAAACAGCAGGCAGCTGAAAAGGCTGAGGCTGATGCAGAAGCAAAGCGTCAAGCTGAACTGGCAACAGCTAAAAAAGAAGTAAAAACAGAGCCAAAACAAGAAGTAAAAACAGCTGCGGCTACAGAGAAGAAAGCATCCGTTTCTTCAGAAGCAAAAGAAACGAAAAAAGAAGAAAGCACACAAAAGCATTCTGGAAAAGAAATGTATGTAGAAGCAACAGCTTATACAGCTAATTGTGCAGGCTGTAGCGGAGTAACAGCCACTGGACAAAATGTAAGTTCAGGCACTCATAAAATTATTGCGGTAGATCCATCCGTTATTCCATTAGGTTCGAAAGTATATGTAGAAGGATACGGAGTGGCAACAGCAGGTGATACGGGCGGTGCGATTAAAGGATATCGAATTGACGTATTAGTACCTTCCGAGTCAGCTGCAAAAGCATTTGGACGTCGTACAGTGAAAATTACGGTGTTAAATTAAAGAAATAGACTGGAACAAAAATATTTTAGTTGCAGGAAAATCCGAACGATGAATCGTTCGGATTTTTTCATTGTTGTAGTGAACGTAGGTTTCATCTAGTTAGTTGCTTCTAGCTGTTGATTGGAGAGGAAGGTGAAGACTCCCGAGGGAAAAGAGGAAGTGATGAGACCCCGCAGGAGTGTACGCGACGAGGATGCTCATCGGTCGCCCGCGGAAAGCGAAGCCTTGCATGGAAATCAACAGTGGTGTCACAAGTGATCTATACCAGCTCATTACTTCCATTTGTTCGTCTTCGGATTAGGTGGATGGAGTTATGTCTCAATCACTTTTTTGCATGTTTGGTGAGCAAGTTGCTAGCTAATCTATACTCTTTTCGTTACTATACAATAAAGTAAATGGAAGAAAAGGAGTGGGTAAAATGAAGATAGTCGATCCAGCGGTACAAAGTGCAAAAGACAATTATCATTTGTTAACAGGTGTCGTCATTCCCCGGCCGATTGCGTTTGTTACAAGTCAAAACGATGACGGTGTAGTGAATGCCGCGCCGTTTAGTTTCTTTAATGTAGTTGCGGCAGAGCCTCCGCTGATTGCTGTTTCGGTTTCGAGAAGTGAAGGTCAAATGACGAAAGATACGGCCAAAAATATTAGTGCATCTAAAGAATTTGTAGTTCATCTTGTAGACGAAAACTTAGTGGAACAGGTGAATCAAGCGGCATCTTCTTATCCTTCTTCCGTCAGTGAAGTCGAAGAAACAGGATTAACACTAGCACCGAGCAAAAAAGTGCAGGTTCCTGGAATTCAAGAAGCCAGCATTCGGATGGAATGTAAGCTTCACCAAATTGTTCCATTAGGAACGGATGAGGCATACAGCTCAGATTTGTTTATCGGTGAAGTTGTGATGTTTCATATTAGTGAAAAAGTGATAGAAAACGATCGCGTTTCTGCAGAACGTGTGAAGCCAGTCAGCCGACTTGCGGGTTCTAACTATAGTAAATTGGGGCAATTATTTTCCTTAGAACGTCCCAAATAAGCAAGAAAGTGTTACTTATGTAGCAAAAAAATAGTATACATTGGATTTTTTTAAATAAGCGATTGTGTTCTGTTTCAACAACGACAGTACATTCGCTTTTTTTCATGAACGAAAAAGTTAATAGAAACCATAATAACAAAATCAATTTAGAAAAAGGCAAAAATGTAAGGTTTTTGCCTTTTATATTTACCATTGAGGAAAAGGGTATTCATTCATATAATTTAGATTAAGTAAATTGTATACGCTTTCAATATACAGAATTATTTTTCAATAATTCTCTCGAGAAAGAATCATGAGCGTTTACAAAAAAACTTGCCACGCTAGGAGACGAGATTATAGGAGGGGTATTCATTGAAACGTTGGTTTAGTTTAATCAGTTTTGCACTCATTTTAACCCTAGTACTTGCAGGATGCGGAGGAAAGTCCGCTAATGAAACAAGTGGTAGCGGTGGAAAAGAAGTTGTTGCATGGGCTTGGAATATTAACGTACCGGTATTAAAGAAAGCAGCAGCAGAATACCAAAAAGAGAATCCAGGGTTTAAATTAAAAGTAGTGGATATGGGACGTGAAGACGTTTATTCAAAATTAACAACAGGATTGCAAGCTGGCGGAAAAGGCCTTCCTGATATTGTATTAGTAGAAGACGATCGTTTCCAAGGATACTTGGATGCATTTCCAAAAGCATTTTTAAACCTATCTAAAAAAGGATTTGATAAGCAAGAAGATAAGTTTCCAGAGTTTAAGAAAGCTCTTTTATCAAAGGATGGGGACATGTACGGCTTCCCGTTTGATGCAGGTCCAACAGGCGTTTTCTACCGCACAGATTACTTTGAAAAAGCAGGCGTAGATCCAAACAGTATCAAAACATGGGATGATTACATTGCGGCTGGTAAGAAAATTAAAGAAAAAGTTGGCGTTGATTTACTAGGTTTAGATTTTAATAATGACGATGGCTTATTCCGAATGGCGCTGACGCAGCAAGGTACGTTCTATTTTAATAACAAAGGAAAGTTGAATTTAACTTCTAAAGAAGCGAAAAAAGCAATGGAGTTAAATAAGAAGTTAAAAGAAGCAGGCATTGTTAAAAATACAGTGGGCTGGGATGCTTCAATCAGTGCTTTAGCAGAAGGTAAAGTAGCAAGTTCACCATCTGGTGCTTGGCTATCCGGTTCTATTACGCAGCAGGCTCCGGATTTAAAAGGAAAATGGGGAGTGTTTTTATTACCTTCGTTTGAAGAAGGAGGCAACCGTGCTTCTAACTTAGGCGGAAGCAACTATGTGATTTCAGCAACTAGTCAAAAAGCAGATGAAGCGTACAAATTTATGGAGTATTTCTCAACAACGGATAAAGTTCAAGAAGAAGCGATGAAGGGCGGATTATTCCCGTCATTAAATACCGTATATTCTTCAAAATTATTCACTGCACAAGATGAGTACTTTAACAATCAAACGATTTGGAAAACATTCGCAGATGAAATGAAAGATATTAAGCCGGTTAACTTTACGGGCAATTACTCAGTTGCAAACAGTGAAGCAGTCAAAGCTGTGTCAGAAGTAACAAATGGTAAGGGCGTTACAGACTCGCTTGAAGCAGCTCAAAAACGCTTAGAAAACCGAATTCAAAAATAATCAAGAAGCATAGAAGGTGATTTCTAGAAAATTGCCTTCTATCTCTTCTTCTTGCGGTACTAGGAGGTCATCATGAAGACAAATAAATCGTTGCCTTACTTATTTATTGCTCCAGCACTTTTGCTGTTCGCGCTGTTTACAATCTACCCTATTTTTTCATCGTTTGTTTTAAGCTTTCAGAGTATGGAAGGCGGAAAGTATGTATTTACCGGGTTATCAAACTATACACGTTTGCTCGGAGATGATATTTTCTGGAAAGCGCTTGGAAATACGGGTATTATTTTAATCGTTCAAGTACCCGTTATGATTTTATTAGCGCTTGTACTAGCTAACGCTTTAAACAGTCAGCTTTTAAGACTAAAAGGTTTTTTCCGAGTTTCTTTTTTCTTGCCGGCGGTAACGTCACTAGTTGCCTACTCTATTTTGTTTTCAATCATTCTTCAAGATGAAGGAATTATGAATACTATTTTAGGATTTTTCGGTATTGATGCCATTCAGTGGCTGGGAGATCCATTTTGGGCTAAAGTCTCAATCATCGTTGCGATGACTTGGAGATGGACAGGTTATAACATGGTTATTTTTCTAGCAGCTCTTCAAAGTTTATCTCATGAAGTTTACGAAGCAGCTGATTTAGATGGAGCAAATCGTATTCAAAAGTTTTTCCACGTAACGGTTCCACAATTAAAACCCGTTATCTTGTTCGCTACTATTTTATCGACAATTGGCACGCTTCAATTGTTTGACGAACCTTTTAATTTAACAAAAGGCGGCCCTGCTGATTCAACGATGACGCTAGGCTTATATATTTATCAAAATGGCTTTAAATACTTTGATTTTGGATATGCTTCAGCCATTGCGTACGTTGTTGTATTATTAGTTGGTATTTTAACGTTCTTCCAATTTAAATTTACGGGTGATAAATCATGAGTGTATTAGAGAGAGTAGAAGCAACCGCAGTAGCTACCGTGCCTAAGGTTAAAAAGAAAAGTAACATTATGCGCAAAATAGGATTATACAGCATGCTTGGGCTGTTCACGATTATTTCTATTTTTCCTTTTTACTGGATGATTATCGGCGCTACGAATGAATCAGGAAAAATGTTTACAAACCCTCCAACGCTGAAGCCTGGCGATCAATTTATGACAAATCTACAAAATTTAAATGCTTCAATTGATTTAGGGCGCGTCTTTTTTAACTCAGTATTTGTTTCAGTCGTGTATGTGATTGTAGCTTTAATGGTCTGCTCCACAGCTGCATATGCGCTATCTAAATTTGAATTCAAAGGCCGAAACGCAATTTTCACTACGCTTTTATTGTCTATGATGATTCCATATCAAGCAACGCTCATTCCGCTTTTTCAGCTGATGTCGAATTTTAATTTGCTTGATACGTATTTTGCACTTATTGTTCCGCAGCTGTGCTTTCCGTTTGCTATCTTTTTATTACGTCAGAACTTTTTAGCTTTTCCAACAGAACTTATTGAAGCAGCTCGTTTGGACGGAGCTGGAGAGATGAGAATCTTTTTAACTATTGTGCTTCCTTCTATGAAGCCTGCTATGGCTGCAGCAGCTATTTTCTTATTTATGACACAGTGGAATAACTTTATGTGGCCTCTAGTTGCGACTACATCTAACGAAATGGCTACATTGCCAGTTGCTCTTTCAAGCTTAATTGGCTTATCGATTATTGATTACGGTCAAGTAATGATGGGGGTAACGATTGCAACCATTCCAATCATTGTATTCTTCCTGGCACTTCAGCGTCATTTTATTTCAGGAATGCTTGGAAGTGCAGTAAAATAAAAGCAGAAGCTCCTACTATAGGAGCTTTCTCAATGAACAGGGGGAGAGAAGATGGGAGAAATACCTGTAGGAGTTCAGCTTTATACGCTGCGTGAAGAAACGAAAAAAGATTTTAAAGAAACTCTTCAAAAAGTAGCTGCATTAGGATATCAAGGAGTAGAATTTGCAGGGTATGAAGGACATACAGCGCAAGAAGTAAAAGCATGGTTAACGGATTTACAGCTGAAGCCAGCTTCTAGTCATGTGCCGCTTGAACAATTAGAATCTAATTTAGCGCAAGTGCTTCACTTTGAACAGCAAGTTGGCAATTCACATATTGTTTGTCCTTATTTAATGCCTGAACGTCAAACGGAAAAAGGGTATTACGAACTTATTGATTCTTTAAATGATATTGATACGTATTGTAAAAAAGAAGGCATGTCGTTTAGCTATCATCATCATGATTTTGAGCTGAAGAAATTGTCAACTGGAAAGTCAGCTCTCCAAACAATCTTAGAAGAAACTGAGGTAAACGTAGAGCTGGACATTTATTGGCTGACTAAAGCAGGCGAAGATCCAGTGGAATGGATGAAGCATTATCAAAATCGGACGCCTTTCATCCATTTAAAAGATATGACAACAGACGGCGAGCAATTTTTTGCTCCTCTTGGTACCGGAGGAGTAGATGTGAAGGCTGTAATGCAAGAAGGACATAGAGCAGGCGTAAAATGGTGGATCGTTGAACAAGATCAATGCAAAGAAAGTCCTCTTAGCAGTATTAAAAAAAGCTTAGCATATATCAAATAAAAAACGAACAGACAGCGTCTGTTCGTTTTTTTATTGATAAGCTGGAGTCCACTCAATTTCTCCGCACTTATTCGTATAATCAATATTTACCTCAAAGTTATGTTTTTCATAAAAATGAATTAATCTTTCGAGATGATCCCAATCGCGCTCAGCGATATCGCCTTTAATGACATGAACATTTTGATCAACCGCTACTTCTTTTAAATAATTCATACATACAGAGCCATATCCCTTATTAGCGGGCCCTTTAATGTCACCAATAAAAATCGTGTGATTATCTTCATATACGCCATCGATGGCAAAATCCCAAGCCCCTCTATAGGCTTTTGTACATTCATTTAGCATAATTTTACATGCGTTTCCGTCATTTTGTGCCGATACAATAACTAACTGATTATCTTCAGGCTGATCGACACCAATAACTTCATACTTTTTAGCAATTTCTTTTAAATTATCCTGCATGCGAAATAGCTGAAACTCTAAATCATCAAGTGTTTCTTTTAGTTCTTCTGCATTCTGGTTTTTTTCTGTAAGCTGAGTAAACATTTTATACTCCTTTCCGTCTGTTTTCGGTCTAAGTGCGCCTATGACAAAGAGGACACGGTGTATAAAGCGAAACTTTATTTAGCAAAGTATCTACCTTAGTAAAAATATAAAAAGGAAAGAACCTGATTTGATTGATTATTCATCAAAACGGCTGCTTTCCTTAACATTCACTTTTAAATTTTTCACAACGTGTATAAGGGTAACAAAGACTCATTAATTTTGTCAATAAGGTTGTAAGTCTATTTATAAAGAAGATAACAGGACATTTTGCTTATTGGGAAGAAAAAATAATGAGTGAAAAAAGAATCATTTTAAAGTAAAATCATTGGAGGAAAAGTATGGTTAAAAAGGAATTGCTTTTCATTTTAAAAAAACATACTTAAAATAAAAGTAAGAAAATATTTCATTTACTTACAAAATATTATAAAAAATGGATGGAGTAATATGGGGTAAGTGTTAACTATATCGAACAAAGGGTGTATAAGATGGATAAATATCAAATTACATTATTAGCTAATGTGCGTAAGCAGCTGCAAGAGTGGACCGATCAAAATGAAGAAATACCTCATGAAGAAGTGTACCGCTTTTTGCATTCAATTTCTGGAACGTCTGCAACCATTGGACTGAATTATTTAGGAGATCGTTCCCGCGAGTTAATGGAAGCTGTTGAAAAAAATCAGAAAAAAACCTGGAATTACGCGGAGTTGAATACATTTTTATTAGATATTATTAAAATTTGTTATCAAGATGAAATTCAATCCGTAGAAGATATAAATAAACCGATAGAAATTAGTGAACAAACAGCTAATGTTTTACTTGTGGATGATGATCTTTCAATGCTGATGTATTTAAAAGAACAGTTTGAAAAACAAGGGTGGTACGTATTAGCAACTGCCTCTAAAGAAAAAGCCATTACGGCTTTTTACGAATTAAAGCCGGATTGTTTTGTTGTTGATGTACATATGAAAGACTGTACAGGCTTTGACATTCTTTCATTTTTACGTGATAAAACAAAGCAACTGTTCGTCCCCATTGTCATGATGAGCGTTGATAATCAAAGAGAGACGCGTTTGAAGGCTTTTAAATTAGGGGCCGATGATTTTTTTGTTAAACCTCTCGATATGGAAGAAAGTCTACTTCGAATTGGTCACCATATTGAACGAAAGCAGATGTTTAACTCCTATTTAATGTTTGATGAATTAACAGGAGCCTATAACCGAACGTATTTAAAAGAAATCTACAGTCAGCAGCTATCCAGCTACGACCGCTTAAAAGATCCTTTTTGTTTAGCGATTTTAGATTTAGATTTCTTTAAGAGAATAAACGATCAATATGGACATCTTATGGGAGACCGTGTGCTGCAAGCATTTGTAGAGTATATGAAGCATGAAATTCGTCCAACAGATCACATTTTTAGATATGGAGGCGAAGAATTTATTCTTTTACTGCCAAAAACCAATATAAAAGAGGCAGAAACAGTATTAAATAGACTGTTGGATTTGTTTGTGAAAAAAGTGTTCACACATCAAAGCAATTCGTTTTATTGCAGCTTTTCCGGCGGAGTTGTAGAAGTTCATAACACTGAATGGCCGTTAGAAAAAGCTCTTCATCAAGCTGATGAGGCATTATATATAGCGAAGGAATCAGGACGTCAAAAAATTGTAGCTTCTTCTCAAAGCAAGCTGGTCAAAAAGCGAACGCTTCGTATGGCTATTATTGATGATGATTCTATCATTCGAACGATGCTGAAAGAGCTTTTAAGTAAGATCGATGTAGGAGATCGCTATGAAGTGAAAATAGAAGTGTTTAAAGATGGCATCGAATTTTTTGAGTCCCAATGGATTCATTCTAGCGATCAGTACTTTGTTATTTTAGACGGAATGATGCCTAAGATGGATGGCTTAGAAGTGCTGCAAAAATTAAGACAGCATAAACGTCACGATCAGTACACGGTTATTATGCTTACATCAAGAAACAGCGAACAAGATATTCAAAGAGCATTAGAACTTGGGGCAGACGATTACATGACAAAGCCATTTAAGTTAATGGAGCTTGAAGCGCGCGTGCGTCATTTAATGAAGAAGGTGAAATAAATGGCGATGTCAATTCAAGTGGTATATGTCTTATTTGGCGGATTGCTATTGCTTTTAGTCTGTTTTCTGAGTTATTTACTTATTCAAAAAGCGCGTTTAAACGCTTTTCGAGCAAAAGTAGAATCCTATAAAGATAGTATGAAAGAATCTCTTTTTATTTATTTATACAGAAAAGATGAAGAACATCGGGTAGAGCCTAAAAATAAAATAGAGCTGGCGGGTGTAGAGGAACTATTGAGCAGTTTTTCTGCAGCTGTGCAAGGCGATGAAATTCTAAATAACATCACGCTCTATGCGGAGAAGGTTTTTACACCCAAATATAAAAAAGAGCTGCATCATTCTAGATGGAGTGTCAGAATGAATGCCCTTTATGCTATCGAAGACTTTGGTCTAACTACGCTAACACACCAATTAGTAGAAATGTATGAGAAAAAAAATAGTACAGCGGCTGAAAAAAATCAAATTTTAAAAATTTTAGTTAAGCTGAACCGCCCTGAGTTTGTTGTGTACATGACGAACGCTTCTAGACCGCTGTCTGAATTTATGTACCGCTCTTTGTTTGGAACTATGAACAGTGAGCAGTTTCAGCAATTTATTAATAAATTTGAACATCTACAAGAAGAAATTCAGCTGCCTCTTATCGATATGATAGGTATCAATCATAAGTTAGAGTATATAGATTTCTTAAAAATGCACATGAAAAGTTCATCAGAAGAACTGCGAATTCGTTCGTTGAAATCACTTAATGCTTTATCTTTTCCATTAAGAATAGAGGAGCTCACGAAACATCTTCAGTCAGGTATTTGGCAAGAAAGAATGATGGCTACAAAACTAATAGGCAAAACGAGAGATGAGAAGGGATTGTCACTTCTTGAGCAGTCGCTAAAAGATTCTCATTTTCTTGTGCGTTCGAATGCTGCTCAGTCAATGATGAAAATCCCAACAGGTAAAGAATATTTAGTTCATGTATACAAAACGACCGATGACAAGTTTTCGAAAGATATGGCAGCAGAATGGCTTGAAAAAGGAGGAGTTACGGTTGTGGAATAGTGTTTGGCATCTTTTATTGTCTATTTGCGGATGGGCTGTATTTGCTTATATGATTTTTGTGCTTTGTTTTTATTTTATGATGTTTATCATCTCTGCTTTTCAACTGCGAAAGCAATATCAATTAAATGATGAAGAACCTTATGAAGATTTGCTTGCGGTTAGCTATACAACACCGTTATCTATATTAGTTCCCGCTTATAACGAATCTGTCGGGATTATTGGAAGCGTGCGTTCGCTGCTTGGAATTGAATATCCGGAATATGAAGTAATTGTAGTAAACGACGGATCTTCAGATGATACGTTAGAAAAGCTAATCGAGGAGTTTTCTCTTGTGAAAATGAATCGAGTTGTGAGAAAGCAAGTAGAGACGAAAGAAGTAAAAGCTGTATATCGTTCTAAATTATACGATTATTTATATGTAGTCGATAAACAAAATGGGGGAAAGTCAGATGCATTAAATGCAGGAATTAATTTATCCAACTATCCTTATTTTTGTTCGATCGATGGCGATTCAGTGTTAGAAAGAGATGCTTTTTTAAAAGTTATGAAGCCAATTATTGATTCAGACGGAGAAGTAATTGCTTCAGGGGGAAGTATTCGAATTGCAAACGGATGTAAAATCGAAAACGGTGCGGTCGTATCGATTGGACTTGATACGCAGCCGCTTGTTGTGATGCAGATTATTGAATATTTACGTGCCTTTCTTATGGGGCGCATTGGTCTCAGTCGCCATAATTTATTACTTATTGTGTCAGGAGCATTTGGCGTATTTTCTAAACGCTGGGTGATTGAGGCTGGGGGTTATTCTCATACAGTCGGCGAAGACATGGAACTTGTTGTTCGCCTGCACCGACTGATTAAACAGAAAAAAACCAACAATCAAATTGTTTATATTCCAGATCCCGTATGCTGGACAGAGGCACCCGATGAAATCAAATATTTGCGAAGACAGCGGAACCGCTGGCACCGCGGTTTATTTGATAGTCTTTGGAAGCATAAAGAGATGCTGTTTAATCCGAGATACGGAAGTATCGGAATGATTTCTATGCCTTATTTTGTGTTTATTGAACTAATCGGTCCGGTCATGGAAATGTTAGGCTATTTGTTTATTGTTATTTCTCTAGTTGTAGGCGGGATTTATGTAGAATTTGCTTATTTGCTTTTTCTCTTGATGGTTGTATATGGTTCTCTTTATTCGATGGCGGCCGTTTTGCTAGAAGAGTGGAGCCTTCGCAAATATCCAAGAGTATCCGATATTGCTAAGCTATTTGTCTTTTCCCTGACTGAATCCTTTTGGTATCGCCCTCTAACTGTTATATGGCGCTGTCATGGATTGTTGGATGTTATTCGCAATAAAAAAGGCTGGGGAGACATGCAGCGAAAAGGAGTTTCACAATGAAAAAATGGTTGTTAATTGGCGGCATTATTTTGGTTATGGCAGTAACGGCTTCTCCATTTCTTATTTGGCAGCTAAAGAAACCAACTGATTTGGATATGCTTGTCATTGATAAAACAGTGCCGGATCAAACGTTTCGAGAGCATCAAGGTTTAATGTGGATGCTGAATCAAGCGAAAGTACGCAAAGACGGGAAGCCTTATAAAATCTCAAAAGATTATGCAGGGTTTTACCCAAAAGGAGATAAAACATACAGCATTAAATCTCTGCCAAAAACAAACTCTGCAGATATGATTTATATCACGGACACGTATGGCGTATACAAAGAAGATTTAGGCGTAAAAGCTAAAAGAGGAGATCGCTCTCAATTGGTGTATGGTGGCATGACTTCTGAAGACGTGAGCTACGTTAAGAAAGCTCTAAATGGACGTACAAAAACGCTGATTGGAGAGTTTAATACATTTGGGAGCCCTACTTCTTTAGACGTTCGCAAAGAACTGTATGAATTGTACAATGTTACGTGGTCCGGCTGGATTGGACGCTATTTTGAGGAATTCGGCAGTGAAGAAGTTCCTGCTTGGGTGAAAAGTGCTTACAAAAAGCAGTACAACAAAGAGTGGAGCCTTACAGGAAAAGGCTTATTATTCGTTAATGAATCCAATAAGCTCGTTATTATAACGGAAAAAGAATTAAAAGAAAATCCAGTATGGTTTCAATACACAAAACAAGGAAAGAAAACATTGAATTTACAGGATGAATCTGCTTATCAATATTGGTTTGACGTAATTGCACCGCAGCAAAAAAGTGATGTGCAGGCTCAGTTTGTCTTTCACTTGGATTCTGAAGGGAAAAACAAGCTAAAGGAAAATGGTATTCCTTTGTCCATACCAGCAGTCATTCATCATAATAAAGAGCGATATGATACCTATTACTTTGCAGGAGATTTTGCAGATCAAGGAGAAATACCTTCCATTTATCAAACCTCTTTTTACCCGCTGTGGAAGAAATGGACAGAGAAAATCGGAAAAGAAGATGAGTCTTCTTTTTACTGGACTGTTTACCTGCCTCTTATGAATAAGATCATAGATCAACAGCAAAATGAATCGCAGCCTGCTTCTGTTACTTTTAATAAAAATATGGAAATCTATGAAGATGCTGACCTTAAAGTAGCAGGGAAAGTAGGAAAAGATTATTTGCAAATTTATCAAAACGGCAAGTGGCAAGATGTGCTGATTAAAGGAGTAAATATGGGCATTAGTAAGCCAGGCCATTTCCCTGGTGAGACTGCTATTTCGAAAGAAGAATATTTGCGCTGGTTTAAAGAAATTGGAAAGATGAATGCAAACTCAATCCGCGTATACACCATTCATCCTCCCGCCTTTTATGAAGCGCTTGCTGAGTATAACCAAAAAGCCAAAGAACCCATTTATCTTTTTCATGGGGTATGGGTGAATGAAGAAGTTTTCTATGATTCACAAGATGCTTTTGCAAAGGAAAACACAAAAGAATTTGAAGCTGAAATGAAAAGGATTGTAAACGTTATTCACGGAAATGCAACACTGCCAAAACGGACAGGACATGCAAGCGGAACGTATACAGCAGACGTGTCTCCTTATGTTTTAGGCTGGATTATAGGAGTTGAATGGGATCCCACGGTAGCCCTTTCGACAAATGAAAAACATAAAGGAATGAAAGATTTTAAAGGGCAGTACATCTATACCGAAAAAGGCAATCCCTTTGAAATTTGGCTTGCTCAGCTTATGGAAAAAACAATTTCCTATGAGCAGGATAAATATGATTGGCAGCGGCCTATGAGCTTTACGAACTGGGTGACGACGGATTTGCTTACTCATCCATATGAGCCTTCTGAAGACGAAGATAAAGTGTCTGTTAATCCTAATTTAATTCACACAACTAAAAAATTTGAGCCGGGCTTATTTGCCTCTTATCATATTTATCCGTACTATCCTGATTTCTTAAACTATGAACCTCGTTATCTCGCTTATCGAGATCATCGAGGAGAGAAAAATAACTACGCAGGCTATTTGCAAAATATGAAAGAAGTTCATCATATGCCCGTTCTTGTTGCTGAATTTGGCATTCCGGCTTCGCGAGGACTCACCCATAGAAACGTATACGGGTGGGATCAAGGCTTTCATACGGAACAAGAACAAGGAAAGATTCTGTCACGCTTATACGAAGACATTGTTGAAGAAAAAATGGCTGGCGGTATGGTCTTTACATGGCAAGATGAATGGTTTAAGCGAACGTGGAATACGATGGAGTACGACAATCCGAACCGCAGGCCATTTTGGACGAATTTGCAAACGGGAGAGCAGCATTTTGGACTGATGAGTT
>Ga0102593_1000131_pt1 | contig 200135 bp, 168 predicted proteins | sample AraplaCol_mMS_r2_2_FD_76862 | JGI IMG/M metagenome (GOLD analysis project Ga0102593, IMG submission 76862) | Arabidopsis root microbial communities from North Carolina, USA - plate scrape MF_Col_mMS_r2 (SPADES assembly) (version 2) | ecosystem: Host-associated > Plants > Roots > Endosphere...
AGGACACTGCCGCATGAATCTCTTCTTTGTTTACCCAGGTCCTCTTCCTCTTTACAGATGCCTGCAAATTGTTTACTACTAACATAAAACTCTCAAGTTTTGTGTATAGTTTTTTCAGGACGGGTCAGGAGGAAGCGCAATGTGTTCAGGCCTTTAGACGAGCTCCCGGTGCACGCCAGGTATCTCCATCACCAGATTTTCGCCATATGCAGTAGAAGGGGTGTGGTAGCCGGTTTTGAAATCACCCTGTAATACTTTCCGGGTGATCAGCAGTACGGTATAGGCAGTAACATCATAGGCTTCCGGGGTACGCATACGGGCGGTCACCTGCTGACCTTTGGCATTGGTCACCTGTCCCCAGATAAGGCTTACCGCCTGGTTACGGGTATTGTCATCAGGGCCGGGTGCGCGCCGGTCTATCTGCCGTTTTACGAAGTTGCGGACTGCAGGTTTACGCAACAGCCAGTTGAACAGGTTTTGCGCTTTCAGCAGGCGCCAGGCGGCTACCGGTACATGCGTGTAGGATTGTATGTTAGGAATGCCGGTGCTATACCAGGCCGTTGCCACATCGCCCCAGGGCAGGCTCATTACAAACAGTTTTTTCGGGCCAAAGTCAACGTACATGCTGCGCTTGCCCAGCGGCTCCGGCACCAGTTTGCCATTCTCCCGCACCATGCTGGGTAATCCCATTTTCTGTATAGAGTTTACGGCAGTACCGTGAGAAAGGCCACTGCCCAGTATTGCAAATGCCAGTTTCAGCTCCTGTGCATCCGGCAGGGCTTTTTTAAGGAATTGTGCAAGACAGTCCGTAGGCACCACATCGAAACCGGCGCCCGGCAGCAGCATGATATTGGCCGCTTTGGCCGCCTCATCCTGTTGATGCAATTGTCCGAAGATATCCGGATCGCCGTTGAGGTCAATGTAATGGGTGCCGGTGCGTAAACATGCATCTACCATCTGTTTAGCGGTAAAATCATAGGGCCCTGCTGCATGCACTACGATCTTTACTTCACGCAGGGCGGCTTCCAGGCCGGGAGCATCATTAAGGTCGATTACTTTATACGGAAGGTTCAGTTTGGCCGCCAGCGGCGCTAAAGCCGTTTCCCGCCTGCCGGCCAGGATGGGCTGCAGGTTATATTGTATGGCATAGCGGGCAATCAGCTCGCCTGTATATCCATAAGCGCCGTAGAGCAGGAAAGTATTCGGTTGCATCGTGGTAAAGTACAAAATTCTCTAAAAAAAATGATCAATACGCCAATTAATTGATTTAAATCAAGTCTCATTTGAAAAGAGCTGCTTATTTTTGCTAAATCAAATTGAAAGCGGCTTTCAAAGTATAATAACCGGATTGTAACATGTTACCCACGTATCTTTAATTGAAATAAATAATGAAAAACTTAAGTACTATTTACGAATGAATTGATCCCATTATTCACTTTTTAAACCAACCCATATCTCATGCTAAAACTTCTCAGGCAACTGGGCAGCAGGAACCTGCTATTGCAAACTATCCAAACGCTCGAACAGGAACAACTGGAGCTGAACCGCCGGCACGAAGCTATTGAAAAGACATGTCTTGAGCAAAAGGCATGCCTGCGGGAAGCCTTTCATGAATTACGTAATGGCATTCACGTTATTGCAGGTAACAGCGCCCTGCTCACCAAATGGACAGACAGCGGACAGCAGCCGGAACGGGCTATCCGGCTGGCGCGTAACATCCGCGAAGCGTCCCGTAATATGATACACTTCCTGGACGCCGCTCTACAGCTGGCTAAACAGGAAGGCGACTACCAGCCGCAATGGGAAATGCTGGAGATCAGGCCCTGGCTGGAGAAAGTGATCGGCGCCTATCACTATCATGCCGCTGAAAAGCAGCTGAAGATCCAGTGCAATATGGCGCAGAGCTTTCCCGCCTTTATAGAGATGGATATCATGCTGCTGCGGCAGGTCGTCTCCAACCTGCTGCACAATGCGATCAAGTTCAGCCCTTCGGGTAACCGTATCCGTATAGATTGTTTTGAAGGCAGCCATGAATGGACTATGGTCCTCATCAATAAAGCGCCGGCTATCAGTAAGGAACAGCTGAAACACATCTTCGAGCCCTTTTATACCCTGGGGCATCCTGAAAGCAATACCGGCCTGGGGCTTACCATCACGCGTAAATATGTGGATATGCTGGGAGGAACGGTCAAGGCAGCCTGTATCAAAGACCAGTTCATGGTGTGGCTGCGTTTACCCATGAAAGTGGGCGGCGGGGAACCGGCGCGTACGCTGGTATTAAAACGGCCTGAGCACATCCCCGTTATCCACAGCGCGCGCAAAGTACTGGTAATAGAAGATAATCCGCTTAGTCAGCGTCTGATCTGTAACTACCTCCACGAAGTAGGCCTGCGGCAGATCGCCGTAGTAACGCATGCTGCAGATGCCCTGCGCCTGGCCAGGCAATTAAAACCTGACCTGGTGTTTATGGATGTGCATCTGCCTGATCAGGACGGTGTTGAAACCATGCAGTCTTTGCGGGCTTTACTGAAAGATACGCCGCTCATCGCCATGACAGGCGATAAGGATCTTTCAGGCAATGCCCCTTTGCTACAGGCCGGGGCCAGCGAATATATGCTTAAGCCTTTTGCATTGCATGAGATTGCCGGTATTGTTCAAAAGTACCTTGACTTTGCCGCTAACTGATAAGTGATAACTAGTGAGGGATAACAAAGCCAACCCCCATGCAGTTGATTCCGGAAGCAACAGCATGGGGGTGGCTTAGTAGTTGGCAGTTGACAGTTGACAGTCAGAATCAGGCGATTAACAACTTACGACTTACTGCCCACTGCCAATTGCCCACTGCCAACTCACTTCTTCGCGGCAAACTTGTTCCTGGCTTCCACTATCGCCTCCATATTCATACTGGACCAGCTGGCCAGTTCTAATATCTTCTCCAGTAAGCTTCTGCCCAGGGGTGTTAACCAATATTCTACCCGGGGCGGTATTTCCTGGTACATCTTTCTTTCCACCAATCCGTTCTCTTCCAGGGAACGTAAGGTGACGGTCAGCATCCGTTGGGAGATGCCTTCCACCATTTCTTTCAGCTCGTTGAAGCGTAGCTTCTCACGCTTGCCTAATGCGAGGATCGTAAATATCGACCACTTGTCTGCAAAATGCCCTAATATGTCTTTCACCGGGCAAAACTGCATGGACCCGCGCTCGGGAGAGAAGATTTTATTCACCCGCTCCTCTATGTCAAGATATTGATTATCAGCTTTAGTTACTGCCATGTGCCTTGGTTGTAATGGTGTGCCCTCTTGGGGATTCGCCGGTTACTATTTAATTTTGAGTTACGAAAAGTAACTTAAAGGTACAGCATTGAACCGGAAAGACTTCATAAAAAACATTACAGGAGTAACAGCTATGATATCATTACAATCGTTCAGGAACTTTACGGAGGGACTGAATGAACAGGACCATAAAATGCCGGTGTTGTTCATTGGCCATGGTTCACCTATGAACGGTATTGAAGATAACGAATTCAGCCGCCGCTGGGTGCAGATGGGGAAGGAGATCCCGACTCCAGCCGCCGTATTGGTGGTATCTGCTCACTGGCTGACGCGCGGCACGCATATTACGGCGATGGAACAGCCCAGGACCATTCACGATTTCGGCGGATTTCCAAAGGCTTTGTCCGATGTACATTACCCGGCGCCCGGCTCCCCGGAACTGGCAAAGGTTACCCGGCAGCTGATCACTAAAACGAATGTAGGCCTGGATCACGATTGGGGCCTGGATCATGGCGCCTGGACCATCATCCGCCACATGTACCCTGATGCAAATATACCTGTGCTGCAGCTGAGCATAGACTATCATCAGCCACCGCAATATCACTACGAGCTGGCCAAAGAACTGGCTGCCCTGCGCAAAAAAGGCGTGCTGATTATCGGCAGCGGCAATATGGTGCATAATCTGAGAATGGTGGCCTGGGACAAGATGGATCAGCCGGAATACGGATACGACTGGTCTATTGAGATGAACACGCTCTTCAAAAAGCATATCAGCGATGGTAATCACTCCGCCCTGATCGATTATGAAAAGCTGAGCAAGTCGGCTAAGCTGGCCATTCCAACACCGGATCACTATTATCCGCTGCTGTATGCGCTGGCCTTACAGGAAAAGAAGGATCAGCCGCTTTTCTTCAATGATAAAGTGGTGATGGGGTCGCTGACCATGACCTCTGTAAAGATCGGTTAGGATACGGTGTTGTAAGGCACCATGCTAGTGATTCCTGGAATAAAGATAAATGGCTACCGCTATGCTTAAAAGTATAATAGCGATAATGACCCAACCCTGGGTCCGTGGCTTCCTCACGGCGTCTATCAATCCCCTGGAAGCCAGTAGCGCCTCCACATTCGCCTTTGCAAGGCGCAGGGAATACCTGATGCCGGTTTGTTGATGCTTCTGCTCCCAATAGTATTTGATGCCATGCAATAGGCCTTTGCGTAGACAGATCTCGACCGTCTTTTCCTCAATAGCGCTGTTGATGCTCTCAGTTGTAGTTGCCTGCTCAAGCATAGTAGATCAGTTTTAACGTGGTGGTAACAGCTTGTTTCGCGCTATAATATAGGCATTTTCCCGTTCTTATCTTGATTTTAACGGGTGATTTTTAAGGTGTTGTAACGCGTGATGTTTTTTTGAGAACTGTATCCTGCTGCATATCTGCTGCTCCCTATTCTGCCCGCAATATTTTCGCAGGATTGGCCATGGCGGCCCGGTACGTTTGAATACCGATGGTAAGCACCCCGGTGATAAGCAGGCTGCCGGCGCTCAGCAGGAAGATCCAGGCGCCCAGGCTGGCGTGATACGTGAAGATATTCAGGAATAGTGATCCCAGGAATCCGCCCAGGGGCATGGCAATGGCGGCTGCGATGAGTATCAGCTTTAAAAAGCTCCAGGATAAAAGGCCCATGACCTGCGCCACGCTGGCGCCCATTACTTTACGTACGCCTACCTCCTTTGTACGTTTTTCGGTGTTGTAGGTCACTACACCGAGCAGACCCAGCGCAGCGATCACAAATACAACGCTCACCAGCGTGCTGAATAATTTCAGGTCTTCATTCTCCAGGTAATCTTCATATAGTTGTTGTTCATACCAGGAGTATTTAAAAGGCTCGTAAGGATAAAAACGCTTCCAGATCCGTTCCAGCGCACTGGTTAGCTGTTGTTGCTGCACGCCTGCCTGCACCTGTAAAGAAAGCAGGCGGAAGGCCTGCGGCTCATCATCCAGCACCAGCGGGGATACCGGCAGTTCGTACCGCATAAAGCTGAAGTTCTTTACTACACCTGTCACCAGCATTTCAGTGCTGTCCACCAAAATAGTTTTGCCGATGGCCGCCTTTGCATCATGCAGTCCAAGTGCTTGCACGGCTTTCTCATTGATCACGGCGAAACGGCCTTTGCCGCTGTCGCTGCTCACAGGCGGAAGATTGCCGCCAGCAATAAAGTGCAGCTGCATGTTGTCAATAAAGTTTGCATCTGCTGAATATTTGAACGCATCGTGCATTCCGATCCCTGCCTGTTGCTGTTCGTAGCTGCTGATCTTGATCCTGGCAGCACCCTCGCTCAGTGCGGCAGAAGCCATGCCTATACGTTGCACGCCTGCTTTGCGTGCAATTTCGTTTACCAGTAAGCGGTAGTTGCTATTGGCGGCCAGTTGAATGTTCAGGATATTTTTGCGGTTATAGTTCTCATTGTCGGTGGCCATATATTTGAACTGGCTGTACATGGTGGCTGTGAAGATCATGAACACCAGCGACACTACGAACTGGATCACGATCAGCGTTTTCCGGATGCCTATCCTGCCAAAGCTGGCGGGCATCAGTGTGCCCCTGAGTATCTGGATGGGTTTGTAGGCGGAGAGTATACGGGCCGGCAATATGCCTGCTGTTAAACCCGTCAGCAGGGCAAATGCCACGAAGAATACCCATAGCAGCCGGGTATGCTGTACTTCCCATGTAAGCCACCCCGCATGGATGAAGCTTTGCATGCTTAGCAATCCGAGGTAGCCCACGCCTAATGCCAGCAATGAAATGAGCGCTGTTTCCAGCAGGAACTGGAGCACCAGCTGGTGGCGCTTTGCACCAGCCACTTTTCTTACCCCTACCTCCCGGGCCCTGCCCAGTGAATGTGTAAGCGTGAGGTTAACATAGTTAAATCCCGCCAGTGACACAATCACGATCGCCATAATGATATTGACAAGTACTTTGGAAAAAGGTTCTACATAAGGATTGTTGTATATGGTTTCAAACGCGGGAGAGATATGGCTTACCAGTTGTTTCCGGAACGCATAGGCTTTCACAGCCTTTGGGTCTGTGTAGGGCTTGCTGGCCCTGGCTGCATTGGCCAGTGCCCTGTCCAGCGCCTCCGGCCGGGTATGCTCATTCAGTAGTACGTAGGTCCCGGCGCTATAGTTCTGCCAGTCATCCTGGGCAATTTCCGGATGCAGCAGCGGATAAGTAGACATAGACACCACCAGGTCTGATTCCAGGTGAGTCTTTTTGCCTTTCAGGGGGGCAAAAACGCCGGTAATAGTAAAGGTGCCTAATTCCCGTTGGGTAAGTGTTTTGCCGATCGGGTCATCTGTGCCAAAGTACCGCTCTGCAGTTTCGTGTGTCAGCACCACCGTATAGGGCGCGAGGGCAGGCCGCCCTTTTTCCAGCGGGAACCCAAATATTTTGAAGTAGTCAGGATCTACGTATAAACCGCTTACCGGTAAGGATTTGTTGCTGTTGCTCAGTGTTCCGTTAAAGTCCCTGATGACGCGCGCTATTCGTTCAATTCCGCTTTCCCCGTTCCGCAGCTTTTCTGCCAGCGGCAGGGCAGCGGTAGCCAGGGTAAAGGTTTTGTCATCCTTATTGGTAACGTCAGCGATAATACGGTAAGTACGGTTGGGGTAGGGATGAAAGCGGTCTCTTTCAAAGCTGCTCTGTACCTGTATCAGTATCAGCAGGCAGAAGGCCATGGCCATTCCCAGCCCTGTTACGTTGATCAGGGTAAACAGTTTGTGCTTCCACAGGTTGCGCAGGGCAACTTTGAAATAGTTCTTCAGCATAGCAATAGTCTAAATTACTGATCCCGCTAAATAAGTATGCCATTTTATTTGACACTCATTACCAGGTACTTAGCTTTTGCTGAATGTCCGCTTCCGGTACAGCCTTGTGCGTTTCCGGTACAGTCGTATCCGTGGCTTATGCAAACAGGGCGCCTGCTTTTTCCAGGTATTCCTCTATCGGCATGGAATTGCGCATAGACATCAGGTGATTGCCCGCCGGGCCTATCACCGTGCGGAACTGGTTGCTTTTCCTGGTGGCCAGGTCGGCCAGCACCTGTGCAATATCTTCTGTGCTTTCTGTTACATGCTGGTCTGCATTTGCAAAAAGGTGTTTCAGCTTTGCGATCTGTTCATCATAAGCGGTGATCTCCTGGTTTTCACTGAAGCGTAGGTTCTGCTGGAAATTATTGCCGCTGGAGCCGCCCGGTTCAATCAGCCGGAGGTCTATATTTAAGGGCTTCAGTTCATAGTACAGGCCTTCTGTTAAGCCTTCCAGTGCAAATTTTGACATGTTATACAGCGATCCCTGGGGTACTGCTGTAGTGATGCCCATAAAGGAGCTGACGTTGATGAACATACCACCGCCATTGGTCCTGAAATGGGGCAAAAATGCCCGGATAACGTTGATAGGACCCCGTGCGTTCACGGCAAACTGCCAGTCGATATCTGCTTCTTTGGCCAGTTCCAGCGGTCCGTAGGTACCCATGCCTGCATTGTTGATCACTACGTCTATCTTTCCGAAAGCTGCAATGGCCTGGTGGCTGGCTTCCTGTACCTGTTGCAGATCGGTGACGTCCAGTTTGAACAGGCGTATGTTGTCGTAATTAATCAATGCTGTTTCTTTTTCGGGTGCACGCATGGTGGCGGCCACATTCCATCCCATGGCTGCAAAATGTTTCGCGGCGGTTTTTCCCAACCCTGAGCTGGTGCCCGTGATAAATACTGTCTGTTTCATTAGCTGTTTATTTTTTTTCTGATAGCGAAGGTATGCGCGAATTGGTATAACTTTGTAACCAGTATAACGGATGATACCAACATGAAAAGTGCGCAATCCATCCTCTCTAACCCGAGGAACCAGGCAGAAGAAGTACAGGCTTTACAGGATACGATCTATGTAATAGGCGGGAAGTGGAAGTTGCCTATCATCAATGCTATCTGCAATGGGGCCACACGTTTCCGTGATATTGAGCGCAGTATCCCGGGCATTACTACCCGTATGCTTTCCAGGGAGCTGAAGCAGATGGAGCTGAACGGACTGGTGCAAAGGGTGGAAGATGAAGATTCGCCTGTGAAGGTGGAGTACCGGTCAACGGAGTACTGTAAAACATTCGGTCATATCATCCTGGAGATGATCAGCTGGGGAAAGGCGCACCGGGAGAAGATCAAGGGAAAATAAGAACGGCCACAGGCATTTACAATACCCGTGACCGTTATATGAGGTAATCATCGTTTTCCTATTCGTGCTTCAGCTTCGCTTTAAACACTTTCTTGAACTTTTCCAGTTTGGGCCGTATCACGTAGTAGCAGTAAGACTGCGAACCATTCTGATTGTAGTAGTTCTGGTGATAATCCTCCGCCACATAGAAGTTTTTTAAGGGGGAGATCTCCGTCACAACAGGTTTGTCAAACGCACCGGATTCCTGCAGCTTCTGCTTGTAATACTCCGCTTTTTTGTGCTGATCTTCGTTGTGATAGAAGATAACGGAGCGGTACTGTGTGCCGATGTCGTTACCCTGGCGGTTCAGCTGGGTAGGATCATGGCTCTGCCAGAATGCCTCCAGCAGCTCGTCGTAAGTTACCTTTGTGGTATCGTAGGTTACCTGTATCACTTCTGCATGACCGGTGGTACCAGTACAAACCGCTTCATAGGAGGGGTTGGCCACGGTGCCTCCGGAGTAGCCGGATTCTACTTTCACCACACCATCCAGGTATTGGAACTGTGCTTCCGTACACCAGAAGCAGCCGCCACCAAAAGTGGCCTTTTGCAGGTTGTTGTTGTTCGTCACTTCCATATCATCGGGTACTTTATCCTTGTTTGAGAGGTTGTTCTGGGCACAGGCGCTGACGGCCACAGCCATCAAACAACTTAATAATGAATATTTTAACATATAACCGTTTATTACCGTATACGCAAATTACGATAATAGAGATGCTTTGGATTGACAAGTTAAGTAACTTTAACATTCTTTTACGTTAGACGATATTACGAGACATGAGATATTTTCCCGATTCGGCCTTAGTGCAGCTGGAGTTTGATAAGATTCAGGCATTACTGGAAGAGCATTGCAAAACAGAGCTGGGCAAGCAGATGGCAGAAGAGCTCCGCCTGCATACCCATATTGATTACGTTCGTACGGCTTTGCAACAGGCGCATGAGTACAAACAGCTGGTTTTATTACAAGAACATTTTCCTAACGACGCAGTACTGAACCTGAAGAGTGAGCTGCGTTTGCTCAGCATACAGGGCGCCGTCCTGAAAGAAGATCAGTTTATGCAGCTTCGCCGCCTGGCAGAAAGCATGCATTCCATCTTCCGCTTTTTCGACAGCGATCGCCGCGTACAATACAGCGGCCTTCACGAAGTGATTGCCCATACCCATTACGAGAAGAAGATCACGGCACTGATAGACGAGGTGCTGGATGAATCCGGGCAAGTGCGCGACAATGCCACCCCCGAGCTGGCCAAGATCCGTATGCAGCTGTTCCGCAAACGCACGGAACTGCGCCGCGTATTTGACCGCATTCTCCAGAAGCTCAATAAGCAGGGCTACCTGGCGGATATTGAAGAAGCCTTCCTGAACACCCGCCGCGTAGTGGCTATTTTTGCGGAGCATAAACGCATGGTAAAAGGTATCCTGCATGGAGAGTCTGATACCCGCAAAACCGCTTTCATCGAGCCGGAAGAAACCATCGAGATCAATAACGAGGTATTTGCCCTGGAAAGGGAAGAGCAGAAGGAAGTATACCGCATCCTGAAAACGCTTACCTCGGATCTGAGCCAGTTTGCCCCCTTGCTGGGCGGCTATCATGACATACTGGGATTGTATGATTTTATCCGGGCCAAGGCGCGCCTGGCGCTGGATATGGATGGCAATTATCCCATGATCACTCCGCATTCCCAGCTGCACCTGGTAGATGCTTACCATCCGTTGCTGCTCCTGTATAACCGCAGGAATAACAAACCTACCATCCCGGTCAACCTGACCCTGAATAAAGATAACCACATCCTGGTGATCTCCGGCCCTAACGCCGGTGGTAAGACCGTTACCCTGAAAACGGCCGGTCTTATCCAATTGATGCTGCAGGCAGGGCTGCTGGTACCGGTGCATCCTACCTCACAGCTGGGCATTTTCCGCCAGCTGATGATCCACATCGGCGATACCCAGTCGCTGGAGTTTGAGCTGAGCACTTACAGCTCCCACCTGAAGAACATGAAGTACTTCATGGAGACCGCCAACGGAAAAACCCTCTTCTTTATAGATGAACTGGGTAGTGGTTCCGATCCCAACCTGGGCGGCGCCTTTGCAGAGGTGATCATGGAGGAGCTGGCCAGAAAGCATGCCTTTGGTATCGTTACCACCCACTACCTCAACCTGAAGGTAATGGCCAACAAGGTAAAAGGCATTATCAACGGCGCTATGGGCTTTGACGAAGAGAACCTGCTGCCGATGTATAAGCTGATGGTAGGCAAACCCGGCAGCTCTTATACCTTCTCTATTGCCCAGCGTATCGGACTGGATCCCGCACTGATCAACCGTGCCCGCAAGCTGGTAGATGAAGGCCATTTCCGCCTGGACAAGCTGCTGAACAAAGCAGAGCAGGATATGCAGAAGATCGAGCAGAAGGAAAAGGAACTGCAGAAGCTCTTTAAAGAGAACGAACGCCTGAAAAAGGAATACGAGATCTTATCCGACAAGGAGCGCAAGCAACAGCAGTACCAGCTCCTCAAGCTGCAGAACAAGATCCGTGAGGATGAGCTGACCTATCTGAAGGATATGGAGCGCAAAATGAAGCAGATCCTGATTGAATGGAAACGTACGGATGATAAGCAGAAGGTGATGAAACAGGCCGAGGCCCTGCTCTTCCGTAAGCGCGAAAAGGCGATCAATGAGAAGCAGGAGAAGAAGGTGAATGATAAGTTCCAGGAGATAGGCGGCGATGCCAAAGTAGGCGACCAGGTAAAGATCCTGAGCAATAACCAGGTAGGTAAGCTCCTGGAAATACGCGATAAACGAGCTATTGTTAAGATAGGTAACCTGCCTATGAACGTCAAATTAGCTGACCTTGTTGTAGTGAAAGAACGTCCTAAGGAAACTGCCAACTAATAATTTTCCAAAAAAAACTTGTTTAGCTAGCTAATTGTTTCTACTTTTATCCGCGAATTGTGGGATGGGGGGTTATGTGTCCATCCGGATATATATAAAAGATAAAAAAGCACGGATGAATAAGATACCGGTGTCCGAAACGGTGAGCTACCTGATCTCCCGGATCAGCAAGGCCCACCGCAACAGGGCAAATGAGCTGTTGGCAACGCTCGATCTGCACGCCGGCCAGGAGTTGCTGCTGCAGCAGATACACCAGCAGGAGGGCATTACCCTTAATGAATTGACCTGTGGCATGTGCGTGTCTGCCGTAACGGTCACCCGTACGGTGGAGCGGCTGGAAAAGAACGGGTTTCTGAAGAAGGAACGGTGTACGGCGGATCAGCGCTCCGTCAGGGTATACCTCACCGAAAAGGGTAAAAAAGCAGTGGAAAGCATCACAGAAAAGATGTGGGAGGAGTTGGAAAAGGAAACAGTAGCCAATATGAGCACCGAAGAAAGGGTACTGTTAAAACGGTTGATGATGCAGGTTTTGAAAAACCTGACTTAACATGCTTAGCTAGCTAAATACTTATCTAGTAAATAATTTCTAAAAAATGCTGGGAGGATGGTTTAGATTTGCGGTACACATGTGAGTGTTTTCTGTACTTGTTATTCGAATCGAACCGTTGTGAGGCCGCCTTTTAAAGTTCCACCTGCATTACTAATCATATAAAACCGTATGAGATGAAGAACAATGTGTTAATACCCGTATACAACATCAGTGAATTCACGAAGAAGGAAGCAGATGCGATTGAAGGTTTTACCATTGGCAGAAAAACGGGTTCAATGGTGGAAAGCATGCATCCTCACCGCCATACAGGCTTTACCATTTCTTTATTGCTGTCAGGCCAGATCACCCAGTATATAGACTTTGAAAAATATACGGTTACAGCGCCCGCGGTGATACTGCTGGCGCCCGACCAGGTGCATCAACATGAAGAGCAGCAAACATCCTTCGAAAAGGTGTTCATCCATTTTGATAAGGAGTTTTTGCTGGCAGAATCCCAGGGTATGCTCTCCTGCTGGGCCTGTGTGTTCTATAAAAGGGCCATCCCTGTAAAGGCAGCCCAGATGCAGGAGCTGATGAACTTTGCCGGTTTGATACTGAAAGAACATGGTAATGTGCGGCCCTTACGGGAAAGCATCATCCGTAACCTGCTCAATGCCCTGATCATGGCCTGCGCCCGCCTGCCGCAACACAATGTGGCGTATATGCAGCTGGTGGATACGGCCCAAAACAGGATGGTGCGCCAGTTCAATGAGCTGTCAGACCAGAACTTCCGGGATAAAACACAGGTGGCCCATTATGCAGACATGATGCATGTTACACCGGGGCATCTCAACGATACCATCAAATCCGCCGTGGGGAAAACAGCCAAACAGCTGATTGATGAGAAAAGGATCATGGAAGCCAAGCGCCTGCTTTTCTGGGGAGAGCTGTCTGTAAAGGAGATTGCCTATCAGTTGCACTTTGAAGATGACGCGTATTTTAACCGCTTTTTTAAGAAACATACCGGTCATACACCCGCCATGTTTCAGCGCAGTATCCGCGAAAAGTACAATTAATACCGCAATTTGTTAAAGAACAATGCAAGCAGTCTTTATTACTTTTGCATAAGATTTATAATTATATGAAGAATTAATAAACACACACCCGTTTCCCGGTAACAAAACACAGCCTTTATCCGTATAAGGTTCACCGGACGGGATTGACGCCATATCGGATTACGATACTCTTGGCTATTTCTGTTAAAACTACACCCGATAACTGTCACTAAAACTAAACCTTTTTAATTGCTGCAAAGTAAAACGGGAACATGTTGTCCTATAAAAGGGTAGTCATTCGTCTATAAATTATATAACACTATAACACCATGGAACTATTATTGAAAAAAATGATCAAAATTAAGCTACTCGGCTACATCTCCGGCATCCTGATGCTGGCTGTCGTTCTATATAGCTGTGCATCTAAGCAGGCTGGTGGTCCGCCGCCGCAGGCGCCGCAACTGCCTGTGATGTCAGTTACATCAGCACCGGCCACTACCTATCTGGAATTTCCGGCTTCACTGGAAGGAAAGGTGAATGTAGAAGTGCGTCCGCAGGTAACCGGTTACCTGGAGAAAATATTTGTAGATGAAGGCGCTTATGTAAAAGCAGGCCAGCCTTTGTTTAAAATAGATGCCCGGCTTTATTCAGAGCAGCTGAACAGCGCGAGCTCTAACACGCTGGCCGCAGAGGCTAACATGGAACGTGCGCAGGTAGAAGTAGACCGCCTGGCTCCCCTGGTGGCTGCCAACGTGGTATCTGAGGTACAAATGAAGACTGCCAAAGCAAACCTGGAAGCTGCAAAAGCTGCAGTAGCCCAGGCTAAAGCAGCAACAGGCAGCGCCCGTATCAACGTAGGCTATACCCTGGTGACTGCCCCGGTAAGCGGTTATATTGGAAGGATTCCTTACAAAATAGGCGCCCTGGTAACCAATAACGATGCGCAGCCGCTCACACTGTTGTCTGACGTACGTGAGATCTATGCTTACTTCTCTATGAGCGAGCCTGATTTCATCGCATTTAAAAACAACTTCGCCGGTAATACGCTCCAGGAGAAACTGAAACAGGCGCCCCCTGTTGAGCTGATCCTGGCAGACAATACGCCATTTGCCCAGAAAGGTAGAATAGAAACCATCGAAGGCCAGTTCAATAAAACAACCGGCGCTATCAGCTTCCGCGCTACTTTTCCGAATGCTGACGGCGTACTGCGCACCGGCAACACCGGTAAAGTAAGGCTGGCGCAGCAGGTTCCTGCCGCCATTACTATACCACAGGAAGCCACTTTTGAAATACAGGACAAAGTGTTCGTTTATACAGTAGGCGATAGCAACAAAGTAGCCAGCAGGCCTATCAGCGTTGCAGGCAAAACGGCTAACTATTATTTCATCAGCGAGGGCCTGAAAGCAGGCGAGAAGATCGTTCTGTCCGGAACCGGCAGCTTAAGGGATGGCGCTGTAATTACGCCTCAGCCGGTATCAGCGGATAGTGTGCTCAAGTCAAAACCGTTGTAAGTGGCAGGCTATACTTTGTAAGAAAGTATAACATGCAAAAGTCGATTTACTTACAATCTAAAAAGTGAATTTATCATGTTAAGAACATTTATATTAAGGCCGGTACTTTCAACGGTAGTGTCCATCATCCTGTTACTATTGGGCATTATCTCCTATTTCGCCTTGCCGGTTACCTTATTCCCGGATATTGCGCCGCCCAGCGTAACGGTGACGGCTTCCTACCCCGGTGCGAACGCCGAGGTAGTGGCCCGCTCTGTGGCGAACCCGATAGAAGAGGCGGTGAACGGGGTGGAGAACATGACCTACATGACCTCCAACTCCAGTAACGATGGTAGTATGGTGCTGACTGTTTATTTCAAACAGGGAACCGATCCTGATATCGCTGCTGTAAACGTACAGAACAGGGTATCTAAAGCTACCAGCCAGTTACCTACAGAAGTAGTAACCGCAGGTCTCAGTACGCAGAAAGTACAGAACGGTTTCATCATGTTCATGGGTTTATATAGTGAAGACCCTAAAGAATACGATGAGAAGTTCCTGCAAAACTATATCAAGATCAACCTGATCCCCCAGATCCAGCGTGTACCCGGTGTGGCACAGGCGCAGATCTTCGGCGCAAAGGACTATTCCATGCGTGTATGGTTAAAACCTGATCGTCTTGCTGCGAATAATCTTTCTCCGCAGGATGTACTGGCAGCGATCAGGGATCAGAACATTGAAGCGGCCCCGGGCCGTATGGGTGAAAGCAGCAAGGAAACCTTTGAGTTTGTAATGAAATACAAGGGTAAAATGACCCTGAATCAGGACTATGAGGATATCGTGGTAAAGGCAAACAGTGATGGTTCCATGCTTCGTCTGAAAGATCTGGCGCGTATCGAATTCGGATCTTTGAACTACGGTGCGAACAACCTGCTGGATGGTAAACCGGCTGCGGGTTTTGCTATTATTCAAACAGCCGGCTCTAATGCGAGCGAGATCATTGACCAGATAGAACATTTGCTGGTACCGTTCACCGCCTCTCTTCCCAAAGGAGTGAAGACAGAGGTGATGTACAATGCGAAGGACTTCCTGGATGCATCTATACACCAGGTACGCGAAACACTCGTGATCGCATTTATACTGGTGTTCCTGGTGGTGTTCATATTCCTGCAGGATTTCCGTTCTACCCTGATCCCGGCTATCGCCGTACCTGTGGCGATTGTGGGTACCTTCTTCTTCCTGCAGCTGTTTGGTTTCAGTATCAACCTGCTGACCCTCTTCGCCCTGGTGTTGGCGATCGGTATCGTGGTGGATGATGCGATCGTGGTGGTGGAGGCCGTGCATGCCAAGATGGAGCAAACGCGATGGCCGGCAAGAAGAGCTACTTTGAAATCAATGGATGAAATATCCGGTGCGATCGTGTCTATCACCCTGGTGATGATGGCCGTGTTTATCCCGGTTGGTTTCATGCAGGGCCCTGCAGGTGTATTCTACCGGCAGTTCGCCTTTACGCTGGCTATCGCCATCATGATCTCGGCGATCAACGCCCTGACACTGAGCCCCGCTTTGTGTGCGTTGTTCTTAAAGGCCGAACATGGTGACGACAACGGCCACGAGCATGGCAGGAAAACAGGTTTTGGAAGCCGTTTCTTTAACGCCTTCAACGCCGCTTTCCAGCATATGACACACCGGTATATCAAGAGCCTGGGCTTTTTGATCCGCCATAAATGGGTGTCTATAGGCATGCTGGTAATTATAACGATCGCTGCCTTTATACTGGCCCGCAGAGCGCCTACAGGATTTATTCCGACGGAAGACCAGAGCTTCGTATTATATGCTTTGAACACGCCTCCGGGTAGCTCAATGGACAGAACGCATAAGTCTACATCAAACCTGGACGGTATGCTTCGCCAGAACCCGGCAGTACGCCATACATGGACGGTAGATGGTTTTAACTTCATCAGTAATGCCGCTGCTTCTCCTTATGCTGCAGGTTTCATACGCCTGAAAGACATTGGTGAAAGAGGTCCGGTAGAGAATATCGATCAGATCACCGGTATGATGTACGGTCCGGCAAGCCAGCTGAAAGACGCCAGCGCTTTCTTCTTCACCTTCCCCACCGTACAGGGCTTTGGTAACGTGAGTGGTTTTGAGTTCATGTTGCAGGATAAGCTGGGCGGTCCGCTGGACAAGCTGGGCCAGAATGCATGGGGCTTCATCGGCGCGTTGATGCAAAGAAAAGAGATCGGCGCCGCCTTTACTACCTTCTCTGCAAACAACCCGCAATACAGGGTGGAAGTAGACAATTTTAAAGCTAAACAATTAGGCGTATCTGTTAGTGAGCTGATGCAGACCCTGCAGATCTACTATGGTAGCAGCTATGTTTCAGACTTCAACCGTTTTGGTAAATATTATCGTGTGGTAGCACAGGCAGATGTGCCTTATCGTAATGATATCCACTCGCTGGATGGTATTTATGTGAAGAATAACCAGAATGAGATGGTGCCGGTGAAAACAATGGTTTCACTGAAACGCGTATACGGTCCTGAAACGGTAACACGTAACAACCTGTACAATGCAGTTACCATCAACGGTACGCCCAAACCGGGCTACAGTACAGGTGACGCCATCAAGGCCATTGAAGAAACCGCGAAGCAGGCACTGCCCAATGGTTACGGATATGAGTGGACAGGCGCCACCCGTGAAGAGATCAAGGCTGGCGATCAGCAGATCTACATCTTCATGCTGAGTATCATCTTCGTATACTTCCTGCTGGCAGCTCAGTACGAAAGTTATGTACTGCCGCTGGCGGTGATCCTGACCATTCCGACAGGTATTCTCGGTGTATTCACCTTCATCGGTTTTGCCGGTTTGGATAACAATATCTATGTGCAGATTGGTATGATCATGTTGATAGGCTTGTTGGCCAAGAACGCGATCCTGATCGTGGAGTTTGCCGTACAACGGCGAAGAAACGGCATGGGCTTGCTTGAATCGGCCCTGGCAGGTTCAAGAGCAAGGCTTCGTCCGATCCTGATGACTTCATTCGCCTTTATCGTAGGTCTGATTCCCCTGGTATTCGTGAAGAAAGGTTCAGCCGTTGGTAACCACTCCATAGGCTATAGCGCCATCGGCGGTATGTTGACAGGTGTAATACTGGGTGTATTCATTATTCCTGTGCTGTACGTTATTTTCCAATACTTGCAGGAAAGAATAACCGGCCGTGCAGGCTTGAGGGTCTACGAGGAAGAGATGGAAGAAGAAACTGTATCGTAATAAGCTGAAGGCTTAACGCTGAACGCAAAATGCGATCAGCGTTAAGCGCTAAGCCATAAGCGTTAAGCGTAAATTAAATGTACATGCAAAAGAGACTTTTCATACCAATAATTTTTCTGATAGTTGTAGTGCTGGCAGCCTGCCGGGTGGGTCGTAATTATGAACGGCCCGCCCTGGCCCTGCCGGGACAGTTCAACAGCACAGGCCAGGTCCCTTCAGACAGTAGTATTGCGGGTGTGGAATGGAGGCAGTATTTCAAAGACCCCGCACTGGTGTCCCTGATCGATACCACCCTGAAAGGCAATTACGACCTGCAGCTCGCATTGAAGAATATCGAAAGCGCGCAGGAATATGTAAAACAGGCCAAAGTGGGCTGGTTGCCTACCGTAAATGTTCAGGCCAATGCCAGCACCAGTTATCCTTCCAAGAACAGCTTGAACGGGATCAGCCTTAGCAGCTTCCTGAAAACTGATCACATTGAAGATTATAACCTGGTGGCCAATCTTTCCTGGGAAATAGATGTGTGGGGTAAGATCAAGCGCCAGAAGGAAGCGGCCCTGGCCGACTACCTGAACAGCTTTGAAGGCGCCCGCGCCGTGCAGACACAGCTGGTGGCCGATGTTGCCAACAGCTATTATAACCTGCTTATGCTGGACGAACAGCTGCAAATCGCCAAATACAATGTATCCCTCAGCGACTCCATCGTACAGATGATGCGCCTGCAGAAAACAGCAGGAGATGTAACAGAACTGGCGGTTAACCAGGCTATCTCCCAGCAGCAGACGGCTGCCTTGCTGGTGCCCCAGCTGGAACAGGGTATCGCCATCCAGGAGAATGCCCTCAGGATCCTGGCAGGCCAGGCGCCGGCTACACTGCCCCGCAGTGGCAAGCTGGAAGAGGTGGCTATGTGGGATCAGCTGTCTGCCGGTGTTCCTGCAGACCTGATCAGCAAACGCCCGGATGTAAGGGCTGCAGAAGCGCAGCTGGTTTCTGCCAACGCCCTGGTAGGCGCAGCGCAGGCCAATATGTATCCTGCACTGACTTTGACCGCTTCCGGTGGACTGAACTCTTATAAAGCCGCCAAGTGGTTTGATATCAACTCACTGACCGGTAGCGTGCTGGGAGGCATCACACAGCCTGTATTCCAGCGCCGTCAGCTGAAAACCCAGCTGGAAGTAGCAAAGATCCAGCGTGACCAGGCAGAGATCCGTTTCCGTCAGCAGGCCCTGAATGCCATCGGCGAGGTATCTAACGCCCTGGTAAAGCTGGATAAGCTGCAGACACAACGCCAGATTGCTACTGACCAGGTACAAACCCTGGGTATAGCAGTAGGACAGGCCCGCCTGCTTTTTGGCAGCGGTCTGGCCAACTACCTGGAAGTGATCACAGCCCAGAGCAATGCTCTGCAGGCACAGCTCTCCCGCGCAGATATCGTGCGTCAGCAGCTGAGCGCTTCCGTTGAGCTGTACCGCTCACTGGGTGGTGGCTGGAAATAATATCATCAGCACACTGATTGATTATAAGCTGATTCAATAGAAAGGAATTTATTCGCCAGATTGGTAAAAGATAAAGAGCACATTGGCTTTGAATGAAACGCCGCACTTTTGTGCGGCGTTTTCTGTTTATAATAGCATGAAATCTGCCCGGCAATATTTAAATTGTCAGACAAGCACCCTATATGAGAATACTGTACTTATGCCTTTTTTCCATGATTCCCTGCCTGGTTCGGGCGCAGGAGATGAGCTACACCCTTACCCCGGTATTGACGAAGAACAGGCATTCCCTGGATGATGTAATGCGTGCGCTGTACCGGGAATACTATCAGCAAAAGGGGAGAGGTTTTACAGAGGCAGAGTTTCGGGCACTTGCAGAGCGCATAGCAGGTGTTTCGCTGGAGGAGTTTTTTGTGTATGTTAATACGGTAAAGCAGCCGGATTACAGGAAGTATTTTGGTTATGCGGGCTTGGATGTTGCCGTTGAGGATGGGAGCTTTGCGATCAGCCGGAGAAAGGCGATGAATGCCTTGCAGGAAAATATTTTGAAGGATTGGCTGAGATAAGGATCGTATCCTTTATGGAAACAGGAAGAATACTGCATCCTGTGTCAAAATCCTTTACCTTATGAAAATTTCCTTGCTGATCACCTTGGCTTTACTGTCTGGCACCGTATGTGCGCAGCAGCCATCAAAAGCAGTCCGCCCCGAAATGGACATTTATGATGGGCTGATGTACGCCGCTGCCGATATGCAGCAGCTGAAAAAAGCAGCAGATTCCCTCAACCTGCAATACCTGGAGTGCATAGCTCAGCCAGTTTATTATTCCCTGCCGCAGACCCAGGCCTTACGGATAAAGTTGCAAACCCCTACAAAAGACACTACCCTGATCGTAGCCCGGCTCAGACAGCACATTCCCCTGGCGCAGATCCTTCGTGAATTTCCGGGACTGGTGATGGAGGACAGCGGGCACGTTGTGCTTGCCTGGAAACCCCGGGATACGGAATATGACAATGAATACGATACCGTCTTGTATTCGGGCAATGCGAACGGGTTTAACACCATCGGCTTAAACAAGCAGGCAATATGGGACAACTGTATATGTAGTTTGGAGTACCTGGGTGAGTACACTAACATCTACATATGGCGGCTTGACAAGCCCTTCTCAAGGCTGCAGCTGCCGCAGGAGTATGCGAAAATGGTGCAGTATGTGGACTGTATGATCGATACCGGTACCGTGCTGATGCTGAATAAAGGAAATTTATCGGAGGAAGAGAATGCGCCACTTGACAGTCTGAAAATGCTGGTCCTCCTGAAAAGGCATAAGCTACCCACCGGCCCGCTAAAGTACACCGGCTTCGACGAACGTGATAAAAAGTATATCCAGAGGGAGTTTAATAATAATCCGAGGATCAGGCAGCTGTTTGCCAATGCCGTGACAGTGGCCATGAAAAATGGGAGTGGAAGTGGGCAGTTGGAATGGTTGGCGGAAGGAGTCAGTTCAAAGGACACCATCCTCCTGATGAAACGATCCCGCATCGTGATTGGCGGCTGCAGCATGGATGATGCTCCCCGGCAGCACGCACGGAATATTGCCACCCTGGCCTCCCAGACCCACCAGTGGCCGGTGTTTATCAGGGCTCACCTGGACATCATGAATGATTACTTCATGCGCGCAACGGATGCCAGCTATGCGCAACCTATGCGGAAAACCTACCTCAGGGAACTGGAACTACTGGACATACCTGCACAAAGACTATTGCTGGGAAGCGTTTTCAAAGTAAGCAATGCACCGGCCGCTCATTACTATGGTAACATCAGTCGTATCGGTCGTGCTTTTACAGAATCAGCTCATGCCGCTGATTTTGAAAAAGCGGTGAAGGGATACATGAAAGATCAGCAGCTGGATCCATTTAACAAATGCCTGTTCTTTTTGCTGTATGCCAGCTACTGTTACCAACAGCAGGAGGCAGCGGAGACAAAAAACAAGATCAGCGAATTGATGAAGGAGCTCAAGGCTTATCCGGAGTATATACAGGCGGGGATACATGGACTGAAAGAATAATGCCATAAGCGCCGGTACCCACCAAAGATGTGGAAATGACATTTATTTTGTAAAAAGGTGCAATTGACCGTATTTTTATTATATTTGTTTATATGACAATTATTCCACGGGTCATAAAACGATAGTTGGGACTATATAAAAGTTAGCGTTATGATACCTTTTTCTTATCCCTTTATACTCGGTCTACAGTGAACATGTACGATGATAGTGCACTTGTTATCCGGCTGCATAAAGATGATGTAAGAGCCTTTGATTTGCTGTACAGCAAATACTACAGGGCGCTCTACGCTTTTATCCTGAAGTATCTTAAGCTGCCGCAGTTGTCGGAGGATATTCTCCAGGAAGTTTTTTTAAAGGTATGGGAGGTCCGCAAACAGATCAACCCGGAAAATTCTTTCCAGGCATACCTGTATAAAATTGCCCGTAACAGGGTATATAAAGAGTTTAAAAAGATTGCAGCAGAAGATGAGCGCCTCCTTTTGCTGGCCGGACAGATCGCGCAATCAACGGAAGAGCCGGAGGCCAAAGCCCGCTGGAACGAATACCAGCGTATCTTTGAGAACGCGGTGGAAAGGCTTCCCGCACAGCGGAAAAGAATTTTCAGGCTCTGCCGCCAGGAGGGAAGAAGCTATGAGGAAGTAGCCTCCGAATTACATATTTCCCGCAATACCGTAAAGGAACACATGGTATTGGGCACAAAATTTATTAAAGAATTTATCTTTCAATACTACCGCATAGAGAGCCTGTTTATCCTGCTCGCCGCTCTCGTACATTTAATCTAAAATTTTTTTTTCAGACCCACCCTTTTCCTACAAAAACGGATACTATATAATGGAAGGATACTAAATCTTCCTTTGCTATGTGCCCGGATGAGGATTATAAAAGAACGTTATTAAGGCTTTACCTGGAGAACAGATGCACACCTGAGCAACTGGAAGAGGTGATAGAATGGCTCGCTAACAACGATGCCGACCGCGTTCTGCTGGCGCAGATGAAAGAGGATTTTGTATCATCCCTGGATGCTTCCCCGCCTGACATGAGTGAAGAGCAAGCTATCCGGCTTAGAAAGGAAATACTACAGCGGATCAGTCCTGTTCCGGTAATAAGAATAAGAGCGCGCAGGTGGATGATGGCAGCTGCCGCAGCTGTTTTGATCGGCGTGGCCGCCGGGATCATTTATTATGTGATTCCCCGGAAGTTGGCTGCTCCGGTTGCTTCACCCGCGTCAGAAATGGCTGTTGAGATCGGACCGGCAAACAATAAGGCTGTACTTACCCTTGCAGACGGCTCTACTGTAACGCTGGATGATGCACACAATGGAACACTGGCGCAGCAGGGAAATACACAGATCGTGAAGCTGGGGGCAAAGCTCAACTATAAAAATGCAGGCAATGCAGGCGGCATGCTGATGTATAATACGATTGTAACGCCCCGCGGCAGCCAATATCAGCTGGAGTTGCCCGATGGCACAAAAGTATGGCTCAATGCATCTTCTTCCCTGAAATTTCCAACTGCTTTTAATGAAGACGAAAGAAGGGTAGAGATGACAGGAGAGGGCTATTTTGAAGTGGCGTCCATAAAGATGAAGAACGGTCGTAAAAAGCCATTTATCGTGAAGACAGGCGGCGCTGAAGTAAAGGTGTTAGGTACTCATTTTAATATCATGGCCTACCAGGACGAACCGCTTGCCAAAACTACGCTGCTGGAAGGGGCGGTCAGGGTCGTGAATGGAAAGGACAGCGTTGTGCTTAGTCCGGGCCAGCAATCGCAATTGACAAAAGAAGGAAATATGCGGGTGATCTCAAATGTAAATACAGGAGAAGATCTCGCCTGGATGAATGGATATTTCCTGTTTGAAGATGCCGACATAGGAACCGTAATGCGCCAGCTTTCAAGATGGTATGACGTAGATGTCGTTTACCAGTATAAAACAAATGAGCGTTTTAACGCACAGCCGTCAAGAAGTGCAAAGCTTTCAAATGTGCTCAAAGCACTGGAAATGACAGGCAAGATCCATTTCACCGTTGAAGGCAAAACCATCAAGGTAATGCCTTAGTATACCCCGACCGAAACGTTATGTAAAAACTGATTCAAACCAAATCTATGCGATTATTTGTTTTCAGCCGGTTGCTGCAACCGGCCCGGCAGAGCATTGTCAAAACTATTTTGATCAGAAAATTGATTACTGCATTTATTCTACTCTTTTCACTGGCGGCTACTGCCAGGGGCTTTTCACAACAATTAAATATCAGCGTGCGAAACGCACCGCTCAGTGCCGTGTTTAAGGAGATCAGCAGGCAGAGCGGCTACAGCTTTGTTTACACCACCGATATGCTTAAGAATACCAGGAATGTAAGCATCCAGGTCAATAACGCATCGCTGGAACAAACACTTGAATTATGCTTTAAGGATCAGCCGGTCACTTATGCTATTGTGGATAAGATGATCTCAGTAAGGGAAAAGCCCCGGGCCAATATAATGGACGACCCGGCGCCGCCCGTCACCCTCAGCGGCAGGGTACTGACCCAGGAAGGAACGCCGCTTCCCGGCGCTTCCATCAGGGAAAAGCAGGGGACCAACAATACCAGTTCAAGAGAGGATGGAACATTTAGCATCACCGTTCAGCAATTGCCTGTTACGCTGGAATTCTCATATATCGGTTACGCGAAAAAGGAAATTACCGTTCAGCGCGTGTCAGAGATCAGGGTAACATTGGCGCAGGCTGATGCTAACCTCACGGATGTAGTGGTGATCGGCTATGGTACCCAGCGCAAAGGCGATCTGACCAGTTCCATTGCCTCGGTAAAATCGGAGAATTTCGTGAAAGGCTCTGTGACGGATGCAGGTCAGCTCATCCAGGGTAAAGTAGCGGGTTTGTCTGTTATTTCTCCCAATGGCGATCCTACAGGTTCCACGCAGATTTTACTGAGAGGACAAACCTCGCTGATGGGAGCCAATCAGAACCCGCTGGTGCTTATCGATGGGATCCCGGGCGATCTGAGAACCGTACCTCCGCAGGATATTGAATCGATGGACGTGCTGAAAGATGGCTCTGCAGCGGCTATTTACGGAACAAGAGGTACTAATGGTGTGATCATTATTACCACCAAGCGGGCGGGTGGTAGCAACAAAACTGCGGTAGAGTATAACACCTATATAGGCACCCAGACCATTGCACGAAAATTGAACCTCTCAACGGCCGCCGACTTCAGGGCGCAATTAGCAGCCGGTCAGCGTCATCTCGAAATGCCGGATTATAAAGAGAATACCGACTGGTTAAAACAGATCACCCGCAAGCCGCTTATCCAGTCGCACAACCTTACCTTCAGGGGAGGTAACAGCACTACCAACTACCTCGTCAGCCTTACTTACAACGGAACGGAAGGCATGTTTAAAAAATCTTATAACCAGTTGTTTTCCGGCAGGGCAGATTTCAATCATTATATGTTTGATGACAAGCTGCGCATCAACCTGAATATCTTCAGCTCCTCACGCCGGTATAATGGTTTTAACAGCAATATCTACAGGCAGTCCACCTGGCAAAACCCTACGGCTCCCGTTAAGAATCCCGATGGCACCTGGTTCCAGGAACTGACCAAGTTCGATTATGAGAACCCGGTATCAGACCTGATGGAAAGCGATGGACGTACCAAAGAGCTGAATTCGAGATATAAGGGAAGCCTTACGTATACGCCCCTTAAAGGACTTAAGCTCAGCGCAGTATTTTCATATGCCAAGTTGCAGGATGAGGCAGGATATATGGAGACCAAGCAGCATGTAAGCACACTCCGGGACGGAAGGAACGGCTATGCCAGGATCAACGGAAGCGCTTCTACCGACAGGCTGATGGAGCTGACAGCAGAATATGCAAGGTCTATCAACCGCCACAATTTTACCCTGCTGGGAGGCTATAGCTACCAGGAGAATGAATTCAATAATAACTCAACTGAAAACTGGAATTTTCCTACAGACCGGTTTGGCTGGGATAATATAGGACTTGGCCGTGCCATCAGCAGCGGCGACTACCAGGGGCTTATCAACAGTTTTAAGAGCGAAACAAACCTGATCGGCTTCTTTGGAAGACTTACCTATAACTATGATCAGAAATATCTTTTGATGGCAAGCGTACGCAGAGAAGAGGCCAGCCAGCTGTGGGGCACCAGGAACCCCTGGGGCGTTTTTCCTGCCGTTTCAGCCGGATGGCGTATCAGCAGGGAGCCCTTTATGAAGGATCAGCACATCTTTAACGATCTGAAGCTGAGGGTGGGTTATGGTGTTACGGGATCCCAGCCTACAGACCTGTTCCGCGGTGTGGGCGTTATCGGTTACAGGGGTTTTGTTTATTCCAACGGAGAGTGGATACAGACCCTTACTCCAACACAAAACGAAAACCCTGACCTGAAATGGGAAGAAAAACGTGAGACCAATATCGGGCTTGACTTTAGCATGTTTAACAGCCGTGTCAGCGGAACCGTGGATTATTACAACCGCCAGATCCATAACCTGCTGTTTCTCTATGATGTGCCCAGCCCTCCGAACCTTTTTAACCAAACGCTGGCCAACGTTGGCGTAATGGAAAACAAGGGTATAGAAGTGATGCTGAACTTTGTGCCTGTTAAAGCAAAGGATTTCGAATGGAACACCAGCTTTAATTTCTCTACCAATACGAACAAGCTCGTAAGCCTCTCCAACGATATCTATAAAACGTCTACCAACTATTTGCAGGTGGGGGCCATCTTCCCGCCGATACAAACATTTTCGCACCTGCTTAAAGTAGGCGGTCCGGTAGGTGATTTTTACGGATTCAAAGTAGTAGGCGTTGGCGATGATCCCAGCGATGCCGCCAACTATGGCCAGTGGGTGTATGAAGGCGCAGATGGGAAACCTGTTAAATACTCCGACTTTACCCATTCGTTTGGCGACAAAAAAGTGATCGGTAATGGTCTGCCGAAATATTATGCCGGTTGGATCAACAGTTTCCGGTATAAGAAATGGGATCTGAACATTTCACAACGTGGCGCATTTAAATTCCAGGTGGCCAACCTGCAGCGCATGATGCTGGAAAATCCTACACAGGCGCAATACAATTTGCTTAAAACCGCTTATGAACCTGTGTTTGGAAAAGCCCAGCTGAAATCACCGGTAGAATTCAACAGCTATTATATTGAGAATGGAGATTACTGGAAGGTAGATAATATTACGATCGGGTATACCTTGAATGAAACAGGGATCAAACATATACAATCCTTAAGGGTATATGCATCATCGCTCAATACCTTTATTATCACGGGATACAAGGGCATTGATCCTGAAGTGAGCCTTCGCAACGGTACATCGGTGGCCCAGTCGGGTGTTGCACAAACGCCTACCGCCGGTCTTGATCCGGGTATGGACAGCCCTTATAAATATCCTACTACCCGCACATTCACTTTTGGCCTTAACGTAACGTTCTAACCAGTAATATTCCGCAATATGAAAAAGATAAAAAATACGGTCTTTGTAATTGCCTGCCTGGCAACTATTCTGGCAGTTGCGTTTTCAGGCTGTACCAAGCTGAAGGATACTTCCTATAACCAGATCATCGCAAGCGAGTTCACACCCACCAGTTCAGACCTGGCCGCGCTGGCCGGGGCGGCTTATGTGGACTGGCGCGGACTGCTGCTGCAGTGGAATACACTTTACCGGGCGCAGGAGGTGTCTGCTGATGAGATGCTTACGCCTGCACGTCCTAACGGATGGGTAGATGGCGGAGTGTACCGCAGGATCCACGAGCATAAATGGACAACAGATGATGATATAGTGATTAACATCTGGACGAGAGCCTACCAGGGCATCACGAATTGTAACCGCATCATTTACCAGACCAGGTCCGGCGCCATCCCTGTTGATCCCAAAGATACCAGTGCATTGATCGCCGAGATGAAGCTGCTCAGGGCATCTTATTACTGGGTGCTGATCGATTGCTATGGTAATGTGCCCATTGTAGACAGGTTTGATGTGCCGGAAGGTTATCTGCCCACCCAAAGTACAAGAAAGCAGGTGTATGATTTTATTGTAAACGATCTGATTACTAACATACCGCTGGTAAGCAAGGAAAACAGCAAAGTGACCTACGGAAAATTCAACAAATGGGCTGGGCTTGCACTGTTGGCAAAAATGTATCTCAATGCAGAAGTGTACACCGGTACCTCCCAGTGGGATAAGTGTAAAGCTGTTTGTGATACGATCATTAATTCAGGATTGTTTATACTGGAACCTAATCAAAAGAGTGTGTTTGTCACCAACAATGAGAATTCGAAAGAGATCATTTTCGCCCTTCCATTTGACTCGAAATATGTAAATGAATGGAATTCCTTTGATGTGCATATGCAAACGCTTGAACCGGAAAACCAGGCCACTTACAACCTGCAGTCTTCACCCTGGGGCGGTGTATGTGCAGTGCCGCAGTTCATCAGCACATTTGATACGCTCGACAGCCGCTACCAGGACAATTATATCAAGGGGCAGCAGTTCACTGCATCCGGCGATACTATTTACGGTACAATGGGCGCCTTTACAGGCAAGCCATTGTCGTATCGTAATTATGTACCTGGCGTAGACATATCTGACGAAGTAGATGGCTTCCGCCTTGGCAAATTTGAAATTGCAATGGGCGCTACCAACCGCCTGAGTAACGACTGGCCCTTGTTCCGGTATGCGGATATTTTAATGATGAAAGCAGAATCCCTGTTGCGGAATGGCGATGCTAATGGTGCAGCAGTAATTGTAAGCGAAGTACGGGAGCGTAATTTCAGGGACAACCCGGCGAAAGCTGTTGTGACAGGCGCAGACCTGTTGAAAGGCAGCGGTTATGATTACGGGCTCAGGAACCATCTTGCTTCTTCCTCCGAAGGTGGCGCAGATATAAAGTTTGGCCGTTTTCTGGATGAGCTGGGCTGGGAATTCTGCCAGGAAGCACGCCGCAGAACCGATATGATCCGCTTTGGCGCATTCACGAAAAAATCCTGGTTATCTCACTCTCCCAATGGAGACTACCGGGCGCTTTATCCTATACCAAGAACAGAAATTGCAAAGAACGGGAACCTGAGCCAGAATACGGGGTACTAGCGTTTATAAAATAATACTGACAAATGAAGAAGACACTTTGGCTGCTTTTTGTGTTGGCAACAAATTTAGCGGTAGGACAGGCGGTTCAGCAGACAGGCGCTGGCATAAAAGCAGCCGTAAATGACATCTATATTGAAGTGAAATTTTATAGCCCGGATATCATCCGGGTTATAAAATCTCCGAAGGGAACCATCTATAAAAAGGAAAGCCTTTCGGTTATTAAAGTGCCTGCTGATGTTCCGCTCAGCATAGACCAACAGGATGCAGCCGTGACGGTCAAAAGTGATGCGGTCACCGTAAAGCTTGATCTTCAGACAGGGAAGATCTCATTTGCCAACAGGAATGGGAACCTGCTGTTAAATGAAAAGGATTACGGTATTCAGTTTACACCTGTCAAAGATGCCGGAAGCGCGGCGTTTGATGTAAGGCAGGCTTTTATGCTGGATAAAGAGGAGGTGATCTATGGTCTTGGCCAGCAGCAGAATGGCAGTATGAGCCAGCGCTTTCAGAAGGTATTTCTTCGCCAGGATAATATGAAGGTCTGCATTCCTTTCTTCCAGTCTGTAAAAGGTTATGGCCTTTTTTGGGATAATTACGCTCCCACCACTTTTACAGATAATTTGCAGGAAACGGCATTTGATAGTGAGGTAGGAGAGGCGGCAGATTATTATTTCCTGTATGGCGGCAATGCAGCAGGCGTCATTGCTCAGATGCGTACGCTTACTGGCCAGTCGCCGATGATGCCATTATGGGTATACGGCTTTAACCAGTCAAGGGAGCGTTATAAAACGCAGTACGAACTGGTGGATGTTGTAAGAAAATACCGCAGCCTGAAGGTGCCGCTGGACGGTATTGTGCAGGACTGGCAGTATTGGGGCCGGGATAGTAACTGGAATGCCATGAGCTTTGATCCTGCCACTTTTCCTGCGCCGCAGCAAATGGTTGATAGTATTCACGGGATGAATGCACATCTCTTTATCGTGGCATGGCCCGGGTTTGGACCCTTAACACGGCAATACAAAGAGCTGGAGGATAAGCAGATGCTGCTGCATTTTGAAACATGGCCGCCTAATAGTGGCACCGTACCTTATGATGTGTACAATCCTGCAGCCAGGGATATTTACTGGAGGTATCTCAGCGAAGGCATTTTTGCCCTGGGTACAGATGCATGGTGGCTTGATTCATCTGAGCCGGATCATGTAAACCTGAAGGAAAGGGACTTTGATGTGCATACTTACCTTGGTTCATTCAGAAGCGTGCGGAATGCATTTCCGCTGCAGCATGTTGGCGGAGTGTATGATCACCAGCGCAGGGAAAGCGGTAAAAAGCGGGTATCCATACTCACCAGGTCTGCTTTCGCGGGCCAGCAGCGTTATGCTGCCAATACCTGGAGCGGGGACGTAGTATCCAGCTGGGAAAGCTTCAGGAAACAGGTACCGGCTGCACTCAATTTCTCTCTCAGCGGTATTCCCTACTGGAATGCAGATATTGGCGGCTTTTTTGCCGGGGCCTTCGTAAAAGGAGGAGGCGCCAGGAATCCGGAATTCCAGGACCTCTATACGCGCTGGCTGCAGTTTGCTGTTTTTACGCCGATGATGCGTTCGCATGGAACAGATATCCCCCGCGAGATCTACCAGTTTGGCAGCCGTGGCGATTGGGCTTTTGATGTACAGGAAAAATATATCAACCTGCGATATAGCCTGCTGCCTTACCTGTATTCAAGCGCCTGGAACGTTACCCATCGCAGCGGATCGTTCATGCGGGCATTATTCATGGATTTTGCAGATGATAAAACGGTATATAATATCGGAAGTGAGTACCTGTTTGGCCCTTCCATACTGGTAGCTCCTGTAACGGAGAAAGCGGCTGTTCAGCAATCGGTATACCTTCCGAAAGGAACAGCGTGGATCGACTTTTGGACGGGAGAAAAAACAGACGGTGGTAAAACCATCATCAAAAAAACTCCCAGGGATATTTTGCCACTGTACGTAAAAAGCGGTTCCATCCTTCCCTGGGGGCCTAAAGTGCAATACGCAGCAGAAAAGAAATGGGATGAGCTTGAGATCCGTGTTTATCCTGGTGCAGATGCTGATTTTATCCTGTATGAGGACGAAGGAGATAGCTATAATTATGAAAAGGGATCATATACTGAAATAGCTTTTCACTGGGATGATCATTCGCGTAAGCTGACTATTGGTGAAAGAACGGGTAGCTTCCCGGGAATGCTGAACAGCAGGAAATTCAATATAGTGCTGGTTAATGAGAAGAAGACGACCGGAGGTGGGAACACCCCGGAATTTGACAGGCGCATCGTTTATAATGGGAAGCAGACAGTGGTGTCATTATAAGAATAAACCGTCTTGCCCCATATGCGGTTGATTGCGCTAATGCTTCGTGAGCCAGTCTGCCACGGCACGGGAAAAGTCGGCCACGTCGATCGGATGCCTGCTGGTGATGAGGTTCCCATCTACCATCACGGGCACGTCTGATACTTGTCCGCCGGCATTAATGAGGTCAGTGTGTACATTCCAATATCCCGTGAGCTTCTTACCTTTCAATATATCGGCGGTGGCCAGCACTACGGGAGCGTGACAAATAGCGCCTACCAGCTTACCTGAGCGGTAAAAGCCCTGGATAAAGCGGATCACATCCTTGTCATAGCGCAGGTTATCCGGGTTCCAGGCGCCACCGGGAATGAAGATGGCATCATATTCATCCACCTTGATCTGATCGGCAGTGCGGTCTACCTTCACCCAGCCTACGGGGTTGAGATATTGAATAGCCATGATGTGATCTTTGGCCATTTCGGGGGTGGTTAATCCGTAGCGTGCAGGGGCAGGATTGAATTTGGGCGCCACGATGTCCACCTTTGCGCCAAGCTCCCTGAAATACCAGAGAGGCCCCAGCATTTCGATCTCTTCAAAACCGTCTGCTGCTATTACGGCGATCCTTTTTCCTTTCAGCTGTTCTTTATTCTGTACGGGTGTGAGGAAAAAGCTTCTGAGCTTTTCATTGCCCGGTACATTCAGCATGGCAGGCACCGACAATCCTGAAACAACCGGCTGTGTGCTTAACTGTGAAAGAATGTCAAATTCTTTCGTCGCCGTATTTTGAGCCTTGCACAACAAACTGGCTCCGGCAAAGATGAGTAGCAATGTTCCCTTTTTCATTATTAAAGGTTTGTGGTTAGAAAATATTTTTTGGGGCGAACCCGATCAGGCGATGAAGTCCTTTCTCAAAAGGAGGCGCTTTGATGGAAGTCCGCAGGTATTGGACTACCGGCTCAACAGCAGGTATTTTTAAATGATCCTGGAAGGCTTCCGGACTGCGGAACTTCTCATAAGTAATAAATTGGGTCTTGTCTGCCGATAGCTGGCTAAGCTGATAAGTAATAACGCCTGGTTCATCTCTGAATGCAGGCATGGCCCTATGATAGAGCGATTTGAAATGATCTTCCGTACCTTCCTTTGCATCTACAAACAGCATAATGGTCAGTGGATGATCACCGGCGCGGGCCATTTTCCGGTAGGCTGCTTTCGGGAGCGGTTCCAGGTCCTGCACGAAGTAAATAGCGGCCGGCGACTCCAATCCATCCTTTGCTAAGGCCCCGATATTTTTTGCTGCAGGGCTGCCATCGTTTTTATCAAGAAAGCTCCGGTCGCTCCAACGCTCAATAAGCCATAAAACGGAAGGCGCCGTTTCTTCATAGTATGCTTCCGCCATGATATTGCCTGCTGCTTTCAGTGAGCCGGATACGTAGCTGCTTAAAGCCTCCCGGAACTTTTCCCGGAATGAAGGCTTAACATGATATTGTGTCAACCTGACAGCAACCGTTGCCGGAAGAGCATTTGCTTTGGCGGGGACAGGTGTGGTCAGGAGAAACAGGGCGGCAACCCAACAAACAGTAGACATTTTCATGATAGTGGATTTTTAGATAAGCCAGCAACTGATCTTACAATTCAAAATTGGGAAGAAGAGCGTTGCCAGACAAATAACTAAACTGATAGCTGTTCCTATAATTTTTATGAACAGGCTTGTCTAGGCATCCAGGTACAGCGGCGCAAACTGAATGAGGCGATGATATCCTCTTTCAAAAGGTGGCTCTTTGATAGAGGTCTGGAGAAACTTTATGACGGGTGCAAGCGCAGGGTCTTTTATATGATACTGGAATGCGTCCCAGTTGCTGAATTGCTTGAAAACAATGAACCTGGTTTTATGAGAAAGCACCTGGCTGAATTGATAGATCAACCCACCTGGCTCATCCCGGAATGCAGACATTGCCAACTGGTTGAGCGACAGGAAATGATGTTCAGTACCCGGTTTTACATCTACAAACAGCATGATGGTGATGGGTTGATCATGGGCTTTGGGCGCCATCCGCCAGATCTTCTTCGAAAAGAATTCCAGGTCTTTTATAAAGATCGTTTCGACAGGAGCGGCCAGCCCGGTCTTCGATAAATTGCTGATAAGCTTTGCTGCTGCTGTTTTGCTGTTATACCTGTAAGAGGTCCGGTTACCCCAGCGTTCAATGATCCACATGATATTGCTATCTCCTTTCTCATAATAGGCTGCTGCCATTATATTGCCCCTGGCGCCGATGGTACTGAAAATATATACACGCAGCGCCTCCAGGAATTTATCCTGAAAGGAAGCTTTTACATGATATTGCTTTAATACAGCCGTAGTAGAGGATAGCACCGCCGTCCCCCATGTTCTAAGAATTTTCATGACGTAGATCTTAAGAAAGGCAGTGGATTTACCCGGTAAAAGTGGGAAGAAGTGCCGCAACCGGAAAATAAGTTGCGTAATAGCTGTTCTTATTCTGCTGATACCTTGCGGTATTACAATCTTTTTATTATCTTTCGTACACTGCAGCAGTGTGTAGAAATGCCGGCCCCGAAAAATGGCTTTTATTCACCAATCATTTTTGAAAAAACTATGTCCAGGGTATTTGTAGCTATCATCCTGTTCTGTCTGTTGATACCCGTTGACGGGCGATCGCAATCTTCCGCACAGCCAGCCGCTCCTGTATATGTTTACCATCCGCCCGGCGAGGACAAGGCTTCCTGGCAACGACTGCATTTGTGGATGAGCGAAACTTTTCTTGTTGTTGCAAAGGAAGGGCAGGCTGACCATGACAGCTGCATGTATGTAGCCAGTCGCTCTATTGGTATCAGCCGGTTTCACATACTGGCCGAAGGGATAGATGATCCAGGCCTGTTTGAGCAATCAACATGGATCGACCAGCGGGATCCCGGCAAGGGTATCCGCTCGCTTTCAGCGGCTACAGGCAGGGCACATTTACAATGGTTGATATTATTGGGCGCATATTATGCATTTGAGCCCGGTAACTATCGCAGGTATCGGGACAGCGTTGAATATTTTCTGAGCAGGGCGATCAATGAAAGCAAGTCATTGAAGGAAGAGAAACTGGGCAGGCAGGCGCAATGCCTGCTGGGAAAAGTATATATCCAGGCTAACGACGAAAAGGGAGACGCTATCAGCGACGCGCTGATCAGGCAATGCAGGCAGGCCGGTGATAAAGAAACGGAGGCAAGGATCCTGGCATACCGTGGCATATACAAACCTCCGTTACCTTCCACGCTGGAACAAAAGATGACAGACCTGAAAGCAGCGGCATCCTTGTATCTCACCCTGGGGAACAAAGAAGGCGCAATTAATGTTTTAACAGACCTTGGTTATTTGCAGATGATCACCGGTCAATTACAGTCTGGCTATGAGCGTCTCTTAGAAGCATATGGGCTGGCTCAGGCTATTGGCTTTCCCTATACACATTATAGCACGCAGGCGCTTGCAACAGCTACTATTTACCAGGGAAAGTTTGGGGAGCCATGGCGCTATGTATATCAAACGATCAAGACTGCTGAGATCACCCGCGACAGCCTTGCATGGGGGTATTTTTATACCAGCCTGGCGCTGCTGCTCGGTTCAGAGGGCAGGGATAAAGAAAGTGCCGCGATGGCGCAAAAGTCGGTAGACAGGTTTGTTGCCGACCGTAATACCTCCGTGTATAATATACTGAACGATGTGGTGGATTATATGGGGCAGGAGGGGCGTGCAAAAGAAGCGTTGGCCCTTACGCAGGATATCGCAAATAAAGTAGGCTTCCCGGCTAATTTTTCGGAACAGTTCTTCTATCACTTTGTGTTTTCCAATTGTTACCTGAATCTTAAGATGCCGGATGAGGCGGAGATGCACATCAACAAGCTGGACTCCCTGGAAGCCAAAGCTGCGGTGTTCAGAGGACCGCTCAGAAGATCCGCCATTAATGTGCAGTTTGCATCCCTGTTTTTGCTGCGGAAACAATACCAAAAAGCGAGAGCATATTTTGAAGAACAGATCATTGCCCCTACCATTGATGGAGCAACTTTGCCGAGTCAGCTGCATACCTACCGCTCGCTGATCTTTATTGATTCTGTATTGGCAGATCATACGGCTGCAGTGGCGCATTATAAAAAATACACGCAGTTGCTGGATTCCAGTTTTAAAATAGCAAAAATAAGACAGGCGGAAGAGCTGCAGGTAGTATACCAGATGAATGAAAAAGAGAGCCAGATCAGATCACTCACACAGGAAGCAAAGCTTGAAAAGGCCAATTCGGAGAAGGCGGCCCTTGTAAGGAATTTAACGATCATAGGTATTTTGGCGGCAATCATCATTGCGGGGCTATTATACCGGCAGAATCGCCTGAAACAGCGGAATAACCAGGTGATCACGGGCAAGAACGAACAACTGCAGCAATTGTTGTCCGATAAAGAATGGCTGTTAAAGGAGGTGCACCATCGCGTTAAGAATAATTTGCAGATCGTGATGAGCTTATTGGATTCGCAGTCTGAATATATCAATAACGATGCTGCACTGGCTGCTATTGAAGATAACATGCGCAGGATACACGCCATGGCCTTGATTCACCAGAAACTTTACCAGTCTGAAGACATCTCCACTATCTCCATGCCGCAGTATATCAATGAACTGGTAAGCTATGTGCATGACAGCTTTGATACCGGTAGCCGGATAAAATTTGAACAAGTGGTTGAGCCAATGGATCTTGATGTGTCGCAGGCCGTTCCACTGGGGCTTATCATCAATGAAAGTGTTGTTAATGCGATCAAGTACGCATTTCCTGACGGGCGAAAAGGCGTGGTGAGCATTCAGCTTTACCATGACGGACCGGATCATTTAGTCTTGAAAATAACGGATAACGGCGCCGGTCTGCCGCCCGGTCTTAATACAAAAGCGCATACTTCACTGGGGCTTGATCTGATACAGGGACTTGCCAGGCAATTGAATGGCCGCCTTAGTTTTGAAAATAGTAATGGTCTGCATATTACGATCAGGTTTATGGTTTTAAGCAGTCTGTTTTCTCACAGATCTTTAGTCAACTCTTAAGGTTCCGAATTTTATGAAGAAAAAAGTGTTGATTGTAGAAGATGAATTTATTGTAGCCAATAATCTGCGCTTGATATTGCAGCGGGTTGGCTATGAGATCAGTGCTATTGCATCCTCCGCCGAAGAGGCGGAAGAGAGCCTCCGGATTGACAGACCGGATATTGCATTGCTGGATATCCGGCTGCAGGGGGAGCGCTCCGGCATCGACTTCGCCAGGAAACTAAAGGCGGAGAATATAGCGTTTATCTATTTGTCAGCCAATTCAGGCCAGAAAATATTGGAGGAGGCAAAGGCGACCGGGCCCTATGGTTTTTTGGTGAAGCCATTCAGGAAAAAGGATCTCCTGATTATGCTGGACATCGCATGGTACCGCCACACTTCCAGTCTTGAAGCAAAGACGCTTCAGGAGGGGCTTTTAGAACGGCAGATCAGGGAAACCGGTAACCAGGGTTTGGATAGCCGGGAAATATTGCTGAAGATTGCCAGTTGCCTGCAAGCGCACATACCCTTCGATCTGATCACTTCCGGACTTAGGCCGCTCAATACTACGCAATTCAATGATATGGGGTATTTACGTATCGGTTTCGATGAATACCAGTTTATCGCTGAAAAGGAATTACTGACGATCGCGAATTTAAAGAAAACCGCTTTGTCTGTTATCCTTGCAAACAGCCATACAGATCTGAACACGGTTATTTACAATCATGAAAATGCCGCCGGGCAGCCAAATGTGCCCTCATTGCAAAAAACATTGATCGAAACATTCGGCATGCAGTCATACCTGGTATTTCCGGTTACACTCGGTAATGGGCTCTCATTTCATTATTTTTTTTACAGCAGGCAGCACAGTATCTATACGCATCATCATATAGCCTTGTTGGATAGTTTGAGAGTATGTTTAACAGCCGTAGCTGAAAAGATGATCTATGGTGAACAGCCGGCCAATTCCATGCAGGAGCAGACGGATGCTGTCAGAAGCCTACAGGGAAAAGCAGTGGATCTCCCGGAGTTCAGAAGCATCATAGGGAAACACCATCTCTTATTGGCGGCGCTGGATCTTGCTGCGCAGGTGGCTCCTTACAATACGTCTGTATTAATATTGGGGGAGAGCGGAACCGGAAAAGAAAAGGTGGCGCAGTCCATTCACTTACTTTCACCCAGAAAGAAGGGGCCTTTCATAAAGGTAAATTGTGCCGCTATTCCATCTGCGCTGATAGAATCAGAATTATTTGGTCATGAGAAAGGCGCGTTTACCGGTGCAACAGAGAAAAGAAAAGGCAGATTTGAGCAGGCGGATGGTGGAACGATCTTTTTAGACGAGATCGGTGAACTTCCACCGGAAATGCAGGTGAAAATATTACGTGTGCTGCAGGAGAAGGAAATTGAATACGTGGGCGGTGGCGCTCCCGTAAAGCTCAATGTACGTGTGGTGGCTGCCACCAACCGGAACCTGGAGAAGGAAGTATCTGAAGGGAATTTCCGGCTTGATCTCTACTATCGTCTCAATGTTTTCCCTATTACATTACCGCCATTGAGAGAACGGAGAAGTGATATAGACGGACTGGCCGTTTATTTTGCAGAGAAGTTTTGCCGGGAATTCAATAAGCCGTTCAACGGCATTGCTGATGCAATGATGCAGGAAATGACAGCATATGATTGGCCGGGCAATATCCGCGAGCTGGAGAATGTCCTGGAGCAGTCAGCTATACTCAATGATGGCAGGTCAAAGCTCGAATTAAAGCGAAGTCTTACAGGAAAGGAATCCGGCCCCGTTGCAAAGGTGGATATCAAAACCCTGGAAGACGTAAAGCGCGTACAGAGAGAAACAGAAAGAGATTATATCATTTCCATTCTCAGGAAAACCGAGGGCCGTATCCGTGGCGCCAATGGCGCTGCCGAATTATTGAACATCAAACCCACTACGCTGGAATCAAAAATGGAAAAGCTGAATATCAAAAGAGACGACCTCTGAGCCGGCAGCAGGCACCCGATATTTTCGGAGCCGGAGCCTATTGCCTCCGTTTTGTTCGGATCGTTAGCTTTCTGCTCTTCTGAGCTGCTATCCCGGCATTCAGATAACTATATGATCATTAGTAAATTGCGGGATCCGGCTTAGGACGGATCAGGGTGGATAACCAACTGGCACGCAAATAGCTGGCGCTGCCTTGTGATCGTAAAACCCACCTATATGTTGAACCTCGAATGGCTTAGAACTTTTAAAGCAATTTATGAGACCGGCAACCTGACAGCTGCAGCACAAACCCTCTATATTTCACAGCCGGGCGTCAGTCTTCATTTAAGCTCACTGGAAACGTATACCGGCTATCCTCTGTTCAATCGTGAAACACGAAAGATGAAGCCTACAGAGCGGGGCGTTATTCTCTATAATTGCGTCCTGGATTCCCTGAATAAGCTGGAGGAGGCGGAGCAGTCATTTTTCCGGAATTCCAGGGTGAATAAGCCTACGATCAGTGTAGCAATGGCAGTGGAAACATTTGAATGTACACTCGAAGCGCATCTGGCAGAACTGGCCTTTAACCTGATCCTGCGCTTTGACCGTTATCCGGACGTGCTGCAGGACCTTGATGCAGGAAAGCTTGATCTGATAATAACCCCTCAGAAAGGTTTGCAGGTGAACCTGGAATATACACCGTTTGTCAACGAACGTCTTGTTTTGATCTGTGGCAGTAAAACGGATTCCGAACAGCTGGATCAGCTGGTGTTGACCAATGACAGAACAGCCATCAACCAATGGTTGAAACAGCAGGTATGGTATACTTCAGCGGCAGACATGGAACACCTCAGGAATTTCTGGCTGACAAATTTCGATTCCCTCCCGGATTGGACGCCTAACTATGTAGTTCCTCATTTCTCATCTATCCTTCGCTGTCTCAGCAATGGTAAAGGTTTTGCTGTAGTGCCGGATTTCCTTTGCAGGCGGGCTATTGGAAATAAAACGATCAAGCTTGCCTGGGAAGGAAGTCCACACGTAGAAAGCATGTTGTATTTCTGCAAGCGGAAAAAGGCGATTTTCAAGGAGGAGATCCTTCAGCTGGAAGAATTGTTGGTAAGGAATCTGGAACAGTAATATATGTTTGAAGGCCTCCTTACATAAAGAACTGCTCAGAAACGATTTTACCATCTTTAACAGTATATACGCAAAGCTCCGTTAGCCGTTCACGGTCCCTGCCTTTCATTTTGATGTCCATCGTCAACACAAAGGAAAATACATTTCCGGCAATCAGGGGCTCAGAGACGGTGGTGCCATGCCGGGACTCTACCATCGAGTTGAACTTCTTATCTTTCTCCATTAAAGCAGCCAGGCCCCTGGTTTCTTTCTCAAAACCTGGAACTTCGAAAGGTTCAATGCTCACGGCATCATCGGCATAGAGCTCTTTTTGCGCGACGCTGAATTGTTCATTGCGGCAATAATTTGCCAGACGGGTGGCTATTTGTGCTACTGTCATGACTATTAAGTTTGCTTCCTTAAAACTACAAAATAGGAATTAAAATAGCGCTGCCAGAACTTATGAGGGAAAAGAAAAGGGGACAAACCATTTTTGTGGTTTGTCCCCGCAGCCGGGAGTGTGTGGAACGCTCTCCGGGAATATGTTGTATCAGGATATCAGGTTCGGATGGTCAGTTCCTTATAAGTTAGAAAACCGGGATTTTAACTCCGCTAAAAACCGCTCTCCAACCACCTGATACTTTGCTCTGACCTGATGTTGCTTTTTTAGGTTCCACATATCCGTAGGATCTGCAACATATCTCAATCTATCGTGTATTTCAAGCGATAATTGTTCTCCGTCAATATCAAACGTGATCAGATGAACTTTGGGCAGATATTCTTCTACTTTTTTTGTGTTATAGATTCCTAATGGAGTCTTTAATCCGCCATCTTGTAAACGGGCTTTTTCTATGCGAAAATGATCGAAGATGATGTGCTCTTCCAATTCACCTGCGGTATCCGTTGTGAGAAAATGCAGATCTTTACCACTCAAAACCCAAAAGGCATCGGTTTCCACCCGCCTGAGCTTTACCCCAACGGCTGACAACGCTACATTTTTCAATCCATCACCTATTAAGTTTTGAACTTGATTTGCTGTACTCTGAGGTATAGACGCAGAACTGAAAGCATCAATTACTTTACCGTTCATCCAATCTTTAAGAAAAGAGAAATCCTGATCCAGTAACTCATTTTTGTAGAAAGCATAATGCTGGCGCTCCTGATCAATATTTATTTCAGCTTTTGCAGAGCTGTGACGTTTTTTCATTATTACCATAACCACCAGGCCTGCGGCAACTGCTACTACCGGAATAAAAAAAATTGGGTCCACGATTTAACGTCTTAAGGTTAAGTTTAAATGTTGGTAGGTTCTACTTTTTCTTTCTTTGAAGGAATCACTCCCCAGATCAGTAAGCCGATAATCAATACCGCCACTATTTTACCTCCGTATCTTGTGTAAAAGGGCAATTTAATAAGTGCCTCTTTGTTCAGCTTTTGTGATGCTAAGATTGCATCAATTTGGTCTTGAGGTATATCATAATAAGATTCCGTTTGTGCATCAAAGCCAACCAATTTAGGTTCTGCTGTGATGTATAATGGAAGGAGATAGGCAATGTTGAATTCTTTATGAAGTGTTGCCAGGTCCATAAAATTGCCATCTTTTAATTTAAATTCATCTGTATCAGGTAGGTCATACACTTTGTTTAATACTTCTCTTTCCCCCAAAGGAATTCTGGCTTTTGCGAAAACGGAAGTTGAGGAAATTGCAATTAGCAGAGCGATAAAAATTGGACGGATCATGGAAATCATGATGATTTAATGTTACTAAGTTTTAAGGTTAATAGCTTTAGACGCATAGTCTATAGGGCTAATGTCGAAATAAATATACATTTTTTAATTAAAATATGATAAAATAATGGAATTCTTTATAATTCGTTCATATTGCTGCAATTTTTCTGAATACCGGCGAATTTTATGGCAGATTAACCTTGCTCCTTCAAGTGTGACAACGCTTGTTTCGAAGTAAGAAGGATACCTGAATTAAAAGCCTTATGATGAAAATCATAGGGCTTTTATTATTTTGCACACCATGAGAAAACCTTTACTGTTCCTGTTTATCGTTCTCGCTAATATGGTAAATGCCCAGCCTGATAAAGCTTACCAGAATAACCGGCAAACGTATAACCTGAAGGGCAATGTAAGATCTATTATAGAATTTAACTACAAGCAATACGTTCCTGATTCCGAACTAACTTACTATGTTACAAAACGGTATTATAAATTTAATGCCGCAGGTAATTGTACTGAGTTAACCACTTTCCTGGAGCAGGAAAGCTTTCAGGGCAGGAATGTATACCAATATGATGAAGCTGGTAACAATACTGAAATAATTGCCTATAATGAAGATAGCACCCTGGATTACAAAGTTACTTATGTGTTCGACGAACAGGGCAACATGATTGAATTTTCTAATTACGGTAGCTCCGGGTACCTGAAATACAGGGACCAACGTACCTATGGCCCAGGCCTTAGTTTTGTTAAACATCGGGTTGGTTTGACGCCTCCCGGCTCAACCTCTACCTACAGGTATACATACGATTCCCAGGGCCGGCGTACCTCGGAGGACTATTACACCGATGATGAAACAAAACTTAAAAGAAGAACAGAGTGGCTGTACAGTGGAGATACTACAAGAGAAACAGAATATAACCGGTTCGGTGAGCTTTCAGGAACGAAGCTGAGTGTATATGACAAAAACAGCCGCTTGATTGAATCTAAAATAAATGCCGGTTACGAGGACATGACGGAGACCCATTATAAATATGATACTTTCGGAAATATACTTGAATGCATAGTAAAAGATAGTGCAGGAGTAGATATGAGGAGATCATACCGGTGTGAATATAAGTATGACAAAACCGGTAATTGGATCAAGAGGATCACTTATAAAGCAGATGGGGCATTAAAATCGTCAATAGAGAGAAAGATCGGCTACTATTAGATTGATGTCTTCAAAATGAAGTGTAAGCGGGGATACTGGTAAAACGTCTATTCCGGCTACGTTCCGGCATTCCCCCGGGTAGTTGTAATACCCAGAACGGCCTGGGGGCATAGGTTGCCATCATTTTATCGGGAGAAGAAAACTGTTTTAGTGGATTTTCCTGTAAGACTATTTCAGTCCACGAGTAATTTTTGATGCAGCTTCGTTTACCGTGAAGTCAACAGACGACACGTTCTTAACAAACGGCCTGCTTATAACTGCTGCTACCAGGTCGGAGTGCATAAAGGTTTCCATGGCTTCTTTGCTTTCCCACAAATAAAAACCCCCAAAGGTATTTTTTTCTTCGTCTGCCAACCAAACTTTTGAAATTAGACCTTTTACGTTTGCTAAAATGGGTGCGTCTGGCTCAACCATTTGTTTGAGATATTCCGCTTGGGAAATATCATTTAATTGATAAGTGATTACTTGTGCTTGCATTATTTCAGTTTTTAAGGTTAATAATGATGTAAACCTAAAAGTGTTCCACTACCTAAAAAATGCACAAATTTCAAAGGAATGAGTTTCGAAACCAGTTAGGGTAAACTTTGTAGCGTATCATATGACAATCTATTTAAATAGGTAGAGTTATACCAAATATAATCAATCCGAAGAAGATGGCGTAAATGTTTAAAACCAGGAGATAAAGGATTTGAAGCTTACTGGATCCGGAATGGGCTACCCGTGAATCGAGACGATTTCACGATGACATGCCGGATACACGTTTTGGGAGGTCGCTTTGCTACTAGATGACAGCGGCCTGCTTCGGCAGATTTAGTAACATATTCAACTAATCACCAATTATTTTTAAGGGCAGCTGAAACAGCTCCTATTGAAGTTGGCCCCGGAGAAAACCAAGCACAATTAAACAAAAAGAGGAAGAACTAGGAATAGTTCTTCCTCTTTTGACCTTAGCTGAGAGTAGGTTACAACTTTCGAACCGATTTATGGAAAATTTAGGTGAAATCAAGGACTTTTTGGACAGATATGGAGATTTAGTATAGTGGGTTAGTCATAATTTAAAATGTGATAGTTAAGATTTGATCCTGTTTATTTCTAAGAATTGTCAGAATTTGTCATAAAGATCATTTACCCAAATAATTCCTATCATTTTATCATCAACTACAATTGCTCCGCCTGTCTCCCAGAAGTCTGCTAGATTGAGCGGTTCTCTATAAATTCTGGCATTAATAGAATAAAATTTAGGATTACTAAAGAGGCTTATAAATGTGTATGCTATTTTATTTTTTTGGGCGTCGCTAAATTCCTATCTATATGTGTATAATTTGGCTTCGAGCTGAATCCGTATACTATGGAATTGATAGCCTCGTTTAAAATAATCTCTTTGATAGTAAAATCCTTGTGTTCAGTCTGAATATTGTTATCAAAAAAAAAACTGTCAATTAAATTAAAAATTGAGGTATTCGTATCTTTATTGATTTGATCTAGCTCAATAATTATTTCTCCAGATTTTAACCCGTGTAATTTGATCTCTTTTTTTAATTCATTCAAAATGTATTCATGCATTTCATTCATGTGACGATGTTTGCCAGGCATTTAATTATAATATGGGTAGAAGCGGAATTTACGAATAAATCAGAGATGGTTTTAGGGCTTCCTTCTTTCTGGCGCGTCAGAAAGAAGGAATTTGAAGTGCTGGAATAATTTCAAACCGAGATGGAGCGAATTTGGAAGAAAAATCCGACATGACATGACAAAAAAAGGGAGAACCAAGCAAAATCCGGCTTAATTCTTCCTAATTTGACCTGAGCGGAGAGTGGGTTACAACTTTCGAACCGAAACACCTGATGCTTAGCTATCCTTTTGATTAGGTTTGTGCATTTGTTTGATATTTAAACCGCTTAGTCGTTGAAATCTCCGATAGCCACCATTATTTTGTATGTACCAGGCGGTTTCTTTGTCGCCGATAGCTAGAAAATCGTTCTTAGAGAAAAAGGACCGATTATTTAGGCTTAGTTTTTTAAATCGCTCAACAACATCTTTAAAGATTACATTGCTCTTTTTTCTAAGAGGTTTCTGTTCAGGAAGCTTTAATCTCGTTTCTTTTCTAATGAAATTATACCCTCCTCTGTAGCGAATGGCATTGATCAAATTTGCCTGTTTAAGTGAACGCAGACTTTCTTCATTGAGAAAATATCCTTTCTCTCTGCAAAGCTTTTTGTATATCCTTACAACCTCAGCTAGTGATCGTCTCGATGGAGGTATCTGAAAATTCAACTTACAGGCCTTTCTTATTCTGCCGAAGCCAATCATTCGTTCTATTTTCCCTGCCAGCTCGTCCAATCCCAGTTTTATAAGCTCACCTGACTTTAAGAATCGTTTTTTAGCCAGGCAGAGTTCTTTGTATTCTCGTGTAATTTCGTCGCGCCTGACCTTTTTAGGTGAAGGAAACTTCAGACCTGTTGTCTTTCTTATAACTCCAAAACCTATTTTGATCCTAATGAACCATGCCAATTTATTCAGTTTCATTGATTTTAGTTCTTTATCCTGCAAAAAGTGGCCAGCTGTTTTGCATAATTTCTTGTATTCCTTGGTGGCTTTCTCTTCAGTATATAAATAGATTCTAGGTTTTTTATTGATTTCCAGGCTTAGTCCAGTCAGGTTTCGCAATTGAAGAAATCCCACCTCTCTTTCAATAAAGAGAATTGTCTTACGCGAAAAGATAGTTAGTGATTCTCTTTTAGTTAAGAAATACCCTTTCTGTTCGCAAGCCTTTTTGTACTGTTCTACAATTTCATTCAACACATAAGTTCCGGGCGGGACAATGTAATGTTCATAGTTTAATGATGTTAATTCTCGAATTTTATAAAAGCCGCCGTTTCTATCTATTGCGCTGGCCAGGTCGCCTAATCCTAAATTGTTCAGCTCTTTTTTAATCAAGAATTTTTTTTGTTTTTTACATTCTCTTTTGTACTGCCTCACAATTTTGACTAACGTATATAATCCATAAGGTTTTCTAATGGGAGCGTAGTTAAGATTACATATTTCTCGAAATTTAGACATGCCCCCCTTTTTTTGGGCGACTTTAACTATACCATGATATCCCAGGTTGTTTAATTCCTTAGTGGTCAGGTTCTTATGGTATTTGTTACATAACTGCTTATATGCGTCTACGGAATTACCCCAAGAGTAATACCCTTTAGGCTTATTTAAAACTGTTACACCAAGCTTCTTTCCCAATTCATAGGGTGAGTCATGAAATTTATAGATAGCACTAACTAGTCCTCCGGCTCTTTCTTTCCGAAATTCTTTGTCAGTTGGCATTCTTCCATATTTATCGATCAAGGGGATGAGAAACTTCTCTATGTTGATTAAGGGATGCCAAAAGGCAAAGGGTTTGTAATCCATGATGTTTTCAATCCTGTAATATTTCCTTTGTTTCTGCTTGCATAAAACAAGTTTTCCAAGTTTAGCCAGAACTGATTTTTCTATTTCTGATTTGCTCTTAGAAAAGACATGCTTTTGTATTAGGATCACCTTCTTTTTTAGCTTTTTATAAAGGCTGAGCTTTTTGTTGAGACTGATAAAGTAATCCGGGTTTTCTTTTGAGGTATACCCAACAACCTCGATATATGTTTCTCCAATGTAAAAATCGCATCTGTATTGTCTTTCATTGCATATTTTTACTTGAATTTCGTGTTCTATTTCATGTTTGGCAAGAATATTATCAAAAATACACTCATACGAACTACTCAGACAGTGTCCATCTACAGATTGGTAGAATCTCATCAACGGCGTGTCAAGTAGCTGGGAGAATTTTTTAAAGCCACCGTTGCCTTTTATATCCTTGGCAAGTTTAGCTTTCCCCATTGTAATAAGCATGCTCTCTTTGGGCAGGCAACCATGCTCAGAAATAATAGGATGTAGTTCTTTTACGATTTGTAGTTCTTGTGGTGTCAGGGTTTGCATATGGCAGGGGTGAAGTACAATTATGAAAGGATGGCTAAAAGGCAAAAAATACGGTATATTTTCAAACTTTATGTAAAAAGGCTGATCCCTGTCTAATATCTAAGGTTGTTAAAAAATAATATATCAATGCGCATCTAACCCATTTCTAAGACTAAGACTCTTCAAGGAATTTAGCTGCATTATAGCCCTTAGAAGTTACAGCGAATATTTCTCTTTTGGAGCCTTTTGCTTTTATATATCCGTTTTCTTCCAATTCATCCATTGCCCCTTCCCATTTCGCTCTCTCTCTTCGATCTGCGGATCCCGTATAATTTTTACCATTGGTCTGAATCGATTTACCTCCCAAATAGCCTAAGCTCATTATCTCGCCGTCAAGAGCGGCTTCTTTCAATAATTCCTTCGCTTCCGGAGATATTGAGAAAAAGGGATCTTGCCGAAGTGGAATTGTCGTTTCTTTGTCAGATTGAACAAGCTTCTCCTCATATCCTTTAAAAAGCTCCAGTTCATTCATTTTCATTGTCAAATGATTGCGAAACAGATCTCTAAAATCATCTGGAGAATTATACAGCCAATACAAACTTCCCTGTTGATATTCTTGTTTAAATTTCTGGACGCCTTCAAATTGTTGATGATCAAAATTGCCTTGTGGAATAGGTGCAGTCGAAAAGTAAAGCATTGCCGGCTTCTGAGCATTTACGTGAGTTTCTATTTCTTCCACTGTACCACTTATTGCTTTGCCGGTACTTGAACCAATCCGTGTCCAAAAGATACCTATAACTAAATCTGCATGCCTCAAAATTTGATCATTTATTGTCTCCTGGGGACGTTGACCGGTTGTTGGGGTAGTATTATATTCCCATAATAGAGGTATGAGAACGATATTTCGATGGCTACTATGATGCGTATTCCACTCATATATAAGCTCTCTTGCTATCTCCCGCTCTGCCTTGACATCGCCTGGGGAGGCAATCATAACGCGATAAACATTTGCTTTGTACATGTTATTTAATATTAAGAACTACTATTTATAGCATGAGATGCTATATATATCTAACATACATAAAAATGTTGGAATAAAGCACTTTCAAGATAATTGCAATAAAATATTCCTCTTAATTATATTCTAGGTTGATTTGTGCCTCACATTGAACTACTATCGAACCAGGGGATGGAGGATTTAAGGCGAAATAGTACCAGGTAAATTACAGGATTTTTACAACCCTCAGCAGAGATAATAATACCCAGCCTATAACGTAGGATATGAAGGAGTTTGCAATCATTAACCAAACCGCCCAAGTTATAGACGGAGAAAAATGCATAATGGGAAAAGCCAATCCAAAAAAAGAAAATGTTATTAAAATGTTTTTCCATAGATCTCTTCTTTTCTTTCTGGCCGCCGATTCAAGCCAAGTCAAACTTACGCCTGGCTCATAGATACCGATTGATAGGATCGGAATTTCCGGGGTGTTGGCCGCAATTAGAAAATTAAAGGAGGCTATACTTTGCCTGTTTAAGATCGGTAAAACAAATTTTCTATGCGTGATGACATGATCTATCTCATAATTTATTGGGTCTTGTGAAGTTCTCTCCTCTGCTGGTAGCTGATTCCATCGCTCTTTTACGTCTAATAACTGGGCGAAATAACCAGGGTCTAACTTGAGCCCCAGTTTTACATCTCCATTCTTAATAACACCTGTCTCTCTGAGAAAAAAAGCAGCCCCTTGTTCAACAGAGAACGTTACTACCATATTTTTGGGGGCATCCTTTGAAGTATTGTTAATTATTTCTGCGTTAAATAAGTATAAGTTATTGACAAGGCTATCATTATAAATGATCTTAATGTCACCCCACATATCTGTCATGCTTGACATGCCTATCAAATCACAGGAAATCGTTTTTTTTAGCGCCAAGGGCTTTCAGGCGGCGCAGATCCTCTGCTGTTAGCCCCAACCTGGTGGCACTATCCTGCTTTTGGTTGGAAGTAGTATTGGCATCTAGGGATTTCAGCTTCTTCTGCAACATCATCATGAGCCGCTTTTCTGCAGGGATGGCGGAAGTAACATAGTCGTAGATGGGTTTCATGATCTGGCCTGTGCGGTTGATACGGCCCCGTTTTTGCACTTCGGTGTTAATGTCCAGTTCTGCTTGCAATACAATCATTACCCGCTGTCGTACCTGATCCTTGGGCACCTTGGCGGTAAGTTGAAGAAGGCATTCCTTTGGAAGGCGGAAGGCATGAAAAATGAAGAAATTATTTTGGGACTTCGGGCAATGGGAGTACCCATGTACAAACAGCAGCTAACCAAAATCTTTAAAAAGCCCTTTTATTGTGGACTGATCAACCACGGAATGCTGAATGGTAGGATTGTAGAAGGGAACCACGAAAAGCTGGTGTCACCGGAGATATTTTTAAAGGTGAATGATATCCATGTTAAAAGCAGCAATTATGGTGTACCGCACAAGAAAGAGCGGGACGAACTACCATTAAAGGTATTTGCTCATTGTGCGACCTGTGGGCAACCATTCGCAGGTTATTCCAGGCAAAAACAGACCAGCGTAAAGCTGGATTCGTTCTTGCCCAACCACATTCCCAACACCTCCTTATAGCCGTCTTTACGCAGTCCTACGGCTATATAAATCGTTTTGTTGACCACTTTGCTGTTCTCCCGCACCTTAAACACGATACCATCCATCCACACAATCAGGTAAACGGGTTCCAGAGGACGGTTCTGCCAGGCTATAATGTCTTCGGCTACCCGGGAAGTGATCCGGCTGATAGTGGTGGTGGACACTTCAAATTTATACACATCCTTGATCTGCTCCTCAATATCGCTTACACTCATTCCTTTGGCATACAGTGACACGATCACCTCCTCAATTCCCTCTACCATACTTTCCCGTTTGGGAACGATCATCGGGTTGAAACTGGCATCCCGATCACGCGGCACTTTAATCTCTGCTTCCCCATAACTGGTTTTGATCTTCTTCTTGCCGTACCCATTGCGGGCATTTTTATTGTCACTTTGCTCGTTCTTCTCGTATCCTAAATGCCCGTCTAGTTCCCCTTCCAACATCTTTTCAATCGCCCTTTTCTGGATTTGACCTAGAAAGTCATTGAGTTGCTTGCCAGTCTTAAATTGCTTCAAAAAATCGTCTGATAAAAAATCTTCTGTTTTCATTAATCTGTGTAAAAGTTTAAAAGTAAAAAAAAATCGGAGTTCGTAAGAGCTCCGATTTTCTATGTTTACACAGTTTTTGTTATAGTGTCGGTCTAAGGCCCAAACAGGCTATGTACTAACTTTTAAATTTATTCGTCTATGATACAAGACAAGGTAATAACTATTACAAAGCGACAGGTATTTGTCTCTTACAAACACTGTCAGTTATTTCAGGATGTGGTTGACGTATCTGTAAGTATACCGGAGCTGCCCGTTCCTGGCAATCTCTTTGAAGGGGAATATTTTTTGCCGGAGGCTAAGCGGCAGGTGTTTAGTGCAATGAACCATCTCTTTTTTGTAATGGACGTGACCCACCGTTTTATGACAGGGGCGCAGCATATCATTATTGTTCTGGCGATAGCACCGCGCAACCCGATGACGGCTGTAAGGTCTATAAAGAACTAACGATATTTTAAATACCTTCCTCAAACTTGCACTGCCCCCTGAAAACTGGAGGCAGTGCTATATATTAATTAATTTAAAGAATTAGTTAACATTGCCGCAATTGCCGGATTCAAAGATTCGATATAGTCCTTTAAAGTCTTGTCCTTATCAGCATCGGCTTTCATTAATTCAAAAAGCGGCGCCTTATCCTTACTTTCAGTATTATTAACAAATTTCAAATTACAAGTACTTAACTGGACATGAAATTCAATTTCTGATTTCTTACCTTTCAGAATAAATTCATCTTGACCTTTCCAGTTTCCAATAGAAAAGAAGTCAGCAATATAATAGTCGCTGGGTTTCCCTCTAAAAATTGCCAATTTACATTTTTGTACGCCACCATCTTCTATTAATATATAAAAATCGAAATTATATGGTTGCGGAACTACAATCACCTTTGCAACAAGATCTTGTCTTTTTTTGTTGATATAGATTTTATTTACTATCTCAAATTCGAATTGCTGTTGTTGAATCCTTTCCTTTATTGATTGAAGTTTACTTATTTCTATCCTTTTATCTTTATCGGCCAATCTAAGCAGAGCACTTTGCATAATGTCTAGGAATACAATCTGTTTTTCTATATTAGACTTTTGAGCAAAGTTCTTATCCAATGCATATCTTATATTGACATACACTTCCTTTCCACGAAAAATTATTACTTCTTCTAAATCATTCCCAATGTGATTTATATGGATATATTTATAAAAATTCATATCCATTTCTTTCAATAAAAACGCATATATATATGAAAGGGCTTCCGTATTCGCGCCTATTGCATTTTCAATTACAGAATCAAGTCTAAGCATATTAAAAATACAGTTATTGGGTATTTATACAAAAGGCTAAATACTAGCCTCGATCAATTTTATTCAATTCCTCTATTACTCACTAACCGTTATGAGTTCCTCGAACTCAACCTTGTTAAATTGATTAAGTTGGTACGGAAGCCAAAATTTTGCAATTAGCCCTTTAATATCCATAATTCTAATTTCTATAGCGGTCCTTTTTTTATCTTCCTCTCCCGGTAAATAAACATCAATACCCATTCCTACTATTTTATAATTTCCTTTTTCCAGTCCCTCGTATAATGCTATCCCTAATTTATCAATAACCTCTCCAGCATCGGGATACTCCTCCCCAAAATAAATTCCAACAGGTTTCAAATCACCTTTGGTATCTATAACAGCTCCAAATGGATAGAATTCCCCCGCTTCATTTAAGAAATTTTCTGCTTGGAGAATAATGTTTTCTCTTATCGATTTAACAAATTTTTCAATTGATTCTAATGTCATACCTTCTGTTTTATAAATTTAATTTCTCCTTTTGCATCTTATAGACAATTAGGATTATTTGCACAAGGATTTACACGGTTCACATTTTCACGGTCTACCGGTGGTTTTGTTCTTGTATTATCTACTGCTGCCGGTATTGTACCGTATGTTTTTATATCGAAACTCGATTCTAACAAAGGCTTAGATATTTTTGCACTTTGGTTTATAATCAATTCTGGATTAAACCCATTATCATTAGAAAACTTCTGCTGAATTCTAAGCTGTTTGGTTAATCCTTGGGTCTTTACGTTCTTAACTTCGACTGTAGATTCTCCGCCATTTTTAAATGCATCAGGAATTGTTTTGCCTAGTTGCCCTGTTTTGGGGTCTAAGTATTCGATCGGCTTCAAATTCTTTTCTAATCCTTGTTGAGCTAGTTGTTCTGCTTCCGCTTGATTGCCTCTACTAAAATTTGCTAGCTGTTCCTGGGTAAATTTGGGCGTTTTTGCCCCAGCTTCAGCAGCTTTACCACCTACCTCCGATATCTTTGCTCCGGTTTCCAACATGCTTTCAACTACTGGTCCCCGCATAATGGGTTGTTGTGTGCCCAAAAGAAGCGGAGAGGGTATTCCTTCTAGACCATCAATATCAACATTCCTTATCGGATCATTACTTGCATATTGAAATGGAGTTAGAAATGGAAATTTGTCAGCAAGGGAGTCAACTTGCAGGAACCTACCTATTTGCGGGTCATATATCCGATGCCGGTAGTCATACCATTCTAGCCCAACGCCATCCCCGAACTCCTTGTTCTGTAGTTCTTTCCCGTTGTACTTGAACCTGTTTTCGGGGTAGTTCATTCCCTTAAGAGCGTTTGAACTAATCCCCGCCATCGTCAACCCAAACGGATAATAATGCGTTTCCTCAAGAAGTGGCCCGCTCATCGCCGCCACCATAACATTATCAAAGAGCACGTCCTGCTGGGTTTCATTGCTCGTATACACATACAAGAAACCGCTTTTCGAAATCGGCATCTTATCCACGGCCAGCGTCTGCAGCTCATCCGGTCGGCCTTTCACCTGCCTAACTCCGCTGTTCTCTTCCACTAAGTTAAACTGATCGTCAAACAATACAAAATTCAGGTATGCCTTTGGTTTATCCAATTGGTTCTGGTCCGGGTCCTTTTCCTTCAACCGCTGGTAATCACTGCCATTGAAGTTCCCGAAGGGTGATGTCTGGTTGGCTAGTCCATTTCCATGGGAAGCATTAGCCCCAGCTTCCCCGCCAAATGCCTGCAGCAAACTTGCCACCATATCTTCCGGAGTAATAGATTGATTATCCTTGGGTCCGGTAGATTTATAAAATGCCCTGACGCCTATCTGTATGGTATCCCCTGCCATTACCTTTAGCACCAGTGAAGGTCCTATCTTCTTTCCGCCATCTGTGGGATTCAGCTTAGCTACATATAAGTTGCTGTCAACCATCTCATCCTGCGGATACCCGACCGGCTTCTCTATCCTTGTCTCTTCCACATTGCTGAACAAAGCCGTTTCTGTTGCGGCATTAGACGCCTCCATGGTAGCCGTATATAAGCTAAGGTCTGTCTGTGTCGTCAACACCAAGCGCACATTCGCCAAGTGATCCTTTACAAAGTAATCATAGTAATATTTAACCGGCTGTCCTGATACATACACCGGCCGTATCCGTCCTTCCTCATGGCTGATCAGCTCCATGGTATCATTGCGATAAACAAATCCACCGAGATAATCAGTAGTGGTAATCTTAGTGGTAGAAGTAGTATTATCAGTAACAATCTTCCGCAGTTTAGCGCCTGTAGCATCGTATATATACCTGATAGTGCCCTTGCCTGTAATGGGGATACTATCCGGTAAATTCAGGTGATTATACCGGATAAACGCAATGTTCTTATTCAGGTCCTTGATAAGGTTACCACTGGAATCATAGGCATAATCAGCCGTTTCATTGTTATTGATCTCTTTAAAATCCCCCAGCTGGCTGGCAGTGTTATTCTTCCTGTCCGTTACAAACGACAGTTTATTACTATTCAGCAGGTATCCATACTTCAAACTATCTATGGTTTGCATGGTAGTGCCATTCATCCCCTTTTGTCTCATGGACAAAATATTGCCATTAGGGTCATACACCAGCTGATCAACGGAAAAATCCTGTTGCGTTCTGTCCCAGGTTTTAGCAGTGGACGTATTATTCTGGGTAAAATCTGCTACTGTCAGCCGGTTAGTATTGTCATAGGCATATCCATACGCTCTGCCTTTACCATCACCGCGGCTCTTCCATTTTGCACCGGCGATATTGCCGTTTACCTGATTGGTCGTAAAGCCATAATCATAGCTCAGCTCCTGCCCAAACCAGTTGGCGGTGCTGCTAGCCGTTTTCACAAAATCCTTGTTGACGGCTTTCAGCCATCCACGGATATTAAATTCATAGTTAAGGGTTTCCAGCTGGCTGGCTCCATTTACATGTAAACGTTTGGTCTTCAGCTGGCCCAGTTCATCGTAAACATTTTTCGCAATGGTACGCTGAGTGCTGTCATTCAGCTTCTTTATCACGTCTGTTACGCGGCCTGCCGCATCGTACAATAGCTGAGTCATTACCCTGGTTTCCGGAGTAAGGCCACTGCGCAGATTGGTATGCCGCTGTAAGGTCCGCAGCAGTTTGCCACTGAAATCATATATATTGCTCACCACATCCTTACCTCCGCTGATATTATCAGCAATTGTCTGCAGTACCCTGCCCTTATCGGTATAGTAAGTGGTGGTGGTCAGCCACTGATCGGTACCGAGCACCTTTACCTTGGTGCCGGTCACCAGCCCCCTAGTCATATTGCTGGTTGCACCTATTATTTCAGCATAGGAACTACCAGAAAAGGTAGGGTTGGTAAGGTCCCCGGTAACAGCATTATGCTTGCCGGTAAAGCTATAATCATCATAAAAGGTATAGGTTAGTGGTATCAGTGCGCTGGCGGCAATATTCGGTAAAGGGTTCACCGCAGTAATGCTAAATGTATCCAGGTTGGCCGCAGCGTCGATAAACGCGTCTGTCGCCCCATCCGTGCCTGTATCAAATCCACCCTCAAACGTAATACTGTTTCGTGCTGTATATTTCGACCGGCCGTCATGATAGGCAAACTCCAAGTCCGCCTGCTCTGGGATGGCATGAGTGATGGTCTGGGTATTGGAAACAACCGTGTTCATCCTGGCCTGTAGTGTGTCGCGGATGGAGGCAGAGTTGTACAGGGCCGTCATGGTAGGCCGGTCCAGCCCATCATAGAAAGTTACCAGCCATTGTTTGTTGGCAGCGCTTCGCATGTTGCCATCACGGGTAAACACAAGCCTATCCCGCAGATCATACACCATTTCCGTGGAATCTGCCCCTGGCACCTTCTTCATGATCATCCGGTTACGGCCATCATACCGATAAAAGAAACAAAGCTCGCGGGCAGTGGTGGCATCCAGCACCCAGCTCGCTTTGATCAGCTCTACTGCTTTAGGTGGGATCACACAACGAAGGTTGCCTAGGTCGTCATACACATAATAGGTACAGAGCCAGCCGGTATGTCCGTCAGCAGCAATGTCAGTCAATTCTACTCTTTTTAGGATCACCCGGCCCTCCTTGTCCTTAAACTCTGTAATGCGTTTGCCTCGCTCATCTATAGTTACATTTTTAAATAGCTGGCCTGCAGCATAGGTACGGTTCGCTCCACTGGTGGGAATAATACCAGTAGCCGGTATGTCCCAGATACGCACCCCATCTGCAGCGGTGTTAACCAGGTATTGCTGTTCTACCGGTTTATTGCCTCCTTCTTTTGCCCAACTATTACCGGAGCCGTAGGTTTTCAGTACCCGGTTCAGTGGAGAGGCCTCGTACTCGTTTTGATTGTAATAGATCGTTTCGCCGGATACGCCGGGATTTAAGGCCCCGTCCTGGTAAAAGGCTTTCTGGGCATTGAAAGGATCGATTTTGAATTTACCGTCGTTTACATTCCCTGTCTTGGGCACATAAGGCAGGTATTTATACCGCTCCCGCCCGTACGCGTCATACACCATGGGTACAACCAGGTCTTTGGCAGAGGGGGTAATAGCCTTGCTCACTGTTTGCAAAGGTCGACCCAAGCCATCAAAATATTGCGAAGTTTGCTTAACTGCATTTACGTCAGTAGAACCGGTAACTGCAGCCGGATCGGAAGTAGGCATATTAGGCTCCCAGGTACGGATGTAGTTAATGGTCGATCCAGTATAGGCAGCAGGTGGTGTAACCGCTGTTGCCGCAGGACGAACACTATTGGTGTCAGGTTTATTCTGGGCCGGCAATGTGATTGCGTAACCCAATAACAATGTGAGAATAGATAACTTCTGCATATTACTTCTTTTTCAACAGGGTTTGGGATTATTGGGTTACCGGCTTTTGATACTCATAGTCATGTTGCTTTAATATCCTGCCATCCTGATCTTTTACCCTCACCAGTCTGCCCAGCTTATCATATTCATAATAGGTGATCTTGCTGCTGGCATCCACCTGGCTGGTTACACCTGCCAGTGGCGTATAGGTATAGCTGATCATCTGCGCTCCCACAGGATATAATCGCACTTCATCAATAACAGCTGTGCCCGAAATGGTAACCGATGTCGTGCCGGTAACCACTTTCTCCGTGTAGGTCCATCCGTTAATGGTGGCTCCCTGCCGGGTAGTGGTGGCATTGCTTATATTCACCGTTCCTGTTTTTGCCCAATACGACACAATATATTGCTGACCGGATTGTAGCCCCGATTTTACAAGATTACCGGATCCCAGGTTATAGCTTTTACTGCCCGTTATGCCTGATGCGGTGATCCCTGCGGCACTACCAAGGCTCCAGCTGCCATGTGTATTGCCTTCAAAGCTGGTGAAAGCAATTTCCGCTACATCTGCATTGGTACATTGCGCCACCGGTAAAGAAGCATTGTGGTCCCATATATAGGACATCTTCCGTCCATTGGCTTTGTATTGTACCAACGGATTACCCCTTGTATCATACTTGTCATGAAATATTCTCTTTTCCAGGAGGCCATTTCCAAACTGTGCATCAATACTGGCTAACAGTGGCATATTGCTATTGAAAATGCCATAGTTGTTTTTCACAAGTGAAACCTGTTTGCCGTTTCTGCTCACCTTTTCTTGGATTAGTGCCGTTTTTACATTCAAGTCCTTCAATGCTTGCTTCGCCGCCAGCTCACTGGTGGTAAGACCGGCTACTGAATCGTTTGCATATAACTTTTGTGTTTCCACGAGTTGACCCTCACTATCTTGCGTCTTTTCTGTAGTGGGGAGCTGGTGGATGAGATTGCCGTATGTAAGCGCATTCAGGCTGCTCAGTGTTCCTGCATTTGCGTCATAGGTAGTAACTCGCGTAGAATCAAGATGCACCCATCTTCTGTTCATATCATAGGTCATCAAATTTGCCGCCCGCATGTTCAATACAGAACCAACACCTGTATTCACAAAGCAGAGAGAGGAACTAGGGTCTCTTTTACCGGCATAGAAGGTGGCGAACTGTTGAACACGGGGATCGATCCCGTACCAGTTCTTTTCCTCCCGTACTACCTTTACCACACCTGCTGTCTGTACAAATGACCTTTCCGCCGTTTTTAGTCCATTAGCATGCGAGAAGTTCGATAAGGGCGCTCCCGGGAAGGGTTGACCCATGAACGGATGACCATTTTGGTCAAAAAACACATTAAACTCCCGCTCTGTGGCGCCATTTTCCATGTTCTCTCCTTCAGACTCCAACACATAACTATAATAGATATGGTTACCGGAGTAGGAACACAAATCATAAAAGCTGGAGGAAGATAATTGAACATAACTGCAGATCCTGGTAAGACACGATCCTTGCCCGTCATTAGGGCATTGCACCTGCTTCTCGTACCTGTAACTGTTGGAAGGGGATGAGTTCACAGCTTCACCGGAGGAATATTTCCCATCCTTGCTATAAAAATAACGTTTCACCTGCTGCTTACCACTAAGCGGATCATAAGTAGTGATCCTGCTTACCCTCACACCGGGAATTGGCTTGTTGGATGATGTATCCAAGAGTGCGTAGTTCAAAGACGCATATCCGCGTGCAGGACCATAGACAGTTACTGCCAGTACATAGGTGCCCTGCTGGGTTATAGTAAAGCTTTGATGCTCATCACCTCCAACAGACCAGCCTCCCACGCCGCATGGTTCCCCGGCACCATCAACCAGGCAAGCCGTGGTACGATAATAGGTGGCAGGATAATCAGGAGTGATGATCACATTACCTACATTTAGATTGAGCACTTGAGTACAGGGCACCGTAAATGGCGCTGAGTAGTAGGTCCTAGTTTGCTTGAACTCAGAAGTACCTTCCACATACACGCGTTCGGATTGTTCTTCATGGCATTGCGCAGTGGTATTTTTGATCGAGTGCCCTTCGTACTCGATCAGGTCATATCCTCCTCCCGGGAAGGTAATTTTTTTCAGCGCGCCAATTTTACTGAAGGCGGGGTCTGGGTTCCGGTTTCCAAAGCTTTGATTAGGGAAATAGCTCAGTACTGTTGCATCTATTGGTTTCGCGATCAATGAGCCATTCGATTTACCATTGTAGAATCCCATATAGTCCTGTGAAGAGGAATTGCGGGCCGGAAGACTGTTGATGTTATCATATTCGAATCCATATATTCTTGCCGTGCTCGCCAGGAGTTCCATATTCAGTTCCTCTACACCAGCCAGGAACATCCGCTTGCCAATGTCTGCCCGTAATGTGGCTCCTGCTGATGAGTAGATATAACCCAACTCATAGGCAGTCCTGATCTTTTCTTGATTTACAGGGACATCAGTTGCTGTTTTGGCTACGGTAGTATCCAGCACAGTCAAATTGGTCAGGCAATAGTCCCCCACGAGATCCTCCCTGGGGCTGTAACCTAGCAATACAGTACCTAACGCATTACTGGTGATGATGGTGGGATACACGCCATAATTACGCATCTGTATCTGGCATTCCTGGTTTGCGGGTATACTGGGGCAATTAACAGTACCAGAGCATTGATTCGGAGAAGGCGTGTTCGCGGTAGCTATCTGCGAGGTAGAGGAATAATAGGAGTAATCACAAGTGCCATACTTTATATAAATAATATCACCTTTAGGGTGGCTAACTTGCGTAAGGTACCAGGCGTTTTTGATAGGCGTACGGCTAAACACTCCCTTAGCACAGCTGCTGGTCGATACGGAAGACTCCTCCTGTTTGAATTCATATTTTGCTCCATCCGGTGTAGTGATGGTAAAACCACTGGCAATACTTCCCTCTATTACAAGGTTGTTGTCGTCCAGTTTCATGATCTGACTGCCATCGATAATGAACTTACCGCTGTAGCTACCAAATGAAAAAGTAAAAATATCCGGCTGGGTATCATATCCTTCGCTGCCTACCTTTTCGACGAATGATTGCCACTGGGCACTGTATTGATCGGAAAGATCCGGCGGTGGTCGCAGAAATGTGCTGCTGCCGTCAGGCTCACCCAGTACCATTCTTGATACCACACCACCGGCGCTGAGGTTCCATCCAAGGCCCACCCTGGATGCCACCTGCGTAACCCGTGTGCCATTAGTACTATAACTCAAGCTAATAGGAATGGAAAGGTTATTGGTTTTATATTCATACAGGGGGATGCTGTATCCTGCTGCTCCATCAGCATAGTTGACACTGGCGGTGGCAAACTTACCCAAAGCTGCTGCAGTAGGGGAAGGGGGAAACACATTATCCAGGTCCAGCGCCTGCGCATTAGTGTCATTAACAGCAAACAGTAAGACCGCCAGGATACTTAATAAATATTTTTTCATAGATGAGGTGTTAGGTATTATCAACTATTTTCAGCGCTTGCCTTTGGCAGGTTTGGTATAGGTCTCATTTTGCTTCTGCAAAAGGTTTATTTGTTCCTGTTGAGATTTTAACTGTTTTTGTTGATCGATCAGATAAAGGGTTAATTCTTCTATTTTCTGCAACAACTTTTTGTTCATATCTCCGATATCCAATCCCAGGCGTACCGGGAAAATTATATTGGAGCGCTTTGGCGGCACGTACGAAAGCGCCAAGACAGACGAGCGAAAAGAGTTCAAAAGAATGTTAGACTTTGTGAAAAAGCATAATGCCAGCAAGAATCCGAACAAGATTTCGCAGATTTGGGTATACATGACAGATCGCTTCAGCCGAACTGGTGTTGGAGGTATGAATATAGCGGAAGAATTACGGGAGAAATACGGCGTTGCTTTATATGCATTGGCACAGCCCATTAATGTAAGTGATGAGAGTGGCATATTCTCGCAAAACATGCAGTTCCTGGTAAGCCATTATGAGAACCGGCTTAGAAGGCGAAGGATGATAGACGGCCTTACTGCCAAATTCGAGAAAGGAGAATGGGTGACTAAAGTACCTATGGGTTATTCTGTTATCAAGGAAAAAAAGGAAAGGAAAATCGTAGTGAATGAAGTAGGTAAAAAATTGCAGAAGGCATTCCTTTGGAAGGCGGAAGGCATGAAAAATGAAGAAATTATTTTGGGGCTTCGGGCAATGGGAGTACCCATGTACAAACAGCAGCTAACCAAAATCTTTAAAAAGCCCTTTTATTGTGGACTGATCAACCACGGAATGCTGAATGGTAGGATTGTAGAAGGGAACCACGAAAAGCTGGTGTTACCGGAGATATTTTTAAAGGTGAATGATATCCATGTTAAAAGCAGCAATTATGGTGTACCGCACAAGAAAGAGCGGGACGAACTCCCATTAAAGGTATTTGCTCATTGTGCGACCTGTGGGCAACCATTCGCAGGCTATTCCAGGCAAAAACAGACCAGCATAAAGCTCCATACCTTTTATTATTACAAATGCCGGACAGCAGGCTGTAGATGCAATAAAAAGGCGGCTCACCTGCATAATCTTTTTGTTACTGAGCTATCCCGTTATTCAGTTAAGCCGGAACTGTTTTCATCTGTTAAGTATGAGCTGGAAAGCTATTACCATGAGATCAGCAAAGACCAATTGGAACAAGAACAGGTATTGAAGGCGCAACTGTCAGAAATCAACAAAAAGATAGATACGATAGAAGAAAAGCACTTTGCGCTGAATGAAATGAGCCGGGAAACATTTGAGAAATTCTATACCCGTTATACCGAGGAACGGTTCAATGTGACCAAATTTTTGCAGGAATGCACCACAACCATTTCGAACCTCACAGAAGCCATCGAAGACACCCTTGTTTTTTGCAGGGAACTCAATACTGTATGGGCTTCCGGTAGTATTAAGATAAAGGAGGGATTGCAAAAATTGATCTTTCCGAACGGAATTGCTTACGATCGCGAAAGTGACGCATTTCGAACCCCGGAAGTAAATTTTATTTTCCAACTAATCGCAAGCCTGGCGAGGCCTTCAGGGAAAATGAAAAGGGGACTAACCATTTTTTTAATGATCAGTCCCCATCAGCGGAGAGAGAGGGTGTGGAACCTCTCTTACAGAATATTGTAAATCAAGGTGTTTAGATCGGGTGGGGGAGCTGGTGCACCGAATTTGCCACCTGGGTGATTTAGTGATGTTATCAGTACAAATTTAAGTAAAAATTGGCCGAAATCAGTCCGTAGCTTAGCTATTTGAATAATAATTATTATATATGGACGATTTTGGAAGCAACTAACCAAGATATAATTTCATTAGAAATACCTCTGCTTTATACAAATCTATATTGGTCCGAAAAAAATCATATATTTATTATATAGTGCGGAATGGGCCGCTTATCCCTTAATACACCCTCAACCAAAATGACACTCGCAGCTCCACAATATGACAGACTAATTTTAGCCTTACAGCCTGACGATTTAGAAAAATTTATTCTGTCCTGGCTTAATGAAAGGCAGTCAATTTACGTTCAAAGCAAAAAGTTTTCGGGAACCGGGGATGCTGGACGTGATGTTGTAGGTTTTTTGACCAATCAACTTCACGAAGGCCCATGGCATAATTACCAATGTAAGCAATACGGCACCAGACTTGGAGTCGGAAAAGCTATTGAGGAAATTGGAAAGATACTTTATTTCGCCAATCAGGGCGTTTATACTCCACCGGAGAAATATTATTTCGTAGCTCCAAGGGGCGTAACTCGGACACTCGACAATCTTCTTTACAAGCCTCAGACCTTTAAGTCGACGCTTATTGAAGGTTGGGATGAATATTGTCTTCAAAAAATTGTAGAGAAACAAAGAACACCATTAACAACATCCTTAAAAGCCTTTATTGAGGCTTACGATTTTTCGCGGATAGCGGCGCTAGATGTACATGCAATCCTAAATGATGACAATATAATCAAGGTGCTCGAAAGATGGTTCAAACAGGAGCTGGGGCCAGCCCCCGTACCCGTTCCTCCCAGTGATATCCAGCCTATAGAAACATATTATATCAATCAACTGATCGATGCGTATAAAGAAAGTGGTGTTTCAGCAATAAAGAGTGTTGATGATTTAACTAGTCATCCACATTTATACGAGCATTTAATGCGGCAAAGAGAACGATTTTATGCCGCAGAAGCATTTAAAAATCATTTCAGGGATAACACGCCACCGGAAGTTATTAAGGGGATTGATGACGACGTCTACTATGGCGTCATAGATGTATGTAATGCGACTCACGCTAATCCTGTAATCCGGGTCAATAGTGTGATGACCCAGGCAGCATCTGTTCAAGTTTCTGGAATTTTGGCAAAACACACTGGGGTTCCAGTAAGACAAGGTATTTGCCATCAACATGCTAATCACGAAAATCCAAAATTGAAATGGAATCAATAAATGGCGCTTTCTCTTCCATGTTATTCAATAGTGCATTAGAAACTGGAGTACGTGCAGTAATTGTTCTTAATGCCTATTACCCCAAAGCTCTGGGAATAGAGGGACTTATTTTGATGGATCATCTTGCTGTACATACAGCAGATGTCGGTGGACCGGCGAGTTTACATGTTAGCGTTCCTCATCGGGGAGGTGAGCTTCTAATTCGTAAGCCAATCATTGAACAAGGTGTCAATTTTATGCGACGAATCGGTTTAATCAATATGATAGTTCGGCATGACGGTTTTTTCTATCAAGCATCAGAAAATTCTCAACCCTTTGTGCGGCTTTTGAAAACAAAGTATAATTTAGACCTAATCAAAAGGGCAAGCTGGCTTGCGGAAAACATAACAGAGGTTGACCATATATCCATAGAGCGCATAACCACGCAAAAAATCAGTAGATGGAAAATGGAATTTTATGAGAACGAGAGTCAAATTTTTTAAGCAATGAGCTATCAGGGTATTATTTTACACAGTATTACATTCACGGGAGCAACGCGTCCTTCTGCCACAGTTAGCTTTAAAGGGCCAATTGATTTAATTTTCGGCGCATCCAACACTGGAAAGTCCTATATTATAAAGACAATCGACTATATGCTGGGTGGGAAAAAGTTGAAGTATAATGAGAAAAGTGTAGGATATGATATATGCTGGCTTAGCTTTGAACTCAAGGGTGTGGGTACTTTTACGTTGAGCCGTGCATTAAAAGGAGGGGATTTTAAGTTATATAAAGGAATAACGACAGAACATGTCCAAGATGAATTTATGGAGGAGCTCAACTCTCAACACCAGAGTGGCGCCAATGTTTCCAGCTTTATTATGAATTATCTTGGAATAAAGGATAAAGTAATAGTTTCGAAGAAAGGTAACCTAAAAAAAAATTCTCTGACGTTGAGAAATGTTATTAAAGTAGCTCTTGCTTTAGAGAAAAGTATTTATGATGAAGATCATGCACCGATTCATACAGGTGACTCAGCGACAAAAACTTCAGAGGAAGCTACCTTTCGATTCTTAATGACTGGAATGGATGATTCCTCAGTTATTTCAGTTCAAAGCGCCAAAGATTTCAAGACAACAAAGGAATCCGTAATCCAGGTGTTGGAAGGTTTTGAAAAAGATACGGAAAAAAGACTTGAGATGCTTTTTGATGATCCTCGTGATCTTAGCGGTCAATTTGAAAGAATTAATGCTGCGCTTACTTCGCGCCAGCAAGCGTTTAATCTCATCAACCATTCCGTTCGCCAGGAGCTTCAGCGGAAAAACCTTCTAATTCGCCACATACCAGTTTTGGGACAGCGAGTGGATGAGATTCATTTACATCAAAAACGATTCAATATTTTGTTGGAGGCTTATGATTCAGATATTGCTCGATTACGGTCTCTCGAGGAAATAAGCTTTTTAGTCGGAGTAGAACAAATGAATTGTGATGTTTGTGGAGCTGCTCCTGAACATCAAAGAATTGCACCAATTGATGTTGGTCTAGTTGGTCAGGCGGCATTAAAAGAAATACAACATATAGAGATTAAGAAGCAGGATTTACTTCTAGTTATCAATGAGCTTAATGGAGAATTATCAAGAGTTAGCAGCGAACTTGAGCAAGCTAATAAAGAATTGAAGGCGGTAGAGGAGAAGATAAATGGCTATTCACCAGATATTATAGCTAATCAGACATCTTTAAATACCTTAGTTGCTGCCAGGGATAAAATTAACGAGGGACTGATGTTAATAAAGCAGAAGGTTGAAATACAGCGGAAGCTTGCAAATATTCGAAAAGAAAGAAAGCCTCAACCTGCCAAAATAATTTTCGAACTACCAGATAAGGTTGCTTTTGATTTTGCTGCAATTATTAAGGAGATACTTTTGGAGTGGCATTTCCCTGGAAAGTGCGAAGTTACTTTTGATCCCAAAACCTGGGATATTATTATTGACGGAAACCCCAGAACTTCCAATGGAAAGGGGGTAAGGGCCATTACACATGCTGCATATAAATTGGCTATTATGCTATATTGTAGACGAAACAATCTTCCGCACCCCGGCTTTCTCATACTTGATACTCCATTATTGGCGTATCGTGATCCCATTAAAACAAAAGAACCTCTCACCCTTGATGAAAGAGAGTTAGTTGAGGTTGGTGTAGCTCATTATTTTTTTGAACATTTATCTTCCATTTGTCAGATCGGCCAGTTTATTATTATGGAGAATGTTGAATTGCCCTCTGGTATTGATAAGAAAGTGAACTTGCAAATATTTACTGGTGAGCCTGATCAAGGAAGATATGGTTTATTCCCTTGAATTTTTTTTGCTCAAAGAAGGAACCTTTTTGTTTGTCAAAGAGAAGTGAGCTCATGTATGTTTTTGTTCAGGGAATTGTTGTTTTTGATTTGTCCATAAAGTAAGTGAATGAACCTCGGAGCAGTACTTTTGTTGTTGGGCGGTAATTTACATTGGCCATTCAATTTTATTAAAGTCGTTAAAATATTTCTCTCCTAATGGTTTCTCAACTGAATAGACAAATGCAATATTTCCCAATAACCAATCTTTAAAGTTTCTCTTTTTAATGCCACATTTATTTAAGTGAATTTCAACACCATTCTTGATACAATGGAATAAGTGGTGTTCAATATCTTTTTTCCTTTTCTTAGGAACAGTCACAATGTTATTGTTGACTGACAATCCTGTTACAAAAAAGGGGTTTCCTCTGATTAGAAGCTTTGTTTTATCATAGTTAACATAGAAGTTTTCTTCCCTAATTATTCTGTATATTATTTTTCGTATGTTATTAAGAGATTCTATTTCTCCCGAAAATGTAATGTCGTCAGCATACCTAGAATATGACAAATTGTTTTTGTTTCCCAAGGCGGCCAGCCTTATATCGAGACGTCGAGCGATTAGATTAGATAGTTTGGGGCTGGTTGGTGCCCCTTGTGGAAGAATTCCTTCAACGCTTTTCTTTATCCGGTCTTTTAAAGTCTGTTCGGTAGATTTAAATGAATTTAGGAAGGTTTGGTTTGGTCGAAGGGTGCAAATTTTTGCTAGTGAAACGGCTAAGTTTTGATGATACCCCATACTTTTAAATATCCCATAAATCCTCTTTTCATTGATGGAATCGTAAAATCGGAGCAAGTCAATTTTTAGAATTCCTTGTTTATTAAGATGCATTTCAGCATTTTGTTTAATTGATGTTCTCTTGTCAAATCCTTTGCAACTTGAGTGTGATGGGATTTTTTCAAGAATATTATGTAGAACCCAACGCTGCAAGTATTTTAATTCATTTTCCGGGGACTGAATAACTCTATAGCCACCTCTTTTCTTTTTTAATTTAAAGCGTTTGTATGCATCAATTCTTCCACTATTATAGATCTTAGCAATATTACCTATGTTTACACCGGCTAGTAAACATAAATGTGGAAAAGAGAAAATGACTGGAAGATTTTTATTTTCAAGGTTAGAAACATAGTTTGATATATCCTCCAAGTACTCATTCGAATGCCCAATGGCTTCAGCCTTTACTAAAAATTTATCCAATGGAAAAGTCATAAGGGCAACTCATTTTTAAATTCTATGTGAAGCATAGCTTCACATTTACTACACAAGTCTACGAAGGAGAAGTTGTGTAGTAAAAGTTGAAAAGTAGCTTTAGTCTTACTTGGGTAACCACCCATGTATTCTTGCCCTTTAAACGTTAAACTAAACGCAAATTGACTCGAAATTGCTTGCCCTTTATGACCTTCCATTGAATGTCTTTGGTATGTATTCTAGGCTCCTTATGGTATAAGGGTCAGAATTTTCATAATTAATATTGTTTTTCCTTTGAGAGATACATTTTCTTGCTTCTTGAAATAACTCAAGCCCGAAAAGCGTCAACTTGTCTGAATCACTAAAAATCCCTCTTTTCTTGCCAAGATGTAGATAATTTTCATAGTCACTATAGAGAATACCAAGTCTTTGACATATACGTATTGGAGTGAAGCCTTCTCGCGACAGCTTAATAATTGAGTAAATTGAAAAGTCAATGTGGTTCACAGAGGTAAAAATTTTATTACCCTTTTTCACTTTTAAGGAAAAAAAGTTATTTCTTATTAATTCGTTGCCAAACTCCCTTAATATAGATAATTCGTGTGAAATGATCTTCCTAAAATCTCTTGCCACGTAAATTTTATCACTTGAAAATCTCGGAATCAGGGGAATCCACTTTGTTTTACCACTTCCATTAGAGTATATTATCGGCAATGTGTTGTTTGGACTTCCGTATGAAAATGAAACTAAGGCTTGAGAGTTTTCATATCCAAGTGCATGTATAAATTTATCATTCCCGTTTTTTAATTTTATGGGATTAGTTAGGCGAACCCCATACCTAAATGCTAACTCTCTATGTTTTAAATACTTTCGATAACCAAAATAGCTAGCTTCACTTGAGAATGCTTTTGAGAATATGTTTGATTTAGGTATTTCAATTTTTGAAAAGTATGGTTTGATTCTATTTACACCATTTTCCATTCCTGCAACGCCTGTAAAAATTAATTTGTCAAAAAGCCCAAGTTTGGTATTAATGCTGCGTAAAAGATAGGTTTCAATAGTTTTGCCACTTCCCACGAAATCATCCAATAAAACAAGTACATATTTTGTTTGTGGGTTTAGTTGCAAATTGTCGAGAGAAGCTAGGAGAGAAATCCTGCTTTTGTGTGATTTAAAAAAATCGGTTTTCTGGAAGAAATAGGCTATCATACTGCCACTTTTGCCGAATTTTCCAACAGGATGAACTATGAATTTGGTTTCTTTATCAAGCTTAGTAGTAATGGTGATGAAGTTCTGATTAAGAATTTCTTCAATTTCAAACGTTGAGTATACCGTCATATTTGAAAGGAAATCTATAGCCATTTTAGTTTCATTCTTTTCAAAATTGCTAAGCCACTTCAATATGTCCAATGGGCTAACAACGTTTTTTAGTCTAGCTGAAAGAATGTCGAGAGTTAGATTATCTATTTCAATATCTAAAGTCATCTTTGAAGTTTTATAAAATGCCGAGACCTACTTAGTATCCACGATTCAGAAAGGTAAATATTTAGAATTCTTGATGGTAATGCTAAACCTCTGTTGACACAGTTATTCTTTAGTGTCTGTCAGATATTTGTTTACATCAATAGTAAGCCTGTCAATTAATAATTCTAAAGCTTTGCTTTTTTGATTGGCGTCCATATCGTCAGTTGTTTTTAATGCTAAACTTATGTTCTGAGTTGGAACTAATTTTTGATGATACTGCGACATTTTTAGAATTGTTCTATTATAAGGGTAAAAAATAGTTGCAATGAATCCGCTTAAGACTCCTGCAGCAGTAGTCACATATGCCAGTTCAGCTTTACCATAATACATCATAAATATACCTGTCGCTATAATTACAAGTCCAGATATTGCAGCAAAAGCTGAAAGCCTAAAACTCTTGTCCGCTTACTCTTGGGTTTGCAATCAATAATGCTGATATTGTTCAGAGTCTTAATTTTCATACGTTGATATTGGTGTGTCTGGACTGCTATTTTTAAATTTTTCATAAAGATCCTTCATCTTATCACGATATTTAACTTGGTTTAGATTTTCGAGTTGTAATGTGTTCGGCAATGAGGTCTCACTTAAATAAGAAGGTAAGTCTAAATTAATTTGCCCAATTGCAGCCTCTACAACAGTAATATATTCGTCAAAGGACATATCTGTGATAAGGAAGGCTTTGGGAAAGGCACCACAAACACACTGCATAATTGCACTTGAATTAGAAGTAAATGTCCATTTTGTAAAAGCTGAGACTCCCACAAAGACTTGTTCTTCATCTTCAGCGTTACGATTTAGCATAAAGTCAAATTGAGTATCGGTTTCTTTAACAGTGTCGAAATCATCGCCATTAGCCCTTAATTCTTGAAATCGGACTTGAAAAGTTAACTCTTTCATAGTGGTATTAAGTTGAGATTTTTAACATGCTAAACTACAATTTAAGAAGTTCAGGGAAACGCGATCAGCTCACAGATTGGTGTCTGTGATGAGACCGGAATGATAATTAGTCAATTAAATTTAGCCATAATTTAAATTGTACCACAATTGTTGATCATTTGACCCCAAGCTAAGTATATTACAATATCCTGTTAGCGAACATTTTTTCTCAAGTTTTGCATTGCTGTTTTGACAGAATTTAACTGATACTTTTCTTCATTTATTTTTTTTATCGTATAGTTTAATATTATGTCTATACTTTGTGATTTCTCAATGCACTCCTCCTCCGTGAATTCGTGAATGCCCCCTGAAAGCTGCTCATATAATAGTCTTATGGGATTATCTCCCAACTCTTTCAATGTTGTAGGAATGTGTTTATTTAATGTATCGATGAGCTTTGACATTTGAAAGTCTTTCTGGAAATTTGTATAAGCGTCTCTTACAATTTGCACATCATCAAATTCAAGATCTGATATATCCTTAATTATCTGTTTAATTTCATTTTCTATAATTCTTCTGAAATATGCGAAGGAACCAATGCCATAGCTAATTGAAAGGCAGGTCAGTGCTTTCCTGTAATTAGTTTGATCTTCTTCACTTAAATACTTTTTTAGGTTATCATTTAACCCGATGTCATAAGCAGGAAATTGCCCAACTTTTTGCAAATAAATGGTAAGGCCTTCATGTCTTTTGTCCCATTCTTTATCTGAAGTTGTTCTAATTAAAAAGTCAATGTTAGTACCGCATGATTGGCAGATGCCTTGAATATGTAATTTGAAATCTAACTTTCTCGTTTTTTCATCAAATGTATATGGTAACTTATTTTTATCCTCCCTAATGAAATAACTTATTGCCGGATGTGTCCCTTTTTCTCCATATCCAGTTTTAAATGTCTGAATGTCCTTTTCGTTAGGGCATAGGAATTTAAAAGGCTTGTCCTTAAAGTCAAAGTGCTCAATAAACGCGTAGGAGCTATATTCGGTCAATTGCTCAACAGCTTTGATTTTATAGTATAGGGGCCTGTTAGTCAAAAAATCAGCGAATTGCTGATCGGAAATCTTTATCATCTTAAATATGATAGGTTAATTAAAATAGTAGCTGATGCTTTAATATTCGTAAACTACCTAGAATTTGGAACAACAGTGATAGACTGTTTATAGGAGTCCCATTATTGAAGGGCATCATAACAAATTCATCCTCTTTTATCTTTGATTCAGGATGAGGAATTTAAAAGTCTTTGGATGTTCGCTTTGCATGTTGGTTGACGGAGCATCTCCTATGGATTTTACTATGCAAAGGAAGAATATTTTTTATTAGCATGACTTAGACGTTTAATCAGCCTGATAATACGGATTTTCTTTTCCGTGCCTTTCTTTATTCCTCATCCTTAAACTCAAAATCAAACAAAACCTTCGGATGCACGCCCGCACCTTTCGCTATCGCATAAATAACCGACAAGGTCGAACTATGCTCCCCGTTAATCACCCGGTAAACCTGCTTAGTTTCAATATTACCATGGGCTGCAACCTCCTCTGGGGTCTTCTTTAACCGGTCCAGTACTTTTCTCAGGTTGTCCCCAAATGCTCTTAAATATGCTTCGTTACGGATTTTCACCTGATAAATATGCAATTGTGCCTTAAAATAAAATTGTCAAATTTGACAATTAAGAAAATTTATTCTTAACTTTAGTACTAAATCGTACTAACTATGGTAAGCTGAAAAATATAACTTTGCGATTCTTCATAAACTAATTTGAAGCAATTCGCTTGGATTCTCGGTTGGGAAAAGGGCAAATTTTCAAAAGAACACGAGATGATAAGTGAGTAGCTCACGCTAAGGCGTGGGCTCACTTATTCGTGTTCAGGCCTGCCCGGCCTTCCAACCGGTAAGTTGAGACCTGCGCCATTTTTTTTCTACTATTTGCAATTGTTCCCCGCAGGCCTGCCTTCAATAGTTTTTAAAAGAAATAGGTTTTTGCAATAAATCATTGATAATACTGGCAGAGGTATTCCGCCTGTTAATCTCCATTTGCCTGGTGGCTAAAGTGTGGCTATTGGTGTGAGTTTTTTTAGAGGAATTTTATCGTCAAGGCTAATAGAGCAAGAGAGTTCGGAAGTTCCTTATTTCATCTAATACTAAAGCTTCTAACATGATATCAAATTATGATCATAAAACGGGGAAAAGTGCCTGGAATGGCATGATACGAACCTTCGGTTAGAAATTCATGAAATGGCGTTCTTTAGTGATATTCATTTTTTCATCAAAAATCCAAAACCATGGAAAATTTAAGCTTTCTTCATGAACAATACAATTCTTTGATTAAACTTCCACTTTCCATTCGCGAAGAAATTTGCCGCGAATGTAGCTGGAGCATGCCAACTTTTTATAGAAAGGTCAAAGCATCGGAAAATTTCCGACCGGAAATTAGTAAGGCTGAAGCAGAGAAGATCCTTTCTATTTTCAGAAATGTTTATAGGGATTTGCTTAGTAAAACTGAGCCACATGAAAAGTAAACAATTTAGTTCCGGCAATTTGCTGAGGGACCTTTTCCAACAATCGCAGCTGCACGGTGTAGAATTCAGAAACCTGGTTTGCAAGCATTTTGGTTGGTCGGCCGACCAGTTCAAACAGCAAACTACCGGATCGAGATTATTCACACGCAATGATGCATCTAGTATTCTTTCTGTGAAATTTGATGCTATTGGAAGTCAATTAAAGTACGCTAAAAAGTGCATGGAGAGTGTATATATTTCTTCCGAGAAGTAAGGTTCGAACTATTGTATTTAAGTAGATGTGTATAAGACAAGGTTTGTTATGGACAAAATTATCTCCTGATCTGCGCTAAAAAGGCTGGCTCAACTTAAACATTTTTTCTGGTAGCTCTCCCGAATTTGTACCACAAGTTGTGGCACAAATTCGGGAGAATTATTCCTTCGGGCAACCTATTTTGTAAGCCCAGCGAAGCGTGTTGTCAACAACACTACATCTTGCTGTGTGCAAACCAAAGCACACTCAACCCGAAAAATGCCATCTAAAAAGATGCTGGGTCTGCAATCCGATAGATATGAAAGATAAGCGGTATACAAGAATCCCATTACCTGCCTACGTATTCTGGGATGTGAAACGTGACAATCTTGACCCTTCCGGGGATAAAGATTTTATTATATCCCGGATGTTTGAACGAGGGAAATTTGATGATGTGCTCACCATTATTATATATTATGGGAAAGAAGAAGCAGGTAGGGTTTTACAAAATAACAAGTACCTTAACCGGCAAGGGATATTTTTAGCACACGCTCTATTGGCGCTTCCTCTACAAGATTTTAGGGCTTATGGGGCGGCTTAAGTGAAGTAGCTATCCTGTCAAGAAACCCAGGATGTCCTGCTAAATTGGATGGCCAGGAGTTATGAATGCACTTCCAAAATTTCACCAAAACCCACAGTTGTTGGTCCTTCATTAATAAACCATTTTTGCCCAACTTTCATATATTTTTCCATTGGAGGCATTCGAATAAACCTTACCGTAACAATCTTGGTTTCGCCGGGTTCTATCGATTCCTGGTCATCAAGCCGAATATCTCCAGGAAAGGCTGTTAGCCATTTCAGGTCCTCCGGCATTTCAAATACATGATTTGGCCTATATCCCGATGCAATTCCAGATTTCCGCCCGCCTTCCTCAGTCTTCTTCATTGAGATGCGAGCTGTAACAATTATAAGATCGTTGTTCTGCATATCCTTTTATTGATTTCCAAATTTTCCCCTTAAAACCTTCATATCCTCGCTAACCTTCCTATCAAGTATCTTCGCATAATGCTGGGTCGTTTTAAGATTTTTATGCCCCAACATCTTACTAACCGATTCCATAGGCACTCCATTACTCAATGTCACCGTCGTTGCAAAAGTGTGCCTTGCCATATGGAACGTCAGATTTTTATGGATTTTACAAACATCTGCAATTTCTTTAAGATAAGCATTCATCTTCTGGTTGCTCAATACCGGTAAAACTTTGCCCGAGTGCAAACAAACCGGATAATCTTTATATTTTTCGATAATAGCAGCCGCAAAGGGTAGGAGGGGTATTCTCGATTTCGTCTCAGTTTTTTGCCTGCTGGTAAATATCCAGTAATCCCCATCAACCCCTAACGCTATCTCAGACCTTTTCAATTTTTGGACATCTGCATAGGCTAACCCGGTAAAGCAGCTGAATATAAAAATATCCCTGACATGGTTCAAACGCTCCGTTCCAAAGTCTTTTGAGCTAATCGCCTGCAATTCCTCTTCCGTAAGAAAATCCCTATCCACCTCATGCTTACTCATTTTGAACCCCAGGAACGGATCTTTCTGCAGCCAGCCTTTCCGTATACAGATATTGACAATCTTCCGGAAATTACTGATATACTTAATAGCCGTGTTATGGTTACAATTCCTTTGGGTCTTAAGCCAGAACTCAAAATCGCTCACAAACTCATAATCCAGTTTTTTAATATCAATATCGGTAATCCGGTACTTCCATTGGAGAAATGCCCTTGTATGGTCCCTTGAGGTATTATACCGTTCCAGTGTAGCAGGCGAGAATTCTTTGCCAACCAGCGCCGCCAGCTGGTCATTATGCTGTTGAAAGACTTCCATCAGCATCCGTGGCTGTTCTGTAGTCCCCAGCCATTTTTCCCTGAAGCTCTCAAAAGTGATGACGATGCCATCCTGCACCATTTCCCTTTCCAGCTTATATACTTTGCTGGTAACCGTGTCCAAATACGCATTCAACTGCCTGGCCTCGGCACCGCTGCCCTTCACACGCCCCGCAGTCACCCCCCACCGGGCAACCTCAACATATCGCAGTATGCTTTGCTCTAATCGTTGCCCGTTAACAGTGATGCGTAAATAAATAGGTGTTAGCTTATCCTTAGTCATTTTCGACTTTCGGATATAAAAGAGAATACTGATCCGGTGTTCCATTTGCACTTTCTTTTTTGTGTTACGAATGATTGTATCCGTCACTAAAAAAGATTTCTATTTCACGAAACCTTCACCGATTGGGCGTTTTCGTACAATTCGGTGCACCAAAGATGCTACTAATTCCGGTGCACCGAATTCTCCACCTTTTTTTTGAATTCCTTTGAATTCAATTAAACCCGATAAATGTAAAAAGGCTCATAAAACCAGCGTTTTATGAGCCTTTTAAACTCCTTTGATATACTTTTCTGCGGAGAGAGAGGGATTCGAACCCCCGGACCTTTAACAGTCAACGGTTTTCAAGACCGCCGCAATCGACCGCTCTGCCATCTCTCCGGGCGCAAAAGTATAAAAGGAATTTAATTTAAAAAATTTTTTTTCCTGAGACCCCAAAAAAAAATTCTCCGACCATCATATCAGTTAGTAAAAGTCCGGAAAAAATAATAAGTTCAAGGTGATTAAAACCAAGGTCTATGAAGATTAAAGGAAGCCTTATTGTAATCTCGGGATTGCTCATCTCGGTAGCCTTGTGCTCTCTTTCCCTGCCACAGCAGAACCGGGAAGAGGAGAAGGCCAGGAACCTGAAGGTGCTGCCCAAGAACATTAGTCATGAAGAGCTCGAGAATGTTATGCGCGGGTTCAAGAATGCCCTGGGGGTAAAATGCAGCTTTTGCCACGATCCCCGGAAAGATGATCCCAAGAAGCTGGATTTCGCCGGCGACGAGAACAAGCACAAAGGGATCGCCCGCGACATGATGCGGATGACTGCCCGTATCAACAAAAAGTATTTTAAGGAAGATGGGGATGAACCACTGAAGGTGACCTGCTTTACCTGTCATCACGGTAATGAGGAACCGAAATCCCGGCCGGATAGTACAGGGGAGGTAAAGAAATAAACATGAAAGGAGGCCCTGATGCCTCCTTTTTTGTTATTTTTTGTATCTTGCCGCCATTAAATTTTAACACCCCAACATAGCTATTAAATTATTCCCTATGACGATCCCTGCTTCAAATGCACAACCGGCTACAGAGGTCATTTCCTTGCTTATATTGCAGCAGATCATGCCAAGAGCAAAACAAGCCATCCTTACCCAGTTCCATGAGGAGTTCAACCTGCAAATGCCCACCTACGCCATTACAACACCTTTGAGGATTGCCGCATTCATCGCCCAGGGCGCCCATGAAAGCGGTGAGCTCAATTCCCTGGTAGAGAACATGAACTATACCGCCCCCAGGATCGTACAGGTATGGCCCAGCCGCTTCAAAACCGTACAGGATGCCCAGCCCTATGCCAATAACCCCGAAAAGCTGGGCAACAACGTGTATGCCAACCGGATGGGAAATGGTGCACCGGAGACCGGCGACGGATACCGCTACCGGGGCCGGGGATGGTTCAATGGTACCGGTAAAGGCTTCTATCAGAAGATGACTCAGCTGACCGGGGTGGATTTTGTAACAAACCCCGATTTATTCGCTACCCCCAAATATGCCGTGATGTCCGCCTGTGTGGAATGGAATAAGCTCAACCTGAACCCGCTGGCCGATGCACAGAACTTTAAGCAGATCACCCTTAAGATCAACGGTGGCTACACTGGCCTGCAGGATAGAACCATGTACTATGAGCGGGCAAAGAAAGCACTGGGCATCCAGCCCTAAACGCTGATAACCAAAAGTTACCACCATTTTAAGCCGGTTCGTACCTACAAAAGGCTGCTTGGCCAATCAATTTTACCGGCGCCGTTTCCCTGGCCTAATTTCACATTGGTAAATGATGTGTTGAAGCACTATAAACCAATTGTGATATGATTCACTGTCTAATTGTCGATGATGAGCAAACATCGCTTGACGTGCTGATCTACTATATCAGCCGGACCCCTGTACTAAAACTGGTGAAAGCGGTCACTAACCCAATGGAAGTATTGGAAATAGTGAACAATGAAAAAATAGATCTCGTATTCCTGGATATCCAGATGCCGGAGGTAACGGGTCTGGACCTGGCCAGAACTATACAGGATAAGTGCCGGATCATCATTACCACCGCCTATCATGAATTTGCCGTCGAAAGCTATGAGCTGCAGGTAGCAGACTATCTCCTAAAGCCTGTTCCACTGCCCCGTTTTTTAAAAGCGGTGCAAAGGGTGCTGAATATGAGCCATCATCCGGACCTGCCCCTACCGCCAAATGATACTATAGAACATGACTACATGTACGTTAAAACGGAAGCAAAAGGCAAAATGCAGAAAATAAACCTCAGCGAGATCCTGTACGTGGAAGCCATGGGCAATTACCTGGCTATTCACCATGGCGGCACAAAAACAATGGCGTTTCTGAACATGAAAGACATTGAACAACGCCTGCCTCAGAGATATTTTACAAGGGTGCATAAATCCTTTATAGTCGCCATTAACAGGATCGCCACCGTCGCAGGTAATAGTATCATATTGAAGGGCGTAGATGCCGATATCCAGGTAGGCGATACTTACCGGAAAGAATTTTATAGTATGATGAAACAAAAACTGGTGGAATAACAAACCGGTATGCCGCGGGAATAAGCCTGTTTACAAATGGAATTTACTTTCAGGAAGGTTTTGCAATTGTTAAACGTCAGTTAGCGTAACAGATTTTAAAGGAAGCATGTGCTCATTTAATTTTGAATCTAAACACTCAATACAATGATAACCATTAATAAGCTTGCTAAACTGAGTGCGGAGCTGGTGTATTATTTCTTTATGTTCTTCTTTACCTACACGGCCATCCACAAGCTCGCCAACCTGGAATCATTTCGGAGGAACCTGATCAAAACAAGCCTTTTTACACCTGCAACGGCAGATGTTGTCTCCTGGCTGATCATCGCACTGGAACTGTCCATTGTAGCCATATTATTCCTGCGCCGGGCCCAGGGTTTTGTTTTATTGAGCATCTCCCTGCTGATGTTTACCGTGTATATTTCATATCTCCATTCACATGGCCTGTATGAGGTTTGCGGCTGCGGAGGCATTATGAACGGATTGAGCTACTATACTCATTTCATTATAAACATTTGCCTGATCTTCTCATCCTTATTCGCTACATATGTCTACAATAAAACAGATCTTAAATAACAGGCGGGCACGCGCACTATTGATCTTTACAGTAGTGGCCCTGGGCTTCATCTTTTATTTTCACTTTTCGGTAGGAAGTGTGGCTACAAGTTACCTCTTCAACCGGCAGTTCAGTAAGACAGATACCGCGCTGGCCACTGCTGAAAGCCCTTCCAGCAAGGTATTCCCGGAGTATGCAGGTATCGTTCCTTCCAACAGGGATATTGTTTTCCTGTACCAGGGATTGCGCGAATCAGGTGGGCATTTTAACAGGTTTGATGTCTATGATTACCACCTTAACAAAAAAGAGGTGATCGATCTGAAGATCCCTGCTACTTCAAATGTGCTGTGCTATACTGCGGGCCGGACCATATACACGCATTCGTTTTTCCTGTACGCATACGACCATGCAACTGGCGCCAGCAGAAAGATCAATATCAAAGGATTAAGGGTTTTTGAATTAACAAGCCTGAACGATAGCGCCACCGCTTTCCTTTGCCTGGGAGAATATAAGAACGGTGACCGCTTTGAAACAGGGTTTTATAAGATCGATATAGAGAAGGACAGCATCACCGGCCGTTCAGTGCTGATAGAGACCGCTGAGCACACCAATACGCCGCAGCTGATGCTCAAATATGCAGGCTCATTTGTGGCAGATAAGGGCAGGTACAGGCACGCCTATTTTTGCAATAAGTATTCTATGATCTGGCTGTTTGACCAGCAGGGTGATAGCACCAGCAGCTTACGCACATTAGACAAAACGCCAGCCCCGGAAGTGATCAGTGATAGTCGTGGGATTAACTTTTACAAAAGGGGCGCCACCTGGAACACCAATACCGGACTGGTGTTCCGCGGAAAAGAAATGCTGGTGTTTTCTACCCGCTCTGCCTTTAAAGACTGTATGATCGTCGACGTATACGACAGGGACGCCTTAAGCTATAAGACCAGCTATAAATTAAGATACGAGAACAGGAGCTCATCAGACGTATACCGTGTATATTCGGAAGAAGACCGTATGACTATTGCGTTCACTAATTACCGCCTCGCATCATTTGTTTACTCGCGATATAATGAATGACTATTTCCTCAAACACCATTTTTTCACCCTTAACATTCATCAACATGAAAACGCTCAAAATCGCAGCCGTAGTTGCTGGTCTCGCAATCGCTTTAGTTGGATCTATCACTAAAGTTTCAGCCACCTCCGACCAAACCGGAACAATTGGCAAAGAGCTGGCTCCTGCGGAAGGTTGTAAAAATTCCGGCCAATGTGGTACAACTCCCGGTGGCGTTAAGCTGAACGGTAGCTGGTCACTGTAATTTTTCATCGAAGCTGAACAAGCTTCTTTTAAGAACTTCTCTAACTCGTTTAGAGAAGTTCAATGCGTTTAAATATGTTACACTAATAAATACCCTATATGTCTCGAAAAATAACCTTGCTGGCCTTTTTGTTGTTAAGCGCCCCTTGTTTATTCGCCCAGCAAACTGTAAATATCTCCGGTAAGATCACCATTAAAGGTGCCATATTACAGGACGCGTTCATAGAACTAAGGGCAGGCAACGCGCTGAACTATACCATCTCCGGCAAAACAGGGGAGTATAAATTTACCGGCATCCCGGTGCCGGATACCGCTTCCCTGACATTAAAGGTGGCATATGTAGGGTATAAGAACTTATACCGGGAAATAAAGAGCCCGGATAAAACATTGGTGGCAGATTTTGATTTCCAGGATACGGACGCCAAAAGCCTGAAGGAAGTAGTAGTAACCGGACAGAAGAAAGAGCAAGTATCTGCCTATAAATCTACCTACAAAATAAACAGCAAAGATTTTATCCGTAATACAAAAGCCAATACGGTATTAAAAACAGTACCCGATCTTTCCGTGCAGAACAACAAAGTGATAGTCGGTGGTACCACTCCTGCCAGGGTCTTTATCAATGGGATCGAATCCGGGCAGGAAGAACTGAAAACCATCAACGCAGACGATATTGATAGGGTAGAGGTGATCGCAAACCCTTCCGCTTCCTATGATGCCGATTTTACGGGCGCTGTAGTGAACATCATCCTGAAAGAGCGTAAAGAAAGCTTCATCAAAGGAACATTGGAAGGTACAGGTGGCGTAAGGAATGAGTATTGGTCACTGCTGCCTTCCCTTTCCTTTAAATGGGACTGGCTGATCATCAAATCATATTATTCTTACCTGCACAACAGGCAACATATAGACTACCGGCTGGACAGGCAGATGGATGACGGCCTCTATTACAACCAGCATAGCCTTCGCAGCGTGGCCGGTAATCAACAGTCCTCCGGCACTAAGATAGATGCTACCCTTTCAAAAAGATCCAGGCTGAATATCTCTTCAGAGCTCTCCGGCTATAATTTTGGCGGCATCGCCAACGGAATATACAAAGACACCGCTACGCCGGATACCGCTCAATTTTCAAATAACAGCCGGGAAAAAAGGAACAGCTGGTATATTGCCGCCGTCTACAGCTACGACTTGCAAAAGAGCAGGAAATTCTACATAAAAGGAAAGTACTTCCGCTACACTAATACAGACCTATACAGTCTGGCAAACGAATCCGGTAAAGAAGAGACCGGGAACGTTTCCTCCAAAACCAGGGAAATTACAGGCGAAATGGATTATGAAGTGTCGGAGACAAAATTGTTAAATAAACCTTCCACCTTCTATACTGGTGTAAAGTACGTTCAACGCCGCTTCAGTTTTTCTAATACAGACTTTTACATCAACCAGCACCTGGTAAATACTTTCGCAGAAGCGAATGTGGACTGGACCCCCAAGTTTTCCACCATGGCGGGACTGGCCTTTGAAAATACCCGTAATGTAAACACTACCTTATCACAACATTATAATTTCTGGCTGCCAACCCTGAACCTGCTGTACCATTTTGGTAACCGGCTGGATGCCCGCCTGGCCTATTCCCGGAAGATCATCCGGCCCAGCGCCAATAACCTGAACAATGCCATTGTATATCTAAACCCTGGCCTGGCCTTTAAAGGAAATGAGAATTTAATGCCGCAAGCCAGGGATTACTATTCGCTCACAGTTAGTAAAGGATATCCTAAACTGAACATTGCGTTTAGATTATCCCATGAGTCTGTTGATCATGCGATTATTGAAACATACAATGTATCCGATGGCCTGGTGATCAATACCATGGAGAATGCGGGCAAACAACAATCTACCGGTGTGGTAGCCAGTGTAAGAACCAAGCTGTTCAAGCTGATCACTGCCAACAGCACTTCCGGTATTTCCTATAATACATTTGGCAACCAGTCACCTGATGCCCTGGTGAAAAGCAATGAAGGATGGACCTTCCGGCAGGGCTGCTACCTGGGCGCCAGCGTATTAAAGGAGAAAGTGGCTTTGTCTTTATCGGGTTTTTACAATGCGCCTGTTTATTCACTCAATTCCCGGATGATCACTTATCCTTCCTTTTCGCTGGATGCAGAAACGAATATCTTCAAGGATAAGCTGATGGTAAGATTAAGCTACCAGGACATATTTGCCTGGGGTACCGTTAGTAAGGAGAACAGCAGGTATAATTATTTTAACCAGGCAATTGTGTTCAGAAACAATACCTCCAATCTGCTGCTGACCCTTTCCTTTAATTTCGGAAAGAACTTTAATGATCGCTTTAATGAGGCCAATATACAGAATGACGATATTATTCTGAAGCAATAGCGTTTGAGCGGATAGGCTTACGCTTCCAACCGCTCTTCCAGCTTTACCGTCACGTTGTCTCCTGCGTCCTTGTTCAGTACTTTCCGCAGGTCTGCCTTCACGGGCAGCTTATGTGTACCATCTCCCAGCGCCATAAAAGAGCTGCGGAACGGATGTCCGTCAATAGTGCCGCGTACCTTTACCAGTCCCCTGGTGCCAAAGAAATCGACGGATTCCGGCCATATGAGATAAGTCCAGCCCCCCTTATTCGGGCTCTTCTGCAAGGTGGCGGTAAATTGTTTGTTCAGCAAACCTGTTGCGGGTGCATGATGATTGGAACGTGCCATAACACAAAGTTTTAGTGATCATGATGCACCAAAGGTATTTTTAATTGGCCGCTGATAAAGAGGGTAGAAGCGACTTTCATAATGGTGGTTTGCGACAATTTGCATGCAATCTGTCTTAGCAGCCGGACTTTCCATGCCCCACTATTGCTGCTGCAAGCGGCCGGTGTCGGCCAGTATATCGCCCGTATCAGCGGGCAATGCGGAAGAATCAGCGCTGAGGCTTACATCGCTGTCGCTTACTTCGCAATCGCACCTGGGCCCGCTTTGAATAAATGTGACGATAGTATCTATGTCGGCCGGCTGATCCGGGATATCCTGCGTATCAGCTGAAGGAACACGGGAGGCATTAAGACCGGTAGACTGCACAGGGGCACTGTTGCAGGCCGCTAAAAGAGAAAGGGCCATAATGGTCCTGTAGACTACTTTCAAGGTATAGGGATATTAATAATTTAATCCACCGGCATTTTTTCCACCTTAGACGACAACAGCTCAATTTTCTTTCTTCGCAAATCCGCTTTCATCTTATAGAATATCATTTGCTCAGTATATTCCTCCGTTTCCCAGCCGTATGCTTTTACTTCCCATTCTCTGCTATTGGGTAGTGGAGTAATAAGAAAATACAGGTTATTATTGTGTTTAGCAAGCTCCTGCTGTTTTGCAATAATGTATGCTTCCTTCATCGCCAGCGCTTCTATCCTGTATTGGATCTTTTTTACCTTCTCCACTTCATTATCAAACCGCTTTTCCCAGTTCTTACCCAGCTGTTTTTCAAGAATAGCATAGGTAGCATCATTCTCTTTGTTAATACTATCCATTAGCTGCTGGGTGACTATACAGCCTGCTACTGTGAAGAACCGGAACCCGTACTTTTGCGCAACCACATTTCGTGCCCTTTCCAGTTCCATAATACGGAAGCCATAAGTAAGTATCGTGGGCGTAGTATCGTTACGTATGTCCCTGGCAGTAACGGCATTGCCTTGCAGGCAAAAAAGAACCGCCAGTGTCCCCAGCCATAAATATATTTTCATAATTCTCAGGTATAGGATGCAATCTTAATACAATTTCCATAAATCCCCCTACACTTTCCCCTGCGCCGTCCCAAATCCCCTTCTCGTCATTTCCCCCCAGGCCTTCTTTTTCATAAAATAATCATAATACCCGCGGATAGCAGACCATACCACAAAAGGGTGGAAGATAAACGGCTCAGAAAGCGCCGCCAGTATCAGCTTCCACATTTCCTTTCTCCGCTTGTACTGGTTATACGTAAATACTTCAATATAGATCGCAAAGATGGAGTTCAGATATCCGAAGAAAATAATGAACAGCAGGAAAGCAAAGAACATATGCCAGTTGATCATTCCCATCCAGGCCATGGCCAGGAAGGCGATCATGCCTACAAATTCTATCACCGGCGCCAGCATTTCAAAAAAGAACCAATAAGGATAGCTCAGCACCCCCAGCAGATCGTACCGCGGGTTCAGGAACATCTTCTGATGAAAGCGTAGTGTCTCTATCGTGCCCCGCATCCAGCGGTTCCGCTGACGGCCCAGTATTTTAGTGCTCTCCGGCGCTTCTGTCCAGCAGAGCGGGTCGGGTATGTAGGTTACTACATAAGGCTCGTTCTGTTCATGCATGTACCTGCGCATACGGGCTACCAGCTCCATATCTTCGCCCACGGTATGTGTATTATATCCTCCGCAGCGGATAGCGATCTCCTTGTCAAATGCGCCAAAGGCGCCTGATATCAGCAGCAGGCCGTTCAGCTGTGCCCAGGCCATACGCCCTAACAGGAATGCCCGTATGTATTCCAGCGCCTGCATCCGCGCCCAGTAGTTCTCCGGCAGGAAAACACGCGCCAGTCGCCCGTCTTTCACCACACAGGAATTGGCAATGCGGATCACTCCCCCGGAGGCGATCACTTTTTTACCATCCTTTTCTTCCAGGAAAGGCTTCACCATTTTCAGGATGGCATCCTGCTCCAGTATACAGTCTGCATCTATACAGATAATATAATCGTTGCTGGAGATGTTGATCCCTACATTCAGCGCATCCGCCTTACCGCCATTCTCTTTATCGACCACTACCAGCTTGTTATAGGCAGGGTGTTTGGTTTTATATACGCCTCTTACCGTTTTGGTAGGGATACGGCTGTTCACAAAGAAATCTACTTTCTCCAGTCCGTAAGCATCTATCAGCCGCTGCAGACTGTCATCCTTGCTGCCGTCATTGATCACTACCAGTTCCAGCTTGTTGTAGTAAAGGGAAAGCAGGGATCTTACATTCTCAACAATATTGGGCCCTTCATTATACGCAGGGGCCAGTATACTCACGGATGGTGCATAAGAGGAGGAGGCCAGCAGGCGGTAATCGGTAAAGTCATTTTTGTGCAGGTACCTTCTCACCGCTGCAATAGAATTCATGCCAATGAAAACATAAAAAATCACCAGCGCAACAGAGTACAGGAAGATGCCTGCCATGAAGAATAACGCTATTTGTTCTCCTATGTTCATCGTGCCATTTCGCTTTTAATGTGAAGGTATAGCTGCTGAAAAGTATCTCCCGGTGCAGTGGATCTTTCCTTTACCAGGGCATCGCCATTGCGGCAGCATTTCATCATGATCCTGGCAACCTGCAGCTGTGTGCCGGGATCACCGCCATCCAGCAGGGATTGCAGGAAAGGCAGGTCCTGGTCTGTTGCCATGGATTCCAGGCTTTTCAGGATGGTTTTCCTGTTGCTCTCTGTTTCTACTGCATACCGCTGTATCAATATAGCGGGAGCGGTTTCACCGCCTACCCGTACCAGGGTCTTGATGGCCTGTTCCCGCAGCTTTTCCCGGTGGTCTTTCAGCAGGAGGATCACATCGTCTGCCACCTGCATCTGTTGATAGAGGCCCGCCAGCTTCAGCGCAAAAAGCACTACATCCGGGTTGCCGGCGTTCAGCCAGATGTGAAGATGTTCCAGGTTACCAGGATCCAGAGGTGTTAGCTGTTCTATCAGTTTAAGCTGCTGCCAGTCGTTCATGGGCCTGGTCAGGGTGTCCAGGAAGTTCAGGCCCTCAAAGCCAGCAAAGGCCAGTACCGCTGTCTGGGCTTCCATCCTCACATAGGCGTTGCGGTGGTCGGTATGTTTTGCAATGGCAGCTTTCATGTCTTCCTGGTCCAGCATGTACAGCTCATAAATGCCCGCGGCTTTGATATGCCACACCGGATGGCGGAATTTGGCGATAGAGTCTGCCTTCAGTCCCATCTTTTCATAGAGCCATACAATGTTCTTGCCTGCCAGGCCGATCAGGTTCTTCTTGGTGCTGATCAGCTGGTTGATGGCATATTGCCGCGCAATCCTGTTCTTCGAACCAGGCGACAGCCATTCCGGTGTTATAAAAGTATCGTCGTGGGGAAAGTCTTCCGTTAGCAGATGGCTCAGCCATTCATCAAAAACGGATTGTACCTGCTGCTCTATCTCGAATTTCTTTCTGCGTTTGCGCAGCAGATAATTTGTTCTCAATAGTATCAGCAGAATGACAACTATGAAAACGGCAGTGTATAAGTAAAGCAGTTCTGGACGTATTGTATCCGGCCTTATCAAGGGAAATGGATTTGATGGCTTTTATTTGCCTGATAATTTCTTCACCCTGATTGACAGCTCAGTGAGGCTGAACGGTTTGGTCATGTAGTCATCCGCCCCCAGCTTGAAGGCTTCTTCTACAATATCTTCCTGACCCATGGCGGATAGTACAATTACTTTGATCGGTTTGTCAGCCACCACGTCCTTCACCGCGCTGACGATCTCCAGTCCGGATGCACTCGGTAGCATAATATCGGTGATCACCATATCAGGCGGGTCGCTCTTAAGGTTCTCCAGCGCCGTGGTGCCTTCCGCACAGGCTATGATAACATGGCCATCCTTTACCAGTCTGATTTCTATCGTCTTTCGGATCAGGTTGTCGTCCTCGGCAAGTAAGATTTTCATACAATGTGGATTGTGGTATTCGGTCTTCTTCGGAAATATTACTATATAACTCTAAGTAAATATACTAAAAAGGCCATATTCTGTGCCAAATAATGTCCGCAATATCAGCGGTTTATCCCTTCCTTAAATTAGGTATGATGGCAGGTAGTTAAGAAATTATTAATAACTTTAACTACGAATGCACCTGTTACTATGATGGATATTCCCCGTTTGTCGAAAAGAGCATGGCTTTTTTACCTGATTATCTGTTGCACATGTCTGCGGGCAGCCGCCCAGGATGAGCGTTCATCCGATCAGCTGTTCCAGGACGCCCGTAAAGCGGCATTTGACAACAAAAATTATCCCCTGGCTATTCAGCTGAGCCGCCAGGCATTGGTAAAAAGTCCTGACTACAGCGATATCCGCGTGTTCCTGGGCCGGGTATATACCTGGAGTGATCACCCCGATAGCGCCCGGGCTGAGTTCCACTATGTGTTGCAGGCACACCCCGATTATGAGGACGCCTATGTGGCCATTACCGACCTGGAGTACTGGAACGACCGGCCGGATACCGCCCTTGTATATGTCAACCAGGGACTGCAGCATTATCCCCGCTCTGAAGAGCTGCTGCTGCGAAAAGCCCGTGTGCTGGTGGCCAAAAAGGAATTACAGGGAGCGGCGCAGACTGCCAACCAGCTGCTGGCCATCAACCCATCCAATGGCCCGGCGAGGGCCCTGCTGAACAGTATTAAAGACCAGGTGCGCAAGAATAAGATTGACCTCAGCTACGACTATACCTATTTTGATAAACGTTTTGATCAGCCCTGGCACCTGGCCAGTATCGGCTATTCGCGGCAAACAAAGCTGGGAACAGTGATAGGCCGGCTCAACTACGGACATAAATTCGGGGAAGACGGGCTGCAGGGAGAAATAGAAGCCTATCCCCGCATTTCTCCTACCTTTTATTCTTATGTGAATGCCGGTTATTCAGGCAGCAGCATCTTTCCAAAATACCGGGCCGGCTTTTCCCTGTATGCCAACCTGCCCGCTGCTTTTGAAGCGGAATTAGGTTTCCGCTACCTCTACTTTGATGATGCCGTATGGGTATACACCGCTTCTGTTGGCAAATATTACAGCAATTTCTGGTTCAACCTGCGTACTTATCTTACGCCGGGAGAAGGAGATCTGTCGCGTTCCTTTACTTTCACCACCCGCTACTATACAGCCGGGGCAGATGATTTTATCACCCTGGGACTAGGTACCGGGATCTCTCCGGATGATCAGCGTAACAACATCAACTATTCCATCAACACCAATCTTACTTCCTACAAATTTAACCTGGGTTATCAGCGCACCGTCGGCAGGCAGAACATCATAGGAGCGATGGCTACCTGGTACTATGAAGAGTTCCGGCAAAAGACCTATGGCAACCAGGTCAATATCGGCATTATCCTGCAACGCAGGTTCTGATCCTTTACTTCGTATAGGCTTTGTAGAGTGAATCGGGTATCAGCTGCTTCCGCTGTACCATCTTATCATTTTTATCCAGGTAGTAGTTAAAGCCGGACATTAAACGCTTTTGCATCGTATCGTTCTGCACCGGCTCCAGGTCCATGTTGGGCAGTATTTTGAACAGCTTGCCGCTGTTCACCATCCAGGCGCCATCTACATAATCCACCAGGTCGTTTTTAGTCTGCATTAACGGGTAATGATGCAGGTTGCGGAAACCGCGCGCAGTATCCAGGCCGCTGCCCACCCAGCTAACCTGCTGCGGGGCAGAGAAACCAGGGTATGTCTGCAGGTAAGCCAGCAGACTGGGACTGATGTCAAAATGCGACGATATAGCGCTGAAAGTGGCACTGCGCGTCAGCAAGGGAGAATAGATAATGATGGGCGAATGATAACGGTCTATTTTAGAGCGCATCGGGATCTCCGGCAGGCGGTGATCCCCGGAGATCAGGAAAATGGTATGTGCATAATCCGGTCTTTTTGCAAAGGCCTGGAAGAAGCCCCGCAAACAATCATCCATATACATCACTGACGTATATACGTCGCGGTATTGCAGGAAGGCGTTCATCCTGGCAGAATCTGCACCCTGCTGCCGCATACGGTCAGTGGCCAGCTGTTGATAGTAGTCCTGACCGGGGATCAGGAAAGGGGAGTGGGTAGATACCGTCAGCAATACATCCAGCCTTGACTGTGTAGTATCAGCCGGTGTGCTTTCAAGATATTTACGGAACAGTGCCCTGTCAGAATAGCCCCAGCTAAATCCTGCATAGGAGGGGAGCTTTTCATACCCGTTCCCGAAATTAGGCTCATGTATAATACTATCCACTCCCTGTTTTTGCAGGAACTGGTCCATCTTATCAAAACCGGCATTGCCTGAATACAGGAAGCGGGCGCGGTAGCCGTTATGCCTGCTGATGTTCATCAGGGTCAATGCAGGCGGCATATCAGGCCCTTGTTCATTAAAGCCGCTTTTAGCAAAAGGCAGCGAACCTAATACAGTAGGCAGTGCGGCAAATGTTCTGCCTCCGCCGCTCAGGCCATTTTCCCAGTACAGGCTGTGTTGCGCCAGCGAATCAATGAAGGGCGTAAAACTACCCAGGTAGGCGCCTCTTCCGGAGAATGCCCTGCCAAGCCCTTCTACCAGTATGATCACAATATTGGGTTTCCGGGCACTGTCTACCCGCAGAAAGGAGCCCAGCACATTCGGCGTATTTGCTTCGCGTAAAAAGGGATAAGCATCGCCGCCTACATATTTGTAGTCCACAGGAATGGCCAGATCAGCCATATCACGGCTGCGCTCTTCCGGGAAGAAATGTTGTCCTGACCTGGTAAGGAAATAGCCTGTTTTATTCAAAGCCGCATTACCGGTGTATTCCGTGCCCAGGTGATTGGCCGTCAGTTCCTGGGATACAGGCACCCTGAAGAAGAACAAACAGAGCAGCACAAACCAGAAACCGCGCCGGTCGCCTTTGACATGCCGGCGTGCAACTAATACAATCAGTATGGTGATGGTGGCCAGCAATGCCAGCAGCAATGCAAAGAAGGCCGGCTTGAAAGATCCGGCAGCAGCGCCGATGGTCAGCTTGATATCGTCAGCGGTATAACCGTATATATCTGCACCCAGTAATATGGATGTTTGTTGAAAGTAGATGATGAGCGCAATACTGGTGATGGCATACATGGCGATCAGGAAGAGATAAAGGCCGTTGGCCAGCCTGTTGCTGATGAACATGTACAACAGCAGGAAGGGCAGCACTACCCAGCGTACAATGCTCACAAATGTAAATACATCTGTGCGCAATGCCTGGTAGATCATCACGCCCGGCAGCTCCGGCAGTTTCCCGCTGAGCCGCAGTCCCAGCATGTCTACCAGTCTTAAGAAAAATATCATTACCAGCAGCAGCGCTGAATACAGCAGGAAGCGGTTAAAAGCGGGGATCCATTGGTGTAGCGCAGGAATTTTCATAAAGCCTCAATAGAATTTTGCATCAGCTTTTTACAATATGGCAGTTCTCGCAGTATTTCTTTTACTAAATGTTCGCGTTCGGCGGCTTGCATACCGGCGCCTTTTTCCAGCTGCTGTCCAAGTTCTGCCAGCGCAGTAAGGCCGATAGTGATACCCAGTCCGTACAGCTTATGACCAATGTGAAACAGCTCCCGTTCATCTTCCATACCGGCCTTGTTGATCCGTTCTTCCAGCTTGCTCAGCTCCTCCAGCCCGGTGCCGATCACATGTTTCATCAGGGCTTCATCCACTTCTCCACCAAGATAGTAAACTAATACATCTTTATTAAAATGCTCTTTGTCTTTGTTGATGTCTGTTCCGTTCACCCCACTTTCACCGGCGTCCACAAAGTAGCTCCATTTCTCCAGTATGGTGATCATATCTTCTTCCACAAAGGGTTTGGGCAGAAAATCATCCATGCCTGCCGCCAGGCATTTTTCCCGTTCTCCTTTAACATTGCCGGCGGTGAGGGCGATGATGGGAAGACTGGCGCCATAGGCTTCCCTGATTTTCTGTGTGGCTTCGTAACCGTTCAGCCCGGGCATCTGCACATCCATGAATACAAGATCGGGCTTGCTTTCTATCGATAAGGCCACCACGGCATTGCCATCCTCCGCCTCCCTGATCGTTGCGCCGGGCGCAGCTCTTTTGATAATGGTTCTGGCCAGCATCATGTTGACGGCATTGTCTTCTGCGATCAGGATCTTCAAAGGTCTGTCCTGTAGCGCTACACTTTGCGTTGCCGCAACGGCGCTGTGTTGTTCTTTTTTTCTGTAGATGCCAGACAGTGCATTGTACAGGTCCTGCATCTTGATCGGCTTGATAAGGCGCTGCGATACACTATATTTTTCGCATGCCCTCATCACGGTGTCATCATCTGCGGAGCTGTGCAGCAGGATGATAGGCTTCGAAGTATTCGGCTCTTCAAACTGCTCGCGTATCTTTTTGATGGTTTCCAGTCCATCCATATGCGGCATGTGATAATCTATGATCAGCACATCATAATCGGTGTTGACAGACAGTAGCTCCAGGGCTTCCAAACCATGCCTGGCCTGGTCTGATGTGATGTGCTGTAATAAAAGCATCTGGCTGATGATAATGCGGTTGTGCTCATTGTCATCCACGATCAGCACCTTTTGTATACGCTCGGTGCCTTCCCATTGGATGCGTTCTTCGTACTCCGCTTTTACCGGGATCTCGAAAGTAAAAACAGATCCATGCCCGGGTGCGCTCTGCAGTTGTAAACGGCTGCTCATCAGTCCCAGCAGCTTATTGGAAATATTCAGCCCCAGGCCGGTGCCGCCGTATTTCTTGGTAATGGAAAGATCTGCCTGCGAGAAGGCTTCAAAGATCTTGCGCTGGTGTTCCTGCGGAATCCCGATGCCGGTGTCTCTCACCTCGAAACGCAGTATGACATTGCCTTCGCTGTAAGGATTAACCGGTGTGATCTTCAGTTCTATCTCGCCCTTTTCGGTGAACTTCACGGCGTTTGTCAGCAGGTTCACCAATACCTGTTTCAGCCGTACGTCGTCTGTCCAGATATACCTGGGCAGCTCAGGAGACAGGTTGAGCAGCATTTCAATATCCTTTTTCTGCAGCTGGTATTTGATCATATCGCTTACCTGGCTGCTCATTTCCAGCAGGTCGCATTTGCTGATGTCCAGCTCCAGCTTCTCTGCCTCTATTTTCGAGAAATCCAGGATATCATTGATGATGTTCAGCAGGGCGTTGGCCGATTCATTCACGATGCCGAGATACTGGTACTGGTTTTCGCTCAGCGTTGATTTCAGCAGCAGGTCAGTAAAGCCGATGATGCCGTTTAACGGCGTCCTGATCTCATGGCTCATATTGGCCAGGAACTCCGATTTAGCTTTGCTGGCCTGTTCTGCCACTTGCCTGGCCACTTTGAGCTCTTCGCGGCGCAGTCGTTCTTCCGTAATATCTTCCGTAAAGATCATGATGCCGCCCACAGTGCCATCGTACTGGTACCAGGGCCGTATTTCCCAGCGCAGGTATTGATCCTGGTCAGACCATGAAGGCCGCCAGGCTTCTTCCTCTTTTCGTTCAATGGCGCCCTGGAGCGCACGCTGATGGATCTCTTTCCAGTCTTCCCGCAGATCTGTAAAAACCTCATACAGCGCTTTACCTTTCAGGTCCTGTCCTGTAAGCCGGTAATCTTCCAGGAACTGGCGGCTGCAGGTGATAAAATGCAGCGTGTCATCCAGCATGGCTACTGCCGCGGGCACATGGGATACAAAGGAGGCGAGCTGCATCCTTGACTGCTGCATTTCGATGAAGATCTTCATCCGGTCGTCAATATCCTGGATAGTGCCGTATATCCGTTTGCAGCGGCCGTTCACAAATTCCGAATGTCCGATGGACCGAATCCATATTTCCCGTCCGGTGTTGGTGATGAGCTGCAGTTCCAGGTCCCAGCCGTTTCCCAGCTTGATAGCCTCGTCAACCGCCGCCGCTATCTTCTGCCTGCTTTCTCCCTCCTTGTAGAAGGTGAGGATGGTAGGAAGATCAGGCTCAAAATCATCCGGCGCTTCCTGTATCTGCTGGGCGATAGGCGACCCGAATAGTCTTTTTTTCTGCATATCCAGTTCCCAGAAACCAATACGCGCTACGGAATTGGTCTGTTCCAGCGCTTCCTTGGTGCGTTTCAGGTTCCGTTCCAGTTTATGCATCTCCGTAATATCGAGTGCATTGCCTATCACATATTCTTCACCGTTGTCATTTTTCATCAATACGTTGTTGAACAGCCATATCCTCGTGGACCCGTCGCGGTGAAGGGTGTGCATGATCCCTTTTACACGGATCTCTTTTTGTATCTGTTCCAGGTAAAGATGAAGGCCTGCATGGTAATTGGCAGGTACAATGTCAAACAGCGTTTTGTTTTTTACCTCTTCCAGCGGATAGCCCAGGTCGGTGGCGCTGGCCGGGTTTACCGCCAGCAGTTTTCCCTTGAGATCGTGCAGGCACATCAGCGCTTCTGCGTTCTCGAAGAAGGCACGGTACTTTTGTTCGCTGGCCTTTAATACACGTTCTTTGATGGCTTGTCGTACCACTACGGCGGCTGTGTCGGCCACTGCGGAAAATAATTCCCGTTGTTCCTCACTCAGCGCACCCGGGTGGCTGTCCGTTACGGCCAGTACAGCTACGGGCGCATCCTGCTCATCTTCCAGCAGGGCGCCTGCAAAAGACCGGAAACCCGCACTGCTGCTCCCGCTTTTTTTAAGCGTCGGCTCCTGTAATATATCAGCTGTCTCAAAGAAAGGACGGTGTTGTACCACGGCATGGCAGAGCAGCTGTTCAAGCGCATTGCAGGGTTTGCCCTCCTGCGTTCGCCAGCGGCCCTGTTCATCAGGGAAATAGATGCTGGCAGCGGCTTTTTTGCATACCGTAGCAGCCAGCCTGGTGATCGGTACTATATCGTCATTTGCAAAAGGCATAACGCTGGATGGTTTGTAAGGTACAGGTAGCTGTTGCCGCAAAAATGGCACCACAGGATGGCGGCCTTAGGATATTTGGTTGATCAGTTTTTTCGGACATGGACAGTGTAACGCTTATGACTCTCTGAACTAAATATAACAAATTATTCCACTGCGGCAATATCAGTGTTTTATCATATATGAATAGGCTAAATATTAATGGCAAGAAGAGCCAGTTTAGCCGGCTCACTACTTGGATTATGGATGTCTAATATTTCACCCGCTAAACAGTGAGCGGTATATCAATGATGGGCTGAAGCTGCTCCAGTTGTGTAGCATATCTCCTGAACACCTGATCATAAAGGTCTTTAATACGGGGGGCCTCGACTGTTATTACTAGCGCATATTGTAATTCCTGAGTTCTTGTGTCGTTATGACCTTCAATTCTTGCGTTATAATGAATATCAAACACTGGTTCATTTAGGCCCTGACCCCGATATTTATTTTCCGCGTGCAAACAGTTTTCCCATTTCCATGCGTCTCTTCTTAGCTCTTCTTCGGTCTGAACCGCTTTCTGAGTCTTACTAAAAAAACCTTTCGTAGATGCGTGAAGTGGCTCGGGTTCACCTGGCTTTGTTTTTCGCCTATTATCTCTATTGGGCCTAAACTTAACTTCAAGACCACTGCGTGTATAGTTTCCGGGGTGATGTGGATCTACCGAAGTTGCATAGCATAGCGTGGCTTTGATCTTTATCATTCCTTTTAACGTTCCAGTTGGAAGAGGAATAGGCACCCGTATGTATTTTGATGCAGTGATGCGACCTTGGAATACGACACGCATTACATGGTCTTCGCAAATAACTATATCTTCAAGGGTTCGTGCAACCCGCCCCCATCCGACTTCAAACTTTGGTATATCCGACCGTTCCGCACAATGGACAAGTAAAGTGCGAATAGCCAGAGTATTTAACGCATTACCGAAATGTGCACGTACTCCGGAGCCGAGCCTAAGTACGCTTGGTGAAGCAAAGCTTGTACCACCGGTAGGGAACAATTTTAGGCCGTCTAAGCTATCCAACGTTAAAAAAGGTCTCTGGATCGATCCTCCAAAATCAACAAGGTCAGGTTTTATTAATCCAGGGCTTCTACCTGGCCCAATAGAACTATAAGAAGCTCTTCTCCAATTATTGTCAGGAACATCGCATGCTCCTATTCCTAAGGCGTTTACACAATCAGCAGGTACTTGTATTCTGTTGGCATTTATAAAGGGATCACCCTCTCCATCATTACCAACAGCAATAGTAGCTAACGTTGTTCCATTAGAAAGATATTCATCTAAAACGGCTGTCCAGGCGTGAATTTCCTCATCATCTATTGGCAAGCACGGTCCGAGACTAAGATTTATGAAATCATATTCGTTTGTTTTGAGAACATTGTTAATACGATCAAGGACTTCATAAAGCTCATAAGGATTTTGGCCAGGCATGTTATCAAGCACTCGATAGTGATCAACGTAAGAGTAGGGCTGGGGGATCGGTTTTTGGGGATCAATATAACCAAAAAGAAATGCTGACGTGACGCCAACGCCATGGTCCAAAAGTTCCGGCTCTGCAGGCCCCATACCAGGTAATTCAATGGGGGTTGCCCATTGACATATAGGATGCACTTCGGGTATACCGCCGTCAAATATAGCAACTCTTATTGACGGATCAAGAGGTGGTAAATCTGGCAATGTAACCCTGTTATTATTCTCAGCTGCACTGGATCTTATAGTGGGACGAAGTAACCGAAGTTTGGGCATTGCTCTCAATACCCGGACAAGACTAAATTGGGCAATGTTCTCAGCGAGGTTCGTGGGAGCTTCCAGTTCCAGAAAGCACAGTGACCCCGAATAAAATCGGTGTTCAAAGGTTGGATTTAGATTAAACTTTTGTAGATAAGTTTTAAACATGTTTAAATAGCGGGCTTCTGAACTATCTTCATCAACATGCAAAACGACTTCATACACAGTGTTTTTTGATTTTATATTTGGTGGCTTTATCTTCGTTGTTGCTGTAGGGAACGTAATTTCTTCAATACTAACAATTTGATTAGCACCTGAGCTTATCTCGTTCCATTGTGAAAGTTCTTTTGCCCATTTTTTAAACGATTGTCGTTTACCAACTACAAAAAGTTCAGTGGTGACACTCTCTTCAGGTTGTCTGCCCAAGCTTCTTTTTTCTGGGATTATTCTTCGGGCACGGCTACCAACAGTTTCTAGCCCTACAGCGCGAAGCAGATCTGTCGGATAATAAGATTTTGCTATGTATTCAGGATTAAGCGTAATGGTGGCTATGGCGAAATCATCAGGACATGCTTCTGCAGGTAGTTGGTCAATACTCTCCGAAACTTCATCGAGCATTGGTTGTAGACGCTCTTTTGCCTCGTCAAATGTATAAGGGGCGACTTTTATCACAGCACCTGTAGGAACGCGGACTTGTTCTGTAAGGCGTTCGCCTTTCCCTAAAAGAAAATTCCTTTTTTTCATTTTTTGCAGGCTTTTACTTTCGTTAAGATGCTTTTTGGGTGTACTTGCGAATTGTCTCGCGTGCAATGCCTGTTATTTCCTGCACTCGACGTTGCGATAAAATGCCATTATTAATCAGTTCACAGGCAAGGGCGATTTTCTGATCATGCGTTAGGAATTCATTGTGGTAAATGTAGTTACTTATTTTTTCTTGCAGGGGCTTACCATCCAATGCAGAAGATTTTCTTGCAAGATTAATTAGCCTTTCAACTTCGCTAAAGGATTTTCCCGCAAAAACATATGAGAGTACCTTACTCCAAACACTATAGTCCTCCATATGTGGTTTAAGTAATACTTCCGTTAGTTGTTGAATTTTAAGGGAATCAGGGTTCGCAAACTTTAGAACTATTTCAAATCTCCGCCAAACGGCGGGGTCCAGTAAATCAGGATGGTTAGTAGCAGCTATCAATAAGCCTGAAGATGGCCAATCGTCTATTTCTTGCAATAAAACTGTTACCAACCGTTTTAGCTCTCCAATTTCACTAGAATCATCACGACGTTTTGCTATTGCATCCAATTCGTCCAACAAAAGAACACATTCTGTATTCTTGGCGTAGTCCAAAACAAATCTTATGTTATTCCCTGTTCTACCTAAAAAACTGCTCATAACTGCAGCTAAATCCAAAACAAGGAGAGGTCTACCTAGCTTTGATGCGATCCATTTTGCAGCCATTGTTTTTCCTACGCCTGGAGGCCCTGTAAATAGCATGGATTTTGTTGGTTGCAGGCCATGTTTTAGCAGTACATGAGAACTTTTGCGTTCTGTTAAAACTTGATTTAAAGTCATAGACATTTCATCGGAGAAAATCGGTTCATGATCCAAATTGGACCTTTCTACTCTCAGAAGTTGGAGGCGAGAGTCCAGATCAACAGGTAGCGGAGCTTCTGAATGTTTACGGAGGGGAGATGACCGTGTTGGGGATTCTTGCAATAGAGCAAGCAGCGCCTCAGCCAAGTCTGGATATAAGAATTTAAAGCGTTTAGTCGCACGATGGATAAGGAGTTGTATGTCTTGTTGCCTGCCGGTTAACGCTGTCCGTGCTAATTGTAAGAAGTCATCAGCAAGTTCAAATTTCTTTTGATCTGTCGTCATATATCCTTTGTTTACAAGAGTAAAGTTGGAAGAAATTTGTCGTTAAAAAAAATTTTTCTTCCAGTGAAAATATAAAATATTTATTATCAATACATTATGCTGTTTTTATATGGAAGATCGTGAGAGGCATAATAGAGGTGCCTTCCAGTGTGCATTGTGTTTATTATGGCCTGGAAAATGTCTGTAAAGGGCAGATTAAGACCGATAGTTTATCAACATTACGGAAAGGGAATGTCCAACTTATTTACCTTTACTATATTTATCTGTCGTCTTTATAGCTTTCATATGCTTCAGAATGTTAAGCCGGTTTTATTGTTGATGATTATATTGATGGCCTGTCAGTCCCCATGGATGCAAGCCCATCATTTAGAAGAAAGGAAAAAGATCCACGCTGGCCTTGCGCCGCCTGCACCGCCGGATACACTCGTGGCAGCAAAAAAGGCGATCGTGCTTCACCTTACCAAACGTTCAGTGATGCACCTGATGTCGGCCGTCCGGCAGTCAAAAGATACCGCATCAAATGGTGAAGCGGTACCGGCGTGTAAAACATGGAATTTATCTGAAACCGACATCCTGACCATCCTGAAAAATGGAACGGCCATGACTTCGCACGATCTGCACTATTTATACGAGGTATTACCCTGCGAAGTAGATGGGGTAGTAGAAGTAGATAGCAGCCGTTATAATTACAGCATCAACGCCGGCTCGTTCTTTCTGCTTTACGATGAAGACTCCACTTACTATTTTGAATGCAGACAAGCTGCTTGCAAAAAATTTTTCCTGGTAACAGGCGGTGATCCGGGGGAGGCTTTTGACGAACATTGATCAATTCCTGCCAGGAATAAAACATGACATGTGCCATAAAATTTCTGTTCCTGCACTGCGATTGACCCATTTCCCGTATTTTTATATAAAATCATTTTACATGGCCCTTCAAGTCGGCATTCATAAATTCACCGGCAGACTTGATAACGTCATAGGCTACCGCAGAAATGGTAAATATTTTCTCCGTAGCATGCCGGACAAAGTAAGACAGACAGCTGCCACTAAGCGCGCTGCCCGTCAATTCGGCATTGCCAGCCGGAAAGGGAAGCTCATTCGTAAGGCCTTCCGTCCGCACCTGGACGTACGTTACGACTGCTCCCTGGTAAACCGCCTGAACAAGCTGTTCATCCAAGCCGGCCCTGACAGCTTCCCTGACTTGCAAGGCTTCCATTTCAACCGCCACACCGGTCTGGAAAAGCTCTTCACCATTCCACCCATATTCACGGTAAATGGCACCCTCCACGTCCCGGCTCAGGAACTGGAGCCGCAAGGAACTAACACACACCTGGAAGTCCGCCTCATCGCTGTAAGACTCGACTTCCGTACGCAGCGTTTGATCAGCTCCGAAGCCTCCTCCGCCATCATCGCCCTCGATGAGGATACTCCATTCAACGGCCTTGCCCTAAACGTTCCCACTGAAGGAGAAGGCGTACTAATGGTCACCCTGCAATGCCGTGCCTGCAAAGCCACCAATGGCATCCTGGTACCTTCATACGACCGCCGCTACATCGCTGCCAATATCATCCACCTTGCCGTACCTGCTGATCAGCTGCTAATACCAGATGCGGTGATAGCAAGAGCGTCACGTAAACACTTTGTTTTCCGCAACCGCAGCTCCTCAGTTATTATCCAAGGGGCTCCATCCTCCGTCAACACCCAAGGGTCTTCATCCACGTCATTGCGAGGAGCAGTAGAGGCATTGCGTGGGGCGACGAAGCAATCTCCTTAGGGTCTTCAGTTGCCGCCAGAATAATCACCATTTTCCCACCCCTTCCTTGCCGAGCGACACGCTCCCCAACCCTCATACCCCTACCTCCCAAAATCGCCCATTTTTCAGCCTAAAAAGCGCCACCCCATCTCTTCAACCTCCAACCCTCAAACTTTTAAACCCTTCCTAAACCCTCCAGCTCTAAAACAAACCCTCCCGCATCAACCCCGCCTGAACTCCCGATCAAGTCCACCTCAGGTCCAATAACCCTTGTGTTACACTGGCCGCTTACTATAGGCTTACTTAAGGCTTACTCCGCGGATAAGCTTAGTACAAGCAATGCCTCTTCCTGCTCCCTTTAATACAAACAGGCTGTACCCCTTAGGATACAGCCTGTTCATACCTAGCTTATTCAGCATATTAATTAGGCGCCGTGCCGTCCCTGTACACCTTTACATTCCTCCATTTTACCGTAGCCGTGCCGGTTCTCAGCGTGCCATAATTGCCATACTTCATATAATTTGTCACAGCTTCATTATCTGCAACGTCTGCCTTCTTAACGCCATTCACATAGATCTTGATCCTGTTGCCTTTATCCTCCTGCAAATGGATCACGTTAATATGCACTTCCTTTCCATACACATTGGTGGCTAATGTCTGGCCGGCTCCTTTGATAGATCCTCCGTCGGCGGCATATCCGCGGATCATTAGCTGGGTGGCCCCTGAAGTGCTGCCAAAGATCTGCATGAGCGACTCATCATCCAAAGGCGCATCGAAAGTAACATAGCCTTCAAATTGCCGGCTGCCAGTGGAGTACTCGTTCTGCAGGCGGATCTCGGAGCGGTTGGACTTGTTATTGACAATGCGGAAAGTCTCCGTGCCGCTTTCTGATCTGTAGTCAGCGCAAACAGGACTGCCAACTGATTTATAAGAAGTCCAGTTAAAGATCTGCAATCCATTCTCATCGTCCAGGTGGATCTTTTTAGTGGGAGAGTAGGCCACCCATCCGCTGCCGATAGCAGCTGCTATTGTTACATTGTTCTCTCCGGGGAGCGTCGTCTGTGATTGAACAGCCGGCCGCTCGCTTTCCGTGGTAATGGCAGCTTCTTTTTTACAGCTGCTATAAAGGAGCACTGCTATGGGAAGTATCAGCAGGGCTTTCTGCCGCCAGGGCATACAGGTGTTGAGGGTTTTCATGTTACGTGGATTTATCAGTTAACAAATGCTATAAGATCTTACTGCCGTGCAATCGTCTTTGTAAAGGTCTTTCCGTTATGCAGTACACTGATGATATACGCGCCCGGAAGTACAGGCTGCGCATTAAATACGGTGCGATGAGGGCCGGCCTGCAGACGGGCATTTAACAGTACTGCGATAATGCGTTGCTGCATGTCATACACCGTGACGGTGGTGTTGCCGGCGGTTTTCAGGTTAAGATCAATGACGGCCTGCTGGGCTACCGGGTTGGGATATACGTTGAGCGTCAGCTCTGCAGCTGCTGATGGCAACTGGTTTTTATACACCGCCGGAGTTTGTGCGAGGGCAGCGCTGCCGGCGCTTATTTCCAGCTGCGGAGGATTGGAGCCCGTTTCCTTTGAAGAAAAAGTGATCCTCGGGTCAGTGATCTGTGCGCTCTTCAGCGCAAATGATACCTGGGTGCGGCCCGCATTGATTTCACTTTGTACGTAGCTGGTCACATCCCAGGAGTAATACCTGGCAGTGGCATCGGTAACGGGGGTAGTGGCAAGCGCCGCAGCCGATGTAGCGGGTTTGTTATTCCAGGTGATCGTAGATTCAGACCAGGAGGTGCTGGATACGCTGAACACACCGATGGGAACATTGCTGGATCTGCTGTCATCTATCTTCCCATACAGCTTTAATACAGCGGAAGAGATATTGGCGCCCACTCCGGCCAGGTTAAACCGCACATAGGTTTGTCGGTCATTATCGGCAGAACCGGAAGAGTTCAGCTTCGCGATCAGTATATTGGGATCTGTGGCGCCATGCGCAGTTCCGGCGTAGCTGCCGCTTCTTACATACGCGTCGGCGCTTGGCGTGAAGGTAGCAGGGGGATTGCCGCCGCCTACGCCACTCGGACAAACAGCACTGCCTTCTGCAATACAGAAATCCGCAAAACGTACTTGTTCATCGCGTAGCTCGGAGATGCTGTTAAGGCTGCGGTAGATGCCCCATTTAGGACGGCAGAAAGTAGTACCATCCCTCCACATATTGATGTTGTTATTACTGTAGGAGAGGAGCGTAGCGCCATCGCTTACCCGTTTTATCACTACCTCATAAGTACCGCTGGTGCTGTATTTTACTTTCTCAAATACTTCTACCCAAACACCCTTGAAGGAGGAGAGGTTAACGCTGTGGATCTCTCCGCCGGTTCCTCCACTGCCTGTGCTGTGGATGATCTGCAGCTTTTGCGGGTTGCCGGCTCTCGGCGTGATGGTAATGAGCGGGGCTCCGTCATCTCCGTCGCCTGCCTTGATCTGGTGGATGTGACAAAAGTTGGCAGTCGGTACGAAGCCCGCATCTATCTTGAATTTCCACCGGTAGGTAACGGTCTCGTTCAAGGCGCCTTTGAGGTTAGCGGGGGAGGAGCCCTGCGTTTTTATTTCATTTCTCTGGCGGTCGGTACTGCCGTTGCAACGGTCATTATCCGGGGTGACGTGGATGTGAAATACAAAAACATTTTTATTCAGCTGGTTGTCAAACTCCTCAGTGATATGCCTGCCAAAGGAGGTATGACCGCAATCCGGCACTTCACCGGCAGTACCGCTTCCCAAAACGCTTTCAATCAGCTCATAGGTACTACCGGGACCATTGGCGCTCAGCGTTACCTGTGCACGTAAATAGCCGGATGTGAGTAACAGGAACAGTAACAGTATACTGCAGAGTAGGGGTGTTTTCATAACGGGATTTTTAAGTGACTGAGAAATAGGTTATTAGAGATTATCTATAGTGCAATCGTTTGTATTACTTATACAATCGATTGAATTTTCCATTAAATTAGTTTCTTTCTAATAAAAGAGCAATTTTTTAATTATCTAAAAGATCGGTATCTTTTATAAAAGAATAAAAGGCTGCGCTGGCAAATAGCCGCATTTTAGCGGGTGTTTTTTACTGTAAATCATTGAATTTCTTACCCTTCGAAATATCCACAAATGTTAATAACTATAGCCGCCAATTTTTCCCCGGTAGGCATCTTTCATTTATATTTGCCGGTATGACAAGTCAAACTTTGTTGAAAAGAACCGGCGCCACACACCTGGCCGTGCGTCCATTGGTACATCTGCGTTTTCACATCACCGCACATCCGCAGCAAAGCGGCAATTGCTAAACAATATTTTTTAACCGCCAAACTGAACATAATTGAACAGCATTTTCTGCCTGTTCAATTTTGGAATTTGGTATTTGGAATTTTACACCAGATGCGCAGTGAAGACATTGCATACACCTTGAACACGCATCCTGCATTCCAGATGGTCAGGTTGCAGAACGCCCGCTGGGTGCTGCCCCTGCTATACAAAGTGTTCAAGGAAGATAACCGTTTCCTGGTAGAAGAAAGAGCGCTCATCCAGCTGGTGGCCGAAACCCTCTCCGGTCACACAGAAGGTACAGAGAACCTGGAAGAGGCCAATATCACCTTTGGCGAGAATGAAGAAGCCCGCAGCCGTAAATATATCCTCAACTGGGTACAGAAAAGGATCCTGCAGGATTTCACCGATGCCGAAGGCGCCGTGCAGTACCAGCTCAGCGCCAATACCGAACGCGTGTTCCAATGGCTCACCGGTTTGCAGAACCGCCAGCACGTTGGCACAGAGAGCCGTTTCAAGCTGCTCTTCAATTCCCTGCGCGATATCGTAGAGCATACGGAAGACGATGTGCGCAAAAGGCTCCAGATGCTGAAAGACAAACGTGCTGAAATTGATAAGGAGATCAAAGCCATAGAACTGGGCATCGCGCCGGACAGCTACAACAATGCACAGGTACAGGAAAGACTGGAGCTCTTTACCCGCCTTTGTTATGAGCTGATAGGCGATTTCCGTGAAGTGGAAGATAATTTCAAACAGATCCACCGTTCCATCGTAGAACATCATACACGTACAGAACAGCATAAAGGCGCTATCGTAGGCTACGCCTTCGAAGCATATGACGCGCTGCGTAACAGCAGCCAGGGGAAAAGCTTTTACGCTTTCTGGGACTTCCTCATTTCCCGCGCCGGACAGGAAGAATGGAAGGAGCTCACCAGTCAGCTGCTGGAGCTGGTGCAGGAACGCGACATCACTGCCGACGAAGCGTTTATTCACGACGTGAAATCCATGCTGCTCCAGCAAGGCCGCACCGTATACGATGCCAACGATAAGATGGCGGAGAAGCTGAGCCGCATTATCTCTGAAAAAGAAATAGCCCGGCACCGCCGCCTGCGCCGCCAGATCAGCGCTATCAAGGAAATGGCTTTCGACCTGATGGACCGCCCCGACGTTCCCTGCGGCATCACCATCGAAGAAGGGGTAGAGATCAAAATGATCATGGACCGTAAACTGCAGATGGCGCCCAAGAAAGCGCCTGCCACGGTATTACAGCCCATCGCTGCAGCAGAGCAGATCGCTGATCCGGAACGCCTGAGCCGCGCGCTTAGTACGCCTTTCATCGATAAGAAGATCCTATGGAGTAAAGTGGAGCATGCCCTGCATAAGCAGAAAGTGGCGTCCCTCCGCGAGATCCTGGAAATGAACCCGCCGGAGCACGGCCTGGCCGAAGTGGTAGGATATTTCCGCTTCCTCCGCGAGTTCCCTAATAAAGTTAGTGTGGTAAGCACTGCCACAGAACTGATCCCCATCAACAGCGATCAGACCAAATTCGTGGAAGTGCCGTATTTACTGTTTAATTCCTGAGCAAGATGACAACACCTGCCAGACTGCTGCCCTTTACGGCAGTACTGATAAAATTACTCAAAGGCCCGGTAGAATACCTGGAGAAAAGCAACTGGGAAAAGCTGCTGAAGCACAAGAACGAGCTGCAGGCTTTCCTGCTGCCACTGGGCCTTACACTGGTGCTGGACGAAGAAGATGGTTACGCTTTCGTAAAACATGCGCTGCCCGAAGAAGAGGATGCAGGCATCAGCTGGATCCAGCGCCGCACCCTCACCTATGAGGAAAGCATCATGCTGGTATTACTCCGCGAGATGATGGCCGAATTTGAAACAGGCGAAGCCACTACCCGTGAGCTCATCCGCAAACGCCGCGAAATAAAGGAATACGCCTCGCTCTTCTTTAAAGAGAATGCCAGCCGCGTAAAATTCCTCAAAGAGATAGACCGCCTGATAGACAAGGCAGAAGAATTCGGCTTCCTCTACCGGGAAGAAACACACGAAGTACCAGACGAACAGCGCTTCCGGATCTGCAAGATCATTAAAGCGCGCATCAGCACGGAAGTGTTGGATGATTTTTACAGGCAACTAAAAAGTTTGACGGCTGATGTTTGAGTAGGGTCACTTCCTCCCCTCATTGCAAGCAAGGGTCTTCCTTCCCGTCAGCACGGGCAAGGGTCTCCCTCCCGTCATTGCGAGGAGCAGCGCAGCCTGGAGCAGGGAGCGACGAAGCAATCTCCTCGGGGTCTGCCCTCGCTTCAATCTCCCAATGCAAGCAAACTCAAACTTTAAACAATGAAACACTAACTCATGCAACTAAACGTCTTCAGCACCGATAGCGAAAAATCCGGCTTCCGTCTCCAATACATGGAGGTGTTGAACTGGGGCACTTTCGACGAAAAGATCTACGCCATCCGGCCTATGGGGGAAACCAGCCTCCTCACCGGCGCCAACGGCAGCGGCAAAACTACTTTTGTAGATGCCCTGCTCACCCTCATCGTGCCCGAAAAACGTTACCGCTTCTATAACCAGAGCAGCGGCAGTGAAAAGAAAGGCGACCGTACAGAAGACAGCTACGTGCTCGGCGGCTTTGGCGCTATCAATAACGAGCAAACAGGCACTTCAAAGACCGAATACCTGCGTGAAGATAAAGACACTGCCTATAGCATTCTGCTGGCCCATTTCGCCAACGAAGCCGGCCAGCAGGTCAGCCTCTTCCAGGTGCGCCATTTCCAGAACGGGGATATGAAAAAGTTCTTCGGTATTGCCCACAAGGCCCTGACCATAGAAGAAGACTTCAAACCCTTTGACCTGGCCGGCAACTGGAAACGCCAGATAGACCAGCGCTACAACAAAGGCGCGCGTAAACAGGTAGAATGGTTTGATGCCGCCAGCCGCTATGCCCAACGCATGGTAGAAGTACTGGGCATGCAAAGCATGCAGGCCCTCCAGCTTTTTAACCAGACCGTGGGTATCAAAGTGCTGGGCAACCTGGATGAGTTCATCCGTCAGCACATGCTGGAGCCGCGCAATATGGAAGACGAGTTCCAGGACCTTAAAAAGCAGCTCTCTACGCTGCTGGATGCCCAGCGTAATATCGAAAAGGCGGAAGAGCAGATCCGTATGCTGCAGCCGCTGCAGGAGCACTACGAGCGCTTCAAATCGCTGGAAACATCGCTGGAGCAGCATAAGCAAACCCTGCAAACGGCCCTGCTCTGGAAGAATTACATCCGTAATGCTTTACTGCAAACTGCTATCAGGGAAAACAACTGGCAGCTGAAAGCCCTGCAGGAACAATTGCTGTCAGCCCGTACCGAACTGGAACAGCTCAACGAAGAAGAACAGAACACCAACTACCAGATCCAGCATAACAAGGCAGGGCAGCGCCTCAAAGACCTGGAGGCACAGATCCAGGAAAAGGAAGCGAAACACCAGCAGGCTGAGGCCGCGCTCTCCGAGTTCGCTGCCTGGTGTACGCAGCTGAAGCTCTCCGCTACCACACCTACAGACGAGCAAAGCTACCAGCAGATTAAAAAGGAGAACGAGCGGAAGCTGCACGCCCTCAATAACGAAAAGCGCCTGAATGATGAAGATGATTTTGAGGCCCGTAACCAGAAGAAAACAGCTACCGCCCACCGCGATACATTAGAACAACAGTTGAACAGCCTGCAGCTGCAACGCAACAATATCGACTACCACCTGGTACAGGTGCGCAAACAGCTCTGCGAAGCCCTGAGCCTGGATATTAACCAATTACCCTTTGCCGGTGAGCTGATCGCCGTTAAGCAGGAGGAAATAGAATGGCAGCCCGCCCTGGAAAAGCTGCTGCGCCCCTTCGCGCTTCGGCTGCTGGTGCCCGACAAGCACTATAAACGCGTTACCAAATACGTGAACTCCCAGTCCCTCGGCACCCGCCTGGTATACGAGCATGTAACGGAAACGGCTATCCTGCAATATGCAGAGAAAGATACCGTGCCGGAGAAACTGCAGTTTCATCCGGACCATTCATTGAGCAAATGGGTGGAGCAGGAAGTGATCCGCCTCTTTAACTACACCTGTTTGGAAGATGAGCGGCAGCTGGCCAGGTATGACAAGGCCATTACCATCAACGGCCTGGTGAAGAACGGTCACCGCCATGAAAAGGACGACCGTCCCGGCCGTAATGATCCCAGCCGCTATGTGCTGGGCTGGAACAATGAAAGGAAGCGCGATGCCCTGTTACAAAAACGTGCTGCCCTGGTAGACATGATCACCAAAGCAGGGGAGACCACCGCCCGCTGCGCCGCCAAAGCAAAGCGTCTGGACGAACAATATTATGCCAACACCAGGATCAGGGAACATAAAGGCTTTGAAGAGCTGCATGCCGCCGCGATTGTTAAAGCCATCCAGAAACTACAGGCACAGGCAGGAGAGCTGCGCCAGGGCAATGAAGCATTGAACGTGCTGAAGAACCAGCTCTCCGATATCCAGCACCGTAAGGCAGCCATGGAGGCTGGTAGAGAAGACCTGCTCCGCGAAGAGACCCGCCAGAAAGACCGCCTGGAAAGCTGGCAAAGGGAAGCAGAAGCTTTGCTGCCACTACTGGAAAACTTCACGGAAGAAGACAAGGATGCCCTGCTGAAATTCCAGCAGCAGCATGCAGAAAAGCTCGCTGTGGTACAGCTGGACAGCCTGGAAGAGATCTATACCCGCTTCAGACAGGAAGAAGAAACGCAGCGTGAAACCCTGCAGGACAGCCTGAATAAGGAAGAAAAGAAGATCGCCGTACAGGTATCCCGCATCAAGAACCCCGGCCATGAGCTGGCCACGCGCTTCCCTGATTGGCCCGCAGAAGTGCAGCACCTGCCCGATGATCCCCGCTATATTACCGAATACATGGAGTGGCTGGAAAAGCTTACCCGCGATAACCTGCCTAAGTTCAAGCTGGACTTCGAGAACTTCATGAACGTGACCATCACACACAAGATAGCGGGACTGAAAGAAACGCTCGATAAGTGGGAGCGGGATATCGATAGCAGCGTGAAACGCCTGAACGATTCCCTGGCCGGTATCAACTTTAACCGTATGCCCGACACTTATATACAATTGGGCAAACGCAGCATGCCCGCGGGTACAGATATCCGCGAGTTTCGCCAGCGCCTCCTGGAAGCCTTGCCACAGGCCGCCAACTGGCAGCAGGAGAGCTTTGAAGCCAAATCAAAGCACTTCACCAACCAGGTTCGTCCCCTGATAGATGAGATGGACCGTAACGAAACCTACCGCAACAAAGTGCTGGACGTACGCAACTGGTTTGAGTTCTGGGCGGATGAAAGATACCGCAACAACAATGAGCTGAAAAAGACCTACCGCCAGATGGGACAGCTCTCCGGCGGGGAAAAGGCACAGCTCACCTATACCATCCTTTGCAGCGCCATCGCCTACCAATTCGGCATTACACGCGAAGGCAAGAACAGCCGCAGCCTGCGATTCATCGCCGTTGATGAAAGCTTCAGCAACCAGGACGAAGAAAAAGCCACTTACCTGATGGAGCTCTGCAAACAGCTGCACCTTCAGCTGCTGGTGGTAACGCCCAGCGATAAGATCCAGATCGTACAGGAGTTTATTGCCCATGTACACCTGGTACAACGGGTCAATAACCGCACCAGCACCCTGTATAATATGACGGTGAAAGAATTGAGAGATAAGCTGGAACCCGTAGCCTGATCTACCGAACGTTTGACGGTTTGAGCGTTTGAAAGTTTGAAGGCCATCTTCCAGGTCCCGATACCTTCAAACCCTCAAACTCTTAAACTCTTAAACCATTACGACATCCGCCCATTTCTTTGTATGTTTAACCCCATGGAGGACGTACAATGGGCAATGGAACCTGGCTGGAGCTAAAGAACGGCAGTGAAGATGCTTTGCTTAAACTGTACAATGAGCACTATGTAGGCCTTATTAACTATGGCGTGCTGGTAGCACAGAACAGAGACCTGGCGGCAGAGTGCTTCACTGAAATACTGATCGATATCTGGGAGAAGCGGGATCGCCTGCCGGTGGTAGATAATGTGCGCTCCTACCTCATGACCTGCATGCGCCGCGCCATCCTCCACAAGATCAAAACAGAGAAATTCCGCCAGGAAAAAGAACAGCAGCTGGGGCTGCAGGAAGAGCCCCACGAAGCGTCCTACGAAGAACGCCTGCTGGACATACAAATGAACGAAGCCCTGAAACACAGGCTGCTCCGTGGCTTTGAGAAGCTCACCGCCCGCCAGCAGGAACTCTTGCAGCTCCGCTATTTCAACGATCTTTCCTACGAAGACATCGCCGAAAAATGCGGCATCTCTAAACGCACCACCTACAATATCATCCACAGCGCCCTGAAAAGCCTTAGAGAAGACTTTGACGCCTCCGGCGAATCCTCCTCCTTAGCTCCGCTTTCCGTGCTAATTGCCTGTATATTAATGTCTGAGCTCCTTCGTTAAGCGTCTCCCGAAAAATATTTCAAAAATCCATGGTAAAAACCGGGAACCCGCTCCTCCATATAGTAACATGGATACATCCGGTTTTAATAACATAGAAGATCTCCTGGCAGATCCCAGCTTCCCGCAATACTGTATGGGTACCGACGCCGCAGCAGTAGCCCACTGGGAGCAATGGGTAAAAGACCACCCTGAACAAAGGGCCATGGTAGAAAAGGCCCGGGAGCTGTATCTCTTTCTGAACGGTGGCAATACCCGCGCTCAATACGAGCAGGACCGCGACCGTTTCCTTCAGCGCTTCCGGCAGCATACAGGAGAGCCGCATGTATTTAAGGTGCCTGAAAAGCCTGCGCCCTCCCGCAGAAAGGCCCTGCGCAGGTCCCTGATCGTCTTTGCAGTGCTGATAGCGGCAGTAGCCCTTATCTGGAACTATCGTTCAACACCCGCTCCGGCCCCTGAAATGGTATTCCGGACAAAAGCCGGCCAGCAAAAGAAATACAGCCTGCCGGATGGCAGCTCCATCCTACTGAACAGCAGCAGTACCGTCACCATTGCTGCCGGTTTTAATGAACGTCACCGCGACATTTACCTCAGCGGGGAAGGCTATTTCGAGGTTGCGCCCAATGCACAGCAGCCCTTCATTGTGCACACGCACACCATCTTTATCCGCGTGCTGGGCACCGTATTCAATGTTAAAGCCTATCCTAATGATACCGTAACCGCCACCTCCCTGTTACAAGGTGCTATAAAGGTCTATGCCAACAGGAACGTAACAGGGGTGTGGCTGCCCAAAGAAGGCCTCTTGCTGTCTGCCAACCAGAAACTGCAGGTGCTGAAGAGAACGGAAACGAAAGCCATCTCTCCGCTTAGCAGCACGATTCCTGTTAATTACCAGGTCTCCCCGCTGGCCAACGACGCAACATTGAACACGGTAGTAGAAACAGACTGGACCAGGGGACGGCTCTCTTTTAACGATATGCCTTTCGACAGGATCGCCCTGGAACTGGAACGCTGGTATGGAGTGAAGATCAGGTTTGAAGACGAGCAGCTGAAGCAGTCCCGCTTTGTGGCCACCTTCGACAAGGAGAATATTGACCAGGTATTACGCGCCCTGCAGGCTACCACCAACTTTAGCTACAGGAAAACAGATATGGATTCAACCATCATCCTTTACTAACGACTAATGACTAACGACTAACAAAAACCAACCAATAAAAAGAGGATCAACCAAAAGAAGAGGAGGGAAACAAAACCGTTTCCCTCCGGGACAACAACCGAAATCAGGCAACAGTGTTCAATTGGCGTTGGTGCTGCTGCCCTTTATCAATTAAATCCGTATGTAAAGATGCTAAAAAATCTAAAGACGGTCCCTATACAGCGGACTGTAAAAATGCTGTTGAAAATGAAATTAGTAAGCATGTTTCTCTTGCTCAGCTGTTTATCTGTATCCGCCACCACCTACAGTCAAACTGCCCGTGTTACGCTTAAAATGGAAAATAGTCCCTTAAAACAGGTGCTGCAGGCCATCCAGAAAGCGTCTCCTTACAAGTTTGTGTACAATACCAGTGTATTGCCTGGCAATGTCAGGGTGAATGTAGATGCCGATAACGAGCCCGTAGCAGACGTGCTCACCGGCATCTTTAAGAACACAGGTCTGTCCTTTACCCTCCTTGAAAACAATCTCATTGCCATTACCAGCCGTAACAAACCCTTGCAGCAGCAACGGATCTCCGGCATGGTAGTGGATGAGGATGGCCTGCCTTTGCCAGGGGTAAGCATACGCCTGAAAGGCAGTATGTCGTTCAGTACCGCTACCGACGAGAATGGCCACTTTGGGTTAAATGTACCGGCGGCAGACAACTATGTGCTGATCCTGAGCCATGTGGGCTTCGAAACCCTGGAGATGGCCATTACGCCGGAAACCAACATGAAGATCGTATTGAAGGCCGCTGCGGGCAGCCTGAAAGAGATAGTGGTACTGGGTTACACCACACAGAAGAAGACCAGCATCACCGGTTCCGTAGCCACTGTAACCGGCGATGAAATGAAGCAAAGCCCCTCCGGTAATATCAGTAACACACTGGCAGGCCGCTTACCAGGGCTCATCGCCTTCCAGGGTTCCGGTCAGCCAGGCAGGGACGATTCCCGCCTGCTGATCCGCGGTTTAAGCTCTTCCACCAATTCATCCCCGCTCATCGTTTTAGACGGTATTCCCCAGGAATCCGTAGACGCTAACGGGAACCAGGTGAACGCGGTCCTCCCGCATATTGACCCGAATGACATCGAAAGCATTTCTATACTAAAAGACGCAGGCACAGCGGCCGTTTATGGAGCACGTGCCGCCAACGGCGTGATCCTGATCACCACTAAAAGAGGCAAGGCAGGGAAACCGGTGTTAAGCTATACGGTCAATGGTACCTGGCAAAAGCCCGCCCGATTGGCAAAGATGGTAGATGGTTACGAATATGCCACCCTGCTCAACGAAGCATATAAGAACGAAGGCACTTTCAACCCGGCTACCGGTAAAGGATATACGGATGAACAACTGGAGATCATCCGCACCGGCTCTGATCCCGACCGTTACGCCAATACAGACTGGTACAGCGCATTGATGAAGCCTTCCGCTTTTCAGCAACGGCATAATCTTACTGTGAATGGCGGCAGCGACCGTGCCAGCTATTTCATTTCGGGCGGTTACCTCAATCAGCCGGGTTTATACTCCGCAGCAGGCTACAAGCAATACTCACTGCGCTCAAACCTGGATGCAATGATCAGCAACCGCATCAAAGTATCGCTCAACATTAACGGAAGGGTAGAGAAAACAACAGACCCGGTGGCAGGTTCCTCTGTAGAGACTTTTTACCGGGAGATCTCTCCGCTGATCCCCAGCCGCTTCTCTAACGGCTACTATAATTATGTCTCCATTCCCTACGGTTTCAGTTCCCTGGTAAATGGTAGTCCTTACCTGATGTCGCACGGTGATGCGGGTTATGTGAACACCGATCTGAATGTGCTGGAGACAACCGGCTCCCTGGTATACAAGGTGCCTTTTATCGAGGGCCTGTCTGCCAAAGGCACCTTTTCTTATAACAAGTACAGCACTTTTAGCAAGAACTTTGTGCAGCCGTATGTTTCTTATATCCGCAATGACAATGGTACCTACACTTCACGCACAACCGGCAATACAAAAGCATCCCTGACAGAGATTTACCGCCAGCGGCAAACCGTACTGGCAGAAGCTTCGCTGAACTACCAACGTACTTTCGGCCGGCATTCGGTGAATGCAATGGCCCTGTATACGCAGACAGAAAATACCGGAGATAATTTCCTGGCCAGCCGTAGTAACTTTCCTTCCGCCCAGATAGACCAGTTATTTGCCGGTGACCCGGCCACCGCCGCCAATGACGGCCGCGGTTTTCGCGATGCGCGCCAAAGCGTGGTAGGGCGCCTGGCTTATACCTTTAAAGACCGCTACCTGTTTGAATACAGTTTCCGTTACGATGGCTCTGATGTATTCCCTCCGGGGCAGCGCTTCGGCTTCTTCCCCTCCGTATCCGCAGGCTGGATCCTCTCCGAAGAATCTTTCATCCGCAATATCCCCGCTATCACCTTCCTGAAGCTAAGAGGCTCCTGGGGACGTTTGGGTAACGACCGCATCGGCCGCTTTGACTACCTGAGCGCCTATACGCTGGGCACCGGCCTGGAAGGCTATTACACTTTCGGCGGGGTAGATCTGCAGGCTCTAGTCCCCGGCGTGATTCCCAATACCAACTTCACCTGGGAGAAAGCAGACATGACCAACATCGGTGTGGAAGCCCGCTTCTTTGGCGATAAGCTGGGCATTGAAGGGGATTATTTTTACAAACGCACCAAAGACATTCTCGGCAGCCGCTCTTCTTCCGTACCGGCTACCATCGGTGGCACACTGCCCAGCGAGAACCTGTCTGTAATAGATAACAAAGGTTTTGAACTGGCATTGACCCATCAGAACACCATCGGGGAGATCAGCTATTTCGTGAAGCCGAATATCACCTTCAACAAGAACAAAATAATATATGCTCCCCAGCCCGCCGGCCTCTTGCCCTGGCAGAGCACTATCGGCCATCCCATCACCATAAATCCCGCCAATCTCACTAACCTGGGGTATGTGGCAGAAGGCCTGTACCAGTCCACAGAAGAGATCCAGAAAGGCCCTACGCCTTTGTACGCCAATGTGGCTCCCGGCGATATCCGGTACAAAGACCTGAACGGCGATGGTAAGATCACACCAGACGACCGTACCATCATCACCAAAGGCGATTACCCGCAGATTATATACGGCATCGCCCTCGGCGGATCGTTTAAAGGCTTTGACCTGAACGCGCTCTTCCAGGGTGCAGGCAACATTGAGAAGTATATGTCCGGCCTCGGTTCCTGGGCTTTTGGCGGTACTGCCAGCAACACCAGTCCCAGCGTGCCGATGAAACAGCACCTGGACCGCTGGACGCCCGACAATCCGAATGCATCTTACCCCCGCCTGTTCAAGGATAACCTGAATAACCAGGCTATTTCTTCCTACTGGGTAAGGAATGCATCTTACCTGCGCCTCAAGAACCTGGAGATAGGATACAGTCTGCCTGCCCGCCTGCTCTCAGGGCTCAGGATCAGCAGCGCCCGCATTTATGTAAGCGGCGCTAACCTGCTCACCTTTACAAAGATGAAAGATGTAGATCCCGAATCAGCGGTTACATCATACGGCGCTACCAGCTACCTGATACAGCGGCTGTACAATATTGGTTTTAACGTTAAATTTTAATCCGGCCTAAGATGAAGCGATATATAAAACTTTTGTTGATACCGGTATCCTTGCTCTTGCTGACTCTCAGCTGCAAGAAGGATTTCCTGGATAGTAAACCCATGGACCGTTACAGTGATGCAGACGTATGGGAAGACTCTACATTGGCTAGCCTGTTCCTCAATAACATCTACGCAGGTATCCCTACTGAATTCGGTGGAACGATGACAGATGCCCTGAGCGATGAGCTGTACTCCAGCGGCAATGTCTCTGTTTACCAGGCCACCTTCCTGCCCGCCAGCGCGCCGTACGCGCTGATCAACATGTGGGATAATTCCTGGTCTAAGATCAGGCGCTGTAACATGTACCTGGAAAATGTAGGCCGTTTGCCCGCCAGCACAACCTTTAAGAACAGAACAAGCGACGAGGTGCGTTTTCTGCGTGCCCTGTACTATTCCTACCTCATTAATTATTTCGGCGCGGTGCCGATGATCACTTCCTCGCAGGATCTGAACGGTGACCTGAATGTATCCCGTACGCCTTATGCAGGTGTGGTAGCTTTCATTACAAAGCAGCTGGACAGTATTTACCAGGCGGGCAATCTGCCTTTTAAATATCCAAAGGCAGATGTAGGCCGTGTTACCCGTGGCGCTGCACTGGCGCTTAAATCCAGGGTGCTCTTATATGCAGCCGGCTATGATAACAACTGGCAAAGCGCTTATGATGCGGCCAAAGCGCTGATCGACCTGGAAGGACAAACAGGCTATGGTCTCTTCGCGCAATATGAATCGCTCTTCCAGGAAGCCAATGACAATAACCTGGAAGTGATCTTCGATCACCAGTACCTGTCTAATTTCAAAGGCTATCATGTACATCATTATAACCTGCCCTGGGGACTGGTGCCGCCGGGTCCCAGCGCATTGAACCAGCCCACGCAGAATATCGTGGACGAGTATGAAATGGCCAATGGGAAGATGATCTCCGAAACAGGCTCGGGCTATGATCCTGCGCAACCTTATACCAACCGTGATCCGCGTTTTTATGCCAGCATCTTCTATGATGGATCATCCTGGGGGGGCACTACCCTGGATTTCAAACTAGGCTCCAATAATAATCCCAGCTTTTCGCCGCTTACAACCGGCTATGCGCTGAGGAAAATGCAGGAGCCTACCTTCAATCCCTTTGATCTGTCAAAAAGCTATGGCGGCGGACAAAACTACATCCTGCTGCGCTATGCCGAGATATTGCTCAACGGCGCTGAAGCTGCCTTTGAATTGGGCAGGGTAGAAGAAGCCCGCGGCTATATCAACCGGGTACGTACCCGTGCGGGTATGCCTGAGGTACCCGCTGGTCAGCTCACCCGTGAAAAGATCCGGCACGAACGCACCATAGAGCTGGCCTTTGAAGGCTCCCGCCTTTGGGACATCCGCCGCTGGAAACTGGGCCCCCAGAAGCTCGGCGCCGACATGAAAGGGGTGAGCATTGCCCAAACAGGCAGCAATCCAAGGGAATATAACATCGTAACGGTACTGGCCAGGTCATTCAGCGATAAGATGTACCTGTTCCCCATCTACCAGACAGAAATGGACAAGAACCCCAACCTGAAACCGAATAACCCTGGTTGGTAACCATTTATAAAAGACAAAAAGACTGACATCATGAAAAAAAGTATTGTTTCCATCAGCATGATAACAGCGGCGCTCATAAGCCTGCAGCCGGCTATAGCCCAGGTAAAGCCATCCGGTAAATATATCCTGAAAGGTAAGATTGCCGGCCTTGATACCGGTAAGGTATACCTTTCCAGGATCAGCGATCAGGAACTAACTCCCGATTCTGTTGAAGTTAAGAACGGCGCCTTTACCTTTACCGGCTCCATTGCAGAACCGCTGTTATATAGCCTGAGACCTGCCGGCGGCAAAACGGCAAAGGTATTCTTCCTGGAAAGCGGTACCATTACCCTGGAAGGCAATAAAGACTCCCTGTACAGGGCCATTGTAAAAGGTTCTCCCGTACAGGATGTGTATGCCGGTTTTTCTGAAGCCTGGAAACCCGTATCTGTAAGGGCAGGAGATATCTATACACGCCTGGATAAAGCCAACCAGGGTGGTAAGATAAAGCTGGATAGTACTACCCGTAAAGCTTTCGACGCAGAATTTGACGCCCTGCAGGGTTTTCATGACAGTATCGTTAACGCCTATATCAGGAAGCATACCGGCTCACCTGCGGCCGCCACCATTATACTGGACCGTTTTGTTACCTACCAGCAGGTGGATAAGGCAGGAGAGCTGTATAAGGTGCTGGATAAAAAGGTACAGCAGTCATTTTACGGCAGAGAGATCGTAAAAGCCCTTGAATCCGACGCGCATACGGCGCCCGGCAAAATAGCCCCTGACTTTACCCAGAAAGATACTACCGGTAAAGACCTTCAGCTGTCTGCCATGAGGGGTAGCTATGTTTTGGTTGATTTCTGGGCCAGCTGGTGCGGCCCCTGCCGTAAAGAGAACCCTAATGTAGTGGCTGCCTATAACAAGTACCACGAAAAGGGCTTTGACATTATCGGTGTTTCCCTGGATAATAAAAAGGAAGCCTGGACAAAGGCCATCAGGGCCGACGGTTTGACCTGGTACCATGTATCAGACCTTAAAGGCTGGGCTAACGAAGCAGCAGCTGCCTACAATGTTAAAAGCGTACCAGCTAATTTCCTGCTCGATAAAACAGGTAAGATCGTAGCCCGTAATCTGCGGGGCGAAGACCTGGAAAAGAAACTGTCCGAACTACTCCAATAATTGTTGTTAATTGCTTAGTTATCTGAGGGATGCCGGCCGGCATCCCTTTTTTTGTATGCGTAAAACATTTTTTCCAAACATTTGTTTTAATACAGACAACCCCCAGGGCTTTTCACTCGTATTTATGACACCAAAGCTTTGTATTTATGGCACAAATAAGTGAGAGCATACTTAAAGTAATCGCCTACTTTGATATGTTCAATCATCCGGTGACCATGGAAGAGATCCATCAGTTCCTTGACCAGCCTGTCAGGAGCAAAGACCTGGAACCAGCATTACATCAGCTGTTGGATAAACAGCTGATTTGGCGTCTCGGGCGTTTCTATAGCCTTAGAAATGACCCCCAGCTGGAGCAGCGACGGCTAAACGGAAACATGCTGGCGGTAAAGCGCCTGAAACTGGCCATGCGTATTTCACGGGTGCTCGCCTGGTGCCCTTATATAAGAGGGATAGGTATTTCAGGATCTTTGTCCAAGAACGTTGCTCACAAAGAATCAGACTATGATTTCTTTATCATTACCGTAGCAAACCGGCTTTGGATCGCGCGCACTTTCCAGTATTTTTTTGTAAAATCATTTTCCTGGCTGGGGCTACGGTATTTTTGCTGCCTGAATTATTACATAGATGAGCAGGCGCTGGAGATAGAGGAAAGGAATGTTTTTACCGCAACGGAAGTAGTTACCTTATTACCAGCCCGTGGCAGGTGCAGTTTCCAGCATTTCTCTGCCGCTAACCAATGGGTCCATGATTTTGTGCCGAATGCCGCATTTAGAAAGTTACCGGCAAAGGAAATATCATCCTGGCCATTGAAAAGATGTATAGAGTGGATGTTGAACAACCGGATAGGCGACCGGCTGAACACGGCGATAATGAAGTTCTTTTTACGGCGGTGGAAAACCCTCATGTCAAAAAAAATAGTTCACCGTACCGGCTTTGTCCTGGGCTCAATGGTGGTCGAAAAGCATCTTTGCAAGCCTATACCCCAACACTTTCAGCAGAATATATTGAACAGGTTCGAGCAAAAGATCGCTGAGATAAAAAATCAGCATACCGTCATACAGGATTGAAATGCTATCGTTTCCTGAACGAAATAATGTAATAATCTCCGATATGTCTCCATGGCCACCGGCTCTTCCATTTGTTTTCCAGCCTGGTTAAAAAACGATATGCCTTTGGATATCTGGCAGGTAGCCCTTCGAGGTAGGAGGGAGGTACAATAGTACATAAGCCTTCCAGGCCCAGTAATTCGTAATCCTGTTGCAGTGCTTCGGTAACAAAGGAAGGCTTGTAATACCAGCAGGTAAAGGGTACCCCTTCTACGTATGCAGTGCTGCCTGCTTTACTGTTAAATCTCCTGAAAGCAATCCTGAATTTTCCCCTTAGAGCCAGCAAGGTTTCCCAGAGGCAAAAGGGAGGCAGCAACACTAATGTTACCTGGCCTTTGGGCTTCAGCAATGGCCATAGCGAAACCAGCACCTGCCTCAGCTGTCCGGTACAGTTCAGTCCTGCAAAGTTGGAGAAGATAAGGTCATAGGGTCCTTTTTGATGTAAAGAATGCAGCGCAGTAAAAGAGCATTGCTCAGTGGACACCTGTTTTTCCAGCTGATGGGCCTTTACCTTGGCCCTTAATGCTTCCAGCATGCCATCTGCTATATCAGTGGCATGTACCCGGTGCCCCGCCTGCCCAAAGTAAACACTATCCTCACCGGTGCCCGCATTAAGTTCCAGTATATGGCTGCCCGGCGCCAGAAAACGGTTCACATGCTCCCTTACCCGGGCCCTTTTGTATTGGATGATTGTATTGCCGGTGTAGATATCATCAAATACATGCGATTGTTTGCTGAACGCCGATGCGGCGCTTTGCTCATTAGCAGTATGCTGATCAGCTATTGTCAATGATATCCAGTTTTATTTTTGAGATAAATGCAGCAGGAATATAGTAGGCGGCAGAAACCGCTTTTTTGATGGAAAGCTTATTGATGTTGCGCGGATGGCTGAATATCCGCTTGATATGATGCAGGGCGATGGTTTTAGCATAATTCTTATGTACATAGTAGTAGAGTTGTTTATAAAATGCCGGCTTATAAGTATTCCTGAACATCAGGGCCATCTCATCCGAGTCTGTCCAATTGGTTTTCTCCCGCAGATCTGTTTTTACTTTTTCATAAAAAACAGTGCCGGGCAAGGGATAGGATACTGAGATACCAATACTGTGTGGTAACAGATCGTTGATCATGCGGATGGTTTTTTTGATATCCTCCTTCGTTTCTCCCAGGTAGCCAAACTGTATGAAGAAGGAAGGCTTGATGTGGTGCTTTTTCTGAAGCCTGGTGGCGGCATAAATCTGTTCGGTAGTAGTTCCTTTGTCCATAGCATCCAGGATCTTCTGAGAACCGCTTTCTGCCCCCATCCATATATTATCACAACCTGCCCTTGCAAGGGCCTCTATATAATTGTCCAGCAGCAGGAGATCGGCCCTGGCTTGTATCTTGAATTTAAAGGATAGCTTTTCTTTTTCCACCAGGTCCGCAAATTCATATACCCACCCTGGCTTAAGCCCGAAGATGTCATCACAGAACCAGATATGGTCGAAGTTGAATTTGTCTTTCAATAGCTTTAATTCCTTTACCACATGCTGGGGAGAGCGTGCATTGTAACGGTTGCCATAGATGGGTTTGGCGCACCAGTTGCATTTAAAGGGACAGCCCCTTGTAGTGCTCATGTTAAGTGAAAAATATCCCACATGGCTCATCCATGATTGCCGGTAAGGAGTAATATCTATAAGGTCCCAGGCGGGCAATGGCAGACTGTCCAGGTCCTTCATCACACTGCGCTGCGGGGTTTTTACCAGGTTGTTATGCTGTTTGAACGCCAATCCGGCTATCCCGGAAAAGTCTTGTCCGCTGCGCAGGGCATTTACCAGGTCCAGTAAGGTCTGTTCTGCTTCGCCGATAATAATGAAATCAGCTCCTTCCTCCAGGTATTGTTCATAATGATCTGTTGAATCGGAAGACGAAACGATCACCGTGCAGCCCCGCTCTTTAGCTAGCTTGCTCATACTGAACGCCGCCTCCCGCATATTGGTCAGGCACATTTTGGTCAGGTAATTGAACCCGTCGTCATAGATCACGAAAAAGTCAGGTCGCCGGCCATCCAGGCAGGGTAATACCTCTTCCGGGGCCCTGGCGAACATGGTATCAAACAGCGCCACTTCATAGCCATGCTCCCGCAGGAAAGCCGCTGCATATAGGGTACCCAGCGGTGGATAAGGTTGCCCCGCTTCCCATTGCTTAGGATCAAAGCGCATAAAATAAGAATGCGAGAAAAGGACGCTGTTCATCTGGAACGGAATTATTTGGAATATTACGAACCACTATTCAAAATGATTGCCTGTCTTTGGGATTTGTCTTATTATTGCGGATATCTTGCTCCCGATGTCTGTTTCCGGTAAAATACTGTCAGCTGTGTACCGCAAATATAATCATTGCCGGGTGAATATGATGGCACTATCTGGCAGTAGCAGACATTTTTACCGGAATGCACGCGGTGCGCGGATACTTATCTATCATGGTATCTGCCTGCAGGGGCATACCAGGTTCAACACTATTTTTCTCCTGATGAAAAAATTCGAGGCCCATCTTCAGTACTTTCAACGGTACTTTAACCTCATATCTCTTGAAGACTATTACCAGCAAAGATTCCGGGATGACCGCTTCAATATTTGTATCACCTTCGATGATGGCTTCGCCAACAACTTTCATTATGTATTACCGCTGCTTGAAAAATACCAGGCGCCTGCAGCCTTTTTTGTTACCGCTATAAGGGAGGCGGGGTATGATATTTTGTGGAATGATTTTATGGGATTGCTGCATAAATATGGTCCTGCAACGCTTGACTATAATGGCAGGCAGTATAGGAAAAACCGCCATGGGAAATACATAGCAGCAACAGATGGCCATGGCCTTACAGCACAGTTGCAGGCTGGCGGCTTTGAAGAAAAGGCAGCGCTGATGGATACCTTATATTCGTTGGTACCTTTCCGTGAAATGGACATCGCTCCGGATTACTGGCTGCAGATGACCCCCGGGCAGATCGCTGCAATGGCCGCTTCACCCTTTGCGACGATTGGTTGTCATGGATATTATCATAACGACCTGGCAAAAATCCCGGCTGCAGATGCAGCCACGGAAATGCGGCAGTCTAAAAGATACCTCGAACAGACCACCGGCCGGCCCGTAAGAGCTATATCTTTTCCCTACGGGAGTTACTCTCCTGCTGTTGTTGCGGCAGCAAAAGAAGCAGGATTTGACCGCCTGCTGGCCACAGACTTCCTTTCTCCGGCTGATCATGCAGATCCGTTTATGAAAGAACGCCTGACCATCAATCCCAATATCTCCATACCTAACCAGTTATATGCGATCATCAATGGAAAGTATGCCTAATCCGGATATAACAGAGGAATATACCATTGTAAGGTTGAGTGACGACAACCTGGCTGACCTTGAACGGCTATATGCAGCGGTGTACGGAGCTGCAATACGTCCTGGTTTCTATAGGGAAAAATATGCTACCGCATACACAGGCGTTACTTTTGTTGGCTATATTGCCTACAGCCCGCAGCATGAACCGGTGGCTTACTATGGAGTGATTCCCTGCTTCATTGAGCATGCCGGTGGTAGGATACTGGCCGCTCAGTCTGCAGATACCATGACGCATCCCGGATACCGGTATAAAGGCATGTTCGCAGCATTGTCCCGTCTTACCTTCGCGCTCTGCAGGTCAGCAGGCATCCGGATTGTTTTTGGCTTCCCCAACAAAAATTCTTACCCGGGAGCTATTCGGACGGGTTGGAAAGAAACGGTAACAATGGATCATTTTGAGGTACGGGTACCTGCTTTACCGCTGGCATCGCTGGCAGCCAGATGGCCTTTTATCAGACCATTGTACCGGCGTTATCAACATATGGTTACAGCCCCATATGCTTCCCCGCTGGCAGGAGTACGCAGCACCGTAATCACCGGAGATGCCGCCGGTGTACACCGTAGCGATCCATATCTGGAATACAGGAAGTATAATGATACACAGGTACTACAGCTTGGTCCTGCAAAAATCTGGGTAAAGATCACATCGATAATGTTCATCGGAGATATGGATGGAGTGGATGAAAATAATTTTGACAGCGTAATGCGTACCCTGACGAAATTATGCCGTCGCCTTGGTATCCGGCGGCTTTCTTTCCATATAAGCCCGCATACCGCCCTGCACCGCTTATGGAGCGGCAGCTATACAGCTGTGCCTTCATTTCCTGTTTTGTTCCAGGATTTTGGCGCAGCGATGCCCCTGGAAAAGATCAGATTCACTTTTGCAGACATCGATATTTTTTAACGTATGAAGATCCTTTTCGGCACTTATGTCACCATCCCCGAATTTCATCAGCCGGATGCATGGTTACATCGAATAGAAGGCTATAAAGAGATACTGGAAAAACTGAGCGCAGATAATGAAGTGCTTAGCATAGAGCAGATCAGCTATGAAGGCATCTATCATTTCAATGGTGTGGAATACCACTTTAAGCGTTTTCCGCATAAGCACAGGCTGGCCGGTTTTTTCCCATTTCAGCAACATAGTTATATGCGAAGGCTACGGCCGGATATAGTGATCGTGCATGGTCTGCATTTTGCCATTCAGACTATTCAGCTCCGTCTGAAGCTGGGGTGGAAGGTAAAGATTATCGTACAACATCACGCTGAAAGGCCCGGAAAAGGTATCCGTAAATGGCTGCAGTGGATGGCCAGCCATTGTATCGACGCCTATATGTTTACCGCGCATGAAATGGGAATGGAATGGGTGAGAGCCGGCAATATAAGATACCCGGCCAAGATACGGGAGGTAATGGAGGCCTCTTCCATTTTTTACCCTGAAAGCAGGGCAGGGGCAAAGGCAAAGACGCAAGTGTCCGGTGAAACAGTATTTCTTTGGGTGGCCCAGCTGAGTGAAAGAAAAGATCCCGTAACCGTGGTAAAGGCTTTTCTGCGATTCCTGCCGCATAACCCGGGCGCCCGCCTGTATATGATCTATCAGGCGGAAGAGCTGCTGCCGGTTATCGAAAACCTGCTGGACGCAGATCCTGCATACCGGCAAGCGGTAATTCTTGTGGGCCGCATTCCCCACCGTGAGCTGCAACCCTGGTTCAACAGCGCGGATTTTGTTATTTCAGCGTCTCACTATGAAGGTGGCGGAGTTGCAGTGGCAGAGGCCATGTCATGTGGTTGTATTCCCTTGCTGACAGAGATCCTTCCCTTCCGGAAGATGACTGGTTACGGTTCCTGTGGGCGTCTGTTCCCGGTAGGAGATGCAGATGCATTGCTGGCTCTCTTGCTGCAAACACCTGGTATGGACCTGGAAGAAGAACGGAAGAAGACGCTGGAGCAATTCCGGAGCCAGTTGTCATTTGAAGCAATTGCAAAGCATATTCAGGAAGTAATTGCTTCGGTGTAGCCATATAGCCGCATCATGCGGCTGGCGCAGTCCTCGATAGCATAGGGTAGTACCGGTGTACGATCCGCAGGCGGTTGCAGCAGCAGTTCCAGCGCTTTAGCAGCCATGTCCTCCTTGCTTTGCGCATGGTGCCAGTGTGGTATGCTCACAGCCATCGGCTTTACAAAGCTGATCACCTGTGCGCCCGCATACAGCGCTTCTGCCATTACGCCTCCAAAACCTTCGTATGAAGAGGTGTGCAGCAGGACACGGCTGCGCTGCATTAATTGCAGTACCTCGCCGTGAGCTCGCTGTCCATATAATTGAACATTATCTTGTAACCCAAGCGTTTCCACTAACGACTGCAAACGCTCATGTTCAACCCCTTCCCCGCATATAATGGCCCGAATGCCTGGTAGCTGTTGTTTCAGTATGCTGATCACTTCAATAAACTGGTCATACTGTTTTAAGGGGATCAGGCTTCCCACCCCAATCACATCTGTATCAGCCATTGCGCCATCCGTGGAAAAGGCGCTGGTATCAATGCCCCAGGGTATTACATGCTGCGGCCTTATATGGTGGTTCCTGTTAAATTCCTCTACCAGGAAATCAGATAAAGCAATAAGCATATCCGGCGCAGGCCTGATAAGTTTTACCAATTTCCAGTTCTGCTTACGGGCGTCCTGGCCCAATATCCAGGTGTAATGCTTTACATGGTAAAGTGTACTGAAATATTTTCCGAGCAGGGAGCAATCCGTGCACCAGCAGCTCAGGATGCCGATGATAAGATGATCTTTCCGGAGTTGTTTCAGCTGTTGCCAGCCTTTCCACAGTATAGGCAAGGATTTAACAAACTTTGGGTTCCCGCCTCCCAGGCTGATCACGGTATTGCCATGCCATTTGTAGGTGGAGGCGGTATAGGGGTAATGTAATGCTAATACGATCACACGCAGATCGGGGTAGCAGCGGTTAAGTGCCTTCACCATGTTTTGATGTGAAGGTATACAGGTAGTATCTGCCTCATTCTCTGCAAAACCAGGTGTAAGCAGGATCAATGTTTTCGTAGTATCAGGCATGACAGCCCAATTTAATTAAAATCTGTAAGTAATCGATCCCTTGATGTTAAAAGGTATGCCCGGTGTAAAATGTATCTCCGTTACCGGTTCAGCTTCATTCTTCAGTCTTGATTCCGTTGCAAACTGTGTTTCATTCCACCGGGTATTGAAAATATTTTCCGTGATGATGCCCAGGCCGAACTGCTTCCATTGGTAGCTGAGATTCATGTCTGTAACAAAATACCCTTTTGCCACAATAGAATTATCCTCATTGGCGGGCCGCTTACCCATATACCCGCTTTTAATGCTGCCGGCCCAGCCGGAGGGGTGCTGTACGCTGAAACCAGCGGTAAAGGTGAAATCAGGGGCCAGCGGTATACGGTTGGCGCCTTTTGGTTCGTCCATACTCCTGGCATAGGTATAGGTAAGGTCACTGTTAAAGAACAACCAGTTTAACAGCTGGTAACGGATGCCCAGATCAACACCCTTTCTTTCGCTGCGGCCACTGGGTTCTACCACGCCTTCATCACCAACGTACACAAATTCCTGTTGCAGGAACAGGTACCACAGAGCCGTATTGACAATGAGCCGTGGTGCAGGTTTCCAGCTAAGGCCCGCATCTGCGCCCCAGGCGGCAGGCAGGATCTCTTTGCCGTTTTCTGCAACTACCACCCTGGTATCATTGCTGTGAAAACCTTTGCCCAGCTTTATAAAATATTGCAGCGAGCTGTTGGCCGTATACAGGAAATTCAGCTTAGGGCTGAGAATGGCCTTGCCTGCGGTTTGGACTGATCTGCGCTTTCAGGCAGTAAAGTGCTGTGAATATCCCGGATGTTGTGGTATACGCTATAAGAATAGCACTAACAGCAAGGCTACAATCGCCGGGAGTGCCTGCTTAACGAATATCGATCTTGAAGCGGTGGCTGCTCCGTAAATGCCTGCTATAATAACACAGCTGAGAAAGAATATAGCCACATTCCTGGCCCACTCAGCATCAGCTATGAACAGGGACCATATCAGCCCGGCTGCAAGGAAGCCGTTATACAAACCCTGGTTGGCCGCCAGTGCTTTGGTAGGTTCAAACAGGTGCTCCGGGAAAGAACGGAACGTCTTCCTGCCCACGGTGGTCCAGGCAAACATTTCGATCCATAAAATATACAGGTGCTCAATAGCTACAAGCAATACAAAGATCTTGGCGATAAGGGACATGGATAAAGGTGGTTTATAGTGACCACTAAAATTAATGCTTTTGCGCTAATCAGGTAAAGTTTTTGATATATATCAGGCGTAGCAAACCTGAATTGTATGAAAAGTACCGCGCAAATAAAGGGGCACCCCATACACCCCATTCTTGTTACTTTTCCTATTGCCTTCTTTATCGGAACGCTCATCTTTGACATACTGGCTTTAGCAAATAACCGTACTGATTTTGCCTTTGCAGCCTGGTGTCTGCAGATAACCGGCGTTGTAAGCGCATTGCTGGCTGCCGTGCCTGGTATTGTTGATTATTTCTATACCGTGCCGCCCAGGAGCTCAGGTAAGAAACGCGCTACGCAGCACGGAATACTGAACGTGCTCAACGTAGTGATATTCTTTCTTGCCTGGATGCTGAAAGAAGACCGGAGTCTGCCGTCCGTCCCCGTATTGTTAATGGAAGCAGCCGGGATCGTGATACTAGGTTTCGCAGGATGGATGGGCGGCACCCTGGTATACCGTAACCAGATAGGAGTAGATATCCGTTATGCAGGCGCCGGCAAATGGAAAGAGATGCATATAGATGGCCATCAGCAACGTGTGCAGGTAGCCACTGCTGATGAGCTGAAAACAAACCAGATGAAGCTTGTGCATGTAGATGATAAACGTATTGTCATTGGCCGGACAGAAAAAGGATACGTAGCCTTTGACGACCGCTGTACCCACAGGGGCGGATCACTGGCAGGTGGCGCCCTGATATGCGGCACTGTTCAATGCCCCTGGCATGGGTCGCAGTTTGATACATCCGGGGGACAGGTAAAAGCCGGTCCCGCAAAAGCAGGGATCACCATTTATCCGGTCACAGAGGATAACGGGAAGGTCTATCTTAATTTATAGCTCACTGATATTGTGTAGGCAGGGCCACAGTATGCAGAAAAGATTCCCCTGGCAGGCGCTATTTATACAGTGCCTGATCTTTCAGGTAATCAATGCCCTGCTCTTTCAGATAATGGATGCCCCATTCGCTGAGGAATTCATATAAGGGAGAGAACGATTTACCTAGATCGGTTAACGTATACTCCACCCGGTAGGGTTTTAATGATAGTACTGTCTTTACGATCAAACCATCCTGCTCCAGTTGCCTGATCTGCTGTGTCAGCATTTTTTCAGATACGCCCGGCAGGTTATCCCTTATTTCACTGAAGCTCTTCTTTTCAAAACGATGCAGGTGCGACAGGATCAGGATCTTCCATTTTCCGTTAACAAAATGCAGGCTTACATCAATGGGGCAGGTGAATGTTCTGTTGTTGAATGTTATCATGCTGCTACAGTTATCGGGCTTACTTTCCGGTAAGTTATTGCCCGGGTAAATATATTGAAATAGTTTTGGCGCCAATCAATACGATATGAAAACGATCCGTTATTTTATCCTGTGCTGTACAATGCTGTGCACGCATCATCTTATGGCGCAAACTCCCGGCAAAAATATGAAAGCAGCCAACAATTATTCCGTAGAAATTATCCGGTACACCATTGCTCCCGATCAACAAGACAATTTTGAAAAAGCTTACAGTGAAGCCGGTAAGTTCCTGCAGGCCTCTCCTTATTGCCTTGGTTATGAAGTGATCCACGGCGAGGAAGAGCCTTCTAACTACATCGTTACCATCTACTGGACCTCTAAAGAGGATCATCTGAACGGCTTCAGAAAAAGCAGTGACTTCGGTGGCTTCTTTCAGTTAGTACGGCCCTTTTTTGCTAATATTGGTGAAATGAAACACTATAATCACACAGCCATCACATGGAAAAAGGAAAAGTAATACCTAGCCTGTATGAATGGGCCGGCGGCCAGGAAGCGCTTGAACAACTGACATCCGTATTCTATGCCAAAGTACTGAAAGATGATCTGTTGTTCCCCGTTTTTCAGCATATGTCTGCAGACCACAGCAAACATGTAGCACATTTCATTGCAGAAGTTTTTGGCGGCCCTAAGCTGTATTCTGAAGGTGATAAAGGCAGTCATGCTACCATGGTGGCTCATCACCTGGGTAAGATGCTGGACGAGCCTAAACGCAAGCGATGGATGGCTTTATTACTGGAAACCGCCGATGAAGTGGGCCTTGCAAATGATCCTGAATTCCGCTCTGCCTTAGTTGGCTACCTGGAATGGGGCAGCCGCATAGCCGTGATCAATTCAACTGCGGAGATGAACCCCGTGAATGAGCAGGAGCCCATGCCTAAGTGGGGATGGGGAGAACCGGGTGGGCCGTACCAGGGCTGAAAGAGGGTTTAATAATCATTTGTTAACGACGGCAGTTATTTTTTAACTGCCGTTAACACCACTCCCAATCCATCTTCCTCCGGGCTCTGATACTTTACCCCTGTAATTTCCCCGTCCTTCATCGTCACAATCATCGGGTAAATATCCTTCTCCTTTTCCGGGTACCTTATCACATTGCCACTATCCACCAACACTTTACTACTACTCATCACCTCAGCCCCCAATTTTATCCTTAACAACTTCAGTGACTGTGCCCTGGTGAAAATATACTTTACATCCTGCGCGGAAGTATAATGTCTTTTCACAAAATCTTCCGCTGTACTGATACATCCCTCACAGCCCTGGTTAGGGATGATCACATAATGTCCTGTTGGCAACAGGTGCCCATCTACTTTCCGTAAAGCCTGTAAGAGTTCTCCATTTGGTTGTTTACAGGCAAACAGTGATGATAGCAGTAATACACTACAATACCATTTTAATCTGTACATATTGTGCAATATTCTGGTCATGATTAGCAGCATTCAGAAAATATAATCCATCACTGGTGAGGAAGAAATTATCCAGCACCAGTCCTTTGGGGAGCGCAGCTTCCCCCAGGTACTGATAGTCTTTATCAAAAGCGATGATCTTAGCGTGTTTCTCACCTATCTGCTCCGCATCCAGTTCTTCCGGTGGAGGCGGCAATTGTAGCAGGCGGTAATACCGATGGTGGTATTGATCGTAGATAATATTCCTGTAAGAAGGCGTAGCGGTAAAATAGCGCAGCGCTTCATCCGGATCTTCCATTTTTTTATGCCCTTTGGGAAGCGCGGTAGCAGTGATACATTGCTGGTCCCGGGTACCGGCATATACAGAATGGATCTGCCAGCTACTGTCTATTACCTGCAGATAGTGATCCGCCGGAAGGCTAAGCAGCAGCTTGCCTTCTGTTTCATTATAAGCTGCATAAGGGGTACGCATATGTACGCCTCCCCAGTTGCCGCTGTGATATACTTTTGGATAGGGCACTTTATAGTCAACCTTACCATCGGACAGGTGCACAATGGAACAGATGGTCCTGCCTGCCGGTACATCACTTTCATGCTCGCCGATGAGGTACCCGGTGCCGATAATATCATTTCCCCTGAAGATGATGGGTGCGGCATTGCCGGCATTGGGAAACGCCGGGTTAAAAGCGTGGCTGGGCTGCAGGCCTTTCCTGATAAAAGACCAGTCGCTGTATACACTGTCCCGGTTCATACTATAGCAGTATAGCTTAAAGGCGCCATAGGCATATAGCAACACGCTGTCCCTGTTCAGGTACCGCATAAAAGTGATCTTCTGATCAACAGGCACTGCCTGCGTATTCCTGGGTAATAAAGGCGCCGCGGTGTCTGCCAGCGGGTATTCCAGCAGGCGTTTGTTATAGCTGTCAAATACCATGAGTGAATGGCTGCGCTCAACATAATCAACCGGCGTTTGTACGCCGATTACCAGTGAGCTGTCCAGGTAAAGCCGGAGTGTATGACCGATGGATATCTTTAGCGGGACCACCGCTCCATGGTCTTCGGTACAGGAACTGACAGGTGCTACATGCTTTCCGCTACAGCCAATAATACAGGTAAATACTACAGAGAACAGGAGAGGGGCTAGCCTTATAGCAGCCCCTCTGGTAATACGCTTATTGTACATAGATCGTACAGTTAGCCACTTCTCCTTCCAGTACGGAGCCGCAGTAATAGTAACGCTGCCCGTTGTAAACCTCTGATTTACACTTTCCGTTCTTGATAGGATGAGGGCCGGCGCAGGCGATAGAATGTGCAGGTGGAACCCAGCTAAGTACGGCTACGCTGACAAATGCCAACAGAATAAAGGCTTTTTTCATTTGAATGGATTTTGGGTGTGGAACTAAAGGGTTTATCAATTTCAAGATACTGTTTTTTCCGGATTTGAGAGAGAGAATGCATTATGTCACCCTAAAACTGCAGGTGGTCAATACAAAAGCCTCCAAAGCAATGGCAAAAGCTAGGTTTGCTGAAAAATAAGGATATGCAAAACACTACAAGACAAACCTACCTTGACTGGCTGCGGATCATCGCCATTGTAGGCGTGCTCTTATTCCATGCCACTTCTCCTTTCGCCGAAGATTATGACTGGCATGTGAACAATGCCACCAGCAGTCCGCTGCTCTCGGAGTTCGCCTTCTGGCTCAGCGGTTTCAGGATGCACCTCTTATTCTTCATTTCAGGCACGGTATCCTGGTTCATGGCCAGCAAGCGTACTGCCGGCGGGTTCATAGGGCTCCGTTTCCGCCGCCTGTTCATCCCCCTGCTGGCAGGCATGCTGCTGGTAATACCGCCGCAGATCTATATGGAGCGCTTAAACCAGGGGTATAAAGGCAGCTTCCTGGATTTTTATCCCAGCGTCTTCAATTTCCGCCCTTATCCGGCAGGCAATTTCAGCTGGCACCACCTGTGGTTCATTGCCTACTTGTTTATTTATGATGTAGTGCTGGCGCCCTTCTTTGCCTGGGCCGTATCTCCGCGGGCAAAGAATTTTGTGAACCGGCTGGCTTTCTTTGCAGCGGGCAAACGTATCTACTTCCTGATGCTGCCTTCCGTTATCTGGTTCTCGCTGACTGTGCTCCGCTTTCCGCAGGATCAACGGGTAGTGGGCGATTATTGCTTCCTGCTCTACTGGGCGCTGTTCCTCCTGGCCGGTTTTATCTGCATCCTGCAGCCTGCGCTGATGGACAGCCTGGAACGTAACCGCCGTTTCTCCCTCTCCATGGCATTCTTATGTACCCTGGTGATAACCGCCCTGCGCTGGAGCAAGTTTGATCTCGAAGTATATCTGCCCGATTGGGAGAGCAGCTGGATAACGCCCTTCTTTATTGCGCGCCGCGCGCTGAATGCCTGGTTCTGGGTGTTTGCCCTGGTGGGATACGGTAAAAAGTATCTGCACAAGAGGCCCGCTTATATAGATTATCTGAACCAGTCTATATACCCCTTCTATATTCTGCATCAGACAGTGATGGTAGTTATAGCTTATTATGTGGTGAAGACACAGGAAACCATCGGCATGAAATATCTTTTCATTGTGCTCACCACCCTCACCGTCTCTATGGGTATTTATCATCTCTTTATCCGTCCTTTTGCCATCACCCGCTTTCTCTTCGGGATGAAAAGCAGTCCTAAAAAGTCTCCTGCCAAAGCACCTGCCGCTATACCTGCTATCAGTCTGAAACAAGGCATAGAACTGGCCGGGGCATAAAAGTCTTACGATCTTTGTTTAACTTGATCATTATGTTTAAAAACCGCTTGAAATATTTTTTTCCTGCAGTGTATGGTCTCTGCGTTTACATCAGCATTCGCCTGGTAACGGATGTGATCATTGGCAGCCGCTTCTGGATGCGCCCATGGAAACTAAATGCTATCGAGATCGGAGCATCAGTTATTGTAGGCTATATTACGGTAGCAGCCATGCACTGGATGCTGAAACGGAACCTGCAACGCTATCATCCGCCCATGCGCACAGCAGCAGTCATGAAAGAGTTTGCGGACGTAACACTTTGTACAGAGCTTATTTGTACAGTTACTGTGATCCCCTTAGCAGCTTCTACAGACGATGGGCTGCAGTGGTTCGATGCGGTGAATATCTATATGATCCCCGCATTGTATAGCCTGCTGTACTATGCGCTCATCCGTGGCAATGCCTTCCTGAGGAAAAGCTATGAACAGCAGCTACAGATAGAGAAGATCAGCAATGATCAGTTGCAGACAGAACTAAGGTTTCTCAAAGCCCAATACCATCCGCATTTCCTGTTCAACGCTCTTAATACAGTATACTTCCAGATGGATGAAGATGTGAACCAGGCCAAGCACACCATAGAAGAGCTGTCAGAATTGTTACGCTATCAGCTGTATGATCAGCAGCAAACCGTAAGCGTGGGACAGGAGCTGCAATACCTGCAATCCTTTATCAATCTGCAGCGCATCCGCATGAACGAGCACCTTTCGCTCAGCGTTCATTTTGATGAAGCGCTGAACGGCCAGCAGCTATATCCGCTGCTCTTACTGCCCCTGGTAGAGAACGCCTTTAAGTATGCCGGCGGCGAGTACTGGATCCGGATAGCAGCCATATTAAACGATGGCAATCTGCAGTTCCATGTAAGCAATGCCAAGCCGGTCATGATTCCCCAAAGAAAGGTAGGGGGCATTGGCCTGGAAAACCTGAAAAGAAGATTAGCTTTGCTGTATCCCGGCAAGCATACGCTGAACATCACGGATGAGGAGGATAGCTTTGCCGCCGACCTGTCCATCCAGATCTGACCAAATAATAAGCTATGAAGATTAAGTGTGTAATAACCGACGACGAACCGGTAGCCCGTAAAGGGATCAAAGGCTATGTGGAGAAAGTGGATTTCCTGGAGCTGGTAGGCGTTTGTGAAGATGCCGTTACATTAAATAACCTGCTTCGTGAAAAGGAAGTGCAGCTCCTGTTCCTGGACATTGAAATGCCTTATATCAATGGACTGGAACTGCTGCAAAGCCTGCCACGCCCGCCCAAGGTGATCTTTACCACCGCATATGAGCAATATGCCCTGAAAGGATTTGAGCTCGAAGCGGTTGACTACCTGCTGAAACCTATCTCTTTCGAGCGCTTCCTCAAAGCTGTGAACAGGGCCTATGAACTGTTTAAAACAGTACAGCAGCCTGTGGCAGACTACCTTTTTGTTAAAACGAACGATAAGCTGGTAAAAGTGAACTGGAAGGATATTATCTATATAGAATCGCTGGAGAACTATGTAAGTATCTATACTGCTCAAACCCGCTATATCACTCATATTACCCTTAAGTCAGTGATCGAGGGCATCACCGATCCTGCTTTTATCCAAACGCATAAATCCTTTGTGGTAAACGCAGCTAAAATAACCGGTATCGAAGGGAATGTGATAGAACTGGGCAAATTCCAGGTACCCATTTCCAGGAGTATGAAAGAGACAGTGATGGAAAAGATCGTGAATAACAGGTTGCTGAAACGGTAATCAGACTTTTTCTGCGACGATAATGATCCGCTCCTTTTCCAGCACCATGCCCATAATGCTCATACTTTCTTCCTTTTCTTCTGCTGTTTCACAAACACGGAATCCGGCCTTTTCCAGTTGCGTAATAGCGGCAGGCGCATCATACAACCTGAACCCGTATTGTGTAAAAGGAAGCTGCTCCATAAAAGCCCGGCTGCGGATGCCTATGCTTAAGCGGCCGCCAGTTTGAAGCACCCGGTATATTTCCCGCAATTGCAGCTGGGGGTCTTCCCAGAAATAAAGGGTGTTTACGGTATACACTTTATCAAAGAAATGGTCCGCATAAGGCAGCTCAATCCCATTCACCAGGGTAAAATGAGCAAAGCCTTCCGCTACCAGCGCGCTGTTCATTTCCTGTGCCGCCTGTACCATGGTTTCTGAAATATCCACGCCATAGTACCGGAGTCCGGCCGCCCGGGAAAGTAAGTAGGGTACATAGCCGCCATTACCGGGGCCTATTTCCAGTATAGTATCCTGATCCCGGCAAGCCAGCAGGTCAATGGTGCGTTGTATCATGCCGCCGTTATTCACATGCATGTTACCGGCTACTTTCATGCCTTCTTCACCCTGTGGGCGGCTTAACTGGCTGGCAATGCCGCGGGCATCCAGATGACTCATTTCATTGTTGCTCATAGTACAATATACGCTTTAAAAGAAAGGGCCAGGCGCTATTGCCTGGCCCAGCTTACAGGATAGTTATTTCGTTGCCAGTTTTTGCGGTATGGTATAGATCATCTCCGCTACACCGGCGGTCTTTGCACCTACCCGCACATAGGCATAGCCTTTGGATATGAGCGACTGCGGAACGGTTACACTTAGCGTGATGGGCGCTGTAATATCCGTTATCTCTGATGCCGGTTTGGCTTTGGAAGCTACACTGTTCACCTGGTCTACGATAGTCGTCGCGCCCACATAAAGCGTTACGGCATCCAGCGGCAGGCTGTTATTTACCTGCTGGAGGCTGAAGGTAGCGCTGATCGTGGTGCCGTTCTGTGTCATGGAAGCCCCGTTGATCATAAAATAAGGTGTTACCGGTACTTCTATTTCCGTAGCGCCGTTTACGTTAACGTCTATGGTGTCGCTGTTGTTCACCCAGGGACCGTTACCCCTCAACAGCACCAGCTTGTATTTACCATCAAAAACCGAGGCGGAGAAGGTACCGTCCTGCGCCAGGTATAGGGGTATTTTGGTGCTCAGTTCAAAGCCCGGCTGCCACAATTCCAGCTGTACACCATTGGAACGCAGGCCTATAGGTTGCTTCTGGTAGCTTACCTGGCCTTTTAGAGTAGAGGCAGGCGCCTGATAATTATCCTTTTTGCATCCTGCAAGGCTGACTGCAGCCATTGCCAGGAATAATATAAAGTGTCGCATAGTCATGGATTAATGGAATGGATTTTTCACAATTTTAGGATTATTATTGATAACTCCCTGGTCAATGGAGGAATAATAATTTCCCAGCTGGAAAAAGCGGGGCGCCCTGAACCTGGGTGCTACCATCTTCACAAATACATATTTACCGTTACGGGCGGCGTCTCCCGGCCGTACTACCCGGTAGGGGTATAGTGCATATACCATCGCAGTGGGGCTGCTGAAATTGCCATTCCAAACCTTATCGGCCAGTCTCCAGCGTTTCATGTCCCACAGACGGTGATCTTCAAATGCCAGTTCTGCACGGCGCTCATTCTGTATACGAGCCATGGTCAAGGTGCCCAGACTGTTGGGAGGGAAGCCTGCCCGTTCACGTATAGCGTTCACGTAAGTAAGCGCATCGCCTGTTTGCCCCAGTTCAAAAGCTGCTTCCGCGGCGTTCAGGTATACTTCTCCCAGCCGGAACCAGATCCACCATATATCGCTCTGTATACCACGTGTGCTGGTACGGGCGCCTGCATCGATATACTTCCGCAGGTAAAACCCGGTATTAGACACTTCCTGGATGGAACGGTGCGGGCCGGAGCTGCCGGTCAGCTGCTTTCCATCCGTGTAGGTGGTGTTCAGGTCACTGCCTTCTACCACGCGATAGCTGTTGGTGGAATCAACCCAGGCCATTACACCGGCTTGTATGCCCACGGGTAATCCTTTAAAGGTGGTGCCGGGGTATATAATGGTGCCGTATAAACGTGCATCCTTGTTGGCAAAAATGTCTTCCGGGTTGGTGTAGTAAATGAAATCGCTGTTGTCTTCCGTGCGGGTTTTCAGTGTGCCTGCTGTGCCGTCCAGGTATTCATAGCTTTCCACCAGGTTCAGTGAAGGCGTAACGGAAGAAGAGCCAAGGTTATCTTCGCGGATACCGCGTACGATATTATCATAAGAGAACCAGTGGCGTTTCTGCGGACTCAGAAAATCCTTCACAAAAATAGCTTCCTTGTTCCCCGATTTTTTAGTGATCGCTTCATAGAAGTTTTCGCCAATATTCGGGTTAACCTTATACAGGGAATAGAGCCCGCTGCTGATGATCTCTTTAGCGGCCGCCAGTGATTTGGTATAATAGTCATTGGCCCTGCCTGCGGGAATACCCACCTCGCCGCCAGGTGTACTGATAGGCGCCGGCATCAGGTTGTTGTATTTGGCAATAGATCCGGCGTACAGCATGGCCCTGCTTTTCAGCGCCAGTGCGGTGTATTTGTTGGCCCTTGATACGTTACCGGCATTGCCCAGGTCTTCCTTAATGGCATCTACCTCGCTCGCAACAAAATCATACACTTCCTCTTCTTTGGCTCTCGGTACCTGCAAGCCGCTGGCGTTGCCGCTGTAATCATAGATCAGCTGTTTGGTCACCAGCGGAACACCGCCCATTCTTTTTACCAGCTCAAAGTAGCTGTAGGCGCGTAAGAAGCGCAGCTCCGCGGAGAACTGTTTTTTCTGGGTATCAGTCAGCTTTACACCGTAAGTGCTGATGTTTTCCAGCGCCAGGTTAATATCGCGGATCAGCGTATAGTTCCATAAACGCCAGCTGTCATACCCGTAGGAGGGAATGTTGTTACGCCAGTCCTCATTGGATTGCCCGGACCACATCGCGTCGTCAATATTAGCCATATCCCGCCACTGGGCTATCCTGCCATCAGCCCCTGAGTTGTTGATGTCCTGCAGGCCCGATTGTACCGGTAGTCTGTCGTAAAAATTGGCCAGCAGCGCCACTATCTGTTTTGGGTCATTCCATACCTGGTCTTCCAGCAGTATGTTCTTGGGTTGCCTTTCCAGCCAGTCTTTCTTACAGGCCGGCAGCAGGTAAAGGCAGATGCCCAGTATAATACCTATATATTTCTTTTGCATAGTCTTCAACATTAAAGGGAAAGATTAAAACCAAAATTATACAGCCGTTGCTGCGGATATACGAGCCCGTTAGTAGAGCTGATCTCCGGATCTATTTCATACTTTTTCACATTGTCCAGCGAGAACAGGTTAGTTCCGTTCGCATAAACCCTCAGCCCGTTGATACCCCAGCGTTTCAGCCATGTCTTTGGAAAATTATAGCCGAGCTCCAGGTTCTTCAAACGGATATACCGCACATTGGTGATCCAGAAATCGTTGGACTGGTAGTTAACGTGCGTGGTATTGTCTTTCCGGATGGCAGGGTAGGTGCCGGCTATCCAGCGGCTGTTCGGGTCATAGGGATCTTCCCGGTGCCAGCGGTCGGTAAACATGTAAGCCGGCGAAGAGCCGTTGTTCTGGAAAGGATACCTGAGCTCCCAGTCTCGCAGGTAGGATTGCATCGCAGCGCCTGCAAAATCAAACCGCAGGGTAAAGCCATTCCAGCCAACGCTGCCGTTAATGCCAAAGCTCATATAGGGCTGCGCGCCCTGTGCATAGCCGATAGGCCGCTGATCAAGCCCGTTAATGATCTTGTCGCCATTCACATCTTCATATTTGAAGTCGCCCGGCAGTTCCGTCCTGTTGCCTTGTCCGTCATTGTTGATCTGGTAATTATCGATCTCCTCCTGCGATTCAAAGCGGCCGGTCACGTGATATCCCCAGGTAATGCTGGCCCAGCGGTCTTCTGCGGAGTTCCGGTATTTATCCCAGGAATTGCCGAAACGTGGCTTATAGGTGCTGAGTATCTTGAGCTTGGCAACAGTGGCGTTTATACCGATGGAGTAGTTTACCTTGCCTGCTTCTCCGCTGTAGGTTACCATGCCTTCTATGCCCCTGATAGCATCTGAATTCAGGTTGTCGTTAGGCAGCGTATAGCCTACTTCACTAGGTAACAGCACGTCATAACGTGCGGCTGGTAAGCCGGTACGTTTACGCTGGAATACATCAAGCTGCCCGGATAATTTTCCGTTCAGCACAGTAAAGTCAATACCCAGGTTGATAGAACGGTTCTTTACCCACGACAGCTGCGTAATGGGCAGGCCCCTGGGCCGGATGCCGATCGTATAGGCACCGTTCAATACTGCACCGCCCTGGTTAAAATTATAGCCGGGAAGGTAGCTGAAAGGCTGCGGGGCATCGCCGTTGCTAAACCCGATCTCGCTGCCGGTCTCTCCATAAGAAGCCCTGATCTTCAGGTCATTCACCCAGGCGCCCAGCCTGTCTTTCAGAAAGGGCTCCTCTGTAATACGCCAGCCCAGTGAAACGCCGGGAAAGAAGCCCCAGCGCCGTCCTTTGGCGTAGAGGTAAGATCCGTCATAACGGCCCAGCAGCTCTACCAGGTATTTCTGCCGGTAGTTATAATTTAACCGGCCGATATAGCCTGCCCGGGCTTCTGTAGCCCATTCATCCGACAGGTAATCCTGCTCGGAGAGATATTGCGTAGAGACGTAATTGTTAGTGGGGATGGTATGTACCACGTAATAAGCGTTCTCATAGTCAGAACGTTCGTAGGCGGCAACGGCCGACAGGCCATGCGGGCCAAACTGCTTGTTGTAGTTCAGCTGGAACTGTGCATAACGGGATACTACATTCCGCTTGTGCCTTTCACGCCAGGGGTTCTGGTTGCCGAAGCCCGGCTGTGTGTTATAGCTATCTGTAGCAGCATCGTATTTGTAAGCGTCCCAGGTATATTCAAATCCGTCAAATTCCTCGTTCAGGTAATTGTAGGAGTAAATACCCTTGGCCGTTAAACCGAATGCGAAATCATATTGTGCATTCAGGTTCACGTTGATACCCCGCCACCATTCATCTACCCATCCGGTAATATCATCACGGTAGGTGGCCGGGTTCACATTCACGTTATGTGTTTGGTTAATGTAGTTGGGATTATCATTCGCATAAGGGCTTTCTGTAGGCCACATGCTGAAGATGCTCAGGAAAGGATTGAAATAATCGTCCAGCCCGGGCACGCCTACGTTATGTGTTTTCTCCAGGCGGGCGCTGATCTGCGTACCTACCTTCAATCCTTTGGCGAGGCTGCTTTCCAGGTTAGCCTGCAGGTTGGTGCGTTCAAAACTGTAGTCCCGCACAATAGCATCCTGGCTGATACGGCTTACAGAGAGATAATAGTTGGAACGCTCCGAGCCGCCGGAGGCGTTGGCGCTCAGGTAGTACTGCGGCACATTGGGACGCAGCACTTCTTTATAATAGTCATAGCTTTTGTAGCCCTTCTCCGTACCGGCCTCCCATTTGGCCAGCTCTTCACGTGAATACAGCAGCGAAGGGTCTCTGCCCAGGTTTTGCTCTGACTCTACCAGGGCCCGCACATACTGGCCTGCATTGGCAGGGCGGGGATAACGGGTAAAATTCTGAAAGCCGTAGTAACCGGAAATGTTAATACTGGGCCTTTCACCCCGTCTGCCTTTTTTGGTGGTCACCAATACAACACCATTGGAGGCACGTAAGCCGTAGATGGAAGCAGAAGCATCTTTCAGTATCGTTACGCTTTCAATATCCTCTATACCCAGGCTGTTGAAAATATCCTGTCCTGATCCCTGTGTAAAGCCGAAAGAGGTGGTGCTCACGCTACCGGTATATGGCACACCGTCTATTACAAACAGGGGAGTACCCAGGTTCCTGATCTGGATATTGGTGCCTCTGCCGGGCCTGGAGTCTGGAGACCGGGCCGTAATACCGGGCATCTTACCCACCAGTGCGGCAGAAACAGTGGTGGCGGGTGTCCGCACCAGGTCTTCTGATTTTACCGCGCTCACGGCGCCGGTAACGGAAGCTTTTCTTTGTGTGCCATAGCCTACCACTACAATATCAGTGAGGCTGCTTGCCAGTTGTTCCAGGCGGATACGCAGGCTGGCATTACCGCTCAGCGTTATTTCCCGGCTTTGGTAGCCAACGCTGGTAATAACGATGGTGCTGCCTTCAGGCGCCTGCAGCGAGAAGCTCCCGTCCTGCGCGGTAACGGCGCCTTTTTGGGTGTTCTTAATGATCACAGAGGCGCCGGGTATGGACATGCCTGTTGAATCACTGACAAGGCCCCGGAAGGTCTTTATAGGACCCTGTTGTGAAAATACAGGCTGCCACAGGCAGCAACATACGGCTGATAACAGGCAAAGCAATAGCCGCTTCTTGTGCAAGAAGTGTAATAAGGATTTCATAACGTCATTTTTGGTTGAATAGAAGGAAATAGAATACCTGCCGGATGATCGATCATCCGGAAAAATGTACGCTTGTACCGGGTATTAACGGTAAATAGGCAAAATGGCTAAGTGAACAAGGATTTGGTCTGGCTTGTTTTCATACGGGAATGTTTGATGTTGGTTAATAAATATGGAAATAGTGGCCTCGCTGGATACTACATAAACGGCTGCTATAGCGGCATGATCCATGTACTATAAAAATAGAAAAAATAAATGTCAATCTAACACTTTAATGGAAAATAAACCGGATATCTCAAATCTGCTTTTTTTATGGTAATTTTATTTTATGCTTAACCTGAGATTTAATTACCCCTCCGTGAAAACGGAAGCCGATATTTTTGAGCAATATATAAGAGGACTGCCTGAGCATGAAAAATATGGAATGCTGTCTCCCGGTTCATTCTGGCCTGATAAACCCGTCGTACAATTGCTGGGTCAGTGGCTGCAGCTGCCGGCCGATACCCTGCGCCACCGCTCCGAAGTGATCAGCACCTGCAGCGGCAACAGCGCCCTGCACTGTATCCTTACCTGGTTCCGGGATACGGAACAAACCGCTGCTATCGAGGAGTTTACCTACACCTCTTTTAAGGCAAGCGCCGGAGAGCTGGGGTATGATATGCATACCATCGCCTGCGACGATCAGGGCATGGTGCCGGAGGCCCTGGAAGAATATCTTCGTTCGCATAACACCAGGCTCATTTACCTGCAGCCTACCATACAGAATCCCACCTGCAGCGTCATGTCCCTGCAGCGCAGAAGGGATATCGCCACCGTAGTAAAGAAGTTCAAGGACGTTTATATTATCGAGGATGATGCCTATCGTTTCCTGCATCCGTCCCCGCCGCCTACTTTCCTGCAGCTGATACCAGAGAGAACGCTGTACGTCTGCAGCTTTTCCAAGACCTTCAATCCCTTTGTAAGGATCGCCTATATTGTTTACCCGCAGGGATTGCTGAAAGGAGTGGAGAATGTGATCCGCTATACCACCAGCGGCAGTTCCGCATTATTTGGCAACTTTACCGCCTACCTCATGAAAGATGATCTGCTGCAGGGAGTAATAGCAGAAAAGAGGGCAATCGCCGTTAAGCTTCACGAAAAAATAACACAGATCTTCCAGGATTTAGACTACCGTACTTTTCCCGGCAGTTATCATACCTGGCTGAAACTGCCTGATTCGCTGGATGCTCCCGCATTCATCAGCGAAATGCGCTCCTGGAATATTGATCTCATGAGCAGTGAGGACTTCTCCACAACTGAGCGCCAGGATTATGTACGTATTGCTGTTGGCGCTGTATGGGATGCGCCGGAATTATTGCCTGCCCTGAAAACAGTAGCCAATGCCGCCCGAAAGTATAGTGAGCGCTGAACAGTTGTTATTCACTGATCTTATACTGGTTCATTAGCCGTAATAACACACCATTCGTCCATCCAAAACCATCCTGGGTAGGGTACTCGCCTCCGCCTGCTGTCAGGCTGAGGTCTGTTACATTGTACTTCTCCATCAGCTTTCCCGTGTGCTGGTATACCTGCACATTCAGCCGTACCCATCTTTCCGCGATCTTTTTCGCCAGTGTTTTTGCACCATAGTTATCCAATCCGGCAATCGTTACCCACTGCAGTGGCGCCCATCCGTTGGGGTAGTCCCACTGCTCGCCCGTATTCTTTAAAGTAGTGACCACGCCGCCTGCTTTCAGGAACTGGCTATTGATCTTTTGCTGTACAGGGGCCAGCCTGCTTTTGGCCGCTACATCCAGGAAGAATGGATACATGCCGGCGAGTGTCAGTGATGTGGAAGCCTGGTGCGTGAGCAGATCATAATCTACATACCATCCGGCTTTGTCCGACCAGCAGTAACGTTCTATGCTGCGCTTTCTTTTCGCCGCCAGCAAGATATATAACTGCGCCTTCTGCAGGCTGCCTGCCAGCTGCTGCGCTTTGGCGATGGTCTTTTCCAGGTGATACAGCAGGCAGTTCAGATCTACCGGTACCTGTGCCGTAACGCGTATGGTATGCAGGTTTTTCCCGTTCCTGAACCAGCGGCTGCTGAAATCCCAGCCGCTTTCTGCGGCCGAGCGCAGTTCGCGAAAAATGCCTTTGGCAGGCGCCGGTAATTTTGCGGCTATCGCCATATCTTCTTTATAAGCCTCCTGGCGGGGAATATCGTCCTGGTCATAATACCGGTTCAATATGCTGCCATCCGGCATTTTTACCACGTGTTTGGTAGGCGCAGAGCGATCCATCCAGTAAGCATACTCTTTTTCCAGTTCCGGCAGGTAGGATACATAAATACTGTCCCCTTTATGCTTGGCCAGTATGTCCAGCATCAATGCGAAAAAAGGCGGCTGTGAACGGCTGAGGAAATAGGTGCGGTTCCCGTTGGGAATATGCCCGTATTGTGATATGAGGTGTGCAAAGTTCCTGACCATGTTCTCTATGATCAGTATACGGCCGCTCTCTTCCAGTCCTAACATGGTAAAATAGCTGTCCCAGTAATAGATCTCCCTGAACCGGCCTCCCGGTACTATGTATGGGTAAGGCAGGGGCAGTAATGAGCTGTAAGGCCGTTCCGTATTAGGGTCCCTGAGCAGCACATTCCACAGGTGCTGTATATGGGCGGTAACAGCGCTTTCCTGACCATTAACGGCCGCAGCGCGGGTGCCTGAATCAGGCAGCAGGAAACTGGTCTTTATAAAATCGGCCAGCTTAAAAGCCGGCTGCTGTCGTGCCGCAGCATATTGGATCATAATGCTGTCCGGACTTGTTATCGGTACGCAATCCACAAAGGTCTTATTGTCTGGGAAAATGCCCGATAGCTGTACTGCCTTGAAAAGGGAACCGTAAAGCTGATCAGGGGTCTTGATTGTCTGCGCCCTGAGCACGGGCGCGCAGATCCATAACGTAAGAAATAGAAGAAGCGCTTTTCGCATGATCTTATAAGCGTTAGTAATCGAATTTAAGTGAATTACCGTTAGTTTTTTGAAACTGCGTTGCATATTATATTTATTATTAGATTTGCAACGATGTTTCAAAACGATACTATCCACCGGTCCTTCCCTTTTTATAAACAATCCGATGCGATGGATTGCGGACCTACCTGTCTGAAGATGATTGCCGCATATCACGGGCGCGTATACCCATTGCAGTTCCTGCGTAATGCCTGCAAGATCTCCCCGCAGGGCGTCACCTTTGCAGACCTGATTGCAGCGGCAGAACAGCTGGGCTTTAAAACCCTGTCTGCAGAGCTGCCCTTCAGAATACTGGCTAAAAAGGCTCCTTTACCCTGCATACTGCACTGGGATAAACAGCATTTTGTAGTACTGTACAGGGTAACAGAAGAAGAAGTCTGGATCGCAGACCCGGCATTAGGCCGGCGCAGCCGCTATAGCATACCCGAATTCATGGCTGCCTGGCAGCTGGAATCGGGCTTCGGCCGCGCCCTGTTCCTGGAACCCGGCCCCGCTTTTTTTGAAGCGCCGCCTGTTACAGAGCAAAGGACCTCACTACGTTCTTTGCTGCCTTACCTGAAAGCGCATCGTAAAAGTTTGTTGCCAGTGGCGGGTACCTTACTGCTGGTCAGTCTTTTTTCATTGCTCACGCCTTTGCTTACACAGGCTGTAGTAGATAGAGGCATTCGCCAGCAGCAGATCTCCCTGCTGTTATTGATCTGCGCCGCCCAGCTGATGCTCTTCCTGGGCCGTATGGTCATGGATTTCATACGCGCCCGCCTGCTGCTGAAAATAGGCGCCCGTACCGGCATCGGAATGCTGAAGGATTTCCTGCACAAGCTGATGCGCCTGCATTTTTCATTTTTCGACAACCGCCAGGCAGGTGACAACATGCAGCGGGTAACAGATAATCAACGCATGGAGGATTTCCTTACTTCCTCCCTCGTTTCATTCGTGATGGCGATGGTCACCCTGCTGGTGCTTGGCGGGGTACTGCTCTATTATAACTGGCAGATCTTCCTGCTCTTTACCGTGTTGGCTGCCGCTGGTATCATATGGGCAGGCGCCTTTGCAGAAAAACGCAGCCGCCTTGATCAGAAAAGATTCCGGATCCTCGCTGCCAACCAGGATACCCTGATGGAAATATTCTCCGCCATCCAGGAAATAAAACTTACGGGTAGCGAAGTTGCCCGGGCAGCTCACTGGGAAAAGCTGCAGGAACAATCTTTCAGCGTAAAGCTCGAAAGTCTTAAACTGGATCAGTTCATCCAGGGTGTGGCCATGTTCATCAATGAGACGAGAAATGTGCTGATCACCTGCCTCTCCGCTATCCTGGTGGTAAAGGGGCATCTTACCCTCGGTGCTATGCTGGCGGTCACCTATATCTGCGGACAGCTCAACGCGCCTGTCACACAGCTCACAGAGTTTATCCGTATTGCCCAGCATACCCGTTTCAGTCTGCGCCGAATGGCCGAAGTGCACAATGAACCGGATGAAGATCCGCCGAATGCTCCATACATACCTCCCGCTATGGTAACCGGGAAGGATATACGTCTGCAGCAGGTTTCTTTCCAGTACGGACATAAACACGCTCCCTTTGTGCTGAAGAACATCAGCCTGCAGATCCCCGCCGGGAAAGTAACGGCCATCGTAGGTATGAGCGGCAGCGGCAAAACTACCCTGCTGAAGCTCTTGCTGAAATTCTACCAGCCGGTACAGGGAGAGATCTTCGTAGGAGATACCAATCTGCAGCAGCTCCCTGCAAAAGCATGGCGCCGGTATTGTGGGGCCGTTATGCAGGATGGATATGTGTTCCGTGATACCATCGCCAATAATATCTGTACCGGCGCTGCTCATCGCGACGAAGCCCGGCTGCAGGAAGCCTGTAAAATGGCCAACATACACGACTTTTTTGCTGCCATGCCCTTCGGCTACGAGACTTATATCGGTAAAGATGGCTACGGCCTCAGCGAAGGTCAGATCCAGCGCCTGCTCATTGCCCGCCTGATCTACCGTAATCCTTCGCTGGTCTTGCTGGACGAAGCTACCAACTCCCTGGATGCGCATAATGAACGCGCTATCATCAATAACCTGCAGGGATTCTTTGCCGGTAAAACGGTGGTAGTAGTCGCCCATCGCCTTAGTACCGTCAAACATGCAGACCAGATACTGGTCATGGATAAAGGCGCCATCGTGGAAAGCGGCACCCATGAAGTGCTTACCGCCGGCAAAGGCGCATATTATCAACTCATAAAGAACCAGCTGGAGCTGGGAAAATGATATGACACTGAAAATATTTCCCTACATACTGGCGCGTTACGCTTCCCTGCCGTTCAATACCCTGGCCAGCTGGCAGCTCACCGGCATCCGCGCATACACAAAGGCGGCAGATCAATTGCAGGCTGCCATCCTGCAACAGAAAGATGCGCTTTGCGATCTCCTCTTTACTGCTATCAGTCAACAAACAGACAATAAAGAACGGCAACGCCTGCTGCAGTTGAAACGCGACATCTTTAATGGTAAGGTCCCGGCCCTTGCTGCAATATCTTCCGGCGATCAATTGACTGCCGCTTTGGAAGCATATCGCGATATGTCCAGGCAAAAGCAGCAGCTGCAGCAGGAATGGGAAGATGCTTTCAATGCACGCATCACTCAACACCGTCAGCATTTGCAGGCTTTCACTCAACAGGAGCTCCTGTGCAAGGGCATCCTTCTATCCAGCCCGGTGCTCTATACACAGCTGGATAGCTTTGCTGCTGCTGATCCTGCTGCTTTCCGTAACCGGGAACTGAAAAATGAGTATAGCCTGCTCCGTTATCTTAGCCGTATGGCCGCCAAGACATCCCCCTTCAGCACCTTTACCTATACAGGCATTGCAAGGCTGAACGAAGAACAAACGCATTTCCGGCAACCATCCGTCGATCAACAGATCCTCAGTAACATACGGCTCAACAATGCGCTGTTCACTTATATCCGTACGTTGATGATCCATCATCCGGCCCTGAATGAGATCCTGGAAGTACGGCTAAATGTGACTGCTGCTATCCGTGAAGAGCAGTTGTGCTTTCTTATCAACTACTTTAATGTGGAAGCATTCCAACGCCTGCCGGCCCGTAATTTACCGCTTTGGTTATATCATTTTCTGCAGCAGGAACAAGGACCATTCACCATCGCTTCACTGCTGGATATACTGGCAAAACAGATGCCCGATACCGACCGTCAGCTTATCAAGGATTTTGTATTTAAACTGGCAGGCAGCGGTTTCCTGGAGCTGGGTATAGGTTGCTCGGGAGTAGATCCCGCCTGGGATACCGCTTTGTCTGATTTCCTGCAGCCGCATATACACCACAGCGCTATTTCATTACTGTATAATTTGCTGCAAACGCTGGCTGCACAGAAAGCAGCCTATGCTGGCGCTGCATCCCGTGAACGACAGGTATTATTACAGGAAACTGCTGCCATGTTGAACCAATGCTTTAACAGCCTGCAGCAGGAAGCCGCTCTGCCACCCCTTGCTACAACTTCTGATACCGATCCCACTACCTTTGAAGTGAACCGCTTTGCGCCCCGGCATTTTGAGCCGCAGGATATCTTTTATGAAGATGCCAGCACAACAATTCATGAGCGCCTGCCCGCTGCAGCGCTCAACGCTTTCATCGAAAGAGCCGATCGTTTATTAACCCTGCTGGAGCCCGCAGATGCCCTGCAGGAAGAGCGGATACGCATGCGCAATTTCTTCCTGCAGCACTACGGCCCTGACCACCAGGAAAGCATCACCGGTTTCTATCACGCTTATTTCCTGCATGAAAAAAAATCTGCTTTGGCCAATCAACAGGAACAAGGCAAGCGTTCTTTAAAGATGATGGACATCCCCGCCGCTTTGCAGCTGACCATAGCACCAGCGCAAGTTAATATGCATGTAGATGGACCAATACCTGCCGCTTCCGCCGTTGCCCGTGGCTTGTTTGTGCAATGCTACAACGAGCTGCAGGATGGCGAAACGGTGCTGCATGGTGTGATCAACGCCCCATTACCGGGCATGGGCAAAGTAGCCGGGCGCTTCCTGCATCTTTTTGATCCGGCAGTAACCAAAACCTTCCTGGAATGGAATATTGCCCTGCATCCTGCACAAATGCTCATGGAATTGAATGATGGTTCCACCTTCAATGCCAATATTCATCCGCCGCTGCTGCCTTATGAAATAGGCATGCCCGGTGGTAATAACAATTATCCGCCTCAAGGCCAGATACCGCTCCGCGAAGTGCAGGTGCGGTACAACGCAGAATCAGACTTGCTGGCATTGTATCATACCAGCGGATCAGAAATATATGCCTACGATCTTTGCCTGGAGTCTTTTTACAATCGCTCGCATTTCTATCAGCTGCTGGCGCACTTCAATACCGATCACCGTCTTCCCCTGCGGCAGCTGATCGCTGCAGTTGATCAGCGCCATGTGCAAACCTTCTCTCCGGAACAGGACATACAGTTGATGCCGCGGATCGTATTTGAAGGAACAGTGGTACTCCGGAGAAAGGGCTGGCTGCTTAGCACTGCAGCTATCCCGGTGCAGGCAAACAACGAAACGGATGCGGCTTACTTTGTCCGCTTTCACACCTGGCGGGAGCTGCATCAGCTGCCTGAACACGTTTTCCTTTTCCTCAGGTCACCCTACATCCCCGCTGCACCGGATCATCCTGGTAAATTGCAGCGGGATGACTATAAACCACAATACATCTGCTTTACGCAGCCGCTATTGCTTACACTTTTCAAAAAGCTGCTCTCACGTGCAGCATCATATTGTTACCTGGAAGAAATGTTGCCGCATGCCACTCAGCTGCAAGCGCCAGCTGCTACAGTAACTGAATATATGTTGCACTGGTATAAACACTGACATATGGAACACACCTGGTTGTCTGCTCATATCTTTTACAATGGTCATCCGCACCTGTTGTTAAATAACCTGGTATCGCCTTTCCTGGAACGTACCGGTTACAGCGCCTTTTTTATCCGTTATTGGGAGAATGGTCCGCATATCCGTTTGCGTATGCAGGTGGGCGTTGATGAGCTTAGCAGAGTGAAAACACTGCTGGCAGATCATTGCCATAGCTTCTTTGCATACTATCCCGCTTTGTACCGTCATGATGCATTGCAATTTATTCCTTATCAGCCGGAGCTGCAACGCTACGGCGATGTACAAGGCCTGCCATGGGCAGAGCGGCAGTTCGTTGCCTCCTCTGCTTATGTATTGCAGCATCTCCGCAATTCATCTTCCTGGGATGATGCTGTAGCCCTGTTGCATGCCATTTGTCTTAATATGGCGTTGTTATTTGCTTTACAGCAGGAACAGCAGTTTACGCTGCATTGCTGCCGGAGTTTTATTAAAGCATGGATGCCCCGCCTCTTCGATCCCGCCAAAGATGCACAGGAACAGGAACGGCATTATACTGCACTCATGCAATCCCGCTATGATGCCCATGCCGCAAGCCTTACAAAGGTCACTGCCCAACTTTGGAAGAGCATGGAACAGGAAAAGGCAGAACCGGCCCTGCAAACCTTCATTTATCAGAACAGGGAGATAGGTAACCAGTATCGTAAACTGGGTTTCGATGCCGCCAGGTATAGTGGTATCATCGGCAGCTTTATGCATATGGGCCACAACCGCCTGGGAGTGTCCAATCTCGATGAAGCTTACATTATGTTCTTTACCTTAAAATGCATGGAACATATTTATGCACACATGGACGCCTGAAGAAAAACAGATTGTCGAAGCAGAGCTGTTCCGCATTGCAGACAGCCTTTTATATACTATCAGTCCGGATGCCCTCCACAGCAGGCTGAAAGAAGGCGGCAGCCTGGATCTGTTCAACGGTACCGCCGGTGTGATCTTATTCTACCTGCGTCTTTATGAATGTTATCAGACCCCGGCTTACCTGGATGCCTGTGAATCTGCAACAGATGCACTCTTGCAACATCCCGCTGTGTTACAACAGGAGTATTACACCTTGTACACCGGCGCCACCGGCCTGTTATATCTGTGCATTAAAATGTATGAAGCCACAGGTAAAGAACGCTACCTGTCGCAGGCGTTAAAACTGCTAAAGCATTACGAGCATGGTATCCTGGAAAAAGTGGTGCAGGACGATCTTATCAGTGGTCACGCCGGTAATATTTTCCTGCTTACCTGCCTGCATGTACACACGCAACACGATTCTCTGCCTGCATTGATACGGCAGCTTGCAGATAAGCTGATCAACCACGCCCGTATTGCGCCGCAAGGCTTACGATGGGGGCATATCAAACGCTCTTTCGACTGCCTGACAGGTTTTTCCCATGGTGCCTCCGGCATAGCTTATGCTTTGCTGCATGCGGCAAAGTATTTCAGGGATGAAGGCCTGTATTACCTGGCCCAACAAGCACTTGCTTATGAAATGTTGCATTATGATGAGCCCAATGCCAACTGGCTGGATCTGCGTCTTACCAGTACCCGCGTAAGCAGGGAAGATCTGCTGAACTGGGGACCATCCGTTTTCCGCAAATATGCCAGTAATGTCAACAGCTGGGCACACGGCGCCGCCGGTATTGGCCTGGCCCGCCTGTACGCATGGACGCTTACAGGAGAGGATAGTTATGCCCAACACATTGAACTCATTATCCAACGTTCCCTGCAAGACCTGCAGGAACTAAAACGAGGAGACTTTACTCTTTGCAGCGGTTATGGCGGTGTAGCCGCTTTCTTATCGCATGCAGCCACTGTATTACATCGCCCTGAGCTACATATACCCGTACAACAAACAGCCCTGGCAGCAGTTCGTTATTACCGGCAGCAGGGTACTTATAACAGCTATGTTCCTGCTAATAATGACGATCCCGGGCTTTTCTCCGGCATGGCAGGCGTCGGCTATCTCTTGTTAAGCGCACTGTTTCCCGGGAGCAAAGAGGGTATTACTCATCCTGCCATTCCGTTGCCATCTCACGCAATTGCGCTCTATCAACCAGGAGAAGTGAAAATGCTGCTGTTCTCCCGCTATTACAAAACCACCATTTCGCTTTTGCAGCTGGATATGGAAGATCTGGCTGCGATAGAAGATATACAGGCATTTGAAGCGCTGCTGCTAGGAAAGATAGCTGCATTGCCCCACACAGAACGCCCCGAAGCGCAGGATCGATATGCATTTGAACACGGCATTACCGGTCTGTGGAAGCAGCATAAAGGCCTGCTATACTACACGCAATACAAGAAACTGCTGTTGTTCTCAGCCCGCATATTGCTGGAAGCACCTGATGCTCCATTATTACAAACCATCTTTATACCTGCCGCTGAATTTCAGCTTTGCAGCACGCCGTCAAACATGCTTTCCTGCTGTCACGAATACGGTGTTGCTACTTTCCCGCTTGGAAAGCTGACAGTCATATTGCTGAATATGCTCGCTCCGGGAAGAACATTGCAGGAGATCATACAGCAGATATTGGATGACCACTTTAAGGATATTGATGAGGAGATGCAACAACAGATGATAACGGCGGTGATTGATCAGGTCAGGTCTTTATTACGGCAGGGGTTTATTACCGGCGCTTAACCTTGCTCCGTCATGTTACACTTTTTCGATGATCACTGCTGAAAAAGGGGCTGCCCCCTTAACGGGAACAGCCCCTGAACGACGAACAGGATGTGGTTACGCACAAATGATAGTAGTGCACAGGTGGCCTTCGTCATCTGTGGCCAGTGTATGCGTAGGATGGCTTTGACCTGCCAGGCCGCCGGCCAGGCGCATATTCATTTCACTGTCAATGCTGGTTACAAAGCTGTCAATTTTCAGATCATCGATGCTCAGTCTGAGCTGGTTTGCTTGATTCTCTTTCATAAAATAGAGTTTTTAGAGTGTGAACGCCTACTTATTCTGGGGTTTCGGCATTATCCCCGATTGCAATCCTATTTTTTAAATCTGTCGAGGTGATCATCACAACCTGATACCCACAAATGCCTTCACCGATAATGGCTCTCCCTCCACATAGTAATAACTTTTTACCCCGGGGTAAATAGCCCCCACCAGTATATCTCCACTGGAGAAGTACCGCCGGTTGGTAATATTATCCGCTACTATCCGCACATACCATTTCCCCGCATCATACGCCACGCCGGCATCAAACTTCGTGTACCCCTTCAGGTACACATCCCGCGTATATGTCGCAGTTCGCGTCACTGTACTTTGCCCTGCACTAATACTCAATCTGGAAGAAGCCTGCAAAGGAATACTATACTGGATCCAGCTATTGATTGTCTGCTCCGGTATATAAGCCAGCCGCGCACCCTCATTGTCCTTATTGGAATCCTTGCTGGTAACCGCATGGGTATAAGCATAATTAGCCGATACAGACAAACGCTCGGATATTCTTCCCATCACATCCACATCCACCCCTGTGCTCGTTGCCTGTCCTATCTGCCTTCTATACCCCCTGTGCTGCAGATCAGTGACCAGCAGGTTATTCTTAACAATCCGGTAAGCAGACAAGCTCGTGATCAGCCGCTGTTGAAACCATTCCCTTTTCGCTCCCAGCTCAAAGCTGTTGCCCCGCAGCGGCTTAAAATCATTGCCTTCAAAATCCGCCCCCGGCTGAGGAATAAATGACTGATCGTACAACGCATACACAGCCGTATACGCACCAAACAAACGGGTAATGCCCAGGCGCGGCGAAAACGCTGTCTCATCTTTCAGCCGCCGCTTTGCATCCGTCGTAACCGGCGTATTCAAAGTAAACCGCCCCCCAAAGTTCAACAGCCAGTTGCTATATAACCGCGTAGTGCTATATGCAAATGCAGACCACCAGCCATTCTCCCGCAGCAGGAGAGAAGGCTTACCCAGCATATGAACACTGTCAGCTGGCAATCCGTATTGCGGATGTGTTCTGTCAAAAGCAAACCTGTACTGCCCGTACGCATTCGAATAATTATCCTTGCTGTAGTTGTAATCAACTCCCGCCGCTATCCGGTGCTCAATATGGTTTCCACTGTTAAGCTGTCCGTTTACATACACCTGTGCTGCAGCCACCCGGCCTGTAATGCTATTGAACACAGGCATCCGCCTGGTAATGTTGGTGCTGTCAAAGTTCACCGGCGAGTAATTATCCGACATTAAATACCATGTCTCAGCAGGCGTAATAGTATACTTTGACTGCAGGGAGATTCTCCAGCGCTCATTCAAACGGTGGGAGAGGAAGAGCCGGAAGTTTTGGGTCTGTGTATACGACTGTGGCAGTCCCGGATCCCCTGCATAATTGTTGCCAATCCTGTCTTTCAGTACATCAGCATCTGTACCTACTTTAGTCACGCTGCTGCCGCCATCAGATGTAATGCGGACCAGGTCATACTCGGCCAGTACATAGGTACCCGGACTAAAATTGTACTGCACCACCGGCGCCGCCACATATTTCTTCGTCTTGATAAAGTCCATGAAGCTATTCTGTTGCTGGTACGCGGCATTCATCCGGTAGGAAAAGCCCTTTGCCTGTACTGTGCTTCCTATATCTGCCGAAGCCCTCATCAAACCATAGCTGCCTCCCGCAATTTCCCCCTGGCGTATCCTTTGTTGCCTGGGTGTTTTGGTCGTAATATTCATACTCCCACCCGGCTCGCCGGATGATATCAGGAAACCTGCCGGCCCTTTGATAAAATCCACCCGCTCAATGATCGCCGCATCTTCAGATAGTGTGCTGAAATCGCTGCGCTGCGGCATGCCATTCAGGTAGGAGGCGGCGCTGAAACCACGCATCAGCACCACAGTAGAGGCATCAAAAACAGAGCTGTTATAGCCAAATTTTACCCCGCTGGCATTGCGGGCAATATCCTTCATCACTAAACCTCCCTGCTCGCGTATCAGGTCGCTGGTAACGCCCACAATGTTCTGTGGCGTTTCCAGCAGTCGCCCTTCCAGGCGCAATACCGGCGACATACTATCCGCCTTCAGTGTTCGTTTCTTTTCCAGTACTTCAATTTCCCGCAGGCGTTCCTTGCGCAGGCTGTCGCTCTTGTGTTGTGCGTAGCTGTAAACAGTCAGGCCGCATAAACAAACCAGTATAGGTAAAGCTCTCTTCATGGTATGAACCGTTTATTTTAGACTTTTAAATTTTAAAACAATCATTCCCGCCGTCAGCCATCCGGCGCCCAGCAACAACAGGTAGATAAATCCCCTCTGCCACTGAGCCGGACCATTGAGGTTGTATACTGGAAAATAGTCAGGGAGTGCTTTATAAGTGGCTGCTGTAAACAGCTGATCATTGAAATGCAGCTGGTAAAAGAAATGTTTCCATTTGCTGCGAAATACATCTGCCTGCTCACGGAACCGATCATAATCTTCTACATCGGTGCGCGCAATGCTGTTCAGCAAGGCCTGCGCATACACTGCCGGATTATAGTAGAAGGAAGCCCTCACCGCCTGCACGTTCTCCTGCTGCGCAGCTGCCTGTATATCAATAACCCGCTGCATCCGCCGGGCAACCAGCTCGTAGTAAGCCATAGCGCGCCTGCTGCTGGTAGCTCCCGTGTCATAGGCCCGTTGGTTACGGTATTGCGGATACGCGGTATAAAAGCTGTCCAGTAATTGTTTTTGTGGCAACTCCCAGGTTTCCCATGCTATTTCCCGTTGCAGGGATGCATTACCGGCTGTTTGATCGGTATAAGACTGGTTCGCCATGAACCGGCATCCTGCGGGGATCACTATCAATAACAGCAGCCAGGTTGCCAGCATGGAAATAAGGTTCACAGCCGCAGATGCATTCCACGAAAGGATAAACCATATCAACGACACCCAGAAAGCGATATAAGCGCTGCACACGCCTAACCAGGCCGGGAGTTCCCGCCATGAAGAACTATTTCCGGCCGGGGCAATGAGTATTCCTGCTACACTGATCACTAAGATGCCTGCCACTAAGATGAGATAGCGCACCAGCAATCGTATGAGCAGTACAGGAGTGATGCTTCCATGTTGCACCAGCAACAGGGACAGCGTGCCCTGTTCCTTTTCCTGCGATAGCAGGTTATAACTAAGGCAGATGGCTATCAACGGCAATAGGTAGATGAACAGGAAGGCCACATCAAAATTTCCTGACAGCAGCTGCTCCGGGTTATTGACTTTCTCTTCTACAGGCACATAACCACCTTTAACACTGATAGGATAATAATACCTCGCGATGTCGCTCATCCCGATAGACAGCAGCGAGAAAATACCCGGCTGATGATACACACTGCGATGCAGGCGGAAATCAACCACAGCAGGATATGTTGCCGCAATGCGGTCCGTTTTGCCTTTCGGCGTGCTGGTATCCGCTTCCAGCTGTTCGTACAGCTTTGCATACTGCTGACGGTAATCTGCCTGCAGACTGTCAAGCGTCGCTCTTTGCGACAGCGATACACTTCGCCCGTATAGCAACGCAATGGTGGCAGCCACAAAGAAGATGCTCATCAATATAGGGAGCACAGCGCTTCGCATCAGCTGGCGGATTTCTGCCTGCAGCACTTGTTTAATAAAGGGCAGTATGTTATAGGAACGTTTCATAGCTGGCAGATCTCTTTAACAGTAAAACACTTACCGGTAACCATAATAGCAGTACTAACAGCATCCATACCTGGCCAGCTAATACACTAAGTATATCCGGTGGAGTATAATCAAACTGCGGCGTCGCTTTGTAGAAGCCCTGCTCAGCTTTACCCTTATAGGCAAGCTGCATGTTCAGTCGCCGGATAAAATCATTGCGGTATTGGCGCGCGCTCCTGTCAAAATGCTGGTGATGCGCATAATCAGTGCCGCACAATGCCATTGAAATACTGCGCATAGCCAGGTAAGGATCTGCCACCGCTGCATAGCGGGTAATATTGTTCTGCAAGCGTATAATGCTGTCAGTTTCCGCGGCGTATTTATCGTACACCATCTGCGCATAGTCTTCATTGGCTTGCATGCGAATGGCGTCAAAATTTACCGGCAATTGGTGCACATCCCTAACCTGGTATTGCTGCAATACCTGCTCCTTTAGCTTTTCTATACGATCTTCCCTCGGATCATCTCCGTTGATGCCCATGCGGATCGCCCTTTCTATATTCTCCTGCAAAGCATGCTGGGAGGGAAGCGGGTGCAGGCTTTCCCCAATGGCTGCTGTAAGCCTGGGCGCCATTACATTCCACAATAACCATGCAGCTATCAGTATAAGCAATGATTGCCGGCCGTTTTTTGCCCTCGCAGATACCGCCATTCCCAGCAATACGAATATGCTGCCGTAACAGGCATAACAGATAACAAGCAATAGGATCCGGATCAGCTCAGTAGTGCCGCTCTTTAATAGCAATGGTGTTAGGAACAACAGCAGGCCGCTTAGCAGCATCCCATTAATAAGCAACAGGTGCAGCGCTGCTTTTCCCCGCAGGATGACAGCTTTGTCCACGCCTTGTAATAGCAGGAGCCCCAATGTACCGCTTGTTCGTTCCTGCGTATAACTGTTAAAGCAACAGAACAGGATGAACAGCGGGAAAAAGAGCTGCAGCACACCCGCCATAGTAAGATTGCCAAAGCGTAGATAAGCGTCTGCAGGGCGCAGGGGAGGAGTGGCCATACTATGTTGTATATGCGCTTCTACACGCATGGTATATCCGCTGATATCATCAATCCCCTTATCAAACACGCTCAGCGTGTTAAGCGGTTTGAAGATATAGGTACCGAAATGCGCGGCACTATGCGGATCGCCTGCCTGCAGCTGTTCCCATTGCTTCCGGAAATTTGCATTGGCGGCATCACGTTCCCGCTCCAATCTCAATTGTTGTATGCTGCTAGCCGTAAAGGCAATACCAAGCAATAACAGCAATGGGAATAGGGTAGCGGCCAGCGTCCGGCTGCGAAGCGCCATCCGCCATTCTTTCAGGACTAATATTTTAATCATTTTATTATAGTGCTGCGGTCATATGTTCCATGTAGATGCTTTCCAGTGCGTAGTGGTCTATAGCAGCGGCTTCCATTTCAGTAAGCAGCCTGCCTTCTTTCATAATACCAATACGGGTGGCGATCGCCTTGGCATGATACAGGTCGTGCGTGGCCATCAGTACAGCGCCTCCTTCATTACTGAACCGGCGTAACAAAGAAGAGAATTCATGGCTGGCCCTTGGATCCAGGCCAGACGTTGGCTCATCCAGCAAAAGCGCGCCGGCGTTCTTGGCCATCGCAATAGCGATGCTTACTTTTTGCCGCATGCCTTTGGAATAGGTTTGTACCCGCCGGTGAAGGGCATCTTCCTGTAAACCGCTCTCCAGCAGCAGCTGTATGTAATGTTCTTTTGGAAGCTCTCTGCCGCTCAGTGCATGAAAAAACTGCAGGTTTTCCAGCCCGCTCAGATAAGGATACAGCATCACGGTCTCGGGAATGTAGGCAATATGCCGCCGGGCTTCCTGCCGCCTTTGTACTACATCAATACCGTTTACCAGTGCGCTGCCGCTGCTGGGCGACAGGAATCCCAGGAAGCAGTTAATAGTCGTGGTCTTACCGGCGCCATTGGGCCCCAGCAGGCAGAATATCTCGCCTTTGCCAACCACCAGGTTAAGCGCGTGCAGCGCAGTATGCTGCCCGAATTGCCGGGTCAGCGCAATAGCTTGCAACATAACTTACATGAATAAAGTTTCAATGGAATGGGTAACAGGAAAGTATGCTTATAGCATCATAGCGGGAGGCCCTTTATTGGCATGCACATATATCATGCCTGGTGCAGCGGGCGAAGGGCGGAAGGTGTAAGTAATATACTGATAGGATAGTGGCGGTAACACTGCGGTAACAGATGGCAGCTCCGCATCTTTTGACAGATGGTAATCGCAGATGGCGCAATAATGCGCAGCTGCAAGATGGTGCCCGGCACAAGGATGGGTCTTTGCGTAATCGTGACGGTGCAGCAGCTTCACTCCCTGCACAAAGAACAGCACGGCCATTAAGGCAATGGCGGGCAGTTTGTGAAGGAGTAATGACTGTTTGTTACGCATAGCGCAAATATAGCTACAACTTTTTTAAAATGTAACAATGTTGCAAAAAATATTATTAAAATAGGCGGGCCACACCTGTTGCGTACCAATAATACGCACAGGCATAGCCCTGTTGTGATTTGTATGTAGTGCTTATGCGATGTTAATGAGCCTCGGCCCCTTTTTCCTGGCTTCTTCCCGTTTGGGGATCTCGAGTTTCAGAATGCCATTCTCATATCTGGCTGCTATCCTGTCTTCATCAACCACATCCTTTGGTAATAGAAATCTGCGTTGGAATGACTGATAGCTGAATTCGCGCCGGCTGTATTTTTCATCGTTACCGCCTTCGCTTGTCTCCCGCTGTGTTTCAGAGGAGATGGTCAGGGTATTGCCGTCCAGCTGTACTGAAAAATCTTCTTTTTTCATGCCGGGAGCAGCTACTTCCACTTCAAAATGTTCATTCGTTTCCTTAATGTTTACTGCGGGGATAGTAGTGTTGGTAGACGAAAAGTTGTTTGTACCCCAGTTAAAAGCGTCCCTGCCGAACAGGTCATCGAAAAAGCCTGAGAGTGAGGGAAATTGTTCAGTGGTTCTTCTGGCGAGTGACATAATTACCTCCTTTTTTATTGTTAATAATTTTGTTACTCAATTACAGAAAACCACAGAGCAACCCCTGTGCCAGGGCCACCAGCATGGTTGTTATGTAATTTTTGACAGAAAAAAATGTCAGGAATCTTGAAATTTTGGCATAGTTCCGTCACCCTTACAGCAGATCTTCTTCTTTGATAAGATTGTGCTTCAGTGCAAATACCACCACACCGGCGGTATTCTTTACATTCATTTTTTCGAGGATGCGCGTACGGTGGCCTTCCACGGTACGTTTGCTGAGGAATATCTTTTCACCGATCTGTTGTGCGGTGTATTGCAGGCATATCAGCTTGATGATCTCTTGTTCACGGTCGGTAAAGGTGATCTTTTCTTTTTCACGTCCCGGATCGAACCGGCTTTTTACGATCATGGCGGCCAGCTTGGCAGAGGTTTGCCTGCAGTAAAAGATATGGTCGTCATTTACCTGTGCAATGGCTTCCAGTATTTCCGTTTTATCTGCATTTTTGAGCAGGTAACCTTTGGCGCCTGCTTCCAGCATTTCTACGATCAGGTCTTCTTCATCGAACATGGAAAGGGCAATGATCTTCAGATCAGGATATTTCTGCAGCATGATCCGGGTAGCGGTTACACCGTCCATCCGGGGCATCTTCAAATCGGTCATGACAATATCGGCGGGGGTGGTTTCCAGTAGTTCCAGTAGTTCCCGGCCGTCTGACGCCTGGCCTACCAGCTTGATGTCTTTTTGTTTGGAAAGCATTAACGCCAGCCCGTCTCTAAAGATCTCATGATCATCTGCTATCATTAATCTGATTTGTTGATCCATTGTGTTCCGTGGTAAAATAGTAACAGTAGTAACGCTCAAAGGCCTTCGCACATCGCAAGCAATAAGGATATCGGGGTAATAGTGCCTCTTCGGTAGTAAATATACAAATTATCGGTTTTCTCAGGCCGGTATTTTTATGAGATAGTGTGTGCCGTGCCCGGGTGTAGATTCAATGGCCAGCGAGCCATGCATAATGTCCGTTCTGATCTCCAGGCTTTTCATGCCCAGGCCGGTGGAAGTGGTTTTTGCTTTTCTTACATCAAATCCGGCGCCGTCTTCCCGGATCAGCAGCAAGAGCACGCCATCGTCCTGGCTGAGTGATATCTGCAGCTGTTTGGCTTTGGCATGTTTAAGGGTATTCTGCACAATTTCCTGGATAATGCGGAAAATGTGAATGGCTTTCTCCGGCGCCACATGTATCTCCCCCCTTGTGCGCAGGTCAATGGAAAGCGGTTGTTTTTCGCTGATCTGCAGGATAAATTCGCGTGTAGCTTCTACCAGGCCCTTCCGCTCCAGCGCATTGGGCAGCAGGTTATGCGAGATCTGCCGCAGGTTGGTAATGGTTTCGTCTATATAACGGCTGGATTTTTCGATGATATTTTTGTCATGTTCGCTGTGCGCTTCTATACTGTTCAGGATCAGTTTAACGGTAGAGAGGAGGGGACCCGCGCTGTCATGCAGATCGGTAGCAATGCGTTTGCGCTCATTTTCAAGGATGGTGATCTCCGCGGTGATCCGGTCCCTTTGCATTTTGATGTAACGACGGTGGTACAGGATGATGGATACCACGAAATAAATGATGATCACCGCAATCAGCAACGAAATAAAGAAGGTTGTATAGAAAAGCTTATCGCCCATTTTGGGATGTTTGTTACAGGATGGGGTTAGAGGTGCTTTCCCCTCATTCAAAATACCTGTTAAAATAAAGATCGTTCTTCTTTTTCGGTATTAAAAGAACGGCAACACCGTATATCAAATTTACAAAAGCATTCATATAGTTAAACATATTTATGATCTTGCCTGCCGCCGCCACATCGTTATCATAGCTTACAAAATACGCGGCATCATATATGAGCTCGTAAAGAAAATAGATAATAAATCCCAGGCAAAGAATGAACTTGGCGTTTTTAAAAAGTTGCTGAGTACCCTGTATAATGATCTGGTTGATCTGGTTAATGCTAAGCAATACCAGCACAAAAGAGTAGCTCGCATTGAAAAAAAGCGTGAACTGTACAATGTTGTCAAGAATAATATTTTCGGCTACCCATATCAGGCCAAAGAGAGCAGCCAGGCAATAGAATAAGGCCCGCTTTGCCTTCAGAAAACCCCACACATGGAACTGGAAAAGAAGGATCATACATTCTATCAGCGAGTAAAGATTGATAGTGATCTCAGGGGTCGACTTCAGCGCTATTTTACAGATGAAGCTGATGACCTCCGAAGTGAAGGCCATCAGCAGTAATAGTAAAAAGGGATGGTAACTTTCGTCAATCCTGGCGAAACGTACAACCCCCACGATCAGTGGAAAGAGTACCGTTAAAGCCAGCAGGAACCCGGTCAGATAAGTCATTGGTAAGAGGATAAAGGTAAATTAGTAAGAGAGCGGACAGGGAGGAGAGCAGTGGCCGCCTTTTTCTGCGCCATCGGCTGCTATTACAGCTGCTCTTGCACTGGAAACGCCAGGTACCCTGACCACTTTGCCCTGGTCATCCAGCACCGGTTCGCCTTTATACAGGAATTTTCCGATAATATTCCTTCCGTTCTTGTCTATAGGCACCATGATCAGTTTCCCTTTATTCGTGCCTTCCTCTTTACCCAGGTAGATCCGTATGCCTGCAGCTCCCTTCTGGTTAAGCAGCAAGGCGAAAATATCCCGGTTAAAGGATTCATCGTATGGAATATCAAAGATGTTCTCCAGGGAATCTCCTCCTTTACGTACGGCTTCCGCTAAGCGCCTGCGGGCCGCTAAATAGCTCTTGTTCATGCTGATCGCTGTATCGATCGGGATAATATGTTTACGGGCACTGTCGGGTTGAAGCCGGATCTCGCCCTTGGGGTCTGGATGTGTATCACACTGGCTGAATAGTAATGGTACCGTCAATGCAGCAAAAACGTAAGCAATGAGGTTGTTTTTCATTTTATTGAGGTTTTTTGGTGAACTGAGCTGCAAATTAGCCGAATTGCCCCACACCCCTTTTCGTATAAACGCGGAAAAAAACAGGTATAAATACCTGATCTTTTAGCGTGTTACTCCGCTTGTCCCCTGTTCCGGCTTATGGTAATTTTGTCCCTGTAAATGTGGCACTGATAATCTCTGCATATATGTTGTATAACCCCAAAATGTAACGGCTACCACCCGTTAACACTATTTACCCCCTTGTTTGTTGGCCCACTTTTTTCTCATGCAGCTCAATATTAAGCTATTTTCCGGATGAATTATTTTATCCTATGTATCGAAATATTTCGATTTGTGGATTTATTTCCTATCTTTGCATCATGGATCTCAATATAGAGAAAGCAGCCAATGCATTATCAGACAGGCACCGCCTGACCATCCTCCAGGAGGTGGCCAGGAACAGCAATGCCGCCTGCGGAGATTTTGAACGGCTCACCGGTCTCTCACAACCGGCCGTTTCTCACCATGTAAAGATCCTGGTAGACGCAGGCGTACTGTCCTATGATAAGTGCGGCCGGCAGGTTCAGCTTAGCGTAAATAAGGACGTGATGAGGCATCTCTCCCTGTTCTTCCAGCAACTCAGCTAACCTTTTTTTTGCCCGAATGTATCGAAAATGTTAAATACATAAATATATAACCAGACTAAATTGTCAACAAAATGAGTCAATTACAAAACAAAGTAGCCCTTGTAACCGGCGCTAATAGTGGTATAGGCTACGCCACTGCAGCAGAATTCCTCGCCCAGGGCGCTAAAGTGATCATTACCGGCCGTAAAGAAGCCGCTGTAAAAGAGGCAGTGGCCACCCTCGGCAACGGTGTAGAAGGCTTTGTAGCCGATCAGAGCAAGCTGCAGGATGCCGACGCCCTCGCTAAGCACGTGAAGGAAAAATATGGCTCGATAGACGTTCTCTTCATCAACGCAGGTATTGCCCCCGGCGCCCCTTTCACCGATGTAAGCGAGTCCCATTTCGATGAGGTGATGGACATCAATTTCAAAGGAGCCTTCTTTACTGCCCAGAAACTATTGCCCGTACTGAAGGATGGCGGCTCCCTTATCTTCCTGTCTTCTGTAGTCGCTTATGGCGGTTTGCCAGGTATGGCGGTTTACAACGCCAGTAAAGCAGCTTTGAACTCGCTGGCCCGCACCCTGGTTCGTGAGCTGGCGCCCCGCCAGATCAGGGTAAATGCGGTAAATCCCGGTCCTATCAGAACGTCTATTCTCTCCAAAGACGGCCGTACAAGCGCCGAAGTGGACGCCCTATATGACGGCTTTAAAGCTTCTATTCCCTTGCAACGTATCGGCGATTCAGAAGAAGTGGCCAAACTGGTTAGCTTCCTCGCTTCAGACAATGCCCGCTTCATTAGCGGCGCAGAAGTGAATATAGATGGTGGTATAGCCGTGCACCCCCTCGTTAATCTGTAAGTAAATAGGTCTTCAGCGCCGTCATTGCGAGGAGCTGTAAGCCTTTTGCGCGGCCGCGACGAAGCAATCTTTTAACGCAATCTATATTGTAGGGAGATTACGTGAGGAGATTGCTTCGTCGCGCCCCGCGCCTTCTCTACTGCTCCTCGCAATTACGTGAAAGGGAACCCGCAACTGATACAATTTAAACCCGCATCAAGTCCACCTCAAGTCCACCTTACGTCCACCTCACCTCCGCTTCTACATGGGTTTTACTGGCCGTTTACACGCCGAATGCTCTTAGTGTTAATTTAGTACAAGCTTAGTGGGAGCTTAGTAAGTACTTAGTAAGAGCTTAGTAAGCTGCTCATCCAATCTTCCTCCCCGCCTCGCCCTCTTCTTTTAACCTCCTTCCCAAAATTTATTTTGCAGTTTCCATTCTTTCTCTACCTTTGCATTAACCAAATGGTTAAACTTTATAGTTTATGTCGCAGGAAAAGAATACGGAAGAACAGATTATCGCAGCCGCTAAGAAAATTTTTTTACAGAGAGGATTGGCAGGAGCCCGCATGCAGGATATAGCAGATGAAGCCGGTATCAATAAAGCACTTTTACATTACTACTACCGCAGCAAGGAGAAGCTGTTTGACATGGTGTTCGATGAAGCCTTCGATAAGGTCATTTCCCGCTTGTCTATGATCATCAGCACCAACATGCCCCTGCCTGATAAGATCCGCAGCATTGTCCGCGGCTATATCGAAGCACTTTCCGAGAATCCCCATCTTCCGCTCTTTATCCTGAATGAATTACAACAGGATCCGGAACTGCTGATCCGGAAGTTTAAGTCTAAACCAAACTTCCCCGATCTGCAGCTCTTCCTGATGGAAGTGGCAAAAGCAGGAGAGCAGGGCATCATTAAAAAGATCAGTCCGATACAATTGATGATCAACGTATTATCGCTCTGTGTATTCCCCTTTGCAGCCCGGCCCCTGCTGAAAGGCGTTGTGGGAATGGATGATGTACAGTTCCGTATGCTGATAGAAGAACGGAAACAGCTGGTAGCCGACTTTATTTTAAGGGCCATTGAGCCGTAAATTTTTTTGTATTTGTATTAACCAATTAGTTAAATAAACCAGTTAAATATGAAGCGTTTAGTTTGGGTTTTGCTCTTATGTTCCGGACAGCTATACGCCCAGGACAGTATCCTGCTGACCCTCGAACAGGTACAGCAGCTGGCGCGTGATAACTACCCGCTGTTAAGGCAAAAACCAGTGCTCGACAGTATACTGCGCCTGCAGGTAAAGAATACCAACAGCGCCTACCTTCCCCAGGCAGAGCTGAACGGACAGGCCACTTACCAGAGCGCTGTAACGGAAATACCGTTTAAAGTACCCGGGGTGAGCATCCCCGAATTTGCGAAAGACCAGTACAAGGCCACCATCGACGTAAAGCAATTGCTCTACGATGGCGGGACCACCCGTGAGCAGCGCGAGCTGCAGGCGGTACAGCAGCAAACGGAACAGCAGCGTATAGAAGTGGAGCTGTACAAGGTAAAGCAGCAGGTCACCCAAACCTATTTCAACGCATTGCTGGCAGAAGAGTACATCAAAGCCGCCCGCCTCAACCAGGCGGATATCCACCAGCGGATAGACCGCCTCTCCGCCGGTGTACAGCAGGGTACCGTGCTGCCATCCAACGTGAACATACTAAAGGCCGAGCTGCTGCGTACCGAACAACAGGAGCTGTCTGCCGCCGCCTCCCGCGAAGGGAACCTGGCCGTACTGCAGCTGCTCACCGGCTACCAGGCGCCCGGGCCTGTAAAGCTGGCCATCCCTTCCATAGCAGCGGTACCTGAAACGGATTCCCTGCTAAGGCCTGAACTGCAATTGTACCGTTTGCAGTCCTCCACCTTAGACCACCAGGCCAAGCTGACTGCCACCCGTCCCATGCCCCGTGTAAGCGCCTTTGTACAGGGCGGCTACGGAAGGCCGGGCCTCAATATGCTGAATAACGATTTTGCCAGCTTCTACATGACCGGGATCCGCCTCAACTGGACCCTCTGGAACTGGCGCTATCATCGTAAAGAACAGGATATCCTGCGCCTGCAGCAAAAGAATATCGATCACCAGTCAGAGACCTTTACCCTCAATACCCGTACGCAGCTGGCGCAGCAACGTACCGATATCAACCGCCTGGTAGAAACCCTGGAAAAGGATGACGACATCCTGGACCTGCGTACCAGCGTGAAAGAATCCAGCGCCGTGCAGCTCGATAACGGGGTGATCACCGTGCACGATTACATCACCGATCTCAACGCCGTTATGCAGGCCCGTATAGATCAAAGCACCCACCAGGTGCAACTGGCCCTGGCCCGTATCAATTATCAACTTATTCAAGGTTATTAACACATGCTACCAATACAAAAAAACAGCACTACTATGCGCACCGCATTCATAACCATCATACTGGCAGCCCTGCTGCCGGCCTGCCGCTCTAATGATGATCATGCAGATGCCTACGGGAATTTCGAGGCCGTGGAGACCGTTGTATCGGCAGAGGGCACCGGCAAACTGCTTTCATTCATGGTGGAAGAAGGTATGACCTTACCTGCAGATACAATTGTAGGATGGATAGATTCCACGCAGCTTCACCTGAAGAAATCACAGCTAAAAGCCAACATCAAAGCGGTCTTGAGCAAGATACCGGAGAAAGATCCCCAGCTGGAAGTGATCCGTGAACAGATCGCCGTGCAGAAACGCGAACAGCAGCGCTACGAAAACCTGGTAAAGGCCAATGCCGCCACCCCGAAACAGCTGGATGATATTAACTACCAGATAGGCATCCTGGAAAAACAATACCGTTCCCTGGCCTCAACCCTGAACACTCAGGTAAGCGGCTATAGCAGTGAAGCCCATCCCCTGGAAGAGCAGGTATTGCAGGTGAACGATCAGTTGCGCCAATCACGCGTTACCAACCCCGTGAACGGTACCGTATTGATCAAATACGTGGAAAAAGGAGAAGTGGTGAACTACGGCAAAGCTTTGTATAAAATAGCCGACCTGTCTGCGCTCGATATGCGGGCCTACATCGGCGAAGAGCAACTGGGACAGGTAAAAGTCGGACAACAGGTAACAGTGCTCACAGACCTGCCGGATAATAAATACCGCGAATGGCCCGGCACCATTACCTGGATATCTTCAGAAGCGGAGTTCACCCCCAAAGTGATCCAGACCAAGGAAGAACGCACTAACCTGGTGTACGCAATAAAAGTAAGAGTAAAGAATGATGGCAGCCTTAAAATAGGCATGCCTGCAGAACTGAAACTGGCAAAACAATAACACATGCAAACACCCATTGTTGTACAGGATATTCATAAAAGCTTCGGTGCCGTAAAGGCCCTGCATAATATATCCTTTACCGTTAATGAAGGAGAATTGTTCGGCCTCATCGGCCCCGATGGCGCCGGTAAATCTACCCTGTTCCGCATCCTCACCACTTTACTGCTGGCGGATAAAGGACAGGCCACCGTCAACGGACTGGATGTAGTGAAAGACTATAAAGCCATCCGCAGAATAGTAGGCTACATGCCGGGCCGCTTTTCACTCTACCAGGATCTTACCGTGGAGGAGAATCTCCATTTCTTTGCTACCATCTTCAACACCACCGTTGAAGCCAACTATGATCTGATAGAGGAAATATATGTGCAGATAGCGCCCTTTAAAAAACGTCCTGCCGGTAAGCTCTCCGGTGGTATGAAACAGAAGCTGGCCCTCTGCTGCGCACTGGTGCACAAGCCTGCCGTGCTCTTTCTCGACGAGCCAACTACCGGTGTGGACCCCGTATCCCGCAAAGAGTTCTGGGACATGCTGCAACGACTCAAACAGAAAGGCATCGCCATCCTGGTATCCACTCCTTATATGGATGAAGCCATGCTTTGCGACCGCGTTGCCCTGATACAGAACGGACAGCTGCTGAACATCGATACGCCGCAGCATATCATCGAACAGTTCAGCAAACCCATGTGGGCAGTTAGGGCAAAGAATATGTACCGTCTCATACAGGACCTGCGCGCATTCCCGGGTACAGACAGCTGCTTCGCTTTTGGCGAATACCTGCATCTCACCCTGAAGAACGGAACCGCCGGTGTAGATGAGCTGCAGGCTTACCTCACTCCTAAACACCATGAAGAATTCTCTATGTTTTCCATACAGCCAGGTATTGAAGATTGCTTTATGGAGCTGATGAATACAGAAAGCTTGCAACCCGCCTGACACACAAACAGATTAACACATGGATCCGATCATTACCAACGGGCTCACTAAAAAATTCGGCAGCTTCATTGCCACCAACTCCATCACATTCGAAGTGAAGAAAGGAGAGATCTTCGGCTTCCTGGGCGCTAACGGGGCAGGTAAAACCACTGCTATGCGTATGCTCTGCGGACTGCTGCGCCCAAGCAGCGGAACCGCGAAAGTAGCCGGCTATGATGTATATACACAGTCAGAAAAGATCAAGCAGAACATCGGTTATATGAGCCAGAAATTCTCCCTGTACGAAGATCTGAAGGTGAAAGAGAACATCCGTTTTTATGGCGGCATCTACGGACTAAGTGATAAAGCGATCAAAGAGAAAACTACCCAGCTGCTGCAGAAACTTCAAATGGAAGCAGAGGCAGATCAGCTGGTAAGTTCCCTGCCCCTGGGCTGGAAACAGAAACTGTCTTTTTCCATCGCCATCCTGCACGATCCTTCTATCGTATTCCTCGATGAACCTACCGGTGGTGTGGATCCTGTTACCCGGCGCCAGTTCTGGGACCTGATCTACGAAGCTGCCAGCCGGGGCGTAACCGTATTCGTTACCACGCACTATATGGATGAAGCAGAATACTGCGACCGTGTCTCTATCATGGTGGATGGCCGTATCCGTGCGCTGGACACGCCCCGCCGCCTCAGGGAACAGTTTGAAGCAGCATCTATGGATGATGTATTCCTGAAATTGGCCAGGGAGAAGAAAAATTAATCACTGATAACTTACCATCATGCGTCAGTTTTTTGTATTTGCCAGAAAAGAATTCTATCATATCTTCCGCGACCGGCGCACCCTGCTGATCCTTTTTGGTATGCCCATCGTACAGATCATTCTTTTCGGCTTCGCCATTACCAACGAAATAAAGAATGCAGACATCGCGGTGCTCGATAAGTCGAAAGATTACTACAGCGTTCGTCTGGTACAAAAGCTGGCAGCCGGCGGCTACTTTCATATCGACCGCAACCTCCGCGATCAGCCTGCCATTATCGAAGCATTCCGCGATGGGCGCATCAAGATGGCGGTAGTAATAGAGCCCGGATTCAGCCAATCATTTCATCATCACAATAAAGGACGGGTACAGCTTTTAGCGGACGCAGGTGATCCCAATACCGCCACTACGCTGATCAATTATGCCACCGCCATCATCGGTAATTTCCAACAGGAACTGAACGGTGAAATGGAATTGCCGTTAACGATCAATACCACCGTTACCATGCAATACAACCCGGCCCTGAAAAGCGTATTCCTCTTCGTGCCGGGGGTGATGACGCTCATCCTGCTGCTCGTATCGGCCATGATGACTTCCATCACCATTGCCCGTGAAAAGGAGCTCGGCACCATGGAAATATTGCTGGTATCACCCTTGCCTCCCCCCTTGATCATCCTGGGTAAAGTAGTGCCTTATATCGTACTGTCTTTCATCAATGCATTGGTGATACTCGCCATGGGAGTATTCATCTTCGGTATGCCTATCAAGGGAAGCCTGGTATTGTTGCTGGCGGAATGTGTGCTGTTTGTATTAACATCGCTCTCTTTAGGTATCCTGATCTCATCGGTTACAGATAAACAACAAACAGCCATGATGGCCTCCATGATGGGATTACTGATGCCGACTACTTTACTGTCCGGCTTCATATTTCCCATAGAAAGCATGCCGCTGCCATTACAATGGCTGTCCAACATCATGCCTGCTAAATGGTTCATCATGATCCTGAAAGACATTATGCTGAAAGGATCCGGCCTGCATTACATATGGCGGGAAACCCTGGTGCTGTGCGGTATGACCCTGTTCTTTGTGGTAATGAGCATACGTAACTTTAAAATCCGTTTAAGCTGATGCGTACCATCAAATTCATATTACAGAAAGAGTTCCTGCAAATCTTCCGGAACAAGGCCATGGTGAAGATCATCTTCATCATTCCCATCGTACAGCTGCTGATATTATCCTACGCAGCCAACTACGAAGTGAAGAACCTGGCTGTTGATGTAGTGGATTATGACCATTCTCCCTGGTCGCAGCGCCTGGTGCACAAGCTCACCGCCAGCGGCTATTTCAAACTGCAGCGGCACACCTTCAACATCAAAGAGGCATACGAAGACCTGCAGTTGGACAAAGCCGATATTGTTGTTGTAATACCCCGGCATTTTGAACGCGACCTGGTGAAGGAAGATAAAGCGCCGCTGCAATTGTTGGTGAACGCCATCAACGGTACCAAGGCCGGCCTGGCCAATGCCTATGCAGGCAGCACTATCATGGATTTCAATAAGAACATACGTACAGAGTGGCTGGCATTGGACGAGCGTAACACTCCTCCCGCCATCGAGGTCACCTATTCCAACTGGTTCAATACCCGCCTGGATTACAAGATCTATATGGTGCCTGGCATACTGGTGGTGCTGGTTACCATGATCGGCTCTTTCCTTTCAGGGATGAATATCGTGAAGGAGAAAGAGATCGGTACCATAGAACAGTTGAACGTAACCCCGATACGGAAACATCATTTCATCCTGGGCAAGCTGATCCCTTTTTGGATCATCGCTTTGTTTGAGCTGGCCTTCGGTCTCCTCATAGGTAAGCTGGTGTTCAGCATCCCCATGGCAGGAAGCATATGGCTCGTCTTCCTTTTTGCCGCAGTATACCTCTGGGTAATGCTGGGCATGGGCCTGCTCATTTCTACCTTTACAGATACACAGCAGCAGGCCATGTTCATTGCCTGGTTCTTTGTGCTCATATTCATCCTGATGAGTGGCTTGTTCACGCCTGTAGAAAGTATGCCGGAATGGGCGCAGGTGTTTACCTGGTTTAATCCTATTGCCTGGTTTGTAAAAGTGATCCGCATGGTGCTGCTCAAAGGCAGTGGATGGGCTAATATACAGACCTATCTGCTGATCATGCTGGGCTATGCTTTGGTGATGAATGGAATAGCCATCTGGAACTATCGTAAAACAACATAATTAACGCATTATAGTGTAATCAGTTGTAGGTTTAAGTACGGCCGGAATACTCCTATTCCGGCATTCTTTTTAACCTAATTTCCTGATCAGCCTTCCCAATGTTTTAATCCCTTCTTCTACCTGCTTACTCCAGGGGTTCCCAAAGCTGATGCGCAAACAGTTACGGTAACGGTCCTGCAGGGAGAACATACGCCCCGGTGCAAACGTGATCCTTTGTTTCAGCGCCAGTTCATACAGCTCATAAGTGTTGATACTTTCATTCAGGGCCAGCCACAGCACAAAACCGCCGGTAGGCCTTGTCACTAATGTATCTTCCGGGAAATAGTCCGCAATAGCCTGCAGGTAGCGAAGGCTCTGCGTATGCAGTTGTTTACGCATGCCGCGCAGGTGATGTTCATAGCGGTCATTCTCCAGGAAATGCGCAATAGCTGCATGGGGTAGGGAAGGGCAGGCAATGGAATGATTCCGCTTTAAGCGCAGTACTTTCTCCTTGTACTTGCCGGGCAATGTCCAGCCTACGCGGTAGCCTGGCGCCAGTGCTTTGGAGAAGGAATTACAGGTAAGCACAATGCCGCTTTCATCAAAGGTTTTGCAAAGGCTGGGCCGTTCTCTGCCAAAATAAATATCACCGTAAATATCATCTTCTATCAGCGGGATATTGTACTTCTCGAGAATACGTACCAGTTCGCGTTTATGGGTATCGGGCATGCAGGAGCCCAGCGGGTTGTTGAAATTGGTCACAAACAGGCAGGCCTTGATATTGAAGCGGGGAATGGCCTTGTCCAGGTAATCCAGGTCAACACCGGTAACCGGGTTCGTAGGCACTTCCAGTACTTTTAGGCCCAGGCTGGCCGCCAGCTGTAATGAACCGTAATAGGCCGGGCTTTCCAGCGCAATGGTATCTCCAGGTTGCGTAACCGCACAGAGGCTCAGTGTAAGGGCATCGGTACAGCCGCTGGTGGTCACCACATCATCTTCACTGATAACGCCGCCCCATTGTATGCTCATACGTGCTATCTGCCTTCTCAGGTTCACATTCCCCTGGGTGGATTCGTAGCCAATGCCGCCATCCGGCGCCTTGCGGATAGCCTGTACCATAGATTTGGCTATTTTGGCGGCAGGCAGCATACTATCTGCAGCCACAGCCAGGGAGAACTTCAGGAGATTATCGGCCGTATTGTTATGGAACACCCGGGAGATCATTTCATTCACCGTTACTTCCGATGCTTTCTTTACCGGCTCACAGGTTTTGGGAATATCGCGCAGCTTTCGCGGACTAAAACGCACATAGTAGCCGGATTTGGGTCTCGGCTCTATCAGTCCCTTCGCTTCCAGGTGATAATAGGCCTGGAAGGCCGTGCTCAGGCTTACGCCCTGCTCTTTGCTGATAGAACGTACGGAGGGCAGCTTGTCCCCGATCTTCAGCACTTCTTTTTCTATCAGCTGTTCTATACGGTCTGCTATCTGCAGGTATAAATGCTCGGCGGTCTTTAACATGGCAAATAATCTGATCTGGTCAAAATTACTAAAACTGTATCTGTTTTGCCTAACGAAAAACAACTTATTTTGCAGCCATTAAACTCCTTCCGCCAATATGTTCTATACATCTTTATCTGAACGATTGTTGCACCAGCACCTTGCCCTGGCCCAGATCATCAAACCCCTTGCTGAAGAACAGCTGATGGGAGAACTGGAGCCGGGCAAATGGTCTGTGCACGAGAACATGGCCCACCTGGTCAGCTATCAGCCCCAGTTCCTGAGCCGCCTGCACCGCATCCTGGACAGCCAGGATCCCTTCTTTGACCGCTATATCGGGGATGACGATCCGGCTTTCCTCTACTGGCGCAGGCAATCACCGGGAACACTTTTAAAAGAGCTGGAAGCTGACCGCCAGCAGATCATTCAATTGCTGGAAGGCCTTAGCAATGAGCAGCTACAGCGCATCGGCATTCATGCCAGCTATGGCAGGCTGAATATCCAGGAATGGACAGAGTTCTTCCTGCTGCACGAAGCGCATCACCTGCTTACTATTTTTAAGCTGGTACACAAAGCCAAGCTTTAGTTGGCAATTGGCAATTGACAATTGGCAGTCTGGGTAAGCAATACTAAAGTTTTATTGTCGCTCCATTGACTGCGCACTGCCCACCGCCAATTGCCAACTATTACTTCATCATCTTCCTCACCAGCCGGCCCGTGGTCTGCACCGCCCATTCCAGGTCTTCACTCCAGGGGATCCCGGAGCTCACCCGCAGGCAGTTCCGGTACTTCTGCTGACTGGAAAACAAGGATCCGGGCATCACAGCGATCTGGTGTTCAAGCGCCTGCTGGTATAATTCCCAGGTATCTATCTTTTTGTTCAATACGATCCACAGGTTAAATCCCCCTTCCGGCTGCGTCAGCGCGGTATCTTCAGGAAAATATTGTTGTATGGCCCTGGCCATTTGCAGTGTCTGTATCGCCAGTGCATTGCGTAGCTGTTTCAGGTGAAGGTCCAGCCGCTGGTGCTCCAGGTAATGGTGTATCGCCAGCTGGGGCAGGAGGCTGGTATGAAAACTGGTCGCAAATTTCAGCTGTTCTACCTGGTAGTCAAAGCGGCTGCCCGGGATAGCCCAGCCTATACGCAATCCCGCTGAAAGGCTTTTAGAAAAAGAAGAACAATACAGCACCCATCCATCCCTGTCATAAGTTTTAACCGTAGCAGGTCTTTCCGGCCCGTGATGAAGTTCCCCGAAAGAATCATCTTCTATCAGCGGTACCTGGTATTTGTGCAGCAAATCAGCTAGCGCTTGTTTATTAGCCGAAGGCATACAGCTGCCCAATGGGTTGTTATAATTGCTGATCAGCAAACAGGCCGCCACCCGCTTTTTACGGAAGGCATCTTCCAGCTTTTCTAGGTTAATGCCCGTAACAGGATCGGTAGCAATTTCCAGCACCTTCATGCCCAGGCTCTCAATGCTCATCAGTATGCCAAAGAAAGTAGGTGATTCAATGGCGATGGTATCGCCCGGTTTGGCCACTGCGCGCAGAAAGAAGCTCATGGCCTCCATAGAGCCGTTGGTAATGATCACATCGCTGGCGGTAACCGTTCCTTTCCAGGTAAGACAGCGGCGGGCGATATGCCTGCGCAGCGGCTCATAGCCTCTCAGGTCGCTGTATTGCAGGTCTGATGCCTGATGAGCGCGCACTGTCTGCAGTAAAGCTTTGTGCAATTTGGCATGTGGCAGCAGTTCCGTGGCAGGTGTGGGTGCATCCAGTGGAATGGTCTTCCTGGAATGTCTTGCTTCCCGGATCCTGCGCACCTGGTCATTGATCTTTACAAGGGTGGCAGCGGTGCCCGGACTGCTGGGAGCAGGGAGTTTCAGCCGCTGCTGCGGAGTGAGCTGTACATAATACCCGGAGCGTTCCCGGGCTGCGATCCATCCTTTCTTTTCAAGATGTCCATACACCTGCAGCGCGGTGCTGATGCTCACGCCATGTTCCTGGTGCAGTTCCCGCACAGAGGGCAGTCGTTCTCCTACGCCATATACGCCTTTGATAATGAGTTGTTCCAGCTTGTTGGCCAGCTGCAGGTACAGAAAATCATCCTCTTTCATAACACTAACTGTTATGGTCAAAAATAATAAATTCTGTATCTGTTTTGGTGTAGTGGTTTGCACTTACTTTGTACCGTAAAAAAATTATCAGCAATATGAAGACAAGGATCCAATGGACCGAAGTAGACCCTGCTGCATACAAAGCGATGAGCGCAGTACAGGCCTACGTTAACAACTGCAGCCTGGACAAAAAGTTAGTATACCTGGTAGAGATCCGTGCCTCTCAGATCAATGGCTGTGCCTTCTGCCTGGATATGCATTGCTTCCACGCCCGTGAGATCGGTGAAACCGAACAACGCCTCTACACCGTAGCCGGATGGCGGGAAGCGCCCTTTTTCAGCGATAAAGAGCGCGCAGCGCTGGCGCTTACCGAAGCTGTTACACTGGTGGCCAGCACCAACGTTCCCGATGATGTCTATAATGAAGCCGCCCTGCATTTCTCTGATAAGGAAATGGTAGAGCTCCTCATGTTGATTGTAACGATCAATGGCTGGAACCGTATGGTGGTAGCTACGCGGAAGCTGACTGCAGAGCGTAAGTAATTTAATCCCCCTCATGGCGAGGCCACCAGGGCCTCGCTTCCTGCTCCCAACTTATCTACCCCCAAATTAATTTTGCGCAACAAAAAAGTTGCACTAATTTCAGCAACTAATTAGTTGCGCAAATGGACGAACTCTTTAAAGGCCTCGCTGATCCGGTGCGCCGGCAGATCCTGGAACTCTTGCTGCAACAGCCGCTGAACGTAAACCAGATCAATGAGCACTTCCTCGATATCACCCGCCAGGCAGTCTCCAAGCACATCAACGTCCTGGAAGACTGCGGCTGGATCCGTATCTACCAGGCCGGCCGCGAACGCTATGGCTACCTGAACAAAACCGCTTTCCTTCAAATGAAAGACTGGCTGCAGCCTTACCTGGCAAATAAGCGCCGCTCCCTCGATAATGATCACGGCGTGTTCCTGGAGCGTACCAGCTATAAAAAAGGCACGCCCTTAACGCATCCGGTAATGCTGCAGGCCATGCTCAGCAAGGACAAAGATTTCGACGGCCTCTTCTTCAACGCAGTGAAGACCACCGGTATCTTCTGCAAACCCTCCTGTTCCGCCAATCCGCGCCCCGACAACGTTATTTTTTATGCTACCCGCGATGAGGCCCTGAAACATGGGTTCAGAGCCTGTAAACGATGCAAACCATGATCACCGTACCTGTTAAATATCCTGATCAGTTTTCTTTTGATGAATGCCTGGTATTCCTGGGCCGTTCAGACCGCGAATGCCTTCACTTTGTAAAGGACGGCTCCCTGCAGCGCATGATCATCCAGGACGGCGCGCCTTTGCTGTTAAAGGTGCGCGAGGCAGCCAGTAAAAAAGCATTGGAAGTAGACGTTACCAACACCTGGGGCGTCACCGTCAATGAACAGGCTATCCAACACTTCCTCACGCATTGGCTCCATCTCGATGCCGACCTGCAACCTTTCTACAAATTCGCTGCACAGGATGATGTACTGGCGCCGCTGGTGAAACGCTACAAGGGCCTGCGTCTCATTGGCATCCCTGATCTGTTTGAATCCATTACCTGGACCATCACCGGGCAGCAGATCAGTTTGCCCTTTGCCTACACGCTTCGTCGCCGCCTGATAGAACGTTTCGGCTATCACGAAGTGATCAACGGAGCAGATCAGTATTTATATCCACATCCTGCTGTTATCGCCGGCCTGCAGCTGGAAGACCTTACCAGCATGCAGTTCTCACGCAGCAAGGCGCAGTACATCATTCAGATCGCCGCTGCTATGGCCGATGGCCGCCTCAGCGACGCGCACCTGCAGGAGATGCAATATGAAGCCGCCAGGCAATACCTGCTGCAATGGAAAGGCATCGGCAACTGGTCGGCCAATTACGTGCTCATGAAATACCGCCGCTTCCCGGAGGCGCTGCCCCTCGAAGATGCCGGACTGCACAACGCGCTGCGTAAACAGCTGCAGCTGTCAGCCAAACCTTCGCTGGCAGATGTGAAAACATATACAGCACATTGGAAACAACACGCGGCATATGCCACGTTCTATTTATGGAGAAGCTTAAGTTAATATACTATGGATACTTGTCATCACATCTTTCAGTCGCCCATCGGGCCTTTGGGCCTTGCAGGCAATGATCAGTATATCAGTAATATCCTGTTCGAACCACCTGTTATCGAAAATACAGATCAGTTGCCGGATGTTTTCCTCCAGTGCCTGGCAGAGCTGGAAGCCTATTTCGCTGGAAGCCGCCAGGGCTTTACTTTCCCCATGCAGCAGACCGGTACCGATTTCCAGCAATCTGTGTGGCAACAATTGTTGACCATCCCTTACGGCACCACTATTTCGTATATGCAACTGGCCAAACAGATCAATAACCCAAAGAGCATTCGCGCCGTTGGCAGCGCCAATGGCAGCAATCACTTACCCATTGTTGTGCCTTGCCATCGGGTGATCGGCAGCAATGGCTCGCTCACCGGCTTTGGTGGTGGTATCTGGCGTAAGAAGTGGTTATTGGAACATGAATGGAAGTACAAATACGGCACGCAACAGTTGTTTTAACAGATGTGTGATCTGCAAATCTGATCTGGTCAATTTTTATAAAACTGCATCTGTTTTAGATTGTTTTTTTATGTGAATTTTGCTCTCTCTACCGATACAATCTAAACGTTAGAAAAATGAATGCCCGCCTGGAACAAGACCTTACACAGCTAGATGATCTGCTGATAGCAGCGCAACGATTCAGTGCCGATCTGCTGTCCCGTGTGGATGAACTGCCCGCCAGCGTAGCGATGCCCGAACAGGCAGAAGCCTTGCTACCTGAAGATGGCGCCGGCGCTATCGCTACTTTGAACAGGTTCAGAGAACAATACGGCCCTTACCTGGCAGCAGGTGCTGGCCCCCGTTACTGGGGCTTTGTTACCGGCGGGGTTACACCGGCTGCATTGGCAGGCGACTGGCTCGCTGCGGCTATAGACATGAATGCAGCAGATAAAGGCGGAGCAGCATTCAATATTGAATTAGAAGCGCTGCAGCTGGCACGTCAGCTGTTTGGCTTGCCGGATACCTTTGCAGGTAGTTTCGTCAGCGGCGCTACGATGTCAAATTTCAGCGGCCTCGCAGTGGCCCGCCAATGGCTGGGCCGGCAGCAGGGCAAGGATATTGGCCAGCAAGGGCTGGGCGTCTTGCATGATGTACGCGTGCTTTCCTGCGTGCCTCATTCAAGCGTGCCCAAATGCCTCTCCATGCTGGGTATCGGCAGGGATGCACTGGTGAAGATACCAGCGCTGCCCCTGCGCGAATCAGTGAACATTGCCGCACTGGAAGCCTGGCTGGAAGAACATAAAGGACAGCCGGTCATTTATGTCGCCAGCGCAGGTACCGTTAATACCACTGATTTTGACGATATCGCCGCATTGGCAGCCCTGAAACAACGCTATAATTTCTGGTTACATATAGATGCTGCTTTCGGGGGATTTGCGGCTTGCAGCCCTAAATACAGCCATTTATTGAAGGGATGGGAAGCGGCAGACAGCATCACCATTGATGCACATAAATGGATGAACGTTCCTTATGATTCCGCCATGATCTTTTGCAGGCATCCTGATCTGCAGGCAGAAGTTTTCAAAAATGTAGGCGCCGCTTACCTCGGAGATCCTGCCAAGGATTTCAACTTTATCCATCACGTTCCTGAGAACTCCCGCCGTTTACGTGCATTGCCGGCCTGGTATTCGCTGCTGGCATATGGCCGGCAGGGTTATAAAGATATTGTGGAAGATAATGTACGGCAGGCAAAACTGCTGGGAGCATTGATCGATGACAGCCCGTATTTCATGCTTCTGGCGCCGGTGAACCTGTGCGTAACCTGTTTTACGCTCAACCTTCCGCAGGAAGAGCTGGCCGATGCCACTGCCCGTTTCCTGGATGCGTTGGCAAGCAGGGGAGTAGCCTTCATGACGCCTACCGTTTACAAGGATACGCCCGCCATCCGTGCTGCCCTGGTGAACTGGCGCACTACAGAAGACGATGTAAGAAAGACCTGGCAGGAAATGGAGGAAATAGTAATGGCAGTGACCAATCCAAAATTAGCTGCCAGCAGCTAGCTGCTAAAAAACTGAATGATGACACCATCCAATCATACAACAAAAGCTTACATGGCCCTCGTCATTGTAAGTATTTTCTGGGGCACCACTTACCTCGCTTCCCGTATAGGCGTGCGGCATATGCATGGCCTGATGCTCTCCGGGGTAAGGCAAACAGTAGCCGGCGTGCTGCTGGTAGGCTTCTTTTTACTCAAAGGCTATAAGCTGCCCAAGAAAGAGATTTTGTCACGCCTCTTTATCATCGGCACCATGATGCTGGTAGGCGCCAATGGAATGCTTACCTGGGCGCTTAAATATATACCCTCCGGATTGGGCGCCATCATTGCGGCCACCGTGCCTATCTGGATGACCATCTTCAGCTTCTTCCTGGTACAGCAAAAGAATCGTATATCGCCCTTGCTGATTGCCGGGATGGTGATCGGTTTCATCGGTGTGATGGGGATCTTTTCAGACTACCTGAGAGACCTGACCAACCCGGATTTCCGCTTCGGGATCATGCTGGTGCTGATCAGTTGTTTGTCCTGGTCCATGGGCTCTGTGCTCACCGCCAAATGGGCGCTGGAAGTAAACTATCTCTATGGTGCTGGTTTTGAGATGTTGTTCAGTGGCGTCGTAATGCTCTGCATCACCATGATCACAGGGGATTTCTTCCACGCGCAGTTCACCGCAGAAGCCTGGGGCAGCCTGCTCTACCTGATCTTCTTCGGCTCCATATTAGGGTATTCCGCCTATGTGTATACGTTGAATAACCTGCCGCCTTCGCTGGCATCCGTGTATGCATACATCAATCCTATAGTGGCTGTGCTGCTGGGCTGGCTGATACTGGACGAACAATTGAACTGGACCACCGCCATGTCATGTCTTGTTACGCTCACGGGCGTATACATGGTAAATACAGCAGTGAATAAAAACAAAGAAACTTATGAGCTTAGCTGAGTATACCGCCGCACAGGAAACTGCAAAAGGCCTGGAACAGGTGATCGCGGTAGTGATACCGCAATTACAGCAGTACACCCCTGAGGAAGCCGCAGAAAGGCCTGCTCCCGGTAAATGGAGCAAAAAAGAGATCATAGGCCATTTGATAGATTCTGCTTTGAATAATCATCAGCGCTTCATTCGCGCACAGCAAGGGCCCATAGAGCTGCCTGGCTATGCGCAGAACTTCTGGGTGGAAGCCCAGGGCTACCAGGATGCTGACTGGGAAACGCTGATCCTTGTATGGGCAACCATCAACGGTAACCTGGCCCGCGTTATGCAGCTCATCCCGGCCGAAGCCTTACAACAAACCTGCAGAATAGGGAACAATGAGCCTGTAACACTGGAGTTCCTGGTAACAGATTACCTGGATCACTTCAAACACCACCTGCGTCAGCTGCAGGTGACCTTTTAACCTGAACGATTTAGATAGAAGTATAGAACAGATGCCCACCCGGTTTTTACCGGATAGGGCATCTTTATTTTAACACAACATTGTACGGATACACTAAATTTATACCATGACTGTAAAAGAAGCTACCCTTGCTGATGCTGCCGCCGTAGCGGCGCTCTTTGATGCCTATCGCATCTACTATGAACAATCCTCCGATCTGGCCGGCGCCGAACGCTTCATTGCTGAACGCCTGCGCAACGGCGAAAGCGTGATCTACCTGGCCCTCGATGAAGGCAGCCCCGTAGGATTCACACAGCTCTATCCCTTTTTTACATCCGTGGGCATGAAACGTGCCTGGGTACTGAACGATCTGTATGTGACCGAAGATTACCGCAACCGCGGTGTGGGCAAAGCCTTGATAGCCGCTGCACAGGACCTCGCCAGATCTACCGCCGCTAAATGGATCATGCTGCAAACCTATACGAGCAACGTCAACGCACAGGCCCTGTACGAAAAGCTGGGCTTCGAAAAGGATACAAGTTCCTACTACTATTATCTCGGCGTTTGATATCTTTATACCCATGGAAACGATGCACAACAATCCATGGAAGATACTCTCCAGCCAGGTACAGTACGACAATAACTGGATCCGGCTCACCGAGCACCAGGTCTTAAACCCTGCCGGTGGACCAGGCATTTACGGCGTGGTACATTTCAAGAACCTGGCTATAGGCGTGGTGGCCCTCGATGAGGAACAGCATATCTACCTGGTGGGCCAGTACCGTTTCCCCCTGGAACAGTTTTCCTGGGAGATCCCCGAAGGCGGTGGCCCCCTGGCAGATGATCCGCTCTTTTCTGCCCAACGGGAACTGCTGGAAGAAACAGGGCTGGTAGCCTCCCAATGGGAGCCGATCGTCCACATGCACCTCTCTAATTCGGTTTCCGACGAAAAAGGGATCATTTACCTGGCCCGCGGCCTGGAGCAACGCACTGCCCAGCCGGAAGAGACAGAAGAGCTGACCACACAGCGCATACCCTTTGAACAGGCCTACGAAATGGTAAAAACACACCAGATCACCGATTCGCTGTCTATTGCCGCCATCCAGAAGATAAAGCTGATGATGCTGGAAGGGGAGTTGTAAGAACTTCGTAACTTGCAGCCAATGGATCAACGCAAAAACACTTCATACCGTGGAGGCGCAGCCCGCAAACAAGGCGCGCCCAGGCCCAAAGCCTCCTCCATGGTAATAGGACGGCAGCCGGTGATGGAGGCGATACAGGCAGGCAAAACGATTGAACGCATCTTTATGCTGCGCAATGCCACCGGCGACATCATCCCCCAGATCAAACAACTGGCTGCGCAATACAACATTCCCATCAACCTGGTACCGGTAGAAAAGCTGAACAGCTTTACCCAGGCCAATCACCAGGGATGTATAGCCCTTACAGGCCAGGTTACCTATCTCGATCTGCAGGACGTAATTTCCCATACGATAGACCAGGGCCTTACCCCCCTGTTCCTGATACTGGACGGTATTACAGACGTACGCAACATAGGCGCCATCGCCCGCAGCGCTGTTTGCTGCGGCGCTCAGGCCATCATTATTCCGGACAAAGGCATCGCCTCCCTCAACGAGGAAGCCATTAAATCTTCTGCCGGCGCATTGGAAAAGATCTCCGTTTGCAGGGTCAACAGCCTCCTGAAAGCCATTGATACACTGCATCTCAACGGTATCAAGGTAATGGCCAGCGAAATGGAAGCAACGGAAAAACTCTATGACTGTGATCTGAAAGAACCGATGGCGGTGATCATGGGCTCAGAAGACAAAGGCGTGTATCCCGCCCTGTTAAAAGCAGCGGATACCCTTTTCCGCATCCCCATGAGCAACAACTTCGAATCTTTCAATGTTTCCGTTGCAGCTGGCATCATCCTGTATGAAGCAATGAAACAAAGAGAGGTAATATAACCATGAAACTGATCGAATGTCCCCGCGATGCCATGCAGGGATGGGCGCATCCCATCGCTACGGCCGATAAGGTAAATTATCTGAACGCCTTGTTGCAGGTAGGTTTTGATACGATCGACTTCGGAAGCTTCGTATCGCCCAAAGCCATTCCCCAGATGGCCGATACGGCAGAAGTGTTGACAAAGCTGCAGATCCCCGCCAACGGCAGCCGCCTGCTGGCGATAGTGGCCAACCAGCGCGGAGCGGAAGAAGCAGTGATGTTCGATGAGATCACTTACCTGGGATATCCTTTCTCTATTTCCGAAACCTTTCAGCTCAGGAATACCAATAAAACCATCGCAGAATCGCTGGAACTGGTGCAAACCCTGCAGGAGCTCTGCATCAAGAACAGCAAACAGCTGGTGGTGTACATCTCCATGGGGTTTGGCAATCCCTACGGCGATCCTTATGACGCAGGTATCGCTGCGCAATGGGTCAGCGAGCTGGCAGGGATGGACATTTCCATCATCTCCCTGGCAGACACCGTAGGCCTGGCCGCGCCGGCCACCATCACACAGCTGTTTAAAGAGCTGGTGCCAGCCTATCCCGATGTGGAATTCGGTGCGCATTTTCATTCTGCTCCGCAGAATTGGGAAGAAAAAGTAGCAGCCGCCTATAACCAGGGATGCCGCCGTTTCGATAGCACGATCAAAGGGATAGGAGGCTGTCCGATGGCAGAAGACGAGCTGGTAGGCAACCTGGCCACAGAGAACCTGTTATGGTTCTGCAAACAGCATAACGAGGAAACAAAATTAAACCAATCTGCCTTGCAGGAAGCCCAACGCCTCGCTGAAAAAATATTCATCTACTAACGACTAACCACTAACGACTGTCATGCACTTCCGTCTCACTTTTCCAGTTGCACCGCTCGAACCTGCTTTCGAATACCAGGATCAGCTGCTGCTCATGGGTTCCTGTTTTGCAGAGGAAATGGGAGAGAAGCTGCAGCAGCATTTATTCCCTGCCCTGGTCAACCCTCATGGCATTCTCTATAATCCCATCAGCATTACCCAGGCAGTGCACAGCTACCTGGATAATAAAAAGTATACGGAAGCAGACCTCTTCATGCACAACGATCTCTGGCATAGCTGGGACCATCACAGCCGTTTTTCCGCGCTTACACCTGCTGCTGTGCTGGATAATATCAACACTGCACAGGAAGCCGCAGCCGCCTGCCTGAGTAAGGCCCGCTGGCTGGTGATCACCCTGGGCTCTGCCCATGCCTATGTGTTAAAGGAAACCGGTCAACTGGTAGCCAATTGCCATAAAGTGCCCATGTCGGCATTCTATAAGAAACTGCTGACGGTGGATGAGATCATCACCGCCCTGGATAATATGATGCACCGGCTCTTTTTCCGCAACCGGGACATCAATATACTCTTTACCGTCAGCCCTGTACGTTATGCCCGCGACGGGGTGGTAGAGAATAACCTCAGCAAGGCGATCCTCTTACAGGTGGTACATCAGCTGGTTAATAAGTTTGATCGCTTATTTTATTTTCCTGCCTACGAGCTGGTAATAGATGATCTGCGCGATTACCGTTTCTATAAAGATGACCTGGTACATCCCAATGAAACAGCGGTAAATTATGTTTGGGAACATTTTGTGAACAGCTGCGTGCATCCCAACAGCCAGCAGCTGCTCAGGAGTATCCAGGATCTGAACAGGGCCCGTCAGCACAAACCCTTTAATCCTGAAAGTCCACAGCACCGGCAATTCCTGCGTACCTATGCCCGTAAAGTGGCGGCGCTTCAGCAGGAGCATCCCGGCTTGCAGCTTGGAGAGCTGGCCCGGTATTTCAATGGTGAATGATCTTATTTTTCAAGGTGGTCGCTTAAAAGTCGGAGTGTATTGAATGCCCGGCTTTTGCCCTGCATGGCCTGGTGCAGCAGGGTATTTCCGTTCTTATCCCTGAGAATAGCCATAGCAGCCTTAAAATTCTTCAGGAACGGCGTCAGCAGGTCTTTCTCATTTCGTTCTACCAGGCGGAAGATCATTTCAGGCGAAGAGCTGATAATGGCCCGCAGCAGCCAGTGAGGCCGAATGGAAAAGAATGCTTTGAAATGTTTCCTGCCTTTATTGTTACTTGTAAAACCATTTACTAAATGATGGATCATCTCTTTGCTGAGATTTGCTTGCGAAGCATGCAGATAGTGCTGTAAATAGTCTTCTTCATAGGGAAACAATAGGCTCAGCCATTTGATATTGATGGCCGCAATACGGCTGAAAGCTGAATCAGGCTGGTATGGCGCTTCAGGAGCGTATGGAGCATATCCGAAATACATCATGATCAGCATCACCTTCTCCTGTAACGCTGCCGTTGCAGGAGAGTTTCTTAAGCAGGCAATGAAAATGATAAAGGGGTTCAGGTGCTTATTGGCATTGACTGATCCTTCTTTCTCCACTATCCAGGGCAATATTTTATAGCAACATTCGTATTGGTCCATACTCCGCAGAGATCTTTCTTCTCCAATACCGCCCGCCAGGTACATACATAGCCACTCCAGGCTGATGGCTCCGCCGTTGCCCGCATAAGCTTTTTGTGCGTTGAGGTCTGCACCGGCTACGATCGTCAGGCGGATGATCTCAGCCGCCATCTCAAGAACCTCTTTTCCACTTCTCATGGGGATCTGCTGGATGAACATGGCCAGGTTATAGCTGCCTAGTTCATCATTTCCCAAAAGCCTGGCAGATGCACCTTGCTGAACAAGGTCCCGGAGGGATTGCAGCATGTGCCGGAGCTCCGCCGGATTATCGGGGAAAATAGGCCCCAGCTTTTCGAATAAAGCTGCAAATTGTTCGTCCATGGCTTGTGCATGCGCGCTGTCGAGCGGCTTTCTTACAGCCGCCCAAACAGCTTTTTCACGCTCAAGACTATTGCGCTCTGCAATTACTTCCTGTTTTACCTGCAGGAAAGATGCTGTTGGAAAACCAAGCTCCATGCACCTGCTATTGATTTACCACCAATTCTCCCTCTGCCTGTGGATCCTTGATAAAGAAAATACCTATGAAGAAGCATACCACGGCAATGCCTATGGGATAAATAAGCCCTGCCAGGTGATTATGCGTTTGTGTTACCAGCAGCGTTGAAATGGTAGGCAGCAGGCCGCCAAATACGCCGTTGCCCAGGTGATAGGGCAGCGACATAGACGTATAACGGATCCTTGTGGGAAACAGCTCTACCAGGAAGGCCGCAATAGGTGCATACACCATCGTAACGAACAATACCTGTATAAATACCAGCAGCACCAGCCATCCGATATTGGCAGTGCTCAGCGTTACTTCCCGTTTGGTCTCTGTTTTGGCGCCGGTAGTGGCCGTTGTTTCCTTCACTTGTGTACCGTCATCGTATACGCGTATGCGGGAGAGCCTTTCTGTGCTGGACCCATCTTTGTTGGGCGTTAATTTGCTTTCTATGCGGTATTGGCCCGGCAGCTCCTGTTTATGCTCCAGTTTCACGGTATTGTCCATGGCCTTGTAAATAGGGTAGTAGGCCAGCGCTGCCAGCAGCAGTCCGCTCATCATGATCTTTTTACGCCCTACCTTATCAGACAGCTTACCGAAATAAATAAAGAACGGAGTACCCAGCACCAGCGCAATGGCGATCACAATATTGGATTGCACAAATTCCAGTTCCATGGTCTTTTGCAGGAAGGAGAGCGCGTAGAACTGCCCCGTGTACCATACCACGCCTTGTCCCATGGTAGCGCCAAACAAAGCCAGCAGCACCAGCCGCAGGTTCTCTTTCTTACCAAAGCTTTCTTTGATAGGATTACGGGAGGTCTTGCCTTCTGCTTTCAGCTGCGCAAACAGTGGAGATTCCTGCAGGCGTATCCTGATATAGTAAGACATAATCACCAGGAAGATCGATAACCAGAAGGGAATACGCCAGCCCCAGCTATTGAAATCTTCGGGAGCCATTACATTACGGGTAATAAGGATCACCGCCAGAGAAACGAATAGTCCCAGGGTGGCAGTGGTTTGTATAAAGCTGGTGTAATAGCCGCGTTGATGTGCCGGAGAATGCTCTGCCACATAAGTAGCTGCGCCTCCGTATTCGCCGCCAAGGGCCAGGCCCTGTAACAGCCGCAATAATAGCACGAGGATAGGCGCCAGTATGCCTATACGTTGATAATCAGGTATCAGGCCGATGGCAAAGGTAGACCCGCCCATGATCAAGAGGGTGAGCAGGAAAGTGTATTTACGCCCCGCAATATCCCCCAGCCGTCCGAATATGATCGCCCCGAACGGACGCACCACAAAGCCTACCGCAAAGGTGGCCAGCGTCGCGATATACGCCAGGTCAGGGTTACTGGGCGGAAAGAATTTCTCGGAGATAATGGCCGACAGGCTCCCGAAAATGTAAAAGTCATACCACTCGATCAATGTACCGGCAGAAGACGCAAGGATTACCTGCCAGATATTCTGGTTTTTCGTGTTTTTCATCCGTAGCTTTTATAAAAGAGGGGAGAAGATATAAAAAATATTAGTGTTTTTTTATCTTTTATAGGGGAAATGGGGCAGGTTCCTCGTTTTACTGTCAGATGAATCCGTTAACTTTAGAGATATCACGTTGAGCCTAGTGGACAGTATCATATGAGGTTTTATAGCATAATACTAGTTGCGTTATTGTTTGGAATTTGTATACACCCGGCTGGTTTGCAGGCGCAAACGGGCAAGGAAAGGCCCAAAATAGGGCTGACACTCAGCGGTGGAGGGGCTAAGGGACTGGCTCACATAGGCATCCTGCAGGCATTGGACAGTGCAGGATTAAAGGTAGACTACATTACCGGCACCAGCATGGGCAGTATTGTAGGCGCCCTCTACGCCATGGGCTATTCCGGGGATACCATCGAAACACTGGCCCACAAGCTGGATTGGAATAATCTCTTTGCCAATCAGCCCGCTCTCACAGACATCTCCTACGAAGAAAAGAGTGAATACAACAAATATATTATTGAGATCCCTTTTGAATATGGTAAGCCCAAACTGGCGTCCGGCGTGATCACCGGTGAGCAGCTTTGGTTAGAACTGGCCCGTCTTTGCTGGCCTGCCAAGGATGTAAGGGATTTTTCCAAACTGAACATTCCCTTCAAATGTATTGCTACCGATGTAGCCACCGGCGATATCGTTACGCTGGATACCGGTCATATCGTATCCAGTATACGAGCCAGTATGGCAATCCCTTCCATCTTCACTGCCGTTAAGATAGGCGACCGTAAGCTGGTGGACGGTGGCGTGGTACGCAACTTCCCCGTGATCACGGCCAAGGAAATGGGCGCTGATATCGTGATCGGTTCCAATGTTGCAGGAGGCCTTCGCAAGGCGGATAAGCTGGTGACCGCTTTTGATATCCTCTATCAGCTGGGTTTCTATAAGGATGCGATTGATTTTAAGGAAGCCCGCAAGCAATGTGATATCTACATTCATCACGACCTGGAGAACTACTCAGCCGCCAGCTTTGGCAGCGTGGATTCCATCATTGAGCTGGGTAAGACCAAGGGCCGTGAAATGTATCCTGTTTTCAAGCACCTGGCAGACTCACTGAATGCCTTATACCCCGGCACACCTTTCGTGAAAGATCGTCTGCCTTTTGTGCCGGATGTAGAGCTTACTTCGGTACATGTACATGGCCTGGTGCATTCAGATGAGAAATTTTTCCTGGGTAGGATGAACCTGAAGCCTGATGGCTGCTACAACCCCGAGCAGTTAGGCGACGCCCTGCGCAACGTATTCGGTACCCGTTTCTATAAAGAGATCACCTATGATCTGCTGCCGGATGGCCCGGCTAAAAGCCGCATGGATGTAAAGGTAGACGAGAATCCGCTCACCTATGTAAAGGTGGCCCTGAACTATAACACTTATACCAATGCCAGCGCTATTGTAAACATTACCCAGCGCAACTTTATCGTTCCCAATTCCCGTTCCTTTGTTACCGCTGGTATCAGTGAGAATCCCCGTTTACGCGCAGAGTATTTTAAATACCTGGGAAGGAAAAGGGATTTCGGTTTTGGTATGGGACTGTATTATGAGAATAATGGATTGAACCTCTATGAAGATTTCCGCCGTTCGCAGCAATACCGTACTAACTATGCCAATGCCGAAATACATATGCAGTATGCCCTGAGCAGGATCATGAGCGTAGGGGTGGGCACCCGCTGGGAATACTTTAACTACAGACCTACTTTCGATACTGAAGAAGAGATCAGGGGCAACACCAATCAGCTGAATTCTTTTCTGAACTTCGGGATCAACTCACTGGACCGTAAGATCTATCCCCGCAGTGGTACAGATCTGCAGCTGGAAGCCGGCTATGTATATAACCAGAACCACGGCTTCCGTGCATACAGTAACGGCCAGGAGATCCACCTCGACAGCCTGAGATTATCTTTCAATAATTACCAGCATGCCATGCTGCAGTTTAAATACTACTTCCCCCTGGGAAGAGAAGATGCATTGCAATTCGGCGCTTCGGGAGGGGTGAACTATAACTATGATCAGCCTATTGTAAATGGCTACATGCTGGGCGGCCTTAATAATGTAACACATCACCAGCTCACCTTCCCTGGTATCTATGAAGGAGAGGTGATCACTTCCAGCGCTGCCATTGTACAACTGGCATATCAACGTGAAATAGTGCGCAACATCTTCCTGGTTCCAAGAGCGGGAGTTGCTGTCTATGACTTCATCAACGATGTGAGCGCCAAATACAAATACCTGAGTGGCTATTCCATGACTGCAGGCTATAATTCCCGCCTCGGGCCTATAGAAGCCTCCCTCATGTACTGCGACCAGGACGGCCGGCTGCGCGGCTACGTAAACATCGGCTTCAACTTCTAGCTGTTAGCTGCTAGCAGCCAGTAGCCAACAGCTAAAAGCTAACTAATGCATCCTATCCCCCCTCACTTCTATCTCCTTCAAAATACCGGCTTCTGTTTTCAGCCAGTACTGCCAGCGTTGCGTTACTTTATCTTCCTGTACATATTCCCTTGCAAGGTCAATGAACAGGCGGTAGTGCCCCGCTTCTGATATCATGAACTTGCGGTAGAATTCCCGCAGGTAATCATCTTCCAGTCCTTCGCTTAGTAAGCGGAAGCGTTCGCAGCTACGGGCTTCTATCAATGCGCAGATCAATAGTTTGTCCAGCAGCTGGTCTTCTGCAGTGCCGCCTTTTACCTGGTGTTGCATCAGTTCATTCACATAAGCATCTTTCCGTTGTTTGCCGAGTGTATAGCCTCTTTTCTTCATCTCCGCCAATACTTGCCGGAAATGTCCCCATTCTTCTGTAACGATAGGAGCCAGGTCTTCTACTAATCTGTCTTTCTCCGGGTAGCGTTGTATCAGTGAAATGCAGGCGGTGGCAGCTTTCTGTTCACAAAAAGCATGATCGGTCAATACTGCCTCCAGTGAGATGGAAGCCAGGTCCACCCAGCGAGGGTCCGTTGGCAGCTGCAGGCCAAGGATCGAAACTTTGGACATAATAATTGTAAAGGTCTTTAAGTCCGCAAGTTACAAAACTATCAACGGAGGAATAACATATCAGCGTAAATACACTGGATAAGATGAAGGGTAAAATTATTTTTTGTCCTTTTTAGCTAATGCTTTTTTGGTGGATAAGTTATTCATATTAGGCATATCTCTGACTTCACTTAGTAATCAGTTAATTACGGTATCGCCTATATTTAAAATGACAGAATGCAGTGCCATAAAGCATTCCCTTTAACATGAAAATAAATGTATATACGACATTCATCCGATATTGATTATAGTAATATTTGTTAATATTACATCGTAATATAATCTGTGTAGTGTAGACAACGAGCCTTTATCTGTCGATTAGCCTTAACCATTAAAACCATTACCTTATCGTGAAATTTTTACCAACGAAAGGACAGGGGTATGCCATGCCATTTGTCCTGCTTGTACTCTTATTTATTAGTAATCACCTCTTTGCCACCCCGGAGTGCCCTATTGTAACTGCCAGGTTCCAGTTGCCCGATGGCACTACTGCAGACAACAGCACTATCGGTTGGTACCTGGATGCCTCCAGAGTGTCCGGTTCGGCTTACTTTGCCGTGAAATCGAACAGGTTACACGCGCAGGAATTGGGGGGCGAGGGCATCTGGTACTCTAAGGTATTCTCTACCGCAGGGTATACGGGCTGGCAGGTAGCGGTGAAAGTATCTTCAGAAGGGGATATGAACAGTTCGGAGTATGTGAAGATCTATTATAAGATCAATGGCGGCAGCGAAGTGTTGCTGGACCAGCGAACCGGCAACTTCGGCACAATTGATTTTATATCGCCCCAGCTAAATGGCAACAATGTGCAGTTGGTAGTAAAGATCTATAATTATAATAACGGGGGATCGCAAACCTCCAAATACTATATAGAAGAATACCGGGTGTTTAAGGAAAAAGGCGCCTGTGCAAGCGGTATAACAGTAACGGCTACTGCTGGAAATGGTGGTACACTAACCTGTAGCAATCCTTCCCTTACACTGTCTGCCAGTTCTTCTGCCTCCGGCGTAAGCTATAGCTGGACAGGTCCCGGAGGTTTTACATCTACATCCCAGAACCCGGTAGTGAGCACACCGGGTACTTATACGGTTGTAGGCACCAATTCTTCCGGCTCAGGCAGCGCCACGGTAACGGTGCTGGAGAATAAAGTGGCGCCTGATCTTTCCGCCACCGGCGGCAACCTGGCTTGCGGTGCAAGTGTTACACTCAATGCCAGTTCTTCGGTAGCAGGTGTCACGTACAGCTGGACGGGGCCTGGTGGTTTTACGTCTACATCTCAGAACCCGGTAGTCAACACGGCCGGTAGTTATACTGTTACGGTAAGGAATCCCGCCAACGGATGTACGAATGCACAAACCGTACAGGTTACTTCGGGATCAGCGGCAGCTACTAATATCTGGAATGAAGACTTCTCCTTGTCCAATGGCACTACTGCTGATAATGGTACTACAGCATGGACCTCTTCAAAGCCTTCTGGTAGCACATTTGCAGTTAACAGCAATGAATTTAGGGTGAGTGGTACCGGCACCAGCGGTGATGGAGTATGGACATCTGGTTCGATCTCCATCTCAGGTAAAACGAACGTAAGTATTTCCATCAATACCCGCAGCGCCGGCCCGATGAACGCTGACGGTTCCATTGCCGATTATATCCGCTTCTATTATAAGCTGAACGGTGGATCAGAAGTGTTATTTGCTGAAAAGAAAGGCAGTATCAATAGTAACAGTACTACTAATTCAACAGTATCTGTGGCTGGTTTAAGCGGTTCCAGCCTGCAGATCATAGTCAGGGCCCGCGCCACCGGCACCGATGAATTCTACTATTTCGATAATGTAGCTGTTACAGCGGTAAATCCTGCCGTAACCCTGACTACCTCCGTGAGTGGACAGGTAACCTGTAGCAGTAACGCACAGATCAATGTAACAGCCAGCGGCACAGTATCGTCCTGGTCCTGGGTGGGCCCGGGAAGTTTCACTTCCACGGTGCAAAATCCTTCGGTGTCTGTCGGTGGACAATACACTGTTACTGCCACGCTGCCGGGAGGATGTACAATATCTGCACCTGTGACGGTTGCAGAGAACAAAGCCATACCCGATGTAGATGCAACAGGCGGCGCTCTGGGCTGCCTTACCAGTGTGACCATCAATGCCAGCTCCCCGGTGTCCAATGCACAATATAGCTGGACAGGCCCTGGTGGGTTTACCAGTACGGCTAAAAGTCCGGTGGTAAGTACTGCAGGCACTTATACCGTAACGGTAAAAGATCCGGCCAATGGATGTACTAATACTGCATCTGCCCAGGTAACAACGGGTAATGCAACGCCTTCAGCTTTCTGGCTGGAAGATTTTACATTGGCCAACGGCACTACATCAGACAATGGCAGCACTCCCTGGACACTCGAGAGCAGCGGCACAGGCACCATCTCTGTACAGAACAACGAGTTCAAAGTATCTTACGATGCTGCTGCGGAAGCAAGATGGTACTCCGGCGTTATTGACATCTCCGGCAAGAGCAATGTGGTCATATCTGCCACTTTACGCAGTGAGACCGCTTCTACCAGCGATAATTTTGAGTCAGACGATTATATCCGTGTTTACTATAAGTTGAATGGCGGTGCAGAAGTATTGGTATATGATGATGCCGCGGGAATAGGTAACACCACCAATACCGCCGGCAGCATTACCATCAATTCGGATGCTTTGAATGGCAGTACATTACAGGTGATCATCAAGGCCAGGAACTCCGATAAAACGGAGCGGTACTTTTTTGATAACGTAAAGCTGACAGGCGCTACTGCACAAAGCACTGTCAATGCCACGGCATCCGTGCAGGATTCACTGACCTGTGCCCGCACTTCAATTAATCTTTCCGGCAGCTCCAATATAACAGGCGTTACATACAGCTGGTCTGGTCCTGGTGGCTACAGCTCCACAGTACAAAACCCTGCTGTTACAGCGCCGGGTAATTATATATTGACGGTTACTAATCCTGGCACTGGCTGTTCCGCAAAAGACACTGCCATCGTCAAGCAGAATATCACTGCTCCTGGCGCTTTTGCGGGTGTAAGCGGTACGCTGAGCTGTGCCAGTTCTCAGGTAACGCTGCAGGGCAACTCTGCCACTGCAGGGGTTACTTATCGCTGGACCGGTCCCGGTGGTTTTACTTCCACACAGCAAAATCCGGTAGTAAGCACAGCAGGTACCTATACCCTTACTGTTACAGATCCTGTTAGTGGTTGTACCAGCACACAGGCCGTGTCTGTGATCAGCAATACAGGCGCTGCTACTAATCTGTGGATAGAAGACTTTACCCTGGCAAACGGTACTACAGTTGATAACGGTGCTACTGCATGGTCAACAACAACACCTTCAGGCAGCACTTTTGCCGTGAACAATAATGAATTCAGGATCAGCGGACAAGGCACCTCCGGCGAAAGCGTATGGACCTCTTCCGCGATCAATATTACTGGTAAGACGGGTATCAGCATTTCAGCAGACGCGCGCAGTTCTGTCACCGGCGGCGCCGTGATGAATGAAACCGGCACTTATGCAGACTACCTCAAGTTCTATTATAAGCTGAATGGTGGCGCAGAAGTATTATTCGCAGAAAGGCGTTCCGATATCAACAATCACAGTGCCAGCTATACAAATGTATCCATCAGCGGGTTATCCGGCACCAGTTTGCAGATTGTGATCAGGGCACGTGCCACCGGTACTGATGAGTTTTACTATATAGATAATGTGAAGATAGCTGGCGCCGCCGTCAGCGATCTTACTGCCACGGCAACTGTAAGCGGCCGCTTAACCTGTGATACTACCAGCGTTACGCTTTCCGGCAGCTCTAATACCAGCGGTGTAAGCTATAGCTGGACAGGCCCTGGCAATTTCACATCTACTTTGCAATCTCCTGTAACAAGTGTTGCTGGCAATTACATACTGACCGTTACCAACCCGGCTACCGGCTGTACTGCAAAAGATACCGTGACGGTGCTGCAGAACATTGCTCCGCCTGGCGCTACCGCTGGCGTAAGTGGCCCGCTCTCCTGTACAGCAAGCTCTGTAACGCTTTCCGGTAGTTCCAATACTGCCGGTGTAACTTACAGCTGGAGTGGTCCTGATAACTTTACGTCTGCGCAGCAAAACCCGGCTGTTAATAAAATTGGTCTGTACACTTTAACAGTTACCAATCCGGCTAATGGTTGTACCAGCACTGCCAGTGTGCAGGTAATTTTCGATGCTAACGCCAGCGGCAATCTCTGGTACGAAGATTTTGCCCTGAGCAATGGTACTACTGTTGATAACGGCGCTACCGCCTGGTCAACAACCACACCTTCCGGCAGCACTTTTGCCGTGAACAATAACGAATTTAAAATAAGCGGTCAGGGTACTACAGGTGAAAGTGTCTTTACCTCCGCTTCGATGAATATCACCGGTAAAACAGGCATCGGCATCTCAGCAGATGTCCGCAGCGCTATTACCGGTTCTGCAGTGATGAATGAAACGGGTACTTATGCAGATTATATCAGGTTCTATTATAAGTTGAACGGTGGGACAGAAGTGTTGTTTGCAGAAAAGCGTTCTGATATCAATGGTCACAGCGCTTCGTATACAAATGTATCTGTGAACGGTATCAGCGGAACCAGCCTGCAGATCGTGATCAGGGCAAGAGCCACCGGTACGGATGAGTTTTATTTTGTTGATAATGTTAAAGTAACAGGAGCGGGAGGTAATGTAGATGCAACGGCGTCCGTAAGTGGTCCGCTGTCCTGTAAAACCACGTCTGTAACGCTTTTAGGTAGCTCCACTACTGCGGGTGTTACCTATAAATGGACTGGTCCTGGCAATTTCACATCTACGCAACAGAACCCGGTGGTGACTGTACCAGGTACTTATACCCTGGCAGTTACCGCTGCGGGTGGTTGTACTGCCAGTGCCCAGGTAATTGTGGTACAAAACATCACTAAGCCCGAACTGACAGTAACGCAGCCTGCTGTGCTCAATTGTACTGTTACTGCTGTTAATTTGACCGCTGCTACTTCCACTACGGGCGCCACTATCACCTGGACCGGCTTCGCCGCAGGCCAGAACCCAGTGAGTGTAAGCACAGCTGGTAAATATTATGTAACCGCTAAAGACACCGCTAACGGTTGTACAAAACTGGACAGCGTAACTGTAACACAGGATACTGCCAAACCCAACCTGACAATGACAGCTCCTGCTGTACTGAACTGTACTACTACCAGCGTGAACTTAAGCGCCGCTACTACCACTATTGGCGCCACCATCACCTGGACGGGCTTTACCGCAGGTCAGAATCCGGTAAGCGTAAGCACACCCGGAAAGTATTATGTAACTGTTAAAGCCGCCAATGGTTGCACCAGGATAGACAGTGTAACGGTAACACAGAATATCACCAAACCGGATCTGTCCATTACGCAACCCGGCATACTAAACTGTACCACCGCTTCCCTTAGCCTGAATGCTTCCAGTGCAGGATCAACGATCACCTGGACCGGCTTCGCAACCGGCCTGAACCCGGTAACTGTAAGCGCTCCTGGTAAATATTATGTAACAGCTACAGCTGCCAATGGCTGTATTAAAAAGGATAGTATAATTGTAACGCAGGATATCACCAAGCCAACGCTGAGTGTAGCAGCACCAGCTGTACTGACATGTACTTCTACTTCAGTAAATCTGTCAGCTACCAGCAGTGGTACGATCACCTGGACAGGCTTCGCGGCAGGTCAAAATCCTATAAGCGTATCTGCACCTGGCAAATACTATGTAACTGCCACAGCTGCTAACGGCTGTACACAGAAGGACAGCGTAACGGTGACACAAAACATCACGAAGCCAACACTGAGCGTAACCGCACCAGCTGTACTGACTTGTACTACTACTTCAGTAAACCTGTCAGCTACCAGCAACGGTACGATCACCTGGACCGGTTTTGCTGCAGGCCAGAACCCAGTGAGTGTAAGTGCGCCTGGTAAATACTATGTAACTGCGACAACAACCAATGGCTGTACACAGAAAGACAGCGTAACTGTAACACAGGACATCGCTAAGCCAACGCTGAGCGTAACCGCACCAGCAATATTGACTTGTACCACCACATCAGTAAACCTGTCAGCCACTAGCAATGGTACGATCACTTGGACCGGCTTCGCCGCAGGTCAAAATCCTGTAAGCGTATCTGCACCCGGCAAATACTATGTAACTGCTACTGCCACCAACGGTTGTACTCAGAAAGACAGTCTAACTGTAACGCAGGATGGTAGCAAGCCAACGCTGAGTGTCACCGCACCAGCAGTGCTGACATGTGCTACCACATCAGTAAACCTGTCAGCTACCAGCAATGGTACGATCACGTGGACGGGCTTTACCGCAGGCCAAAACCCTGTGAGTGTATCTGCACCTGGTAAATATTATGTAACTGCTACAGCAACGAACGGCTGTACACAAAAGGATAGCGTAACTGTAACGCAGAATATCACTAAGCCAACGCTAGGTGTCACCGCACCAGCAGTATTGACTTGTACTACCACTTCAGTAAACTTGTCAGCTACTAGCAACGGTACAATTACCTGGACCGGCTTCGCCGCAGGTCAAAACCCTGTAAGTGTAAGTGCTCCTGGTAAATATTATGTAACTGCAACAGCAACGAACGGCTGTACTCAGAAAGACAGCGTAATTGTAACACAGGATATCGCTAAGCCAAACCTGACGGTAACACAACCGGCAGTACTAACTTGCGCGACTACCTCGGTTAACTTAACTGCAGCTACAACTACCAACGGAGCTACCATCACCTGGACGGGCTTCGCCGCAGGACAAAATCCTGTAAGCGTAGGCGCACCTGGTAAATACTATGTAACTGCTGCTGCCACCAACGGTTGTACTCAGAAAGACAGTGTAACCGTAACGCAGGATGTTAGCAAACCAACACTGAGCGTAACCGCACCAGCAGTACTGACATGTGCTACCACATCAGTAAACTTGTCAGCCACTAGCAGTGGTACGATCACCTGGACCGGCTTCGCCGCAGGTCAGAATCCTGTAAGTGTAAGTGCACCTGGTAAATACTATGTAACTGCAACGGCAACCAATGGCTGTACACAAAAAGACAGCGTAACTGTAACTCAGGATATCACTAAGCCAAACCTGACGGTAACACAACCGGCAGTATTAACTTGCGCTACTATCTCAGTTAACTTAACTGCTGCTACAACTACCAACGGAGCTACGATAACCTGGACGGGCTTCGCCGCAGGCCAAAATCCTGTAAGCGTAGGCGCACCTGGTAAATATTATGTAACTGCTGCTGCCACCAACGGTTGTACTCAGAAAGACAGTGTAACCGTAACTCAGGATGGTAGCAAACCAACGCTCAGTGTAGCAGCACCAGCTGTGCTGACATGTACTACTACTTCAGTAAACCTGTCGGCCACCAGTAACGGTACAATCACCTGGACCGGCTTCGCCGCAGGTCAAAACCCTGTAAGCGTATCTGCACCTGGTAAATACTATGTAACTGCAACAGCAACCAATGGCTGTACACAAAAAGACAGCGTAACCGTAACGCAAGATATCACCAAGCCAACACTGAGCGTGTCTGCACCAGCTGTACTGACATGTGCTACCACATCAGTAAATCTTTCAGCTACCAGCAATGGTACGATCACCTGGACCGGCTTCGCCACAGGCCAAAACCCTGTGAGTGTAAGTTCTCCCGGTAAATACTATGCAACTGCTACAGCTGCCAATGGCTGTACACAAAAAGACAGCGTAACTGTAACTCAAGATATCACTAAGCCAAACCTGACGGTAACACAACCGGCAGTATTAACTTGCGCTACTACATCAGTTAACTTAACTGCTGCTACAACTACCAACGGAGCTATCATCACCTGGACCGGTTTCGCTGCGGGGCAAAACCCAGCGAGTGTAAGTGCACCTGGTAAATATTATGTAACTGCGACAGCAACTAACGGCTGTACACAGAAAGATAGCGTAACCGTAACACAGGATGTCACCAAGCCAACGCTGACGGTAACCGTGCCAGCAGTACTGACATGTGCGACTACATCAGTAAACCTGTCAGCTACCAGCAATGGTACAATTGCCTGGACCGGTTTCCCTGCAGGCCAAAACCCTGTAAGTGTAAGTACACCTGGTAAATACTATGCAACCGCTAACGCCACCAACGGCTGTACACAAATAGACAGCGTAACGGTAACACAAAACATCACCAAGCCAACACTGAGCGTTACCGCACCAGCAGTCCTGACATGTGCCACTACATCAGTAAACCTGTCAGCTACCAGCAACGGCACAACAATTACTTGGGCTGGTTTCTCCGCAGGCCAAAACCCTGTAAGCGTAACCGCACCAGGTAAATACTATGTAACCGCTACCGCCACCAACGGCTGTACACAAATAGACAGCGTAACGGTAACACAAAACATCACCAAGCCAACACTGAGTGTAACCGCACCAGCAGTCCTGACTTGTGCTACTACATCCGTAAACCTGTCAGCTACCAGCAACGGCACAACAATTACCTGGACTGGCTTCACCGCAGGCCAAAACCCTGTAAGCGTATCTGCACCTGGTAAATACTATGTAACCGCTACAGCTGCTAATGGTTGTACTCAAATAGACAGCGTAACGGTAACACAAAACATCATCAAGCCAACACTAAGCGTCACCGCACCGGCAGTCCTGACTTGTGCTACTACTTCCGTAAACCTGTCAGCTACCAGCAATGGTACGATCACGTGGACTGGCTTCACCGCAGGCCAAAACCCTGTAAGCGTATCTGCACCTGGTAAATACTATGTAACTGCTACTGCCACCAACGGTTGTACTCAAAAAGACAGCGTAACTGTAACACAGGATATCACCAAGCCAACACTGAGCGTCACCGCACCAGCAGTACTGACTTGTGCAACTACATCAGTAAACCTGTCAGCTACTAGCAACGGCACAACAATTACCTGGACTGGCTTCACCGCAGGCCAAAACCCTGTAAGCGTATCTGCACCTGGTAAATACTATGTAACCGCTACAGCTGCTAATGGTTGTACTCAAATAGACAGCGTAACGGTAACACAAAACATCATCAAGCCAACACTAAGCGTCACCGCACCGGCAGTCCTGACTTGTGCTACTACTTCCGTAAACCTGTCAGCTACCAGCAATGGCGCCATCACCTGGACCGGTTTCCCTGCAGGCCAAAACCCTGTTAGCATAACCGCACCTGGTAAATACTACGTAACCGCTACTGCTGCTAATGGTTGCACACAAATAGACAGCGTAACAGTAACACAAAACATCACCAAGCCAACGCTGAGCGTCACCGCACCGGCCGTACTGACTTGTACCACCACTTCAGTAAGCTTGTCAGCTACCAGCAACGGTACCATTACCTGGACCGGCTTCACCGCAGGCCAAAACCCAGTGAGTGTATCTGCACCTGGTAAATACTACGCAACCGCTACCGCCACCAACGGCTGTATACAAAAAGACAGCGTAACAGTTACACAAAACATCACCAAGCCGACACTGAGCGTCACCGCACCAGCAGTACTGACTTGTGCTACTACATCCGTAAACCTGTCAGCTACCAGCAACGGAACAACGATCACCTGGACCGGCTTCCCGGCAAATCAAAATCCTGTGAGCGTCACCGCACCTGGTAAATACTACGTAACCGCTACCGCCACTAACGGCTGTACTCAGAAAGACAGCATAACCGTAACACAGGATATCACCAAACCAGTGTTAACAGTAACTCAACCACCGGTACTCACCTGTCTTACTACCTCTGTGAACCTGTCTGCTACCGCGCCGGGCGCCACAATTACCTGGACCGGCTTCACCGCAGGCCAAAACCCGGTAAGCACCGCCCTGGCTGGTAAATACTATGTGACTGCTACAGGCGCCAACGGATGTACCCAGAAAGACAGCATCACCGTGGCACAGGATATCACGCCTGCGGCCAACGTACAGGCTTCCAATGACGGTCCGCTCACCTGCGCAAAAACAACCGTGAAGCTGACCGGTAGTTCTACCACGCCTAACGCTACTTACAAATGGAGCAAGGACGGCGTGCAAATAGCTACTACAGCAGAAACAAATGTAGTAACCGCGGGCACCTATGCATTAACCGTCACCAACCCGGCCAATGGCTGCGCCGCTACTACCAGCACACCGGTACAGCAGAATATCACACCGCCGGGTAACGTACAGGCCACTAACGACGGACCGATCACCTGCTCGAAAACGCTCGTTAATCTAAGCGGCCAGTCATCTACTACCGGCGTTACCTACAAGTGGACGAAAGACGGCGTGGAAATAGCGAACACAGCAAACACCACTACAACAGTAGACGGGCTCTATACCTTAACGGTGACCAACCCTAATAACGGTTGTGCCGCTATCACCAATACCAGGGTGAATAAGAACGTAACGCTGCCCGCAGCTGTGATCAATCCGCCTGCATCTCAGCCCACACCATTAACAGTAGATCTGCTGACAGCACAAAGCGTTTCCAACGCCACCTATGCCTGGACATTCACTTCCAGTGATAACAACTGGCAGGCCGTTGACGGCGCCAACACCGCCACCTTCATTTATCAATCCGGCAGCAAAGGGACATCCGCCACATTCACACTGGTGGTAGTAGACAAAGGAAACAACTGCCGCAACACGGCGCAGATAACACTGACCGCTACGCAACCTACGCTGACGCTGACCAACAAGTCAGCCGATGCCCGACAGGTTGATGCGCCACTGGAATACAAAGCCTATCCCAATCCGTTCACCGACAAAATGTACATCACATTTAAATCACCGGTAAGCGGAAAAGTGACAGTGGCTCTTTACGGCAGCCGCGATGGAGCGATGGAAAAAGTATTGTTTAACGACATGGCGAAAGCCGGACTAGAATACAAGCTGACGCTCGACGGAGCAAACCTTACCTCAGGGATGCACTTATGCGTGATCAGCGCAAACGGTAAAGTATATACCAGTAAATTAATACTGCTACCATAGTTTACCAGGTTTAATTCAATAAGACACAAATGCTTTATGACCTTCCGGAACGGAAGGTCATAAAGCATTTAGGATACTATTGCGTTAATAACGGTATAATATATACGAAAAAACACATTTTTATGCAGCGATGCTGATTTATCTCAGTTAATATTATTATTTTTATACATTAGTATAGCTGTTGTTTTTATTGTGCTTTTAAAGCCCTTATCCTATGAATGAAATTTTACGCTACAACGCCTCTATCACTGTACGCATTCGCCTTTTTTCCATTATACAACCGGCAAGTAAATTCCTGGTATGAACGTCAAATTGATGTGATCCTATGCTCCCTGTAACCGATCATTCCCGTGCACACCTGCCTGTTTCCGCAAAGCAGGTATTTACCCTGCATGTAAAAAAGCGGGTAGCTATTGCACTATTAGCATTATATATATGCTGCAGCGGATGGGTGTTATTCAGACACCATCCCTTCAACAGTAATAAGCCAGCCAGGCATAACGCTGTTGCAAAAACCACGGTAGCCGATGAACTGGAGATGTTCGAAGTGGTGCGCCCCGAAGAAGGCGGCCCCGATGGCCTCATTGCTTTCCGGCTCTTGAACGGAGCGGTAGCGCCCAGCGATATTAATATCACCTACGTGGTAAATGCGACCGTTACCAACCCCGCAGTGAATGGTGTGGACTATGCCACACTACCTGGTACTATTACGCTGACAGCAGGCAGCTCAGAAGTACAACTGCCTATAGTTGTAACAGACGATCAGCTCATTGAAGGAGAAGAGAACCTCGAATTCACTTTGTTATCTGCTGTTGACGGGGGAGGCATTAGCTACCTCAATCCTAACCGTACCCTTACCACCAAGGTAGTGGATAACGATAACCGGATCAGCATCACAAAAACAGCAGACGGTAAAGAGCTGGGAGGCGGTACCGCCAGCGATGGCAGCTTCCTCATCAAACTGCCGGGAGCACTCACCTTTAACGAAGACATCACCATAAAATATACCATTGACGGGGTGAGTACCGCAACAGGCGGTGCAGGCGCCGGATATGATTTCGACAATACTGCCGTAACAGGCGAGATAAAACTCCCTGCCAATACCAACAGCATCTCACTGCCCATCAAAGTGAATGATGACCAGCTGGTAGAAGGAAATGAGATCGTACAGATCACCATCCAGGATAACAGCCTGTCTGATGTCACCGGTATGAAATTCACCTTCGATCCCGCACAGGCCACCGCAGCTGTTACCATTGAAGACGACGATAACATTCCTATCAACGTGCTGAGTACCCTGAACGGGAAAGAGCCCGGCGGAGCAGCCAATAACGGCAGCTTCACCGTCGGCTGGCCCAATGGTATCACCGCTACCGGGGCGGTTATCATCCGGGTAATGATCACCGGTACCGCATCCGGGGGCACAGATTACACCGCTATTCCCATAACGAGAGTACTGCCAGCAGGCACTAGTAACGTTGCAATTCCAGTGTCCGTATTGAACGATTTTATTGTAGAAGGAGATGAAGACGTGACACTCACCATCACCACGCTCACACCGGGCGCAGGTGTACCTCCGCTTCTTATAGGTCCAAATAACACTGCAACCGTCACCATTGCCGATGATGATGTGATGTCATCACAGCAATGGAAAAGCGCCGGATACACTGGTACTGGCGCTGGCGGCGCGGTGACAGCAGGAGACCAGATCACCTATACTATACATGTACGCAACACCGGCAATGTAAGCCTCACCAATGTAAAGATCACCGACCAGCTGCCACCGCACACAGTATTCATCAGTGCAGACGGCGGCATTACACCCGATGCCACCGGCAAGCTGACATGGACCATCCCTGCGATTGCAGCTGGCGCAGTGGATATTACCCGTAACTTTACGGTAAGGGTAGCCAACGATCTCACCGGCGTTACCAATATCCTGAATACCGCTTATGTAGATAATGGCGATGGTACAGGAGATCATCCTACCACACCGCCCGATCCCGGCAATCCAAATAATCCGCATCCCAGCCCTGACCCGCTTGATCCCTCTACCAATGTACCGGTGGATGATGGCGGCAAGAAATCAGCTAACTGGAAAAGCGCTACCTACACGGGTACCGGAGCTAATGGCACCGTGAAACCGGGAGACCAGATCACTTACACCGTGCACGTACGCAATACAGGTCACGTAAGATTGACGAATGTATTGATCACTGATATTGTACCAGCTTATACAACATTTGTAAGTGCCGACGGCGGCATTGTACCAGATGCCACCAACAAGCAGACATGGACCATCACAGACATTCCTGTAGGCAGTGCTGATGTTACCCGCAGCTTTATAGTACGCGTGGCCAACGATCTCACCGGCGCCACCGCTATCCCGAATACAGCCGGGATAGACAACGGCAACGGATCCGGAGAACAGCCTTCTACACCGCCGGATCCTAATAATCCAAATAATCCGCATACCAATCCTAAGCCTGGCGATCCTTCTACCAATGTACCGGTAGATAATATCAAGAGATCGCTTAACTGGAAGAGCGCAAGCTACACAGGAACAGGGAAGGATGGAGCCGTGAAGTCAGGAGATGAGATCACCTATACCATCCACATTCGCAATACCGGCTTTGTGAAACTGACGAATGTGGTAATATCTGACAGCATCCCCGCCTTTACAGAACTGGTCAGCGCTGAAGGAGGCATTACACCTGACGCCAACCGTAAACTGACCTGGACCATCCCTGAAATTGCCGTAGGCGCTGCAGATGTTACCCGCAGCTTCACCGTAAGAGTAGTGAGCGACCTTACCAATGCGGTTACTATCATCAACACCGCCTGGGTGAATAACGGCGATGGCGGCGGAGATCATCCCACCAGTCCGCCGGTGCCGGGTAATCCTAATGAGCCCAAACCCAATCCTGACCCGAATGATCCGTCTACCGAAGTACCGGTAGACAATGGTAAAAGCTCTGCCAACTGGAAAAGCGCAGCCTACACCGGAACAGGGGAAGCAGGCAGTGTTACCACCGGAGACCTGATCACCTATACCATCCATGTGCGTAACACTGGCAGTAGTACTTTAACCAACGTACTGATCACAGATCAGGTTCCTACCTATACGGAATTTGTAAGTGCAGACGAAGGCAAAATGCCTGACGGCACTGGTAAGGTGAGCTGGACAATCGCCTCCATCCCGGTAGGCGCACCCGATGTTGTTCGCAGCTATGTAGTAAGAGTGGCCAGAGACCTGACCGGCGCTACCAGCATTATCAACACCGCTGCTGTAGATAATGGTACCGGTGGCAAGCCCACCACACCGCCCAATCCCAGCAATCCCAATGAGCCACACCCGCACCCGGATCCGAATGATCCCTCTACTGATATACCAGTGGATACCGTGATCGGCTTCGACACCTGGAAAACAGTAGTAACAGAAAGCGGTAATGCAAAAGCAAAGCCCGGAGAGATCCTGACCTATACCATCCATCTGCGGAACACCGGCAACGTAGAAATACCTGCCATCAATATTCACGACCCGGTACCAAAGCATACCACTTTTATCAGCGCAAGCAACAGCGGCGTTTTAGATCCGGCTGCCAACGCAGTGAACTGGTTGGTGAGTAAGCTGGCAGTAGGCGCCACGGATGGTGTCACCTTCAAAGTAAAAGTGGATGATGACCTGGATACCGTAGCTGTGATCGTCAATACCGCCACTGTGAACGATGGCAATGTGACCAAACCTACTTCCGGCTGCGACCCCGCATCAGCAGGATGTGACGGACATCCCGGTACTTCCATTGAAACAGAACCGGCTGACGATGGCTTGTTCTTTGTCAACGCCATGAGCCCTAACGGCGATGGTAAGAATGAATACTTCATCGTAAAAGGCCTGGATAAATACCCCGGGGCTAACCTCTTCGTATTTAACCGTTGGGGCAGCATGGTATACCAGGCAAAAGATTATCATAACGACTGGAACGGTTCCGGCTTAAGCGAAGGAACCTATTACTATAAGCTGGAGGTTAAACAATCGGAAGGAACGAAACTATATAAAGGATGGGTAGTGATAAAAAGAAAATGATGATTAAACTTCCAATTATGCGTGTGAGAATAAAATACTGTCTGGCATGCCTGCTGCTGTTGGTCACGCTTCGCACGACTGCACAACAACAGGTGCAGTTCAGCCAGTACGCCTTCAACGGCCTGGCCGTGAACCCCGCTTACGCAGGATATAAAGATGCCTGGTACTTCAACAGCATTTACCGTCATCAATGGACCGGTTTTGCTGGTGCGCCCCGTACCGGAGGCGTATCTATCGACGGACCATTACAGGCGAGAAGAAGCACAACAGGCCCCGGTATCGGACTGCAGCTCATGGCTGATGTGCAGGGACCGCAACAAGCCTTTTCATTATATGGTTCCTATTCCTACCGCATTGCGCTGGATGAGGATAACACCCGCCGCTTGTGTTTTGGCCTTGGAGTAGGCGTTACACAATACCGCTTAGACGGCGCAGCCTTGCAATACCTGGATAGCGAAGACCCGGTATTTCCGGGCGGTGGTGTAAACACCATATCGCCCGATGCGCAGTTCGGCATCTACTATCATACACCTTCCTTCTTTCTCAGCGTCTCCGTACTGAACCTGCTTTCCAGCTACACGGGTACCCGCTATTCGTGGAAGGGATATGACTACTCGAATATCCGTAAAACACAGCATCTCTACCTGGCTACAGGATGTATGCTGCCCTTGTCAGACCACGTGCAGCTGAAGCCTTCCATTATGATCAAAGATGATTTTAAAGGGCCTTCCAACATAGACCTGAATGCCATGCTGCTGATAGAACGCGTGTTCTGGGTAGGCGGCTCCTATCGTACCAGCATTCCCGTATGGAAGAACCTGGAGAACCACCTGGAAACGGCCAATGCCGCCAGCGCCATGGTAGAGTATTATATATCAGAGAAGTTTCGCATGGGCTATGCCTATGATCTTAACATCAATAAACTGGCCGGTACACAGGGGGGATCTCATGAGATCTCTATCGGCCTATTGTTCCAGTCAAAAAAGTATAGCACCGCCAGCCCCCGGTATTTTTAAAAACTAATATGCTACGTTTTTACACCATCTTATTAATAACGATACTGATCAGTCCTGTCATTTTACAGGCGCAGGAGCAAAAAAGTCTGCCGCAGTTAGCGGATGAAGCATTTGCCAGGCAAGAATATGCAGTGGCCGCAGGTATGTATACCCGGCTGGCAGAAAAGAAAGGCAGA